>MDTB01076355.1_pt1 | contig 743739 bp, 702 predicted proteins | sample 811161 | NCBI WGS metagenome assembly MDTB01 (sample SAMN05326650, study PRJNA326480) | marine metagenome | isolation source: seawater | place: Mediterranean Sea | collected 2009
ACCACCCCGCGGCTGATTGACTATCTCAAGGGCATGATCGGCAAGATCGAGGATCCCGACCGGTTATAGGCGGCCCGACCAGGCAAACAGATCACCCAACAAAAAAGGCGATGCCCAACCAGCATCGCCTTTTTGATTCTCCAAATCAGCACAAAGAAAAAGGGCGGCGCCGAAGCACCGCCCTAATTTCTAACTTATGACTGTCTGACTTAGACGATGTCAGCAACATCAACAGCTGCGACACCTGACAGAACGATACCAATATCAGCAGTCCCATCACCATCAATATCGGCGAATACAAATGCAGTTGGCGTACCTGCACCGTCATCAGATGTATAGTAGAGAACAGAGCCATCGAATGCAGCATTTGCATTAACCAACGCGGTGGCAAAGTCAGTATCAGTACCGCCATCCACGAAGTTGTCTGTTGCAGTACCACTATCATCACCGGCAGGACCACCAAACTCGAGTTGGTCAACACCAGTTGCGAAGTCAGTAATAACATCAGCACCAGCTTGTGACAGAGCGCTGTCGCCGTCAGCGAAGACGAAGACGTCCGCACCAGCGTTACCGGTCAGGTCGTCACGACCCGTGCCACCGGTGATGGTTTCTGCACCAGCACCACCAGCAATCACGTCGTCACCAGCACCACCGCTAAGCAGTGAGGCACCAGCATCGCCAGTGATGTTGTCTGCACCGGCACCACCGTCGATGGTGTCTGCACCGCCGCCAGAGGTGATGATGTCGGTATCGCTACCGCCGGTGATCAGGTTGTCACTACCGTTACCGGTAATGTTCAGCAGGCTGTCAATGGCAGAGGCATCAACACCGACATCGTTACCACCGGTAAGTTCAATGAACTCAACATTTACAACATCGCCGGACAGGGTAAGGACGTCATCATCTTCACCACTGTAGAAGATGGTATCGTCGCCATCACCACCGTCAATCACTTCGCCGTCGGCGAATTCATCTTCCTCAATGAAGATCGCGTCGTCACCGTCGCCAGCAAGAATGCTGTCGGCACCGTCACCACCCATGATGCTGTCGTTACCGTCGCCAGCGTCAATGGTGTCATCACCATCGTTGCCGTAAACAGCATCGTCATCATCACCAGCGAACAGAGCGTCGTTACCTTCGCCACCGAAGAGGCTGTCTTGACCAATGCCACCGGTCAGGATGTCATCACCCAGACCACCGACGAGGGTGTCATCACCGTCAATACCGGTAATGGTGTCAGCGAATTCGGTGCCTTCAACGTTGAGAGCTTCAGTAGTGATCAGGTCACCACCGGTGATGTTCAGACCATTACCAACGGCAGAGAAATCGTGGAAGTTCTCACCATCGTCATGGATCAGGATGTTCTCGAAACCGACGAGCTCACCGGTGAAGGTAAGAGCACCGGTATCAGCCAGAACAGTGTCGGTACCAATGATCAGGGTGTCAGTACCTTCATCGCCAAGAAGAACGATAGACTGGGTACCGGAACCGCCATTGGTCATGAACACATCATCACCAGCGCCACCGAAGACGGTATCAGTGTCAGCAGCTGCTGCGCTGAACTCATCATCGTCGAGATCGAAGGTGTCGTCGCCGAGGCCACCGAACAGAACGTTTGCACCGGTATCGGTACCATCGCCCAGGAACAGGTCGTTGTCTGCACCGCCGTAAAGAACGTCGTTTGCAGCACCACCGGTCAGGGTGTCAGCGCCTTTGTTACCATAGATGACAACATCGTCGGTACCAGCAGTATTACTCTGACTGGTGACAACGTCATTGTCTTGACCACCGTAAAGGGTGTCGCTGTCGCCACCTTCACTGTAGATGCTGTCTTCACCGGTATTACCGTAAACAACATCATCGCCGTCGTTACCGCGCAGGGTATCGTTACCAGCGCCACCATAGAGAAGGTCATCACCGTCAGAACCGTTCAGTGAGTCATCACCGAGGTTACCAAACAGGGTATCATTACCGTCGTCAGCAAAGAGGCTGTCATTACCCTGACCACCGTACAGAACGTCGTCACCGGTACCGGATGTGATGCTGTCATCGCCCTGGTTACCATAAATGACGTTGTCGCCGTCACCAGCAGTGACTTCATCGTTGCCCTGGCCACCGTACAGGATGTTATCGCCATCGCCGGCAACAATGCTGTCACGGCCGAGGTTACCATAAACGATGTTATCGCCATTGCCGACGGTGATGGTGTCGTTACCGCCGAGACCGAAGATCTTGTTATCTTCGTTAGCAGCATCAACCAGCGCACCTGCAGTTACGTCGATGTCATTAGAAACATCGTCGAGAGCAGAACCGGTATCGTTGTTACCAACGATAAACACAGAACCATCCTGGAAGGTCACGTTGGTCGTGGTCAGGGTGGTGAACTGGGTGTCGAGGGTGAAGGTTTTGCCTTGAGCAGACACGGTGGTCTGTGCGCCGGCACCAACGATGATAGCAGCAGCAGCAGTGATGCCGACATCATCAAAAATCAGCTGATCAACAGCAGGATTGAACGGAACAACCGAACCTGCGGTGATACCTGAAAAAAGGAAGATAGCCATTTTGTAATAAGCTCCCTTGAGGTCCTAAAAGAAGAGAAAAAACTCGGTTTATTGCAACTTCAACCGCCGCCCCAGATGCCCCAGTCCGATAATCGCCAAGCCATTCAGTGAACGACCCAAACTGACGAAAAACCTTCGGTACCAAGTGCGCGATGCTGACAAAATGTTAGGCCATCAACACAACGCGGCACCCAAGTAGGCGGGAGCGCAGCTGTAATCACGCACCCTGATAGCCCTTCACGCGGACAGAAGCAAGCATGGAAGTTTCTTGTTTTTCACAAGCTACAGGCAGGTTCCGAGCCTGTGGCAGACTTGCAACATATCGTGTGGTATATAGGCAAATGCGGCCTATGTAAGGACATCTTAATACGATTTTCCGAGAGCAAGGGGCTCGGCTGCATCGTCCACACGCGACAAATCTTCACTTTCTTTCCACACGCGCATTGCTTACAACGTCGCCTTACAGGGCGGTTCGGCAGATTATTAGCCGAAAAATCAAGGTTTGGCACCGATTCTGCCGGTTTTCGGGCAGTGTCAATCTGGCTCAACTGCGGCCCCATGCTGATAAACAGCGATACATAAACTATTATGAGTAGCGGCCTGGCGACGCGATAGCGCCATGCAGGCTCGTCATTCCACTGATCGATAACGTGATTGGCAAGCATCACCGATGAACAAGCAAAACGATACCAGCGCCGCAGATAACGCGCCCGAGAACGCATCCGACAACCAGACAGACGAAAACACCGAAACCGGCCAGGCCGGCACGGCAGTAGCCCTCGGTGGCCCTGAGTCGATACAGGCTGCCGCGCGGGCCAAGGCCGCAGGAGCCAATGATCTGGATGCCCGCGGTGCCATTCTCGCCTGCCGCAAGGTCTTCGGTGTCGTTGCCTGTTTCAGCTTCTTCATCAACCTGCTGATGCTGACCGTACCGATGTACATGATGCAGGTATTCGACCGGGTTCTGACCAGCCGGTCGACCGACACATTATATATTATTACCGCTATCGCCATTTTCTGTCTGGTCATCATGGGTACGCTCGACTGGGTGCGCTCCAAGCTGCTGGTGCACATCTCCAGCTGGATGGATGAGCGCCTCGGTCGCCATGTGCTTGCCACCTCGATCCGTGCCGCCTCCCTGCACCGCGATGCCAGTACCGTTCAGGGTCTGCGCGATCTGAGCACTGTGCGCAACTTCGCCGCCGGATCGACCATCTTCCACTTCTTCGATGCCCCGTGGGTACCGCTGTTCCTGCTGGTGATCTTTCTGGTTCACCCGGCCATGGGCATGATCGCCCTCGTCGGTGCTTTGGTGCTGTTCGGTCTGGCGCTGGCCAATGATTACGCCACCCGCAAGCCGCTGAACGAGGCGAATGGCCGAGCCATCAAGCAGATGAACCTCGCCGAAGCCACCGTGCGCAATGCCGAGGTGGTCGAGGCCATGGGCATGCTCGACAATCTGGTCGCCCGCTGGAATATCGAGAATCGCGACATCATGGAGATTCAGGAAGTGGCCAGCCGCCGGGCCGGCAGCATTTCCGCCTTTACCAAGTTTTTCCGCCTGCTGGTCCAACTCGCGATCATGGGCGTTGGTGTCTATTTTGCCCTCGGTCAGCAACTGACGCCGGGTGCGATGATCGCCGGTTCCATTATCCTTGGCCGTGCCCTCGCCCCGATCGAGCAGATGATCGGCTCATGGCGCAGCTTCGTCAGTGCCCGGGCCAGCTATGATCGCCTCAACCGCCTGCTGCACCGGGATCTGGCCGAGGTACGCGGTGAGATGACCTTCCCCGCCCCTGCCGGTCGCCTGACCGCAGAAGCCGTCACCTTCGGCATGCGTGGCCAGACCAAACCGATCCTGCGTGGGGTCAGCTTTGCGCTCGAAGCCGGCGAGTCTCTCGGCCTGATCGGCCCGTCGGCGGCGGGTAAATCCACCCTCGCCCGGCTGCTGGTTGGTGTCTGGATGCCGACATCGGGCAAAATCCGCCTCGATAATATCGACGTGTTCCACTGGAACCGCCGTGATTTCGGCCAGTATCTCGGCTATCTGCCACAGGATATTGAACTGTTTGCCGGCACCATCCGTGAGAACATTGCCCGCATGGGTGAATGCAGGGACGAGGAAGTCATTGCAGCGGCCCAAAAGGCCAATGCCCATGACATGATCCTGCGTCTGCCGGAAGGATATGACACCAAGATTGGTGCCGATGGCCTTGGCCTCTCCGGTGGTCAACGCCAGCGGATCGGCCTCGCCCGCGCCCTGTTCGGCAATCCGAAGCTGCTGATTCTCGACGAGCCGAACTCGAACCTCGACAGCGAGGGGGAAGCCGCCCTGATGGATGCGCTCAAGACCGCCAAGGCGGAAGGCACGACCATCGTGATCATCGCCCACCGTCCGAGCGTCCTCGCCTTTGTCGACAAGATGCTGGTCCTGCGCGACGGTATGGTTGAAATGTTCGGCGATCGTAATGAAGTAATGGGCAAATTGACCCGTGCCGTGCCGGCCACTGCCGGGGCTGCCGGTCAAATTCAGGCCAGTGATGGCAATCAGGCCCTCAGCGGCGGAGCAAAATAATGAGCAATCAGCCAATGATCGAACAATCACCCGCGCCCCAGTCACAGGCGAACCCGACCGAAACCCGTCAGGAATTCGAGTCGCCCTTCCATCGTGCCCGCAAACCGGCCCTGATCGGCCTCGCCGTGGTCGGCACCTTCTTCTTCGGCGTGGGCGGCTGGGCTTCCTTTGCACCGCTTGACAGTGCTGCGGTTGCATCCGGCCAGGTTGCCGTCGACAGCCGCCGCCAGACGGTCCAGCACCTTGAGGGCGGGATCATTCAGGAAATCGTGGTTACCGAAGGCAGCAAGGTTCAGGAAGGCGACGTACTGGTCCGCCTCGACCGCACTCGCGCCAACGCCAATGTGGACCTACTCAACGGTCAGTATCTCTCCGCCATCGGTACCAAAGCCCGCCTGATCGCCGAGCGTGACGGCGCAGACAAGATCGAATTCTTCGGTGAACTGGCAAAAGATGACCTGTCTCCAACAGAACAGGAAATCGTCGATGGTCAACGCAATGTCTTTACGTCACGGCTGAACCACTACAACGGCCAGCGCGACATTCTCGAGCAGCGCAAGTTGCAGATGAACGAGGAAATTGCCGCCCTTGATGCCCAGCGGAAAGCCGAGAGCGCCCAGCTGGCGCTGATTCAGGAAGAGATCGGCGCGGTCAAGGAACTGGTCGACAAGGGTCTGGAGCGCAAGCCACGCCTGCTCAGCCTGCAACGTGCCGCTGCCGAAATCAGCGGTAACCGCGGTGAATATCAGGGACGGATGGCACAGGTCCGCCAGCAGATCGGTGAGATCGAATCTCAATTGATCGATATCGACAACCAGCGCCTGACCGAAGTGACCGGCCAGTTGCGTGAGGTCGAAGACCGCATCTATGATGTCAAACAGCGCCTGAGTGCCGCCGAAGACGTCTTGCTGCGCACAGACATTGTGTCACCGCGTACCGGTACCGTCGTCAACCTGCGCTATTTCACCCCCGGCGGTGTTATCCGCGCCGGTGAGCCGGTTCTCGATCTGGTGCCAAGTGATGATCGTCTGGTGATCGACGCCATGGTCAACCCGCTCGACATTGATGTGCTCTATGAGGGTATGCCAGCTCAGGTTCGCCTGTCCGCCTACAGCCAGCGAAGCACACCGATTTTCCATGCCCGGCTGGAGCAGCTCTCCGCTGACAGCATGACCGATTCCCAAACCGGTGCCCGGTTCTATATGGCGCGGGTTGTGGTTGAGGATGACAAGCTGGACCTGTTCGAGGATATCAAGCTGATCCCCGGCATGCCCGCGGAAGTCATGCTGCTGACCGGCAAGCGGACCGCCATGGATTATCTGCTGACCCCGATCACCAAAACCATCGAACGCGGCATGCGCGAGCGCTGATCAGCGCTCGCTGCCAGCCCGGTTTCCGGGCGGTTAGACGGCAAGCTTCTCCACGGTCTGCACCACGGTCTCAAGGCATGAGAACGGGCGACGCTTGTCGAGCTGTGTCGCCAGCTTGTGCACCCGCTTGTGCCAATCAGTGGCAGCCAGCCCCAACTTCACCAGCCGGGCATATTCATCGATATCCTCGCCCTGGATCATCTCGGCGATCTTGCGGGCCTTGAGGTTGCGACTGTTAAGGCTCTGCTCCAGATGACGCGGCAGCAGCAGCTGGGCACAGCCCATGGCGAGTGCCGTCTCCAGCGTCCCCATACCGCCGTGATGCAGCACCACGGTCGCCTCGCGCAGCCGTTCTTCCAGCGGTGGCGGCGTGTCGTGCACGATCATCCCCGCCTTGCGCAGGGCATCCCGCAGTTCCGGTGACGCGCTGCGGATGAAGGCTTCCGCCGGTACCTTGGCATTGACCACGGCCTGCAGCATCTTCCGGGTATTATTGAAATCCGCCGCCAGATAGATGAACAGCTTCGGCTCCGCCGGAATCGGGCGCACCGCTGGCAACTCATCAAGCGGCCCTGCCGCTTTCTGTTTCCGACTGTCATTGTAGATGTCGAGTTCCGGCAGGGTCGTGATGACCTGTGCATCCCCGGCGACGAGCTGGCCGAGGCGCTCCACCTGCGGCTGTCCACGCTTGGTCAGCAGGGCATTCACATCGCTGGTGATCTCGTCGACAGGCTTGATCGGTGCGCCATGGGCACGCAGTGGCGGGAACACCGGCGGATCATGGGGCGGCACGACAAAGCCGTCGCCAAAGGCCAGATACGGATAGCGACCGCGCACCGCCATCGGCAGGATCGGGCAGTAATCACCAATGACCACGGATGGCTGGATATAGTTCAGCAGGCCATCCCAGGCATCGAGCGTCGGCTCAAGTACATCCATTTTGGCATACCCGCAGATGGCCATGATGTCAGCATAGGTCAGGGCACGAAACGGCTCGTTTTTCGGGGCCAGACTGACCTGCTGCGGGATCGGGATCATCGGATATCCGGCCTCGCGCACCTCATCGGCAAGGGTGTGAATCGTACGCTGGGCGATAACCGGCTCAAACCCAGCCGCCTCCACCGCCCTGGCCACAACCATCAGGCGACGGATATGGCCGAGACCTCCGCCCATTTCCCACGCAAGCAACGCACGGCGCGCCATGTCATATCCCCAATTCAGAAAGCCAGTGGCGTGAATTGCCCGGACTGGTATCACTGTCATGGTTTACGCCGCTGCAATTCATGCTATGCAACAGCCACCCACCACCGGACAGCCCGGACACCGATTCCCGATCACCACCTGTTTGATGCAAGACGCACCATGAAGAATGCCGCTCTTTATTACCATCCTGATGGCTATCGTACAGATGGTAAAAAACTCATGGGACGTCAGGCGGCCGGGGAAAGCTTCCTGCGTGGCTATCTCGCCTATGCCGATACCGATACGGTTTATGCCCTGTCCCCGACCCGGCATCACCTGCAGGATTTTGACCGGTTCTGTAAGGAACATGACCGGCGCGAGACACCGCTGCGGAAGGTCGGGATTATTGATCAGAATGACCCGGCTGTAGGCGATGTCGGTGCAATTTTCCTGCCCGGCCCCAATCTTGAGGAATATGCCTGGAAGCGTCGCCGCATGGCGCCAACCAACTATTCCCTGACCGGCGTAACCCATACCACCGCATCGGAAGGGGCAATGGCCCATATCGCTAAGATGCTGACCGCGCCGGTCGAGCCATGGGACGCCCTGATCTGCACCTCGACCTTTGTCCGCAAGACCGTTGACCGGCTGCAGGATAATTATAGCGCCTATCTGGCTGAACGCCTCGACTGTGCGCCAATCAAGCCGAAGCTGCAGATGCCGGTTATTCCGCTCGGTATTTTCGCCGATGATTACGACCGTCCGGCAGCCGAGCGGGCACGCCACCGGGCAAGGCTGCGCAAGCAGTTCTTGATTGGCGAGAACGATATTGCCGTCCTGTTCGTCGGTCGCCTCAGCTTCCATGCCAAGGCCAACCCACTGCCCATGCTGATCGCGCTGGAGGAGTTGGCCAAATCCATGCCGGGCGGGCACAGGGTCCATCTGATTCAGGCGGGCTGGTTTGCCAATGACGCCATCGGCAAGGCGTTTGATGAGGCGCAAGCTGCCCTCTCCCCCTCGGTTGTGCATCACCTCGCCAATGGCCGGGACAGTGATATCCGGGTCAATATCTGGCATGCAGCGGACATCTTCTGCTCGCTCGCCGACAATATTCAGGAAACCTTCGGCCTGACCCCGGTCGAAGCCATGGCGGCCAGTCTGCCGGTCGTGGTCAGCGACTGGGACGGCTACCGCGATACCATCGTCCATAATGAAACCGGCATCCGCGTACCGACCATCCTGCCGCAGATGCAGGGCGGCATTCCGCTGGCCGAGCGGTATGAGGACGAGCACATCAATTATGACCAGTATTGCGCCGAAAGCTGCATGAGCACGACGGTCGATATCCGCCATACGGTCGAGGCATTCCGGGCGCTGGCCAATGATCCGGGTTTGCGCAAGCAGATGGGCGCTGCCGGTCGCTGCCGGGCACGGGCAATCTATGACTGGCGGGTCGTGGTGCCGCAATATCAGGCCTTATGGGCCGAGTTGGGTGAACGCCGTCTGGCGGCGCAGCAAGCCGCCCCGGCGCAACCGGCACCAAGGGTTCATGCAGCCAACCCGCTCCGGGCCAACCCGCTCGATATCTTTGCCGATTACCCGACCCTGCAACTGACCGACGCTACCCGTATCTTTGTCAGTGAGATCGACCCGACGGTGCTGCGCAAGGCGAGCCAGTCGATCCTAGTCAATCTCTCCGGCAACAAATTCGTCGGCGCATCCAAGCTCGGTCAGGCCATGTTCAGCGTGGTGAAGCAAGCTGGTGATGACGGCATCACGGTTGCGGAATTGACGGCAAAATTCCCGGAGGCAGAGCATATCCGCATGCCGTCGACCCTCGGCTGGCTGATGAAGATAGGCGCCTTGCGGGTTGCCGATGCCGATATCGCCATCACCCCGGCCACGACCGGTCCGGCAACGCCTGCCGAGTAAAAAGCCTAGCAAGACTGTTAGGTCAGGCAACCTTGGCCTTGGATGGTTTCTCAAATACCGGCTTGCCGGGTTCCCATTTCGGGTTGTTCATCGCCGGGCGATGACCGTTCACCAGATTCTTAATCAGGGTGATCTGGGACGCCATGCATTTCTCGAGATCATATTTGTCGAGAATCGTCTGCCGTGCCGCGATACGCAGATCCTGCATCCGGTCCGGGTGCTCAAGCACGCGCACGGCCTGCTCCACCACTTCCTCGGGCTTGAAGAAATCAACCATCAGGCCGTTCTCGCCGTGACGCAGCACTTCCTCGACCGGCGCGGTTTTCGAGCCAATGATCAGGCAGCCGCTGGCCATGGCTTCCATCATCGACCATGACAGGACGAACGGGAATGTCAGATAGATATGCGCAGATGATATCTGCAGCACCTGTGTAAACTGGTCGTACGGGATTGCACCGAGGAAATGTACGCGCTCCATATCCAGCGTCACTTCCTTGAGCACATTCTCTTTCCAGGTGCCGCCCTCTTTTGGCTTGCGGCCATAGCTGACACCATCGGCACCGACGATCACGAAATGAGCCTGCGGGCGCTCCTTCTGCATCATCTCAATCGCGCGCATGAATTGCGGGAAACCGCGATACGGCTCCAGATTACGCGCGACATAGGTGATAACCTCATCCTTGGCGCTCAGCACCGTACCGTTTGGCAGCGTCAGGGTCGCAGCGGGATTCGGGCGGCAGGCCTTGGTATCGACGCCGTCATGGATGACTGAAATCTTGTAGTGATATTCGGGCGGATTTTGCTGGTACTGCCAGAATGTCGGCGACATGCCGGCATCGGCAGCCTCCAGGGCCATGAAGTTGACGATATTCTTGGTCCGAATACGGCACATGTCATCGACGCTGATCTCCTCATTGGGATCAAAGCCGACATCGGCACCGTGCGACCGATAATAGAACTCGAAATAGTTCAGCAACGGCGCGTTCGGGAAGATGTCCTTGACGTAGAGCGCCTCACCCCAGCCCGGATGGCAGACGATGATATCAGGCGTAAACCCCTTTTCCTTCAGGGTGATACAGGCACGTGCCACCTGTTGACCATGCAGGATGCCGTTCTCGGCAAGGCGGAGATAATTGTGAGTCTCGCGGCCTGCCTCACGCTTGGGTTTGTAGACCACATGGGTGCAGTTCTCGATCCGGCGATCATTGCGCTTGCCGATGAAGACAACCTGATTCTTTTTGTTCGCTGCCAGATGCTTGGCAATGTGTTTATATTGTCCGGGACAATTCTGGTGAATAAACAGAATACGCATATATCGGGCTAACCAGGCGTTGAAATAAAATAGAAGCGACAGTCGCGGCCATTGTGATAGTCGTTTGCACCCCTCAATCGCAAGCCCGTTTCATCCGCGACCAAAATCTATCTTGTCATGCCACTGAATACCCCGGACCCAGCAGCCCAGCAGAATCCACCTGCCAATGCGCCCAAGCTGTTGTTTGTCATCACGGAAGACTGGTTTTTCTGCTCCCACTTCCTGCCGATGACGCGGGCAGCGGTCGCAGCCGGGTACCACGTAGGCGTTGCGGCCCGGTTCGACAAACACCGCGAGCAGATCGAGGCCCTCGGCATCAGTTGCTTTGACCTGTCATTTGAGCGCGGACGGCTGAACCCGTTTGGTGCCACAACACTGATCTGGCGCATCTTCCGCCTGTATCGCGATCTGCGCCCCGATCTGGTGCACCACATCTCGCTGAAACCGGTCATTCTCGGCTCACTGGCAGCCCGTCTTGCACGGGTACCGGCGATGGTCAATGCCATCACCGGCTTCGGCTTTCTGTTCACTGCCAAGGACCCGAAACTGAATTGGTTGCGGCGGGTGGTCGGGCTTGCGCTCAACATGACCGTCGGTGCGCCATCGAGTTTCGTGCTGCTGGAAAATCAGGATGACCGGCAGGTGCTGCTCGACCGCCGGATTACCTCGGCGGAACGGATTACCGTGGTCGGGGGTGCCGGGGTCGATCCCGACAACTATCCGGCCATGCCACTGCCATATCGGGCCGGTAAGCCGGTACAGATAGCCCTCATCGCCCGCATGCTCTGGTCCAAGGGCATTGATCTCGCGGTTGCCGCCGTCGCCAAGGCGCGCAGCAATGGCTGCAATGTCATGCTCACCCTCTATGGTGCGCCTGATCCGCTCAATCCGGCAGCGATCTCAGAAGCGCAGTTACGGGAATGGTCGACAGAGCACGGCACCAACTGGGCTGGCAAAACCGATACCGTGGTCGCCGCCTGGCAGCAGGCGGATATTGCGCTGCTGCCCTCGCGCGGCGGCGAGGGCCTGCCACGCAGCCTGATCGAGGCCGCCGCCTGTGGCCGTCCGATCATCACCACCGATGTTCCCGGCTGCCGGGAAATTGTGCGACACGGGGAGACCGGGCTGATCGTGAAGCCTGATGACGTCGATGCTCTGGCCCGGGCCATTGAAACACTGGCATGTGATGAGGTCAAACGTACCGCCATGGCAGCCGCCAGCCGGGCCCATTTCGAAACCCGCTTTACCGAACAGGCCGTGACCAGCGCGGTTATCAAACTCTATCGGCAAGCGCTCAGCTGGGCACTCTCGACCAACCGTATCGACACGGTACGACTGCCATGAACTCGGCGATATATATCACCCCTCACCCATGGTTCCTGCTGGCCATCTGCCTTGGCGTTGTCGTTATTGGCGGCCTGATCGCCCGGTTTGCCACCGGGCGGGTCTTGCGCCAGTTGCAGGCACAGGAGATCGTGGATCAACCAAATGAGCGCTCAAGCCACGTACAGCCGACCCCGCGCGGCGGCGGCTGGGGCATTCTTGCCGTGGTTATTCCAGTCTGGACACTAGTGCTGAGCATGACCGGTTTCGGCCTCTCAACCCTATGGCTGATGCTTGGTGCGGTTGTCCTTGCGGCGATTTCATGGATCGACGATCTCAGAACCATCGCTGCCCGCCATCGCCTCGCGGTTCATATCATTGCCGTACTGCTCGGCATTCTGGCGCTGGACGGGCTGGGGCCGATTGTACCTCTCCCTCTGCCGCTCTGGCTTGACCGCGTGATTATTGCGCTGGCCTGGCTCTGGTTCCTCAACCTGTACAATTTCATGGACGGCATTGATGGGCTGGCCGGATCGGAAACCGCCTCAATCGGCCTTGGCGTGGTGGTCGTGATTACCGCCAGCCCGATCCTGATCGGCGGCTGGCCGGCGGGTGCTGTACTGGGCGCCGCCCTGACCGCAGGCTCGCTCGGTTTCCTCATGCTGAACTGGCATCCGGCCAAAGTATTCATGGGCGATGTGGGCTCGATCCCGCTCGGTTTCCTGATCGGCTGGCTGCTGTTTGCACTGGCAGCACAGGGCCATCTCACCGCCGCTATCATCCTGCCGCTGTATTTCTGTGCCGATGCCAGCCTGACCCTGCTGAAGCGCCTGAAAAACGGAGCAAAACCGTGGGAAGCCCACCGCGAGCATTTCTATCAGCAATCGGTTCAGGGCGGGCGCAGCCATGGCCGCACTACCGCCATCGTGATTATCGGTAATCTCGCCCTGATCCTCTGTGCGCTGGCGAGCATCCATATCGGCTGGCTGGCGCTGATCCCGGCGGTTATCATGACTGGCATCGTGCTGGCCATTCTGGGTCGCAGCCGCCCCGATCCGGTAGGGATCATCTGACCCGATGAGCATACCGCACCCCGCCCCCTGCATAGCCATCACCGGCGCAACCGGGTTTGTCGGCAAGCCGTTATGTCAGGCACTGATCGAGGCCGGTTACCGCATCAAGCCGATGTCGCGGGAACTGCTCGGCGATCTCGCCAGGGAACAAACCCGCCGTGAGCATCTGGTACCTGCCCTGTTCGAGGGTGTGGATCAGGTTGTCCATCTGGCCGCCATTGCCCATCGGGGCGGTGTTGATGACAGCGCCTATGATGCGGTCAACCATCACGCCGCGCTCGACCTCGCCCGTGCCGCCGCGGAGGCAGGCTGCAGGCGCTTTATCTTCCTCAGCACAGCCAAGGTGCTGGGCGATACCTCACCACCCGGAAAAGGGTTTACCGACAGTGATCCCCCCGCCCCGCCAGATGCCTATGCACAGGCAAAGCTGGCGGCAGAACAGGCACTCGCCGAACTGGCTGGCACAACCGCGATGGAGACCATCAGCCTGCGCCCACCGCTGGTTCATGGCCCAGAGGCCAGCGCCAATTTCGGACGGCTGCTGCAGCTCTGCCGGGATGGCGGCGTTGCCGGACTGCCGGTACCGCTCGGCCGCACAGGCAATCAGCGCAGCCTGATCGGGCTTGGCACCCTGATTGATGCGATTCTGGCGGTTATCCGCTCGGAACAACCGGTCAGCGGGCAATACCTGCTCGCCGAACAACCGGCACTCGCGACAAGCGATATTATCAAGGCAATCGCTGACGGTATGGGCAAGCCCGCCCCGGTGTTCAGCATGCCGCCCGGCCTGCTCCGACTGGCGCTTACGATCATCGGTAAGGCCAAGCTGGCAGACCGGTTGCTCGGTGATTTTGCAGTTGATGATGCCGGGTTCCGCCGGGACTTCAACTGGCACCCCCGCCTGACCAGCCAGGAGAGCATTGCCGAAACCGCGCAGACCTATCGCGCTCAGGCGGCAAAATAACCGCAGCGAAAACTTGCGATTACCCCCTGATCACCGCTAGATCAGAGACGAAACAAGCGACAGACATGCTGTAGAACCGATGAACAACCCGATCCCCATTCGCTGGCGCCGCGCAAGTGTCGTGCTGGTCCATGACCTGATCATGGCCGCCATTGCCTTTACGGTCGCATTCTATCTGCGGGTGGCGGATGATCTGTTCAGCCAGTTTCAGGGCGGATTGCTGCTCGGCACGCCGATCTTCGTCGCGGTTTGCGGCCTATCCTTCTACGCCTTCGGCATGTATCGCGGTGTCTGGCGCTATGCCTCGCTGCCCGACCTCGTCGCCATCACCAAGGCCGTGACCACCGCCGTACTGGTGTTTGTCGGCGTGGCCTTCCTGATCAACCGGGTCGATGACATTCCACGATCGGTGCCGATCATTGCCTGGTTCGTGCTCATGGCCTGTATCGGCGGGCCGCGCTTTGCCTACCGTCTGATCAAGGATGGCAGCATGGCCGCACTCTGGGATCACGACAAGGGCGACCGGATACCGGTGCTGCTGATCGGTGCCCGCGATGGTGCCGAACTGTTCATCCGCGCCATGATCAATGACCGTGAAGCCCCCTACCGCGTGGTTGGCATCATCGACGACCGCAATCGCCGGGTCGGTCGTGACATTCTCGGCGTACCGGTCATGGGGTCACTTGAGGATTTCGACAGCGTTGTCAGCAGCCTGAGCAATCAGGGCAACAAGCCGCAACGCCTGATCCTGACCCAGATCAATGGCCCGATCGCACCGGAAGTGGTCCGTGAACTGCTCGACAAGGCCACCGCTGTTGGCCTCACCATCAGTCGATTGCCGAGCTTGACCGATTTCCGCAAGGCCAATGATGACGGTCGCCTCGAGCCCCGCCCGATCGACATCGCCGATCTGCTTGGTCGCCCGCAAAAGGCCCTTGACCGCAAGGCCATGGCCGAGTTGGTGGCAGGCAAGACCGTGCTGATTACCGGTGCCGGTGGCAGCATCGGTGGCGAGTTGGCGCACCAGCTTGCCGGACTGGGCGCTGCCGAACTGGTGCTCGCCGATCAGGCGGAATATCTGCTGTATGAAACCGGGCTATCGGTTCGTGAAAACCACCCCGACCTGCCCCAGCGCAGCTTTATCTGCGATGTCCGCGACCGCGACCGGGTGTTCAACCTGTTCGAAACCGTGAAACCCGCGCTGGTGTTCCATGCCGCCGCCCTCAAGCATGTGCCGGTGGTTGAGTTGCAGCCATGCGAGGGCATCCTGACCAATGCCATCGGCACCCGTAACGTCGCCGATGCTGCCAATGCCTTTGCCGCCGAAGCCATGGTCCTGATCTCAACCGACAAGGCGGTGCATCCGAGCAGCGTCATGGGTGCCAGCAAGCGGCTGGCGGAAACCTATTGTCAGGCCCTCGATCTCGAAGCAGCGGCGAAGTCAGGCCACGGCCCGGCCACCCGCTTCGTTACCGTGCGGTTCGGCAATGTGCTCGGCTCCACCGGCTCGGTCGTGCCGCTGTTTACCCGCCAGTTGAAAAACGGCGGCCCGCTGACCGTGACCCACCCGGATGCGACACGCTATTTCATGACCCTGCGTGAGGCGGTGGAGCTAGTCATTCACGCATCGGCCCACTCAATCCAGAGCAAGGCCGAACAGGGCAAGATTCTGGTACTGGATATGGGTGAGCCAGTGCGCATCGACGACCTCGCCCGCCAGATGATCCGGCTCGCCGGATTGCAACCCGACATTGACATCAGAGTTGCCTATACCGGCCTGCGTCCCGGTGAAAAACTGACTGAAGAACTGCTCTATGAGAGCGAGCCGGTGGATCGGACCAGCGCCGATGGCGTGCTGGTCGCCAACCCGCAGGCCGCCAACCTGATGCTGATCAGCAAGAGCCTCGACGAGATCGAGCAGCAGGCGCGTGAGATGGATGAAGCAGGCACGCTGAAGGCACTGAACCGCCTCGTGCCGACCTACAAAACCCCGGATATTGCCGCGACCAACGCAACCATTACCAAGCTGCACAGCTAGGTTGCGGTTACGGGATCAATCGACAGTGACGGTGCCATAGCGCTGTTCAAACCGGGTTACGTCATCCTCACCCAGATAGGCACCGGACTGTACCTCGACGATGATCAGCGGTTCATCGGTGGTGTTCTCGACACTGTGGGTCGAGCCGACCGGGATTAGGATTGATTCATCCTGCCCAATGATCCGTTCGGTGCCGTCGAGCGTGACCTTGGCCTCGCCCGCGACCACAACCCAGTGCTCGGCGCGCTGGGCGTGTTTCTGCAGCTGGATGCGGGCATTCGGATTGATCATCAGCCGCTTGACCTGATAGCGGTCGCCCACATGCAGGCGCTGGAACCAGCCCCATGGACGGTGAATGGTCTGGTGCTGCATCGCTTCTGACCGCCCGGTTTCCTTCAGCACGTCCACGACCTTGCGGATATCCTGCGAACTGCCCCGATTGGCCGCCAGCACCGCATCCTCGGTCACCACCAGTACCAGATCCTTGACCCCGACCGTCGCCACCAGCTTGCCATCGGTGCGGATATAGCTGTCGCGGGTATCAATGGTGATCACGTCACCCTGCACCGCATTACCGTCTTCGCTGCGCTCGCTGACTGACCACAGGGCCTCGAAGCCACCAACATCGGTCCAGCCGAGATCAACCGGCACCACCCGTGCCCTATCGGTATGTTCCATAACCGCATAGTCGATGGAGATGTTCGGCGAGGCCTCCATCGCTGTCTGGTCCAGACGGAAGAAGTCCAGATCGTCCCGCCCCGCATCGACCGATTTCTCGGCCGCAGTTAGAACATCCGGCGCGAAACGCTCAAGTTCATCGAGGAAGGCTTTAGCGCTGAACAGGAACATGCCGCTGTTCCAGAGATAGCGGCCATCGGCGAGATAGCCGGTCGCCAGTTCCTTAGACGGTTTTTCAACAAAGGCACCGACCTCGAACAGGCTGCCCGGCTGATCCTCGACCTGACGCCCGATACGGATATAGCCGTAACCGGTTTCCGGGGCATCGGGCTGGATGCCGAAGGTTACCATATGCCCCTCAGCCGCAGCCGGAGCCGCCTTGCGCACGATCTCGGCCAGTGCTGTGGCACGGGTCATGGCATGATCCGCCGGCATCAGCAGCATCAGGGCATCCGGGTCATGTTTGACCAGAATCAGTGCCGATGCCGCCGCGGCAAACGCCGTGTTCCGGCTGCATGGTTCGAGCACAATGGCGCAGGGCGAGATATCGGCGCTGCGCATCTGCTCGGCAATCATGAAGCGATGCGCCTCGTTACAAACCACCAGCGGCTTGCCAAATCCCTGCTCCACCGGCAGGCGCGAGGCGGTTTCCTGAATCATGGTCCGTTCAGTCACCAGCGGCAGCAACTGCTTCGGGTGATGGGAACGCGACAGGGGCCAGAGCCGCGAACCACTGCCACCGGACAGGATAACCGGGGTGACAATGGCATTTGCAGCGGCCTTGCCAGCCGATGACAGATAGGTGGATTTATTGGTCAAGGCGTTCTCTCCGCACCCTGTAAAGCAGTTCTGACCTCATGTACTAGCAAATCAGATGCCGATTGCGCGCACTTTTCTGCATTCACCCCCCTAGCATGTCAGCTTTGCGGTCGTTAAAAGGTGACAGCGCCTGCGCTATGGCCTATCGCAGGCGCATCACATTCAGACACGATCGGTACACCCACATGGACCATCTCGACGAACTCGAAGCCCGCTCGATCTATATCCTGCGCGAGGCTTACAACAAAATCGACCCGCTCGGCATGTTGTGGTCAATCGGCAAGGACTCCACCGCCATCCTCTGGCTGGCGCGCAAGGCGTTCTTCGGGCGTGTGCCGTTCCCGGTCATCCAGCTCGATACCGAGATGGAGCTGGACGAGGTCTATACCTACCGCGATGAGATCGCCGCTGCCTGGGACCTCGATCTGCGCATCGAGTATTGCCCGCCATTCGAGGAAATGGACCCCGAGTTGCCGGAAGCGAGCCGCCATGCCGCACGCAAGACCATCGGCCTCGCCAATGCGCTGGACAAGGAAAAGTATCGCGGCATGGTCGTCGGTATCCGTCGGGACGAGCAGTCGATGCGCGCGAAGGAACGGGTATTCAGCCCGCGCGGCGATGACGGTGCCTGGGACTTCAAGAACCAGCCACCTGAGTTTTGGGACTTCTACAAGACCGATTTTCCACCGGAAACCCATGTGCGCATTCACCCGCTGCTGCACTGGACCGAGGTGGACATCTGGAAATACTTCCGCCGCGAGGGCATTCCGGTGGTGCCGCTCTACTATGCCCGCAATGGCAAGCGTTACCGCTCGCTGGGCGAGAAGAACATCACCTTCCCGATCGACAGCAATGCGTCAAACCTCGATGAGATCATTGCCGAACTGGAAGTGACGAAACAGCCGGAGCGCGCCGGTCGCGCCATGGACCATGACAGCGAAGACAGCTTCGAGAAGCTGCGCACCAGCGGCTATATGTAAGGGGCAGACAGATAGATGAATACGCGTAAACCCCAACTCCGCCTCGTCGTTGTCGGCCATGTGGATCACGGTAAATCAACCCTGATCGGTCGTCTGCTGCACGACACCGACAGCCTGCCCGATGGCAAGCTCGAGGAATTGAAGCGCGTTTCCGAACGCCGCGGGATGCCACTCGAATGGTCATTCGTGCTCGATGCCTTTCAGGCCGAGCGCGATCAGGCCGTCACCATTGATACCACCCAGATCTGGTTCAAAACAGAGCAGCGCGATGTGGTCATCATCGATGCGCCCGGTCACCGTGAGTTTCTGAAGAACATGATCAGTGGTGCCGCCAATGCCGATGCCGCCGTGCTGGTCATCGATGCCGCCGAGGGTGTGCGTGAACAGACCCGCCGTCACGCCTATCTGCTGCGCCTGCTCGGCATGAAGCAGATTATCGTCGCGGTGAACAAGATGGACCTGATCAATCAGGACCAGCAGCGTTTTCGTACTGTGACCGAGGAAATGGCCAATTACCTGCAGGAGATCGGTCTGCAGGCGGTCGCCATGATCCCGATCTCGGCCCGCCACGGCGACAATATCGCCACCCATGCCAAAACAATCGACTGGTATAACGGTGCCAGCCTGATCGAAGCACTCGACAGCCTCGAGCGCACCCCGGCACCGGTTGACCAGCCCCTGCGCTTCCCGGTGCAGGATGTCTATAAATTCGATGAACGCCGGATCATTGCCGGTCGGATCGAAAGCGGACGCCTCAAGGTCGGTGACGAGTTGATCTTCTCGCCCAGCAACCGGCGCGGCATTGTCCGCAGCATTGAGGCATGGAATGCCAAGGAAGCACCGATCGGTGCCAGTGCCGGTGAATCCATCGGCATCACGCTGGATGAGCAAATCTATGTGGAGCGTGGCGATATCGCTAGCCATGCAGGCGATGCCCCGATCCTCAGTGATGTTTTCCGGGCAACCGTATTCTGGCTCGGCGAAAAGCCACTGGAAGCGGGCAAGCAACTGAAGCTCAAACTCGGGACGTCAGAGGCCAATGTCACGATCCAGTCCATCGACCGGGTGATCGATACCCAGGATTTGAAATCCGGCGGCAAGCAGACCGTGGAACGCAATGACGTGGCGGAAGTCACCATCCGCGCCCGCAAGCTGATGGCGCTCGATGAATATTCCCGCCTGCCCCATACCGGCCAGTTCGTCCTGATCGATGAGTATGACACCGTTGGCGGTGGCTCGATCAGCATGGATGGCTACCCGGACCAGCGCCAGAACCTGAGCGTGAAATCCAAAAACATCTATGCCGTCGAGCATCTGCTCGATGTGGATGCCCGCGCCCGCCGCAACAACCATTACGGTGCCGTGTTCTGGTTCACCGGCCTGTCCGGTGCCGGCAAATCAACGCTGGCGATGCTGGTTGAGCGCGCCCTGTTTGATCGCGGCCGTCAGGTATTCGTCCTTGATGGCGATAATGTCCGGCGCGGCCTGAATGCCGATCTCGGTTTCTCCCCCGATGACCGGGCGGAAAATATCCGCCGGATCGGTGAAGTTGCCGCGCTGTTCGGTCGGGCGGGCAATATCTGCATCACCGCCTTCATCTCGCCCTATCGTGCCGACCGTGATCGCGCCCGACAGGCAGCGCCCGAGAGCTTCCACGAAATCTATATCAAGGCCGATCTCTCGACCTGTGAGGAACGTGATCCGAAGGGCTTGTACAAAAAAGCCCGTGCGGGTGAAATCCCTGAATTCACAGGTATTTCAGCCCCATACGAGCCACCGGCACAGCCTGATCTGGAAGTGGATACAGCGGAATTGCCAATCGAGGCCTGCGTTGACCGGATCGTCGATTATATCGAGAGCGCAATCGCCCTTGAGGCCCAGCGCGCCCGCGCCATCTGAGACGTACGGACGCTCAAACTGCAGTTGGCTTAGCCTGCAGGTCTAGTTGGCCGGAATACTGTTGCCGCCATCGCGACCATTATCATCGGTGCCCGGAAAATCGCCCGGCGTCACATCGGCACCGATGAAGCGCTCTGCCGCGCGCGGGAATGGCTCGGCATAGCAATGCGGATCGGCAATGGTGTCATAGCAGTAGATCGGACCACGATAGACAACCGGCACATGGGTTGGCTGCACCGCTGGTGGCGGGGCAAATACGGCCTCGATCTCGGCAAACTGGCGACTGCAGCCCGACATGAAGCCGATGGTCAAAAGGGCGCATCCCAGACGGGCTGCAATTCTGAACCCGGTCACTTGCTGTTTCTTTACCGCTACCATCTTGCCAGTCCTTATCTTCCTGCAGTCCAGCGCTGCCCAATCAGTCTTCGTGGCCGTTCAGATCGACGATCACGCGCGTATTGATCTCACCTTGCAAGATGCGGGCCGAATAATCCGTCACCTCGTCGAGACTGATCCGTCGGCTGCGCTCGGTGAGGATTTGGCGCTGCGCCGTATCCGAAAAAACACGTCCCAGCTTCTGCCAGACCGCGCGGCGATCCTCCATCGGGGCATCCATGGCATTGACCCCGATCATCCGGCATCCGCGCACGACGAAGGGGGCGAGACTGCCCGGCAAATCATACCCCTCGGTCGGGGCACAAACGACCGCCGTGCCGCCGCCTGCCAGTTCCGACAGTGCCGCCGCCAGCGTCGGGCCACCGGCGGTATCGATAATGCCGGACCAGCGCTCGGTGCCGAGCAACGCACCCGAACGCTCGAGCAATGTCTGATGCAGCAGCGTATCGCCCGCGCCCATCTGCTGTACCGCCTCGGTATGGTCGGGATGGGCAATGGCGGCAACCGCATCAATCCCGGCCAGCGCCAGCAGCTGCAGGCACATCTGGCCGGTCTCACTCCCGGCGGCGGTGACCAGTATCGGCTTGTCAGACGCTGCATCATAGTTTTCAAGCAGGGCATCGACGGCCTGCTGGGCCGCTGCGGCGGGCGCGCCGAGTACGGCAGCTTCATAGGTGGAGAAGCCCTGCGGTACCGGCATCAGCCAGTGACGGTTGACCCGCAACTGCCCGGCAAAACCGCCCCAGTAGCGCTCGCCCAGACCGAGGCCATAGGCCAGCACCTTGCTGCCAACCGGCATATGCTCATCATTGCTGTCGAGAACGGTGCCGACCACCTCCATACCCGGAATGTGGCGCGCATGGGCAACCCAGCGACCACGTCCGGAAATGGTCAGGCAATCACGGAACCCGAGGGGAGCATATTCCACATCGATGGTGACATCGGCGGTTGGCAGCTCATCCGTGGTCAGGGTTTCAACAGCGGCGACCGGGGGCGTTGCATCACGCACCACCAACGCCTGAAATTCAGCAACATCTGACATTACACACCTGCCGGTTCGGGGTTCTCGGGATCGGGTTGTTTTGCTTTGTCATCGGCATTGCTCCCGGTGCTGACCGATGGCTTGACGACCGGCAGCGGATCACGGGCCAGCAGCAGCACCGAAAACAGCGCCAGCGCCAGCGTACACATGAACCATGTATGCCAGATCGAGAATGAGGTAACCGCCACCATGGCGAGACAGGCGGAAAACGTTGCAATACCGGCCTGCCCTGCCCGCGGGGCAAGTTTGGACAGACGCCAGAGCATGGCCAGCCCGGCAATCATCACAACCGCCGCGCCAAAGGCGCCGAACTCGTACCATATCTGCAGGAACAGGTTATGCGGATGGCGGTGCACCATGTTGATGTCATGGGGCAGGATCGAGGAAATCTCCCCGGCTTTCGGGAAGGTTGCCTGCGCGGATTCAAGGCCATAGCCGAGCCACGGGGCAGCCATGATCTTCTCGGCAGCGAAATGCCAGACCTCGATCCGGTGCCGGGCCGACAGCATCAGCCAATCGGCATGAACAAGGCCGCTTGCATCAAAGGCAAAAGCTACCGGCACGGCCCCGATCGACAGGGCAACAAAGATGCCGCCAACCATCCACGGGGTGAATTTCGGGAGCCGCACGGCCAGAACATAGACGATGGCGCCGACTGCCACGCCGAGCAGCGCGGTCTGGCTCTCAGTCTGGGTCAGAAGCGCGCCATAGCCGACCGGAATGACAATCGCCAGATTGTTCTGGCCCCGCGCCAACACCAAACCGACAGTCGGGAATACCAGCATGGCCATGCCGACCAGCGCCCGGTTGAAGGTATTGATGCTCAATTCGCCCGGTTTCAGTCCCTGCACCCAGTAATGCAGCGGCTGCCCTTCCTTGACCTCAAATACCAGAATGGTCATCCCGATGAGAATACCGGCGATAAAGGCCCATTCGAGCCTGCGCACCAGTCGGTCCGGCAGGCGCATCAGCACGCCGATGGCACAGGCAATGGGCAGCAGGGTATAGGCGAACTGGATCAACTGCCGTTCGGCAGCATCCATGTCCGGGGTCCAGTAGAGGCTGGCACCGGCGACCAGCAGAAACAGCGCCACCACCGCCAGCGCCAGCGGCGCAATCGGCAGGCCGAGCCGCCGGTCGGTCTGCAGGCACAACCCGCCAAGGATCAGGAAGACCGACAGCGCCAGCGTCACGATCGGGCTTTGCAGACCGACAAAGGAGATCACCGGCCCGATAGCGAAAAAGCCGAGCATCAGGATCAGCTGCCAGCACCCTGCCAAGACCTGCCTGATCCGTCGCAGGATCGAGAGGCCGGGTTTGACGGTGTCATCAGGCAACATGGAGTGCATCCCCTGCGACGAAAGCTCTTTTCAGGGCGGCAATCATTTGCCGTTCCCGATTGCCGCTGCTAAAACCGCTGCGAGAATTGTTCCAGTTCAGATGCCCGTGATCTGCACCCGCCGCCTTGCCTGTCGTTGGCAATATGGTCGGGTGATTAAGCCGAGTGAGGATTTTTTTGATGACAACCCTGCATGTACCCGTAGCGATTGGCGAAGTTGTCGACAAAATTACCATTCTGGAAATCAAGGAAGAGCGCATCGCCGACCCTGCCAAGCTGAAGAATATCAAGCTCGAACTCAGTATGCTGCGCGAGGTTCTCGCCAAAGAGATCGGCGAGAATGCCGATATGGCCAAGCTCCACGCCAAGCTGAAAGGCATCAATGAGGATCTGTGGCAGATTGAGGATGACATTCGGGACAAGGAACGGGCCAAGAGTTTCGACGAGGAATTCATCCGCCTCGCCAGAGCGGTTTATGTCACCAATGACCAGCGAATGCTGGCAAAGCGCGAGATCAATGATCTGTTCGGCTCGACTTTGGTTGAGGAAAAATCCTACGCCGCCTATTGAGGCCTGTCAGGCCACGATGCGCGCCGCCCCGCCTAAGCCCCGGTAAAATCAGCGGCTTTTTTTCGTCCACACCCGGTTACGCCGAGCTTTTCAGGCTTTCCAGCACGGTTTCGGCCACATCCTGCGGCTGGATTCGCGCCATGCCATCAACCCGGCTGATCTCGCCCGTACCCGGCAGGATCGGATGCAGCCATGATGAATAGCGCAGCGGCTCCGTCGCGCCGAACAGGCCATAGGCGGGCACGCCGACCGCCGCCGAGATATTCACAAACGCGGTATCATTGCCGACATAGCAGTCACAGGCGGCCTGTGCCGCCACCAGCCGCGACATCTTCCAGTTGAAGGTCGGGACCAGCGCCACATCCTTGCGCTCACCCAGCGCCGCCTCGATAACCGGCAGGAAGTCAGCCTCAGCCGGGCCACCGAGCAGGAAAAAGGTGGCGGGTCCGGCATCGGCCATCTGCATGATCAGCGCAGCAAACCGGTCCGGTCCCCATTGCTTAAAGGCCTCAGAACTGCCCAGCCCGACAGCGATCCACGGTTTCGGGCAGCCGGAAAACTGCTGCTGGATGTTGTTGGCGTGTTCCGGCGCGACCCGCAACCGATCCGCGCGCTCGGGCACAGCAAAGCCCAGCTCACGCACAAAATCATTCGCCAAATCAATAGGATGCGCCCGTCTCTTGCCATCACCGAGATGCGGCGGATCGCTGAGCAACCGGGTCGGCCATGTGGTGCCATAGGCAAAGCGCTCGGGCACACCGGCAAGCCTGATCGCAGCGGCGTAACGGGCGCTGTGATGCAGCTGATAGGAACGGGAGAACCCTTCGGCCTTCAAATCCCGTACCAGCGCCAGAAAGCCACCCGGCCCGCTGTGCTGCTCGGCGCGATCGACCCAGATCACCCGGCTGATTGACGGGTCGGCGATATACATCTCATCGGCACGGGTACGGTGCTTGGTCAGCAAAATGCGTTCATGGTTCGGATGTGCCGCGGCAATCGCGTGGATTGCCGACAGGTGCCAGACGAGATCGCCAACGCCCGGCAAGGGCTGCAGGATCAGGATCGGTCCATCACCGGCGGGCTGCTGTCCGGGATCAATCATCGCCTCAGCCATTGCTCCGAAGATCGGCATCGCTCTGCTGCGCAGCTGCTTCTGCCTGCATCAACTCGCGACAGGCCGCAAGCACCTGTTCCAGCTCGATCTCATCCATCAGCGAGGTCAGTGGCCGCTCCCCGGCATCAACGGCGCGGATCAGCTCCTGTTTCGGGGTGGCAGAGCGGACCCAGCGGGTCAGGCGGCCATAGGGTGCATAGATACGGTCATCCGATGGCCCGAACAGGCCGAGGGTCGGCACGCCCACTGCCGCCGCGATATGCATCAAGCCGCTGTCATTGCCGACATAGAGGCTGACATAGCGCAGACAGGCCGCGGCAAAGGCCGGATCGGTATTGTGCATCAGATCGACCCGGCGCTCCTCGGCCACGCCTTCCCAGGCCTTGATCGCCTGTGTCCGTTCATTGGGCGCGGCAGAGACCGCCACCCGTGCACCGGGCAGAATGCCATCGGGTGCGGTCAGGGTGGCAATCAGCGCCTGATAACGCGCCATCGGCCATTCCTTGCCCGCCCAGTTGGCGGCAGGCCCAACCGCAAGGATCGGCCCCAGCTCGGGTTTCATATGCTCACGCGCCGCCCGGTCCTGTTCCTCGGTGAACCAAAGGCGCGGCTGTAACGGCATCTGCAAGCCCAGCTTCTCGGCAAACTGATCAACCTTGTGCCGCCCGGCCTCATCCGGCAGTGCCCGGAAGATCAGGCGCTTTTTCGCCATCACCGTGCGGGAGACGATGCTGTCACGCAGATCAACCACCAGATCCCAGTTCTGGCCGACCACCGCACGCCACAGGCGCCACCAGTGACCGCCGCGCGGACGCTTGGCCATGGGGATCAGGGAATGCAGCCGGGGCATATTGGCAAAGAGCGGTGCCGGCAGCGGACCGCAGGCAACCGTCACCTGTGCCTGCGGATAGCGGTCCAGCAGGTTGGCCATAACCGCCGTCGACAGCACGGCATCGCCGAGGCGATTGGACGTTATGAACAGGATTTTTTCAGCCATGAAATGCAGCGTCGGTCGCGTGTTCAAGGGGGATGAAGCCATGTGTTCTAACGCCCGGACATGTCATGGCAAGTGGAAACCGCATGATTGCATGATAGAGATAACTCCCTATCTGTTGATCTGACCTTTGCTCTCTCCCGATGGATGTGACTGTTTCATGAGTAATCCCGGCTACACCCCCTTGCCCGATCGTGCAATCCTGATAGTTCGGGGTGAGGATGCCCCCGGCTTCCTGCAGGGCCTGATCACCATCGACAGTGAGAAACTGGCTGAAAAAACCGCACGTTACGGCTGCCTTCTGACGCCGCAGGGCAAATACGCCTATGATTTCTTTCTCTATCGACAGGGTGCGACCGAGTTCTGGCTCGACACCGCCGCCGACCGTGCCGCCGAGTTGATGAAGCGCCTGCGTCTGTTCAAGCTGCGCTCGAAGGTTGATCTGGCACTGGCAGAGCCGCCACGCACGGTACTCGCCGTGCCGGGGCAACAGGGCACGCCGCCAGCCATTGCAGATGGCGATGAGTCGTTTGCCGATCCCCGCCATGCCGAACTCGGTTACCGGATCATCAGCGGCGATCCCGATGCGACCATGGCGGCCCTTGAGGCGGCGGGGCTGACCAAATCGCCGCTCGGTGATTATGAGAGCCTGCGCCTGTCGCTGGGTATGCCGGAAGGCGACCGCGACATGCAGGTGGATAAATCCACCATGCTCGAATGCAATATCGACCAGCTGGGCGGCGTGGACTGGGACAAGGGCTGCTATATGGGACAGGAACTGACCGCCCGCACCCGCTATCGCGGTCTGGTGAAAAAGCGACTGGTACCGCTCACCATTGACGGGCCATTGCCCGATTACGGCACGCCGGTGGAACTCGATGGCAAGGCTGTGGGCGAAACCCGCTCGGCCTTCGGCAACCGGGCACTGGCCCTGATGAAGCTGCCCGGCATTGAAGCGGGACAGGCCAAGGATGCGACATTCACCATCGGCGATGCCACGGCGATCCTCGCCCTGCCCGATTGGCTGCGCATTGTGCCGGAAGAAGTTTAGTCGCTATATCAGCAACTTGCCTTCCATCATTATCACGGTTTTTCCACTGACTGCGGCATAAAGCTGGCTGCCGTCAGGGTTCAGCACCACCTCGGTCTCAATCGTGCTGGGGCGGCCCATCTCGACGCCCTGCGTGATGGTCAGGCGGGTCGGCACATGCGGGTCGCGACGCTGCAGATAGCTGGCGAGGATCACACTGGCAGAGCCGGTCGCCGGGTCTTCGGTCAAGCCTGACATGGCGGCATCGAGCGCCATCATCCGGCTCGCCACCGGCAGTGGATCGGCCTCACCCAGCACGGTATAGAGCAGCAAGCCAACGCCCTTCTCCGCCAGCCCGTCCGGGAACGGCACGGATGGATCGACGATGGTGGCACGTTTGAGCGCCTCATGGCTGTTCAGCCGAACCATGGCAAAGGTCGGGCCAGCCTCAAGCAATACCGGCGGATCAAGCGACATATCGAGATCATCCACCGTCAGCCCGACCGCGCGGGCGACCGTATCGGGCAGCATCGGTACCGGCTCGCCCGGCAATTTGGGCGCGGCAACGCGGGTACCGGCAATATTGCCCGCCCCATCACGCTGAATATCAATGGTGACCAGCCCGGCGAGTTCCTCGAACAGCAACTGATCACCCAACTTCTTGCCGAACAACTCGCCCATCCGGGCCAAAACATAACCGGTGCCCACATTGGGGTGCCCGGCAAAGCTCATCTCATAGCCCGGTGTGAAGATACGCACATTCGCAGTATTGGCCTGATCCTTCGGCGGCAGCACGAAGGTCGTCTCCGAGTAATTGAACTCGAAGGCGATCTTCTGAAGCTGCTCGGTCGACAATCCCTCGGCGCCAAAAACCACCGCCAGGGGGTTGCCGCCAAAGGGTTGGTCGGTGAAGACGTCGCAGGTGACAAAAACCAGCAATTTCAACGCCCTCTTTCAGGCCATTAAGATTTTTTGTTCAGGCTTGCCTGTGCCGCTGCCAGCCGTGCGATCGGCACCCGGTATGGCGAGCAGGAAACGTAATCAAGGCCGGTTTCCTCACAGAACGTGATGGAAGACGGATCACCGCCATGTTCACCACAGATGCCGAGCTTGATTTCCGGGCGGGTGGCACGGCCCTTCTCGCAACCGATGGCAACCAGTTGGCCAACACCATCACGGTCGAGGCTGACGAACGGATCACGCTCGACGATGCCCTTGTCCTGATAGAGCGGCAGGAACGAGCCTGCGTCATCCCGGCTGATGCCGAAGGTGGTTTGGGTCAGGTCATTGGTACCAAAGCTGAAGAACTGGGCGCTGTTGGCAATCTTGTCCGCGCACAGGGCCGCCCGTGGCAACTCGATCATGGTGCCGACGAGATACTCGAGGGTAACACCGGTCTTGCTGGCAGCCGCCTTGGCCACCTGATCGACCAGATCCTTGAGGATCGCCAGTTCCTTCTCGGTCCCGACCAGCGGGATCATGATTTCAGGAATGACGGTCTCGCCGCTCTCCTGCTGGACCTCAATGGCCGCCTCGATGATGGCACGGGCCTGCATCTCATAGATTTCCGGGTAGGAAATGCCGAGACGGCAGCCACGATGGCCGAGCATCGGGTTGCTTTCGGACAGCTGCAGTACCCGGTGATGCACATCACCGGCATCGGTCTTGAGCGCCTTGGCCACTTCCGCAATCTCATGCTCCTGATGCGGCAGAAACTCGTGCAGCGGTGGATCGAGCAGACGGATGGTGACCGGCTTGCCGCGCATGATCTGGAACAGCTCGACAAAGTCCTGACGCTGCATCGGCTCAAGACGCGACAGGGCATCGCGACGCCCTTTGGCATCACCCGCCAGGATCATTTCCCGGACGGTCAGGATGCGGTCAGCCTCGAAGAACATATGCTCGGTACGGCAGAGACCAATCCCCTCGGCACCGAACTTGATCGCGGTGCGGGCATCGGCCGGGGTTTCTGCATTGGTGCGCACCTTCATGCGGCGGTTCTTGTCCGCCCAGCCCATGAGGGTTGCGAAATCGCCGGACAGCTCAGGCTGTTTGGTCGGAATCTCACCGAGCATCACCTCACCGGTACCGCCATCAATGGTGATGACGTCGCCTTCCTTGAGGGTGACATTGCGCACGATCAGGGTACGCGCCTTGTAGTCGATGCGGAGATCACCGGCACCGGCGACACAGGCCCGGCCCATGCCACGGGCGACAACCGCCGCGTGGCTGGTCATGCCGCCACGGGTGGTCAGGATACCGCGCGCGGCGTGCATGCCGTGGATATCTTCAGGGCTGGTTTCAATGCGCACCAGAATGGCCGGTTTGCCATCCTTGGCGAGGCGCTCGACTTCCTCGGAAGACAGGGCAATAACGCCGGAAGCTGCGCCAGGAGACGCGGGCAAACCCTTGGAAAGGATGGTTTTTTCCGCATCGGGATCAAGGGTCGGGTGCAGCAGCTGGTCAAGCGACGCCGGATCGACGCGCAGGACAGCCTCTTCCTCGCTAATCAGCCCCTCTTTCGCCATGTCGATGGCGATCTTGAGCGCTGCCGGTGCGGTGCGCTTGCCGCTACGGGTCTGCAGCATGAACAGCTTGCCGCTCTGCACCGTGAACTCGATATCCTGCATATCGCGGTAATGCTTCTCGAGGTTCTCACGCACCTCACAGAGCTGCTGGAACACCTCCGGCATCACCTCTTCCATGGATGGCAGGTCGGAATTCTGTTTCTCGCGGCCCCGTACGGTCAGGTGCTGCGGGGTACGGATACCGGCAACCACGTCCTCGCCCTGTGCATTGACGAGGTATTCGCCATAAAACTCGTTCTCGCCGGTGGACGGGTCGCGGGTGAAGGCAACGCCGGTGGCGCAATCATTCCCCATATTGCCGAACACCATGGCCTGAACATTGACCGCAGTGCCCCATGCTTCCGGGATATCATGCAGGCGGCGATAGGTTTTGGCCCGTGGGGTATCCCAGGACTGGAACACGGCCTTCACCGCGCCCATCAGCTGCTCCTGCACATCCTGCGGGAATGGCTGGCCGAGATTGCGTTCCACCACCTTCTTGTATTCCGGCAGCAATTCCTTCCAGTCATCAGCGGTCAGTTCGGTGTCGAGATTGTAATCCCGGTCACGCTTCAGGCCGTCGAGCAGGTCCTCGAACTCATAATGATCAATGCCGAGCACCACGTCGGAATACATGGTGATGAAGCGGCGGTAGCTGTCATAGGCGAAACGGGCATCGCCAGACCGCTTGGCCAGCCCCTCAACCGACACATCGTTCAGACCGAGGTTCAGAACCGTATCCATCATGCCGGGCATGGAGACACGGGCACCGGAGCGGACCGACACCAGCAGCGGGTTGTCGCTGTCGCCGAACTTGGCATCAACCAGCGCCTCGACCTTGGCCAGCGCCTCGGCCATTTGCGCTTCAAGTTCAGGCGGCAAGTTTTTGTTATTGTTGTAATAATAGGTGCAGCAATCGGTTGGGATCGTGAAGCCCGGCGGCACCGGCAGACCAAGGGAAGACATCTCCGCCAGATTGGCACCCTTGCCACCCAGCAGGTTCTTCATCGTGGCGGCGCCATCGGCCTTGCCATCACCGAAGGGATAAACCCATTTGCCCGGCTCACCGGTCTGGGTTGTCGTGTCAGAAGCAGCAGATGCGATCGCACTCATGGTCTTATTATCCCTCAATTTTCGAGAAATCGGCGATTTGATGATAGGAGCTGGAACAGGCCTCCAGCAGGGCCAGACGGTTCGCCCGGACTTTCTCATCCTCCACATTGACCATCACTTCCTCAAAGAAGCGGTCAACGGGCTGGCGTAATTCGGCAAAGGCGCGCATGGCACCGGTAAAGTCGTCAGCACTCAGCAGCTTGGAAACATCGGCATCCACCTTGGCAAGCGCGGTGAACAGCCCCTTCTCGGCCTCTTCGGCGAGCAGGGCCTCCTCCGGCTCGCTGCCGCCGCTCCCATTGGCATTAGCACCCTGTTTCTCACGCTCCTTGCGCACGATATTGGCACCACGTCGATAGGCGGCGAGCAGATCGGCGCCGGTATCGCTACCGAGCAGTTCCTGCAATGCCTCAACCCGGGCGACAAGACGCACCAGATCATCCCCACCACCCTCGGCAAAGACCGCATCAATCAGGTCGTGACGAATCCCCTTCTCACGCAGCACAACCTTGAGACGGTCGGCGAAGAAGGCAGGCAGGGAATCAATGCCGTTATCATGCTGCAACGCCTTGGATTGATCGGCGTATTGATATTCCGCAGCAGCCAGCAACTTGTTGATAGACAGCCCCAAATTATTCTCCAGAACAATTCTGATGATCCCCAGCGCCGCCCGGCGGAGCGCGAATGGGTCACGGCTGCCGGTGGGCTTTTCATCAATCCCGAAGAAGCCAACCAGCGTGTCCAGCTTTTCAGCCAGCGCAACCGCGATGCTGACCGGGCCGGTGGGCACTTCATCGGACTGCCCTGCCGGCTTGTAATGATCGGCAATCGCATTGGCGACGGCTGCCGGTTCCCCGGCGGCTTCAGCGTAGTAACGCCCCATCAGCCCCTGAAGTTCCGGGAACTCGCCAACCATACCGGAGACGAGATCGGCCTTGGCGAGACGCGCTGCCCGCTTGGCCTGATCGGCATTGCTGTTATCGAGCATGGCCGCGATAACACCGGAGAGCGCCTCAAGGCGCTCAACCCGTTCGGCCACCGTGCCGAGCTTGTCGTGGAAGGTGATGGCCTTAAGCTGCGGCAGATAGTCTTCGAGCGGTTGCTTGCGATCCTGATCCCAGAAGAACTTGGCATCGGCGAGACGCGCCCGCAGGACCCGTTCGTTACCGGCAATGATCTGCGCGCCGTTATCATCGGTGCGCATATTGGAGACCACGCCGAACCGGGCGGCCATGCTGCCATCGGCACTCTCAAGGGCGAAATATTTCTGGTGGCTGCGCATGGAAGTGACCAGAACTTCCGGCGGCAAATCCATGAAATCACTGTCAATTTCACCAATCAACGGCACCGGCAGTTCAACCAGTCCCATGACCTCGGTGAGCAGGCCCGGATCATCCTTGACGGTCAGGCCAAGCGCCTTGGCGGCGACGTCGAGGTTCTCGGCAATCGCCCAGCGCCGCTCTGCCGGATCGACCAGCACCTTGGCATCGCGCAACTGCTGCACATAGTCGGCAGGATCGGTAACGGTAATCGGCTCCGGCGCATGGAAGCGATGGCCCACGGTCGTCATCCCGAAAGCGAGCGATGCGCCCTTACCGAGATCGACACTACCCTCGATCCCCGCACCGTCGAACAGCGCCAGAATACCCTGCAGCGGACGGACCCAGCGGGCAGAACCGCTGCTCCAGCGCATGGATTTCGGCCATGGCAGATGTGCGACCACATGCTGAATGATACCGGGAAGCAAGTCGGCGGTTTGCTTGGCCGGGGTTTCGATGATGACGAACCAGAACTCGCCCTTTGGCGTTTCGCGTTTTACGCACTCATCGAGGCTTTCGATGCCGTTGCCGCGCATGAAGCCCTCTATCGCCTTCTCCGGCGCATCGGTGCGCGGGCCACGGCGCTCTTCCGAAACCGCCTCGGTGGCGACCGGCAGATCGGGGATGATCGCGGTCAGGCGGCGCGGGCCGTAATACAGGGTAGGTTTGCCGTGGCTGATACCGGCAGCGGCAAACTGTTCGGTCAGCAGCTTGCCGAGCTGGGCAGCAGCTTCGGCCTGCATACGGGCAGGGATTTCTTCAGAGAAGAGTTCGAGCAGAAAATCGGCCATGGATACGCTTACTCCGCCGCTACGCTGGCATTGGCCGCACGGGCAGCCATGGCGCTGGCAGGTTTGGAAACCCAGACCTCGCAACAGCGGCGCGCCAGTTCACGGACCCGCAGGATATAGGATTGCCGCTCGACCACGCTGATCACGCCGCGGGCATCGAGCAGGTTGAACACATGGCTCGCCTTGATGCACTGGTCATAGGCTGGCAGCGCCAGTTCCTGTGCCAGCAGGCTCGCGCATTCCGCCTCGGCATCCTTGAAGTGCTGGAGCAGCATCTCGGTATTGGCGTGCTCGAAGTTGTGGGCGGAATATTCCTGCTCAGCACGCAAGAACACATCACCGTATTTCACACCGCGACCGTTGAAATCGAGGTCGTAGACATTCTCGACGCCCTGCAGATACATCGCGAGGCGTTCGAGGCCGTAAGTCAGCTCGACCGGGATCGGATCGCATTCAATGCCGCCGACCTGCTGGAAATAGGTGAACTGGGTCACTTCCATGCCGTCGCACCAGACTTCCCAGCCGAGGCCCCAGGCACCCAGTGTCGGGCTTTCCCAGTCATCCTCGACAAAGCGGATGTCGTGCTGGTCCAGATCGAGGCCGATGGCACGCAGGCTGTCGAGATACAGCGCCTGCGGATCAGCCGGGCTCGGCTTCATGATCACCTGATACTGGTAGTAATGCTGAAGCCGGTTCGGGTTCTCGCCATAACGGCCATCGGTGGGACGGCGTGACGGCTGAACATAGGCGGCGTTCCATGGCTCAGGCCCGAGCGCGCGCAGGGTGGTTGCCGGGTGGAATGTGCCCGCCCCCACTTCCATATCGTATGGCTGCAGAATCACGCAGCCCTGCTCAGACCAGAAATTATGGAGACGCAGGATCAGGTCCTGAAAACTCGGTGCCGATTTCTGTGACACGGGTGTGCAAATCCGTTGCTTGTGGGTCAACAGCCGCAAATGCCTCGCGCATAACCGGCAGCTTGGGCGCGGACATTAAAGATGGCACGCGCGCAAATCAACATGGCGCGTGCAGGTTATTTATCAGAAAGCCGGAATATCAGCCCTGCGTCCCTGTGGATGAGCCGCAAACGGGGGCATAAAGGCAATATCAGAGGTCGAGATCGATCATCTCGCCCTGCTCGAGCACCGCTCTGGCGGCAGGCGTGTATTTATCCACCTCGTCATGCAGTGTCAGGCCCGGCAAGACCCGCGCCGGTCCCTTGCTGCCCTTCATCCCCTGAATCAGTACGCGGCGCGCCGGGCGACCGGCACGGGGCCAAAACGGCAGGACGGTTATATCGCCACAACAGCCATTCATGGCCGAGACCACCTCATGCATGCGATCGGCCCGGTGAATCATACTGAAACGCCCACGATGTTTGAGCCAGCGGCAGGCAGAACGCACCCAATCCTGCAGTGTCGCCTCCTCGATATGCGCCGTCGCCTTACCGGCATGACCGGGCGGCGTATGGGAACCGAACGCGAAATGCGGCGGGTTGGCCATCACATGATCAAAGCATTTGGGGGCGAAGGTTTTCCGGTCTCGGAGATCACCTTCTATGAAGTGAACACTATGCCCCAATGCGTTATCGGTAGCATTGATTTTGGCGAGTGCCACGAGATCAGACTGTAGCTCCAGCCCGGTGACCTGCACTTCAGGCACCCGGCGCAACAGGCAAAAGCTGGCCGTGCCGACACCGCTGCCGAGGTCGAGAACCTGTTCGCCCGCGCGCACCTTGACGCAAGCAGCCATGAGCACCGGATCGATCGCAAAGCGATAGCCGCTCGTTGGCTGTTTCAGCGTCAAACGTCCGCCCAGCAGTTTGTCGACAGTAAACCAGTCAGCCCCCCCAGTGTCTGACAGGTTCACATTCTCATTGTGACTCGTGCTCATCACCTCGACGCATGCAGGCTCAACAAATCGCTACTCGTTTGCCGAACATGTTCGCGTACCCCCTCGTACCCGTTAATTCATAAGCAATATGGAATATCTCTAAATTACAGTCATGTATGCAATAGTAATAGCATACTTATAATGACAACAGTTTTATTTGTTCACATTTCCTACGATGGAATGCAGTGCCTGCTCGACCAAGGCACGGGCCGCATCTTTATCAGCATCCGGCACGACTATCCTGCGCGGGATAGCACCGACACTGCCCTCGACTATCGAGGTATGGGTATCCAGAATAACCGCCTCAAAACCGGCATCGTGCAAAACCGATAACAGCCATCCCAGCTCTACGGGGTCATTGCTCTTGTATACTGCCTGCACATCAACCACCCGACTGATCCGGTTTTCACCAATCGCAGAATGTTATCATACAGCGCATATTGGCGCGTCATGTTTGGTTCATAGTGTCGCTTATACTTGACCATGATGGTCAAAGGCGGGCACTCATGCGCCAACATCGTTTCCAGATATGGATACCATTCCGGTTATCGAGCATATTATGACCACTGCAGCCACGCGGCACAAATCGACAGAAGCGTCAAAGGATCAAGGTTTACAGCAGCTCCATGCGGCCTTTGAACCGGCGCTGGAGCAGGTCAACCATCTGATCATCGAACGTATGCAGTCCTCGGTGCCACTGATCCCACAACTGGCGCAATATGTGGTGGCGGCAGGTGGCAAGCGCCTGCGCCCGCTGCTGACCCTCGCCAGTGCCGATCTGTGCGACTATGCCGGTGACCGGCATTATGGCCTCGCTGCCTGTGTCGAGTTCATCCATACCGCGACCCTGCTCCATGACGATGTGGTCGATGAGAGCGCGGAGCGGCGCGGTCAGGCCTCGGCCAATGAGATATTCGGCAACAAGGCCAGCGTTCTGGTCGGCGACTTCCTGTTCACCCGCGCATTTGAGCTGATGGTCGCCGATGGCTCGCTCGAGGTGCTGCGCATCCTGTCGAAGGCATCGGCCACCATCGCCGAGGGCGAGGTCATGCAACTGAACGCCACCAGCGATCTGACCACCGATGAGGCGACCTATCTCGAGGTTATTCGCGGCAAGACCGCCGTGCTGTTTGCTGCCGCCTGTGAGGTTGGTGCCGTGGTTGCCGATCAACCGACAGAGCGGATCGCTGATCTGCGCAATTTCGGCGAAAATCTGGGCATGGCCTTCCAGCTGATCGATGACGTGCTCGACTATTCCGCTGACCGCCGCGACTGGGGCAAGGAAATCGGTGATGACTTCCGGGAAGGCAAGATGACCCTCCCCGTCGTCCTGTCGATTGCCGCAGCGGAACAGGCCAAGGCACAGGACGAAATCGACTTCTGGCAACGCACCATCGGCGATCTCGATCAACAGGACAGCGACCTTGATCATGCAATCGACCTGATGAACCGGCATCAGGCATTGGCCCAGACCAGAGAGCGGGCGGAGCATTTCGCCAATGCCGCGATTGACGACCTGGCTGCCTTCCCCGACAGCCATGCGACCCGCGCCTTGATGATCAATGCGGTTCGTGCCTCAATAAGCAGACGCTACTAAAACCAACGCGAGCCGGAACCAACACCCCGGTAAAGACGTTTGAAAACATAATGCTAACAGGCCTGCCCATCATGGAATTCTTCGCCCCCCTGATCGACCAGTTGAAAATCTATCTGGATCAGAGCCTTCGCCTGCTGCCGCAAATCCTGCTCGCAGGTTTTGTCCTGTTTCTGGCTTGGCTGATTTCTCTCGGCGTCAAGCGATCACTGGTTGCTGTGCTGACCACCAGCAAGATGCGCCCGGCGCTGGTACAGGTAATCCGGATGCTCTCCGGCATTGCCATCATGATTTTCGGCCTGCTGCTCGCGATCACCATAGCGTTTCCATCGGTCACCCCGGCGAAAATGCTGGGCGCCATCGGTCTCGGTGGTGTGGCCATCGGTCTGGCATTCCGGGAAACGCTCGAGAACTTTATCTCTGGCGTCATGATCATGGTGCGCAAGCCAATGCGGATCGGTGACCTGATCGAGGTGGACGATGTCAGCGGTCGGATCGAACAGATCACCATGCGCGACACCTATGTGCGCAAGTTGAGCAATGAGCTTATCCTCATGCCCAATGCCAAAATCTACAAGAACGCGGTCGAAATCATCACCGATCTCGCCGAACGCCGCCACCAACTGATCGTCGGCGTTGCCTATGGTGAGGATGCCGCTCGTGCCCGCGATGTGATTGAAGAGGCCGTCCGCTCGGTCAAAAGCATCAATACCAATCGGGGTGTCGAGGTCTATGCCCGGGAGTTCAACTCCTCATCCATCGACTTCACCGTCCGCTGGTGGGCCGGTTCCGAAGAACGCGACATGCACCGCACCCGCTCGGATATCGTGATCGCGATCAAGCAGGCGCTTGATGATGCCGGTATCGAGATCCCGTTCCCGTATCGCACCCTCACCTTCAAGGGCGATGTACCGATTGCCGGTCTCGGCGACACCGATACGGGTTCAGAAGACTAGTCAGCCGAAGCGGCGGTTGGGCAGGTTTTGATCCCGGCGCGGCACACCCGGTGCTGATTTGGGTGCATCGCCACGGATATTGTCGGGATCGATCCCGAGTGCGCTGAGATCATCGGCGGTAACGCCGGTAATCAGGCCATCCTCCAGACCCAGAACCAGATTGCGGTTCAGGGTCTGCTTGACCGCCTGCTCGACCAGACGGGCATGCTGCTCGAGCGGCTGGAACTTGTAGCCGATCTCGTGAACATCAGAGCCAATGTGGCCAAAGCGCAAATTGTCGAAGAAGTACCAGGCAGCAATACGCTCATCGTTCGTCTGGAACAGCGCCTTTTCCGCAGACTCTTGCCCCGCCAGATCGGGACGCTGCTCGACCACCAGCAGCGTCGCCATATCCCGTTGCAGCTTGTGGGTTGCCTCATGGGCCGATGTGGCCAGTACCTCGACCGGATCATTCCAGCCTGCCGTTTCATGGGAGTTCAGCCAGAGATTGTCTGCATTGGCATCATATTGCGCGCCCAGAATGCGGTTATTGGCATCCGGCGGCACGCACTCGTTCTCGATCCGTCCCGGTGGGATAAAGCCGCTCTCATGGCCATAGGCGTGGAGCAGTTCGATAACTGTGTCGAGGCGATCATCATCGCTTTTGCCGCCCCATGCCTTGTCCAGTGCCCCACCCTGCTTGGAGAAGAAATGCCGGGCGATACGGGTACCGAGGTCACGGCTCTGGTCGATGAAGGCTTCCGGCAGTTCCAGCGTTGAGTAGACCTTCATCCGCGCCAGCATGGCATCATGGCCCGGTTCGGCATCTGGGTCTGCCGGGCGCAGACCGGTCAGCAGTTTCATACGCGTATTATGGGACAAGGCCTTGAGATCGCTGCTCTCGGTCGCCTCGATCAGCTTGATGATACGCGCCTGCGGATTGCGGCCGGTGGCAGCAGAATCGACGGCAATTTGCAGGCGTCGCTCAGCGGGCGGGAGGGCATTTGCCTTGTCCAGAGGGGCAATGGCATCAATATCAAAGATCGTGTTGGGCATAACTCGGCGACAGAATTCATGAGGGAGAGTACTCCCGCATTTTTCGCATGGCTGACGTGAAAGCAGTAAGGGCTTTTATAACAAAACTGACAAAACCCCGGTAACCGGCGATTTTTCCACCATAAATCAGGCATTTGGGCAGCAACAACATTACGCAGCCACCGGGCACCCGCCCCTGCCGGTATTCCATGCAGCACCAGCCTCAGCGCCTGCCACGATCAATGACCGTCTCGGGATGAGCGATGCCACCGGGTTTTGGCCTTGCGACCTCAGCCAGAACGGGCAAGTTTAGAGGAGCTATCGATCCGACTTCTGGAGCAGACCTGTCATGTCACAACCCGGCGTTACCTTTCACACCCCTACCGGTGATTACCGCGTGGATGCGTTGCTGGATGCAGCCTTCGGTGTTGGGAAATGGGGCGGCCCCCAAGGCACCGGCGTTACCCTGACCTATGCCACCAAGGGCCCGGGTTCGACCTATATCCAGAATTACAGCCCGCTGCTCGAACCGGAGCGTGGGCAGGATCTGACACCGACCGAGGCACAGGAAGTCGGCTTCCGTACAGCCATTCAGACATGGGGCTCGGTGGCCAATATCAATTTCGTGGAAATTGAGGAAACCGCTGATCAGACAGCGGATATCCGCTTTGCCATGTCACGCTCGGTAAACGCGCAGGAATTCGAGGATGATTTCGGCTATGACCTGTTCGCTTATGCCTATCTACCGCAATTCACGCCGATTGCAGGTGATGTCTGGTTTGATCCCGATCTGATCGATTTCGATTACACGCCCAATACCCATGGCAGCGGCTATTACCTCATGCTGCATGAGCTGGGCCATGCCCTGTTGGGCTTTGAAGACATCACGGAAAATGGCGGTGTGAATGGTGCCGCATTGAGTGCAGGCGAAAATTTCCACGCCTTCTCGATCATGTCCTATCACGCGACACCGGGCATTGCCGCCGATCCACGCAATGCCGCCGTGTCATTTCCGACCACGCCGATGCTCTATGACATTCTGGCGGCACAGGCGCTCTATGGCCCGAATATGAGCCATAACGCGACCGATACGGTGTATCAGTTTGCGCCCGGTCAGGCGATTTACCAGACCATCTGGGATGCCGGCGGGATCGACACCATTGACTGGTCCAATCAGGAAACCGCCGCCTTCATCAACCTGAATGACGGCAGCTTCAGCAATATGGGGCCGCCACGCAGCAACGGTACCGATGAGTTTCCGGAAACCCTCGCCATCGCCTTCAATGCGATCATCGAGAACGCCAAGGGTGGCACCGGCAATGATACAATCGTCGGCAACGCCGCCAACAATGTTGTCTATGGCGGGCTCGGCATCGATCTGGTCACCGGTTTCAACGGCAATGACCTGATCTATGGCAACCAGGGCACCGACACGATTTACGGCAATCTTGATCTCGACCACCTCTATGGCGGCCAGGATGCCGATCGTCTCTATGGCGGCCAGCAAGCCGATGTGCTCTACGGCAACTTCGCCAATGACGTGCTGTACGGCAATTTCGACAATGATTTCATGTTCGGCGGTCAGGATCAGGACACCCTGTATGGCGGTCAGGGCAATGACATAATGTTCGGCAATCTCGGCGATGACCTGCTGTTCGGCAACCGGGACAATGACCAACTGCTGGGCAATGACGGCAACGACACCCTTTATGGCGGCTCTGGCAATGATGGCCTTGAGGGCGCTACCGGCAATGATCGCCTCTTCGGCGATGAGGGCAATGACACCCTCTATGGCGGTACCGGCACCGATGTTCTCTATGGTGGCCTTGATGACGATCTTATCTATGGCGGTGATGGTGCCGACCAGATCAATGGCGGCGATGATGATGACCGCCTGTTCGGTCAGGAAGGCAATGACGTACTGATCGGCGGAGAAGGCTCCGATTACCTCTATGGCGGCAGTGGCTCCGATCAGATGAGCGGCGGCATCGGCAATGATACCTATGTCGTCTCAAACCTGACCCAGAGCGTCAGCGAAGATGCCAATGCCGGGGTTGATGTGATCGAAACACAGGTAGATTTCATTCTGCCCGCGAATGTGGAGATCGGCATCATGACCGGTCCCAACAATATCAGCCTCTCCGGCAACGCTTTGAATAACAGCCTGACCGGCAATATTCAGGACAACCTGATCACCGGTGGTGGTGGCAATGATACCATTCTGGGCAATGCCGGGGCAGACACACTGGACGGGACCAGCGGATCAAACCTGCTGCAAGGCGGGTTTGGTGATGATGTTTACCTGATCCACTCGGCTGCCGATGTGGTGGTCGAGGATGCCAATGGCGGCGTCGACACGGTAATCACCACGTTCAATACCACAATCGGCACGAATATCGAGGTGCTGATCCTGAACGGCAGTGCCAATGAAGCAACCGGCAATGACGTCGATAACCAGCTTGTCGGTGGCACCGGTGCCGATCTGATCTCCGGTCGCGGCGGCAATGATACTCTCAGCGGCAATGCCGGGGCCGATACCCTCGTCGGCGGTACTGGCGATGATGTACTGACCGGCGGCGGTGGTGCTGACCGTTTTGCCTATAGCGGCACCAATCTCGGCGACGACACGATTACCGACTACGAAACCGGTCTGGATGTCATTACCGTCGACAACGGCCTTACCGTCATCGGCATTGCCGACAATGCCGGAAATGCCGAGGTCAGCCTCAGCAGTGGCGATCTGATTACCGTACTCGGCGTCAGCAGTGGCGATATCGAGGTTGAGGACCTGATGGCAACCTGATCAGGGTTCCGGTATCAGGCGGAGGAGATCAGAATTGGGCCAATAAGGACCCGGCTGATCAGGCACTCGGCTGTGGATGGGGCAACTCACCGGCGAGCATGCGGGCCTCGGTCAGGAAATCGATCGGCGACAGACTGTCGAGCTTGTTGATCAGATAATCCATATCATCATCATTGAGCGCATCAACCTGGGTCAGGACACGTTCCAGCACCCGGCGACGGCGGCGCTCGATATCACCTTCCGCACCATCAAACAGGGTCTCACGCACCACATTCAGCGCGGCCCGGCTGGCTGGCAACAGCATCAGTGGGATTTCCGAGCGTTCGTAAATGGTTTTCAGCCCCAGCGGACCTTCGTCATAAATCAGCAGACGGGCATTCACCAGCGGCAGTCCGGACATATGCGACAGCCCGGCCTCATAAAACTCGAGATCGCCCATACACAAGGATCGCAGCAACAATGACCCATTCAGATGGCCGCCCTCATCGAGGTTCTTGACCAATTCGAGCACGTCATTCCGGGCCGCATCCTCATCGGAGAACAGGTGCATTGTTGCCCGCTCGCGCGAGCGCAACAGGACATCAACCGCCACTTCCTCGGGCACATCCTGACGCTTGACCAGATAATCCAGCAACTGATCCGACACCATGGTGACAAGACGGGCTGTTACCTTGTTCGGCAGGGTGGTATCGCGCTCAAGAATACCGCCATGGACCTTGTTGCTGTCCGGGAAGCGGGTCAGAGCGCGATCAAAACCCTTCTCGTTAATCTGAGCGGTACCATTGCGCATCAGCTCGGCAACGGCATTTTCGGTGCCCTGCTCTACCAGCACATCGGAAACAGTGGCCGAGAGATTCGGTCGCTGGGCAATCGCTGTCTGTTTCAGTTCGGAACCGCTGGCGACAACCTCGATCAGTTCATCATCACTGAGGGTCGGGGTATGCTGAAGGATCGGCAGCGCCACTTCCTCAACATCACGTGCAAGGGTCTGCGCCACATCTTTTGGCAGATTGGGTGAGCTTTTTAGACTTTCGGCCAGTGCCTGACGCACGGTAACCGCCACGTCATGGGCCAGTGACCGCAGGATATCCTCGGCAATGCCGCGTTCCTCGGCACTCAGCCCAGTATCAATCTGGTGACCGAGCTTCTGTGCGACGCTTGATCGGTTCTGTTCGGATTTGTCGAGCGTAAGCCGGGTTACGTCAGCTTCACTCAAATGCACACCGGAAGGCGGTTTCTTAATCATGCTACATTCAAAATTTTAACAGCTACAGCAATCTGCATTCTGACGCTCAACACCATATAGATATATCACTTTCTGGCATTTTACCCCAACATTATGCCCATATATTATTAACGCATTCTTGAATATTACTGCGTGGGTTCAGGATTCTTGCCCGCCCAGAAGCTCGCATCAAAGCTGGACAGCAGCCCCGGATGATCCTGAGACCGCAGATTTATGTAGTTTACCAACTCATCGCGGAACGCCTGATGCTTGGTTTTGTCGAACTGGATCAGGGCTACAGCATTGCCAAGACTGGTGAAATCCTGCCGCAGCCATGAATAGGTATCAGCAGACGTTACATAACGCATGGTACCCGGACCCGACGTTTCCGGCACGTCCATTTCGACAAAAGACAGGAATCGCACCTCACAGGGCAGATTGCCGGCAAAGGCTGGCAAGGGGTGGATTACCATATCAACCCGAACATCATATTCAGAGCGGCAAAGGCGCAAAAATGCGTCGTCCTCGCTCATATCGCCGGAAGAAACGAAACTGCCATCGGCAATCGAAATACCGTAAGGCTCAAGCAGCGTATTCATTTCCCTAGTCAGTCGGTCGACACGACTACCGGCAATCTCGACCCGCAGGCCGCGCAGCTGGCGCGGGTCGCGCACCAACCGGTTGCGCCGGGTCACAATCGTAAGCACCTCAACGGCAAGTGGCCGATACCAGACCGCATCGTCCTGACCATGCTCCACATTATAGGATGCAAGGGTGGCAAAGGCGAAGTCGGCCAGACCACTCTGCGCTGCTTCCATCGCAGCCTTGCCGTCATCAACGGTAAGCAGGGCAATCAGCGGGCGTTCGGTAACTTCACCGACACCTGACCGGGTATTGAACGCCGAAATCAGTCCGGTCATGAAATCCACATGACCCGGCTCACTGTTCCCGACCGCAATCGTCAGCACATGCGGTTCGTCGGCAGCGGCATTCCCATCCTGCGCCAAAGCAACCGTTACCGGCGTTATGGCCAGTGCGCAGCCGATCAGGCCCGCCAACCATAGACCGCTCCGTGGAGCCTGCTGCCAACGCTGAAATACCGAACCGAACGTAATCTTGAACATGCTATCCCCGGAGTTACCTTGCCATTTCAACGAGTGTTTGCTCGACAATCTCGCTCAATACCTTGCCAAGTGCTACATCGAATCCCTGAACCACACTATCAAACCTGCCATTGTCGGCTGTGACAACCTGCTCTTCCTCGAACCGGCTGACAATTGCCCGTTCCGGCATCTTGATCAGGGTTGCACTGATCCGCACCCGGATATCCGGTGCCGCGTTGGTTGAGCGGTCAAAATACTCGGCCTGAAACTCGCGCAACTCGTTTTTCAGAATGTAATCAGCGCGCAATCCCGTGGTCTCACGACCGACCGAGACAATCTTTTTGGTATTCTCGAAGCTCTCAACCAGCAGGGTCTGAACCATGCTGGTCGCCCGGTCGGCCCATGCAACAGAGGCGAAGTAATCGAGCTGATACGGGTTTGGCTTCAAGACAATCCGGGCGGTATTGAGGCCGGATGCGGCCACCGGTTGCTCGACCAGCAACTGACGATCAACAAATGGCATGGCCTGATCGAAGGTGCTCTTGGGCGTCAGGGTATAGAGCTTGGGACCGGGACCACCGGGCAGGTCGATACTGCAAGCCGCCAATACCGGCATCAGCACCGATACGGCCACCGCCCCCATGAGACGACGGCGTGACCTGTTGATCAGGCATGGAACATGTGGAAGATGCTCAGATATGGGCGTTTTGTTCATTCTTATTCCTCTACCTGAACACCATTGGCAGTACCACCGAACAGGAACTCCGTCGGCCCGCGTTCCAGCCTTTCGGCAAGCAGGTTAAGATTTGAGATCAGGCCCCGCAATTCCTGAAACAGATAGGTCAGTTCATAAAGCCCGGATGAGGTAAAATCGCCGATGGCACCGGAATTGGCATCAACGATCTTGTTGGCGGTGTTGACCATTTTCTGGGCCGCTTCGGAGGTCTGGTAGATGCTCTGGCTGGTCTTGGTCATCTCGGCATAGACATCAACCGTCGCCTTCTCGATGGTCTTGACCGTACCGCTGGTTTGGTCGAGGAAGGCGGTCATCCGGCTGTCCACATTCTTGCCAAGCTGGTCATAGGTTGTCAGCGTCTTGTCGGCATTGTCGAGCAAGGGAACCAGTCGGGCGCTGGCCTTGGTGAGTTCGGCAGACAGTTTCTGCAATTCATCCATGGAACTGCCGAGTGCCTGAATATTGTCATCGGAGAAAACCTCGGTTGCCCGCTCACTGAGATTGATCAGATTCTCCAGCAATCTGGGCGCTGCTTCAAGCAACTCGCCAAATTGTGATGGTGCTGAACGGATTTCCGGAATGTCCTCATTGCTTACCTGATAGAGCAGACCGGCATCGTCCGAGCCGGGACTGATCTGGACAAAGACGCCACCGGTCAGCCCCTGTTGCTCCAGCCGTGCCTCGCTGTCAGTGCGGATCGGGGTATCCTGCGGCACCTCGATCCGGACGCGCACCCGGTTCATGGTTTCGGGGTCGATGCGAATATCCGTCACCGTTCCTACCGGCACACCGAGATAGCGCACCGGGCTGCCGGTTTGCAGGCCGGTGACCGCACGGCGCAGATAGATTTCATAGGTCTGTGCCTCGCCACCGACATCGCGCCCGGTCAGCCAAGCGACAAAACCCAGCGCGGCGATGACAAAGATCAGGACAAAGGAGCCGACCAGCAGATCATTAGAACGGTTTTCCATGGGATAATGGCCCTTCCTCAAGCCTTCTCGAGCGGTTTGGCAGCACGGCCGCGTGGACCGTTGAAGTAGTCTTCGATCCAGGGATGCCCGGTTTTCTGCAATTCCGGGATGGTGCCGGTGACGATCTTGCGATCAACCAGTACCGCCAACCGGTCACAGATAGCATAGAGGCTGTCGAGATCATGGGTCACCATGAACACCGTCAGCCCCAGCGCCGTCTGCAGATCACGGATCAGGTTATCAAAATCGGCGGCGGAGATGGGATCAAGCCCGGCGGTCGGCTCGTCCAGAAATACGATGTCGGGATCAAGCGCCAGCGCCCGTGCGAGACCGGCCCGCTTCCGCATCCCGCCGGAGAGTTCGGATGGGTATTTGTCGGCGGCATTGGCGGGAAGGCCAACCATCTGCACCTTGATCCGGGCGATCTCATCGACCAGAGCCGGTGAGACCGCGCCACGTTCCTTGATCGGCAGGCCGATATTCTCTGCCACCGTCATCGAGGAGAACAGCGCGCCATCCTGAAACAGCACCCCGCAACGGCGCAGCAATGGCTGGCGTCCCTCGCGCCCCAGTTCCCAGATCGGCTCATCAAACAGGCGAACATCCCCGGCAGCGGGTTTCAACAGGCCGATAATCTCCCGCAACAGCACGGACTTACCAGTACCAGAGCCGCCGACGACACCCAGCACCTCACCGGCAAAGACCGTCAGATCGAGGTTCTCATGGATCACCTGTTTGCCGAACTGGGTACGCAGACCACGCACCTCGATCACATGTTTCGTCACAGCCCGACCTCCTGAAACAGGATGGCGAACATGGCATCAAGCAGGATGACCAGACAGATCGAGACCACCACCGAGCGAGTGGTCATTTCCCCGACGCTCTGGGCACTGCCGCTGACCTTCAGACCCTGATGGCAGCCGACCAGTGCGATGGCGAAGGCAAAGACTGGTGCCTTGATAAAGGTCACGATGATATCGCTTGCGGTCACTGCCAGCTTAAGCTGCTGCAGGAAAATCGCAGGGCCAATATCGAGCAGAAAATATCCGGCGAGCGCACCGCCGAGCAGCCCGGCCATGGCACCATAGAAACCGACCAGCGGCAAGGTGATGACCAGCGCCAGAATACGCGGCAACACCAACACCTCGACCACGTTCAGCCCCATGGTCTGCATGGCGTCGAGTTCCTGATTTACCTTCATCGTGCCGATTTGCGCTGTGAAGGCGGAACCGGAACGCCCGGCCAGAATGATCGAGGCCAGCAAAATGCCGATCTCGCGCAGCACGGCGAGACCGATGATATTCACCACCAGTATCTCGGCCCCGAAATTCTGCAGCTGTACAGCCGAGAGATAGGCCAGCACCATACCGATCAGCAGCGACAGCAAACCGACGATCGGCAGAGAATTCAGCCCGGTCGCCTCCATCTGATGTACGAGATCATGGCGGCGCAACCGTGAGGGATGGCGGATCACCCCGGCCATCACCCGAAATACCAGACCGGTCATGGCGAGCAGGTCGACGGCTTCTCGCCCCGCGGCACGGGCACCGGCACCAACCCGCAAAACGGTTCGGATCAGGGCATTGTCGGCGCGGGGCTTGTCCAGCTGTTCGGCGGAAACACCCATGACCCGGTCAAACAGTTCACGGGAATGGCCCGGCACATTGTCGAACTCGGCCTTGAGGTCTTTTGCGGTCAGGGCATCGCGCAAGCGGAGCATAAGTGCGGCACCGAAGGTATCCAAAACCTCAACCGCTTCCAGATCAAGACTGACAGCGGTTTTTGCCGCCGCCACAACCTGTTTGCGGCAGGCCTCACAAGCGGCTTCAAGCCCCGGCATACTGGCAAGCGACCACTGGCCACTGAGACGCAGAACGCCCGAGCCGTCATCATAATTCCAGAATTGCTGCGCAGGATTGCTACTCAATGACGCCGCCATGGGTTATGAATGAACTGTCGCCACCGTTCGGTGGCTCTTCCTACCCTTGAAAATTGCGAAATCTGCCCGATGAACCTCAAAGAGCATATCCGCGGAGTGCCGGATTTTCCAAAGCCCGGCATCCTGTTCTACGATATTTCAACGCTTTTGGCCCATGCCGAGGCCTGGCAGCACACCATTGACACGCTGGCGGAGCAGATTGGCCACTACAAGCCGGAAGTTCTGGTCGGGATTGAATCGCGCGGCTTCCTCGTTGCAGCCCCGCTGGCCCTGAAACTCGGCTGCGGCTTCGTGATGATCCGCAAGCCCGGCAAACTCCCCGGCCCGGTGATCCCCTACAGCTATGAACTGGAATACGGCACCGATACGCTGGAAATTCAGCAGGATGCCATCAAACCCGGCCAGCGCGTAATCGTACTTGATGACCTGCTCGCAACCGGCGGCACCATGGCAGCTTCGATCGAGCTGCTGACCCAGATCGGTGCGAATGTCGAGGCGGCAGCGTTCATTATCGAGCTGACCTTCCTCAATGGTCGGGACCGGCTGAAGGTGCCGTCCCACTCCCTGCTGCAATATGATGATTAGGCTCAGTTGACCGGCGCAAACTCGGCGCGGGCGATGCTGAAACCATAAGGCCCCTCGACCAGATAGAGGCGCAAGGTGGTCCCGCGCCGTCCCTGTGCATCGGTTGCCAGATAGCTCGCATGGACAAAATCGCCCCGGTCATCGGTGCCGGTGCCATGCACAAGCGTCTCCACACCACCGCGAATATAGGGCATGAAGCGTGAGGCGATGGCCTGAAACGCCCGGCTTTTCAGTGCATCCGGCGTCTGTTGCCAATTGCTGACCACCAGCGGCGCAATGGCATCAATTGACTCGCTCGCCACAAGGAAATCATAGAGTTTCTCGCTGGCTTCCGCCGGGGTTTCCGCCTCTGCCACCGCAGGTTGAATGCAGGCGGGCAATGCCTCGGCAAACTGCACCGGATCGAGCGGTGAGCCGCTGCCGTCCTCGACACAGGCGGCGATACTGTCACCGGACAACAGCCAGACTGCAGCCGCACCGACAATGCCGAGGACCAGAATGCCAGCAATGACCAATTTCACACTGAAACCGGCCTGGGGGTGACGCTTTCGGGAAAACATAGGAGACAGGTACATAATCAAAATCACTAATCGGGCTGCACCATCTGGAGCATGGCGGCAAGGTTCCCTATAAGAACAACATCTATTTAGATGGGGCGGGCAGCAAATGAAACTAGGCTTTATTACCGATACGCATATCAATGCCGAGGGCGCACCCATCTGGGCCGGGGTCGACAGCCTCGCCCATCTGAACCGGGTGATCGACCATCTGAACGGCCTTGAGCTCGATGCGGTGGTGTTCGGCGGCGATCTCGCCGATGCAGCCGACCTCGCCGATGACGCCCATGCCCATGCCATGTACCGGGCTGCGATGCCAGCGTTCGAGCGGATTGCAGCGCCCCTGCTCCCGATCCCCGGCAATCATGATCGCCACGATCTGTTTCTGAGCTATCTCGATAAATACCGCAGCGGCGATCATGGACCGGACCTGTCCTATGTCCGCGAACTCAATGGCTGGCGGCTGATCATGCTGGATACCGTGGAGCCGGGCCAGATCGAGGGCAGCATCACTGATTTCAGCGTGGAGTGGCTGGCAGAGCTGGTGCAGGCGAACCCGGATCAGCCAACCCTTGTCTTCGCCCATCAGCCGCCATTCTCATGTCATGACGACCCGGCACTGGACATGCGGTTCGATAATGCGGAGCCGCTGGAGGAAGCGCTTTCCGGCTGTACCGGTCTCAAGGGCATCTTCAGCGGCCATTATCACCGGCTGATCGATTGGCAATGGCGCGGCGTGCCCTATCATGTCGCCCCGTCAACGGCAGCGCAGTTCCCGCACCCCGCATGGGGCGAGGAACGCAACCTGCCGAAATACAACGTGCCGGGGTTTCAGATCATCGATCTGGGCGCAGAAGACATTAGCGTTGAAACGGTCTGGCTCGGCACCAATCCGTTTGCCGCGACAACAGCAGCCTAGATATTCCGCTTAGATATTGCGCCAGGTGCCATCGGATTGACGGCAGGCAGTACCGGTCAGGATTTCAGTCTGGCCATCGATTTCGACCGTCTGGCGATAATCCCGACAATACTGTCCTGTTGACCGTTCATAGGTACGGTCAACGGTTACAGTGCCGGAATTGCCGCTGTCAGGATTGCGCCATGGCACGGAAGAACCGGTCGGGGCAGTTTCCAGCGTACGGTGGGTAGTGCGCTCCATCGCCAGTCGATCAGCCTTGTCCAGTGACGAACCGATTTCGCTACCGAGAAAAGCGCCAAGCAGGCCACCTGCGACGGCTGCGGCCACCTGACCGGAACCACTGCCGATCTGGGCACCGGCGAGACCACCGAGCGCGGCACCGCCAAGGGTACCAACCGTTTGTTTGGTACCGGTATTGGAGCCTTCACATGCCGCAAGGCCAAGTCCGGCGACAATTACAACGGCAAGGGTCAGTCCACGATTATAGCGTTTCATCAGTATCATTCCGTTAATCAAAAACAGTTGTTTTATTAGCGGCCCATCATGTCGAAACAATGGCCATCGCATAACTTTCTGCATTGAAATGGTATGCCGGTAAGATTTCATCAACCTTTCTGCCGTTAACATTTGTGAACGCGACTGTGAGGTAGAGCAAATGATGCAAATTCAGATAAACCGGCAATTCTGGGGCGGCATGTTGTTTGGCACGCTGTTTCTGGCCATGACGCTTGTTGCATCCGGCACGGCATTGCGCACACCGGACGGCCAGATCAGCCCGTCCGGCATCGCGATTATCGGCCTTGTGCTCATCTGTTGCTGCTGCCTCAGCTTTGTCTGGCAGCTCATGAAAGCCCCGGAACTGAAACAGGCGCAAGAACAGCCGGAAGCATGGCTCAGAGAGTATCCCGCCTTGTGCAAAATCATGGGCGATATGCCACCCGAAGCGCGAGCAAATCCGGGCAGTGAATGCTGGCTGATGCAGGAAACGCTCGACAATGCTGCCGATGCCATCGTCATCACACGCGCCGAGAGCAGTGATGCGAACGGGCCGCCGATTGTCTTTGCCAACAAGGCCTATGTCGAACTCGCAGGTTCCGATAGCAAGAGCCTGTACGGCAAACCTGCTCGCCTGCTCGGGGATCAGGGGCTTGATGCCACGGTTCTGGTTGAGCTGCATGATACTCTCAAAAACGGCAAGTCATTCCGCTCGGAAGTGCTGTTCTATAGCCAGAATTATACCCAGCGCTGGCTGGATGTCGGCATCTTCCCACTCACTGACAAACACGGCAAAATCACCCATTACGCTGCCTTCGCCCGCGACATCGCAAACCAAAAGGAACTGGAAATCCAGATGCGTGATGACAAGGAGGCAGCAGAGGCCGCCAATCTGCTGAAAAGCGAGTTTCTGGCCACCATGAGTCACGAGATACGCACGCCGCTCAATGGCATCATCGGGATGAGCAACCTGCTGCTCGACACCAATCTGGATGCAACCCAGGCCAACCATGTGGATATGCTGTCCCATTCAGCGGAAACCCTGCTGCAGCTGATCAACGATATCCTTGATCTATCCAAGATCGAGGCCGACAAGCTGGAGCTTGAACCCGCGTCCTTCAGCATCAAGGGGCTGATCTTTGAGATCGCCCAGATGGTAAGGCCGCAAATCCAGCGCAAGGGCCTCGAACTGGTCGTCGATGTTTCGCCGCGCCTGCCGATCAACGTCACCGCCGATCCCGGTCGCCTGCGTCAGATCATCCTGAACCTGATCGGCAATGCCGTGAAGTTCACCAGTCAGGGCTTTATCCGGATTTACGTTGAACCGGTCGAGCAGGCCGATGGTGCAACACATCTCCTGAAAGTCAGCATCGAGGACAGTGGGATCGGCATCTCATCCCAGGCGAAATCACGGATCTTCAACAAGTTCAGTCAGGGCGATGCCTCAACCACCCGGCGCTATGGCGGCACCGGACTTGGCCTTGCCATCTGCAAGAGCCTCGCCAAAGCGATGGGCGGCACCATCGGGCTGGAAAGCGAGGAAAATCAGGGGTCAACCTTCTGGTTTACCTTTGCCTGCGAACCCCATGCCGATGTGCGCCTGTACGAACATTACCGCAAGCAGTTCAAGGACGAGTTGGAGAACCACACGGTTATCATCCTCGACGACCACAGTTGCAGTGCGGTTGCGGTGGAACGGCATCTGCGTGCCGCCGGTGCCGACTGCCACAAGTTCACCAACCTGAACCGCATCACCGATCAGTTGCTGCAATGGCATCAGGTGCATGAAAAGGCAGACCTCATCATCCTCGATGAAGAACTCGGCATTGGCACTGCTTTTGATGTGATGCCTAGGATTGCGCAGGTATTCGGCGACAATGTCCCGCCGATCCTGCTGCTGACCAACAAGCCGCTGCAAGGGTGCCATAAGAAGCTGGCCCGCGCCGGTCTAAGCGGTGCAATTGAAAAACCGATCCGACCGAGCCATCTGGTCCGAGCAGCGGTCGAGCTGCTGCGCAATCGCGGGCACGAGAACTTCTGGGCGCCGCACCCGGATATCCGCCGCCGCACAGCAGCCACCCTTGATGATGAGCGTTCACCGCTGGCCGGGTTGCAAGTCCTGCTCGCCGAGGACAACCCGATCAACGCCCAGATTTTCACGCATATCATGGAGCGCTGGGGCGCCCGGGTGACCGTCGCCGGCAATGGTCGTGAAGCAATCGACATCAGTGACACCATGCCGTTCGATATCATCTTCATGGACTGCCAAATGCCCGAGGTCGACGGCTTTGAAGCGACACAGGAACTGCGCCGCCTGATGGCCGGCAAGATCATCCCGCATACGCCGATCATCGCCCTGACCGCCAATGCCATGAAGGGCGACCGCGAGCGTTGCCTGGAAGCGGGCATGGATGATTACCTCGCTAAACCGACACAGGCGCGCGACATTGCCACCACCATCCGTCGCTGGGTCAGCGCCGACAGGATCGGTGAGAAACATGCCAATGCCGCCTATGGCAATACCGCGGAGGAGCATATCACCACCGACGATGATCACCGCCTGATCAATCTCGAGATGTATAATGAATGTGCGGATATTCTCGGCCCATCCCATGGCCGCGTGGTGGCCGACTTCATGGATCGGCTTGGGCAGATGCTGCAGGAACTGGCATTCGCCGTATCCCGGAGTGACTACACCACTACGGCGAAACTGGTCCATCCGTTCAAGTCATCGGCAGCCCAGCTCGGTGCCATGGGCGTATCCGAGGTCTGCCGCAGCATCGAGATGCGTACCCGTGAGAAACAGCCTAACGAGGTGGATGATACGGCATTGGCAAGCGAGCTGGTCCAGCTTCGTGAAGTTGCCGATGCCACCGCCATCAAGCTCCGCGCCATGACCTCGGAAGGCGGCAAGGAAGATCCGCTGGCGGAAACTGGCTGACAAGATCAGGCAGTAATCAGCTTGCGAATGGTGGCGACTGTATCGGCATCGCGTGGTGGCTTGTCCCAGCGGATGCGGTGGATACGTGGAAACCGCATGGCGATACCGGATTTGTGCCGCGTACTCTCATGCACGCTGTCGAAGGCAACCTCAACCACCAGCCCCTTCTCAGCACCATGTGCAACCTCACGCACCGGACCGAAGCGATTGGTGGTGTTATTGCGCACAAACTTGTCGAGTTGCTTCAACTCCTCGTCGGTAAAGCCGAAATAGGCCTTGCCGACCGGCACCAGTTCCAGTCCAGCCGCGCCATCATCACGCCAGGCCCCGAAAGTATAGTCGGAATAGAAGGATGAGCGTTTGCCATGTCCGCGTTGGGCATACATGAGCACGCAATCCATAGTCAGAGCATCACGCTTCCACTTGAACCATGGCCCCTTCGGTCGCCCGGCGACATAGGTAGATGCCTTGTGCTTCAACATCAGCCCCTCGACCAGCGTATCCGGGGCATCGCGACTGGTGGCCCTGATCTCGCCAAGCTCATCCCAATCGGCAAAGTCAACCAGCGCCGACACGTCCATCCGGTCAGGAGTGACACGCTGATACCATTCTTCAAGTCTCTGCCGCCGCGCATCGAACGGCAGGTCGCGCAGATCCTCACGACCATCATAAAGGATGTCATAGAGCCGGATATGGGCCGGGGCATCGCTCAGCATCTTCGCCGTTACGGTCTTGCGGTTCAGTCGTTGCTGCAGATCATTGAACGACGCGACGGCCCCGTCCCGGAACACCAGCAATTCACCATCGAGAACAGCCTCGAAATCTACCTGCTCAACTATGTCGGGAAAGCTATGGGAGATATCGTCCCCGGTACGCGAATAGAGCCGTGTTATCAGCCCGTCGGCGGTGCGCCGTGCTGCCAGTTGCACCCGGATGCCATCCCATTTCCATTCCGCACGGTAGTCGCCCGGATCAAGCCTCGCGATATCATCGCTTTCGAGTGGGTTGGCCAGCATGGGTGGTCGAAAGATCGCGCCCTCCTCAATATCCGGTCGTTCCTCCCTGCCCTCAAGCCACGCGAACAAATCAGCATAGGGCGGTTCAAGCCCATGCCAAATCTCTTCGATCTCGGCCACATCAATCGTCGACCATTGCGCCAGTGCCAGCTTGGCAAGCCGTGCGGAAACACCGATCCGCATGCCACCGGTCATCAGCTTGATCAGCGCATACCGCTGGTTCGGTCGGGCGCGGTCAAACCAGCCTGCAACCAGTATCGGCACATCGCTACGTTTGGTTTCCGAGAGAGTTTCGACCACCTCAGCCAATGATGGCACGGGTGAATTGGGCTTTGCCGCCGGTTCTGGCCACATCAGGGATGCGGTTTCCGCAAGATCACCAACGAAGTCATAGGACCAGCGGAACAGTTCCGGATCAACCCGCTCACTAATCAGTTCGCGCACCAACCCGGCCTTGGCGTTCTTGAAAGACAGGTTGCCGGTCAGTGCCGCCAGCGCCCAGCCCCGATCAGGGTCCGGCACGTTAGCAAAGTAATCCGCCATGAGGCGCAGCTTGCCATTACGTGACGGCGTCAGGATCAGCTTATCCAGCAAGTCGGCGAAGGCTTTCATGGCATCACTCCGCCTCATCCTCGAACCCGACCAGCGCCAGTGCCCGGGCTTTGCGTCCGGTCAACCTGCAGTGGTGGACAATCGCTTCCTCTCGACCATGGGTAACCCAGATTTCCGGTGCATCCACATCCTCGAATGTCTGGCACAGCTCATCCCAATCCGCATGATCGGACAGGATCAATGGTAACTCCACACCACGCTGTTTCGCACGTTGACGCACGGTCATCCAGCCGCTGGCGAGACAGACCACCGGGTCTGGCAAACGGCGGGACCAGCGATCCTGTATCGCGCCCGGCGGTGCAATGACAATCTCACCGCGAAAATCATCCCTGGTCATGGCGTCGTCACCGCGCACGGTTGCCGGACGCAACTCGCCGAGATCAACACCATGGCGGGTATAGAGATCACATAAATTGGCAAGGGCACCGTGGATATAGATAGGCCGGTCATAGCCGGTGGCACGGATATGGCTGATCACCCGCTGCGCCTTGCCGAGGGCATAGGCACCGATAACGTGGCAGCGCTCGGGATACAGACGAACCGATTGGAACAGCTTGTCAATTTCGGTTTCAACCGGAGGGTGGCGAAATACCGGCAGACCGAATGTTGCCTCGGTCACGAACACATCACAGGGCACAACTTCAAACCCGGCACAGGTCGGGTCCGCTCGACGTTTGTAATCACCGGAAACGACAAGCCGCGCACCCTTATGCTCAAGCACCACCTGAGCCGAGCCTAGCACGTGCCCCGCCGGCATCATGCTGACGCTGACCTCACCGATCGTGATGACCTCGCCATATTCCAACGGTTGGTGCACCCTGCCCGCACCGTCACCATAGCGAACAGTCATGATGTCCAGAGTGGCCTGTGTCGCCAGTACCTTCTGATGGCCGGGACGTGCATGATCGGCGTGACCATGGGTGACAACGGCACGCTCGACAGGCCGCACCGGATCAACATAGAAATCACCGGGCGTGATGTAGAGCCCTTGCGAACGGATCTCGATCCAGCTTTCGGGATGCGGTGGCGTGGTGCGCGTCATTGATGAATTAAGGCGAGTAAACAGTAGCTATGAACAAGATAAGCGCATTTCTCGATTATGCCAGTGAGGTGGCCGATGCCATGGCGGCCGGCAAGCCCGTGGTGGCGCTGGAATCCACCGTTATCGCCCACGGCCTGCCGCATCCGGTCAATCTGGAGACCGCCGCCAGCCTGCAACGGATCATCCGGGAGTTCGGGGCGGTTCCGGCCACAACCGCCATCATGGATGGCCGCATCAAGGTCGGGCTGGATGAGGCAGAGCTTGAGCGGCTCGCCACTGCCAGCGATGTGCGCAAGCTCTCGACCCGCGACATGGCAATCGCCCTGACCGGTGGCGAGACCGGTGCGACCACGGTTGCCGCCACCATGCAGATTGCCGCCCTTGCCGGGATTCGGGTGTTTGCCACCGGCGGCATCGGCGGTGTCCATCGCGGGGCCGAGCAAAGCTTCGACGAGAGCGCGGACATTACCGCCCTCGCCCGCTATCCCGTTGCTGTAGTGACAGCAGGCGCGAAATCCATCCTCGACCTGCCACGGACGCTGGAACGGCTGGAAACCAATGGCGTGCCGGTGCTCGGCTATGGCTGCGACGGATTTCCGGCCTTCTATCTCCGCGACAGCGGCCTGCCGGTTGATCAGCGGTTTGATGATGCCGCCAGCATCGCCCGGATGCTCGATACCCATTGGGCGCTGAATGACAATCGCGGGGGGGTAATCGTCGCCAATCCGATACCGGCAGCCTTTGCCATGAACCGAGAGGATCATGACCGGGCATTACAACAGGCACTCGATCAGGTCGCGGCAGCCGGTGTTAGTGGCAAGGACACCACCCCGGCCCTGCTCGCCGCCATGGTCGAGGCAAGTCAGGGAACGACGCTCGACGCCAATATCGCGCTGATCGAAAACAATGCCCGGCTGGCCGCCGAACTGGCAGTAGCCCTGACCAGCCTTTAGCGATCAGACCACACGCAGAATGGCGCGGGTGATGGTGGCGGCAATATCGGCGGCTTCTTCGAGGAAGGTCGGGAAGTCGAGATGGCTGTCGGCACCGGCGAGATCACTGAGCGCGCGGACAACCAGATAATCGACACCGAACCGCTCCGCGATCTGGGCGATGGCCGCCCCTTCCATCTCGATTGCCTGAGCACTGAACTCCTCGAACAGCCGTTTGCGGGTCGCCTCACAGTTCATGAAGGTGTCGCCCGACAGGATGGTGCCGAAACTGATCGCCGGGAAACGTGGCTCATCACCCGCCGTCACCTTGGGCAGATCGGTCTTGGCCAGCACCGCCTCAACGCGTTTCAGCAAGGTTCTGTCCGGCTCATAACCATGGGTCTGGTCCACATGGGGCAGCGGCGGGACGCCGGGCTGATAGGTGGTGATCCGCTCATTCGCGAGCGCGCCGTAATCATATTGCACAAGCCGCTGACCGATCACGATGTCACCGACCTTGAGCGCCGGGTCGATACCACCTGCAACGCCGGAGAACAGCAGACCGTCACAGCCGAACTCCTGAATCAGCAGGGTAGCGACCAGCGCGGAATTGACCTTGCCAATGCCTGACTGGACGAATACCACCGGCCGGTCCTCCAGCGAGCCAACGGCAAATTCCAGCCCGGCGATCTTGCGCACGCTCTCATGGGCGGCAAAGGCGGAGCCGAGGGCGGCGTGTTCCTGCGGAATGGCCGACATGATGCCGATACGTTGCATGGTCTTGTTCTCTCCGGTGGCCAGAATATGACGAGGATAATCAGTGGATGATCAACAGGGGTAATCAGATGATTTCCAGAACCAGCATCAGATACAGCAGAAGGCTCAGGTAGGAAACCACCTTGATCATGGCGACAATAATCGCCGCCCGGCGTGACAACGGCTTCCGTTCGCCGATCTTGCCGAATGGCAGCAAGCGGCGCAAACGGCCATCAGCCTCGCGCTCCAGCTCGGGAAACGGGGTTTCCGGGTAATGCGTCGCCGGGGCGAACAGCGGCACGTCCCGGAACTTGAACGCCTTGACCAGCACCAGACCGCTCAGAAAACCGCCGATATGTGCCCACCAGGCAATACCGTGATCCCCGCTGAATGCCATCAGGAAGTCGAGCGCAACATAGATGGCGATAAATATTCCTGCGGGGGCGAACACCGGAAACCGGAAGGCAACCAGCACCAGCACCCGCGCACGGGGATGCAGCAACAGATAGGCCGCAAGCAGGCCGCCAATGGAACCGCTCGCACCGATCAGCGCAATGGGTGGCCCTGCCCGCACTGCCTCGGAAAGGCCGAAGGCCAGCGCACTGAATATACCGGTCAGGATATAGAACAACAGGTAACGCAGATGCCCCATGCTGTCCTCGATATTGTCGCCGAAAATGAACAGCATCAGCATATTGCCGAGCAGATGTAGCATGCTGCCATGCATGAACTGATAGGTTACCAGCGTGACCGGGTCATTGAGCAGCGACGCGCCATGGGGCAGATAGGCGAAACCATCAAACAGCCCCGGCAACATCCACATGGCGGCAAAGATCGCCACATTCGCCAGTATCAACCCATAGGTGACATAGGGTTTGCGGATATGGCGCAGCGGATTACCATCGCGCAGAAACAGAAACGGCATCGGACCTTGCTAACGATCGTGACAGGAAATGTGACGAGAAACGAAACGGGAAAAACGACAGCACTGTCAGTCAAACAATATCATGCCATGTTATCTTACGCTTATATTGACCCAGCCCCTATCCTGACAGCCCATGCCACCGGCAAAACCCGACACTGATGTTTCAGCCGCAACGGCTGCCCGCCTGCCTGATGCCCTGCCAGATGCGATTGGTGGCTGGTTCCGCAGCCGCGGCTGGCAGCCGCGTGAGCACCAGCTGGATGTGCTGAGGGCCACGCAGGCAGGCAGCAATGTCCTGCTGATCGCGCCGACCGGGGCGGGCAAGACGCTGGCCGGTTTCCTGCCGAGCCTCAGCGAGTTGGTCACCAGCCCCGATCTCGGCACCGAACTGCACCGGTTACACACGCTCTATATCTCACCGCTCAAGGCGCTCGCGGTCGATATTCAGCGCAATCTGGAGCTGCCCATCGCCGAAATGCGCCTGCCGATCCGGGTGGAGACCCGCACCGGCGACACCCCGACCGATCGCCGTCGCCGCCAGTTGAAGCGCCCGCCGCATATGCTGATGACGACACCGGAGAGCCTCGCGCTGATGCTCTCCACCGCCGACGGGAAAAAGCTGTTCCGGCATCTGCGCATGATCGTACTCGATGAGCTTCATGCCCTCACCGACAACAAGCGCGGAGAGCTGCTCTCACTCAACCTCGCCCATCTGCGCGTGATCGCCCCGACGGCCCGTACCATCGGCCTGTCCGCCACCGTTGCCTATCCCGATGCGCTCGCTGGCTATCTGTCCCGCCAGCCATCAAAAGCATCAACAGCAACGCAAGCCGGCCCGCCATCCGATGTAACGGTTGTACAGGGCCGTGCCGGGGCACTGCCACAGATCGAGATACTGCACAGCTCGGGACATATCCCATGGTCCGGACACATGGCGCTGCACACCATGCCCGATGTTTATGAGGCAATCCGCAAGACGCGCCTGACCATCCTGTTCGTCAATACCCGTGCGCAGGCCGAGTTGTGCTTTCAGGAGTTGTGGCGGCTCAATGAGGACGGGCTGGCGATTGCCCTCCACCACGGTTCGCTAGATGTCAATCAACGGCGCAAGGTCGAGGCAGCGATGTCAGCCGGCAAGCTGAAGGCAGTGGTGGCCACCTCCTCGCTCGATCTCGGCCTCGACTGGGGCGATGTGGATCTGGTCATGCAGATCGGTGCGCCAAAGGGCGTCTCCCGCCTGCTGCAACGGATCGGTCGCGCCAATCACCGGCTCGACGAGGCAAGCCGCGCCATTCTGGTGCCCGCCAACCGTTTTGAGTATCTCGAATGCCGGGCTGCCTGTGACGGCGTGGCGGCGGGCAATCTCGACGGCATCCCGCCCCGTCCCGGTGGCCTCGATATTCTGGCCCAGCATATCCTCGGTCGCGCCTGTGCCGAGGCGTTCAGGCCCGACGACCTGTATCACGAGGTAACCAGCGCCGCCCCCTATGCCGGATTGAGCCGCAAGGATTTCGAGGCCACGCTGCAGTTCGTCACCAATGGCGGCTATGCGCTGCGTGCCTATGAACGCTATCACCGGCTGGTGGTCGATGATGAGGGGCGATACAAGGTTGCCGATCGCAGGATCGCCGCCAGTTACCGGATGAATGTGGGCACGATCGTTGAGGCCAATACCTACAAGGTACGCCTCAATCGCGGACGGGTACTTGGCAGCGTCGAGGAGTATTTCGCACAGGGGCTGACGCCCGGCGATACCTTCATCTTTGCCGGTGAACTGCTGGCCTTTGTCGAGCTGCGCGAGAACACGATCATCGTCAGCCGGGCCAAGGGCGCGGACCGGACACCCAAGGTGCCTGCCTATGCCGGTGGTCGCCTGCCGCTCTCCACCTATCTCGCCGATGGTGTCCGGGCATTGCTGTCTGATCAGGCGCAATGGCGACAGTTCCCGGAACCGGTGCAGGAATGGCTGGAGATGCAGGTCAAACGCTCGACCATGCCGCCGCGTGACGGCCTGCTGGTCGAGACATTCGAGCGTAACAACCGTCATTACCTCGTCGCCTATTGCTTCGAGGGCCGCAATGCGCACCAGACCCTCGGCATGCTGCTGACCCGCCGCATGGAGCGTATGGGCTACAAACCCATGGGTTTCGTCGCCAGCGATTATGTGATTGCGGTCTGGTCGGTCGATCCGGCCACCAATATGGCGGCGCTGTTCGATCAGGACATGCTTGGCGATGATCTGGAAAGCTGGATGGATGAGAGCAGCATGCTCCGCCGCACCTTCTATTATGTCGCCGTGATCGCCGGGCTGGTGGAGAAGAATCTGCCCGGGCAACAGAAGACTGAACGGCAAATGGTGGTCAATACCGACCTGATCTATGACGTGCTGCGCCAGCATGAACCGGACCACCTGTTGCTGCGTGCCACCCGTGCCGATGCCGCCCGTGGCCTGACCGATATTCGCCGTCTGGCCGATATGCTGACCCGCATTCAGGGCAGAATCGAACACCGGGCTTTGGATCGGGTCTCACCGCTCGCGGTGCCGGTCATGCTCGAAATCGGTCGGGAGACGGTTTATGGCGAGGCATCCGATGCCATGCTGGAAAACGCGGCAGAGGCGCTGATTGCCGAGGCAATGGACTGAAACCACTGAGGCCGTGAACAGACCGCCCCGATCACCGCATGGCAGATAAAGGTCGCAGATGGGTTTCGGGATGCGCGCCATTCCCCTACACTGCTTACAGTTACGATTTGAGTGTTGCCCCATGCCGACCCAGCGCCTGACATTTGCCGATCAAGAGCTGATTATCGACCTGACCGGGCTGGCGATATGGCCGGGCACGAAAACCGCCATCGTTGCCGATCTCCATTTTGAAAAAGCGACCTCCTACGCCATGCGCCGCGGCAGCCTGTTGCCGCCATTCGATACCCGCGCGACGCTCGACAATCTTGGTCGGGCACTGGCGCAGTATCGCATCGAGCGGGTGATTGCTCTCGGTGACAGCTTCCATGACGCTCAGGGCCCGGCGCGGCTTGGTACGCTGGAACGGGACATGCTGGAGCGTCTCACCAACCGCTATCACTTCCTCTGGATCACCGGCAATCATGACCCCGAACTGCCGGACGACATGCCCGGCGATTGTGTCAGCGAGCATCATGAGGGCGGTCTGGTCTTCCGTCACGAGGCCGATCCGGGCAGCGATGACCGGGCCGAGCTCTCCGGTCATTTCCATCCGAAGGCCCGCATCCGCACACCGCAAAAACCGATCTCGGCTCCCTGCTTCGCCTTTGATGACCGCAAGCTGATGCTGCCATCCTTCGGCGTGCTCACCGGTGGCCTCAATGTGCTGGACAAGGCGGTACGCGGCCTGTTCGCACCTGACTTCCGGGTTGCCATGCTCGGCCAGCGACGCCTGTTCACCTTCTCGAACCATCAGCTTGAGCCGGACCGCACCGCACGGGTCGACTAAGCGAACCGCATTAGGACTCCAGCTTTCGACGGAATATGGCTATCTGTGTGACGCCTACAGCGTCACCAGCCAAGTATAGTCCCATGAGCTTCGATCTTCTGATTTCCGGCGGCACCTTGCCGGACGGTACCCGCGCCGATATCGGCATCAACGGCGATACCATTGCCGCCATCGGCCCCGATCTGACAGCAGAGGCCGGACAGGTGGTAGACGCCAGCGGCTGCATGGTCTCACCGCCCTTTGTCGATCCGCATTTCCATATGGATGCAACCCTGTCGCTCGGCATCCCCCGTATCAACAAATCCGGCACCCTGCTTGAAGGCATCGCCCTCTGGGCCGAGCTGAAGCCGATTCTGACCACCGAGGCGGTTGTCGAGCGCGCGCTCGATTATTGTGACTGGGCAGCGGCGCAGGGTCTGCTCGCGATCCGCAGCCATGTGGATGTCTGTGATGACAAGCTGACCGGTGTTGAGGCGCTGCTGGAGGTCCGTGAACAGGTCAAGGATCGCATCGACCTGCAACTGGTTGCCTTCCCGCAGGATGGCTATTTCCGTCATCCGACCGCAGCCGAAAACCTGAAACGCGCACTTGATATGGGCGTGGACGTGGTCGGCGGCATCCCGCATTTCGAGCGCACCATGGAAGATGGCGCACGCTCGGTCACGGCACTCTGCGAGATTGCAGCAGATCGCGGGTTGATGGTCGACATGCATTGCGACGAGACCGACGACCCCATGTCCCGTCATATCGAGACCCTCGCCTATGAAACCCAGCGCCTTGGCCTGCAGGGTCGGGTTGCCGGATCGCACCTGACCTCCATGCACTCCATGGACAATTATTACGTCTCCAAACTTCTGCCCCTGATGGCGGAGGCGGAAGTTGCTGCCATTCCGAACCCGCTGATCAATATCGTGCTGCAGGGCCGTCATGACACCTATCCGAAACGCCGCGGCCAGACTCGGGTACCGGAGATGCTCCAATACGGCATTACCGTCGGCTTCGGTCAGGATTGCGTCATGGACCCGTGGTATTCGCTCGGCACCGGCGACATGCTCGATGTGGCCTTCATGGGGCTGCATGTGGCACAGATGACCAGCCCGGCGGATATGCGCAAATGCTATCAGATGGTTACGGAGACCTCGGCCCGGATCATGGGGCTGGATGATTACGGCCTCGCGGTTGGCAGGAAAGCCAACCTTGTCGTGCTCGACGCCAGCGATCCGATCGAGGCCATCCGCCTGCGTGCCGGTCGCCGTGCGGTTGTGGCCAAGGGCAAACTGATCGCCGAAGGACCGTCACGCGCCTACACCCTGCATCTGCCGGGCCGCCCGGACAGTGTCAGCCGCCGAAAGAAGTGACGTACACGCATAATTTCCCCGTTTAAAACTGGTCCGTTCGGGCAGAAGCTGCGTATCGGTATATGTCAGATCAATAATATGCCGGTGCCGCATCAATTTTATGGCCATTCCCGTTTTCGTTCACTGGTTCCGTCGCGACCTTCGCCTTGCTGACAACCCTGCACTTGCTGCAGCCGTTCAGGCAGCGCGGGCAGCCGATGGCCGGTTGTTACTCCTCTATATCCATGATGATGAAACACCGGGCGAATGGCGCTGGGGCGGTGCCCATCGCTGGTGGCTGAACCGCAGCCTGAAGAGCCTCGCTGACAGTATTGGAGCGAAAGACAACCAACTGGTTCTGAAATCAGGCAATGCAAAGGCGGTACTGGAACAACTGGCCGACACGCTACCGATCAGGGGCGTATTCTGGAACCGCTGTTACGAACCCTTTGCCATCGAGCGGGATAAGGCAATCAAGTCGCAGTTCAAGGATCGGGACATTACCGTCGAGAGTTTCAACGGTTCGCTGCTGAATGAGCCATGGACCATCGAAACCAAGTCAGGTGGCCCGTATAAGGTCTTCACACCCTACTGGCGTGCCGTGCTGGAAAAGGGCGATATTTCCAAACCCATTCAGGCGCACAAGACCTTGCCGCCAGCACCGGAGCTTGCCGGCGAGGCGCTGGCAGATTGGGGACTGCATCCAACCGCACCCGACTGGTCACAGGGGCTGGCGGATCCCTGGACGCCCGGCGAGGATCATGCCCGCGACCGCTTGTACCGGTTTCTGGATGACAGGATCGTTGATTACCGCGAGGCACGGGACTATCCGGGCAGCCACGGCACCTCACGCATCTCGCCCTACCTGCATTGGGGGGAGATCAGCCCGCGTCAGATATGGCACATGACGGTCAGCGCCCATGGCCATCCCAATGTCAGCAAAACACCAGAACCCTATCTGCGGGAAATCTGCTGGCGGGAGTTCTGCTATCACTTGCTCTATCACTTCCCGACCCTGCCGACCGAGCCGCTCAATGAACGCTTCGGAGAGTTTCCATGGCGCGAGGATGAGCAGAGCCTGACGGCATGGCAACGGGGCCAGACCGGCATTCCGATTGTCGATGCCGGTATGCGTGAGCTGTACGAAACCGGCTGGCAGCACAACCGGGTGCGGATGATCGTCGGCTCGTTTCTGGTCAAGAACCTGCTGCTGCCATGGACCGAGGGTGAACGCTGGTTCTGGGATACGCTGGTCGATGGCGATCTCGCGAACAATGCCGCGGGCTGGCAGTGGATCGGCGGCTGCGGTGCCGATGCAGCCCCCTATTTTCGCGTGTTCAATCCCATCCTGCAGGGCGAGAAATTCGACAAGCAGGGCAAGTATGTCCGCCGCTACGTGCCAGAGCTTACAAAGCTGCCGGACAAGTATATTCACAAACCATGGGAAGCGCCGAAAGATGTGCTGGCACAGGCTGGCATCCGTCTCGGCGAGACCTACCCAAAACCGATCGTGGACCTCAAGGGATCACGCCAACGCGCCCTGGACGCCTTTGAGGAGATAAAACGATGATCGCCACCCTGTCTGCCCCGGTGAGGACCGGCCAGAAAATCGCTGTCATTGGCAGCGGCATCACCGGGCTGAGCACTGCCTGGCTGTTGTCGCAGGCGCATGATGTGCATGTGTTCGAGGCCGACAGCCGGATCGGTGGCCATGCCAATACGGTCACAACACCGGCGGGCGATCAGGTCGATATGGGCTTTATCGTCTTCAACCGCCTGACCTACCCCAACCTTTGTGCCCTGTTCAGCCATCTGGGTGTCGGGTGTGAAGAGAGCGACATGTCATTCGGGGTCAGTCTCGATGATGGCCGAATTGAATATTCCGGCGATGGGTTGAATGGCGTCTTCGGCCAGCGGCGGCACCTGATCCAGCCAAGTTATTACCGTATGCTGAGCGACCTGCTGCGGTTCTACAAAAAGGCACCGGAAGATCTCGCCAATGGTCGCCTGACCGACATAACACTCGGTGAGTATCTCCATTGTGATGGCTATGGCGAGCGGTTCCAGCAGCAGCATATCCTGCCCATGGGTGCCGCGATCTGGTCGAGCAGCATCACCGAAATGCTCGCTTTCCCGGCGGAGAACTTTGTCAGCTTCTACGTCAATCACGGCCTGTTCCGACTGAAGGATCAGGTGATCTGGCGCACTGTGACCGGAGGCAGCCGATCCTATGTCGAGGCCATCAGCCAGAAGCTGCACACGGAAAACCGCATCCATATCAACGCACCGATTACCGCCATTACTCGCGATGGTGGCCAACATTGCCTGGATACGGCTAGCGGTGAGACATTCAGCGCTGATCAGGTTGTCTTTGCCTGCCATACCGATCAGGCAATCGCCATTCTGGGCGAGCAAGCCACACCGGAGCAATGCGCCGTGCTCGGTCGCATCCGCTATCAGCGCAACCGTGCGGTGCTGCATCAGGACACGCGGCTGATGCCAAGACGCCGTCGCGTCTGGACCAGTTGGAATTATCTGGGCCGCAAAACGGCTGATGGCGGGATCAGCGCGTCAATCACCTACTGGATGAACCGGTTGCAGAATATCGACCGGGCTCGGCCCTATTTCGTCAGTCTCAACCCGCTGACCGAACCCGACCCCGCCAAAGTGCTGGCGACGCAGGACTATACCCATCCGGTTTTTGACACGGCGGCGATTGCGGCACAGACTGAATTGCCTCTGATACAGGGAGCGAATGGCCTGTGGTTTGGCGGCGCATGGGCCGGGCATGGTTTCCATGAGGACGGCATTGCATCCGGCCTCGCCATTGCCGAGAGCATCGGCGGCGTCAAGCGACCATGGCAGATAACCGAGATGTCACCAGCTGCCCTCAATACACGACCGGTGCAGCAACCAATACCGGTCGCGGCGGAGTAAAACGAGCAGCATGAGCGATATGCCCGCACCAACCGCACCGGATGATTTGACACCCGCGCTTTATGTCGGGCGGGTCATGCACAAGCGTCTGGTGCCGTTCCAGCATCGCTTCGACTATCGGGTATTCTCGCTCTGGCTGGACCTCGACCGCCTCACCGAAATCGCCGATCAACTGAAATGCTTCAGCTATAACCGCGCCAATCTGTTCAGCTTTCACGACCGGGATCACGGGGCGCGTGACGGCTCACCGGTACGTGACTGGATGCGTGAAACGCTGGCCAGATACGAGCTGCTGCCCGCCCGCTGCCGGATCATGGTGCAATGCTATCCGCGCCTGTTCGGTTACGTCTTCAATCCGCTGAGCGTGTTCTACGTCTACGATCTCGGCCAAGCACAGGCACCGGTGCTGAGCGCGATTGTCTATGAGGTCAAGAACACCTTCGGCGACCAGCACTGCTATGTGATCCCGGTAGCCGAGGCACAGAAACGCAAATCGATCATAACCCAGAGCGCGGAGAAGACCCTCTATGTCTCGCCATTCCTGCCACTTGCCGGTTCCTACCGGTTCCGACTGAACCAGCCCGGCAGGCGGTTAAGCCAGTTGATCCGCCAGAGCGGTGCGGTCACCGGCACCGAAACCGAGCAGATGATCGCCCTCTTCACCGCCGAGCGGCAGCCATTGAGCGACCACAGCCTGCTTGCCGCCTTGGTCAGCCACCCACTGATGACGCTGAAGGTGATGGCGGGTATTCACTGGGAAGCGTTGAAGCTGTGGCGCAAGGGGGCAAAATTCCATCACCGCCCTGCCCCACCAACACAGGCCAGCACGCTGGTACTGCCGCCAATCGACGAAACATCAGCGCAGAAAACGCGTGATGAATGGAGCCAAACCCGATCCGAATGCGTTTCGTTATCGTAGAAACGATGATAACAGGGATGAAAAAAGACAGCCGGGGAATAACAATGCCGCGCGATGGTGATCTGGTACAAACACCGGAAAACAAAAAACAAATGACAAGTCATGCCACAGGCTTGTTGGTACGTCTTGCCCGCCATCTGCCTGTCGGCAGCATCAGAATAATTGGTCCGGATGGCCATATGCATAAAGTTGCCGGCCCTAATCCCGGCCCCCATGCCGAGCTCCACATCCATAACGAACGCTGCATCCGACGTTTCATGATAGGCGGGATGCTGGGGTTCAACGAAGCCTATCTCGACGAGGACTGGTCATCGCCGGATATAACTGCACTGTTCGACTATGCGCTGGCCAATGAAAAGGCCATGAGCGATGTGTTGCAGGGCAAGGGCTGGTATCGATTCCTGTCCGGCCTCGGCCATATGTTCCGACGCAATACCCGCAAAGGGTCACGCAAGAATATCAGCGCCCATTACGACCTTGGCAATGCCTTTTATAAAGCATGGCTGGACCCGTCCATGACCTATTCATCGGCACTGTTTGCCGATCCTGACCGGCCCGATCCTGCGGAGAACCTGACCACCGCACAGGCACGCAAATATGATCACCTCGCCCAACAACTGCAGCTGACCGAGGGCATGCATGTCCTTGAAGTCGGTTGCGGCTGGGGCGGATTTGCCGAACATGCGGCGCGGCATTACGGCGTCCGGGTAACCGCCATTACCATCAGCGAGCAACAATTCACCTATGCCCGCGAGCGCATCGCCAAGGCCGGTCTGGAGCATCTCGTCGAGATACGGTTTCAGGATTACCGCGATGTGCCCGAGCGCTTCGACGCCATCGCCTCGATCGAGATGTTTGAGGCGGTGGGCGAGAGTTTCTGGCCGGTGTTCTTCCAACAGATACATGAGCGCCTGAAACCCGGCGGCCGCGCCGCGCTGCAGATCATCACTATTGAGGATCACCGCTTCAGCCATTACCGGGTCAAGGCGGATTATATCCAGAAATACATCTTCCCCGGCGGCATGCTGCCCTCACCCACTGTACTGGCGGACCAGATCGCCCAAGCTGACCTACAGGTCGTGGAGCAGCTCAGCTTCGGCCAATCATATGCCCAAACCCTTGCGCGCTGGCAGACATCGTTCCAGAGCGTCTGGCCGGAGATCAGCGCCATGGGCTTTGACCAGCGCTTCAAGCGTATCTGGGAGCAATATCTGGCCTATTGCCAAGCAGGCTTCACCGCCGGTGCAATTGATGTGGTGCAGGTTACCCTGAAGCACCGATAATCAGGCCATACAAACGGTTATGGCCTGCGGAACTGCGGCTCCGCTGCCAGCATCCGCAGCACCTGATTGACTAAGAAACCCAGGACCGGAATGTTGCGCAGCAACTGCTGACCGCTGTCCCAGTGATCCACATGCGCAGCAATAAGGCCATCGCCGGTAATTCTGATAGCACTCATGCCGGTAATCTCGGTCGTTTTGCCACCGGGCTTCATCTCGAAGGCAAAGTCCCAGAGGATATACCCGTTATAACAACCATCAGAATCCGGCCCACCGGTATCAAGGCCAAGCTGTCGCATGACAAAGCGCGGATCGTGGCACTGCTCGAACATATGGTGCAGCATACGAATGAAACCATCAGCGCCATGTATTTCGCTAAACGGATCAATGAATAGCATGTCATCGGCAATCAGTGACCGCGCGTGCTCGATATCCTCCCGACGGATGGTGCCCCAAAAATTTGCATAGGCGTTCAGACCAGCCAATGCCTTTTCCCGGTTGTGTTCTGTGTCCTGCATCATGCTGTTTTCTTATCCCCTGTAGCCCGTTTGACGACCCGGAAGTAGAGGCAGTAAGGCAGCCTCGTGACGAACCGCACAACCCGGGCAAAGAACCACGGAAAGACAATCTCGAACCGCGTATCATCAAGGCCATCGGCAAATTTTCGGGCCGCAACATCCGGCTCCATCAGGAACGGCATTTCAAACTCGTTCTTGTCGGTCAGAGGCGTTCGGACAAAGCCGGGATTGACGATCTGGATATGCACATTGTGCTTGTCCAATTCAAACTTCAGCGCCTCGACCATGGCGATCAGCGCCGCCTTGCTCGAGCTGTAGGCAACCGATGTTGGCAGACCGCGATACCCGGCAATGCTCGCAACCACAGCAATCTGCCCCTGCTTGCGCCCGGCCATGTGAGCCGCAATCGGATCAAGACAATAGGCAGCGCCGCTGGTGTTGATCGTCATCAGCCGAACATAGGCCTCGGCATCGAACAACTCATCGGCCTTGGGATCGAAGGTACCGACATTGAGCACCGCGCGGGCGATCGGGCCATGTTCTGCGATAATTTTTGCGACCGTCGCCTGGACCGCTTCTGGGTCGGTGACATCGAGCGGCATGGGGATGATGCTGTCAGGATCGCCAACCTCTTGCTTCATCGCCTCCAGCTTCTCGGCCCGGCGTGCACTGACCACCACCCGCCAGCCACGTTTCGCCAGCTCGAGCGCCAGCGCATGGCCGATGCCAGATGACGCACCGGTAATCCAGGCAACGCCGTCACTTGGTCGGGATGGTTTGAGCATTGTATTTTCCTTGTATTCCGTTGGGTTTCTTAACTGATTGCTGTTTGATCGGTACTGCGGGCCCGAACATACCAATGGTCACTTGACGGCTGCAGGTTATCGAAAAACTCACTGGCTGACGTACGGATAGCATCCCGCTTAGCCGCATCCATTTTGCGCAGGGTTGAATAGATCATGCCCATACGCTGATTGTTGCGGAGACTATCCTCATTGCGCATCAGGAAGTCCCAATAGAGATAATTGAACGGACAGGCATTATCGCCGGTTCCAGCCTTCACATCATAAGGGCACGCCGTGCAGTAATTTGACATCCGATCAATATATTTGCCGCTCGAGGCATAGGGCTTGGAGCCCAGCACGCCACCATCGGCATAGATCGCCATACCGTGCACATTGGGCAACTCGACCCACTCATAGGCATCGGCATAGACCACGAGGAACCATTCATTGATTGCATCCGGCGCCACGCCGGTCAGCAGGGCAAAGTTGCCAAGTACCATAAGGCGCTGGATATGATGGGCATAGGCATACTGTTTCGTGTTGCGCACCGCATCCGCGAGACACGCCATATCTGTCTCACCGGTCCAGTAAAACTCGGGTAATGGCCGGTCTGCGTCGAGCTCATTCAGGGCTGCATATTCCGGCATTTTAAGCCAATAAAGCCCTCGCACGAACTCGCGCCAGCCAATGATCTGGCGGACAAAGCCTTCAACCGCGTTCAGTGGCGCATGCCCATCATGATAGGCCGCCACCGCCCGCTCACAACAACGCAACGGATCAAGCAAACCAGCATTGATATAGGCTGATATCAGGCTGTGATACATGAAGGGCTGTTCGGACACCATGGCATCCTGATAATCGCCGAACCACGGCAGCCCCCGGTCGATGAACCGCGTCAGGGCCGCTTCCGCCTGCTTGTCAGTGACCGCCATGTTGAACGGTCGCAAATCACCGAAATGGTCGTCAAATTCTCGCTCGACAAGATCGAGAACTGCTTCAGTCACCTCATCGACCGAAAAATTACTGGATGGCGGCGGGTTCAGCCCCTCCTTCGGCGGCTTGCGATTTTCCTGATCATAGTTCCATTCACCACCCTCGGGTTCACCATCACCAGTCATCAGAATGCCGGTCTTGCGCCGCATCTCACGATAGAAAAACTCCATCCGGTACTGCTTGCGTCCGTCAGCCCATTTGGCAAACTCGGCATGATCGGCGATGAACCGGTGATCCGGCCGGATATGTACCGGCATATCGAGATCATCCGGCCAGTTCTGCATTTCCATGAGCAAACGATACTCGCCGGGTTCGGTTACAATGACCGCCTCGAAATCATCAGCCGAAACCGCAGCCTTGACCTCACCAAGCAGGGAACCGGCATTATTCCTGTCGTCATATTCGCGGTAGCTGACATTGATGCCCTCATCCCGCAACTGGACGGCAAAATGGCGCATCGCAGAGAACAGGAAAGCGATCTTTTTCTTGTGATGTTTGACATAGGAAGTCTCTGACCGAACTTCCGCCATCAGGACCATGTCACCATCGTCGAGACCATGTAGCGCGCTTATATTGCGGGTGAGTTGGTCACCAAGAACAAGACGAAGAACGGCCATGGGTCAGGAGCCACAAAAACAGGGTAAACACTTACAACAAAACAAGAAAAAATCCGCGGTCACGATCCCTCAGCATTCACACTCGCCTGATCGCTCTCTGACTTGTCGCCAACCAGTCGATAGCTGATCGTGCGACCACGCACATCGAATTCCAGTTTGACCCATTCGTGGGTCTCCTGTGCGTACCAGATGTAGGTATCGATCTCGGCGTTCACATGATACTTATTCGCGACAACCATCTCACCGCGCACCATGACTTGCTCTTCACCCTGCCTTTCCAGAGTGTAGGGCAGAACATCACCTTTCTGGGAATTGAGCATGTTGCCATTGGCGGTCATGCTCTCGTAATTCCAGTATGATGTGGTCGCAATCGGATCGTCATACATATACATTCCGAGAGACCCATCAACGGCAAGGCTTTCACCCTGTCGCTCGGCCAGCACATAATATTTATCCCCGTCATCATCGGTATTTGACGACAGCGCCATCAGGGTCGTTCCCTGCCAACGTTCAATATTTCTATGGATGTATTTGAACAGAGTAATGAAAGCGACTTCGTAACGAAGATCAATTTCGACAGCCGCAACCAGATCATCGCCATCACGACTGAACTCAACATGATGATAGCCCATATCACGACCATCAATCACCACATCGAAATACAGGTTTTCAGGCAAATCCACCTGTCTATCAACGCCCTCGGCAAGTGCAGATGCATGCAGTGAAACGGCCGCGATCAGGCCACAGGCAAAAGACAGGCAGGGAGGTCGGATAACGGTTGAAAACAAGGTCGCAGCTCATTGACTGTTCAAGGGCATCGTAACAGTCATTACGCAACTGGCGGCTGTTTGGATCAATACCGTCCGGCGTGATCCATGGACTATGTCTCAGTTTCCCTGAAACACATTCTCATCGGCCAGCGACTCATAAATTTTGCCGAAGATACCGTTATGATTGCGGAAAACATCGAGTAATTGAGGATCAAAATGTTTTGACGGATCAAGACGATCATCACCGTTGAGCATGATATCGATGCTTTCCTCATGGGTGAAACCACGTTTGTACGGTCGCACACTGCGCAAGGCATCATAGATATCAGCAAAAGCCACAATCCGGGCGGACAAGGGAATATTCTCCCCGGCAATACCGTTCGGATAACCGCCACCGACCCATTTTTCATGGTGGGAAAGGGCAATATCGGCAGCCATTTTCAACCGCTCGACATCCTGCAGGATCTGGAAACCGTAGAGCGTATGGTTCTGCATCTCCTTGAACTCGTCATCGGTCAGACGCCCCGGCTTGTGCAGGATCGCCTGATCCACCGACATCTTGCCCACATCATGCAGGGTCGCGCAGTAGCGGATTTCGTTGATGAAATCTGCTGACATACCAAGGAACTCGGCCATAGTCGCGCTGTATTGCCCGACCCGGTTCACATGTTTGCCGGTCACGTCATCATGCAGCTCAGCCGCCTTGGCCAGCAGGTCAACCGTGGTCATCAGCGCGCTTTCGGTCTCGGCCCGCAGCAGCTCAACCTGCTCCCGCTCAGCCCGCAACTCACGGTTACGACGGCGCAGCTGGGCATTCTTGGCCTGTAGCTTCTCCGTGTGATCGGCCCGTTCGATGGCGCGACCGACGATATTGTTGACCGGCTGGATAACCTGCGCGAACTCACGCTCGAAGGTGGAGACCTTACCCGGTTCGCTCTGGGCATTGATCAGCTGTACCACACCGATCACCTGTCCCTCGAAATTGCGGATCGGGAACGCCATGATCGACCGGGTGTTGAAGCCGGTATCCTCATCAAACTTGCGGTTGAAGGTATAGGGCGCATCCGGCGGCAACTGGTTGGTGTCATCGATAAACACAACCTCGCCGGTTTCGGCGACATAACCGGCAATCGACTGCTTGTTGATCGGTATCGAAAACGACTTCTGGGTGATGCGGATCAGATCATTCTGCAGGCTCATCGCCTCCAGCACCCGGTTGCGTCCGACCTTGCGGACAATGAAGATGGTACCCGCCTGCGACTGCGTCAACTCGCGGCAGCGCGACAAAACGCGTTTCATCAGGGCCAGAACCGTATGGGGCCGCTGTTCAATAAACTCGATAAATTCGAGCGCAATCGACGATTCAGTTATAGAGGGCACAAGCAGTCATCTGATCGTATCTGGCCGATGATCCCCTTGGAAAACCGGCAATTAGTAACATCGATAACAGATTACGGACATTCATTTGTGAACACCAGCAGAGACCATTATCTCAACAAAATTTGACACTTAGAGTGCCTGATCTGCCAATTCCTCCAGCCCCTCGCTACGCAGAAGCGCACTGCGGAGACGGCGGCGGCGGCGATCAATCGCCTTGTCCAGCTCCTCACGGCAACTGTCCAGATGCGGATCATTGGCGAATTCCTGAACGATATTCTCCAGATGCCGACGCTGGCTGACCGGATCAAGCTCGCGCTTATCGAGCGGCGCCTCGCTGACGAAGGCACGGACCAGATGCTGCTGGATCGCATCTGCCGCCTCGGGGCACAGCCCACCGGAAATCAGGTGGCTGACCACGACGAGGAAGCGCTGGCCACCGACCTCACCAACCCCGTACTTCCCGCGCAAGACGTTGAGGCACAGGGTAATGTGATCGGCGAGAGAAATCTGTGGCCCCAGCAGGTCGCGCATCAGACCGGGGGCCGCGATCGCATCGGCAAACAGGCGGTCAAGGATGGCAATGCCGCGCCGGTCGCTGGAGCCGAGCAGTGAGACCAGCCGCTCCAGCTTGTCCATCATGGCGCGGTACTGCATCAGGTACTGACACACCGCAGCAGTCATGAAGAACTCAACCCGATCCGCCGGTACGCGCTGCTCGATTGCTTCGGCCACAGCCTTGAAATTGCTGCCGTCGAGTAATGGCAGATCGCGATTTTCGTAGGTGAAATCCTGCGCCAGCATCTGGATCTGCCGGGCCATCTCGGTCAGTTCCTCATAGCGCTCATTGGTCTGCTTGCCCATATCCTTGGCCTGCAGGCGCGCCACCGTATGCAGGGCTGATTCAACCAACCGCCCTTTGCGATCAATCTCGCGCTGATAGCTGGACATATGCAGAAATTCGGTCGGCGTCAGGCATTCAACACCGAGATAGGGGCGCAGCAATTTCTCCATCGCGCGCCGGGCATCGAGCTTCATCAAATCGGTATAATCGGTGCAGACATCGACCTGATCCACCGGAGCCACCTGAAACTCCTGTTTGCGATAGGCTTCGAGCCGATCGATCATCAGGAGTTCTTTTTCGGTGGTAAAGCCGTTGGGCGCGGTCCGGAACTGCAGCACCTTGATGGCTTCCGCCATACGTTCGGTATGAACCATGGCGCGCGCCCGGTTTATGGCATCGCGCTCATCGCTATAGACGTTGCGGATCAACCAGCGCCCTTCATGCGCAATCTGGATTTCATACCGGAATACCCGGTTTTTGACTTCTGCCACGCGCGCCGCCCCTTGCCGCAATCCCAATCAGTACCTGTTATTATCAGCGCCTGTTTTCTCAGGGCTTGCCTATACCTATACCAATTTTTTGCGCAAAATTCTAACACGAAGCCATGTTTGGCCCATGCCTAGCCAACGGCACCAATCTGATGCGACAGCGCGGCACTCAACTGCCGGATCAGGTCGTAAAACTCGCCCATCGGCTCAAACAGCTGATTGTGTTCGTAATCATAGCCGTGCTGAATGTCGCTCTGATAGGTCGATGCCTCCCCGAAATCGTCGGATACCTTGCCCTGCATCTCTGGGGGAAATGCCCGTTTCAGCGCAGCGAGTGCACTGTCGATATCGAGGCTGAACAGCTGGGCGCGCACGTCATCCATGGTGACATCGGGCTGGCTGGTGAATTTCGGCACCCGGGTCGCGAGCACAAACACCGCCTGTATCAACGCCAGACGCAGGGCATGGGTAACCGCGAGCAGGACCTGATCGACCTCACCCACCTGCTCCCTCGCCCCGGTGGCAGCTTGCCCGGCCAGACACTGGCGCAGGATCAGGGCATCATGGAGCAGCGCCTGAATCGCTGGCCAGACGCGGGTATAGCGTTCCGACTGCTCAAAATATTGCGCGAGATCCTCAAATGCCTCGGCATGGGCGCTGCCATGAACGGCCTGACGCAACCACATGGCCGGATCGACCATGGCGATATAGCCCAGAAACGCATCCAGATTGGACCGGCTGAACGCGGACGCGGCCAATGCCATGAACTGACGGCACCGGTCGGAATTGCCATAGACCTCCCAGAACCGTTCCTGATCCCGGACAATCGCACCACCGATCCCGCCACAGCTGTTGGCCATATAACCCATCTGCTGCAGCACCGCATTATGGGGGATAGCGCGTATCTGGCTGACGCTGACCAGTTCGGTGCGACCGCCCTTGTCATGCTGGCGTTTGACCGCCCGTGACCCGGTCGGATAGATCAGATTGGTGCCGAACAGCCCGAGCAAGGCAGCGTAATGCGGGTCTTTGGCCAGACGGTCATTGAAATCCGCCAGCGCGATGAAGAAATCGAGGGAATAATCCGTATCCCGGTAGAAGGCGTCATCGCTCTCCCGCTCCAGGCTCGGCAAACGTGCGCCCTTCTCAACCACCGCCCCGGCTTCCGAGCGACCGGGGATCGAGCGGAAACCATGCTCGATCAGCCGGGTCATGGTGGCAAAGGCAATATCGTCGGTGGCAAAGAACAGATAACCATCGCCGCCCTGAAAACTGACCTCCTGCTTCACGGCGATGCCGAGGCGCTTGAAATATTCGCGGTTTTGCGGCGGGAAGACATGATCCAGCCGGGCAGCAAACGATCCCGGATGACTGCCCCGGCCGATTGACTCCCCATGGGTGTCGAAAATCACCAGATCAACATCCTGAAACCCGCGGGCGGCCAGCAGGCGACCGATCTTGATCCGTAAGCGCTCAATGGCAAGCGAGGCCGCCACCTGTCCCAGATAACGACCGGCATCACTGAACCCGGTCTGGATGCACAACCGCCCACGCTTGCGGACATAATCCACGTAATGCTCGTTATCGAGCAGCTCGGCGATCAGCTGGTCCCCGCGCTGCAGGGCGGCATCGGTCTCGAACAACGGTGATATGTCGAGCACATCATCAATGCCGAACAGGCGGGCGAAATAGAGCGCGCCCAGAACCGTCGAGGCCTCCTCGCACTCGGCGATCAGGAAGCGCACCGGGGCCGAGCGGTCGATATGTTTGAGCATCTGGGCGACGAGCATGAACAGCCGCTTCGCCGAGGTCCGCTCGGTCATGATCGAGCCGAAATGGATGTCCACCGGTTTGACATCATCGAGCAGCCGGTTGACCGCCCAGGCCCGGCGGCGACGGCCCGACTTCTTCTCCACATCAATACGGTCGGTCAGCTCACCACGAACCGCATTCATGATCTGGGTCGCGTTCAGGCGCACATGGGTATGGGCCATGCCCAGCCCATAGATGGTCATCTCCGCCCGCAGGATTGCGATCTGGCAGGCAACCGCACTGTCCGGCTGCACCTTCAGCGCATCGGACAACAGGGCAATCAGCTCATCCACATTGGTCAGGCGGTTGTCGCCATCGCGATTGATCGCCTTGCCGAATGCCTGCACGGCAACCGTATCCTGTGAATCCGCTGGTAACGCCGTTATGTCGTCATCCACCACCCGCCGGGCATATTCCAGACGGCTTTCGAGCAGTTTCAGAACCGTACTGCTGCCATTTGCATCGTCCGTGGCTGCATTGCCGAGTATGCCCCGAACGGCATCCAGATAGCGCACCAGTTGCTGTTGCTGAACGAGCAGCCGGGCACGGAATGTATCGCTCCACCGGATATCCGAGCGCCCATCGAGGTCATAGCCAACCCAGCTTGCCAGCGTAAACGGCTTGGGCATCAACTCGGTCCAGCGATCCGGGTAGAGGTCACGCACTTCCTCGATCAGCAAGGTAAGGAACCGGCGGATCGCATTCTGGCTATGCTCGAGGGCGAGGATCGACAGCTTATGTTCGTCCTCAAGGGTCACACCATCGACCCAGCCCTGCGGGCCGGTGCCGAGAGCGATCAGGATGTCGCGCAGCGCCGCCTCATCAAGTGTCTTCAGCCCGCCATAATGGCCAACCAGATCGGCAAATACCGCGCGTCGATCACGGGGCAGCAGGAAGGTCGGATGGGCAGTGAATACAAGGCCGATCAGCTCCCGCTCACCCCGAACACGAAACTCATCAAAGGGCCGGCGGGTATTGCCATCAGCCTGCAGCGACAACTCCCGTACCAGTTCGCGCAGCAGGGCGCTGTTCTCATCCGGGGTGATAGGCGACAGATAATGCGCCTGATGCCGGGCCCGTTCCTTGATGCTCTCGACATTCACCTGTTGCACCAGCAGGGCGGCACTTTTACCGGTCAGATCACCGTCGAGAATGCGCTCCGAGAGTTCATTGGCCAGCACATGGATCGGGTTACGCAACGGATCGTCATTATCGTCATTGATCAGCGATCTGTAGCGATCCACCAGATCGGCAATCGACAGGTCAGCAGCCTCGGTTGGTATAATACCGGCGGCAGGCAATTCGGCAGGTTCGGAAGGCATAAGAGGATACTGACTGTCGATCTTGCAGGAAATACCGCAGCATTGCAGCGCAACATCAGGGGATTGTAAAGACAACTATATCGCTCGTCCGCCCTCTCCCGTTGGATTTTAAGGGTTTCAACAATCCCCGCTTTCGCCATAATGTAGGCGCACTCTCTTGTTGTGGTTGATCTACAGCGTGACGAGATAAAGTTCAGTCGGGGCAAACGACGCGGTTGGCGAAAATAGCCGATTATGGGACTGGTAACCTGCGATACGGATGGTATCGGACTTTCCGATGCCCGAATGCAGGCATAAAAAGAGGCACAGGAATCAGGTGACACTTGTTCGAGGGAAAAAATCTGCTGCCGGTATTCTTGGCTACACGGCAGCGCTTGCCATCATGCTCGCAACCCCGTTTACCCTGTTGCCTCATGGCAGTGCCCATGCGCAGGTAACCGAGCTTGACCAGACACCAAATTCAATCGGCCTGCCGCGGGCAGCCAGACTTGACCCCAATGCTGTCATCAAGGCCTATTATACCTTTATCTCGGCAGGACAATTCAATGAGGCGATAGACCTGCTCGGCCCTTCCTTCGGGCTCGATGCCATGCGCGCCGTGACAAGGGAAATGCGCAACCTCAATGACATGATCCGCAAGGGGGATGTTGCCGTCTCTCTCGACCGGATTGTCAAACAGGGCGATTGGGCCTTGGCTGTACTGATCGTCGACACCAGATCACCGGATGGCAGCAAGAAGAAGCTGATCGCCGACCAGTATCTGCTGTACCTCAACAATATGTGGACGGTGATCCCGAAACAGCTCCGGCAAGACCCGCAGTTTGAGTCATTCTACGACAGCAACTCGATGCTGCTCTATAACTGGTGGCAAGAGAACCGCGATAAGATCAAATCGGAAATTCTCTCCAACTGATCGGTCGAACACCCAAGCCTACAGCTTCGGGCGCCGCTGTAGACCGGCATCGGTGTCCGGCGCTTTCGGCTTCGGGTCATCCATCATAGCCAGAAATTCCCGCAGCTCACGTTCGGCATCCGCATCGTAGCTGAGCCCCAGACTCTTGAGTTCGCGCTGGACGAGGTTCTGGGTATCGCGGGCCGATTTCTCGACCAGTTGCTGGCGATAGCGTTTGGCATCACTGCCGGACGTGACATAGCCATGGTTAATCCCGTCATCGAACAGTGCCGCCGCCATGTAGTTCGCCTCGCCCGCCTCTATCCGACCGCGACTGTATTGGGTGCCGAGCACATGCTGATGGTGATGGGTGTTTTCATGTACGACCGTGCCGATCACCTGCTCCGGATCATTCCAGAAATCCTTGTACTGGGTGTTGACGGTGATATTGCCACCCGCCCGATAATTGCCGCGCAGCCAGACATCCTTGCCCTCGATGTTATAGGGCGGAATATCCTTGCCCACCACCGTCGCTGATTGATGACCGGCAAGGCTGTTCTGAACATCAGCCACATGCTGCAGCAGGCCGATCCGTGCGGTATCATCCATCCGGTGCCAGTTCTGCAGACCACGCTGCACCGTCTTGTCGCTCATCAGGGTCTTGACCAGCGTGCGCCGGAACCTTGCCTGCTCCTCGTAATAGGGCTTACCGGCATCAATGCTGGTATGGAGCACAAATCGCGCATCATTGATTTCAGGCGTCAGCTGATCCGCCTGTTGCAAAGCCTTGAGCATCCGCAGATGGGTGTCAGGGCGCATGAACATGACCCCGGCCATCTCGGTATCATTCATGGCGTTGATGAACTCTGCGGCCTTTTCGGCCTGTGCCTGACAGCTTAACGGCGCTGTCGCCTCAAAAAATGCCTGTTCATGGGCAATATCGCCCATGGGCTCGAACTCGCCATTGCCAAGGACAGCACGTTTCAGACGCAGCAACCCGTCACGGGCGGGCTGATACTCCGGCACGGCACCGAAGACCCTGACCAACCGCTGTCGACCATGATCGGACAGTCCCTGCACGACAGCATCGGGACAACTGTTCAGCTGATGGACCGCAATAAAGATTTGATCATCGGGTGCGGCCTGATCGAGCAGATGATGCATCCGCTGCTCATGGAATGAAACCGGGGTTTGCTGCTCGGCCATACGCAGCAGATCAAAGGCGTTGCCGGTCTCCCGTGCGCCCGGCCTTTTATCTATCTGTCTGTTCTCTGCTTCATATGGTTCGGCCACAGCCTAATCCCTGCTCATCCCTCTTACTGCAAGCGTATCATACATCTCTGATGCAAAGGAACTGATCCAATATGCCGGATGCAAAATCAGTCAAACTGCTTTTGCCCCCATTCCTGATCGGCATGCTCGATAAAGCCGGGAATATCCTTTTCCCATTTGTCCTGCACCGCGTCATTGTAGTTCAGGTACAGCTTGTCATCGACGATATGCCAGTTGTCGGGGTCGGCGCTGGCGAAGTTGCCTTCAGCCATGGCCCAAGCGCAATAACCGCCATATTGTGGTGCATAGGCTTCGGGATCGGCCTTGAATGCCGCCAGATTATCCGCCGAGTTGAACCGCCATGTGGCGCCATGCCACTCGGTCTCGAAATCGCTGCTGCCCTCAACCGGCCTGCCTTCGGTGAAATAGGCCACGGGGTCATAGCCTGAGACGGCAAGGCTGCTGAGAAACCCGGTATAGACCGGCGGCTTGTCCTCCGCCGCCTGTGCTTCATGCCCTGACGTCAGAATCACTGCCCCGACCACCAGAGCCGCGGCAAACAGCATTGATCCTGCAAAGCGTCTGTAATTCAGCATTCTATTCTCCATCTCTCTGCCTGTGGCTTTAACCGGATAATAGTGTCTGCTGCGCTCACACGCCCTTCACATTTGCTTGTCAAACAAGTGTACCGCAAAGCAAAACCGCGCCGTCACGATGAACGGCGCGGTCTGGAGTCTCCTTGCTACAAAAAGCAGATCAGGCCGGTTGCTTGGTCACCCGCAGATATGGCAGCGGCTGGGTATAGTCGCCGAAGGTATCCTTTGCCTCATCATCGGTAATGGCGGGCGTGATAATGACGTCGTCACCCTGCCGCCACTGGGCCGGGGTTGCGACCCGGTGCTTTGCCGTCAACTGGATGGAATCCAGTGCACGCAGGATCTCATCGAAATTACGGCCTGTGGTCATGGGATAGGTCAGGGTCAGCTTGATCCGCTTGTCCGGTCCAACCACAAATACCGATCGCACCGTGGCATTGTCGGCCGCTGTACGGCCTTCCGAGCTGTCGCCCACATCGGCGGGCAGCATGTCATAGAGCTTGGCAACCTTGAGGTCTGGATCGCCGATCATCGGGTAGTCGACCTTGTGACCGCTGAGGTTCTCGATATCACCCTTCCACTTGTTGTGGTTCTCGACCGGGTCAACGGAGATGCCGAGTATCTTGGTATTGCGCTTGGCAAAATCCTTGGCCAGCCCGGCCATATAGCCGAGCTCGGTGGTGCAGACCGGGGTAAAGTCCTTTGGGTGACTGAACAGAACCGCATAGCCATCGCCAACCCAGTCATGGAAGCTGATCTCACCCGCCGTGGTTTCGGCAGTAAAATCCGGGGCGATGTCGTTGATACGAAGGGACATCGTTTATTCCTCTCATCTGATGGAAATATTGCGACCGAAACAGCCGCACTCAAAGATAGAGGTAGTAACAGAAACCGCCGTTCTCAAGAGAACGGCGGTCACTAAGTCAATTCGGTCTGTGGAACACGGCAGCCCTAGAGCTTGTTCTGGTCCACAGTTCCTTCTTCATCGGTGATCTCCAGCCACATGGCGTTCAGGATGCCAACACAGGCAGCCAGACCAAGGCCGAGGATCCAGGCGAAATACCACATTTCCTTATCCTTTCCTGATTGAAGCCTAGTACCCGGAAGCCGGGCTGGCGTGTTTATTGACCTCTTCCTCGGTCACCGTGCCGCGCATCACCCAGAAGACCCATGAGGTATAGGCAAGCACGATAGGCAGGAACACGATGGTACAGAACAGCATGATAATCAGCGTCATATAGCTGGATGATGCGTCCCAAACCGTCAGGCTGCTGACCGGATCAATGGAAGAAGGCATGATGAACGGGAACATGCTCACACCCACTGTCGCGATGATACCGAACAGGCTTATACCGGAAGCGACATAGGCGAGACCTGCCCGCTTCAACCGGACCAGCAGCAGGGCCAGAATACTACCGGCAAAGCCTGCAATCGGCGCGATCAGGAAGAACGGATAGGTTGAGTAGTTGTTCAACCATGCGCCGGTCTCGGCCACAGCCTCTTTCGCCAGCGGGTTGGATGGACCGTTGCTGGCGATCTCGCTGACGATGGTATAGCCATCGATACCTGCAGAGACCCAGACACCGCCAAGGGCGAACAGAACCATGGTGACAATCGTTCCGATGGAACCGACCAGACGACCGCGGCTGGCGACCGGCTCATCGGCCTTGAGGGCCAGATAGATACCGGCATGGGTTACCAGCATGGCGACACTGACCAGACCACAGAGGATGGCAAACGGGTTCAGCAGGCCGAAGAAATTGCCCTCATAGAAGGAGCGCATGGTGTCATCGAACCGGAACGGCACGCCCTGCAGGACATTACCAACCGCGACACCGAAGATCAGGGCTGGTACGAAACCGGCAATGAACAGGCCCCAATCCCAGGCACGACGCCACTTCGGATTGTCCAGCTTGTTGCGATACTTGAATGCCGGTGGTCGCAGGATCAGCGAGGCCAGCACAACGAAGATCGCCAGATAGAAGCCGGAGAATGAGGTTGCGTATACGGCGGGCCATGCGGCAAAAACTGCACCACCACCAAGGATCAGCCAGACCTGACTGCCCTCCCAGTATGGCTCAACGGTATTGAGCACGATCCGGCGTTCGGTATCGTTCTTGCCAATGAACGGCACCAGGGTACAGACCCCGTAATTGGTGCCGTCCATGATGGCGAGACCGATCAACAGGACACCGAGCAGCAGCCACCAGACGAGCCGCATGACGTCATAATCAATCAATTCCAACATTGCTTAGCCCTCCCGGCTTGCAGATTGCGGTGCCTTGTCGGCATTCAGGGGTGCAGCCGATCCGGGGACGGCACCAACCATGCCGCCACCGAGCATCGGGTCGCTATCGGTTTGCTGGTCAGGTTTGGCACCGTGACCCAGCGCACCTTCAGGCCCCATAAGGATATATTTGCGCATCAGATAGACCTCGATCACCGCCATGGTGCCGTAGAACAGCGTGAAGGCGACAATGGTCAGGACAATGTCCACAATGCTCAGGGAAGAGACACTGAGCGCTGTTGGCAGCACACCGTCCACGGTCCATGGCTGACGACCATATTCCGCAACCAGCCAGCCAAGCTGAATAGCGATGAATGGCAGCGGCAGGCTCCAGAAGGCAATCTTCATGAACCATGTCTTGGTGTGCAGCGTACGCTTGGCCGCAAGGAAGACCGAGAAGGCGAAGAACGCGATGAAGAACATGCCCAACGCAACCATGATACGGAATGCCCAGAACAGGGTCCGTACATCCGGCACGGTTGAGAGTGCTGCCTTTTTCACCTCGGCATCGGTCGCATTTTCGATGTCCTCACGGTACTGCTTCAGCAGCAGACCATAGCCGAGATCCTGCTGATGGCGACGGAACATCGCCTGCGCACGGGCGTCATCGGGGTTCTCCCGAATAGCCATGACCGCGTCATAGGCAAGGATACCATCGCGAACACGCTGTTCGGCAATCAGCACCAGATCCTTGATCCCCGGCATTTCCTCCGAGAATGAACGGGTGCCAATCAACCCGAGTACATACGGCATTTTGACTTCGAAATGGGTCTCCTGCGCTTCCTGATCCGGAATGCCGAAAATGGTCAGACCGGCAGGTGCATCTTCGGTTTCCCACATGGCTTCCATGGCCGCCATTTTCATCTGCTGGTTGTGAGATGTTGTGTAACCGCTCTCGTCACCCAGCACGACGACAGACAGGGATGCGGCAAGACCAAATGCCGCCGCCATTGCCATGGACCGTTTGGCAAATGCAAGATTGCGTCCCCGCAGCACGTAGAAGGCGGAAATGGACATGACAAAGATCGCGCCCATCACATAACCTGCACTGACCGTATGGACGAATTTCGCCTGCGCAACCGGATTGAGCAGAACAGCAGCAAAGTCTGTGACCTCCATCCGCATGGTCTCGGGATTGAAGCTTGATCCGACAGGGTTCTGCATCCAGCCATTGGCAATCAGAATCCAGAGCGCGGACAGGTTCGTACCGATCGCGGTCAGCCAGGTGACAACACAGTGCTGTACCTTGCTCAACCGCTCCCAGCCGAAGAACATCATGCCGACCAGCGTTGCCTCGAGGAAGAAGGCCATCAAGCCCTCAATAGCCAGCGGCGCACCGAAAATATCGCCGACATAATGGGAGTAATAGGACCAGTTCATTCCGAACTGGAATTCCATGGTAATCCCGGTCGCGACACCGATCGCGAAGTTGATGCCGAACAGCAGACCCCAGAATTTGGTCATGTCGCGCCAGATCGGACGATCGGTCATCACATAGACCGTCTCCATCATGGCGATGATGATCGACAGGCCGAGGGTAATCGGCACAAACAGGAAGTGATACATGGCCGTCAGCGCGAACTGCAGCCGTGATAGTTCTATGACAAGCGGGTCAATCATGGGACATGTCCTTTACGTGCCCGGGTACGAAGAGAGTTGAACCAACCGGCAAAGCACTCTGGAACTGCAGCACAGCCCTCGGGATACTTTGCCATTGCCGCCTTTATGCGCGTTTCCAAGGCAATGGGCTTTGACCCATATCAATTTTGTTCTCTTTTCCAGACATCATTGCGCACAGCGATTAAGCCACGGTTATTACACGGTAATATTTGCTGTGCTGATGGCGCATTTAGTCGCTATATATACTTAAGCGTTTACCGGTGCTGTCGAATGCGCTTTTCAGTATATAGAGTGCGCGTAAACTGGGTACCCATCCGAACCAACTGGAACGACTTTTTCGTGAATAAATGTGCTGCCCGAACGGACATGTCGGATACTGGCAACAAGCGCCAGCCCTCGACTGTTGCCACACATACAGAACCGAGCCAGTGCGCGGCCTGTGCCGCCCGACAGGTCAGCCTCTGTCAGGCCATGCCGAGTGAGGACATAGCCCTGCTCGACGAGCTGGCGGCCAAGCATACGGCAGCCAAGGGTCAGACCTTTATTTCCGAGGGCGACGATGCTGTCTCCCTGTTCAATATCACCGCTGGCACGGCCAAGATTTACAAGCTGCTCGGCGATGGCCGGCGTCAGATCATCGGCTTCCTGAGCGTCGGCGACTTCCTCGGTCTTGCCCCCGGCAGCCGGTATCCCTTCACCGCCGAGGCGATCACACCGGTCCGTTATTGCCAGTTCAAGCGTACCCGGATGGAGCAGGTGTTTACCGAATACCCGGCCATGCGCCGGAAAATTTTGGAAATTGCCTCGAATGAGCTGGCGGAAGCGCAGGAACAGATGCTGCTGCTCGGTCGCAAGACCGCGAAGGAGAAGATCGCTTCCTTCCTGCTCGGCCGTGTGCGCCGCGCCCAGCGGCTCGGTGGCGGCGGCAACAGCGTCGATCTGCCCATGAGTCGCCATGACATTGGTGACTTTCTCGGCCTGACCACCGAAACCGTCAGCCGCTGCTTCACCAGCATGAAAAACGACAACATCATCAAGCTGGATGGCGCTTCACTGGTTCGGCTGGTGGACAAGGCACAGCTCGAACAACTCGCCAGCGGCAATCACTGATTTAAGCAACCGGCGACGGGCTTAATCAAGTGTTCCGGGAATCCGGCAGTAATACATCTTGGCCCGCCGGAAGATCACGTTATTGACCAGCACATCAAGCCGCAGGGTATTGGGCGCGACCGTGACCAGTTCGTTGATTTTCACCTGCCCGTCGGGCGTGTGATAGCCCATCTCCGGCTCTTTCATCGACAGGGTCATGCCCATGAGTGACGGGCCGCCTGATACCTGAATGAAGCTGTTGCGCTGATCGGTCGGCTGTACCTCATAGGTATAGCCATCGGTTGGCGTCTCGAGCATGCCGGTCAGACGATAGGTATTGGGCCGATCGGAGAAGTCCAGTTCCTCAAGCCGCAAATCGGGTGGGGAACAATTCAACCCGCGTGCCGAGGCCGCATATGGCCGGGTGCGCAGGCGCAAATCCTTGGCATCGACGCCGCTAAGGCTACCCCGGCGCCCATGAACGGTGCGGGTAATCTCGGTCGGGCGTGGTGCCTTCTCAATCAGGGTCGGGTCTTCAAAAACCGGGGGCGACAGACGGCGGTTGGTTAGCGGGTCCGGTTCGAGGAACACGTTTCCAGAGCCGACTGCCGGGCCGGGATTGTCGAATGGCGATGGCGGTGGCTCGGGAATATTGGTCGAGAATGAGGTCAGCCCAGCCTGTGCCATGGCTGGCATACCGGCACCGGCATTGCCATCAACGGGACGCAGTATCGCACCGTCAAGACCGCCATTGCTATCTCCGGCACCAGAGCCGGAACCGCTGCCACCACGGGCAACCTCGCCATCACCGCGATCCGTCTGGTCATTGCTGCCAAAGGTATCGAGCGTATCGCGGGCACGCTGGCGTTCCTCGGCGGCGGCTTCGCGATCAGCCTGTTCGGCCTGTCTGGCCCCCTCGACAAGGTCCGGCGTCGCATCAAGGTCACGACCGAGCTGCTGGACATCCGCCTCGGTAATACCGGTGATGGATGCAGCCTGCGCACCGGATACCAGCGGCGTGTCGCTCGACTGCGCGTGGCCGACAGCTGGCAGGGATGACAGCAGCATCGCCACCACAACAATTGCCGTACCGGATTTCAACAGGGCAGCCGTGCCCGAATGGGTGTATTTGGTCAACATCATCGCTCGCCTGCAGGCGTCCATAAAATTGGCATTACAGACCAGCCTGATCGCACGGGTCTTGAAGTCAATGACCTATCGTTCGTCCGGCTATCGGCAAGGGGCGCTGTTACCGGACTGCGCTACAACCCGGCAGAAATGACCATATTACAGAGAAGTCAGGCAGAAGACTTAAGGCGCGAAACCGGGTCTGCTGGCGGGTTTGGCCTTCGGTGCGCGCGATTCGCGCCAGGCCGAAACCTCGGAACTGTTCACAACCGATTGCACGGCAGATTTGGCACCGTGCTTCGCACCATGATCCACGGCTCCAACCATCATATCAGGCAGGACCTCGATACCAGTGGTCTTTTTGACCGCATGGCTTAGCAGGCCGACCTTTTCGGTGGCCGCACCCTTGGTGGCAATGATTGTGCCAATGGCAGCAGTACGCAAGCCGGTACGGACAAGCGCATCACGGGCACCAGCCATATCCTGCTTCTGGCGCTCAAGCCCCTTTTTCCAGCCATGCTGGACGATATTGGCAATGATATGCGGGGTGGTAAACTTACGGCTCTGCCAGAGATCGGCAGCGGTCTCACGGCCCCAGTTGATGACACCATCAACAACACCGGCACCTTCAGAACTCTTTGACGGTTGAATAGCTGTAGCAGACATTCGTGTTCCCCCTACCCGTTACCCCTTAACAACAATGCTATGGGTTATCCCGGAAACATACAAGGGCATATTACGGACAGGTCATATCCCGATCGGCCACGGTCGGGGCTGATCCACAAAGAATGGTGCCATAGCCCCCCTTAAAGCCTCGGTTTCCGCCAGTTTTTGCTCAAAGCCAGCCCAGTCATCATCCTCGGCAATCCGCTGCCAGAGCGCCTCGATTTCATCATAGAGCAGGGTTACGGGGCGCGGATTCTGCATGATGTCGGTCACCAGCGCCTCGGCCACCGCCGGATGCGCACCAAACCCCGCCAGCGCCTGCTGCACAGGCTCAAAACCGGCACTTCGGTATAGTGCGCCGTCAGGCCCGGCCATGGCCCGTTCGGCACTGCCAGCGCCGCCTAGCCAGTCATGGAAGAACTGATCGGGTTGCTGTTTGCTCGCATGCAGATATTGGAAAACAGCACGGACCAGTTCTGCAACTTTCTGCCCCGCCCCGACCAATCCGAGACGGCGGCAGAACATGTCATGCAGGGCCGGTTCAAACACCTGATCGAAAATTGCGAGGGCCTCGGTCAGGGCATCACGATCCACCAGCCCCAGCAGGCATTCGGCCAGACGGCAAAGGTTCCAGTGCACCGCCTCCGGCTGGCGGCCATAGGCATACAGGCCGGTTTCATCGAAATAGGCCGCGGTAAAGCCCGGCTCATAGATCGGCAGAAACCGGTATGGGCCGTAATCGAAGCTCTCACCGGTAATGTTGAGATTGTCGGTATTGAGTACGCCATGGACAAAACCGGCGACCATCCACTGAGCGCAGAGGCGGGCTGATTCAGCGGTAATCCGGGAGAACAGTGACAGCGCACGTCCGGCGGTACTCTCATCGGTGATCTCCGGATAATAATGCTGGCAGCAATAATCGATCAGGCGTTCCAGCCCGACCTGATCCTCCGTAACCGCCAGCCGCTGAAAACTGCCAATGCGGATATGGCTGTGGCTGAGCCGAACGAGCACAGCAGAGCGGGTCGGTGATGGCTCGTCATGGCGCTCCAGCGCCTCGCCGGTCTCGATCAGCGACAGGGATTTCGAGGTATAGACACCGAGTGCCTCAAGCCGTGCCGTCGCCAGCACCTCGCGCACCCCGCCCTTCAGGGTCAGGCGCCCATCGCCGCTGCGGGAATATGGTGTGCGGCCACTGCCCTTGGTGCCCATATCCAGCAGCCTGCCATCGGTCAGATCCCGTATCTGGGCAAACAGGAAGCCGCGCCCATCGCCGATATCCGGGTTATAGACCCGGAACTGATGACCATGATAACGCAGCGCAAGCGGTTGCTCGAAACTGCCGGGGAATGGCTGAAAACGACCGAAATGATCAACCCACTGCGCATCACGCAACCCATCGAGACCAATGGTTTCAGCAGCCCGCCGATTGCGATAGCGCAGAATATGTTGCGGGAACTTGGCCGGCTCGACCGGGTCAAAGAATGTCTCGCCCAGTTGCCGATGCAATGTTTCAAACCGAGCGGGCATTGATGATCCAGGTTCCGGGAAGCGCTAGGCGCCAACACTGTCTACACGCCAGCATTAACAGCCTAGGTCTTAACCGGCAACGCTGGTCGGGGCAACCTGTCGACGGTAATCTGTTGTTGGCAACTGGCGCGGCTCGAACAGTTCCGGCTCCGGTTGGGTATTAGAGACCGGACTGGCGATCATGTAGCCGCCGCCCCGCACCGTCTTGATGATCCGGGGCCGTCCGCGATCCGACTCAATCTTGCGCCGGATATTGGCGATCAGCACATCAACGCTGCGGTCATCCGGGCTCCAGCCCCGCCCACGGGTGGTGGAGAGGAGATAATCCCGCGTCAGCAACCTGCCGCGGGCATCCACAAGGGCGTGCAGCAGGTCGAATTCCGCCGCGGTCAGCAGAACCTCACCGCCATCACCCTGCAGGGTGCGGTTCTGCACATTCAGGCAGTAATCGGCAAAGTACAGGCAAGGTTCATCCGTACCCGGCGCATTCTGGCCGTTGCTCTGAAAACGGCGCAGGATATTGCGGATACGGGCTACCAGCTCACGGGAGTTCACCGGTTTCTTGATGTAATCATCGGCACCGAGTTCAAGTGCCACGATACGGTCGCTGGCCGAACCGGAACCGGTCAGCATGATGATCGGAATATCCGAATAGTTCCGCATCTCACGCAATATCTCGATCCCGTCACCATCGGGCAGCTCAATATCCAGCAGGATCAGATCGATGGCCGTGCTCTCGACATAATGGGCCATCTCCAGAACCGTACGGGCCACCACCGGTTGAAAGCCTCGGCGTGCCAGCAACTCACTCACATACTCACAGAGGGTCGCATCGTCATCAACGATCAGAATGCGATCAGTGGTCGTCTTGTTATTTGTGCTGTCAGTGAAGCCGAGTGTGCCCATCTGTTTTCCTGCCTGTTTTCGAGGAAGCCGTGAAAACATGACATCACGGGATAGTTAACACCGGGTTATTTTTCGTAAACCGCAAACAAGAAATATAACCACAAACATACAATTCAAAACATGACGGCAATCGGCGGTTTACAGAGCCATGAGAGACTGTCCTGACTTTATAAGTATGGGCGTCAGACAAAGATTAATCATGGTTAACCCGATGTTAAGGAATACCCCTTTATGATCCTAGGTAATGTTGGACCAATAGGTTTCTAAAACATGAACATGAACACCACATCAAAACCTGCAGAAGGCCCGGTTGCGGATGATGGCATCTCGAGTATGGGGGCATCCGTTACGGCCAAGGTGGTTGTTATCGTTGACGACGAACCGATGGTCGCGACGGTGACGCAGCACTGCCTGCGCCGGGGTGGTTATGAGACCGTGGTGTTTGATGACCCGGTGGCAGCACGGGACTGGCTTGAAACCCCCGAAAACCATGCCGACATGATGATTACCGACCATGCCATGCCGCAGCTTACGGGTACTGAACTGGCGAGATCGGTGCATGAATTCCGCCCGGACTTGCCGGTCATTATCTGTTCCGGTTACGTCAATGCGGTTTATGAGGAAACCTCGATCCCCGATAATGTAAAGGTCGTTCTCGCCAAGCCGGTGCCAACCAACATGCTGCTGCATGAGGTCGAGAAGGCCACCCGCTCCCGCTAATCCTGATTATTAGTATTCAGCCGACTTTCGGGTTGCGCTTGCCACCGGGCGTTGGGCTCGGCTGGGTATTGGCAGGCTCCGACAGCGATTTCAGGCTGCTTGGCTTGAGCTGCTTTTTCAGGTCGAAATCCGTGCGGCTGTCGCCGAGGAAATCGCGCGTGATCGAGGCATCGGAAATCACCGTATGGCTATTATAGGCCATGGTGTCACGGCTGACCGGCTTCTTCAGGTCGATCAGGATGATTGTCTCGTCACTGGTTGCCCCCGGCCCCGTCGTGCGGCGCTCACGGATCAGTTCATCGTCAAACATCTTGGACACGCGGGACATCATATCAGCAGTACCGGCATAGCCATATTTCTGGGCATGCTGATCGGTAAATTTCCGCGACTTCACCGCTTCGCGCAGCTGACGCAGGGTAATCTCACGGACAGATTTGATCTCGCCCTCGACTTCCCAACCGTTTTCCACGCCGTCGCCATCGGTTTCCTGGAACCGGGCCGGACCAACCGCTGGCACGAACTCATATTTGCGCATGATCAGACCGGTTTGCGGCTTTGAGGTATAGCCGAGCGTCGGGCTGACCATAGCTTCAAAGTCCTCGGCCTTGCCAACCTTGACCGACTGCATCTTCGCGTCAATGTCACGGGTATTGGCCAGCGGTGCCAACTGCTCGACGGCAACTGCCAGCATGCTGCCATTGTTGCGCGGCAGTACGTACCCACTGTCGTGATACTGGGATTCCGCCTTGCGATAGACTTCAGGGAAGTCGCCTTTTGGCGGTGCGTTGGAGACATCAGCACCGGCAGCAAGATACATCTTGCCGGTTTCGGCACCGCGCAGCACCAGATGCTTGCCAGCGGCAAGTTCTTTCGCCAGATCAACGCCTTTCGGGCCATACATCAGCAGGAAGCGGTCAGCCACTTCCGGATCGCTGAGCGGCTCTTCCAGATGGCGGTCCGGCACATCGATAACGATGGTGTCCTTTGCGTCGACCTCATGCTCGATATACTCGATCGGGAAGTTGGTCTTCGGATCCCAGCCCATTTGGACCTTGGCTTCATCAGAGAACGGAAACTTCTTCGCCCGCTCCTGCAACCAGTCCCGCAACTCGACAAGCATCTGCTCGGCATCATCGGTACCGGCGGCAAATTCATCGAACTGCCCGACCTCATCAAATTCGGGATCGGCACGACGGTCGGTGCCACGACGCTCGTTTTTCAGGATCTTGTCGATCTCTTTCAACGCGCGCGGAATGGTCATCAGGCGCTGATCTTCCGGATCAAGGTTCGGCATACCCTGCTGGTAATGCGCGATCTCGGACTGCATGTACTCTTTCCATGCCGGGCCGAGGTCATCGATTTTTCCCTCATCCCAGAACATGCGGGCAATCTTGCGCGTGGTCGGTGCGCTGCGCAGCTGTTCAAACTTCACCTCCAGGTTGCCGGCATCGAGGCGCATATGCAGTTCCTGCGGGTGCATCTCGATCAGTTTTTCGAACGGCACCTGGTTGCCGCGCGCATCCTGTACTTCATAGCTCATTGAATAATCATGGAATTTTCCCATCAGGGATTTGCGCATCTTCCATATTTGATTAACCGCCTGTTCGGCAGTTTTCACATTGGCCGCGACCTCGAACTGGCGCAGGATTTTGGCATCATGCCAGCCATAGCGCTCGAGCCCTTCCTTGGCTTTTTTCATCTTGGCCTTGAAATCGGCGAGGCCGTCTTCGCGATCAGGGTCCCATTCGAGGGCATCCGGCTCGATCGCGTGCTTCAGCATCCGGTCGACATTTCGACCGTGGTTCCGAGCGTCTTCCGCTCTCTGATGCAGCGCGCGTGGCAGCAGTTGCGGCTCACCGTGACGATCCTTGACCGTGTAGTAAGGCAAATCGCCGACACCGGTAAAAATCTCTTCTTCCGGCAACGCATTGGGCAAATCATGGGCGCGTTTGAAACGCGGCTGTGCCTTGTCCCATGCCGTCATAACCCGCTCGAGAAACACAGGGTTTTCCAGCATGTAGTGGCGGTTTTCTTCCAAAACCTCGGGGTCATAGCCCTGGTTCTGGCCTGCCTCGAACGCCATCTCGGCGCGAACGACATTCGGGTTCTTGCGCAGGTGCTCGGTCTGGAACAGGGCGTCGGCCGAGAATTTCTGCTCCTTCATCATGGTGGTGAGCTCTTTCTCACTCATCTCCATGACGCGCTTGCCACCATAACGGTAGTTCGGCAGGTCAACATCGAGGCGGATAAACAGTGCGTTTTTGAAATCGCCCTGCTCTTCATCGATATTGACCAGCATGCCCATATGACCGGTCGCACGGCCACGCATGACCCGGCCAATGCCCAGTACAGGATTGTCTTCAAAGCCATCGGCACCGTGGACGAAATCCTTGGCACTATCGAAATCGGCCATGACTTCGGCGTGTTTCACAACATCCGGCGCAATCCGGCGCAGGAAGGTCTTGAAACCGAGGGTTGCCAGCGCATCGAGCAGCGCGCGCTTGTGGCCTTTTTTCTCATTGTATTCAGAGCCATCGGGCATCCGCGCACCAACCTCGATACCACGTTCGGGCACGGCATGATTGGTATTGGCAGCCATCAGGTCCTGCAGGCGGAAGCTCTCACCACCCCATTTGCTTTCCAGGGTCTTCATCCCCTGCTCACCCTGCGGACCGTAAAGACGGACCATCTGGGCCAGCTTGTGCACATCGTTTCGATAGGCACCGGAACGGCGGGCATCGTTCTTCTTGGTATGGGTCAGGAAGATGTCGGGCATCCCGGCCATGTCAAAGGCGCCCCACATCCACGGGTCATCCGCACGGATGCCATAGAAATGGGTGACCTGAATGGCGGAACGCATCTTGCGCCATTTTTGACCGTCCTCATCCTCATAATCGGCTTTACCCGTGGTCACAGGGATCGAAACGTATTTGCCCTTCTCATGCAGTCGCGCATGCTTCACATCACCGTTTTCATCGCGGAAATACATCTTCCGCACGGTTTCTTCCTTGCGCGCCTTGCCACGGGTTATCGGCGTAATTTCTTCTTCATCGGTCAGTTTGTCATAGACCTTGCGCGGGGCATTGCGCAGCGCGTCGGCAAACTTGCCCGCCAGAATATGCTGGCTGACACCGTTGTCCCAATCCTTCGGACCGCGTTTGTTGACCAAGGCCGCCTGTGGCGCGATGGTCCGGTGATCCGGCACCCGCGCATCGACCTCAAGAGTATCGACCACGCGACCGGCGAGATCGGCTGTTGCAGCACCGAGATCAAGCACCGCATTGAAGTTGCGGTTGGTGTCCACCGTTTCCGTATCATAGACAACATCGGCGACCTGACCACGCTCAAGCAAATGGCCGATTTCATCCCATGTGGGGATGTAATCATCGGGTATCTGCGTTGTCGGCTTGTCAGTCGCCATGATGATGATCTCGTTGATAAATTCGGGTTTCGGGGGTGCCGTTATCTCGACGTAATGACTATATCATTCACTGATGAAACTACCTCACCCTGTCCGCCGCATTTTTGGGGCGGGCATCGGGGGCAGATTCGGGCCGCGATCACGACGTTCCGGTATCGGACGTGAACGATCCTTGCGTGACGGCTCCGGACGCTTCACCGGACGGCGTGACTGCCATTCGCGCACGCGCTCGGGGTCCTGAACCGGGAAGTTGGCTTCATATTCCTTGTTCTCGCCAGCCATCAGACCATCACGACGCTCACCACCGCGACGCTCGTTTGACAGGATGCGCTTGGCTTCCAGATGGCCGCCGAAGAACTTGCCGAACTTGCGGATCAGCTTGAACACGACCAGCGAGGCCGGCATCCGACCGATGCTCTGGGCATCAGCCTGTTCCGGGGTAGCACCCTTGTTGATGCTCAGCGCCTCGAAGTTCTCGACGATCCGGTCCTTGGTGTTGAGACCGATTTTCTTGAACAGGCCAAGGGCACGGTTGATCGATTCCGGATCGGTGACGTGCTGTGGCTGGGCGATATCGGGGCGGATCAGGTTGGCGAAAGCCTCCACATCCTTCTCGTTACCGTGACCGGAGCTGTGCAGCCCCTTATTCAGCACGGTGAGTGACCCATCGGTTTCGGTCAGCAGCTCCACACCCTTTTGTTTGCCATAGAGGGTTTTCAGACGCTCGGCCTGATCACCCTTCAGGTTATGGGCGCGGAAACCGTCACCCATGGCGACCACAACGGTGTAGTTGCGATCACGGGTCAGGCGATCAATCAGTGCCTTCTGGTTCTTCTCATTTCCCGGAATGGATGACTGGGAAATGATGATAACGTCGGTATCGGCGCTGATCGGCACGGCGGTATGGCGGTGCTTCGGATCAGCCTCGAACAGTGAGCGACCTTCGGCGATCTTGTTCAGTTGGGCTTCCATCTCGGCCATGCTGCCCTGGGTACCGGTCACCGGAATAATGCGGCGCGCCGGATCGTCACCCATAATGCGGGCGGCGGTTTTCGAGGTACGGCTGGTGCGCAGGGTGGCGGTAAAGCGCGGCAGACGCTTATCGACCTTGCCGTCCATACCGGCAATCAGGGCCCCCAGATGCTCATCGGCCTCTTTCATCTCATCATAGAGCATGTAGACCGGACGACCGACCAGCGGCTTCATGAAGCTGTCCTTGCCATGCTTCTCGTAATCATGGTTCTCACGAACCATGCCATGATGGCGACGCTCGGTGATCCAGTCGATCGCCTTCAGCGTGTTATCAACGACAGCCTTGCGCCCATGGGCAGGACCTTCGGCTTTTTCCTTCTCAAGGGCTTCTTTCAGTTCGCCCAGACGCTCGTCATACACATGATCGAGATAAATCTGGATATTGCCGCCATCGGGATTTGGCTCAACCACATGGTAGTTCACACCGAGCACGTTGTTGGTGGTTGCGGTCTGCTCAACCGAGCTGCCGACTTCCATCAAATTACGACCGGTATGCGTTGCGATACGCAGGGCTGATTCATAGCGATTGTCGTTGGTCGAGATCATCGCCATCAACACGCCCTTGTCCTTGAAGACGCCGTTGAGCAGCTCGTTCATGTTGTGCTCAACCTCAGGCTCGGTTACTGCCCAACCGCGTTTCTTGACTGAGGTCACATCGAAATCAGCAACCGTATCCTGACGATCCACATCAGCAGGATCAAGATCGGGCTCACGCTCGGCAAGGCCGCGCAGGCCACGAGAGAAGAACTTCTGATCGATCCAGGTCGCGGCCGGCTTCGGACCGTCATAGCCCTCTTCCATATAGCGACCGAAACGCATGTCACCGGGGTTCAGATAGGAACCGAGAATATTGTTGCCGAAACGACCGATGTAGCGGAACGGCGTGGTGCGCGCAGAGTGCGGGGTCGCGTGTGGTGACCACTCGACTGTCATACGCTTGGTGCCATCCTTCTCGATGTCGATCGCACCTTCCTTGGTGATGGCCTGAAACTTCGGCCAGTCCTTGCGCTTTACGTCATAATCGTTGAGCGACTTCTCGATCGCCCGGATCACATCAGGGGTGGCATGGAAGGTTTTATCTTCGAGCAGCCCCTTACGCGCATAGATCGCGATACCGTGGGCGTGATCGAGGTGACGGTGGGTGATGAACCAGTGGTCGACCTGCTTCAGCCATTCGACAACATCCGGCACAGCACCTGACCATTCGGAGCCTTCCTTCGGAATGAACATGCCGAGATCGTGACCAACGGCGACACGATCGATCTTGCCGTCCTTGTCCTTGCCTTCATGGACGATGATTTTGGTCGAGCCGATCTGGTCACCGAAATCCTCAACGATCTCGTCGCGACCGTTACCGAGCAGCGAGACCATGTACATCCGGCCGCCCTCTTCCAGCGCTGGTGGATCGGGCAGAGGCTCAACCAGATCGAGCTGATCGAACTCGGTCAGGTAATCCATGATTTCCGGATAGTCCCGGCGGCGCAGGGAATGCATAACCCGGTTGAGGATACCGAGACCACGCATCCGGGTAACGGTGTCCACATTGAGCAGGTCTTCGCCGAGGATATTCAGCTTGTCGAGGCGGAAGTTCCGCTTACCCTTCCGGCTTGGATCATCACCGGGCACACGGCTCCAGTGTTCCTGTGCCAGATCGTCGATAGCCTCACCCTGCACCCCTTCCGGCACAACGCCGGGCTCGATGCTGGCCTTGACTTCATGGCCCTTGGTATTGGTCTCGATGCCGACTTGCGAGATGAACTGCATGGCGGTATCGGGGTCAACGGCGGAAACCGGACGCTTGACTGCCGTGATCTGGCGATAATCAAGGGTGTTAACGCCACGACCATCAAGGGCGAGCGCAACAGATGGTGGCACCTCAAGGTCGAGCGCTTTCTCAGGGCTTTGCCCCTGAATGGATGGCGCGAAATCAAACCCGCCTTTTTCATCCAGACCGATAATTGGCAGCTTCTCGCTAACCACCTCATGCATGTAGGTATCTTTGAAGATCTTGGCGACTTCGGGCAGTGTTCCTGCACGCAGCGAGGTATTGATCCGGCGCGCTGCCTCGAGCACGCGGTTGACCTTGGCAATGTCGCTGACATCGATTTCACGGCCCAGAACCCACATGCCGGTAATCGAGGTGTGGTTTTCATCCTTGCCCGGACCGGTTTCAATATTGATCAGGTCCTGCAGACGCTGGCCGCCATTTGGGCGCATCCGCCAGTACTGGATTGTCATGTCACCGATATTGCCGCGGGTATCGCGCTGGCTCTTGGTGACAACGGCGGCAGCACCACCGGTCCTTGGATCAACATCCGCTTCTGCCAACAGAACCGGGAAGCGCTTTTTCTTGTTCAGGGTGGCAACGGTGGTATCGAGCTGACGGGCAGCGAATTTGAACAGTGCCGGGTTGGCCTCGTTGAACGAGCCAAGCAACCGCAACTCTTCGGGATCGACATCAATGCCAAGCTGGCTTGGCATGAAATCGGTTGCCCATGAATGTACCGTTTTTTTGTTGCCTGCTGCCACGGGTTACTCGCCCTTTTGCTCGACGGTTGCATTAAAAAACTTATCAAGAGACTTGATCGGCGGCAGATAGCTGCGGCGCAGTGATTGCGCAACACGGGCCAGCTCTGCCAGCAGATTGTCCAGATCATCGGATGCCAGAGTCATCACCTGACCACGCCAGACACATTTACGAATGCCCATAACGTCGCTGCTGCCGCGACGCGCGAGGGTCAGGCGCAGAAGTTTTGAGGTGCTGGCACCGGTATCAGGTGCCATGCGGTAGCCATCAAGCGAGATTGCGATCTGCTTGCCTGCCAGATCCTGCTCAAGCCGCATGCGCAGCCCGGCGAGAACGCCGGTGTCGACATTGGTGCGGGTTGCGACCAGTTTTTCGCCCGGATTGATGTGCAACCAGTCAATCACGCCCTCGGCATCAAGGACACGTTCAGCAGTGCTGTTCATGTTGGTGCTCATTTGGTTGTGAAGGGTTGATTGCTGCATCACTCTCTATCCTTACCCGGCGGTTGGACGGTTCGGTTGGTAGACAGTGGTCTTGCCAGGGGTCCGGCGGGTATCCCACTTGTCGCGTGCAACACGCGTCGTACGGGCCCGCAGGTAATCCTCGTTGAGGTCCTTGATCCGGCTGTCGTCAAAGCCGCGCGCGGCATGTTCGATCAGCAGTGGACGGACGCGATCGCGGATTTCCTTCAGTTCCGCCATCTCCGCATGATTCTCATCACGCATATGGCTGGTAACCGACGGATGCGCCTTCTGGGCTGAAATCTCGACGCCCTTGCGCTTGCGATAGGTCGGGTCGACCTGACGGTCATAAAGCTCGAACAGACGGGCCAGCGCCAGCGACTGCTCCGGCACTGCAACATCGTTCTGAATGCCCTTCTCGACGAATTTGGCCAGTGGCTTGATACGATCTGCGAGGGTCATTTCGTGGCCGCGCTGGTCAAACACGATGAAGTCCTGACCGGAGCCGCTCTCACGCGGAACGAGACCGGTCTGAACCAGCGTTGCCCGCACCATGTGCTGAACATAGGACGGGGACTGCTCCCAGCCATCCATGGCAACCATGCGATCAACGCTGCGGTCGATCATCTTGTTGCGGAAGGCGGCACGGGCGGCAGAACCGACCTTGTCCGTACCGGGGGCAACCACACCCTTGCCGTTTTTGGCAGAGGTCTCGAACATCTCGTCCAGCTCGGCGCTGGAGCGGATGATGCCCACATCGAACTGGCGGCGCAGCATATCGGTGGTGCGCTTGATCTCGCGCACGTTCTGACCGGCGATCTTGCCGAAGCCCTTGCCCTTGGCACCGGGCAGTTCGGCGATATCCTCGATACCGTCGATTTCAGCAGCGTTCAGGGCGGCATTACCGGTTTTAGGGTCGCCGAGAACCAGCGCGATATGTGGCTTGGCCGCTGGTGGCAGGGCGGTTTCGGATGCCGCGAGCAGGAATGGCAGGATCAGCTTCTCACGGTGATCGAGGCGGCTGTAGGTATCGTCCTCGAACAGCACACTCTTTGAATCTTCACCGAAATAGTCACCTTTCAGGCGATAGATCTGAATGTCAGGCGCGGTTGCCTCGAAGCCACCGAACGGTTTCTTCGGCTGCTTTGTGCCCCAGCCATCGAACGGGATCTGTTCCTGCAGCTCGGTTGCCGGCTTGACGCCCTTCTTGCCTTTCAGAAGATCGGTTTTCCATTTCTCACCCAGATCCTCGAAATCGATCTGGTCAGCGTAGTTGGCCAGGAATGGGCCAAGCTGAGCTTTCAACTGCTCAACCTTTTTGACCTCTTTCTGACTGCGCTTTTTAAATGATGAATGCAGGTTGTTTGTATCGATGATGCTCGGCTTGCCGGCCTTGGCAGCCTCGATCTGATCCGACATGTGCATCAGACGCACCAGAGTCGTGGCACCGACGCTGACATCGAAGCCTTTCGGCGCTGCCCAACGGACGTAATTGGCGACGCTCTCGATCCGGCGGGCGAGGCTGACATCGCGGCCTTTGCCATCCTTGACGTCCATATTGTTGGCATCGCGGCCCGGTACCACACCGGCCTGAACCGATGCGCCATACATCAGCTCCCAGTTGGCACCGCGAGAGAAGTTCGGGTCACCGGAGAGCGGCTGGCGCTTTTCAAAGTAATGCTTAACCGGGAACCAGAGGGCCATGTAGTCCTCTTCTTCCCACTTCTGGCCGCGGCTGAAACCGGCATTGGCACCGAACTGGTGGACCATCGCCTGCAGACCGGCCGGGGCAATCGCGATATCGTTCGGATAGTCGCGCATAACCTGACGGGACAGCGCCAGGTTGCGGTCGGTATTGGGTCCGTAGACGCGCTCGGCGACAATGTCGGAACCGGCAAATTCACCGAGCTTGACCGTGGTCAGCTTCTCACCGGACTGCTTGAACTTGTCCCGGTGAACATAGGCAAGACGGTGACCTTCGATACCACCGGAGATGGAGCACAATACGTAGTTGCCCTGCTGGCCGCCGGTTGAGGCCTTGACCGCACCGAATGCCATGCGGATCTGCTGCTTTGCCCGTTCCTTGTACTCTGCGCCCTGCTCCGCGAAGTATTTGTGCGGGAAATCGTCATAGATGTACTTCTTCTTACCGTCGAAGAAGTAGTCCATGATCTCGTCTGCTGACGCAGAAAGCGGTGGGGGCGGCGGCGTAGCAGTCTTGGCGCGTTTGGACATGTGTCAAAGCTCGTGTCGGTCTTGGGGGGGAACATGCATTTTTTGCAAGGGGGTCATGCACGCTGTTCTTGCATCCGTTACACGATGCGCATGTGAAAGTGTCAAAGATTGCGGTGCAAAAAGAGTTTCCAACAGTCAAGCGCCATAACGACTTAGTGGCGTTTCGTATGCCTGACGCACGAGAACTAGAGCCGCGCATTGACGAATAACAGCTATGTTTTCTGCGCATAACAGTGCTTATACACGTACCACTTTGACATGCCCGACCGCTCGGCTAGTGTGCTGTGGAAAAAAAATGCTGCCGCTGCTTGGACTCTTGAAAAAACATGACTCAGCTAACCCTGCCAAAATGGTTCGATTTTCACGCCCATATGCGTCAGGGCGCCTTACTGGCCCCGATGATCGAGGCGCATCACGCCATGGGCTGTTTCGGCTTTCTCGCCATGCCCAATACCAAGCCACCGGTAGCGAAGGTTTCGGAGCATGAGTCGCTCGACTGCTGGAGCATCGAGGGTTACCGCCAGCAACTGCTCGATGCCGGTGGTGATCGGTTTGACGACATCATTGTGCCGCTCTACCTGACCCGCGATACAACCCCGGCGATGATTGAGGCAGGCGCAAAGTCCGGCCTGCTGCGGGCGGCGAAATACTATCCGCCCCATGGCACCACCGGGGCCGATTTCGGCTATCCCTTCGCCGAGTTCCTGACGAACGATGTATTCAAGGCCCTTGCCGATAATGGCGTGACCCTCTGTATTCATGGCGAACAGCATGGGCTGGAGGCCGAGGACTACTTCGACCGCAACACCAATGCGGAAGAACAGTTCTATGCCGAACAGATGCCACGCCTGATCGATCAACTGCCGCATCTACGGGTGGTCGGTGAGCACATCACGACCGAAGTGGCGGCACATTTCATCGCCTCCGCGCCGGAACATGTGGGGGCCACCATCACGCCCCAGCACCTGCTCTATACCGTTGGGCACCTGCTGAAGGGCTGCAACTACCACCTCTACTGTCTGCCGCTGGTCAAATACGCGACAGACCGTGCGGCCTTGCGGGCCGTGGCAACCGCGCCGGACAACCACAAGTTCTTCGCCGGTACCGACAGCGCTCCGCACACCAAGAAGGTAACCCCATGCGGTTGTGCCGCCGGGTGCTTCACCGGTTATATCGCGCCACAGCTCTATGCCGAGGCATTTGAGAGCGCCGGGGTCGATCTCTCAAGCGATACGGGTATTGCGGCCTTTACCCGCTTCCTCTGCACCAATGGCCCGGACTTTTATCGCATCCCGCGCTCAACCGAGATGTTCTCAATTGAGAAAGAGCAAGCTACTGTAGATATTGTTGAAATCCCGAACGGCGATCCCGGCGAGGACAAGGTCGTACCGCTGCCGGTCGGGCTTGGCCAGAACACCATGCCATGGCGCATGATCCCGGCGTAACCGGGCGCGTGCTGACAGAAGAGAGAAGCTGCCCCAGATGTTCAATCCACTCAGCCTGCTGCCTCCCGAAACCGCCCATGGCGTTGCCATCAAACTTGCCGCACAGGGACTGGTACCTGCCGCCCCAGCGGACAGCCCAAGTCTTAAACGCACTCTGTTCGGCAAGGAGTTTCGCAACCCGATCGGCCTTTCTGCCGGGGCCGACAAGGAAGCCGCAGCCCTGATCGGTTGGGAGAAGCTCGGTTTCGGCTTTGTTGAGACCGGCACGGTCACGCTGAAGCCCCGTCCAGGCAATCCGGGGCCGCGCATCTGGCGGGTTGGCGCACGCGACAGCCTGATCAACTGGCTCGGCCTGCCCGGTCACGGACTGGAACCCTTTCTGGAGAACCTGCAGGCATATCGCGCCCGCACGGTGCAGAAGCTGGTTGTCGGCGTCAGCATCGCCTCGCCCGATGGCAAACTCGCCGAGTTCGAGAAGCTGGCCAGTGCCTGTGCCCCGCTCGCCGATTACCTGACCCTCAACGCCTCATGCCCGAATGTCGCCCATGGTGCCGATGACCATGACCCGGTCGCGGATATGGCCGCACAGGTTGCCGCCAGTGTCGGCGCGGCTGGTGACACACCGCTGCTGGTCAAGCTCGGCCCCTCAACCGACGAGGTTAGCGTCAAGACCATGGTTGCCGCCGCCCTCGATGCCGGTGCCCGCGGCATTGTCGCAACCAACACCATCCCGCCGGACCGGTCGGAACTGCTGGCCAATCAGGACTTTGTCTGGCCACGGTATGAGAACAAGCCGGTGGGCGGCTACAGTGGCCCGGGCCTGCTCGATATTGCCTGTCAGATGGTCGACTGGGCGCGTGAGGTGGGCGGTACCAACATGCCGCTCATGGGCGTTGGCGGGGTGCAGGACGGGGCCAGCGCCAAACGCCTGCTGGATGCCGGTGCCGATGCGATCCAGCTCTATACCGCGCTGACCTATCAGGGGCCTGCCGTCTTGCGGAAAATCAAGGCCGCTATTGCCTGATTGCGCAACACCTGATGACGCCTGATACAGGCTTCGCCAGCTATCGCTTGAACAGTCAACTGTTTGCCCCCCATGGTTGGATAAAACAACCGCATGACAGCAAGCAGGACGGGGCAGGATGAGCGCAGGCAACAGCAATAATGGCATTACCGCCGATGATCTCGCCCGACTGCCCGATGCCGAGTTGCGCCAGCTGATACTGGATCGGATCGATACCGTCCCGGCCAATGGCGCGGATGGGCTGAACCCCGCCGATATCGCCTATCGCCTGCAGGAAGCCTTCGCCACTGCACAGGATCGCCTCGGCGACATCCTCGGCAGCTATAAAGAATTACCCGGTGCCATGGCCGCCGCTTGGCGCGCACTGACCAGCAACCGTGCCGAGGGCGGGTTGGGTGAGTTCCTCATCGTCTTCCTGATCTCGCTCGGCATCGCCTGGGTCGGATCGCATCAGTTGAAAAAGCTGAAACAGCGGATTGTCGGCACACCCGAAGACAGCAATCCCGGCCTGCTCGCCAAGGCCAGGCATCTGGCGCTCAACCTGCTCGGTGACGGCATTCGGATCGGTGCCTTTGCCGCGATTGCCGCCCTTGTGTTCATGGTGATCGGCGGGGATGAACCGCGCGACCGGCTGGCCTTCTTCTTCTACCTGTCGGCTGTGCTGATGATGCAGGCGGTCATTGCCTTTTTGCGCGCCTATCTCGCCCTGCCGCGCCCCGATTACCGCATTCCGGCTTTCACTGACCCAGCCGCTAGAAGCCTTTACCACACCCAGATTTTCGCCATGGCGCTTGGTGCCTTCGGCTTTTTCACCTGCGCCCTGTTTGCGGTGCTGGGGGTTACCGGCGACGCCCATTACCTGCTGCTGATCATTGTCGGCTCGCTGCTGAGCGGCGGGCTGGTGCTGTCCTTCATCAGCAACCGTGCAGCCCTGACCGGGGCGCTGGTCATTGACGGCATCACCGGCATCCGCAACCGCCTCGCACCGCTTTACGGCTGGGCCTTGGCCGTTGCCACGCTGCTGATCTGGTTCGGGGTAATTCTGAGCGGCGTGCTCGGCTCCATACCGCTCTACGGCGCGGCATTGTTTACAGTGCTCACCCTTACCTTCTGGCCACCGATCGACAGCGCCATTGCGGCGGCTGCCATCACCGGAACCAACGCGCATGACCCGATCCGGGCTGCCGCCTTGCGGGTCAGCCGCCTGATTCTCACGGTCGCCGTTATCATCGCGCTGATGGTTGTCTGGCGCGTGGATGTTTTCACCGCTTCGGAAGCCGCCAGCCTGAATGTGGTAATCCTGCAGGCCTTACTGCAGATATGCGCGGTCCTGCTCATTGCCTATACCGCGTGGGAAGTTCTATGCATCTGGCTTGATCGGCGGATTGCGGTCGAGAATGCCGCCTATGAGGCCGAGCGCGGCGATGTGGGCGAAATGGAGATTGGCGGGGCTGGTCTGTCGCGCCTCGGCACCCTGCTGCCGCTGTTTAAACGCACCGGGCAAGTGACCATCGTGGTGATCGCGCTGATGATTATCCTCTCGGCCCTCGGGGTCGACATTGGACCGGTTCTGGCCGGTGCCGGTGTTGTCGGCCTCGCCATCGGTTTTGGCTCGCAAACCCTTGTGCGCGATATCGTCTCCGGTGCGTTCTTCCTCATCGACGACGCCTTCCGGCAGGGCGAATATATCGACCTCGGTACGGTCAAGGGTTCGGTGGAGAAAATCCGCGCCCGGTCGCTCCAGCTCCGGCACCATCGCGGCGCACTCAATACCATCCCGTTTGGCGAGATCAGCACGATCCAGAACTACAGCCGCGACTGGGCGATCATGAAGCTGAAATTCCGCCTGCCCTTCGATACCGATCTGGAGAAGGTCCGCAAACTGCTCAAGAAAACTGGCCAGCAACTGCTCGAGCACCCGGAGGTTGGCGAAGACTTCATCCAGCCGTTCAAATCGCAGGGCGTGGTTGAGGTCGATGATTACGGCCTGATTATCAGCACCAAGTTCATGTGCCATCCGGGTCGGCAATACCTGATCCGACGCTATGCCTATGCCGCGGTGCAGACCGCCTTTGCCGAGAACGGCATCAGCTTCTCCAGACCCGAAATCCGGGTCGCCGTGGGCGATAATGATGAGGACCGGTCCGAGGAAATCGCCCGGGCAACCGCCGCCGCCGCCATCAGCAGCCAGCAACGCATGGCAGCGCGGGACAGTACAGGCGGTACCAATAAATCAACTGACAGCGATATAACCTGACCCCGGCATTGTGAAGCGAGACCGGTTTTTGCCATTGGCATTTTACGCGATGAGGTGCAAAACCACGGGCAATCCCGTCCCGTTGCCCGACATTCCAACGCCATGACCAGCATCGCCAATCGCCTGAAAAACAGTGCCGTCGAATTTTACCCCGGCGTCATTCTGGCTGTCGTACTGGCCGGTATTGCCCAACTGATCGCGATCTTCATCGGTGGGCCGGTGATGCTGCTTGCCCTGCTGATCGGCATGGCACTCAACCGTCTGGGACGACAGCCGCGCCTGGCACCCGGCCTGAAATTCTCCAGCAAGGCGATCCTGAAATTCGGCGTGGCCCTGCTCGGTGCGCGGATCGGTGCAGAGCAGATTGCCGCCCTCGGCGTGGCACCGCTGGTGCTGGTAACCATCGGGGTCGTGACAACCATCCTGTTCGGCGCCCTGCTCGGGCGCTGGATCGGCCTTGGCAGCGAACGCGGCGTGCTGACCGGCGGTGCCACCGCGATCTGTGGTGCCTCGGCAGCGCTGGCGATTTCCGCCGCCCTGCCCGACCGGGAGTGGAAGGAACGCGAGACCGCCTTCACGGTCGTTACTGTTACCACGCTCAGCACGCTGGCCATGGTGCTCTATCCGGTCATTTCCGGCCTGCTCGGCTTCAACGACCATGAGGCTGGCATCTTCCTCGGTGGCTCAATTCACGATGTGGCGCAGGTCGTCGGTGCGGGCTACACGGTTTCGGAAACCGCAGGCGAAGCCGCCACCCTGACCAAGCTGTTCCGGGTCGCCCTGCTCGCCCCGGTAGTGCTGGCGGTTGCCTTCATTTTCCGCGAGCGGGCGGAGACCAAAGGGCTGAAGGGCCTTGCACCACCACCGATGCTGATCGGCTTCATCATTCTGGCCGTACTCAATTCGCTCGGCCTGTTGCCCCAGCCATTCGTACTGGCCGCGACCTATCTCTCAACCGCCTGCCTCGCCACCGCCGTCGCCGCGATTGGTGCCCGCACCGTACTCGCCGACCTCAGGGAACTGGGCTGGAAGCCCATGGTGCTGATGGTATCCGAGACGGTCTATATCTGCCTCGTCCTGCTGATCGGCGTCTTGCTGCTGTAATCTGTCAGCACGCGTCCGTGCTGACAGATTACAAATAAAGCGCGCATCAGATATTCAGTCGCCGTAATCTGAGAGCATTGGCAATGACCGAAACAGAAGACAGGGACATGGCGGCAGCGGCGATCATCGGTGACAAGAGAAGACCAAAGACCGGGTAAAGCAACCCCGCCGCTATCGGTATGCCCGCCATGTTATAGACAAAGGCAAAGAACAGGTTCTGTCTGATATTGCGCAGTGTCGCCCGAGCGAGTTTCCGCGCCCGAACAATACCGGTCAGGTCACCGCCAAGCAGCGTCAGACCGGCACTCTCAACAGCGACATCAGCACCGGTTCCCATCGCGATACCAACATCGGCGGCAGCCAGTGCCGGAGCATCGTTAACGCCATCTCCCGCCATCGCAATTGACCGGCCTGCAGCTCGCAACTCATCCACCAGCGCCTTCTTGTCTGCCGGCAATACGCCTGCCCGCACCTCATCAATGCCGAGTTGTCCAGCAACGGCTTCAGCCGTGCGCTTATTATCACCCGTGGCCATGATGATGCGTAGCCCCTGGGCATGCAGTTCACGAATTGCACGCTCGGTTGAGGCCTTGATAGGATCTGCAACAGCCACAATGCCGATCAACTGACCGTCAATGGCAACAAACATGGCGGTCTTGCCCTCAGCGCGCAACGCATCAGCCTGATCTTCCCCGGAACGTGTTGCAGCATTGATTGACTGCATGAGAGCCGCATTTCCAAACGCCACGGAACAGTCGCCGACCCGACCGGTGACTCCCTTTCCGGTCACGGCCTCGAAGTCCGACATTTTTCCGAGTGTGATACCGCGCTCCTGCGCACCGTCCAGAACAGCTTCGGCCAACGGGTGTTCCGACCCGCGCTCCAATGCAGCAGCAAGCGCAAGCACATCCTCACCAGATTTGTCAGATAGGGAGATGACATCGGTTAATTTTGGCCGCCCTTCGGTGAGGGTGCCGGTCTTGTCAACGATCAGGGTATCGACCCTGGCCATGCGTTCCAGAGCCTCGGCGTCCTTGATCAAAACCCCCGCCTGTGCCCCCCGACCGGCAGCCGTGGTGATTGAGATCGGTGTCGCGAGACCAAGGGCACAAGGACAGGCAATAATCAGAACCGAGACTGCCGAAGCGATGGCAAAGACGATTGCGGGACTTGGTCCGGCAAACAGCCAGGCCAGAAAGGTAACCATGGCGACGCCGACAACGGCAGGCACGAATATTTCCGACACCTGATCCGCCAGCCCCTGAATTGGCGCACGGGAGCGCCGTGCACCGGCAACCATGTCGACAATCTGTGACAATACAGTGTCTGATCCGACAGCGGTTGCCCGAACAGCAAGCGTGCCATTTTTGTTGATCGTGCCTCCGGTCACACGATCACCCTCCGCCTTCTCTACCGGCACCGGTTCGCCGGTAATCATACTTTCATCAATCGAGGAATGACCCTCAACCACTTCACTGTCGACCGGCACGCTCTCACCTGGCCGGACACGCAACAGATCACCCTCGGTAATATTCTCAAGCGGCGCATCATATTCCGTACCGTCCGGCAGAATGCGCCGTGCCGTCTTGGGTGCCAGATCCATCAGTGCCCGGATCGCATCACCGGTACGTTCGCGAGCACGCAACTCCAGAACCTGACCGACAAAAATCAGCGCAACAATCACTGTTGCCGCCTCATAATAAGTACCGACCATGCCCCCCGTCCAATATTGCTCGGGGAAAATATCCGGCAGAAATGTTGCAATCAGTGAATAGAGGTAAGCAGCCCCGACCCCCAAAGAAATCAACGTCCACATATTCGGCGAACGGTTTCTGATCGAATCCCTGCCACGTTGAAAGAACGGTCGGGCAGCCCAGAGTACAATCGGGGTTGCCAGCAGAAATTCAAGATAGACCGCGATCCGGTGCCCGATCCATTCACGAACCGGCAAGCCGAACATCTCGCCCATGGTCAGCACCATGAGTGGTACCGCCGCACTGACACTTACCCAGAGCCGACGGGTGAAATCGGCCAGTTCCTCATTGGGCGCATCGCCCGGCACCATGGGTTCGAGAGCCATGCCACAGAGCGGACAGCTGCCCGGCTCGTCCTGAACGATTTCAGGATGCATCGGACAGGTCCATTGCGTATTCGGCACCACATGCTTGCCGACCTGATCTGCCTTGCCGGAAGTGTAGAACCATGGGTCGGCATCGAATTTTGTCCGGCACCCATCCGAACAGAAGAAGAAGGTCTCGCCACCATATTCACGGCATCTGGCATCCGGTTTGATTGTAACTGTCATCCCGCAAACCGGGTCGGTGGCGGTTTTGCCAGCACCTGTGCCTGCATCTGCATGATCATGCACTGTATGTTCATGTTGGGGATGGTCTTTGTGCGCCATTGTTTAGTCCTGCCTTATGGGATGAACACAGGCTATTGCTTCCAGTGACTGGAAGGTCAAGGAAATGCGTGCGTTCGCTTCTGGTTTATGAACAGATTGGTCGCATCAGCACGTTACCGCCTCATCGCATCAGGAATCATTGCAGCTGTATTGCCCCCGAAAACCGGCCTTGTAATCTGACCCAGCCGTCATAATCAGATCATGACCCTCGCCATTCTCGGCTTCATGCAATTCTGCGGATAAGGGAGGAGCAATAAAACTGCCACCATCAGTGCCGACGAAATCCGCAGCCTCAAGGCGAACGAGATCGCCACTGATCTTCACGAGCGCTGCAGGCCCATCAGCACTTTCACCGACCACCAGTACAGGCGGACTGTCTGCGGTATATCTGAAGCTGCAGGTACTGCTGTTTTCCGGGAAAAGCCGAGCAATCTGCTCATCCGTCATGAATTCCGGGTCAATACCGGGCAATTCTTCGCTGGAGAGCGCTTGTTCACCATCGACAATATGTGGGGTCGGGACAACAGGCTCCTGAGATACGGTCTTTCCGTTGGTATCGATATCCGCAATCAGGTAACGCATTTCGGCAATTTCCTTATCCTGCGCATATACGATGTTATCTGCCAACCTGCGAACCCGCGTATCAGAGATATTGGCTCGACTGGATGTCATGATCGCAATTGAATGGTGCGGGATCATCGCACTCATGTAACTGCGGTCCTCGACAGTAACCTGACTGCGCACCAGCCAGAGTGCGATGGCAAAAACCAGAACCGAACTGGTGAAAACAGCTATATTGACTGCTCGATTGGCATACATCGAGAGCATGAAGGCAAGCATGATAAATGCCATTGTCGCCCCCATGACGATGGCCATATACGCACGTGTTTCAGACCAGAAAACGTGGCCAGGCAAATAGGTATTCAGATACATCAGTGCAAACATCACCACTGTCGAGGTGATAATCATCGCGAAAAAGCGTTTGTAATTCATTTGTGCCTCCATGTGCTTGCTTCTTGGTAAACGGGTTTCCTGCACTGGAAGGTTCCATCTGGATAATCCAAACTGTGTTTTCATTACCCGTCAGGAGAACATCACGATGAACATTGGAGACGTTGCCAAGGCAAGCGGCCTGCCTGCCAAGACGATCCGTTACTATGAAGACATCGGCCTTGTTCGTCCGGGACGCGCGCATAATGGCTATCGAACATTCAGCAAGGCTGATGCGCACAAGCTCGCATTCCTGTCACGAGCACGTTCTCTGGGATTTTCCATAGAGGATTGCCGATCGCTTATGTCGCTTTATGAAGATCGCGACCGGGCCAGTGCAGATGTACGACAGATCGCCTCCGGTCATCTGGAACGCATCATCGATAAGATTGCCGAACTGCAATCACTTCAGCAGACGCTTGAGACACTCATTGACCGGTGCCGTGGCGATGGACGACCTGACTGTCCTATTCTGGAGGACCTGTCGCGTTCGGGAGACGCGGAAGCACCTGCTTCCTGAGCCACTCTTCTCCCCCTGCCCAGCGACATACTATTGCATCGGTTTCAGACGGGCCTGCCGCAGATGCTGCGACAGGCCCGCCCCTTGTCAGAACATGATGCGCGTGCCGATGGTGATGAAGACTGCACCGGCATCCTCGCCACTGGCCCGGACGAGGTTGGCTGTCTCACCGAATGACCGTTCATAATGCACCCCGATATAGGGTGATACGGCACGATCGATCAGGTCATAACTCAGCCTTGCCCCGATCTCGATTTTCGGGCCAAAGGCCGCGATATCCAGATCGTCATCATCGGCAAACGGCACATCAAGCTCGATGCTCGGCACCATTATAACCCGGTTGGTGATGAGCCCTTCATATTCCGCCTCGAAGCGGAAAGCCGGTTTGTCGCTGATGAACAGGTCGGCATCAATCTCGAACCATTGCGGGGCGAGACCATGCAAGCCGATGACACCGGATATGCGATCATCCCCGTCATCCAGTGTCGGCGTATCAACCCTGATACCCGCGACGGCATCAAAGAAGGTTGAGACAGGCACCTGCAATCGAAGCTGGTTTTCGAGCTTCTCGAAACCGTCTTCCTCCGTTGCGTATTCGGCCTCGCTCCGCCAGACCAGTTTCAGCTCATCACTGCCGACAAGGGCATCGAAATCCCAGGCAAAGACATCGGTATCATCACCGAGGCGATACTCAAGTTGCTCAACCTGAATGCCATAGATCAGCGGCTCACCTTCCGCATGCGCCTCATTGCCGACTGTCTGGGCCGTCAACACAGCACAGGCAATCGCAATGAGGCCCCAAGTTGTAATCCTGCTGTTCATCTAGCCCTCCTTCTGACCGGCAGTTGCGGGAACGGCATCCACACGGCCCTTCTTCGGACCGCCCTCGACAACAATCTTGCGGAACATGCCTGACTGGGCGTGATAGGAGAGATGGCAGTGGAAGGCCCATTCGCCGGGCGCATCAACCTCGGTCTCCATATAGACCGTCGTATTCGGCGCGACGCTGATCACATGCTTGATCGGGTTCCATTGACCGTTGCCATTATCCAGAATCGACCACATGCCATGCAGGTGCATCGGGTGGGTCATCATGGTTTCATTGACGAATTTGAAGCGCACCCGCTCGCCATATTGCAGCCGGATCGGATCGGCATCGTCGTATTTGACGCCGTTGATCGACCACAGATAGCGTTCCATATTGCCGGTCAGACGCAGCTCAATCTCCCGCGTGGCATCGCGATATTCATAGAGCGGCTTCTGGGCCTTCAGGTCGTTATAGGACAGGAACTTGCCGCCTTCCTTCGCAGCCTCCGGCGTCAAACCGCTGCCCGGCGCATAGAATGGATCGACGACATCACCACCATGGTTCATGCCATGGGCACCATGCCCCATATTCCCGTGATCCATAGCTCCATGGCCCATGCTGCCATGATCCGCACCGGACATGACCGTGCCATCGGGCATGGTGTGGGTCATCATGCCGTGATCCATTCCCATACCTTCATGCCCCATACCTGCATGGTTCATGTCAGCCATGGTCAGCAGCGGTGGTTCACGCAGTTCCGGCACATCTGCTGACATGCCCTCGGTCGTTGCCAGCGTCGCCCGGCCCATTGCGGTACGGCCCACGCTCTCGGCGAGGATGGAGAAGGCCTTGTCTTCACGTGGCCGCACAATCACGTCATAGGTTTCAGCCACAGCAAGGCGGAATTCATCGACCTTCACCGGCTGGACATTATTGCCATCAGCCTGCACCACCAGCATCTCGAGCCCCGGAATACGGATATCGAAATAGCTCATGGCCGACGCATTGATGAACCGCAGGCGCACCCGTTCTCCCGGCTCAAACAATCCGGTCCAGTTCTGATCCGCGCTGCGACCGTTGATAAGCGGCGTATAGCCCTGCAGATCCTCGATATCAGTCGGCATCATGCGCATATCACCCCAGTCACTGCGATCCGCCATGGCCGCACCAAATCCCTGCTCCTCAACATCGCTGAAGAAATCCAGCAGGGTTCGTTGCTGCCGGTTGTAATAGTCCGGCATCAGTTTGAGATTGCGCATGATCCGGTCGCCCCGGTGCGGATGGGAATCCGTCAGGATCAGCGTATATTCCCGGTCATAACGGAATGGCTCACGGTCCTTTGGCTCGATGACCAGCGCACCATAGGCACCATCCGGCTCCTGAAAACCGGAATGGCTGTGATACCAGTAGGTGCCTGATTGCTGGATCGGGAAGCGGTAGGTAAAGGTCTCTCCCGGATCAATGCCCTTGTAGCTGATACCGGGCACGCCATCCTGCTGGTAGGGCAAGACCATGCCGTGCCAGTGAATTGACGTGCGCTCATCCAGATTGTTGGTCACATGGATGGTGACCTCCTCCCCTTCACTGAAACGCAGGACCGGGCCGGGCGATGTGCCGTTGAAGCCGATACCGTCGCGGGTAAAGTCGCCGGTATCGATGGTGATCGGATCAACACTGATCGTGTATTCACCGGCATGGGCCGTTGTGGCGGGCAATCCTGACCACAGGGCACCGACAGCCAGCACCAGCGTGCTGACCATAATCTTGATGCTCATTGTCAAATCTCCCGCTTATTCGGCTGTAATCGAGAGATCGCCGACCATGCCGGCATCATAGTGACCGGGCACGTTACAGGCGAATTCGAGCGTGATGCTGCCATCCTCGGGGAAGGTCCAGGCGAATTGAGCCGTCTTGCCCGGCTCCAGCAAGGCGCTGTTCGGCTCGTCATGCATGCCATGGCCCATGGTCGCCTGCATGTGTTTCGCGGCGGCCATGTCAATGCGATCGGACAGCAGAACGCCATGCTCGACCATCATCTGCATTTCCGGCGCATGGGCGAGGTGCATATCCTCGGTGCCGATATTGAATTCATGCACCAGCGTGCCTTCGTTCTTCACGATGAAACGTACGGTCTCACCTGCCTTTACGGTGATCTCCTCAGGCTCGTAATAATTGTCATGCATGGTGACCCGGATGGTGCGGGTGGCAACCGATGCGGCTGCCGGTTTGCCAATATCTGTGGCGGTACTGTGGGAGCCGTGGGAACCATGGGCACCGTGACCATGCCCACCGGCGTGATCGCCAGCAGCAAGGGCCATTGAGCCGGTTGACACGGCAAGGAGGAAGGCTGCGCCAGCACAGGCTGTGCGCACCGGAATGGATTGGAATTTCATGTTAATTCTCGCTTCTGATCAAATACCGGAAGCCCGGTGACACGGCGATCGCATCACAGGGCGGTTACAGTGAATTTGATCAGGCGCGAGGCGGCGGCGTTTCCGCCTCCGGCATCCGTCCGAGGGCGATCTGGTCGCCCTGAGCTTCATGCAGATCGCGGCAAGTCGCGTAGGAGACGGCATTGCTGAGATTAAGGGCGACGACCATGCCGCAGCCGCCAGCCATGGCAGAGCAGCATGTTTGCATGGCCTGATCATGACATTCGCCGTCATCACAGGCGTCATGCTGCGCCGAAAGCTGCATGGCCTGATGCTCATGCTCGGTCATGTCGGCATGGTCCATAGCCATATGCTCATGGCTGACCATGGCACTACCCTCATCCATATCCGCCATGTGCATGGAGGCATGGCTGCCGGACACGGTCGTCAAACAGAATGACACCGCGATCAGGGAGAGCAGAACATATGAAATAAACCTGTGCATGGCCGAAACGATATATGAAGTCAGAGGCTGTGGCAATCATTCGATCCCCTTCGTCTTTCCTTTCCACCCCGGATGGCAAATGCCGGAGACCTTGCAGTCTCCGGCATTTGGTTTTGTTGCTGAGAGGTCAGGTTCAGGCGAGGACCAGTTCCACATCGACATTGCCGCGGGTGGCGTTGGAGTATGGGCAGACCTTGTGCGCTTCCTCGATCAGGTTTTCGCCGACCTCGCGGTCGAGGCCGTCGAGATGGATGGTCAGCTTGGCGGTGATACCGAAGCCACCTTCATCACGCGGACCGATCCCGACCTCGCCGTCGATTTTTGCGCTGTCGGGCAGCTTCACCTTTTTCTGTGAGGCAACCAGTTTCAGGGCACCGAGGAAACAAGCCGAATAGCCGGATGCGAAGAGCTGCTCGGGGTTGGTGCCCTCACCGCCTGCGCCGCCAAGTTCCTTGGGCGTGGTGAGTTTCAGATCGATTTCGCCATCAGGGGTTGTGGCGCGACCATCGCGGCCACCGGTTGCGGTGGCATAGGCTGTGTATTTAACGGTAACGGACATGATGTGTACTCCTTGTTGGGTGTGTTGAGCAGAACCGCAGGCGTTTCCGCTCATTTCAATCTTGCTTGAATATATCGCACGCGATTTAATCTGATGCAAGTTATTTTTTACGTTACACTGACGATCACCGTGACTGACGGCTTAAAGGCCGACCAGATACCGCAGCCCGTAACCGGATCAGAACGATTATGGCCAAGACATCACCGACCAGCGCCCTGCCTGTAAACGACATGGTCTGCTTTGCCGCCTATTCAACCTCCATGGCCTTCACGCGGTTCTATAACCCGCTGTTGAAGCCGCTCGGCCTTACCTATCCGCAATATCTGGTGATGAACGTACTCTGGGCCGAGGATGATGTGAATGTGAAGACCATCGGCGAGGCGCTGCATCTGGAGAGCAATACTCTCACCCCGCTGCTGAAAAAGCTGGAGGCTGCCGGGCACCTCACCCGCACCCGCGATCCAGCCGATGAGCGCCAGACCCGCATCCGCCTGACCCCGACCGGCAGGGCATTACAGCAGCAGGCAGCCCATATCCCCGGCTGCATCGTCGAACAGCTCGGCTGCTCAATCCAGGAGCTGCAGGATCTGATACAACAACTGACCTCGGTCAGACAGGCACTGGAAGCGCAATAGCCAGCAGAGGCGCCAACCGATCACGCCTGCCGCAGATCGGCGAGGAATTTGTCGACGGTGGCGTTGAGGCGCGTTGCCTGATGGGAGAGTTGGGCCGAGGCCGCCAGCACGTCCTGCGCCACGGCACCGTTACGCTCCGCCGCCTCACGCGCGCCGAGGATATAGCTTGAGGCAAATTCGGTCTGGCCCGAGGCTTCCTTGACCGATTGCGCGATATTGCCGGTGGTGCCCGACTGGACCGATACATCGCCGGAGATCGCTTCCGCCAACCCGCTGATTACCCGCACCTCTTCCGATATCTCGCGGATCGCGCCGACCGCCTCGGTGGTCACGGTCTGGATGCCACCGATCTGGGCTGAAATATCCTCGGTCGCCTGACTTGTCTGCCGGGACAGGTTCTTGATCTCGGAGGCAACGATGGCAAAGCCCTTGCCGGCATCCCCGGCGCGCGCGGCCTCGATCGTGGCGTTGAGCGCCAGCAGGTCGATCTGGCCGGAAATGCCATTGATGATTTCGAGTACGTCGCCGATTTCCTCGGCCATCTGGCTCAAGCGCAAAACCGTTTCATTGGTCTTCTCGGCCCGTTCGGAAGCACGTCTGGCGATGTGCGATGATTCATCGGCACTACCCGCAATCTTGTCGATGGCACTGGAGAGATTATCCACCGCCTCGGTTGCCGAGCGGACCAGCGCGCTCGCCTGATCCGAGGCCCGCAGGGCGGCACCCGCCTGTTCCTGATTATCGCTGGAAGCATTGGACAGTATCTGCGCCGAGGTTTCCATACTGCCCGCCGCTGCCGTCAGGGCCTGCGCGACCACGGAAATATCCTTCTGGAAGGCGGCCAGTATATGATCAAGATGCTCTGCCCGGCGGATCAATGCCTGCTGTGTCTTCTGCTGGTTGATCGTGAAGTCCTGTACCTTGGCCAGTGAATCCTTGAACGCGGTCAGACCCTGCGCCAGTTCACCGATCTCATCACCCCGGTTCGTGTAGGGCACTTCCGGGTCATTCTCCGCGATGATCGCCCGCATGGCCCGATGCAGACGCTGGATCGGCCCGGTGACAAGCTGGCGTGACAGAATCACCAGACAACCCAGCAGGATGATAACAACGCCGCTACCGCCGATCAGCGCCAGATTGGTAAAGGCTGCAATCTCTGCATCAATCTCCTTGCCCTTCTGGATCAACCCGTCCGAGCGCTGCACGATATCGACCCGCGCCTTTTCCGCCTCGATGGCATCATCAAGCAGGGTGTTTTTCAGGGTATTCACCCGCTCAACCAGTGACGCGGTCTGATCAGCCTGATTCAATTCGGTGAATTTTGCCTGAACCGCGCCCATGTCATCGGTTGAGAGTTGGTACTCGACCACCGCGTTATCAAAGGCACCATTTACGAACCGGCCCTGGGTAATGGATACGGTACCGGCTGTGTTCATATCGATATAGGAGCGACCGGGGCGGCTGATGTCCCGCCGGGCGGTTCGTGAGCGATACCGCGCGACAATCTCATCCCGCCCCTCATGCACAACCTCGCGGATGCCATATTCCGAGCGTGCCCAGTCGAGCAGCAGCCGGGCCGCATCAACGCTCAGCAGGCCGGGTATCTCGATGATGCGATCCTGCAGGCTGAAAATTTCCGCACGCAGATCGACATTCAGTTCCCGATACAGGTCGAGGCGGTCGCTCTCCAGCTGTTTCAGATAGGAAAGGGACAGCGAAAACCAGAACAACAGCGCCGCCATCAGCACAATGACAATGCCACCCATGCTGAGGGCGAGCTTGGCGTTAATGCTGCGAAACAGGGTTCTGGCGGAAAAAGAAACAGGCACAGGACTGCGCTCAGTCATGCTCTGACGTCCAGAGTGTCAGCATAGTTCCTGCGACAACAGATCAAATGAACAACCATGGGAGAGGCGACCGAAGAGGAGAGACAAAAGATCAGCTATCAGGTTGTAACACCATATCTTTTGTTTGGCAGCCTCTCTGTGCCGTATTTAGGCATTAAAACGATATACATCATGACCAACTATACCGTAATTAAAGCTCCCGCCTTTTACTGCCACCGGATCGAGACCTGACCACCATGCCGCATTCGCCGGACACAATGCAGCAGCCACCGGAGCCCCCACTGGAGCCATCGCTGGAACACCCTCTGGAGCCCCCGCTAGAGCATGGTCACAGCCTCGGCGAAATCCGGCAACGTCTGGCACGAGCCAGAAACGGACAGGGCATGCTGCGCGATGCGGTCTATGGCGCGATGGACGGGGCGGTCACCACCTTTGCCATCGTTGCCGGGGTTCAGGGCGCCGGGCTGTCGATCCATGTGGTTCTGGCCCTCGGCTTTGCCAATCTGCTGGCCGATGGCTTCTCCATGGCCGCCGGGAACTACACCGGCACCAAGAGCGAGCGCGACGAGATCGCGCGCCTCAAAGCCATTGAGAACAAGCACATCAAAGTCGCACCCGATGGCGAACGTTCGGAGTTGCGCGAAATCCTCCGCGCCAAGGGGCTGAACGGTACGGTTCTGGATGCCGCCACCGATGCCATCGCCAAACAGCCGGAACACTGGGTCGATATGATGCTGATCGATGAATACGGCGTCTCCCCCAACCCGCCAGACCCTATCCGCGCAGCTGCCTGCACCTATGCCGCATTTCTGGTGGCCGGGCTGCTGCCGTTGCTGCCATTTGCCCTCGGTATGCCCGCCCCATTCCTGTCAGCCAGCATCATGACCCTGTTTGCCTTCTTCATGATCGGCGCGATCAAGAGCCGCTGGTCACTGTCGTCATGGCTCGCATCCGGCATGGAAACCCTGCTGATCGGCAGCGTTGCCGCTGGCATCGCCTATGGCGTCGGCCATTTCTTCAATATCGGCTCGTGAAACAGGACAGAGCACATGGCTCGTAAGCACATAATTTCATTGAAAAAAGATGGTAGCGGAGGGCCGTTTCATCCGTCCCCCCATACATATCACCTGCGGTTGGTTGCCTGACTACTCCGCCGCCGCGCCATAAACCTCGACCTGACCACGCAGCCATTCCAGCTTCGCCGCCCTGTCCAGCGCTTCCTTGCGCACCCCGGCCATGTAGGTCACGACATCGCGACACAGTGCCAGATGCTCGATGCGACAGATATTGACCCCGTCCGGTATCACCACGGGCGGCGGCAGATCATTGACCGTGAACGCCGCCGCTGGCAGTGCCTGCCGCTGATACTCGACCACCGCCGGCGGCGGCGTCATGCTCGAGCAACCGGCCAAAATAAGCACCAAAAGGATCATCGGCTTCATTGACTTCCCTCACTATGTCATCAATCGTCTGGTTGATAATCCGCCGCTGTTCGGCCAGCGCCATCAGATCCGTTTCAATCCGTTTCAGCCGGGCAATTTCCGATTGCAGCCCGGCGATTTCACGCGCCTTGGCATCGGCCACAACCGCCGCGCGATAGCCATTGACCGCCGCCGCCTCGACCCGACCGATATAGGACCGGAAGGCCAGCACCCCGGCGACCAGCACCCCGATACCGGCAGCCAGAACAATCCATTGCCAGCCGCTCGCGACCGCACTGATCGCCGCTTTTATCCATGTCATGACGCACCCCTTTTTTATACGCCAATTGCGTATATTTTCTATTGACGACGCTACGCTATCAGCGTATAAATAAGCCCATGGAAAACAAACCAACCACCACCATCGAAACAGACGGCTTCATCGCCAAGGCTGATGCCCTGATGACCGCCGCCGAGCGCAACGACATTGTCAGCACCATTGCTTATGATCCGATGATGGGCGACGCGATGCGCGGCTGCGGCGGCTTCCGCAAGGCCCGTTTCGCCGGGAAGGGCAAGGGCAAATCAGGCGGCTTCCGGGTCATCTGGTTCCCCGGCACCGACACCAGCCCCAACTACGTCATTGACGTATTTTCTAAAAGTGATAAGGTCAATCTGACCAAGGCACAACAGGCCGCACTGGCCAAAATTGCCAAGCAGTTGAAAGGTTAAAACCATGGATGACAAACGCTTCGATGACCTCATGGCATCCGCGATGGAAGCCGTGGAACATAAACAGGGCACGCGCAAGCTGCGCACCCACACCGGCACTATCAACGAAGTCAAGGCAATCCGGCTTTCGCTGGAACTGTCACAGGAAGAATTTGCCACAACCTATGGCATCCCCCTGCGCAGCCTGCAGAACTGGGAAGCAACCAACGGGCGCACCCCGCCCGCTGCCGTCATGTCCTATTTCAAGGCGATCAAGAACGCACCTGATGCCGTCCGGGAAGCGGTCGCGGCCTGACCGATCAGATACCCCCATCATCATCCGCACGCCGCCCGCTACGCCAATCCTGATACATCCCAATACCGCGATCGATGCCACGCCCGGCTGCCGGGGCAAGCGGCACCCCGATCAGCACCAGCGCCGCCCATCCGATCCAGCCGTTGATATGGTCCAGCACCTGCGCCAGTAGCTGCGGCTGCCCGATGCCAACGGCCCGCGCAAACCAGCCATAGGCCGCGATTGATCCGAACAGCAGGACCAGTGACAGCACCATGGCGATCCTGACCGGCAACAATCCGCCGGGTTTTTTATGATCATCAGGCATCAATCACCTCACCACGTCGCACCCAACCGTGCCAGCCGCAGCCACCGGCTCCGTTACAGTTGATTGATGGCGTTAGGGTTGGAGCATCTACGCACCCGTCAAATTTCCATGTCGCACCATTCGGCAGCCTTTGGCCATTGATCGGAACCTGACATTCCCGGCTTTCGCGCGGGCAGTGAAATCGAAACCATTTTGGCAACCCTTCCGGCCCTTGGCCATCAAAGCAAAATTCTTGCGATTTCAGGTCCGGCCCTCGATCGTCATTGCATTCACCGGCATAACGGTATCGCTGACTTACCATCGTGCCCGCCATATCCAGCCATTCAGAAACGGCTTGTTGCCCGGCTCGACTTCCGCCAGCCAGCGAAAAAACATTTCCGAGGAAGCCCGCAGCGCACACCGCACCGCATAAGCCGCCGCCGGGCTGGACCGGTCCCGAACCGCAAGCAACGTTTGCCTGCCGATCTGCCCATCATCCGCGACATTGGACCGCTGACCATCATCTGTTTCGACTACGGCCAGGGCACGCTGCAACAGCTTGTTTGCTTGCCGTGGACCCATCACCACAGCCAGATCAAACGCCTTGTGCGCGATCTGCGGCGGCATCCGGCCATACTGGTTGGGCAGCCAGAACCGATGATAATAGATGCCGATCGCACCATCACGGTCGAGCGCCCGAATATCATCCGCATCAATATCGCCGTCCCGATCCACATCACCGAGCGCATGGCCAGCATCCCGGAGATAGCGAAGACTGATCCCGAATTTGGTCACCCCACCCGCATCATTCGGGTGATCGCTATAGCCACCTTCATGGATCAGCACCTGCCGGATGCCGCCACCGAAATTCACATCATCCCGCCAATCGGTCATGGCGTTGGCCCCCCTTTGCTGATCCACGCGGTCGCCGCCGCAATCGCTGATGACACCAGCGTCGCGACGCCGGTTGCCACCCGGCCCCGGACCTTCGCGGCCTGCAACGCCCCGGCGCTGTAATTTTCCAGATTGCGCACCCGTTCATCGAAGCTGTCCTGCTTGCGCTCGATCCGCAGCAATGTTTGGTTCTGTGCCTCAACCATCCCGACCAAGCGACCCAGTTCACGTTCGTCATTCGTCATCGATCAGACACCCCAAAAAGAAAGGGCCGCTGCCGCGACCCCGAACCACCAGACACCTATGAAAACCTCACCCCATTCACCGCCGCTGCGCAGGTGCCCAAGGATCGGGCGACCGTCCCACGCCGCCCATGTTTCGTGCCAATCCATGCCCCACACCCGGTTGACTTGCCAGCCGAGCCAATAGACCGGCCCCCATGCCAGACCGGATAGCGCGATAATCACCCCGGCCCATGGCGACCAGAACAGGATCGGCAGCGACACCAGCGATTGCTTGGCCAGCCCGACCGTTGACATGCCGGTAATCTGGTAAAGGGTCTTGCGCGCAACCGACCAATCATCGCGCCAGACGCCGAATACCTTGGGCATCCAGCGTGTCACCAACTCGATATGATCCATAAGCTGGTGATAAACGTCGCGGTGCATTCGTTGATGTGCCCCCCAGCCGAGTATGGCAGCGGCAAAGCTGGTCAGGATCACCGCAACCGCATAGGGCCACGGCAGGCCACAGGCCAAGCCGGTCAGGCCGAACACCACCGCAATCATCACCCGGTTGAACGTGGTGCTGATGCCAAGGTCCATCCCGCGCAAGCGCATAAAAAAACCGCCCAGAATGGCGGCAAGCAAACAGATCAGAATGTCAGTAATCATGATGCGCCTATTCAGAAAATTGGAATTGATAGATTGTATCTGGCGTACTTGTGCTGGTTATGTACATAGTCAAGCCATCGTCAGATACCTCAACATCTGTTATTGATCCCGTAATATCGCCGATATAAATCCCTTTCCATGAGGCTTTAGCGGTTGAATAATCAAACGGTGAAGAAAATTCTTTCACATACACAATTCTGTTTGTGCCATCCGTAACAAACGCCCGCAAACCATCTGGCGAGAAACTAAGGCCATTAAGATTTGTCGATGCGCCGAACAGCGCACCAGTAGCGCCATCTAGAGAAGCCGTATCAAGGTCAAACGGGGTTGATAATGTATGGAATGAAATTGTGTCAGATACACTATCAGCGAGTATTAGCTTTGATCCATCTGGACTTATATCAATCCCATCGGCAGCATCGGCAAGAGACTTACTTGCGTAAGAGCCAGTATCTATCTGCCCCGGTGTCCCGATATTGAATTGATAAATGTTGCCGCCACCCGCCACGTACATGATGCTTTCATCATCCGAAAAACACAGCGCGCCGGGATTAGAGGCCTGAGCATTGACGCTTAAAGACCTTGATATCGTTCCGCTGTCGATTTGCCCGGCTGTAGCCATATCAATCTGGTAGACCGCATCACCACCAGAGCCGGAAAAATAAGCCCTGGTCTGGGCCGGGTTCACCCAAAGCCCGGTCAATGAAGACTCACTACCAGAAACATCTAAGGATCGAGCGGCGTAAGAAAGGTAATCAAGATTGAATTCAACTTGATCACTACTACCGCCCAGTTTGAAAAATTCTGCTTGTGTCGGCATTACCCGCGCCCCCCGATAAATCCTGTGGTTGCACCCTTGTAGATCAGCTTCATGCGCACCTGATCCACGATGTCAGTCAGGTTTTCCTCGACACCGTTCAGGCGGTGCCCATTGCGATTGACCGTTGGCGGATTGCTCGCCCAATCCGCACCATCAGGCGGATCAATGATGATCTCATCACCGGCTGCAGGACTGGCTGGCAGTGACACCGTGGCGCTGTCCGGCAGCTCATAGGCACCGGCACCGGCAATCGTGTCGCCATTGCTCAGCGTCGTGATCGTTGGCTTCTGGCTGCCGTAGGTAATGGCATCAACCGTTGCGCCGCCAGTGACGCTGGCACCACCTGTAATGGTCGCGCCGTTGCCCACGTCGATCCCACCGCTGAAGGTTTGTTCCTGCGTGAACGTCCACGCCGCCAGCACCGTGACCGTCTGTCCGCTATCACTGCGCGGATAATTGGCCGGGTCAAACGCTTCCGCTGCGGCCACCGCATCCAAGGCATCCTGCAGCGCCGCTTCCGCCGCATCCGCACTGTCTTGCGCATCGCTTGCCGCCTCATTGGTGGCGGTCAGGCTGTCCGCCGCCGCCGTTGCCGAGGACAGCGCCGATCCGGCGGATGACAGGGCATTGCCGGCAACAACCAGCACCTGACCTAGCAACTCAATCAGGTTATCAACGTAACCAAACCCGGTTGGACCAGTCAGGCTGTTCGGCCCGTCCGCTTCATCAGAATAGGTTTTGCCGTTGGGCATCGGTCCAACTTGGGTCATAACACTTCCTCGATCGTGAATGGAAAATCATGCTTGTTGAAAAATGACTGGCTGACCCCGGTTACATCCCGGAGCCGGGCCAGCATGGTCAGCCGCTGCCGGTTGACCACATCATCGGGATTGATCTGGACCAGCACCGGATCAACGGTGCCAAGCTGCCGCTGCATGTCGAGCGCCTGACCGAATGCTTCATCACGCGGCAGGTTGCGGATCACACCCTGGAACGTGCGCGGGTTGCGGCGTTTCTCACCATAAATTGCACCGCCCGCGGCTTCGGTTTCCAGCGCACGGTTGCGAAACCCCAGATTGTTGCCATAGTCAAAATTCTTCGATGACCGCCATTGTTGCGCCACCTCGATATGACCGATGCGCACCCGTCCATCAGGGTTGCCCGTATCGCTGATTTCCAGCCGGAATGATCTGGCAAGGGTCAGGCCCGACAGGGTGGCAATCGTGGTTGGCACAAACGCCGCCCGCGTTTCTGGTCCGGGCTTGCCACCCCACCATTCCGGTGTGCCCCATGGGGCAGTGCCATAGGGCTTGACGATGCCCCATGCTTCCGTGTCATCGGTCGCATTTACCGGCACCGTGCCAGCCGCATCGGAATAAAACGTGGCCTTCCAGACCGCATCATTGGTCAGGTTGTGGTTGATCAGGGCGATCACCGAAACCGGCAACGTGGCATCAAACACAAACAACCCCTGCGTTGATGCTTCCGTGGCGTCTTCGGACTGCGCTGGATAACCAAGCCCCACATCCGGCCACATCACCGCCGACGATAAGGGCCAGCCATCAAGCCATGATCCGCCCGAAACCGCCGTGATCTTCGATGTCACGGACGGCGTGGCGAAGGATATATTTGCCATTATTCAACCCCATAACCGCAGTTCAACCACCCGGCCACCGCTTGCCCCACCTTCACCAAGGCGGGTGATGCCGATGACCACCATCGGCTTGCCGGTATCAAAACCGAAATCCGGGTGCGTGACCGTCACCACATCGCCACGGCGCAGGGCATCAACCCCGGCATCCGTGTTCGGCACCTGTGCCGTGGCAAACACCCGTTCGACCTTCAGCCGGGCAAACAACAGATCGCGCAGCGCTTCCGCACCCGCTTCCGTGGTCAGACCGGTTTCAATTTCCAGATCGGTTGCCAGCGGATAATCAGCGGCAACCGTGTCATCATCGACCGGATCAGATGCGGCATAGTCGAGCGCGAGCGCAGCCCGCACTTCCCAGCCACCCACCGGGTCATAATTGAGCGGATCGGTTGACGGTGTTTCCACGTCATCGATCGGCGGCAGTGACGCATCACCGCCCAGATCACCGCCGGTCATGACCCGGTAATTCCGCCGGTACTTGACCGTCAGGGACTTGACCGGATTGGCTGCCGCCTGATCACCCGGCACTTGCAGCCGGAAATCCATCAGATCGATCACCCCGCTTGCTGCCGGGTTGTCAACCGACACCCGCGCCATGGTGGCAACCGCATCATCATTATCCGGCACCGGCAGTTGCACGACCCGGAACGACCCCAACCGCGTTTCCTCAAAATAGGCACCGGCATCGGCAAGGATGCTGGCGAGGATGGCGGCATAGGTCACATCATTGGTCGCCGAATAATACCCGGTGACATGGGCAAAATTCGCGTCAAGCGCCGCAACGCTCTCCGCATCGACCAGTTCACCGGCAGCGGTTATCAGATCCGCTGCAATGGCACCCGGCGTCCGATCGGCATCACTGGCACCAACCGAAATATCAACCGTGATCGTGCCTTCCGGCCTGCCGGAAAGCCGGGCATAGGTTGCATCACCGTCCGACCAGACCCGGTATTCACCGGCTGATGCCGCGTTCGCCGTATTCACGAAATCCGCCTTGCTGGCATAGGCCGTGCCCGCCACGCGCGGGATGCCATTGACCCGCAGCCCATGCACATTGGCCGGACCCTGACAAATCAGCACAACCCCGTGCACCGCATTGACCAGCACCGGTTCGGCATTCCACACCCGCCCGAACAGCACCGGCACCGGCTGACCCTTCAGGCTTTCGTCGCCCTCGAGGCCAATGGTTGAACCGCCATTGGCCAGACCGCCTTCATTGTCACCGAGCAACCGCGCGGCGATGATCGAGCGCCCCAGCTTGGCTTCCCGCGCAAGGATCGGCACATCAATCCGGGTGTCATACCCGCTTGGGCGACCACAGATGCCGGTGACGAAGGGCCGGAACTGCCAATATTCGCCATCAGCCGGACCCCGCAACAGCGCGAAATCACGACCGGCAACCTTGCCCGACATAACCGGATCGGTTGCTGCCGATCGGGGCAGCGACAGCACACCCCGGCTGACCCGCGCGGCACCGCCGATCAGATGCCCGGCACCACCTTCTAGGCTCGACCGGTATGCTGGCAACGATAGCTGTGCGTCATGGTACTGACCCGGACCATAGGGATCGGCCAGCGCGGCACTGCCGAACCGGAACACGGCATCCTTGCCGGTCAGTTCCGCCAGATACGTCCACGCCGCCGGTGGCCGCGCTACGGCCACCACCTGCTGGTTACCATAAAACCGCATTTCAGAGATCGCCGCAGGCCATGCCGTGACCGGTTCATTCAGCACGGTTGCCGAGGACACCACGCCCAGACCGGCAGTATCGCCGCCAGCCCAAGCGCCGGTGTAATTCATCGGAAACCCATCGGTGCTGCCCGACCCGACCAGCCAGTCATCCACATACACCGCCAGCGTGCCATTGGCCGGATGAATGGCGACCACAATCCGGTGCTGGCGACCATCAAACGGCAGGTACGCAACCGGGATGTCCACCACCGCCGTTGCCGGTGTCAGGCTCGACCCGGCCCCGGCACGGAACCGCATGATCGTGCCGCTGTCACGCACACCAAAATAGGTACCGGCACCGGATGCCCCGGCGTCAAACAGGATCGCATCGATCGGGCTGGCAGGCAGCACCACATCAATGGCAATCACCGCCGGTTGTCCGGCATAGGACAGGAAGTTTTCCGGTGACAGGTTCCCGGCTTCATAGGTTCCTGTCACCGTCAAACCGGCTTCGGCTGCAATCCGCATCACGCAATTCCCAGCTTTTGTTCAATACGGGACAGGGTGTTCGCCACCATGGCCAGCAGTTGGTTGGTTTCCGCCGCACCCATCGCCACGACCTGTGGCAGGTTGCTGATGCTGCGCAGCGCATCGGTCTGCTTCGACACCGCTGCGGCGGTCATCCGGGCTTCTGATTGCTGCGCACCGGTTTCCACCGTCACCCGTTCGCCCGGCGAGGCGTTGAATACCGCCACCCGCTGCCGATCTGTGCCGACCACCCCGGACCCGCCAAGGGTGATGGAACCGCCGGTGGCAAACCCGCCGGTGATCCCGATGACCTTGGCCATTTCATCCGGCGTCAACTGGTCCTTGATCGACTGGAACATGCCATCATTGTTGAACCCGTTTGGCATCAGACTGGCCAAGCGTGGAATGGCTGCCAGCAGCGCCGCATTGGTCGCGGCATTGGCATCAAGCCCGAGGTTGAACCCGTCAGGCACAACAAAGCCGTTGCTGTTCGCCGCACCCTGCGCCAGTTGATCCCGGATCAGCTCCAGCGTGACCGTCTGCTTCTGCAGTTCGGAAAGCTGGCTTTCTGCCCGGCTCAATTCGGTTGATGCCAGCGCCTTGGTCTGGTCGAGAATGCCGCTCACCTGATCGAAACCGGACACCCCGGCATCGGACAGGCCGAAGATTTCCAGATTGATCGCGTCAAACGCCGCAACGGCGGCTGACAGTTCCGACGCATCGACCAGTTCACCACCCCGGATGCGCGCCGCGATGCTGTTCAGATTGCCCTGCGCCAGTGAGAATTGTTCACTTGGCGACAGCGGCGATCCGGCACCGAGCAACCGCCCGGTCTGTATCTGATCGACACTGGCAATCAGACCGCGCGCCGTGCTGGCGAGCGTATCAGCAGCGGTGATCTGGTCATTGATCGTGACCAGTTGCGCTTCAAGGCTGATGACCCGCTGCGCTTCCGCATCCGCGATCTGATCCGCCAGAACCCGCTGTTCGGCAAGCTGCTGCAACACATCAAGCCCGACCGTCGATTGCCCGGCGTCAATCAGATCGGCACGCTCCGCATCAAACGCATCACGCAACGCGATCAGTTCGGCCCGGTTCGGGTCCAGCAGTTCAAGAATGCGCTGGTTGTATCCACCCCGTATCTGATCCGTGAATGCCTGATTGGCACGCTCACCCTGCGCCGCCACTTCATCAAGCGACAGGCCAAGCCGTTCTGCCGTATCGCTGGCTGCCTCGATCGATGCTTGCAGCGCATCATAGGCTTGCCGGATCGGCCCGACCGTTTCCGCGTCGAGACCGAACAGATCAGTGAAATTGGCCGCAAAGTTCAGATCGGACAGCGCGGTTTCCGCTGTGAAATCGATATTGTCCAGCGCGGTCTGGACTGCTTCCGGGAACTTGTCCCGAACTTCATCAGCCATCAGCAGCGCCGTGTCATTGATCAGCGCCGCAATCCCGGCTTCCGACCGGTCATAAAATTTTCTGGTATCGTTGCCATAACCGAATTCAGGGTTGGTTTCACCCTGACCGAATTCGGCATAGATGCCATCACGATTGCCGATGCCAACCCGGAGTGACCCGGTCAGATCACCACCGCTGATTGCCTCAAACGCCGCCGCATATTGTGCGAGGCTTTGCGCAATACCTTCGGCGGCATCGCGGTTTTCCTGACTGAATTTCTTACCTTCCTGACCGCCAACCGAAATCCCGAAATCATCCAGTTCAAGGATGGCGTTGCCTTCCTTGTTGCTTGGTTTTTTCTTGAGCAGCCCAGCGATAAGAGGCACCGCCACCGCCGCCAGCACGGGCAGAACAAACGGCGCTGCCGCCGCCAATGGCGCAGCGGACGCGATACCGGCAGCACTGAGACCACCCGGCACCGCAGCCACCCCGACAGATGCCGCCGTTGCAGCGGATGCGGTACCAGCGGCACCGAGGCCAACTGCCGTTGAACCGAACAGCGAAGGCGCAGTGGTTGACAGCAGCGTTGTGGATAGGTCGCCGATGAATGAATTGGCAATGCTGCTGCCGATATTCTGCACCAGCCCGCTTGCCGCATCGATCAGCCCGCCGCTGCCGGACGCAGCACCGCCGCCAGCATTGCCGCCAGTCAGATTGCCCGAACCAATATTGGCAAAGGTGCCGCCGAACAGATTGACCGCCGCCAGTTCACCGGCCATGCGGAAAAAGATGTCCTTCACCGCATCGGCCAGATCGCCAAAGCTGTCAATGCCGTCACGGAAGATGCTGGTGAAGGTATCGGCGAAGGCCGTCTGAATACCCTTGGCGGCATTCAGGAATGGTTCCTGCGCCGCCCGCGCGGCTTCTTCTGCTGCCCGCTGGCTTTCCTTCGCGGCTTCCTCTGCCGCCTTGGCACGTTCCTTTTCCGCCTCAATCAGATCATCAAGCCGCTGCTTTTCCTGATCACGCAGGGCCAGGGTGTCGCGGATATTCTGCTGTTCCGCTTCGGACAGCCCGTTCCACTTTTCCCGGATTTCATTGCTGCGTTCCTGCGATGCCTGTTCGGCCTCATAGGCTTCAACCCCAAGCAGCCGCGCATCATAGAGCGCCTTCAACTGTTCGGTTTCTATCTCGAGCGCCTTGACCCGTTCCGCACCATCCTTGGCCAGCTTCTCCGCAGCCTTGCGCTGCGCTTCCGCTTCCTTCTCTGCTGCCTTCCGGGCCTTTTCCTCAGCCTTCACCCGTTCTTCTGCCGCAATACCAGCCTTGCGATCAGCTTCCGCCTGTGCCGCCGCATCATCCGCTGCATCGGCGGCAAGCCCGGCGGTCACTTCCATGGCCGCATTCTTGCGATCAATCAGCGCCAGTTCGGCCCGCAGGTTTTGCAGGTTTTCCTGAAGCTGCTTTTGCGCCCGGCGACTGCGTGGATCATCCGCCGCCGAAGCGCCATCAAGCCGCTTTTCCAGATCGGAAATTTGCAGGATCAGACCGCCGCGCTGCGCCTCGATAGACTGGAACAGCGCATCGTTGCTATCACCGACAACGGTAGCAAGGCCAGCCATGGCCGCCGTTGCCGCCTGAATAGGCCCGGCATTACCGATATTTTCCAGCAGGAAGCCCCAGCGTTCACCAAGCGTATCAACCGCGCCAGCTAGGCCACCGGCCTGCGCAGTACCAGCGCCGCCAACTTGGGCTTCGATCGTCGCGAGAATTTCAGACTGGGCTTCAAACTGCTTGCCAGACTCCACCAGCCCCTTGATCAATTCCGTTTGCGACGCGCTAAAACTGACACCGACATCCCGCAAGGCGGCCAATCCGCGTTCAGGGTCTTCGAGCGCTTTTGCAAGCTGAAGGCTGGCACTGGAAATCGACCCCATACCGATAGAGGCCAAATCCTGCGCAGCAACCAGCGTGCGGTCGAAGGCATCACCAGCCACATTCTTGAAGGTAAGCAACTGCGCCGCTGCCTTACGAACATCGCCGGTTGAAGCCAGCGTGCTTTCGCCAAGCGACTTGGCCAGAGTTTCAATCTGATCCGCCGTTTTGCCCGAGGCGTTGCCCGTGGTGGCCAAAAGCTGGTTGATCTGGAATGACGATTGCTCAAACTGGCTGGCAGCATCGACAGCTTTTTGCAGAACGACTACCGTGGCACCGATCCCGGCAGCGGCTGCCACCCCGGTAGCGCCCAGCTTTGACATGGCACCGCCAACTGTGCCAAGGCGACCGGCCAGACCGCGCATACTGTTGTCAAGATCGCCAGAGACCTTATTAACAGCCTGCAGCCCACCACTAGCGCCGCCACTGGCCTGCCTGATCTGGTCAAATGAACGCTTGCCAGATTGACCAATCTTATCCAGATCGCGGGATGCTTCCTGACCGCCATTAACCTTGGTCAGGATGTCAAAACGGCGCTGCGTCATGGCGATGCCCCAATAAAAAAGGGCCGCCCGAAAGCGACCCTTGGTTGAAATCTGATTGTCTGGCTGGATCAGGCTTCCAGCCGCTCCACGTAACGATAAGACGCCAGAATGCGCACATTCAGGTAATAGATGGTATTCGACTTAACCACATCAAAACCCAGCTTGCGCATCACCCGACCGAACCGGATATGTGAGACCGGCGCGATATTCTCATCTGCGCACCATTCCTTATAGGCAAGGTACATGTCTGCCGTTGGCACCCGGTTACCCAAATCCTCGGTCAGGGCTTCCGTGCCGAATTGATTGATGTGCCGATCTTCATCCCGGACCATCTGCGCCGCCACGGCCAGCGGACTATCGCCGAGGGATGGCAACCCCATCTGCTGCCAGACCTGCAGCGCGGCTGGCTGACCACGCAGGCGGAACGCCTGATTGACCGTTTCCAGCTTCGCCCGATAGGCCGACAACCCGAGTGGTGAAGGATCGAAAAACTCTGCCACGTCTTCAAACTCCGGTTTTGTTGCCGCTGGCAGATTGGCCGCCGCTGACATCTCACGGAACCGCCGTTCGCATTCGATGAAATACCGCCGAACCAGCCGCCCCTTTTCGGTGCGCTCAACCATGGCCAGTTCCTTGGCCATGTCGAGGGTCAGCGCATACTCTTTACGGTTGTGCCCACCCCTTTCTTTGCTCCCCAAAATGGGGGAGCAAAGAAAGTCAGTACCTTCGACAAATTCATATTGCTCGATGCGACTTTTGATCCAAGTTGTGAAATCACGCCGCACATCCAAAAACCCATGCAGCTCACGTGCATCGACCGTTGGTTGCAATTCGCCGTTGATTTCCTGTTCGGTCACGGTGACCAGATGATCTGTATTCATGCTTCTTGCCTCGTTTTGATTGAGATCGGACACCATCACTGGTGCCCGGGGTTCAAAACAGTCGCAAGAAGTCGACCCCGCCTGTCTTTAGGCTTTCGCCTTGGACATACACAGACGGACCCCGGACATAAAATGTGTGCTGATCCATCCGATTATCGGCCCGGATTGCCGCTTCTTGCATGGGTGTTTTGAAGACCCATGCAAAAGCTATCTATACTATCCGGGCACTGCAAGGCTTAATCGCGGGCGATCCTGCTTTTCTTGAAGACAGGAATATCATGCCCGCGATTACAAATATTCAGGCATTTTGCATATCAGTCATCGAAAGCCATCATAATCTCATCCAGCAATTCTTTCTCTGCTGGATCAATCACACCGTCAGCCTCCATAACCGCCCGCGCGCCATTCACCAACCGCCGCTGCACATCGCGCGGCGCTTCCTCAAACTCAAACAGGTTATCCCACGGATCGGCGTCCGGTGGCGTCTGACGGCAAATGAAACTGCGAATTGCCGCCACATCGTGCTCATTACTGGACAGCCCATTGTGTTGCGCTTCCTCAACAATGTAATCGACGATGGCGTCAACCTCTGCGCTATCCATGTCACCATCAGCCCAGCACATAGCGACAAGAACCCGCCAGCCATGCACGCAACACCGCCGCTGTTCGACGCCAGCGGCCCCATGTGCGCCTTGCGGCGGGGGCTTTGCCTTATCTGCGGCAACCCCCAGTACCACACCGAAATAATCTTTCGGATCATGAACCACACCATCAGGATCGATAACCGACTTGATCCGTTCAACTTTGAAAGTCCGTCGTGCATTCCGCTCAAAACAAAACGCCTGCAGGTTCATCGGCTTGTTCGGATGCCGCTTGATAGCCTCAATGCGAATGCGTCGCTGGGATGCCTGGCCCTTCGCATCCACATACTCGATCATGACGATAATGCCATGCAAATCCTGATCGGTTGTTTCCCAATCAGATGCCGCACTTTCCAGAGGCTTCGCCTTTGGTTTCTCAGGCTCCCGATCCCGAGGCGAATAGAATTTGACCTCAACCAATTTGCCAAAATCTATTGGCGGTGCGTCGTGATCTTCGATATCGGCTTCTGGAATGAATTGCTCGCGCCCTTCTATGACCGGCGGCGGCGGCGGATTTCCGAACAACGATTTTAGTTTCTCAAACATGGGCATTGGCTTCCTTATAGAAAAGAAGCACCGTACTAGACCAATCCCCTTTTAGCAGCCCGTTTGTCCCAAGCCTGACCGATGAATTCCGGTATTTTCTCGATGCCCTTGGCGATTGCCCGTTCCTGATTGATCCGCTTGCTGATCCGCGCACGCGGGAACAGGACGTACAGGATCGGCGGTCGATCTGACTTGTCCCGGCCATCAATCAGGAAGCCACCATCACCCGAAGGAATGAACACCAGCGGGATGCCGCTTTCGCTTGGCGTGGCTGGACGCCGCCCGCTGCTGTCCATCGGTGCATGTTCCGTTGGCTTCGCCAGAAGCTTGCCGCGTGTCGCCTCGATCGTGGCACCTTCTGAAAAGATGGTAATCAGATCGATCGCCTGTGACCGTCGCCCGGATGCAGCCTTGTACCGTGCAACCGAGAACAGCCGCATTTCCGGTGTCAGGCTGCTGCCCTTGCGCGGCGTTGGCTTTACAATAAGCGTATCACCCAACGCTGCACCGGACTTACCGCGACGAAATTTGCCGCGAGTGATCTGCCGCCGCATATCCCGGCGGGTGGCATAGGTGCCCTTTCGCAACCCGCTGGTGATCGACTGCTTCACAACCCGCACTTGCGATCTGACTTCCTTTTCCAGATCGCCACGAATGGCCGCCTCGATCCGCAGTTGATTGAACCGTGCCATGGCCGTCACTCCGCTTTTTTCAGTTGTGCTTCCCAGTCTGCCATGGTGGCAAAGGCATCCAGCATTTTGGCTGACTGGTCATTGATCCCGCCGGGATCGGGCAGGTACCCTGACCCGCCCATGCCCGGCCCGCGATAGGCGTCATAGACAAGATAGAAATCACGCCATCCGGGCCAGACCCGATCCAGCCCTATGCGGGGGTTTTCGCGGTGGATTTCTTCCGTGACCGGGCAGCGCCAGCCTTCGCCGCCGTCTGCCGGGTACCTGCCGCCTTGGAAGTCTTTTGATCGCCAGACGATCCAAGCGGCGGTGCGGAGTTTTTTTCATCTTGCCCCGACAGGCTGGACAGATCATTGATCCGGTTGAAGATCGCAATCAGGTCAGGTTTCGGCAGATAGCCGATCTGGTCCACATCACCGCCGCCATTGACCACGCGCAGCGCCAGCGGCTTGTCATCAGACCCGGTTATCCCGGACCATTTGAGCAGGCCGCGCGCCACGGTCTGAATAACCAGTTCATCAAACCAGTGCTGTTCCGCCGCGAACAAGCGGCGATAACCGGCATCGTCGAGCATGAAGGCATCATGCAGCCGCTCAAAATCCAGCGCCAGATCATCGCCCCAATGCTGCTGCGCCGTGGCGGCGGCATCATCCAGAACCGCCCGCGCTTCATCAATCCCGTTGCCGACAACATTGGCGAGATTGTCCGTCATGTACTCGATCCGCCCGGCAAGCGTTGGCACGCTGCCGACCGCGATCATCACCGCGCGATTGACCGCCGCGCGATCGCGCAGGGACAGCGGCTTGATCTGATAGCTTGGCGGCGCATCCTCACCGGCATAATGATCTGGCGTGAAATCGATACGATCCGCCGTTGAAATTGGCAGCTTCATGGCATGGTTCCTTGGACTGACTGTTGAAATTGTTGTGATGATTGGCATGGTTCGCGTGATTGATAGGACGGGCGGCGGCGGAACCATGCCGTGGTGAAACCGCCGCCCGGCGCTTGGTGGTCCCTCAAGGATGTGGGAAGGCTAAAAACCCCTTAGTAGACCACCAGCGCTATGCCGTTATCCTGACCGATCGCTTCAAAGCTGATCTGGTCTGTACGCCGCCCGCTGCGATCACCCGGCGTGACGTTCTGATAGCGCATTTTCGGCACCATCATCGCCACCCGGTTGCCCGCAACCGCACCGGCGCGCGCAAGGAAAATCCGTTCGGTGCCACCCCGGAAATCGGCGAAGGCATCACGGGTCGCGACCAGTGAGGCATTCGGATCGATCGACCCGGTGATAAGGCGCTGCGTGTGCACATATGGATCAAACCCTTCCAGCTGGTTCGGGTTGGGATCGAAGGCACCCTGAATGCCTGTATCCACCGAGAATTCATTGATCGCGACGGCTGACCGGTCCAGCAGCGCTTCACCGTTTTTCCAGATCGGCGCGCGAACACTGTCAAACACCGCATCCGATGGCACCGCCAGATCACCCTTGTCATGGAACATGCCGTTTAGGGTGAAGGTAGCAACCGCCGTCTGACCTGCCGTCCACGCAAAACTGACATTGCCGCGCACGCCGGTTAAATCCCAATGCACGCCGTCATGATATTGCCGGAGCGATGCCGCCGGGATCGCCGTCGATGACGGCAGATAGGCCACCGCTGGCAAAATCTGGTAATCCACACCGTCATCAAAAACATTCTGAAAACTCTGCGCCAGCGTCGCAACCTTGCCGGACGTGTAATCAATGATGTGACCAATGCCGCTACTATCGCCGCTGAATTCCACCGGCATACCGAGATAGGCATCAGCGGTTGCAGATGCGGATGCGCCGAGGACTGCCGCAATCTGCGATCCACCAGCGGCGGCACAGGCTTCCGGCGATACCGGAACAGCAGCAGCCACCACAACTTCACGATAACCGCAGATGCGCAGCAGCGTGCCCAGTTCCGGGGCAACACCGGCGCTGCCGGACCCCTTCAGCTTGGCAGTGAAGGTGGTCTGCATGGTCATGCCACCAACTTCGGTGCCGAGACCGTCAAGCGATGCCTGCGCCGAATTGTCAGGGATCGTGATGGCGTTGGGGGTTGGCGGATTGAGACCCTCGACCGCAATGGCATCAGCGGTTGCGGCCATGGTTTCAAACGTGCCGGGGGTGCTTTCGATCTTCGTCAAAAGCAGATTGTTGCGGGTACCCAGATTGGACATGGGGTGACACTCCGTTTCGTGATGTATGGGGATCGGTAAGGATGGCGGCTTAATCACCCTTGTCGGGTGACGGGGCTTTGCCAGCGGGCTTGCCACCAGCCTTGGCGGGCTTCTCTGCCTTGATTTCAGCGGCTGACTTGCCCAGCCGTTCAACGGTGCCCTTGGTCAGTTCGATCCGGGCAGCAGGTTTCGCACCGGCGCGCATGGCCCGGTGTGACGGAATTTTTGTCATGATGGTTTTCCTTGATGGTCTGGGAATTAGACGGGTTCTGAATGGATCAGGTGAATGCCGCTTTGCTGACATCACGCGGGTTCTGGTCGATGCGGACAACGAACCGCAGCGAAAATTCAGCGCCGAAGCGGGCACCGGCTTCATCAAACAGGTCAGGGCCATCCATGCCATCTGCCGTGATGTCATCGGCAATCCCGCCAAGGGTATGATCGGCAACCAGCGCATTGGTGACCGCCTGATAATATTGATCGATCGCGACAGTGACCGCCGCATCGCTGTCACCGGTCACGGCCAGTTCAACCGCGAATTCGATGTCAATCAGTTCCTGATAGGTGTCTTCGGCATCACCCACCCGGTCATGGCCACCATCCATCATGATGATGGCCGGGGCTTCCGTTTCATTGAGCGGATGCCGCCGGTTGCGCCATATCTTACCGGTCAGGTTTTCGTCTGTATCGGCCAGCGCCTGCAGCGCCGCAAACGCCGCCGCAAGCGCCGTCTCGCGGCGTGATGTCATGGCTGCAACTCCAACTGCCAGATCAGTTGATCGGCATCAACATGGGTGACGATACCGATGCGATAGGTGGTGCCCTCGATCGTGATGCTGTCACCGCCCTTGGCATCCTGCAGGTGCGCCACCGGCATCAACGCAATCCGCTTGGTCAACTGCATGTTGGCGATCCGCCCAGCCGGTTGATTAAAGATCACCCAGACATCAACCGGATCACCACCGGCAGCCCGCTGATAGCTGGCTTCCTTGCCGAAGTCATCCGGGTGAAACTGGTTGACGATGTCGTCAAGATCATAGGCCATGATCAGGCCGCCGGGACGGTATCGGTGCCGTCGCCAGCAGCAGGATTACCGCCGCCATCAGATCCGTTTGGATCGTCATCACCGACCGGATCAGTGCCCGGATCAGCGGCCTTACCCTTGGGCTTCACCTTGGCCGGTGCCTTGGCTTTCGCCTTGGTCGCGGGTTTTTCTTCCTCGACCACCGCAACCGCTATCCGTGGCAGCATGGTGCAGGTTTCAAATTCCGCGCCTTTGATCAACACAATCTGATCGGTGGTGACGAAGGTGCCCTTGGCCTTACCTTCCTGCACCAAGCGGGAGGCAAAGCGCCGCTGCAGATCGTCGCTAAGGCCACGGATAATGTGACCAGCCGGGATCACAGTGCCCGCGCTTGCCGTCACCCGGTATTTTTTGAATGTTTGTTTCATGCCATCTGTTCCTTTGCGCATACAGAAAAGGCCGCCGGGATAAGACCCGGCGGCCTGTGTCACCATTCAGGCGAGTTGATTAGTTCTGCAGCTTGACGCGGCAAGCGCTGCGCGGCTCGCCATATCCAGTGCCCCGGCGCAGTGAGACCCCGAACCAAGCTTCATAATTTTTCTTCCAATGTTCACTGTCTTCGCCGAGGACAGCGACATCAAATTCATCGGTTTCCTGACCGATCAGGGCCTTGAAGGAACCATCGGTCCGGTAAACATCAATCTGAGTACCGGTGTATTCTGGCAGCCATGCGAAGTTCAGATCGAACTTGTCACCAAAAGCATTGATCGCCACCGGGGTTAGGTTGGTGGCGCCGCTTGGGTGCACCACAACACCGAGCGCCCCCGCAACCGCTTCCATATACTCGAGGCCACAGACCACCTTGAAGCTGCGGGCACCACTGTTGCGGAACTTGTTGCCATCATTGTTTTTGAAGCCCAGGATGGTTTTGATGCCGCGAAGGATCGCCTTGCCCATGATCTGCGATGATGGCGATGCCGCCGTGCCGCGCTGATCGGACGGAACATCACCGGCATCATCGCTGATGTCAAAAGTAACCAAGTTTGACATCTGGCCGGATTGGCCGAACACATGATCCGTGGCGAAGAAGTAATTGCGGTTATACGCGAGCGAACCTTCTGCATTGATGATCTTGTCAATGAACAGTTCACGACGATGACCGTTTGTGCCTTCCTCGATTTCTGAAATTCGCTGGTCAACCTGCGCACGGCCACCCTTTTGACCGGCATAACGCAGCACATCACCGGGCACCACAAGGCTGTCCTCATAAAGCGGGTTTTCAATCACCAGCGTGTCTTCGGAAAGTTCACGCATCTGGCGTGGACCTTTCCATAGTTTCAGACCGCCATTGATGCCGGTGAACACATGTTCTTCCTTCAACTGGTCGCTGGTCATCATGGTTGCGAGATCGTCCAGTTCGGTATCGGGCGCACGCTCGAGGCGATCATACAACTCGCCGCTGATGCCTTCTTCGGTCAGGGCGAACTTGGAATTACCAAAATTTGACATTGTTCTATCTCCGATGTCGGATTGTGTGTGAATGGATCAGGAAACGGCGGCAGCGATCAGGCCAGCCGCGCATTCAGCAGCGCATTGATTGCGGCAATGCTCGCCTGAATTTCCTTGAAGTTTTTGTTGATCACCGCTGACTGGTCAGCGTTGCTGGTATCCCCGGCATCCGCCAGTTCACCATCCGCCGTGCCGGTCAGGGTGCCGGTCAGGTCTGTCAGCGCCGGGGCACCGGCAACCGTCCGGGAAATGTCAAACCAGACCACGGCATAACCCGCAGCTGGCACTTCCTCGATCTGGCCGATATAGCTGTTGCCGGTGGCGGTCAGGGTTGCGGTCTGATCATCCGAGGCATAAACAGCCTTGTGCCGATCGGCGGCGGTCACACCGGCAATCGGCAGGGTAACAAGGCCGTAACGACGCATCTTCACGCGCTTGGCCGCTGCGCTTCCACCGGTGTTGTCGGATGGCGCAGCAGAGATGCCAACAAACCGTTCACCGGCAACCAATGGGTTGGCCAGCTTGTTTGCGGCGGAAGCCGAAACGAACGTGTTGCGGAAAATCTGGACATCGGCTTCAACAGCTTCATCGCTGTATTTATCGACATCTTGGAAATCCAGGTGAAGGTCTTTATCAGCAGGCATTGCTTGATCTCCTAACAATAAAAAAACCGGCACTATGGCCGGGCATGAATGGTTGAACTTGGTTGGCGGTGATTAGTTGCCCGACCGGGCTTTCAGACGGATGAACCCCCAATAAGCCGCAGCGCTGCCAAAACGCTTTCGGATTTCCGCACTGGCAGAAAACTGCTTTTCGGCTTCTTCTTTACTGCTTGGGCCAGTATTGCCGGGATCGCTCGGAACAGCACCGCCCGGCAATGGTGACGGCATCGCCGCCCGGCGCTTCGCCAGCGGGCTGCTGCTGCGTGCCGACCGGGATGCGCTCATAGCCTTCGCCGCCTCGAGTGCACCGGCACCGGACGTGATATGATCCGCAGCAATGTCGAAATCATCCGGGCTTTCGATCAGCCCCATGATGTCACTACACCGGGTCCGCTCTGCGGCGACAGCAGCGGCAATGGCCTCACCGCCGTCAACCGTATCTTCATCATCTTCGGCGGCCATGGTGTCATCACCGGCAATGGTGTCCGCATCATCTTCGGCGGTCATGGTATCGTCACCGGTGATGGTGTCCGCGCCATCTTCGGCGGCCATGGTGTCGTCACCGGCAATGGTGTCCGCACCGTCTTCGGCAGTGATCTGATCACCACCGCTGTTGCTGCTGAATTGCTTGCTCATTGTTGCCGTACTCCGTTCGGTTTTGGCTTGGGTTAATCGCGGCGGCACATGGCCACCACTGGTTGCTTGTTCGCCGATCCATGCCAGCGCATCAGCTTCCGACATGATTGCATCGACAAGGCCAAGTGACTTGGCACGCTCGCCAACGAATACATTGGCTTCCGTATCCATGACGGCCTGTTCACTGATGCCGCGATTGGCCGCCACACGGCCCACGAATACGGCATACAGATCATCAATCTGCTGCATGACCGATGCGGTGCTTTCATCGTCCAGCGACTTGAATTGCGCGAGATCGGACTTGCGCGCACCGCGCTGCAGATAGGTGACCTTCAAGCCGTCATTTTCAGCGGCGGCGGTGAAGTCATAATGGGTGACAATCACCCCGATCGATCCGACCAGACTGTCAACCCCGGCGATGATCTGCCGCGCCGATGCCGCCAGCGCATAGGCGGCGGAACAGGCGAGGTTGGAAACCACGGCATAGACCGGCTTGATCTGGTCAACCTTGGCAATCCGATCAGCAAGGCCAAAGCATGACCCGCATTCACCGCCCGGCGAATTGATCCGCAGGGCAATCGCCTTGACCGCAGGGTCATCAACAGCCTGATCGATCTGGCCTGAAATCCATTGATAGGATGTCATCCCCGACCATGGCGCACAGCCATTGGTTTCGTGCACCAGCGTGCCATCAATATCGATGACGGCAACACCACCCTCGATCACCGGCGCTTGCTGGTATCCACGTTTTTCCGGGCTGGACGCCGTATCAACGAAGGCCGCTTCCGGCAGCGGATCGACATCGATCCCGAAGCGCGGGCCAAGGATGCCCATGATGGTTTCCATTTTTGACTGGTCAATCATCATCGGACGGTTCAGCACCCGCGCTGCCAGCAACGGCAGGCGGGTGTTGTTCATGTCAGTCATCATGCTGTTCCTTATTCCGCGTCAACCTGATTAGGCCGGATGGCGTCATCCTGTGCTGCGTTCGGATCGATCGCGGGTGCGCCCACCAGCCCGGCTTCATCACGCATTTCCTGTTCGCGTGACAACTGCCGGTGGTTGGCATTGAAATCGCCGCCGGTCAGCTTCGCCGTTTCATCCTTGCGGGTGGACAGACCGGCTTCAATCCGCTTGGTTGCGGCGGAAACCGCCTTCTGTTCATCCATCTGCGGCATCGGCGGGCCAACCCATTTGGCTTGGCACCACGCTTCCCGCATCATGGGCACCTGATCGAAACCGGACAGGGTCATCAAATCGCGATCCTGCGCTTCCTGCAGCATCAGTTCATAGGCCCATTGGCAAAATTCTGAATAGAATTCACGCCGCCGAATGAACAGCCGCCAGACCTCGCCAAGCGCGCCGCGCGAAGCCGAGTATGACGACTGAAAATGCCGCGTCAGAACCTCTTTTGACAGATCCGTTCCGGCGGCAATTTCCGCCACGATCGCATCCCAGAACTGGGCAAATGCGGTGTTCGGGCGATTGACCGCAATCGATCCGATTTCTTCACCGGCCTGCATGTCCGAAAACACCATGCCCGGCCCGAAATCAACATCCGTGACCTGAAAGCCGTCGCCATCCTGCCGATCACCGGCAGCATCGGTTGGCAACCCGCCATCACCGTCCAGGGTTTTCTTGAACACGGCCAGACAGGCGGCCAGCACCGATGCGGTCAGTTCTGCTTCTGTCATGTCTGACAACTGCTTCAACTGCGAAATCACCGGTGCCAGCAGCGGCACGCCCCGGTTCTGACCGGCACGGGCCAGCAACGGGTCCATGACGTGATAGACATACCGGCTGCCATCATCGGCAAATGCCGGGATGCGACGCCACGTCAATCCCTTGGTCTGGGTCCGGCCATATCCTTCCGGGTATCCGCTGCAAACATGATAGGCGACGATCCGCCCGAATTCGTCACGCTCAACACCACCGGCAATCAGCGCATCATCCGGCCTGCGGTCAGGGTTGCTGACCCGTTGCGCCTCGATCACCTGCAGCCGCGTGGTAAACGTGGTGCGTTGCAGGTTATCGCCGTCATCGACCGCGACAACCAGACAATCACCCGACACCAGCATGGCCGCGAAAATGATCTGTTGCAGTGCATTGAACGACCACTGCCGGTTGAAGTCTGCCGACTTGCACCAGATGCGCCACAGCATTTCCATCTGCTTTGACATCTGGGCTTCCGTGGCCGGGTCAAGCTGCAGGGACTCGCCATCCGGCTGCGCATCCAGACGCAACCCGCCGCCAACGGTGTGCCCAACATGGGTGGTGATGATCGACTTGGGTAGCGCACCCGTGGTCACATGCTCGAGCGACAGGGCACGGGCATCGGAAATATCCGTCAGCAGGCTTTCATTGGCCGATGCCTTGTTGCCCCGCCGCTTCCGATGCACCCGCTTTGCTTCCGGTGACAGGGTGCCACCGGTAGCGGCCATGACCCGGAAACGGTTTTCAACCCGCTTGGCGACCAGACCCGGTGCCACCGGCAGCAGCATTTTATCCAGCGTAGTCATGGAAAAGCCGGGCTTTGATGTAACTTTTTTCATCGATCAACCCCCGAAATAACTGCCGCGACCACTGGAAAAATGACCGCGACCGCCACGCGCTTCCTTGCGCAGCTTGGCTTCCAGTCTGATTTCCCGCTGTTCCAGATCAGCGAGATTGGCGCGGGTAACGGTTTTGCCATCAATCGAAAACGACTGATTGCGCATCACGGCGGAAATCGCTTTCTGGACTTCCGCCAACTGTTCTGCGGTGGTGGTCATGCTGCATCCCTTCGGTCACGCGCCATCAAACGCGGCGTGACCCGCGCTTGATAACCCGCTTGTTTGTTGTCGTTTCAGTTGCCGGGGCCGCTGCCGGGGCGGCTGATGGGCCGCTGGTATGAAGCGGCGATTGCAGCCGGTCGAGCAGATCAAGCTGCGGTTGATTGGCGCTGCCAAAACGGTCGATCGACATTTTGCGCCAGTCATCCAGCCGCCATGTCCCCATGCCCAGCTTATAGGCGGCGACATGGGCATAGACTGCACAATCCAGCCCCTCACAGGCTTGGTTCGGTTTTGGTTCCCACCGCATCACCGTGCGACCGCCACGCTGCGGCTTATGCACCAGCACTTCGGCGGTCATCTGCTTGCAGGTGTCAATGTCAATGTCGTTCGGCAGGAACACATACCCCGGCGGATATTCACCCGTGTCAGGATCAGGGCCGTCGAGATTGAGCGCCGAATACCATGCACCTTTGCCAATCCATGTGCCGACACTGAACCATGTGATGCGGCGCGTCTTGGCACCGTTCACACCCTTGGAAATTGCCTGCTTCGGCGCGGACAGCAACGGCGCATTATGGCCATCACTGCCGCCCTTGATCGCCATGACATCCGACTTCCCGGCGGCAAAGCGATAAACTTGCTGCGTGCGATACCGGCTATCGACCGCCATCATCTTGATGCGCAGGGTGTGTCCTTGGGCATCGGTAAATTCACGGCGGCGGACTTCCTCCAGCGCGATGAACGGTGCCATTTCATTGGTGTCGCCTAGCAGCACCAGATGCGCAATCAGGTATCTGGTTTCGAGCACGCCCCAGCCATAAATATAAACCTCGATCCGGTCCTTCTGGACATCCGCACCGGCGGTCAGGAACAGCACACCATCGGGGATGGTGCCCTGCGCATAATCACTTTTCAGCGCCCGTTCATGCAGCCGTTCGGCGTCAGGTGCATCCCCTTGGATCGGGAAGGCCAGACCCAGCCACAAATTCCAGAACGTCTTTTTCGCCTCGATCGACCCTTCCGCATCAAGCCATGCTTCAACCAGCTTGTCCCATGTGGTCAGGTTGGACACCAGCGCATCGATATGAAACGACCGGTGATATTCCATCCGTTCGGGATGGGTTGCCACCGGTTCACCATGGGCGACCATGGCACGCTTCTGGTACTCGCGAATTTCTTCATGGCACGACACGCATTCAATGCGTGGATCATATGGCCATTTTTCGTTGTACCGCAGGTTGGCAAATTCCAGCCGCTGCAGCGTGCCGCAATGCGGGCATGGCACATGCCAATACTCCTGACTGCCTGCCAGAAAATCGGCATCCATCAGGCATTCATCTTCGAGCGTCGGGGTTCCCAGACGCAGCGACTTGTAATTGCCCGTCGCGTGATAGGCGATGTGGCGGGCCTCGACCATCTTGATCGGCGAACCCTGACCGGCAAGATCAGCTTCATATTCGCCAACCTCGTCACAGATCGACCGGCGCACCGTGCGCATCCGCAGTTCAGATGGGCTGCCAGCGCCAGCCAGCGCGCACCAGCCGCCGGGGAATTTTTTGCGCTTGACCGTGCTGCCTTCGCGCGACCGGCTTTTGACATCCGCGACCTTGCCCGACAGCGCTGGGCTTAGGCGGATTGCCGGGTCCAGCTTTTCTTCAATGAAGTTTGTCCGGGCCATCGTCGATGGCTGGACAACCAGCATTTGCGTCGGCTCGCAATCAATCGTGAACCCGATCCAGACCAGCGCCAGGGTTGATACACCGGTCTGCGCCGACTTGCGCACAGACACGATATTGCACGGATCACTATCGCGCAGGGCTTCCGCGATCGGGCGCAGATACGGCGTTTCATCAAAGCTGTATAGCTGGCCTTCAAACGGGCCATCGGGAACATAGAAATTGGCTTCCGCCCAATCGACTATGCTGGCATCAACCGGCGGGGCGAACATCGCCGCCAGCACCGTCGCCATCACTGGCAGCGCTTTCGCGTACATCCGCAACCCCTAAATCTCTGGCAAGATCGCCCATGGTTTTGGCAACCTGTTTTCGATAGTCATTGACCGCCGCTTCCCACACCTTCCGGTGCGCGGGCTTGTCACCGGTTTTCAGCGCGGCGGTTTCTTCCGCCTTGCGCGGCATCATCACCAACCCTTGGATCAGTGTTTCCGCCAACCGGGTCATGGCGTCTTCCAGTTCTTCAACCGGGATCAGCTCACGGGCCTGTTGCCTGAATTCTTCTTCTGCCTTCGCCAGCGCCAGCTTTTCCCGGCGCAGTTTCAGTTGCCGGACTTCCGCCACATCCAGTTCGGCTTGGCTTGGCTGGCGCGGCGCGGCTGGTTCGACCGCGTCAAGCGCGGCCAGATCATCACCGGCATCGGCATCACCGTCATCAAACAGATCATCGTCGCCGCGATCGGCGGCGGCAGCCTGCAGCTTGATTGTCTCGCCAACATCCCGGCTGTCATTCCACGCTGCTTTCAGCGCGGGCCACAGATATTCAATCCGGCGTTCACTGATCCGGTTGACTACATGCGGCGGCAGCCGCCCGTTGTTGCGGGCCTTGGACAGCGCACGCGGCGTTACGCCCAGAAGCTTCGCAGCCTTGGTTGCACCAATCCATTGCCCAGCACTGTCTGCACTGGTCATCGGAACACCTATCGGAACATTGATCGGAACTGTATTCGGGTTATCGGTACCCAGTTTCAGGGCTTTGAAACTGACCACATTCCGGGGCATTTTCACCCGTATATGCTGCGGCTCAGAGGGACCCGCGTTTATTGCAGAAGTCAGGCCGGGCGCTACCCCGGCTATGGTTCTGACGTAACCACCGTGTCCGCGCCTATCACATCGCGCGGGTCAGGTTGTGACCCCTGCCGCGCTTCTGCTTTCAGCGCCGCTGACTTCTGCAATGAACGCCGGACACAAAAAAGGCCGCGCAAAGCGCAGCCCCAGATCACCGGCCCAAAAGAAAACGCCCGAGGCACTTAGCTTCGGGCGTTCTTAACCGTTCGGGCAATGTGTCAAAGTTTTTCCGCAGCGTCAACCCCTATTCCACGGCAAGCGGCGATCTTTTTCACGTCGCACATCGAAGCGGGTCAGCAAATGGCTGTTTTCCGCCAGATAATCACTGACCAGCAGCATGGCGGCATGGAACAATTCGTATGATTTCCGCATGACCGGCAGGTCAGCCGGAGCATCAAGCACCATGACGGCGGTATAGACAGGCCGCTTTGACACCGGATCATATTCGGGAATGGCCTCACGCGGGTCTGATCCGGCCTGCCAGCCCCGGCGAGGCACAAACCGGCAGCGCGGCGACAGATGCGCATCAGGGGCACACCCGGTCAGGCCGAACTGGACCAGCATCATCCGCTGCTTGGCCGAGCAAAGCCGCTCAACTACGGCATCGACCGCTTCCGCATCGCGGTGAACGTTGGACACCTTGGCACCGCCGCCGGGGTTGGTATCAACCCGGATGCCAAGCTGGGACATGTCGAGCGCAGCACCGAACCCGGTTGATGGCTGCCAAGCCGGACCCCGATGCGCAGGCTGCAGCGCATAGGTCCAGTGCAGCAGCCGCTCCAAAGTGACGGTTTCCTTGGCCTTGGGATGGTTCAGAGTATGGCCGGGACAGTTATGGGACGGTTGGTGAATTTGTGGCATGATATTTTTATCCAGATATAACGGGTGGTTATGGAAAGTAATGGGACGGTTGGGACGGTTGGGATAGTAATATAGGTAAAAGTAATAACGCACACACAGGCAGGCGCATTATGGGAAACCCAGAAAATACCGTCCCAAGCGCCCCAACCGTCCCAATAGCTGCGCCAAGTGATTGTTTCCTAATCACTTTGATATTTATGGCAGCGGCATCAAACCGTCCCAATACCGTCCCATGACGGCGCGGAACCGTCCCATAATACTTAATAGGCATCGTCATCAGCCCCATCTACACTGTCCCGGGTTGTCGCACTAATGCTGTCTGCTGCCTCACTGGACAGCCCCATGTCATCGGTGATTATCAGCCCCTTCCACATCATCGTGGACGACTTCATGCGGACATATCCCTTGGCCTGCAGCGCCTTGTTGAAGCCACGCTGGCTGACCACCGGTATGGCGTTAGCCCGGCAGTATCGCTCATAGACCTCAAACAACCGCGCCGATGTCACGGTTTCCCCCGGTGCCTTGGCGGTACAGATTTCAAGGAACTGTCCGACCGGGTCACTGTCCTGCCGGTATTCGGACGTTGCCGCCCGCACGGTGTCCGGGATATGCAACCCGCATTCCGCCCACATCCTTGCCCCGTCCAGCAACCAGTTCAGGATGCCACTGGCTTCCGCCTGCAGCTTGGCAGGCAACCCGGCATCCCGCTGTTCCTCCGGGATCGTTGTTTCCCAAGGTATGAGCAGGATGCGCCGCCAGATGCCATCATCCGTGCCGTAGATATTCGGCTTGTGGTTACAGGACAGCACCAGCTTGAACTGCGGACTGAACGTAAACTGTTCCTTGTAGAGCGCCCGCGCACTGACTTCCTCGCCGCCGGTGATAACCTTGACGAGACTTTCCGACAGCCTTGATCCCACTTCCGGTTCTGCGGCCCTGACCAGCCGGACCCCCGGCAGCCGGACCAGATCAGGCGTGGCATCACCACCACCCTTGCGGCCATCGGCCATAAAGGTTTCGATCGGCACCGATGCCGAATAACTGCCCATGATCCGGGCAATGGTTTCAATGAACGTGGACTTGCCGTTCGCGCCGCCGCCGTAGTTGACAACCAGCACCTGTTCGGTGGTCTTGCCGGTCAGGCAATAGCCCATGTAACTCTGCAGAAAGCGCTGAATATCCGGGTCTGGCTGGACGATATTCAGAAACCCGCGCCATTGCGGACATTCTGCATCGGGATCATAGACCACATTGCCAATCCGGCTGATATAGTCACTCCGCTTGAACCGGCGCTTTCTGACCTGATCCTTGCCGCTTGTGTCGGACGGATCAGGCAATGTGATGGTGCCGTTGCCGAGCGAGAGCATAAACGGATGCTTGTCGAGAGCATCCGGCGGGCGCGACAGATCAACTTTGGATATTTCCGTCATTGCCTTGATCTTGGCCAGATCACCCGACCGTTCGCCGAACTTCCTGTGCCGTATGACGGCATCATTAGCGGCTTTCTTGACCTGCTTCGGGTTGCCGTCATCATCACGCCGCCCCATCAGATACTGGTAAAGCGCCGCCGCTTCCGGTCCCTGAATGCTTGTGCTGACATCACGGCACCGGCGCATGACCTCTAGGTCGCCTTCCTCACGGTCCCAGTATTTGCCGTTCCAGCAGTGCCAGCCGATCCGGCTGACATGCACCAGATCATTGCCATATCGATGGTACAGCCGCTTGGCATTGCCGCTGTCATTGCGTTCCATCATGGCATAATCAAGTTCTGCCTGATCGTATTCTTCGACAACACTGTCATCATCATCCGCGTCATCCATGGGATCATACATGGGCGGTGGCGCTTTCATCGTGTCGTCAACCGCTTGTGCGGCCTGTTCGGTCGTCATAAGGGGGCATCCTTACGGTGTTGTTTGTCCAGAGTGTCAGCGGCGGGCCGGGCCGATCAGGGGCTGTCAATCACCCCCGCGCGCGGTTGCCGATATTCAAAACGATACGACCGCAAATAACCGATGCCATCAAAGCAAAGCTCTGTGACGAGCCTGCGCTCAACCCATCTGAGCCATACAACCCGCCCGGCTTTGCCAAGGCCGACTGGTCGCCACGCAAACCAACGCTTCCACGCCAGCCGTCTGCCCTCATATTGACCAAGCTTTCTCATCCTGAGCACTCCCCGCCATCCGCTTGACACAGCACGTCAACATCATCATCAAAAATCCAGTCACCTTGCTTTTCGATATACCGCCGCAGTTCGCGGTGGCTGTAGCGCGCACTGAAAGTGCCAGCATATTCTGCCTCCATGTCATCCGGCCAAGTGTCGTCAGGTATGTCGCGGATGAACGATGCGATCTGCTTTTCACTTTTTTGAAAGCACTTGAGGCAGTTGCCGCCGATGGTCTTTCCGTTGACTATGGGCAGGCCGAGATCGAAAGGTGATGCCTGCCAAAACGCAGCGACATCATACCGTGACACGCCAGCAGCAACCATTGGATGCCATATAGCTTCGCGCGGCTGCGCAGCAGGATTGTGGCGGTCCGGTTCATCGTCTCGGATGCCAACTGCCTTGGTCCATTTTTTCCAGCCTTGCATGACCAGCCAGCGGCGGGCGGTACGGACCTTCAGTTCTTCAGTGCAAAATCGCTCTTGCTGGTTTGGCAGCCTTTTTTTGCGGCGAAGCAGATCATTAAATGGCTTTGGGTCTTTCCGCCGATGGGCAGTTTCAAAGAAAACCTGCTGGGCACGCGGCCCGTTGTCATAGCGATATTCCAACCAGACAATAGGCACGCCCCATTGCCGCTCAACCTCACGCACAAATTCAAGCGTTGGTTCGAGCTCTCTGCCGGTATTCGTGAATATCACCTTGGCGCGATCAGGCAAGCCGCCATTTGCAGCCATGATCTGATGCAGCATATAGGCGCTTGTGCGCCCGCCCGAGAATGCGATGTGCACATTGCCTTCCGGCAGGATGTATGGCGATAAATCCGTCATTCCAGCACCCCCGCCATCAACCGGTCATTGAAGTCACCCGGCACCGGCGGCGGCGTGACCGTCACCACCTTTCGCTTGCCGCCCTGATGGCGCGGACGCCATGCGGCGTTGCGCTGCGCCTGTTCTGTCCGATGCCGGTGATTGCGCCGGGCGGCATCCGACGCGCCTATGGGATCGGTGTAGATCCCGACCCGATCCACATCCGGCGGCAGCGCAACCTTGGCCAGCCCGACCTGCGACAGGCACGGCCAGATCGCCCGCATATCCCGCCCGGCCAACAGATCCATTTGCATCAGCGACAGCCCGGTTTCGATGCCTTCACACAGGCCGATTTCACGGCCCTGCGCCGGGGCGAGCCGGATGCACCCGCGATCGATGTCACCCCACATCAGCTTGGCATTATAGGGATCACCCTTGGCATCCCGCCCCAGATCGGCCTTGCGGCTGCCGGTCGGGTCGAGATAGGTCAGATGCGTCCCGGCAAAATGCGGCAGGCCGTCATCGCCATAGCGCTGGACAATGCCGACCATCACCGGCCAGATTTTGCCATACCACGGCGCTGATCTGTCCGGGCGGCGGTTCCATGGCAGATAGGGCAGCCACGCAAATTTCAGCGCCGGTATATCGACCTCACCGATCTGCCCGGCAATCGCGAAGTAATCGATGTCGCGCGACCACAGATATTTGGCGACAAGGCTGCTGTCACCCTCACGGCTGACCGGCACCGCCGCCCGCGCCAGATCGGCAGCGGATTGCAGCTTGCGGGCCTTATCCATCCGGTCCCGCCGCTCACCCTCGATAATGGCCCGGCGGGCCTTGTCGCGATTGGCCGCCCGGATGCGGTCAAGCTGTTCCGGCGTCATACGGCTGTTCGGATCATCGATCAGCCCGACATAAGCCCCGGCCCGGTCGAGCGCCCGGCCATAATCCAGCCCATGCACCTGCATGAACCAGCCAATGGCATCCCCACCGGCCCCGCAGGAATAGCACTTCCAGCGCCACTTCCCGCCCTTGTAATACAACCCGCATGACGGATCGCGGTCGAGATGCGACGGCACCGGACAGCTCAGCATATGCGTACTGCCACGCTTCCTGACCGCGTGCCCTTCATCCTTGGCGAGACTGACCAGATTGACCTGCCGCGCCACATATTCGGCATCCAGCCGCTGGTCTGAATAATCACCGGTCATCGCTGCAACTCCATCGCCCGGATAACCCGATCCTGTATCCAGCCCATGACCGGCTCCGCCATGGAATTGCCGCACATCTTGTATCGCGCGCTGTCACTCATCGGCTTGCCGCGATACGGCACAAGGGTAAAATCGTCCTCGAAGCCCATGAGGCGCTCAAATTCGCGCGGCGTCAGTTTGCGGACGGCGTAGGGCAGGACAATATGGTGGGTGGCAGCAGCGTGAAGCGTGTGACAAGGATCACCGGGTTGCGGGTTGGAGCCGTTTGTTTTGCTGGTAATCTGGGCCGTATCGAAGGCAATAACATGCGACGCCTGATCGGTGTTGCAGGTCAGTGCCCCGACATAATCGCCGGTCTCATAAGCCCCGTCATTGCCGGTTGTTCTGTACGCAGTCGCGACAAACGTCTCGACCTCAAAATCTATCCGGTTGCCATGAGCGGTCAGCGTGGCCGCCACATCAACCGGCCCACTGGTATTGCCGCCGCCGAAAGCTACCAGCGCCTCACTGCCCCCCCCAGCATCGCGTTCGGACGCACGAAGGCTGGGCAAGCCATCACCGAAGGATGAATGACCGGAGCTCGCATATGGAACAATCCCGCCATCAAGGTCAAAGTCAGTGCCTAACCCGCCACCGCCTTGAATGCGTGCGCTAACTGTGGGGGCAATGTCTTTCCCCTTTTCTCGGCGCGGCGGAGCAACCCGGCGCAGGCCGTCGAACTCAGGAAGTATTTCCGCGACACTGACGGTTCCAGCACTTGCCACAACGAACACACGCTCGCGTCGTTGGGCCAAGCCGAAATATTGAGCGTCGAGTACCCTCCAGGAGACTTGTCGGCGGGGTCCAGCAACCACACCCGCGCGCGTCCATTTTCGTGGCGGAACGATGGCGGTATCGCATCCAGCCAGTCCGGCAAGGACATGCCCGAAGGCGTTGTCCCGGGTATTGAGGACGCCGGGCACGTTTTCCCAGATGATGATGAGCGGCTTGAGGCCAAGATTGCGTCGAAGATTGTCGATTGCATCGCATAACCTCAGAAAGTCGAGTGTGAGATTGCCCCGCGATCCGGTCAGGCTCGATCGCGCACCCGCGATAGAAAAATCCTGACACGGCGTGCCGCCGACAATCACGTCCGGCAGCTCGATATTGAGGCGCATCAGGTGACGCACCCGCAGGGCCGTAAAGTCACCCCACAGTGCTGGCTTGCCAGCAGGCCGGGTATGGCGCGCATCGGCAGCGCCAAACCGATGCTCGAGTACCGCACATGGCTTGGGATCGATCTCGGAGAACAGCACAGGCTGCCAGCCTTTCGGCTTCCATGCTTGCGAGGCAGCGCACACCCCGGCGCAGATTGACCAGTATTTCATGCCGGACACTCCGGCGGCGGGCCAATGACTATCGCCTGAATGCCATGCGCATCACAAATCTTGATGCAGCTCTCACAGGCATAATCATGCCCCTCGAGATAAAGAATACCACCCGCCGCCGCCCTGCCGGCAAAGACACAGGCATTGGCCTCCGCATGACCGTATTGCCGACAAACCTGCCGACACAAGTGATAGCCCTCGCCTGTTTTCATATCCTTGCGCGGACATTCGCGCGGCACATGGCGAATAGCATTATAGGCGATATAATGATCGCCATTCGCCGAGACGACGGTCGCCTTGACGTGCTGCTTAAGACATTTGCCAGCACCCATAGGCCAAAGCAAAAAACGCCCCATCACGCCACCGCCCTTTCCACCACTGCCGGGTGACACTCGACAATCCGCTTATAGACGCGCGGCTGGTTGTCCCGGACCCATGCCGCCACATCCGCGCACTTCGCGATCATCACCCGCAGGGCGATCAAATCCGGCGCACCCCATGGCTGATCCGGGAACGCTTTGCGCACCCCATGCCACGCCCAGACACAGCGTTCATGATTGCGGTTGATGTCACAGCTTGATGGCGTCCAGAACATCAGGCGATCACCCGCCCGGTTCATCGCCCCGCAATGCCAGCAGTAATACTGCCCGGCTTCATCAATCGTTTTGACATCCAGTGTCAGCGCTTGCCCGGTCATTTGAACAAATCCCATTGCTCACCGGCACGCACCGGCGCCATGTTCTGGTTCACCGGGCGGTCATCCCGCGCCATGGCATCGATCAGACCGTTGACCGCTTCGGCCAGATGATCCGGCAGATGCGGCAGCGACAGCCGGTTGTTGTTGCGCAGCGGCGCATCCACCTTGCGCCCGGCAAGGGCACAGACTTCGGCGAACACTTCATCACTGTCCGCCATCAGGGCGATCAGGTTGACCGTCTGCGGCATCCGCCCTTCATATATCCAACCCTCGACCGTGCGCTGTGACGCCCCGGTGATCCGGGCCAGCTTCTTAATCCGGTGCTGCTGATCGCCATATTCGCGGATGATGGAACAGGCAATCCGCCCCTCGATTTCCGACCCGGCGGGCGGTGACTGGTGATTGATGACTTGACGATGATCTAACATGGGCATGGTTCCTTCGCGTGTGTGTCACGACATCCCGCAATATGTTGCGGGGTTTTCCCCTCGAATTTCGGGGATAACCGGCGTATGCTCGAAACTGTCCAGAGATGACGGGCGAACAGCCGGGTAATGGTTCAGGGCATTGGACTTCACTGGCTGTTCGCCCCTCAAATCACGGGACAAGCCCGCGCGATCGGGAACACACAGCCCCGCCAGCACGGCGGCGAAGCACACATCACCCACAACACAATCTGAAATTCGTCTGACCCCACCCGACACGTCACCGGATCGGGCCTGCCTTCCTCGCGGCCCACGATCCTGCATATCCGGGCTTGCGCCCGTCTCAACACGCAAATCCGATCCGCGCGACCTTCCACAATCGCGGGTCTGATTAACGGTGTATTTGAATATTTCCGGCATGGTCATATGTCCGGGATCGTGCATTTTTAGATGGTTGTCAACCATTTTTGCACGAACCGGCTATTATCAACCCATGTAAAAATGCCGGATATGAACGTTAAGCAGCTAATTTCACACAGAATGTCAGTGCTCGGGATTTCCAAGGCGGAAGCCGCGCGCCGTGCTGGCCAGAACTCGCCCAGCTTCATCAACAACGTGTTGCTGGATCGGGTCGAGAACATTACCCACAAGAACATGCAGCGCATTGCCAAGGCGCTTGATCTGGACCCGATGTATCTGGCCAAGCCGGACCTGTATGCCCAGGATTATGACGTGGATTTCAGCGATCTGGTTGACCCGGTAATTGACCGTAATCAGGAAGCAATCGCAGCAGACAACACCGGCGCACAACAACGGTTTCAAGCCACCGGCACCGGGACAGATATAGAGACCCGACGCCGCATGATGGGTGCGAAACCACAGACAATGTCACCCGCTGCCGTGGCCGCCCGCGTGGCGACCCGCGACGCCGAAGCCCCGGCTTTCCCGGCCAAATCCCTGCCGGTTTTCGCCAGCGCGCAGGGCGGCGATGACGGCAGCGTGATTATCGGCAATGAACCGATAGACTGGATCACCCGACCCGAACCGCTGCTGACCGTTGCCGACGCCTATGCCGTCTATATCACCGGTGACAGCATGGCACCGGCCTTTGACCATGGCGACACAGCACTGGTTCATCCGCACCTGCCGGTTGGCCGCGGTGATGACGTGATTTTCCAGACCGACAACAGGCCGGGCGAGGACCGCAAGGCATTGATAAAGCGACTGGTAACCACCAGCCAGCAAATCTGGACCGTGGAGCAGTTCAACCCGCGCCGCGAATTCACCCTGACCCGGTCAAGCTGGCCCAAGGCACATTTCATTGTGGGTAAATTTGCACGTTGATGTGCAAAAATGGTTGACACGATTAAAAATGCACGGAATGGTTTAGGCATCCAATGCCAAAGGAACCATGCCCATGTACGAAAATCGTCAAGTCAACGTGTCACGTCTGGCACATGACATCCAAATCAATCACATCACCAGCCTGCGTGATCCGGCCCAGCGCAAAAAGCTGACCGCCATCGGCTGGTCTGAAACCGTCATCAATGATTGCGGTCAATCCGCCATGGCCCTGCGCGATGTCCGGGCCAAACAGAAGCTGCGACAGGAACGCGGCCCATCACCGGCCCCTGACCGGCCCCGGATGCTGCGCCCGCGCCATCCGGTAACCAACGCCTTCGCCTGACCTACCCCACATTCTGGACCGAGAGGAAACGCCAACATGCCCGTTGCGAATGATGACTATCGCCCATATTCCCCCGGCTGTTTCAGCCAAGCGGCGGAACAGGCCGAAGCCTACTTCCTGATTTCAACCGCCGCATGGCTATGCGTGGACAAGCGGCACACCGCTACGGCACACGCCACCATGCTGGATGCCATTGACCTTGCCCGCCATGCCGCGACTACGGCGATCCGATGGCAGGCACGCCGTCTGGTCCGGGATTTCTATCGCGCCTATCACGCCGCGTTGCCGGACAGCCAGCGCAATGACTGGGTCCGCTTCTGCAGCGACAATGGCCTGATGGGTGGCTGGATCACCGATTGCCGCCCCAATGCACAGGACGATGTCACGGCCATGTTCCTTGGCCATGTGCCGGTGCTGGCAACCCCTGATGACCTGATCGATGGGGGGCATGTCGCATGAACGCCCAACCCCGCTTTCAACCTGCCAGCCGTGGCAAGCGCTGGCCTGACCTGTGTCTTGCATCCGGGCGGGTGCTGTACCCGCAGCACGACACAGCGCCCCTTGGCAATCGCCTGTTCGGCCCGGCGGATGTCGCGCGGCACCTGTCCGCGTTCCCATGGAACCCGGCCACCGGCCTGACCTTCACCATGGCCGAATTCTCGGTACTGGTTGCCGCCGAACTGCACATGGCCAGCAACAACCCGATGCTGGCGCTGATGGGTCTGCTGTCCGATGCCGGGCGCATATTCACCGGCCCGGTGATCCCCGGCGTGCGTGAATTCATTGATGGCAGCAAGAATGGCGGGTTGCTGACCGATCTGGAACGCCGCCTGCACGCGCTGGCCCATACCGCGTGCAAAATCCCCATGGCCACACCGGATGAAGGCAAGGCGATCAAAACCGCGATCAAGGCGGTTGCGGCCCGCGCCTTTCGCGACCTGATGCCCGCGCCGATCGGTGCCGGTTTCGGCCTGTCCGGCACCAAACACCCGCCGCGCGGACCGATCATCAAACCCCGCAGCGCCGACCGTGCCCATGATCAGTTTCTTGAACGGTGGAACTATTACGCCATCCCGGCGGGTGCCGAACTCTACGGCGACATCGAAGCCCGGCTGGCCACTCCAGACGCCACCCATAACCAATGGTGGACCCAATGAACCCGGTACAGGCCGCGATCGACAGCGCAATGCAAAACATTACCGACGCGATCATGGCGGAACACTATTTTCACGCCGATCCGACACAGGACATCGCCGTACGCATCGCGGCGCAGGGCATCACCCTGTCCGCCGCCATCGCCAGTCTGGCTGGCTACTACGTCCACCTGACCAAGGGCAATCCTCACGAACCGGCAAGCGTCACCTTGCAGCGCATCGCGAAGGCGGCGGAACAGCGGGAACAGGAAATCAAAACCGCCCGGAACAACAACGCCAAGCAAAAGAAAGGCTGACACCATGACAACAAAACCCACCACCCGCGACCCGGTTTACACCCTCGATCGCGCATCACCGCCAGCCAAGTCATGGCAGGCACTGATGGCCGAGCATGTGGGCACGGAAGAAATCGTCACCGTGGAATGCCATGCGGTGGTCGAGACTTTTTGCGCCATCAAACTGCCACCCCGGATCATCGACCCGGACGGTGATGAACGGATGATCAGCGGCAGCAAGCTGAAATGCGAAATGGCCCTGACCGCTTGGGATATGGAACAGAAAATCCTGACCATCCTTGATGACCATTACCCACAGCCCGGCGCTGCAATGGGCTGGCTGAAACAGCCAAGACCACAATTCGATCAGCGCACTGCCGCCGATCTGATCCGCGACGGCCAGACCAAACGGGTGCTGGACACCCTGATCCACCTGTCAAATCAGGCCATCGGCTGACCACCCCAACCAGAAGGAAACAACTAATGATGGAACACTACTCACAGCTTTTGGACATCAGCGCCGAACGAAAACGACAGGTGGCGGAAGAAGGCTTCACCGCCGATCACGACGACCAGAACAATTCTGATGGTGAACTGGCCCTAGCCGCCGTTGCCTACACCTTGGAAGCCGCCCCTATCTCACCCGCCAATATCGGCAAATTGGTTTGGCCATGGCCAGACGACTGGTGGAAACCCGGCGAACCACGCGAAATGCTGGTCAAAGCCGGTGCCCTGATCCTTGCCGAAATTGAACGCCTCGATCGCGAGCAAGCAAAAAAGCAGGTGCCCCATGGCTGACATCGGACACAACAGCGGCACCAGCAATGTTGGCGGCATCGCTGGCGACCGCCTGAAATCCTTCATTGAGCGCATTGAACGCCTTGAGGAAGAAAGGACCGCCATCGCCGGTGACATCCGCGAAGTCTATGCCGAGGCCAAGGCCGTTGGCTTTGACAACAAGGTCATGCGGCAGGTGGTCAAGCTGCGGAAAATGGACCGTCAGGATCGCGAGGAACAGGAACAGTTGCTGGACCTGTACCTTCACGCCATCGGCTTCGACACCACCCCACTGGGCAGCGCCGCCAGCGCCACCATGCAGGATGGCACCACCGTCACCATCGATACCAACCCCGGCCAGACAAAGGAACCAGACGATGAATAACCTGACCGCCCCAAACCCCACCAGCACCGTGCTGGACAGCCCCTACCGCATCCCGGTTGCCGAGGCCGACACCCGCCCCAACGGCAACACCATTTTCGGCTGGCTGATCCTTGAAAACGGGTCTGTCCACACCGGCAATGCCATCCCATCCGGCAGCGGTTTCAAGGACCGCAACGGCAACACCGTCACCCACTGGGCACCACCCCGCGCCCATGATCCCGACTGGCACCCGGAGAGCGAATAAGAGGCAAAGCCATGAACCGCCGGTCATCAGAATTGCAGCGACCGCCGGACCCTGCCATTATCGACTTGGCAAGGGCGCTTGCACGCGCCCATGCCAGACGCGATCACGCGGCATGGCTTGCCGCCGCCAAACAGGATGCCACCGATGGAAACCACCGGCCTTAAAGCCGCGATCTATGCCCGCTTTTCGACCGACATGCAGGCCGACCGTTCCATTGATGACCAGATTTCCCTATGCACCGACTTCGCCCTGAAACAGGGCTTGACGATTGCCGAGACATACAGCGATGCCGCCCAATCCGGCGGCTCTATTTTTGGCCGCGACGGCCTGTTGCGCATGATGGAAGATGCGCGCCAGAACAAATTTCAGGTGATTGTTATTGAGGCGCTGGACCGCCTTAGCCGGGACATGGAAGACTTGGCCGGGCTGCACAAGCGGCTTAGCTTTCAGGGCATCGAAATCCGAGCCGTCCACGAAGGCAAGGTTGACACCATCCTTGTCGGCCTGCGCGGGCTGGTTGGTCAGCTGTACCGGGAAGACAATGTGCACAAGGTCCGCCGGGGCATGGCCGGACGGGTCAAGGACGGCCTGCACGCCGGAGGCCGGGCCTATGGCTATCAGGCGATTGACGGCAAAAAGGGTGAACTTGAAATCATCCCTGCCGAGGCCGACACCGTCCGCCGCATATTCACCGCCTATGCCGCCGGGACCACGCCCCGCGCGATCGCGAAGGAACTGAATGCCGAGGGCATTGCCCCGCCGCGCGGTGCCCGGCAATGGAACGCATCAACCATTGCCGGCAATGCCAAGCGCGGCACCGGCATCCTGAATAACCGGATATATATCGGGGAAATCGTCTGGAACCGGGTGCGCATGGTGCGCGACCCTGACACCGGCAAACGGGTCAGCCGACCGAACCCGCCGGAGCAATGGCAGCGGCAGGCGGCACCGCATCTGGCGATCATCGACCAGACCCTGTTCGATCAGGCCCATGGTCAGAAGGCCAGCCGTGCCCATGGCGATCACGCAAAATACGCCCGCCGCAAGCACCTGCTGTCCGGCCTGCTGCGCTGCGGCGCGTGCGGCGGTGGTATGCAATCATATGGGAAGGGTGCACGGGGAACCCCGCGTATACGCTGCTCGAGCGCGAAGGAAGGTGGCTTCTGCCCGGACAGCAAAAGCTTTTCAAGGACAGCGGTGGAACGGCTTGTCATTGAGGCACTGCGGCAGGAACTGGCCCATCCCGATGTCATCACCGCCTATGTCCAGACCTACCACGCGGAACGGAAGAAGCTGGCAGCAACGGCCAACCAGCGCCGCGATGCGCTGAACAGGAAAATCGCCCGGCTCGATGCCGAATGCGAACGAACCCTGGACTTTATGATCAAGGGCATCGGCCATGAAGAACGTTTGAAACAGCGGATAGCCGAGGCCGAACAGGAGCTGGCAGAAGCCCGCCGTGAACTGGCAGCGCTCGACACCCCGCCGCCGGTCATTGAACTGCACCCGGCCACCATGACCCGATACCGCGAGACACTGGACGCCCTTGCCACCGCGATCGGCAATGACATCGAAGACGACCCGGAAGCCGTGGTCGAGACCCGCCGCGCCATGGATGAACTGGTTGAGAGCGTGACCGTACAGCGCAGCAACGCTGGCGAAACCACAATTCAGATTGCCGGAAGGCTGACACCCCTTCTAGGCCCGAACGCCTTCCCCGAGGGTGTCGGGGGGATCAATGGTAGCGGAGGAGGGACTTGAACCCCCGACACGCGGATTATGATTCCGCTGCTCTAACCTGCTGAGCTACTCCGCCACAGGGAACGCCCGGGACATATCAGACAGATGACATCTGCCACATGGCCGCAACGGGGAGAAAAGCGTTCCGAGACCGTGGGAAATAGGCAGAATGATGCCCGCTGTCAAGCACTGGCTTGCAAGATTATGCCGGTACCGGCGGCGCGATCGGACGATCCCGATTGTCACGATCATTGGCCGTAGCGATAACCGTAGGTGATGCCGTGCTTTCAAGCAGCTTGCGCCGGGATTTTGCCTGCGGACCGGAGGCCAGCACTGTGGCGTTCTTGCGACCAAAGCCGAGGATGGCCAGCAGGCCGGGCGATGGCGGATCAACCGCATCGAGCTTGGCACGCAGATCGGCCTGGCTCGGCTTCTCCGCCGGCTTGTCCATTGGCGCGCGACCGGGGTTCAACCGGTCAGCCAGCGCCTCGACCCGCGACCAGTTATCATGCACAAAGTCATCGGCGGCCATTTCGAGCTTGGCGATATTGCGCGCCGAGGCATCATCGAGCTTACCGCTCGGGCTGAACTTCTTGCCATGGCTATGCTGCAGCGGAATATCCCAGCGATGATACAGCTCTCCCATGCGGTCAGCGAGCAGGCGGTCGGCACTGCTCTCCTTGCCTCTTTCCGCCACTTCCCGGATCGGGCTTTTGCCTTTCAGCACATCGACCGCCCAGCCAAATGAGGTTTTTGCCGCAATCTGGGCCGCTGTCATAGTGAACGGTTTCTGATCGGTACCGATAGACAGCATTTCGATATTGTTCGGCTTGCCAACCTCAGCCGCCATCCGGTCAGCGGTCAGGAATGCCTCCATCGCCGGCATGTTCGCAAAGACACCGCCATCAATCAGATTGCGATAGCGTGGCTCCTGCCCCTCGCCCATATCAACCTTGGCTGGCTTGAACTTGGTTGGTGCGGCAGAAGTCGCCCGCGCCGCCTGCCACATATAGGGATTGGCATCATGCTGCTTGCCGCTGACCGGCCCCAGATTGCGAAGCCAGATGGCATCGCCCCGCTTGCTGTCAAAGGCTGAAACCATCACCGGTATCCGGCTCTCCTGCATACGCAGATTGCCGAATTTCGATTTCAGGAAATCTTCCAGTGGCTTCTCGTCCCAATCGGCACCGCGATCGGCCCGGTTGCGGGTGCCAAAAATCTCCGGTCCCTTTTTCTCATAGAACTCGACCAATTCCTGCGCCGACATCAGTGGGCGATTGGGATCTGTCGGATGCGGCGCGGCCAGTGCCAGCGCAATCAGACCACCGGTCGATGTGCCAACGATAAAATCGAAATGTTCGGAAGCAGGCTTGCCGGTACGCTTTTCAAGCTCGGCCAGTGCCTTGACCTGGGCCATGCCGTTGATGCCACCGCCATCAAGGACCAGCACACGGAAGGGTTTTTCGTCCGGGTTATTGTGACCGCCAGCGGCAGTCACTGTTTGTGTGGATTGTGCAAGAACATCAGCAATCGGATCGGCACCTTTGCCAGTGCCTTCATGACGACCCGTAACACGATCAAGCAAGCTATTCACACCACCTCCCCCAAGGCGACAGAACCAAGCGCATTCAATACTTCATGCGCATTATGCTATTTAACACCAGACGAAAGAAAGTAACAATTATACAAACAGTTACGCAATTAACTGATCAAGCCCCTTAACCGATGCGGCCACCGGGGATAGAGCGCAGCATCGGGCCGTCCGGGCGCAGGCTCGGTGCCTGTGGCTTGGCTTCAACGCTGAAGCTGACGCCATAATCGGCGCGGCGATCCTCGGCGTGGCTGACCGACAACCCCTGAACAAAGGCCATGGCATCCGGGCGACGCTCGCGCCATGCGGATTGCGACAGCTCGGTCAGATGGGCATCGATCGTGCTCTGACGACGCTCGGCCATCTGTTGCGTAACCGGGTGGCTGAAACCGGAGCGGCCATCGACATCACCGGCGCGATTGACCCGCAGCATCCAGCCCTCGCCCTGTTGCTCCAGCATGGATTCAAAATTGGCGGCCCGGCGTGCCGGACGACCAGCCTGAGCGGCAGCCTGGCCACCGGCAGAGGCTGCGGCCTTCAGTGGCTCGGCAGCCATCAGACGCTTGGTGCTGACCCATTGGGCGATATTCGGTTCACCGGCAGCATAGGCTGCATCGATAAGAGATTCTGTGAGGCCCTGAATTGTGTCGCTGTCGACCCGGCTGACTGAGCGCGTAACATCGAACTCATATCTGTCGCCGGCAGAGATTACCTGTTCACCACGCTGATGGTACTTCGTTACGAAAACCGTACGACCGTCTTGTTGCGTTTGCAGGATTGGCTGTTTCACAAATCACCTATCTGTTTCGGACCTTCCTTTATAGTGAAGTTTAGACCGGGATTGTGTAGCAAGCCTTAACAATCAAAAAATCGACTGAGTCATAAAATTTTCTTCAAAAACCGGCACTATATATATGCGATACACTTTACTTTGTGCGGTATATACCTGATAGCCTAGCAACCGATAGCAGTGTAACGATCTTTTTTACACGCTATGGTTGTATAAAATTGCAACAATCATCCGAAACGACACATTGTTTCGAAAGATAATTACAACAATTTTAGATAAATTTAGTTCTTAATCTAGGCAGTTTACGCCGCAAGCCGTTGATTTTCCGCAGCAATTATCCAACCGCCACCGAGACAGCGATCGCCGTCATAAATCACCCCGGCCTGTCCCGGTGCAATGCCCTCATAGGGTTGATCGAGCACCAGCGTTGCCAGCCCGTTCCCCGACAGGGTCACGGTGGCCGGAACCGGCGCCATTGCTGAGCGCAGTTTGACAAGCACCGGCTTCTGACCGGTCAGATGGGCATCATCGCCGAGCCAGTTCATCTCGTTCAGATAGACCACATCACGCGCCAGCGCCTCTTTCGGCCCAACGATCACCTGATTGCGGTTCACATCCAGCTTGACCACATAGAGCGGATCACCGCCACCGATGCCAAGCCCACGGCGCTGACCGATGGTATAGTTGATGATGCCGTTATGGCGTCCGAGCACTTGCCCCGCCATATCGACGATATCACCGGGTTCGATCACGCCAGGGCGCAGTTTCTCGACGATCCGGGCATAGGAGCCGTTGGGCACAAAGCAGATATCCTGACTGTCCGGCTTCTCGGCAACGGTCAGGCCGTTTTCGGCCGCCAGTGCCCGCACCACAGGCTTGGTCAGACCACCGAGCGGAAAGCGCAGGAAGTCCAGTTGTTCCTGTGTCGTGGCGAACAGGAAGTAGCTCTGGTCCTTGCTGTCATCGACCGCGCGGTGCAGCTGACCGCGCCCATCGGCACCGGCAAGGCGCTGGACGTAGTGGCCGGTGATCATAACATCGGCTTCCAGATCCTTGGCCGTATCAAGCAGATCGCGGAATTTCACGCGCTGATTGCAGCGAACACAGGGGATCGGCGTAGCACCGGCAAGATAGGTATCGGCGAAGTCATCCATGACGGCCTCGCGGAACACATCTTCGTAGTTCAGAACGTAATGGCTGATACCGAGCTGATCGGCCACCATGCGGGCATCGTGGATATCCTTACCGGCACAGCAGGCACCCTGCTTGCCGCGAATGGCACCGTCATCATAGAGCTGCAGCGTGATCCCGACCACGTCATAGCCTGCACGCGCGGCCAGTGCTGCGGTTACCGAGCTGTCGACACCACCGGACATTGCCACAACCACACGGGTTTTGGCGGCAGGCTTGCCGAGATTGAAGTCAAGATTTGCTGTCATGGCCGCAATATGTCGTCAAAACGCGAATGTCGCAAGGGGCAAGCAATCCGCTGGCCGCAACCCTGCCCCAACAAAACAGCACCGGGAACCAGTCACAGGCTGACAGTCACGTCCGCCAACCCGGTTAGCTTACTTGGATATACCACTCAGTTGCGGCGCGTCGATGGAGAGGTTCAGTGATGTCACCGCATCCTGATATGTCTCGACATTCTTGGCAAAAATGGCCCGTGGACCGTGCCCGAGCACCAGCACCATAACTTCCTTGGACAGGATGCTCATGAACATGATGGTTTCCGACGGCACATTCTTGCCCGCCAGCTTGTCCGGGGTCATGGCGCTGTATTGCCAGACAATCCACGGACGCCCCTCGATCCGCGCCACCTTGCGCTGGACCCATTTGAATTCGGGCAACGCTGCCTCAAGGGACTTGGCCCATGTGGCGGTATAGGTCAGCAGATCGATATTCGGGTTTGGATTGTTGATGATGCTGATTGCCACCAGACTGGTGCGCAGGCGATCGGAATAAACGTAATCCGGCAGTGGCAGGCTCGGGAAGGTACGCTCCATTTCGGTCAGGCGCAGTTCCTCGAAGCCCTCGGGCAGGTTCACCTCAAGCAGACCGTTATAGAGTTCAAGCTCCTGCACCTCTTCGGCAAGGGCATCAGCCGGGCAAAACGATACCAGCAGGCAAAGCGCCAGCATTCGCGCCACATGGCGCGCAGGATAAATCCCACGTTTGAACAAATGCGCTACTCGCAAACCGGGCATCCACATCCCTTAACGACAAACGTCCGCATCCAACCGCCGCCAATGCCGGGCATCGCGAAACGGGTCAGACACACTCTCCACCAGATGATGGTAACACAGTTTAATGCAAATTTGGCGGATGTAATATCATTCACACCCGAAGATGTGTCGCCAAAAACACGCTGCGGGACAACAGCTTGCCGGAAGCCGCTGCAAACCGCGCCAGTTTCAAGCGAAACCAGCCGGAACAGATATGCATCAGCCCGGCGGCAGGTGGACGGTCAGCCCGTCCAGTTCATCGCTCATGATAATCTGACAACCGAGACGCGAAGTCGGCTTCAGCCCGAAGGCCAGATCCAGCATGTCCTCTTCGTCTTCCTCAATGTCTTTGAGTTGATCAAACCAGCCCGGCTCAACGATAACGTGGCAGGTGGCGCAGGCAAGACTGCCCTCACAGGCCCCTTCAATGTCGATATTGTTCAGATGCGCCACTTCCAGCAGCGACAGGCCGACCGCGGCTTCAATTTCACGGCGCGTACCATCGGTTTCAACAAAAATGACTTTGGGCATCGCTTTGCCAGAATAGTTACGGTTTATAACGATAGGGACTTGCCTGACCGGACGTGACTTGTCTATCACGCATGGCTGGTAGTAGACCCGAGAAGACTTCCGCCATTGCGGCTTTCATCCAGTCGACGCATCTTAGGACTTGGATATTCAAGCGGCCAATAACGGTGTTGGATGTCTTTACCCGGCAGTTAAGGCCGCAGCAAGGATCAAGCACTGATTTTTCAGTGAAGGCAAAAACAACCATCCCTGAGGAGGGTATCATGGATCTTCTTAAATCAATTATCGCACGTGACGTTGATGGCGACCTCGTTGACAAGGATCGCAACAAGGTTCTGAAAACCGATCGCAAAGCTGAGCCAAAAGCAAAAGCGGCTCCACGCCCAACCATGGGTAAATTCTGATACGCAGTTCCCTGCAACAAAAAGCCCGCCATATGGCGGGCTTTTTTGTGTCTGCGGCCAGCACTGGCCCCGGCCAGAACAGATCAGGCCGCTGAGAGCTTCTCAAGCTGGCGTTTAGCCATACGGATATAGGCATCGGTAAAGCCCGCGACCTCACCCGGCGTTGTGCACCAGCCCAGTGATATGCGCAGTGCACAGGCCGAAACAGCCGGATCACCGGTCATCGCCTCGATCACATGGCTAGGATCGACCTTGCCGGATGAACAGGCCGAACCGGAACTGACAGCATAACCGGCCAGATCGAGGGCCATCACCTGCGTCTGGGCCGGCACGCCGGGCAAGACAAGGCTGGCGGTATTGGGCAGGCGATCAACGCCACCGCCCATCACCCGAACCGCAGGCACGTCACGGAGTACGGCCTGCTCCATCCCGTCCCGCAGCGCGGCCAGTTCGGCGAAGGCCGGTAAATCCTGCACCGCCAGTTCCGCCGCAAGACCGAAGCCGACAGCGCCGACAAGGTTTTCAGTGCCGGGCCGCCGCCGCTTTTCCTGCCCGCCACCGAACTGCCATTTGGCCGGCTCAAGCCGTGCCGAAGTAATCAGCGCACCGACACCCGCCGGACCACCGCATTTATGGGCGGACAGGCTCAACAGATCGGCACCGATTGCCCGCACATCGACGGGGATCTTTCCCAGACCCTGTGCGGCATCACAGTGGAACCAGGCATCATATTGCTTTGCCAGTTTGGCAATTTCAGCAACCGGCTGGATCACACCGGTTTCATTATTGGCCAGCATGATCGAGACCAGCGCAGGCGCTTTTGCCGACTGCAAGGCTGCCACAAGTGCGGCCAGATCAAGCACACCATTTTCATCCACCGGCACCCGAACCGCATCGTCGCGAGCCTGCAGGATGGCCGGATGCTCAACCGCTGAAATAATAACCGTCGCGGCCCCGGCATGACGGAGCGCAGCATTATCGGCCTCGGTCGCGCCGCTGGTGAAAATCACGTCTTCCGGCTCGGCATTGATGGCAGCAGCCACCTGATGACGGGCAATCTCCAGATGTTTGCGCGCCTCACGACCGAATGAATGGATCGAGGACGGGTTACCGGTCAGACGAATGGCATTGGCCATGGCGGCGGCAACACCCGGCTTGATCGGTGTGGTCGCATTATGGTCGAGATAGATTGGCTCAGGCATAGGAATGACAACCGTTAGATACGGTTATGCTCATCGCTGGTGACGGGTTCTTCAGACGCCTTCGCCTCGGCTGTCGCAGTAGGCGCACCGGGCAAGGCGTCGTCATCATTCTCAAGTGCTGCAAGCCGGGTTTCCAGCCGGTGGATATGCTCGAGTAGACCATGGATTGTCCGCTCCATCCCGGCGCCGGACAGGTCAAGCGGCGTGCCGTAGGACAGGAATGGTGCTTTCTCCACCTTCTCGCCGCTGCGCTTGCGCACGACCTCGGCGGCCTGACCCACCACGGTCGCCCCTTCCTCAACCTCCTTGATCACAACGGCATTGGCCCCGACACGGGCGCATCGACCAACCGTGAACGGTCCCAGCACCTGCGCCCCGGCCCCGACAATCACATTATCGGCAATGGTGGCGTGGCGTTTGACGCCCTGATCCAGTGACGTACCGCCAAGGGTCACGCCCTGATACAAGGTGACGTCATCGCCGATCTCCGCTGTCTCACCGATCACCACACCCATGCCATGATCGATAAACAGGCGATGGCCGATCTTCGCGCCAGGGTGAATCTCGATCCCGGTCAGAAAGCGACCAAACTGGGAAACCGCCCGACCGATAAAGAACCATTCGCGCTGCCAGAACCAATGGGCGAGGCGATAGATTTGTACGGCGTGAAAGCCGGGATACAGCAGTGCCACGTCCCAGCCGCTGCGGGCCGCCGGGTCACGCTCGCGAATGCTGGCGATGTCATCTTTCATGCGTTCAAACATGATTTGGCCTTCATGTCGTTGATAACTCTGGCTTATGTCATGTGAACGACCCATCGGTAAAGCCAAAGCATGTTTTTACGGTTAGCTAGATAATGTGGCCTAAGCCACTGGATTTCTAGGTCCGTAACGACATATCAAGAAATAACCGCCCGAATGGTGCTGTTTCATATGCATGCAATGCTCGCAATTGCCTGAAAATATGCTATCACCACCGCCCGCAGCCAGTTTCGCTACCGATTCCAGATACTGGCCGAGCATATATATCTGACCATGTATGAGGAAATCACAGGATGCCTGAAGTTCTGATCAACGGACCCGCCGGTCGTATTGAGGGACGTTATCACCATGCCAAATCCGATACGGCACCGATCGGACTGGTTCTGCATCCACATCCCCAGCATGGCGGCACCATGAACAACAAGGTCGTCTATGCCCTGACCCAGATGATGCGTCAGCGCGGTTTTTCGACCATGCGCTTCAACTTCCGCGGCGTTGGTCGCAGCCAGGGTTCATTTGACCGTGGCGAGGGCGAACTGAGCGATGCGGCAGCGGTTCTCGACTGGCTGCAGGTGCAAAATCCGAATGCCAGCGGCGTCTGGATTTGCGGCTTCTCCTTCGGCGCATGGATTTCCATGCAGTTGCTGATGCGCCGCCCGGAAATCGACAGCTTCGTCGTCGTGGCCCCACCGGCAAACATGTACGACTTCAGCTTCCTCGCTCCCTGCCCGTCCTCCGGCCTGATCATTCAGGGCGAGCGCGACACCATGGTGCCAACCTCGGCCACAGAAAAACTGGTGTCCAAACTGCGGGCGCAAAAGGGCATCACCATCGATTATGAAGTTGTCCCGGGTGCCGATCACTTCTTCAGCAAGCATGTGGACCATCTGGTGGCGCTGTCGAGCCTCTATATGGACAACAACATGAAGCAGAAGGAAGTCCCGCCACCACCGGAAGACTTCGAGGAACTGCCCGAAGGCAACGACGATCTGGAAGACGCTGATTGAGGCTCAGGCAGCCCGGCCCGGCGCGTGATGCAGTTCACCGCCGGAGATCGCCTCCGCCACCCCGGTCGTGCCGGGGAAGCTGAGTGGCAGGCCCTTCAGCGCCCGCTTTGCCAGATAGGCAAAGGCCCAAGCCTCCACCATATCTCCGGCCCAGCCAATAAGCTCAACCGGCTCGACCTGTACCGGGGCCAGTCGCGCCCGCAATCCGGCCATGAGTTGCGGGTTATGCCGCCCGCCACCGGTCGCCCACCAGCAGGGCGGTTGTTCCGGCAGTTGCTCAATGCCCGCCGCGATGCTTTCGATAGTGAACCTCGTCAGGGTTGCGGCACCATCAGCCGGTGACAGCCCGGTCAGCACCGCCCGGTTGAAATCATCCCGATCTGCCGATTTCGGATAAGGCTTCGAAAAATACGGGTTATCCATGAGCTGCTTCAGCACAGTCTCATCCGCCTTGCCGGATGCCGCCAGAAACCCGTTGCGATCATAAGCCTGCCCGGTATGGGTCGCGGCCCAGTCATCAATCAGCGCATTACCCGGCCCGGTATCAAAGGCAATCGGCTCGGGCACATCATCACCAGCGGCTGGCGCAAGATAGGTGATATTGGCAACCCCGCCGATATTCAGAAAGCCGCATGGTCGATCACGATATGGACCCGCCATGGCTGCATGGAAAGCCGGTGCCAGCGGTGCCCCCTGCCCGCCTGCTGCCACGTCGGCGAGGCGCATCTGCGCCACGACCGGAATATCGGTGAGGCTCGCCAGCAGGGCACCATCGCCAATCTGCACGGTAATTCCGGCACCCGCATCATGGTGAATGGTCTGGCCGTGAAAACCGATAACCTCAATCATGTCAGCGGTCATGCCCGCCCGGTCGAGGACGGCCTGAACTGCCTGTGCGTGATATTCGGTCAGAGATGAAACGACCTTGGCCGGTGCTTCCCGCTTGCCGAAACAGGCGCGCAGCTGTTCCCGGAATTCAGCACCATATGGCTGGGTCAGGCCCGGCCCGGCCTCAACCACATGAACCCCGTCGGTGCGCAACAGGGCGGCATCAATGCCGTCCAGTGACGTTCCACTCATCAGGCCAATGGCCCAGCCGCTATCGGTCATCCTGACCTGCCCAGATATTCGTTACCGGCAATTACACGCGAGACTATTGTGGTCGCAGACAGAGACGCTTACAAGAGCCATCCATAACCTTTTCAAAATCCAACCTGTGACCCGTACCGGTATGTCTGAATTCAAATCAGCCTTTCTGAGCACCCTGTCCTCCCGTGGCTTCATCCATCAATGCACCGATGAGGCCGCCCTCGATGCCCTGGCAAATGACAGCGTGGTTCCAGCCTATATCGGCTTTGACGCGACGGCGGACAGCCTGCATGTGGGGTCACTGGTCCAGATCATGATGCTGCGTCATCTGCAGAAATCCGGGCACAAGCCGGTCGTCCTCATGGGTGGCGGCACGACCAAGATCGGCGACCCGTCCGGCAAGGACGAGGCACGCCAGCTGCTGACCGATGAGAAAATCAACGAAAACATCGCCGGTATCCGCCGGGTGTTCGAGAAGTTCCTCACCTTCGGCGATGGCCCGACCGATGCGATCATGGTCAACAATGCCGACTGGCTGGACGAGCTCGCCTATATCCCGCTGCTGCGCGATGTGGGACGGCACTTCACCATCAACCGGATGCTGACCTTCGACAGTGTGAAACTGCGTCTGGAGCGTGAACAGCCGCTGACCTTCCTCGAATTCAACTACATGATTCTGCAGGCCTATGATTTCGTGGAGCTGAACAAGCGCCACGGCATCGCGCTGCAGATGGGCGGCTCTGACCAATGGGGCAATATCGTCAATGGCGTCGAGCTTGGCCGCCGGATGGCCGGGCTGTCGCTCTATGGCCTGACCACACCGCTGCTCACCACATCTTCCGGTGCCAAGATGGGCAAAACCGCCGCCGGTGCCGTCTGGCTCAACGAGGACCGTCTGAGTGCCTATGACTACTATCAGTTCTGGCGCAATACCGAGGACGGCGATGTCGGTCGCTTCCTGAAGCTGTTCACCGAACTGCCGATGGACGAGATCGCCAGACTGGCCGCGCTTGAAGGACAGGACATCAATGATGCCAAGAAGGTACTGGCCTTCGAGGCAACCCGCCTGTGCCATGGCGAGGAAGCGGCCAACAATGCCGCGGAAACCGCCCGCCAGACCTTTGAGAAAGGTGCCTTAGATGAAAACGCACCGACTCATTTAGTTGATTTAGCAAGGTTACAAAAAGGCATCCTTGTAGTTGATTTGTATGTCGAAACAGGCTTGGCCCAATCTAAAGGAGAAGCCAGAAGGCTCATTCAACAAGGAGCAGCGAGAGCTAACTCAGAATCTATCTCCACAATAGACCAGCATATAGGGCCTGCAGATGTGAACAGCTCGGGGTACATCCAATTATCCAGAGGCAAGAAGAAACACGTACGGGTTATCGCTGAATAAAAATGGCCGGTATGTTCTTCAACTTCTCCGATCTTGAATGGCGGTTTGCCGAAGCGCTGGGACTGATCGTCCTCGCCTGCCTGTTCGTCCCCCTGACTAAAAAGCTGGGACTTGGCCGTATCGTCGGTTATCTGGCAGCCGGGGTTACCGCTGGTCTTGCCTTCAAGCTCAGCTATGCCGAGCATCCCGAGGAACTGCTGCACTTCGCCGAGTTCGGCGTGGTCCTGTTCCTGTTTGTCATCGGGCTGGAACTGCGCCCGGATCATCTCTGGGCCATGCGCAAAATGATCTTCGGGCGTGGTCTGGTGCAGGTGCTGCTCTGCGGCTTCCTGATGACCATACCGCCGCTGCTGTTCGGCCTGACATGGCAGGTCAGCCTCGTCATCGGCCTCGGCCTTGCCCTGTCCTCGACCGCGCTGGTGATGCAGGGCCTCGATGAGAAGGGCGAACGCGGCAGCCCGACCGGTCGCACCGCCCTGTCGATCCTGCTATTTGAGGATCTGGCCATCGTTCCGCTCCTCCTGCTGGTGCAGATCCTGTCCGCCGGTGGTGAGATGGGGACGTTGGGCGAGAACCTGACCAGTGTTGGTCTCGGCCTGCTGGCGATCGGCACGCTGATCGTGGTCGGCCATTACGGCCTCGACCGTATGTTCCGCCTGCTGGCCTATGCCCGCACCCCGGAGATTACCACCGCCGGGGCACTTGGCGTGGTTATCGCCGCCTCGCTGCTGATGGACATGGCCGGGCTGTCCTATGCCATGGGGGCCTTCATTGCGGGCGTGATGCTCGCTGACAGCTCCTATCGCCATGAACTTGAGGCGGATATCGAGCCGTTCCGGGGCATCTTCCTCGGCCTGTTCTTTGTTGCCATCGGCCTGTCGCTCGATCTTGGCAGCGTTGCCGCCAACTGGCTGGTTATACTACTGGCAACCCCGCTGTTCCTCGGCCTCAAGATCGCCGGTGTCTATGCCGCCGGGCGGTGGTTCAAGGCCGACCATGCCTCATCCCTGAAGGTTGCCGGGGTGCTGTCCCAGCATGGCGAGTTCGGCTTCGTCATCTTTGCTGCCGCCTCATCCAGCCTGCTGCTCGATGGCCAGACCAGCTCCATCCTTGTCGTCATCATCACCCTGTCCATGGCAATCTCGCCCTTTGCCGAGAAACTGCTGATCCGGCTCGCGGCTGAAAAGAATGTCTCTGGCGACCAGCCACCGGTCGAGGTGCATGGCGGCAAGGCGCTGATTATCGGCTTTGGCCGGGTCGGGCAGATCGCATCACAGGCGCTGCTGGCCGAGCATATCCCGGTGACCCTGATCGACAATGATCCGAAACGCATCCAACAGGCGGCGAAATTCGGCTTTCAGGTGCATTTCGGCGAGGGCACTCGCCGTGACGTGCTGCAGGCCGCCGGTGCCGCCGAGGCCAAGCTGATCATTATCTGTGTCGATGATGTAAAACGGATTGATGCCATCTTTGCACTGATCAAACGCAACTTCCCGCAGGCCAAGGTACTGGTGCGCGCCTATGACCGTATCCACGCCATCCGGCTGCATGCGCTGGATGCCGATTTCGTGGTGCGGGAAACGCTGGAGGCCGGTCTTGCCCTTGGTGGTCAGGCGCTCGCCGAACTGGGCTATGCCAGCACCGAGCGGGACGGCATTATCAACAAGCTGCGCCAGCGTGATGCCGAACACCTGCTCAATCAAGTCCATGAAAATCGTGGCAACCCGGATTATCAGGCAACGCTTGAGAAAATCACCCCGCACCCGCTGACCAAGACGAGCGGGTCAGGCGATGAGAAGCATATAACCAAGCTGCTGTAGCGCCAGCAGGATCAGGCGCGCACTACACGGGTACCGCAGATCAGATCATGCAGGGTGATCCGCTGTTCGTTGAACAGAGCTGCGATCAGACCCAAAAAAAGCGGCATTATAGACAGAGCAAAGGCATAGGAACGCAACGCACCACGGATGAAACCAACCTTCTGACCATTGGGCCGAATGAACCTGATCTTGAGCATTTGCATTCCAAACGTCGCCTGTTTACTCGATCCAGATGGAATTCCGTAATACAAGGTCAAGAAAATCAACACGCATAAAAATGAGAGTTTAGTGATTTCAGAATCGGTGTAGTCCGTGTTTCCCAGCAAGAAACCAAGTACTAGTGTCAAAATGTTATTTACGATGCTCGTGAAAATTGTATCAAGAAAACAGGCTCCAATGCGGGACCACACACTGGCAACCTGTCCGGCATATGCGCCGTCGATGCTGTAATTACTGTCAACGCTGCTCATGGCGCGGAGGTAACCGGCGCGGTCGGTTTGCCATGCCTCGGACCAGTCGGACTGCCCGTCGCGACGCACCAGTGTCGTCTCGACAATCTCACCGGCATCAATCAGGCGCACCATCTCCTCGCCTGATACCGGGCCGATAACGCCAGCTTTTGTTCTGTAGTACCACATCGATCATCATCCTGAAGGCATAGTGTCTTGCGTTTGTCGATGATGATACCGGCTTTGCGGATATGGAAAAGCCTGCCAGCCGGTTCATGGCCAGAATAATTGACCTGTTACCGGAATGCCCGCCTTACCGGTCCATTCCTGACAATCAGCCGCCGTGATCGACCATGCCGGGAGGGGGCTCGAGCGGTTTGCGCTCCTCGCCTTCCTTGGCGGGCAGGTTGTCCTGTGCGAACAACAGCTTGCGGATAATGCCGGGAGCAAGGGCCGAGAGCGGATTGATGCTGATATCCGGCTCTGAGAACGGGCCATCCACCGTGTAGTTGGCGGCAAACAGCCCCTCGCCATCGCCGCCGGTCAACAATGTGCCGATCACCGGAATGGCCCCGATCCAGCGGTTGAGCGTATAGACCGGCACCAGCGTACCATTGAGGTCGAGCTGTTCCTTGCTGAGATCGACCACACCGCCGAGGGTGAAACCAAACTGGCCACCGGATGCGCGCCCCTCGCGGACGGTGAGCTGGCCGTTGCCGAGATCGATATCCGCCGTGAATTGCTTGAAACCGAAACCGGCATCTTTATTGATTGTCGCCAGGCCCTCACGTGACAGGGCATCAATAGTGCGGGTCAGCACCGCCGCCTCACCCAGCCGGAAATCCTGCAGATCAACACCACCATGCAGTTCCACATCGCCGCGTGACCATGGCCGTCCGGTGCCGTCAAAGACAAACCGTCCGCCGATCAGCGGAATATCGGCATTATAGGCCGACAGCAGGGCACCCAGATCACCACTCTCGAAACGCACTTTCAGGGGATCGGGCCGGGTGCCGGAAATCTGTACCACCAGCGGCGCATCGCCGAGCTGTCCCTGCACCATCACCGATGGCCAGTTGCTCGGCGTCAGTTCCACCCCACCGCGCACATCGCTGAGCGCGATCCCCTTGCTGGTTATAACCTCCTGCACCGAATAGGTAATCTTGCGGGTTGGACTGTCATCGGAAACAACGGCACTGCTGTCGAGCAGCCAGGCGAAACTCTTGCCATCCGGTTTGTCCGCAGGTTCAGCACTGGCGGTAACTTCGGGTGCTTCTTCTTCCTTGAGCAAGGGACGCAGATCGAGGCGCGGGCCGTCAATCACGGCATCCCAGCCACCATCGGCACCGGCATCAAAGCTGATCGACAGATCGGTGGCACCCCATTGCAGCCTGTCGGCCCGAACGCCATAGCTGCCATCAGGGTTGAAGACACCGGAAGCGTCGAAGGAAATGGTATCGCTGCTGAGCGAGGCAGAGGTGATGGCAACCGTATCGTCGGGCTTGATACTGACCGTCACCAGCAGACTGCCCGGCGCGGGTTCCGGCGCGAAATTCAGTTGCGGGATCGCCAGTTGCGCCTTGTCGAGGGTCGCGGTTGCCTGAATGTCAGTATTGCCGCCATTGTAATCAACGACCCGACCATCAACACCGATAATACCGGTCAGGTAGGGCGCGGTCTTAATCCCCAGCGCGGCCAGATGCTCATCACTCATATTGCCCTGAAAATCGAGCGCGGTGGCAACCTCGGCATCCTTGTCGAAATACTGGTGCCAGTTGATGCTGAGCGGAATACCGCCTGCCTCCAGCGTACCGCGGGCGACAACGCCGTCACCATTGACCACAGCCGACAGGTCGGCATCACGGATCGGCAGTCCGGCAAATAACGGGTTGGTCGCCACATCAGTCAGTTGGCCCCGAATATCCGCTTCCACCTCTTCCGCAGGCAATGACGGTTTCAATGGCAGAGCAAAGCGCATATTGGCATCAACCGAGCCCTTGACCTCATCCAGTTTCAGGCCGAGGTAATCGGCATAGCCGAAGCGCGGGTGGTTCATCGCGGTCATGATTTCCCGGAACGGCCCGACCGCATGACCGGTCACCACCAGCGCCGGAAACTCGGCATCGAAGCTGTCGATCACCACCTGCACATTATCGGCCCGCACCGCATCGATCTTGCCTTCGCTCAGATCTATTATGACCGCTTGCCGATCGAACCGCCCCTTGCCGATCACATCGGTTGCCGGTGGCAAGGCCCATTGGTAGCGCACTGCCATATCCGAGAGGCCGAAATCGCCGAACAGATCGGTTATTTCCCAGTCAGTAACGTCCGCCGCAGATACCTGCCCGGTGGCGTAAATCTTCAGATTCTCGACCGTCCCGTTGAGGATATTCTCCCGCGACCAGTTGAGAGCGCCGACATCGACGCTTTCCGGGATGGTGGCCAGTACGGCAGGCACGTCAATCCGGCTGATCCCGGTGACAAAGGAGCCCTGCCACAAGGCACCGACCCGATAGAGACTGCCATTCATGTCAAACCGGCTGTCGCCAAGCTGACCGGACACATGGCTCAGCGACAGGGTCCGGCGATCATTGTCGTAGCTGGCCTCAACTGTCGCCTCACTGTCGAGCAGTCCCTGCACTTCCTCGGGAATTGCCGCACCGGCGATTTCGGCCAGTGCCTCGGCGTCAGCATCAAAAATCCGCAGGCTGGTCGTGATATCAGAGGTTTCGGCAGCAACATCGAAACGCCCGGATGCCCGCAACAGGGTCCGGCCACCGCTGGCATAGAGGCGGGTCGAGCCAAGAATTCCCAGGCCCACTTCGGTTGCCAGAACGGACAGGGACATCTCGTCAAAGCGAATGATGTGACCCATCTTGCGGTCGATGAACAGGAACCGCGCATCATTTATGCTGAGGCTTTCGAGGCCACTTGGAATCTCACCCTGTTCATCGGGCGTCAGCGTGGTCAGCAGGTAGTTCAGCGTGTCGTCAGTGGTCGAGGCGCCCTCGGCCGGTGCCAATGCTTCAGATAACGGCGCGTCAGCTTCGGTAAAATCAACATCAAACTCACCATCGAGCTTGCGGGTCAGGCGGATAAACGGGCGCTGCAGGGTCGCTTGTTTGACCACCATCCTGCCGCGCAGCAGGTTCGGGACGCTGAAGGCCACATCCATCTGCGGCACCCGACCGACCAGCCTGCCGTCCTCACGACGCAGCTTGACCTGACGCCCGGCGAGGCGCAGCCAGCCTTCATCATTATCCCAGCGGATCGCGGCGGCCTCGATATCCACCCGCAGCGGCGCGACAGCCTGATTGACCGCGAGTTCAATCTCATCGGTCAGGAAATCGAGCGTGATCGGCCCGGACGACAGCCGCCAGGTCAGTGCGATGACCAGAATGACCAGCAGGCCGGTCAGCATCGCCGCACCCTCAAGGCACAGGATCAGCGGTCGGCGGCAGCCATGCCAGAAGCGGCGCAGCCCCAGATAACGGGGCGTGACATAGTTTTCCCCAGTTCCGTCATCGGAAGGGGTGTCAGCCGCCGTCTCGGGGATATTATGATGTTCATCAACCACGTTCTGTCGATGGTCCTTTAAATTCCGCTATCTGCCCGTTATCTGCCAGTATGCACAACAGATGGTGTTGCCAGAGGCCGGATACCAAGCCAAAAACACCTGACACCACTGAACCCGCATCAACTGTTCGTCACCATGATCGCCGCCGCCCTCGATACACTCCCCGGAACCGGACTTATGACCCTCGCGGCGCGGTCGGTAAGCGATGAGGTCATGCCGGACATTGCGGATGGCGACTACACGGACTGGATCAGCCAACTTGACCACTATGCGACAAAACACGGGGCAATAGACAAAAACCTGCGAGAGATTCTCACCAGCGCCAATCATCTGCACCTGACTTTGGGCAAAATGATGGCGTATTCGCCTTATTTATCAGGGCTGATGCACCGTGAGGCCGATGCCGGGCTGGCCCTGCTGACCCAACCGCTGAAAACCTCGCTTGAACAGATCCTCCAGCAGGCCAGCGACGACATTGACCCGCAGGCTTCCGCCGATTCTGTCGCGGCCACATTGCGCAAGGCCAAAACGCGGGCACATCTGGTGATTGCACTCGGTGATTTCTCCGGGCTCTGGCGTTTACGCGACATCACACTGGCGCTGAGCCTGATCGCAGATCATCTGATCCGGCTCGCGACCCGACACCTGCTCTGGCAACTCGCCGCCGCCGGGAAATACGCACCAACGGATATGACGGCACCGGAACGCGGCAGCGGGCTGGTTATCCTCGCCATGGGCAAACTCGGCGCGGGTGAGTTGAACTATTCCAGCGATGTGGACCTGATTGCATTCTATGATCCCACCGCCACGCCGATAGACCGCTACGACGCGCCACAGGTTTTCACCCGACTGGCCCGCGACCTGATCAACCTGCTGGAGAAGCGTACAGTCGATGGCTATGTCTTCCGGGCTGATCTGCGCTTGCGGCCCGACCCGGCATCGACCCCGCTCGCTGTCTCCACCACCAGTGCGATTGCCTATTACCACGCACAGGCGCTGAACTGGGAACGGGCCGCGATGATTAAGGCGCGTCCGGTTATTGCCGACCCGCCAGTGGCCCGCAGCCTGATGGAAACCCTCGGACAATGGGTCTGGCGTGCGGGCAGCGACTTTACCGCCATCGAGGACATGGAAGCGGTCAAGCGCAAGATCGACCTGAAGCAACGGCGGCATCAGGACAACCCATGGCATGGCTATAACGTCAAGCTCGACCGCGGCGGCATTCGTCAACTCGAGTTCTTTGCCCAGGGCCATCAGTTGCTGTTCGCCGGACAGCAGCCGGGCTTGCGCATCATGCAGACACTGGATGTGCTCGACGAACTGGTGCGCAGTGGTCGTCTGACACCAATGAAGCGCGACCGGTTGACCGATGCCTATATCTTCCTGCGCACGGTCGAGCACCGGTTGCAGATGCAGAGCGACCAGCAAACCCACAGCCTGCCCGTAAGCGATGAGGGCATCGCTGCCGTTGCCGCCAGCATGGGACAGACAAGCACCGCGTTTCTGGCCGCACTGAAAACCCATACTGATCTGGTGGCGCACGAGTATCAGCACTTCTTCAACGGTACTGCCGAGACCGATGACGCGAATAGCGGCGAGGCACTGCCATCGAACTGGCAACATGGCCTGAGCGCCTATGGCTTTGCCGATCTCACAAAATCACAGGGCATCATCACCGGCTGGCTCGAGGGCAAATATCAGTCGACCCGCAGCGAGCGAGCGCGGGACCTGCTGAAACAGGTTCTGCCGGTTTTGTTGAGCGCCTTCGGCAAGACGCCGGACCCGGATCAGGTCTTGCTTCGTTTTGACGGCTTCCTGTCCCAGCTATCGGCTGGCGTGCCGGTTTTCTCCCTGATCAAAAACAGCCCGCGCCTGCCGCAACTGTTTGCCAGCATTCTGGGCTTCGCCCCGGCGCTTGCCGATCTGGTGACCCGACGCCCCAATCTGCTCGACGCGGTCCTTGATCCGCAGGTGACCGAGCAACTGCCGGACTGGAATGTGCTGGAACAGGAATTATCCGGGCAGTTGAGTGTGGCCGGGTCCTATGAGGATTGCCTCGATATCTGTCGGCGCTGGACCGCCCGCCGCCGGTTTCAGGCAGCACTGCACCTGCTTGACGGCAAAACGCCCAGATACCGGGTCGGTCAGTTTCTGGCACGTGTCGCCGAAATCAGCCTGACCGCCCTCGAACCTATCGTGATCGGTGAATTCGAGCGCCAGCACGGCCATTTCCCCGGCGGCGGCCTGTCGATCATCGCCATGGGCAACCTTGCCAGCGGCCAGATCACCCTGACCAGTGACCTTGATCTGGTGCTGGTCTATCGGGTCGATCCGCATAACGAAAAATCCGATGGCAAACGTCCGCTCTCGCCCAATGAATACTGGATCAAGCTGGCCTCAAGGCTGGTCACGGCGATTACCAGCCTGACCTCGGAAGGTCGGATGTACGAGGTCGATCTGCGGTTGCGACCACAGGGAAACAGCGGACCGCTGGCGGTCAGTCTGGAGAGCTTTGCACAATATCAGGACAGCGATGCCTGGACCTGGGAGCATATGGCCCTGACCCGCGCGCGGGTAATCTCCGGCGACATTGATCTGCGGGCACAGGTCGAGCGGATCATCTTCCAAACCCTCACCGCCCGGCGCGACCCGGACCGTCTGCTCCGCGACGTGGCGGATATGAGCCGACGCCTGCGCGACCAGCACAGCCAGACCGATATCTGGCAGCTGAAGCATCATCCGGGCGGTATCACCGACATCCAGTTCATCGCCCAATATCTCCTGCTGCGCCATGCCCATGCGGAGCCGGGCATTCTCTCCGCCAGCACCACCGCGGCTCTGGAGCGCTGCAAGGCTGCCGGGTTTATCGAAACAGGTACCGCCGATGATCTGATTGCTGCCTACAGCCTCTATCGCCGGATACGCAGCTATCTGCGTCTGATCGCACCGGATGGTACGCGGTTTGACCCGGCCAGCGTCAACCCTACGATACGCGATCATCTGGCCCGGATCATCCAGCCTGATCATCCTGAAGACGCAGAAATTGACTTTGACGCGGCAACGGCTGATCTGTCGTCTGTCATTGACCGTACAGAGCATCACTTCAAAACCATCATCACCGATCCGGCAAGCGCCCTGCCGCCACCGGACAGCCAGTAACCGACAATCAGGAAACCCATAAGATGAGCACGGAAATCGGAAAACCAGCCCCCGCCTTTGATATGCCGACCGATGGCGACGGCACGGTCAGCCTCGCCGGACTGAAGGGCAAGACGGTGGTGCTGTTCTTCTATCCCAAGGACGACACCTCCGGCTGCACTGCCGAGGCCATTGCCTTTACCGAACAACTGCCAGCCTTCGAGGCGGCTGGTGCTGTTGTGGTCGGCGTGTCCAAGAACAGCGTCAAGAGCCACGACAAGTTCAAGGCCAAGCACGACCTCAAGGTCATTCTCGGTTCCGATGAGGAAACCGGCGTGGCCGAGGCTTATGATGTGTGGAAGGAAAAGAGCATGTATGGCCGCAAATATATGGGCATCGAGCGCTCGACATTCCTGATTGATGCCGATGGGGTCTTGCGTCAGGAGTGGCGTAAGGTGAAAGTACCCGGGCATGTGGATACCGTTCTGAAGGCCGTGCAGGAACTCTGACACTCCAACGGCCCGTTTAAGCAGCTTTTCTTGACCGACCAGCCCAGCCATTCCCCGTCATCAACCGGTGTCGCCATTGCCGAGGCACGGCACGCCGCCGCAACCGTAACCGGCGATGCGGGGAGGATTGTGCGCTATGGGCTGCCATGGTTCGGCGTGCTGTTCATGATGGCCCTGCCGCTGCCGTTTCTCGGTATCTTTGACGGCGCGCAGGAATATTCCCCGAGCGGTCTCGACTTCTCGGCCTTTGCCGCCACGCTCGCCCTGATCCTGCATGGCGCGATCTGGTTGCGCAGCGAGCTTGAGCAGAATTACCCCGGCGGCATCCCCTTCCCGCTCGGCATGCGTGAGGCCCAGATCGTCATCGGCGGGTTGTTCCTGATCGGTATTCCGGTCTGGTGCTGGCTGCAGGTTGGCGGGCTGCTGTTTTCCATGGAGCACCGGTTCTTCGCCACCCACAAGCTCGCCGGATGGTTCGGGCATCGCACCATCCTCGATATCGGCATCAGCGAGAGCCTGCGTCTTGCCAGCATTGCCTATGCCGCACTGGCCTTGCTGACCACGGCACTGGCCTTGCGGTTCAGCCTCGTCATGGTCGATCTCACACTCGACAAGCCGATACAGATCAATGCGGTCTGGGAAGCGCTCGACCGTCATGAGGCATGGCAACTGGCCCTTGCCCTGATCTTCGGAGCGGCACCGTTCCTGCTGGTTGCCGGGATTGCCCAGTCGCTGATCGTCTGCTGCGGTCTGCCCGGTCCGGTAATCGGTGTGCTGCAGGTCGTGGGCACGCTGGCGCTGTTCCCGGCATCAGCCTGTGTTGGCATCACCCTCGGGCGCATGTCCAGACATCTGGGCTATAACGGATAGCAGCAGGTGCTATTTCAGGCGTTTTGCGCCGCCTGCCGCCTTGTAGATTTCCGCCGCCAGCGCCTTGACCTCTTTTGCCCCGACGCTGCTTCGCTGGGTTTCGGAGACCGTCTTACCGTCCAGCATGGCCGCGGCAAGGCCGACCCGGTTACCGAGGCGGGCCTTGGCAACCTTGGCATCGAGCTTCTTCAGCTTGCCCTCGATCACCTCTGACAGCACCGCGCGCGGCGGCACCCGGTTGAGCGCCAGCATCGGCGTCACCTTCTCCGACTTCGCGAGATCAAGGGTTGGCTGGGTGGCCCAGAAATCCATCGGGCTCGGCTGCACCGGGATCACCACGAGCGAGGCCGCTCGGATCGCGGTCTTGGTCTCCATCTCCGCATGGGGCGCGCTGTCGATCAGCACCACATCGTGACTGGCGGCCAGTTCCTCGACCTCGCGTTGGGTACGCCAACCGGAAATCTTGCTATGGGTAAGCCCGGTCTCCTCGTCGCCGAAACTCTCCTGTCGGGCATCATACCAGTATGACAGCGAGGCCTGCGGATCGATATCGACCAGCGCCACGGACAGGCCACGCTGCATCAGGGAAACCGCGAGATGCGCAACCAGTGTTGTCTTGCCGGCCCCGCCCTTTTGCTGGGCGACTGTTATGATGGTTCCTGACATATCCCCTGAACTCCTGCTTGCTGGCTGTCTGAAATTGATGCAGCGCAACAATGAGTGCACGGGTCGGCACCGGTCAGCAAGTAGCGCCTGCAACCGTATCCGACACTTGCCATCGGTCCTGACACAGGGCATCAAACGGACATGAGCACAGAGACACCAACCATATTGCCCGGATCGGCAAGCGGAATTGCCCGCGCCGCCAATGCCTTAACGGCTGGCGATGTGGTGGCGTTCGGGACCGAGACCGTCTACGGGCTGGGTGCCGATGCCGGCAATGCAGCGGCGGTTGCCCGGGTGTTTGCCCTCAAGGGCCGCCCCCCGCAAAACCCGCTGATTTGCCATGTGGACGGCCCGGCAATGGCAAAAACCATTGCACGAGTCGATGACCGGACCGCCATGGTGATGGCGCAATACTGGCCGGGCCCATTGACCCTGATCCTGCCCTATGCGGGTGGTGCAGCGGTGGCCGACATCGCCCGCGCCGGTCTCGATACCGTTGCGGTACGCGCGCCCGCCCATCCGACGGCGCGCGCGCTCATCAGCGCATTCGGCAAGCCGATGGTGGGACCGAGTGCCAACAAATCCGGTCGTCTCAGCCCGACCACGGCCATGATGGTGGCGGAAGCCTTCGGCGCAGAGGTGCCCCTGATCCTCAGCAGCGGCCAATGCGAGATCGGGCTGGAGAGCACGGTGCTTGACCTCAGCAAACCCGACCGCGCCACCATCATGCGCCCCGGTGCGCTCGGCGTTGATGACCTGATCGACCTGCTGCCAGAGGTGATGGCGGTCAATGTCACTGACAATACCGCCCCCATTTCGCCCGGCCTGCTGCTGCGCCATTACGCGCCGCGCATCCCGGTGCGGATCAATGTCCGCGATAACGAGCTGTCTGATGGCGAAGCCTTTATCGGCTTCGGCCCCAACCCGTTCACCCCCAAAGGACAAGGCGAGCGCCGCAATCTCAGCCCGGTCGGCGATCTCGATGAGGCAGCACACAACCTGTTTGCCATGCTGCATGAGCTGGAAGACAGCGGTGCCACCGCCATTGCCATTGCGCCGATCCCGGATATGGGCCTCGGCCTCGCAATCAATGATCGCCTGCGCCGGGCTGCTGCAGCCAGCAAGGTGGACGCATGACCCAGAGCTTTCTGACCGCACTGCAGGAAACCATTGCCGACGAGGCGATCATCCTGCCCGATGACAGCCGGATCACGCCCTATATCACCGAATGGCGCGGCAAGTTCCGGTCGAGCGCACTGGCCGTGGTTCGACCAGCAGCGACCGAGGACGTGGCCAGCGTGGTCAAACTCTGTGCCGCCCATGGCATCGCCATTGTGCCCCAGGGCGGTAATACCAGCCTTGTCGGTGGTTCCGTGCCTTATGAGGATGAGGCGGCGATTATCCTGTCACTGGATCGCATGGGCGGCGTGCGCGAGCTTGACCCGATCAACAACACCATCACTGTTGATGCCGGCTGTATCCTCGCCGAGATACAGACTGCCGCCGAGGGTGCCGACCTTTACTTCCCGCTCAGCCTCGGTGCCGAGGGGTCGTGCCGGATCGGTGGCAATATCGCCAGCAATGCCGGGGGCATCCTGACCCTGCGCTATGGCAATACCCGTGATCTGGTGCTGGGGCTTGAAGTGGTGCTGCCCGACGGCACGATCTGGCATGGCCTCAACAGCCTGCGCAAGAACAACACCGGCTATGATCTGAAACAGCTGTTTATCGGCAGCGAAGGAACGCTTGGCATCATCACCGGTGCCTGCCTGAAGCTGTTTCCACGGCCACGCCATCGCCTGACCGCCATGCTCGCAGTGCCGTCACCAGCAGCGGCGCTGACGGTGCTGAACAGCCTGAACAGTGCCAGCGGCGGACAGGTCGAGGCCTTTGAGATCATCGCCCGCCCCTGCCTCGATATCGCGTTCCGGCATATGGAGAACTGCCGCGATCCCTTCGATGACGTTCATGACTGGTACGGTCTGACCGAGATCACTGCCGGACGGGCCGATAGCGGTCTGGACGAGACCATCGAGAATGCCCTCGGCGAGTTGTTCGAGGCCGGTGTCGTCAGTGATGTGGTCATTGCCCAGAATGACAGCCAGCGCGGTGATTTCTGGTATCTGCGTGAAGCGATCGTCGAGGCCCAGCGCCTTGAGGGCGGGTCGATCAAGCATGATATTTCCGTGCCGGTCTCACGCATTGCAGATTTTATCGAGGCCGGGATCGACCGGGTGACAGAGATAATGCCCGATATTCGCCCGACGGTTTTCGGCCATATCGGCGACGGCAATCTGCATTTCAACATGATGCAGCCGGTTGCCATGGACCGGGCGGATTTCCTCGCCCGCTGGGATGACATCACTGGCCCGATCCACAAGCTGGTCATGGCCCATGGCGGCAGTTTCAGTGCCGAACATGGTGTCGGACGCCTGAAGCTGAAGGATATGGCGGCCTACAAGGACCCGGCGGAACTGGCGATGATGCGGGCAATCAAGCAGGCACTTGACCCCGACAACCGGATGAATCCCGGCAAGCTGATCCCGGACGAAACGCCCTAGCGCCCTTGAAGTGCCACCGGTTTCTCGCCACCGGTTGCCCAGTTGATAAGCTCCACCGTATGCACGACCGGAAACTGCTTCGCGCTGGCGATCTGGGTGATACAGCCGATATTGCCCGTCGCCACGATGTCGGGAGCGGTTGAGGCGATATTCTTCAGCTTGCGCGCCCTCAACTGCTCGGACAATTCGGGCTGCATGATGTTGTAGGTACCCGCCGAACCACAGCAGAGATGCCCTTCCGCCGGTTGTTTCACGGTGCAGCCGAGCTGTTTCAACAGATTGACCGGCTGGTCCTTGATCTTCTGGCCATGCTGCATGGAACAGGCGGAGTGATAGGCAACGGTCAGATCGCTCAGCGGATTGGTCACATCACCAATGCCGAAATCGCTGAGGAACTCGGTAATGTCCCGTGTGATCGCCGATACCGCCTTGGCCTTCTCCGCCAGCTTCGCATCGTTCCGGAACATGAAGCCGTAGTCCTTGACCTGTGTACCGCAACCGGATGCGTTGATAATCACCCCATCCAGCCCCTCACCGGACATTTCACGGTGCCATGCCTCAATATTCGCGGCGGCCTGTACGTGGCTCGGATCGGTCTTGCCAAGGTGATGAACCAGCGCGCCACAGCAACCGGCGGCTTTCGGCACCACCACCTCGACGCCGATACGGTTGAGCAGCTTGATCGTTGTCTCATTGATCCATGGCTGCAGCACCGGCTGGGCACAGCCCGCCAGAAGCGCAACTCGTGCCTTGCGGGCACCGAGCGCCGGAAAGACGCCGGGACGGTCAAGCGGGCTTGGCGCCGGCAGATGCGCTGGGGCAAGGCGCAGCATCGCCTGCATCCGTTGCGGGAGCTTGCGCGATAGCTTCAGCTTCAGCACCGGCTTGGCAAACCATGCACCCATAAGCGCAAAGCGGAACCGCATGGGATGGGGCAGCAGGAACGCCAGCAGCGAGCGCAGGGCGCGGTCATGCCATGGGCGATTATAGGTGTTCTCGATATGCTCACGCGCGTGATCGACCAGATGCTGATAATGCACGCCGGACGGGCATGTGGTCATACAGGACAGGCAGGACAGGCAGCGGTCGATATGCTTGACCACCTTGTCGGAGGCAGGCTTGTCATTCTCCAGCATGTCCTTGATCAGATAGATACGACCGCGCGGGCTGTCGTTCTCATCCCCGAGCAGGGTATAGGTCGGACAGGTCGAGGTGCAGAAACCGCAATGCACACAGGTACGCAGGATTTCTTCGGATGCCGCCATCTGGGGATCGGCGAGCTGTTCGTCACGGAAATAGGTTTGCATGGGCGGGTATCGCGTTAGAGGCTGGCGTGCATACGGTACGGGCTGAACAACCCATGGGGATCGAAGCTGGACTTGATCCGTTTATTAAGCGCATCAATGGCATAGGACGGCACATCGAAGACGGGTACAGCCGTACGTACCTCATCCGATGCCCGAACCAGTGTCGAGCGGCCACCGCGTCTGCCAGTCACCTGGCCGACCGTGTCACGGATGGTTGCGGACACCTCGGCCATATCACCGGGTGCGATGGCGAGCCAGACGAGACCACCGCTCCAGTCCATGAACATAGTGGCGGCAGGCAATTTGACGCCGAGCGCACCTGCCACCGCCCCGCCGAGGACCGGCGGCACCGACAGGCGCCAGATATTGTGATCCCGGTAATCGGCACCGGTAAACGGCACCACATCACCGAGCGCGCGCCACAGCGCTTTCGAAACAGCGCCATCAACCTCGACAAACCCGGCACCGGCAAATTCCTTGCCCAGCAGCGCAGTCAGTGCTGCAATCCGGCGGGTAACAAAGGTTTCGAAATTCTCCAGCCGGAGATAGACACATCCCTTGCCGCCATCAGCCGGGATGCCATCAACGCCAAGGGCGGCAATAAGATTGCCCGGCACCCAGGCCGCCGCTGAAATCTCGTATGGGCTGGTAACGGCAGCGGACATGACCGCACTGGCCTGATCGAGATCGATACCACTGACAATCAGGGTACGGGTAACCTCGCCCTTGGGCAGAACCTTGAAGGTACATTCCGACAGCGCGGACAGCGTGCCATATGATCCCGCCATGATCCGGGGAATATCGAGGCCGGTGACATTCTTCATCACCCGGCCACCGCCACGGATCAGCTCGCCCATACCATTGACCGCGCGGGTACCGATCAGCAGATCGCGGGCGGCACCGGCATAAATCCGGCGCGGGCCGGACAGGTTGGTCGCCACCACACCGCCGATTGTCTGTTTACCCGGTTCGGTGCCGAGCAGCCGGGCATAATCCGGCGGCTCGAAGGCGAGCATCTGGTTGTTGCTGTCGAGCAGCTTTTCGATCTCGGCCACCGTGGTACCGGCCTTGGCCGACAGCACCAGCTCCGCCGGCTCATAGAGAGTAACCCCGCTCAAACCCGCCGTGCTGACGGTTGTGGCCGACGGATCGAACGGGCGGCCGAGACCGGCCTTGGTACCGGCGCCGATGATATTGACCGGCTTTTTCGCCTGTGCCGCCTCGGTTATGGCAGCGACAAGCGCCTCTTCGGTTTTGATAATGGTATCAGCCTCGGCCAACATCTGGATGCTCTGCTGTTCGGGTTATCGTGAGGTTATGCGGCTTCGTCAGCCAGACGGCTGTCGAGGGGGAAGACCTTGGCCGGGTTCAGCAGCCATTTGGCATCAAAAGCGGTCTTGATCCGACGCTGCTGGGCCAGTTCGATCTCGTTGTACTGGTAGGACATCAGATCGCGCTTTTCGATCCCGACTCCGTGCTCGCCGGTCAGGCACCCGCCAACATCGACACAGAGTTTCAGAATATCGGCACCAAACCGCTCGGCACGCTCGGTCTCGCCCTCAACCTGCGGATCGAACAGGATCACCGGGTGCAGATTGCCGTCACCGGCATGGAAGATATTGGCGACCTCGAGCTTGTATTCCGCTTTCAGCTCATTGATACGGTGGAGCACCTGCGGCAGCTGCCCGGTCGGAATGACACCATCCATACAGAGATAGTTCGGCAGAATCTGGCCGAGCGCGCCGAAGGCCGATTTCCGGCCCTTCCAGATCGCGGCACTCTCTTCTGCCGAGCCACTCACCTTCATGTAGCTGGGGTTGTGCTGGCTTGCGATCGCCGTGAGTTTTTCGAGCAGATAGTCGATTTCGTCATCAGAGCCCTCGACCTCAACAATCAGCAGGCTTTCCACATCGAGCGGATAACCGGCCTTGGCAAAGGCTTCGGAAGCATGGATCGACGGCTTGTCCATAAACTCGATGGCCACCGGAATGATGCCGGATGCAATGATCGCGGCGGTACAGGCACCGGCCTGTTCATTGGTGCCAAACCCCATGATCAACGGGCGGGCCGCTTCCGGGGAGCGCAGAACCTTGAGGCTGACCTCGGTAACAATACCGAGCATCCCTTCGGAACCGGTCATCAGGCCCATCAGGTCATAGCCATCGGTCTCATAGAAATCGCCACCGATCTCGATCACCTCACCATCAGCGAGCACCACCGTCATGCCCATGATGTTATTGGTGGTGACGCCATATTTCAGGCAATGGGCACCGCCGGAATTCATACCGATATTACCGGCAACGGTGCAGGCAATCTGGGATGACGGATCGGGCGCGTAGAAGAAATTCTCCGCCTCCACCGCGCGGGTGACATTGATATTGGTGATGCCGGTCTGAACCCGGATCGTGCGGTTATCAAGGTCGATATCCAGCACGTCCCGCATCTTGGATATGCCAAGGATGATTGCATCGGCGGTCGGCAATGCGCCGCCGGTTAGCGAGGTTCCGGCACCGCGCGCAATCACCTTGATCCCGTGCTGATGGCAATAGGCCATGATCGCCGAGACCTGTTCGGTGGTGCGTGGCAGCATGACCGCGAGTGGCATTTGCCGATAGACGGTGAAGGCGTCGGTTTCAAACGGGCGCATCTGATCATCGGTATCGATAATCACCTCGGCAGGCACAATACCGCGCAAATCGGCCAGAATACTGTTCCGGCGTTCGGTAATGCCTTTATCGGCCTCCGGCATATTGATAATGCCCATGGGCCAACCTCCCTGTTTCAAAACGATCTTATCCGGCCAAATATCTGGCTTCGTTATGCGCAGGATAGCCGGAATTACGGCAGATGCTACCGGCAAATCGACACAGAAAGGTTATTTACGCTGGAAAAAACTGATGCCCAAAACGCAAAAATCGGCGGCCTCACACGAGACCGCCGTTTTAAAAACTGTTAAGCCGCAATCGCCCGGATCGCGGACAGGATCAATCAGCCCTGACGCGCCTTGAAGCGTGGGTTCTTTTTATTGATCACGAAGACCCGGCCTTTGCGGCGGATCACACGGCAGTTTTTGTCACGCTTTTTCAGCGTTTTCAGAGAATTCGCAATACGCATGGTTCTATTCCTAATACGGGGATGCGTGGTTGATAATGGCTGACCCGCCGTCTGTCAACGCTGGGAACAACCATATCTGGCCAAAATCAGCAAAAAAATCCGCTTATTCCGTCAGATCATCGCTCTCCCCCGCCGAAATCGGCAGGATTGCGTGAACCCGCTTGACCCGCAGACCGTTTTCGAGCGCCAGCAGACGCCGGGTCAACAGCGCAATTTCATCGGTCAGGATAGTCTTGCTGTCCTGATCCAGATCCTTGGCCAGCAAATAATCATGCAGACGCGACAGCCCCAGCTTGGTCTCACGTTTATAGGCAGTCGACAAATCCTCAACGGTCCGCACATCAAACCCGGCAGAGGTAAGCTGCTTTTCCGTCTCCCCGATTGTCTGCAGATGGGGTTCGAGCCGTTCGGTATCCTGCCAGGCTCTCATGGGTTTGGCTGTCAGATCGGTATCACCGTCGATAACAAAGTCGGTGAACACCAGCTGCCCACGATCCTTCAGCACCGACGACAGATGCTGCCAGAGCAGCGGCTTATCAGCGATGGTATAGAACACATTGAGCGCGACACAGAACTCGTACCGCCGGGTAATGCCGAACCGTTCCAGCGAAAACTCATCGAGATTGATATGCGACTGGTCGGGAATGCTCTTCAGCCGCTTGCCTGCCTCTTCGACCAACAACGGGCTTTGTTCATAGGCATCGACATAGGTGCCGTATTGCTCGATCGCATGTCTTGAAACACCACCCAGCCCGGCAGACAGGTCAAGCAGGCTTGAGTCCCGGTTGAGCGGCAAGGTGGCTATCAGTTTGGGAATCCAGCTGGTGGCACCCGGCTCCACATAGCCCTCGCCCCACATCAGCTCGGCAAGCTCGATCCGGGTCAGGGACCAGAGCGCACGGCCATGGCGGTCGAGGCCATTTTCGATTTCCGGTTCCTCAACCGGCAATGGCAGCGGGGTGTCCTTCTGCTTTGACATGTCGCGCTTGGCCTCAAGCAGGCGGGCGCGTTGCTGCTCCTGTTTCTGACGTATGGCGTCGAGGTCAAAGCCCTCCCACCAGGCGACAATCTTGGTCCGCCAGTCAATCCGTACCTCGCTCAGCGGCATACCTTCATAAAGCAGGGGCATGATCGATTCCTCCTCATCTTGGACTAGGAGGAGAATACGGATCAGATGCTTAAGACTTGCTGAACGGCAGCGCGAAAATCAGAACAGCGACCCCTGACCGCCAGAGCCGGGGGAAGCCGGTTTCTTTACCGGCTTGGCTGGCTTGGCTGCCGGCTTGGTGGGCACTTCGGCTTGTTTTGGCTCGGATGGTGTCACCTGTGCGCCAGCACTGCCCACAACCGCTTTAGCAACACCATCTGCGAAGTTGAGATCGACCGCCTGCCCGTCGGACAGCGATGCCGCCTTGGTAATCGGCACGCCCTGTTCATCGGCCACCATGACATAGCCACGGTCGAGCACGGATTTATGGCTGACCGCTTCCAACTGGCGGGACACGGCGGTCAGGCGCTCGCCACGCCGCTCCACATCACGCACCATGCTGGCCTCAAGACGTGCCGCCATCTCGGCAACGCGGGTGGTAGACTGGGCAATCGCCTGCTGCATCGGCTTGAGGCTCAGACGGCTGGCGGCATGGGCGAGCGTGGTCTGACGGTCGCGCATATACTGCCCACCGGCCCGACGCAAACGTTCATCGAGTTGGTCGAGGCGCTGCATTTCGGTTTCGAGGCGCTGGCGTGGATGCACCAGCCCGCGTGCCATGCCTTCAAGCTGCAGCTTCAGCCGCTCCACATGACGACGGGCGGCACTGTCGAGGCGGCTTTCGGCATCACGCAAGGTATAGATCAGGTCGCTGCGAACCGGCACGGCCATTTCCGCAGCCGCCGTCGGGGTCGGTGCACGCTGGTCACTGGCAAAATCAATCAGGGTGGTATCGGTCTCGTGACCCACAGCAGAGATAAGCGGGATCGAGCTCGCCGCCGCTGCCCGGACAACATTCTCCTCGTTGAAGGCCATGAGATCTTCGAGGCTGCCACCGCCACGGGCAACGATAATCAGGTCAGGTCGCGGCACCTTGCCACCGCTTTCCGGCAGGGCATTAAAACCGTTGATCGCTGCCGTCACCTGTTCTGCCGCACCCGGACCCTGCACCACGGCAGGCCAGAGCAGCACATGGCGCGGGAAACGGTCCTGCAGCCGGTGCAGAATATCCCGGATCACCGCACCGGTGGGCGAGGTCACCACCCCGATTACCGTCGGCAGGAACGGGATCGGCTTTTTCCGCTCGGCATCGAACAGCCCTTCGGCTGCGAGCTTGCGTTTGCGCTCCTCGAGCATCTTCAGGAGTGCGCCCTCACCGGCCATCTCCATCGACTCGATAACGATCTGATACTTGGATCGCCCCGGATATGTCGTCAGGCGACCGGTACAGATGACCTCCAGCCCCTCTTCCGGCCGGACGCTCAACTTGCTGGCCGCACCGCGCCAGCAGACACCATCGATTACCGCCTGATCATCCTTCAGGGTCATGTAGATATGACCGGATGCGGCCTGCTTGGGCTGGCTGATTTCGCCGCGAACCCGCACAAAACCATAGGCATCCTCAACCGTGCGTTTCAGGGAGTTGCTGAGCTCACCCACACTGAAAATCGGCACATTGCTGCCGGTTTTCGCGCCCTCGGCATCGGGCGGCGGGCCTGCGAGCGCACTTAAAGGGCTAGATGATGGTGTTTGGGGGTCTTGTGCCATGGTCGCGGCATGATACAAACCGCTGACTGTAAAACAAGCGGCACAGCAACCGGTGGCCGCATAAATATGGCGAAGACGGATCAATGAAGATTTTGGTGGTTGGCTCAGGTGGCCGCGAACACGCTCTCTGCTGGGCTATCTCCGGCTCCCCTCTGGCAAATGAACTCTACTGCGCCCCCGGCAATGCCGGTATCGCCGAGGTTGCCAAACTCGTGGACATCAAGGCTGATGATGTGGACGGCATCGTGGGATTCGCCACCGAGAATGCCATCGACTTCGTTGTGGTCGGCCCGGAGCAACCGCTGGTCCTCGGCCTTGTGGACAAGCTGGATGCGGTTGGCATTCCATCCTTCGGCCCAAATGCAGCGGCAGCCCGGCTTGAGGGCTCCAAGGCCTTCTCCAAAGACCTGATGAAGAAATATGGCATTCCGACCGCCCGCTACGAGCGTTTCACCGATGCCGAAGCGGCCAAGGCCTATCTGAGCGGCGAGGAATTTCCGATCGTCATCAAGGCCGATGGTCTCGCCGCCGGTAAGGGCGTCATCATCGCCCAGAATTTCGATGAGGCCGATGCCGCCATTGAGGACATGCTGTCCGGCAATGCCTTCGGTGATGCCGGTTCGGAAATCGTGATTGAGGAGTTTCTCGAAGGCGTTGAGGTAAGCTTCTTTGCCTTATGTGATGGCAAAACCCTGCTGCCACTGGCCAGCGCACAGGATCACAAGCGCGTCGGTGACGGTGATACCGGACCAAACACCGGTGGCATGGGTGCCTATTCCCCGGCCCCGGTGCTGACCCCGGTACTGGAGGCAAAGGTCATGGAGCGGATCGCCAACCCGACCATGGCCGCGATGCAATCCGAAGGCTGCCCCTACAAGGGCGTGATCTATATCGGCCTGATGCTGGTCGAGCGTGATGGCGAGACCGAACCTTACGTCATCGAATATAACGCCCGTTTCGGCGACCCTGAATGTCAGGTGCTGTTGCCGCGCCTGATGTCTGACCTGCTGCCAGCCCTGATTGCCTCACATGACGGCGAGCTGGATCAGTTCGATCTGCGTTGGCACGATCAGGCTGCCCTGACCGTGGTTATGGCCAGCCACGGCTATCCGGGCAGCTATCACAAGCTGACCGAAATCCGGAATATCGAACGGGCGCTGAACCATGATGGCGTGCAGGTCTTCCATGCCGGCACCACCCGCGATGACATGGGGCGCCTGATGTCCAATGGCGGGCGCGTACTCAATCTGGTCGCGACCGGCAAGACCATCGCCGATGCCCAGAAGCTGGCTTATGTGGCGATCGAGGATATCGACTGGCCCAACGGCTTCTACCGCCGTGATATCGGCTGGCGTGCGGTTGGCGGCAGTACCAACTGACCCTGCCAGGCTGGTTGTCAATCAGGCGAGCGGTTCGTGGCTGGTGCCATCAATAACGGTATCGAACATCTCGGTCGCCTTATCGAACTTGTCGCGGCAGCCGGGATTGCAGAAACCAACGACCTTGCCCTTGTAGAGGGTGAGGCTGTCGGCTGAGACCGGCTTGCCCGACCATGGGCAGGTGTCATTCATGCAGTCTTCGAGTTTCAGATTGCTCATCGACGTTCCTTGAAAAAATCTTTCAGCATGGCAGCGGCTGGCAATTCCTGTATCCCGCCATAGACTTCCGGGCGGTGCATACAGGTCGGTTGCTGGAACCATTTTGGCCCATGATCTACTGCTCCGCCCTTAACATCGGCGGCACCGTAATACAGCCGCCGGATACGGGCGTGACTGATCGCCCCCGCACACATGGCACATGGCTCAAGGGTGACATAGAGATCGCAATTCGAAAGCCGCGACTGGTCAAGATTTTCAGCCGCCTGTCGGATGGCGACTAGCTCGGCATGGGCGGTCGGATCGCAATCGCTCTCGGTCGCATTGCAGGCCGCTGCCACCAGTTCACCGGTCGCACTGTCGACAATTACCGCCCCAACCGGCACTTCACCGAACTCGGCAGCAGTGCGGGCAAGCTCCAGCGCGCGGGTCATCGGATGCTCGTCAGGGCCTAATGGCCGCAGCGGATCACTGGCGTCAGCGGTTTCCAGATCAATATTTTCTGCGCGAACATCGGTCATGATAGCAGCATGGTAATTGCCTTTTGACGGCATCGAAGGTACCACCGCGCAATGACAAAGCCGACAGAAAATAAATCCCCCGACACATCCGACGCAAAACCGCAGCCGGAGCGCATCGCAAAACGCATTGCGCGGGCCGGTGTGTGCTCGCGTCGCGAGGCGGAAACCCTGATTGCCGAAGGCCGCGTGCGCCTGAACGGCAAGCTGCTGGATACGCCCGCCACGACCGTCACACCCAGCGACCGCATCGAGGTTAATGGCAAGCTGCTGCCGGAACCGGAGCAGCCACGGGTATGGCGTTATCACAAGCCTGACGGCCTCGTCACCACCAACCATGATCCGCAGGGTCGCGAGACGATCTTCGACGCCCTGCCGAAAGACCTGCCACGGGTGATCACGGTTGGTCGCCTCGATCTGACGTCCGAAGGACTGCTGCTGCTGACCAATGATGGCGAGATCGCGCGCAAGCTGGAACTGCCAGCAACCGGCTGGTCCCGCAAGTACCGGGCGCGGGTTCATGGCACCGTCGATCCCAAACAACTGGCCAAGCTCGCCAAGGGTCATGAGGTGTCCGGCATCAAATACGGACCGATACAGGCCGAACTGGAACGACAGGTCGGGGCAAATGCCTGGATCACCGTCATCCTGCGTGAGGGCAAGAACCGTGAGGTCCGTAAGGTGCTGGAAAGCATCGGCCTGACCGTGAACCGCCTGATCCGCATTTCCTACGGTCCGTTCCAGCTCGGCAACCTGCCGGTAGGGGCGGTTGAGGAACTGGCACCGAATATTCTCGCCGACCAGATGGGTATCGGCACCCCGAGCAACAAAAAGGGCCATGCGGTCGCCAAGGTGAAGCCAAAGCGCAGCACTCGCCCGAAGCCGAAAACCGAAAGCGGCAATGACAAGCCCGGAAAAGCAGGCAAGTTCGCCAAGAGCGACGCCAAGCACCGCGGCAAGGGCAATGATCGTCCCGGCAAGCACAGCCCAGGAAAGCATGTCCCCGACAAGACAGGTCCGGGCAAGGCAGGCGCCGGAAGGCCCGCGACCGGCAAGTCTGGCAAACCCGGCGGCAGAGCAGGCAAGCCATCTGCCCGGCCACATAAATCTGGCAACCGTCAGGGTGCAGGTCGGAAATGAGGATTGTTGCCGGTGACTGGCGTGGGCGTCGTCTGACATCGCCGCCCGGACGCGAAACCCGTCCGACCACGGACCGGGTGCGCGAGAGCCTGTTCAACATTCTGGCCCATGCACCATGGGCGCAACAGGTGGCAGGACTGCTGACCAGTGGCGATGCGCTGGTGCTCGATGCCTTCGCCGGTTCAGGGGCGCTCGGCTTCGAGGCCCTGTCCCGTGGTGCCGAACGCGCCTGGTTCTGGGACCGGTCCGCCGCCTGTATCACCACCATCCGCGACAATGCCCGGCACCTCAATGCCGGGGACCGGGTCATCGCCCAGCGTATCGACGCCACCAAGCCGCCGACGGCACCGCGTCCGGTCGATCTGGTCTTCCTCGATCCACCCTATGAACAGGGGTTCATTCCGACAACCCTCGATGCGCTCACCCGCCATGGCTGGGTGCGTGACCTGACGCTGGTTGTTGCCGAGACCAAACGCCGGGAGCAACTGGTACTCAACACCGACTGGATCAGCCTCGACCGTCGGGACATTGGCGATACGGGACTGAGCTTCCTGCGGCCGAGCATGGCCGGAGCCGCTTAACGACGATCAAACAGCCGCTCAACCGCACCCAGATCAAGGGTGATGAAGGTCGGGCGGCCATGGTTGCACTGGCTCGCTGCCGGTGTCGCCTCCATCTGCCGCAGCAGGTTATTCATCTCATCCACATTCAGCCGCCGTCCGGCCCGGACCGAGCCATGACAGGCCATGGTGGCGCAAACCTCATGCAGGGCGCGGGTCAGGAGATCAGCACTGTCGATTTCCTGCAGCCGGTCGGCGAGATCACGCACCAGCGCCGCCGCATCGGTCTTGCCGAGCATGGCGGGCACTGATTGTACAGCAACCGCCCCCGGTCCGAATGCCTCAAGCTCCAGCCCGAGCCTGGTCAGGGCCTCGGCACAATCCATCAGCTCGGCGACATCGCCCTCCGACAATTCCACCACCACGGGCAGTAACAGCCGTTGCGCGGGTACCGTTTCATTATCCGCCAGCTTCGCCTTCATCCGTTCGAACACGATGCGTTCATGGGCAGCGTGCTGGTCCACCAGCACCAGCCCCTGCGGCGTCTGGGCGACGATATAGGTATCGTGCAACTGCGCCACCGCCGCCCCAAGCGGATGCGGGTTGTCCGCTGCCGCAGATTCACCCGACACCGGGGACGTCGTCACCTGCTCCGGTGGCAGGGCCATGCCGGGCATGATCGAGCGGACCGATGGCAGGCTGCCGGGTCGTGCCCCCTGCCCGAAGAACCGGGCCGATGGCGGTGCCTGATCCATGAAACCGGGCATGGTCGAGGTGACCGGCGTGCTGTTTTCCGTCGCTGCGGACTGGTGCCCGGCGGCCATGCTGTTGAGCGTGGCGGCACTGCGCTCGCTGCTGACCCGAACCCCGGCATCGGCCAGCGCGTGGCGGATCGAGGTGACAATCAGCGAGCGGATGCGCCCGGCATCCCGGAACCGCACCTCGGTCTTGGCCGGATGCACATTGATATCGAGTTCCGGAGCCGGAATATCGAGAAACAACGCCACCATGCCATGACGGTCGCTCGCCATCACATCCATATACCCGGCACGAATTGCACCGAGGAACAGCTTGTCCCTGACCGGGCGGCCATTGACGAACAGATACTGAAATTTTGACGAGGCCCGGCCATGGGTCGGCAGCCCGATCCAGCCGGTGAGCCTGATAGCGGTTTCAGTGTCATCCCCCACCGGACGCTCGACCGCGAGCGGTACCGCATTGGCGATAAAGTCCTGCCCCATGAGCGCATCGAGACGCTGGGCCTGCGCCACATCAACATCGGTAGTGGCCAGATCGGCGGCGGGCAGGTTCAGGACCGTGCGATCCTCGCTCTTGACCGTAAAGCCGATCAGCGGGTGCGCCATGGCCAGCCGCGTGACCGTATCCATGGCAGTAGTCGTTTCGGTTCTGGCGGCCTTGAGAAACTTCAATCGTGCCGGGGTGGCGTAGAACAGGTCGTTGACCGCAACGGTCGTACCCGGCTGGCGGGCCGCGGGCTCGGGCTTGCCGAGTTTGCCCCCGGCAACCTCAAGCTGCCAGCCATGGTCACTGCCCGGCTGGCGCGTGGTGATGGTGAGACGCGCAACGGCACCGATTGACGGCAGCGCCTCCCCCCGAAACCCGAGGGTGGAGATATGGACCAGCTGGTCGTCCTGCAGCTTCGATGTGGCATGGCGCTCCACCGCCAGTTGCAGGTCGCTGCTGCTCATCCCGCGACCGTTATCGGCAATGCTGATGGCGCGGCGACCACCATCGCGCCAGGCAATGTCGATCTGGGTCGCACCGGCATCAATGGCGTTCTCCACCAGTTCCTTGACCACGGCAGCCGGGCGCTCGATCACCTCACCGGCGGCGATGCGGTTGACCAGCGTTTCCGGCAGGCGGCGAATGACGTCCTGTGTTTCGGCATCGGCCATCATGGGCGCACTCATCCCTCCCCCTGTCCGCGGTGACGGCGCAGCCAGTCGAGGATGGCATTGGTGGAGCAGTCATGACCGGTAACCGGCTGGCTCTTGTCGTCCTGCAGATCGCTGAGCGTACGCTTGGCCAGTTGCTTGCCGAGCTCAACGCCCCACTGATCGAAGCTGTTGATATGCCAGACCGCCCCCTGTACGAAGACCTTGTGCTCATAGAGTGCGATCAGGGCACCGAGGGTATAGGGCGTCACCTGCTCCATCAGGATCATGTTCGAGGGGCGGTTGCCGGTAAACACCTTGTGCGGGGCCAGCGCCTTTGCCGCCGAGCCGACAATATCGTCGGCCTTCAGTTCTGTCCGCACTTCCTCGATAGTCTTGCCCATGGCCAGCGCTTCCGCCTGGGCGACGGCATGGGCCATCAGGATGTCATGATGCTGGCCGAGCGGGTTATGACTGCGGGCAGGCAGGATGAAATCGCATGGGATAACGCCGGTGCCCTGATGGATCAGTTGATAGAAGGCGTGCTGACCATTGGTGCCCGGCTCCCCGAACACAATCGGGCCGGTTGATACCGGTACGGCATGGCTGCGGCGATCAATGGATTTGCCATTGGATTCCATATCCATCTGCTGCAGATGCGCCGGGAACTTCGCCAGATACTGATCATAGGGCAGCAGGGCATAGGCCGGGAATTCCCAGAAACTCGCATACCAAAGCCCGAGCGCGCCAAGCAGCATCGGCAGGTTGCGGGAGAATTTCTCGGTGCGGAAATGCACATCCATACCATGGGCACCGTCGAGCAGCTCCTCGAACCGCTCGAAGCCGATGCTGAGAGCGATAACCAACCCGATCGCCGACCAGAGGGAATAGCGCCCGCCAACCCAGTCCCAGAACCGGAACATATTGGCGGTATCAATCCCGAATGCGGCCACTGCCTCGGTATTGGTCGAGACCGCGACGAAATGCCGGGATACGGCCTTGTCATCGCCAAGCTGCTCGATCAGCCATGACCGGGCCGTATGGGCATTGGTCAGGGTTTCCTGTGTCGTGAAGGTTTTGGACGCAATGATGAACAGGGTGGTTTCCGCATCGATGCGTTTCAGCACCTCGGCGATCTGGGTCGCATCCACATTGGAGACGAAATGAGTCTGGAACCGATCAGCATAGGGAGTCAGCGCCTCAACCACCATGGCCGGGCCGAGATCGGAGCCGCCAATGCCAATATTCACCACATGCTCGATCCGCTTGCCGGTATGGCCAAGCCATTGGCCGCTGCGCACATCCTCGACAAATACCCGCATCTGGTCGAGTACGGCATTGATGCCGGGCATGACATCAGCATCATCCACCAGCACCGGCTCATTGCTACGGTTACGCAGCGCCGTGTGCAGGACCGCCCGTTCCTCGGTGGTATTGATGACCTGACCATCGAACATGGCATCGCGCTGAGCCGCCACCTGCTCCTGCTCGAACAGTACAGCGAGCAGCCCCATGGTTTCTTCGGTAATCAGGTTCTTGGCATAGTCGAGCACTAGCCCGCAGGCTTCGGCGGAAAACCGCGTGTGGCGGTTCTGATCGGTGGTAAAGGCATCGCGCAAATGAAAACCGCTCAGGCTCTCCCGATGCGCTTCCAGTGCCTGCCATGCCTTGGTCTGGTTCAGTGGCGTCGTCATGGTCTCGTTTCATGTCGCATGAAAGGGATGACAACGCTAGCAAGTCACCCGCCGGGGCGCAAAGCCGCCATCCGGTTTCCCGGTGGTTTATTCCACCAAACCACTGAAAAACCGGGATAGCCCCTGTGTATTAACTGCCGCTGACCGGTTCGGCATCGAGAGCCTCAAGAATATCCGCCCCCAGAGGCACAACCCGGTCCGCCTCGATTCCCTCGGGCTTGCCGACCACGACTATGCGCAAGGCATCAGGGGTCAGCAGATCACCGACCACCCGCATGATGTCATCACGGGTCACCGCTTCGATCTCGGCAGATCGCCGGTCGATATAGTCGATACCGAGATCACTTTCCCGAATTGCTAGTACAACATCGGCAATATCCGAAGTCGTGGTCATGGACAAAGCAAAGGAACCGATCAGGTAACCCTTGGCCCGCTCGATTTCATCATCGGTCGGGCCTTCCTCGGCAAAACGCTGCCATTCGGCCTTCACGACCTCAATAAATTCAGCTGCAGTCTCGTTCTTGGTGGAACCGCCGCTCAGCAGCACATCAAATGATTGTGCCGGACGCAGTACCGAATAGACGCCATAAGTCAGGCCACGCTTGACCCGTGCCTCGACCATCAACCGGCTCTGGAATCCACCGCCACCGAGAATGTAATTGGCGATCGATGCGGCAAACCAGTCAGGATCCTTGCGATCCACGCCCTTCTGACCGATGGAAACAATGCTCTGGGGCAGATCCTGCTCGATCAGAACCAGCCGCCCCTGATCCGGCACCGTCCCGACAGCAGGCACTGCACCGATACTGGTGGCAGGCAGACCGCCGAATATGTCATCGAGCGCGGGGGCCAGTTCCTCGGGCGTAATATCGCCAACCACGGCCACCAGCAGCGTGTCACGGGCAAGGCGATCATGCATGAAGCCACGCAAATCATCCGCCGTCATGGCCCGGACAGATTGAACCGTTCCCTGTCCGTTATGGGCATAGGGATGGTCGCCATACATCATGCGGTTCAGAAACTGCCGTGCGATCCAGCTGCCCTGTTTCTGGTCTTCCTCAATGCTGGCGACGAACTGATCCTGCAACCGCGCCAAGGGCTGCTCATCAAACCGTGGCTCGTTGAGGGCCAGCTTCAGCAGGTTGAATGCTTCATCCTTGCGTGGGCTGAGCGTGGTCAAGGAGCCATAGAAATTGTCGCTATAAGCGCTGAAATCCATCGAGATCGAGCGATCATTCAACTGCCGCTGAAAGCTCTGTTCATTAAGCTCGCCCGCCCCCTTGGTCAGCATACTGCTGAGCAGGGCGGAAAGACCGGGCCGGTTTGCCGGGTCAAAGGACGACCCGGCATCGAAATCAAAGCGCATGGAGACAATCGGCACGGAGCTGTCCTGCACCAGCCATGCCTCGATCCCACCGGGCGATACCACCTTCTGAATATCGGTCGCGGCCCGGGCATCCGGGACCAGCGCAACAAGGATCAGCGCACTGAAAACTGCGGTTCTGACAAATCTGATCACTGGCTCAACTCCGCTTCCTGTGCGTTTTCCGCCTTGGGTGGCATGAGGATGCCGGTCACCACTTCCTCCTCGTCGAAGACATCACGTGCGACCGCATTGACCATCTCCGTGGTCACCGCCGCAATCCGTTGCGGCCATGCCTCGACATCTTCCAGCGTGTAATCCTCCATCAGCGACCGACCAAAGATATTGGCCGGACCACTGACGCTGTCGCGGGCATAAATAGCCTGCGCCAACAGCCGTTCCTTGGCTGCAGCCACCTCGTCATCGGTCACGCCACCATCAAGCAGACGCTTGATCTCCGCATCCAGAGCGGTGCTCAGATCATCCACGCTTTTGCCCTCGACCGGGTCGCCATAGAGCGAAATTTCGCTGGCGCTGATCCGGCCACTGCCCTGCGCCATGCCAACGGAATTGGCAATCCGTTCCTTGACCACCAGCGCCTCATACAACCGGCTGGTGCTGCCTGAACTCATGATGTTGGTAAGCACGCTGAGGGCATAGGCTTCCGGCTCGGTGCGCAGGGTATTCTCAGGCGCCAGAAAACTGCGGACATAGCTTGGCCGGTCAACCTGTGGATCGCGCAGGGTGATTTCACCGGTTGCCTTGATCGGATGCGGCATCGGTCGGATGCGCTCCGGGATATCCTCACTCGGTTTGACCGGGCCGTAATACTTCTCGGCCAAGGGGCGCAGCTCATCCAGCGTGATGTCGCCCGAGACGATCAGCACGGCGTTATTCGGCGCATACCAGCGGCGGTAGAAATTCTCCACATCGCTCTGGCCCAGATTATCAATATCCTCGGACCAGCCGATGATCGGCACCGCATAGGGGCTGCCGGCATAAAGCAGGGCATCCATAGCCTCACCCAGACGGCGATAGGGACGGCTTTCAATCACCTGTCGCCGCTCCTCTGCGATGACACTGCGCTCGGATGTTACAATATCAGGCGACAGCGTGAGACCGGTCATACGATCAGCCTCAAGCTCCATCATCAGTGGCAAATGTTCCTTGGCGACGGTTTGGTAAAAAGCCGTGTACTCGAACGAGGTAAAAGCATTCTCCTGCCCGCCCAGGCTGGAGATAATCTGGGAAAACTCGCCCGGCTCGATCTTGTCCGTGCCCTTGAACATCAGGTGTTCGAGAAAATGGGCAAGGCCGGAGCGACCGCGCGGATCATCGGCGGAACCTACCTTGTACCAGACCATATGGGTCACCACCGGTGCCCGGTCATTGGTGATCACCACTACCTGCAGGCCATTATCGAGGGTAAAGGTCTCCGGCTCGAAAATGCTGTCCGGCACATTGTCCAGCAAGCTCCCGGCAAGGGCTGCGGTATGGGCATCGGCGGCAAGGCCGGGCGTCGACAGGGCGGGCACAGTGCCAACGGTCGCAAGCGCAAGGCTGACACAGAGAACAGGACGAAGAGAGAGAAGTCGCATGGGAATGGGCGGTCCACTGACTGGATTGGCCATATGGCCAGCTATAGGGCGAGAGAATAGTAGCACTGATCTGGTTGCCGGATAATCGCATTTCCAGTGGTTATCCCGGATGCGGCCATTTTACGCGCGAGTTGCACAGGTAATGGCACCGGAAAATAGCTGGCCAACCACGTACCCGGAGGGGTATGCCTGCGCCCATGAATATGAGCAGCAAAACAGCCGGATCACCATGATCGAGACATCAACGCAATTTCTGGGCTTTATGGCCGGGTTCGCCATTTTCGGCACCGGGATTGCCCTGCTTGCCCATCGCAAGCTGAAGGCAATCGGCCGCGTGATCGACCTGACCGATCCGCGCCAGTCGCAGGGCGTGGAATACTGGCGGCGTATTCGTGGCGGCGGGATTTTCCTGCTCGTGCTGTGCAGCGCCCTGCTCTATGCCGGCATCAATGCGCGGCTGCCCGATGACCTCGGTGCGATACCGGATGATCTCAGACAGCCATCAGGATCAGAAGTCGAACAGACCCTCGAGTAGCGCACGGCTCTTGCGTTCGATCTGCGGGGTTTCGCCGGTGGTGGCAGGACGGCCAAAAGCCTCATTTTCCTGCAGACGACGACGCTCGGCATCGGCATCGACAACCGTGCCCGGCTCATCCTTCTTGCGCCAGAAGATGATGTTGTCAGCAAAGCTCTCGCTGGCAGAGACCAACTCGGTTGATTCCGCATTCACAATCTGGCGGATATTCGGCTCGGCCTGACTGGCACCGGCGTTTTCCAGCAGCCCAAGCTCACCGCGTGAGGTGCGCTCGACCGTGCCGCGTGGCGATGCGGTGGCAATCACGCCGGATACATTGGCCTCGGTCAAACCACGGCCATCGCGCGGCGGGAACTGACGGGTTTCGGTTTCCAGCGGCTGATCGGAGATAGAGGCGGTCTGCTCACCCCGGAACAGGGCACCGGCGGCGGCATCGGTCATGGTGCCTTCCTGCGGGCGGGTAGTGCCGGGTTGCGGTGGCCGCAGATTGATATCCGGCGGCAGCGACAATGGTGCGCGTGAGACGACATTGAACTCGTCAGGCGCTGTCCGTGACAGACCCAGCTGCTTCTGCACCCCGCTGCATCCGGCGATTACTCCGGTGGCGGCGAGCAGCACGACAAACCTGTATGCGCCCAGTTTACGACCCGTTTTCCCCGACATCATGATGTCTGCTCCGTATTTCCCGTATCGTTTTTGACCGGGGCTCTTGTGTCCCCTGATTGCATAAAACTGCGCCATAAGAGAATCATAACACCGACGACAATACAACTGTCAGCAATGTTGAAGGCTGGCCAGGCATAGTCCCCGATATAAAAATGGAAGAAATCGGCAACAGCACCGAAGCGTACCCGGTCGATTATGTTGCCGAGCGCGCCGCCGATCACCGCACCGATGGCAAAAACCGACCACCGATCCGCCGTGCCACGCAACCAGTTGAGCAGCACCGCAACAATCAATACAGCCAGTCCACTGAGAACATAGGGCTGCCAGTCGCCATCGGTATTGCCGAGGCCGAAACTGACACCACGGTTCCAGACCATGACCAGCTTGAAGAACGGTGCCACATCAATCGGCGGGGACCAGTCCTGCCGCGTAATCTGCCCCTCGAAACCATAGAGCACACGCAGAAACCACCATTTGCAAAGTTGATCCGCCGCCATCATGGCGAGCGCCATCAACCCGGCATCGCGCCACCGGCTGCGTGGCAGCGCGACAGTTCCCGTGTTTTCCGGTGTCTCCGACAAGGTTCTTCCTACTCCGCAGCGGTTCGCATATTGGCGACGGCATCGGCACAGCGGTTACAAACCTTGCCGTTCTCGATCGGCGCCACTTCCGGCAGGATCTGCCAGCAGCGGTCACATTTCTCGCCATCAGCCTTGGCCGGCTTCACACCGACGCCAGCCACTTCCGCCTCGGTAAAGGCATCCTGTGGCACGTCACCGGCAACCAGCTCCACAGCAGAGGTAATCGCGACCTCGGCGAAATCAATGCCCTTAACCGTCTCGGCGATATCAGCAGACAGATAAACCACCGGTTTGGCCTCGAGGGATGAGCCGATGCGGTTTTCCGCCCGTTCGATCTCGAGAGCGCCGGTGATGACTGAGCGCACCTGACGCACAGCCGCCCAGCGTTCCGCCAGCGCCTCATCGCGCCAGTCAGCAGGAATATCCGGGAAGGTCTGCAGATGCACACTGCCCGCTTCCTTGCCATGGCGGGTAAGCCAGGCTTCCTCGGCGGTAAAGCACAGTACCGGTGCCAGCCATGTGGTCAGGCAGTTGAACACCTTGTCCAGCACGGTGCGGGCAGCACGACGGCGCAGGCTGTCGGGCTTGTCGCAATAGATCGCATCCTTGCGAATGTCGAAATAGAATGCCGACAGGTCCTTGGCACAGAAATCATGCAGTTCACGGAACATGCGCTGATAGTCATATTTCTCGAGGCTGTTACGCACCAGCGCATCCATCTGGGTCAGACGATGCAGCACCCAGCGCTCAAGCTCGGGCATCTCATCGGCAGCAACCGCCTCGCCCGGCTCGAACCCGGCAAGACTGCCGAGGGTCCAGCGCAAGGTATTGCGCAGACGGCGATAGAGATCAGCCTGCCCCTTCATGATCTGCTTACCGATGCGGATATCCTCGTGATAATCCGACGCGATCACCCAGAGGCGGAGAATATCGGCACCATATTCCTTCATGATGTCCTGTGGTGCCGTCGTATTGCCGAGCGACTTGGACATCTTGCGGCCCTGCTCATCGAGCACGAAGCCGTGGGTCAGCACCGCATCATAGGGCGCGCGGCCACGGGTACCACAGCTCTCGAGCAGCGATGAATGGAACCAGCCACGATGCTGATCCGAGCCTTCGAGATAGAGATCAGCAGGCCATTTCAGATCGTCACGCGCCTCAAGTACAAAGGCATGGGTCGACCCACTCTCGAACCAGACCTCGACGATATCCTTGATCTGCTCATAATCATCGGCCTTGTACTCATTGCCGAGGAAGTCCTGCGGATCACGCGCGAACCATGCGTCAGAGCCTTCCGCACGGAAGATCGCCTCGATCCGGTCCATGACCGCATCATCGGTCAGTACTTCCCCGGTAGATTTGGACACGAACAGGGCAATCGGCACACCCCAGGCACGCTGGCGGCTGATGCACCAGTCGGGACGGCTCTCAACCATTGAGTAAATGCGGTTCTCCGCCGTACCCGGCACCCATTTGGTATCGCGGATCGCATCCAGCGCCCGTTTGCGCAGATTGTTCGTCTCCATGGAGATGAACCATTGCGGCGTGGTGCGGAAAATCAGCGGTGCCTTGGAGCGCCATGAATGCGGATAGGAGTGCTTCAGACGGCCTTGCGTCAACAACCCGCCAGCCTCGATCAGCTTGGCGATTACGGCCTTGTTGGCGGTACCGGACTTGCCCTTGTGGTCGAGCACGGTCTCACCGGCAAACAGGCCGACACGGTCATAATAGCGACCATCCTCGGCAACGGTTTCCGGCACCTCGATACCGTGTTCCTTACCGAGCAGGAAGTCATCCTCACCATGACCGGGGGCGCAATGAACGATACCGGTACCGGCCTCGGTGGTGACAAAATCACCGGGCAGCATCGGCACGTCGAAGCCGTAATAATCATCAAGCGCATGGAGCGGATGGCGGCAGACAGTGCCTGCCAGTTCCGCGCCCTTGAACCGGGCGAGTTCGTTGGTCGCGGCGATACGGGCCTGCTTGCAGACCGCATCGAGCAGTTCGGCTGCAACCACCAGACGCTCGCCGGGACGGGCATGGCTGCCCTCTTCCAGTTCCGTTACCTCAACCAGCACGTAATCAAACTCGGCACCATAGGCGAGCGCACGGTTGCCGGGGATGGTCCACGGGGTCGTGGTCCAGATCAGCACCGCCGCATCCTCGATCGCCGGAACAGATGTTTTGGCAACCGGGAAGCGGACCCAGATCATCTGGCTCTGATGCTCGTGATACTCGACCTCGGCATCGGCCAGCGCGGTTTTCTCGACCACCGACCAGAGCACCGGCTTGACGCCCTTATACAGGCCGCCATTGCGCACGAACTTGAAGATTTCGGCAACGATGGTCGCCTCGGCATCGAGGGTCATCGTCTTGTAGGGCTGTTCCCAGTCGCCGATAACGCCAAGGCGCTTGAATTCCTCAGCCTGAATATCGACCCATTTCTGGGCGAAGTCGCGGCATTCCTGACGCAACTCGAGGATTGGCACATCATCCTTGTTCTGGCCCTTGGCGCGGTACTGTTCCTCGATCTTCCATTCGATCGGCAGACCGTGACAGTCCCAGCCGGGGACATAGACGGCATCCTTGCCGAGCATCTGCTGCGACCGGGTCACCACATCCTTCAGAACCTTGTTGACCGCATGGCCGATATGGATGTTGCCATTGGCATATGGCGGGCCGTCATGGAGAACAAATTTCTCCCGTCCCTTCGCGGTTTCGCGCTGCTGTTTATAGAGGTCAATCTCGTTCCACCACTGGAGGATTTCCGGCTCCTTCTTCGGCAGGCCGGCGCGCATCGGGAAATCGGTAGTGGGCAGGAATACGGTATCTTTAAGCTCGGTTGTCATATCGGTCGATCTTGTCGTCTCGAGTCAGTCGCGCGGTTCCACGTTCGGGCAGGCACAACGCCAAGCCCCCGCGCCGCGGTTCTAACGGATTTGATTGGCAATGTCTCGGTAAGAAACACGTCAGATGGCCGCAATACCGGCCATACACTCAGCACAAATGTCCCAGCCGCCGGGTCAGACGACTGGGTTGATAATTCGTATGGCGAATTGTGTGTGCTCACATGTCATGGGATCAGCATGAACCAAGCGCAGGTCAAAAACAAGCAGCGGCCCTGACACATAAGCGCGAAAAGTTTCATCCGCTACTTGATACACCATAAACGATTCCCCAGATAACCATAATAGCAATGGATATGGAGGGGGTCCTGACAGCGCGACGATGTCCTGATGATCGCACAGCGATGGTTGAGGTGGATCGGTTCGGTACGATCATTGACATATGCCCGACCTGCAGCGGTACCTGGTTTGATATTCATGAACTCGAGGCAATAACCGATCAGGCTGCCCGCAGAATTGCCAAACTGAAGATCGGGCAATGCGGTACTGAAATCACCGAAGAACGGTTGCGCAAAGTCTTTGCCCGCAATTTCGCCCTCCCGACCGAAACACCCCATCGACACTGTCCCTGTGAGGGCACCGGCATGGAGCTCCGCGAACGCAATGGTGTCACTGTCGACTGGTGCCCGATCTGTCGTGGCATCTGGTGCGACAAGGGCGAACTGGACGCCATCGTGCACAATACGGCCTGGCTGCTGGTCGGCACCGGGGCCTATCATGAAATCGATGCATTGCCCCTGCCGCTTGTCAGCGAAACCGCTCCGCCAGACCTACCGGACTGGATTGGCGACGGTCCTCGCGGACCGGCTGCCATCCGCGCGGTTCGCCAGAGTGTTCATGGTGTTCACCGCCTGCCGCCATTCGATTCCGAACGCACCTGGTCCTCACGCGATACCATGAGAGCAGGCAAGGATATCGCCTTCTCATGCGGGACGGCCCATCCAGTCGGGCTGGCAATCGGCATTGGCATCATGGCGATCGGGGCAATATGGACACTGCGCAACAACAGTGATCGGAAATACCAACTTTCAGACAGTCAGTTACTGGCAAAGGCAGTAGCATTGGACGCGAAAAGGCGACGATCTGAAGCTGGAGACAGGCAGGATGAGTGACCGGCTATGCCCTGTGGACGGGGCCAAACTTGCAGAAACCGAGCATTACACGGCGGTTGTCGATCAGTGCCCGCATTGCCGTGGCGTATGGTGCGACAAGGGTGAACTGGAAACCATGGTCGAGATGTCGGCCCGTGGCCTCGCCAAGCTGCGCCGGAACCAGCCGAACCGCACGCCCTTTACCATCCGTGATCCCAACATGCTGCGACCCGGCACCCATCGGAGTTGCCCGAATGACGGTGCCGGTCTCGATCACCGGGAACGACACGGGGTTGCCGTGGATTTTTGTCCCTTATGCTATGGCATCTGGCTCGACACCGATGAATTGCAGGCGATCATCAATCTGACTGCCGAATGCCTGATCCGGATGGGTCCGGATGTAGACCTCGATACGGTCGACCTGCCCCTGCCGCGCGAGCCGGAGCGGGCAACCAAGCCAACCGCCGAGCAACTGCACAAGCGTTTCTACCCATCCGACAAGCCTGCCGATGACCATGAGCTGACCAATATCTTTGGCAACGTCAGCGATTTGCTCGACATCTTCAATCGCTAGACAGATCAAACCCCAAGCAGACTGCGCGCTTTCAGGGCATCCTGTTCGATTTGCGCCTTCAGGGCATCGAAGTTGTCGAATTTCTGTTCCGGCCGGATGTAATCGACCAACTGCACCCGCAGAAAGCGGTCATAGAGTTCCGGCGCCACATCGAACAGATGCACCTCGAGCAATTCCTGAACGCCGTCAACGGTGGGACGCTTGCCGAAATTGGCGACACCCGACCACCATTCGGCTGGTTCGGCCGCATCGATCTTGTCCTCGGAAATCGCAGCCCGGACCGCATAAACGCCATAGGCCGGGCGCTGCAGATCCTCATCAAGGGTGATGTTGGCGGTCGGGAAGCTGATTGTCCGCCCCCGTTGCGCGCCCTGCTTGACCGTCCCGGCCAGCGTAACCGGTCGTCCCAGTATCTCGGCGGCATGGCCAACATCACCGGCCATCATCAGCGCTCTGATCCGTGAGGATGACAGTGCACCGGTTTCGTCACCGACCGCGTCAAGCGCAACGGTTTCGGCATCGGCAGATGCCAGCATGCGGGTCAGCAGGGCAATATCGCCCTTGCGCCCATGGCCGAACCGGAAATCCTGGCCCACCACGACATAATGCGGTTTCAGACCGTCGATCAGCGTGTTCTGGACAAAATCCTCCGCACTTTCCTCGGCCAGTTCGTTGTCAAATCGCAGGGCGAGCAGATGCTGCACACCCAGCCGTTGCAGCAGCCGAGCCTTCTCCCGGAAGGTGGTGAGACGGAAAGGTTCGAGATCAGGCGCAAAGAAAGCACGCGGATGCGGCTCGAAGGTCATAACCAGCAGCGGCAGATCATTGTCCGAGGCAAGCCGGGCAGCCGTTTCGATCAGGGTACGGTGGCCCAGATGAATCCCGTCGAAATTGCCGATCACGACAACACCACCAAGGGCGTCGGCGGCAAGGTCGCCAATGCTGCGATAGAGTTTCATCGGGTCAGTAGATACAGCTCGGGATCGGAAAAAGACGGCGAAGTTGTACGCGGATCATCCGCGAGACACCAGTGCCGAACCCGAATTAGCGAAAATAATTATCGGCTGTAGAACAGGCTGCGGATCTGCATCGCGACCTTGCTGAACACCGAGCCGGTATCCGGCGGGATGAAGGCATAGGTATCGAGCATCTGGCCGTCATAGGGCAGGCCGAATTGTTGCGCCACCACATTGGGGTCGATCACGATCGGACCCGGACCAACCCCCATTTCCTGTGCCAGACGCAGGTGCTCCTGCATGCTCGGATGAGCCTGGAAGAACCGCTCGTAACTCGGATTGATCGGATCGACGGCATTGACCATCTGGTTCAGACCGCTGCGCACACCGGCCGGGTCACCATTCATCATCGCCTGACTGATCGGTGGCGTTGCCTGTTGCTGGCCGCCGCTGACACCGGGTACCGCAGTGCTATAGACATTGTTTTGCGGCGCTGCCGGCGCCTGATAGCTGCTGGCGGCTGAGCCATAGGAAGCGTTGCTCGCCTCTGCACCACCAGAGTAACTGGCTGCCGCCGCCGCGCGGGCACCATCGAACACATGGGAGCCGTCATTCGGCGCTTCATTACCACCAATGCCGAACCCCTGTTGCGCCCAGCGGTCTTTCAGCTGTTTACCGGCAACCTTCATCAACTCGACCTGCGAGAGCAGTGCCTGGCTGTGCGGGCTGCAGGCATAGCTTTCGATTTCATTACCGGGGTCTGGAGTTGGCATGATCGATTGAGCATGGGCCTTGCCAGCAAAACCGAACAGCATGGCCGCCGCCGCAATCCCGGCAGCAAGCGCCAGCAACGACGTGCCGATGGCCAGATCGCGGGCGCGCGTATCTTCAGCGGCACGGGCGGCAGCATGGGCCGCAGCGCGATTATGGTACGGGTAGTTGCGATGTGTCACGACAGAAACCCCCTATTCAAACCTGATCCGGCCAATCCAGCGGGCACACCCTGCCCGCACATGATCATGCCTATAACTATGGTATCTCCCATCACCCTTGTCAGTAAATTAACACAAATTAACGGAGAATGAACGCGTGATTCTGTCGGAATCATTTGTTTACCTGTTGTCACTGCCCGCACAACGCACGGCAGGTGATTTATGCAAGAGGTTAAACAGAATGGTTGTTATCGACTTTTACCCCCGCCGTTTGCTCGGTCCGAAAGAAATTTCCGATCGCGCCGCCTATCAACCGCAAGAGCTTGATTACGACTATCCGCTGGTTGATGACCGTGACGACATCGACGAGCATGCATTTGACCACAGAAACCTTAATGAAATGTATCCGCATGATGACGGGGATACAGGCTCGGCGAGCCATGATGTGACGGAGTATGCCCGCTGGATGGCGGCCAATCATATCCGCTACAGCAAGGACCAGACCAAAGCGCCGGAACAGCAGAATGGTGCCGCCAATCTCGATCGCTCGGCCATGCCCAATCGGGACCTGATCCGCTCGGCCCATGAACTGCGGGCAGCGGCACAGAGACTACGCGATCTCGCCGGTGAATTGCGCGCAACCCGGACCCGGCTGCAGGGACAGGAACACGGGCATATTGGCAAAAATCCGTAAACCATGCGGCAACAGAGAAAAGCGGCTGAACTTCCCGACCATTTCTGATTAAGTCATGCCTGATTTCAGCCTTGGTATCTTGCAGCCCTCAGGATCAGCCGCTTTTCCATGTCTCACCTCTCTGAAGCTGACGGCACCGCCGATAACCGTGAGCAACGCCAGCAGAATCTGGCGATTGCCGCACTGCTTCTCGGCGCTGTCGGCATCGCATTCGCGCCGATCCTGGTCCGGCTCAGCGATGTCGGGCCAACCGCCATTGCCTTCTGGCGCGTCGCCCTCGCCTGCCCGTTGCTGTTCGCCATGGTGGCATGGCGTGGCCACAGACAACGCAAGCGTCAGGAAGAAAACCGGGTCCAGCCTCAGCCTCTGGCAATCAGGGAAATCGGCGCACTGTGCTTTTGTGGGTTGATGTTCGCTGGTGATCTCGCGGTCTGGCACTACTCCATCGCCTTCACCACCGTCGCCAATGCGACTTTGCTGGCCAATCTGGCACCAATTTTCGTGGCACTTGCCGCCTGGCTGATTTATCGCGATCCACCGAACCGCACATTGCTGATCGGCATGGCGCTGGCCATGGCTGGCTGCGGCATCCTGATGTCGACCAGCCTGAAACTGGGACAGAGCCATGTCTTCGGTGACTTGCTCGGCATCATTACCGCCATGTTTTATGCCGCCTATCAGATCAGTGTCGGGCGGCTCGGGAAGCGCTACAGCGCTGTCATGATCATGGCGTGGTCATCACTGACCACCGCACCGGTGCTGCTGGTACTGGTTCTTGTTCTCGGCGAACCGTTTCTGCCGACAAGCGCAACGGGCTGGGCGGTGGCATTCGGCGTGGCGTTTATCAGCCAGTTTCTTGGGCAGACGCTTATCGCCTACGGCTTTGCCCATCTGAACGCGACATTCTCTTCTACCAGCCTGTTGATCCAGCCGGTAATGGCAGCGCTGCTGGCATGGGCCATCTTCGGGGAAGCCCTCGGGCCAATACATATTGCCGGGATCGCCGTGGTTCTGTCCGGTATCTATATTGCGAAGCGGGCAAGTCGCCGGATCATCAAACAGACCATCAAGCCCAAGGGTTAAGCCCTAATGCACTGCCTCGGAACCGGGTGCGGTTGAGGCATCGCTCGCAGGTGCGGCACTGCCCTTACCCGCCATGCTCGTTAGCTTCCGGGCAAATTTCCGGGGACCGGAGGCTGCCTTCTCCGCAGTCTCAAACACGGGTTTGAAGCGGCCAAGCGCCTTGCCCATGGTTAGGACATTGTCGATCCGCCGGTCGAGAAACTTCCAGCTCGCCTCGTGATCCTCGGAACTGTCATTCAGCCAGAACAGGGTGGTCGAGATAATGACACCCGACAGCAGGCCGCGCTTTGTATAGTGATTGTAGTCCTGCGCGGTATCCCCCGCCTTGATCCAGAACCGGTCCGCCGAACGCCAGACCGACTGCGGCACCTGTCCGCCATAGCGCGGACGCGGCAGCAGGGCAAAGGAGCGGCGCACCGCATCCTTGTGCGGGGCGAGCGCTTCCAGACGCGCCTTCACAGCGACGGTAATACGGTCACGGACCCGCATGGCGTCGAGGTCGAGCGTCTCCATATGGGCCAGCGCCTGACGATCGGCCCAGTCGGCCATTTGATCCAGCAACTGCGGGATACCGTTCGGACAGGCCGCCTCAATATCCGCCTGTCCGAGCTTGAGCATATCCCGGGCATGCTCAACCGCTTTCGGTGTCCAACCATCGAAGGGAACATTATCCAGAACCGCGAGCATGATCCTGTCGCGCAGGGCGTCCAGATCCTCAGCCTTCTTCTTCGTCATCATCCGCTCCTTCAGCCGCCATCAGTTCCTCGGAAAATCCGAAACTGAGCAAATCATCCATACGATCCAGATAGAGCACACCATCCAGATGGTCCACCTCATGCTGCAAAACCCGGGCATGGAAATCAAAAACTTCCTCATCAATTTCATTGCCATCGAGATCGTGGGCCTGCACCCGCATATGGCGATAACGCGGCACCAGACCCTGCATACCCGGAATGGACAGACAGCCCTCACGGCCACCCACCATTGCCTCATCCAGCGGCGTCAGTACCGGATTGACAAGCACGCGCGGCTCCATCGGCACGGTATTCTCACTGTCGCCGATCCGCGCTTCAGGGATTCGATAGACCAGCAGTCGGGCGGCAACCCCGACCTGCGGCGCGGCAAGGCCGACACCGGGGGCCGCCACCATGGTTTCAATCATATCGACGGCAAGTCGGCGGATTTCCGGGGTTATCGGCTGGGCAACTGGGTCGGCAATCCGACGCAGTGTCGGGTGTCCCATGCGGATGATCGGCAGGATGGCCATAGAGGAAAAGGTCCAGTCAGAGAGGCAAAAAACCTATATTTTCATAAATGATGGCTGAATATCAGAAAAACAGTTAAATTTACGGTCAGTCAGGACTTTACCTTACAAAACGGCTGGTGTATCAACGCCGCTGATTTGATGAATGGGCCGTTTTCGGTCATATTCATATGGGTAGATCGACACGTGACGGGCCTTGCACGGCAGATCGTCATGATATAGACCGCCCAAACTTGTCATTGTAACGGTTTTGAATTTTATGCCGCGGGGACGCGGTGCGGGCTACTGGTCCGCATGACCCCGCACCAACTGGAGGATTGAACCATCGTTAACGTTCAGGTTCGCGACAACAACGTCGACCAAGCTTTGCGCGCGCTGAAGAAAAAGCTGCAGCGTGAAGGTGTGTTTCGGGAAATGAAACTGCGTCGTAACTACGAAAAGCCTTCCGAGAAGAAGGCTCGTGAGAAAGCGGAGGCCGTTCGCCGCCACCGCAAACTCATGCGTAAGCGCATGGATCGCGAAGGCTATTAAGCCTTAAAATAAATTCAAATCGTTACGCGATGGCGCGGATCAGCAGGTCCGCGCCCTTTTGCGTTTGCAACTCGGTAGCCCGAGGCGATAGCCAATCAGACCATGCAAGCCGGATCAGACCGGCTGGGTCGCAATCGCCAGCCAGTGCCGCAGATCATCATTCAGATGCGGCGCGATCAGGTCATAAACCCGGGCATGATAGGCATCGATCCAGCCCTGCTCCTCCGGTGACAGCATCTCGGCCACGATCAGGTGGCGGTCATAAGGGGCCAGCGTCAGGGTTTCAAACCCGTACATTTCCCGCTCGTCACCGGGGCTGGGTGCCGGTTGGACCAGCACCAGATTTTCGATGCGGATGCCATATTCGCCGGTGCGGTAATAGCCGGGCTCATTGGACAGGATCACCCCCGGCTCAAGCGCATGGTCATTGCTGGCCTTGGAGATGCGTTGCGGCCCCTCATGGACATTGAGGAAGCAGCCGACGCCGTGTCCGGTGCCGTGATCGAAATCCAGCCCGCGTTGCCAGAGCGGCTGACGCGCCACCGCGTCGATCGCCGCTCCATTGGTGCCCTTGGGAAACCGGGCCATGGCCACCGCCAGATGCGCTTTCAGCACCAGCGTATAATGCACGCACATCTGCGGGCTCGGATGGCCGATGGCGGCGGTTCGGGTTATATCGGTAGTGCCGTCGGGATACTGACCGCCGCTGTCGATCAGGAACAGTGCATCCTCGGCAAGCGGAATATCCGTCGCCTCGGTCGCCCGGTAATGGACGATCGCGCCATGGGCACCCATCCCGGCGATGGCGTCAAAGCTGTCATCGGTATAGCCGTCAACATCGCGGCGGAAGTCGCGCAGCTTGGCCACCGCCGTCAACTCGGTAGCGCCCTCGCCGACCGCGGCGGTTTCGAGCCAGTGCAGAAAGCGGGTAATCGCCACTCCATCGCGCAGATGGGCATTGCGCATACCCTGCTGTTCGGTGGCGTTCTTTACCGATTTCGCAACCTCGACCGGATCGGTCTGGCGCTTCAATTCGGCCTTTGCCGCCTTCAGCACTTCAACGACCGCCTGCGGCGTTGAGCCGGGGGCGATTGATACCCGCCGCCCCTTCAGCTTTTTCGAGAAATCGGCGAGCCAGTCGGCAAGCGCGCCTTCCTCATGCAATTCCACGTGATTGCCCAGATGGCTGCGCACCGCACGGGTCAGCTTGCGCTGGTCACAGAACAGCGCCACATCGCCATCATCCTTGAGTACAGCAAAGGACAGGGGCAGCGGTGAATTCGGCACATCACAGCCACGGATATTGAGCAGCCAGGCAATGCCATCCGGCTGGCCAAGGAAATGAGCCGCGCAATTATCCTGCTGCAGTTTTTCCGCAAGACGTTGGCATTTGTCCCGGGCGGATTCACCGGCCAGATCAGCCTGATAGACACTGAACACGCCGAGCGGCTCAGCAGGCTGGCCGCCCTGCTCGGCCTGCCAGATGCGATCAACCGGATTCCCGTCCACCGGCTTGAGGTCGATGCCCCGTGCCTCCAGCGCTGTTTTCAGACGCCGAATAGCGGCATCGGTATGCAGCCACGGGTCATAGCCGACCACATCACCCTTGCCGAGCGTGGCCGTGACGAAATCACTGACGGTATTGCCGCCATATTCCGGGAAGGTGAAAACCTCGCCATTGGACTGGTCGCGCACCTGTAGCGTGTAGCGCCCGTCAACAATGACCGCCGCCGCCTTGGCGGTGACGACACAGATACCGGCAGATCCGGTAAACCCGGTCAGCCATGCCAGACGTTCATCACCCGGCGGCACCTGCTCGCCCTGAAACCGGTCTGAGCGCGGCACCAGAAAGGCATCGATCCGCGCTGCCTTCATATCCCGCCGCAGGGCCTTGATCCGATCCGCCTGTGTTCCCGCGTCGGGCGGTGCCGCAGTGGGAGACTGTGGCGGCAGTTGCGCCAGACCGGCCGCGAGATCATCAAGCAATGCCTCATCCACCGAGCCCAGCTTTTCCGCCAATGCCGCCAGATCATCACGGGGGCTTGCCTGCCCTGCCCGCCGGGCAACGCTGGACAGCCCGGCAAGCCAGTCCCGCAACGCTGCCCGGTCCATGTCACCGGCCTGATTGCCCAGCTTGTTGAGAAAGGTATCGATAGAAGAATTGGGCATAAAACGGGGGACTCCGCAGACAGAAGAGCCAAGAGAAGAAGACCCGTTATCTGTCGCATGGGGTGCAACATATGCACAAGTCCCCATATTTCGTTCGCACTCGCACAAAAATATATTGCAACGCAGTAAAGGTCATGTATGCTGACCTATATGCGCACATACAATGTGTACCAAAAACATAATCACGAAATGGGATCAGGAACGACCGGTGGCGCTAATCGCAACCACGTCGGCCGTGCCTAATCGGCCAAGTCGACAATGCTTGAAAGGCGCTTACCAATGTCACAATTCAATCAAGACGAAGATTTCGCACCTGTACCAGTTCACGAAGATCTCGAAGCCCTTATGGCTCGTGGTCGCCGGATGCGCTCTGAAGCGTTCATCACCGGCCTGAACGTCCTGTTCCATGCTCTGGGCAAAGCGCTCGATTCAGCCAAGCCAAAAGGCTTCGCCCACGGCGCGCGCAAAACCCACGCGTAATAGTCAGCCCGGGCGCCGGATAACCAGCGTTGTCCAGATACCCCGGGCGATCTTGCGCTGCAGGACCATACCCTGTCTCCGATAGGCGGCATTCACCCGTGCCGCCTGTCGGTTAAGTAAGCCTGCCAATACCAGATAGCCGCCCGGCGCCACCTGACGCGCCAGATCACGGGACATCCGCTCCAGTGGCCGCGCGAGGATATTGGCAAATACCAGATCATATGGCGATTGCCCGGCGATTAGACCCCCTGACGGCCCGTTCGACCAACCGGTGCTGATCCGGTGCTGCAAGCGATTCTGACGAATATTCTCCTTCGCGACCGCGACCGCCTGCCGGTCAATATCCGTCGCGACCGCCATCGGGCACCCGGCCCGCACCGCCGCCATGGCGAGCACCCCGGTTCCCGTACCGACATCAAGAACCTTTCTGAACCGTCGCCGCTTGAGCAGATCATCGAGCGCCAGCAGGCAACCGCTGGTCGAACCATGATCGCCGGTACCGAAGGCCGTTGCAGCATTGATCTCAAGCGGGAAGATAGAGGCTGGCAGTGGATCGGTCAGATGGCTGCCATAGATATAAAACCGACCGAGATGGATCGGCTTGAACCCCTCATAGACCCGCGCCACCCAGTCAATCGGGTTCAGATGCTCAAGCGTGACCTCGGGTGTGTCCATATTCAGCCCGGCAGCCACAATCGCGACAACCGTCTCAATGCCGCTCAGATCAGGCTTTTCAGCGGCGTAACCCTTGGCGGCCCACACATCCTCGCGGATTTCAAACTCCATCTGGGCATCGGTGAACTCGGCCAGAGCCAGGGCAAAGGCTTCTGCCGTCACATGATCTGTCTCAAGGTGGATCATCACCACCCAGCTTTCGCCCGGTTTGGTCATTGCTGATATTGCCTGATTGGTTCTGGCATCAAAGACGCCGAAGGATGCCGGACCATATACCGCCGATCCCGATCAGGCTATGGCCAAGGCCAAAAATGCAGCGGCCTATACATCACTCGCGGGTTTCAGGAAGCTGTCCATCAGCTTCTTCTCCCCTGAATGATCGAACTTGACCCTCACCTTGTCCTTGTCCGCACCGGTGACGGAGCCATAACCGAACTTGTCATGGAACACCCGGTCGCCGACCTGAAAGGCCGAGGACGGGCTGGAGCGTTTGGGCACGGAATAGGATGGCTTGCGTTCACGCGGCTGCAGTTTCCGCGCCTGGGTCATGGCATCGCGCAGGCGTTGGGCAGATGCGCTCGGCTGATTGCCGACATTGTTCCAGCTCGCCCGGCCACCATAGCCCTGCCCCCAGCCGCCAGAGCTGACACTGGCCGGTGCCTCGGCATCCACGTCGATACTCTCGTCCGGCAGTTCATCAACAAACCGCGACGGCAGTGAACTGGTCCATGACCCGTGAATCCGTCGGTTACCCGCATGGGTAATGATCGCCCGCTTGCGTGCCCGCGTGATGCCGACATAGGCAAGCCGTCGTTCCTCCTCGAGACCGGCAACACCGCTCTCATCCATCGCGCGCTGGTTCGGGAAAACGCCCTCCTCCCAGCCCGGCAGGAACACGGTATCGAACTCCAGCCCCTTGGCCCCATGCAGGGTCATCAGGGTAATCGCCTCACCATCGGCATTTTCCTGATTCTCCATGACCAGCGAGACGTGCTCAAGGAAACCAGTCAGGCTCTCGAATTCCTCGATTGCCGTCACCAGTTCCTTCAGGTTCTCGAGCCGACCCGGCGCTTCAGGGGATTTGTCCTCCATCCACATGGCCGTATAGCCACTCTCATCGAGGATCATCTTGGTCAGTGTCGCATGATCCTCGGTCTCGATCAGCGACCGCCAGCGGGCGAAGTCTTCGAGCAGACCGCGCAAGGTGGTCGCCGTCTTGCCCTTGACCGCACCATTCTCGATCATCCGCCATGACGCCTCGACCAGCGGCATATTCATGTCCCGCGCCGCCATCTGCAGGTTCTGCAGGGTCTTGGCACCGATCCCGCGCTTGGGCTTGTTGATAATACGCTCGAAGGCGAGGTCGTCAGCCGGTTGCGCCACCACGCGCAGATAGGCCAGCGCATCGCGAATTTCCTGCCGCTCATAGAACCGCGCCCCGCCGATCACCACATAGGGCACGCCGAGGGTGATAAAGCGTTCCTCGAACTCACGGGTCTGGAAACCAGCACGAACCAGCACCGCCATATCGGCAAGCGAATGCCCCTTGGTCTGCAGCGCCTCGACCTCGTCACCGACCCAGCGCGCCTCTTCCTCACCATCCCAGACCGAGCGCACCCGCACCTTCTCGCCGCCATCGGCACTGGTCCAGAGCGTCTTTCCCAGACGGCCCCGGTTATTGGCAATTACACCGGTGGCACAGGCGAGAATATGGCTGGTCGAGCGATAATTTTCTTCCAGCCGGATGATCGCGGCACCGGGGAAATCTTCCTCGAACCGCAGGATGTTGCCCACCTCGGCCCCGCGCCAGCCATAGATCGACTGATCATCATCGCCGACACAGCAGATATTCTTCGATGCCTGCGCCAGCAGACGCAGCCAGAGATATTGCGAGACGTTGGTATCCTGATACTCGTCGACCAGAATATACTTGAACTGGTGGTGATAGCTGGCCAGCACATCGGCATGGGCCGGGTCCTGAAAGATGGTCAGCATGTGCAGCATCAGATCGCCGAAATCACAGGCATTCAGGGTCTTCAGCCGGTCCTGATACAGCTTGTAGAGCAGGTTCAACCGGCCACCGGCGAGGTCACCGGCATCGGCTCGGCTGATCTTGTCCGGGGTCAGGCCACGATCCTTCCAGCGCTGGATCACGCTCATCAGCACCCGTGGCGGCCAGGCCTTGTTGTCGATACCCTCGGCTTCCATGATCTGCTTGAGCAACCGGATCTGGTCATCGGTATCGATGATGTTGAAATCGGATTTGAGACCGACCCGTTCCGCATGACGGCGCAGCATCCGTGCCGCGAGCGCATGGAAGGTGCCGAGCCACCAGCCCTCGACCGGCACACCAAGCAATCCGCCGACCCGCTCGCGCATCTCGCGCGCGGCTTTGTTGGTGAAGGTAACCGCAAGGATCTGGTGCGGTGCCGCCTTGCGGGTCGCCAGCAGATGCGCAAGGCGGGTGGTCAGCGCACGGGTCTTGCCGGTACCGGCACCGGCCAGCACCAGCACCGGACCATCGGTGGTCAGCACCGCTTCCCGCTGCGGGGCGTTGAGGCCATGCATATATGGCGGTTCATCCGCCGCCGGGTTTGCCATATCGGCTGAGTGATCGATCATCGCGTTTTCCATGATGCCTATGAATATAGCAGCGTGCCATGGATGGCCAACCAGCGAAAAAGATCAAAACGTGAACATTAGGCCTTTTTATGTGCATAAATGGCTCAGTTTACCGCCACACCGGTCCGCCTGCGCGCTGGTCCGAACAGGCAGGCAAACAACAGCACCAGACCACTGACCGTGGCGATCATGCCGGCCGCGCTGACGGCATAATCAATGCCGAACCACATGGGGCCATAGCCCGCGAGAACATAGCCGAGCACGGCAGAGACAGCAGCAAACAGCGCCGACCAGCAGAGCTGTATACCGAGCCGGTCGGCCATCAGCCGAGCCGCCGCCGGTGGGCAGATAATCATGGCAATCACGATGATCGAGCCAACGGCATCAAAGGCCGCCACCGCCGCAATCGCCACCACCAGCACCAGCGCCATACCGAGGATGCGCACCGGAATGCCGATGGTTGCAGCATAGCCGGGATCGAAAGTGGAAATGCCGAGTGGCCGCCACAGGACACCGATGAAGCCGAGTACCAGCACCAGCGCGCCAAGCACGCGCCAGACCTGCACCGGCATATCGGCCAGTGCCACCGGATCAAGCAAGGCAGCCCAGCTATCCCCGGCGAGCCAGATCAGGCTTTCCAGATTGCCATAGAGCGCGTGCTGGACATCGAGATGCACGCTTGAGGTGTCAGACTGCTCAAGCAACAGGACACCGGCGGCAAACATGGTGGTAAAGACAACGCCCATCGCCGCCCCCGGCTCAACCCGGCCCACCTGTCGCACCAGTTCGATCAGCAGCACGGCGACAATCGCCGCCACCGCCGCACCGATCATCATCGGTACCGCCGCCACCGCACCGGTGACCAGAAAGCCGAGTACGATGCCCGGCAACACCACATGGCTGATCGCATCGCCAATCAGGGCCTGACGACGCAGGAGCAGGAAGTTACCCGGCAAGGCACAGGCGAGGCTGGCGAGCATACCGATCAGCATCGGGGTCAGGCTGAGGGCGACAAACTCATTCATGACATCACCCCGGCGATGGCGGAGAGGTCGCGATCCAGCGCCTCGATTTCATCGACGGCCAGCACGGTCTCGATCGGGGTCAGCCCGTCATAGCGTCCGGCCAGCGCACCATCAGGATCACGGCGGCGGGCCAGCGCCCAGCGTGCCTCATCCTGTGCCACGGCACGGGCGGCGTTGCGCCCGGCAAGGGTCGGCACGCCATCGGCCTGCAGCAAGCCTTCACGACGCAACAGATTGCGGCTGACCGGCTCAAGGATCGGTTCGCCGCGCGACATGGCGAGCAGGCCCTGGCGCCGATGCACAACCTTCTGAAACCGGCGCCAGGCAAGCCAATGGGCCAGCACACCACGGGTCGGGGCCAGCAGCATCGACAGGGTGAACAGGGTTGTAGCGGTCAGGACGATCACGGCACCGGTCGGCAGGCTCTCGCCGCTGGCCGAAATCGCCGTGCCGATATAACAGGCCGCACCGCCCATCACGGCGGCAATGCCGATCATATGGTCAGCTCGGTTGGTCCAGAACCGGGCGGCGACCGGTGGAATGATCATCAGCGCCACGATCAGGATCAGGCCGACAATCTTCAAGCCGATCACGGTAACGGCCAGCGCCAGAAACATCATGATCCGGTCGGTCCGGTGGGTCGGCACACCTAAAGTTTCGGCATAACCGGCATCAAAGGCAACCAGCAGCATCCGACGCCAGAGAAAGGCGATGCAGAGGGCCAGAACCGCTCCGCTGACCAGTACGGTCAGGGCCTCGGCATAGAGCATGGCTGCCGCCCCGCCGAGTAAGAACCCTTCCAGCCCCGCCGGTTTGCCGATGCCCAGCGTCTGGATCACCGTCAACAGTACAATACCGAGACCAAAGGCAACGGACAGTACCGCACCGATGGCGGCATCCTCATGCAACCGGGTTCGCCGTACAATCCATTCGACGGTCAGCAGGCCGATACCGGCCGATGCCGCCGCACCGAGCAGCAGCCCCGGCAGGAACCGCCCGTCACCACCGGCCAGCGCCATGATGATAAAGGCAATACCGACACCGGGCAGGGTCGCATGACTGATCGCATCCGAGACCATGGCGCGCCGCCGCAGCAGAACAAAGCAACCGATGGCCCCGGCGGTAATGCCGAGCAGCGCCGCCCCCAGCGTCACCAGCGCCGAGTTATAACCGGCACCGAGCGTCAGGGCGCGCAGGAACAGTTCCATATCCATGTCGCTTAACCCCCAATGCGTGCCGCATTCAGACGACCGGCATAGGCGGCATTGAGGTTCTCTTCCGTCAGCACCTCGGCGGTCGGGCCCTCGGCTACTTTCTGACAGTTGATCAGCAGGATACGGTCGAAATAGTCCCGGAGGGTCGAGAGATCGTGATGCACCGCGAGGATGGTCTTGCCCTCGGCCTTCAGCCCGCGCAGAACCTCGATAATCGCACTCTCTGTCGCGGCATCGACCCCGGCAAACGGCTCGTCAAGGATCAGCAAATCTGCCTGCTGTGCCAGGGCACGGGCCAGAAACACCCGTTGCTGCTGGCCGCCGGACAGCGCCCCGATCTGACGGTCGGCAAAGGCGCTCATCCCCCCCCTGTCGAGGCATTCACGGGCAATGTCGCGCTCGCGCTTTGTGGTCAGCCCGAGCCAGCCGAGGCGGCGATAACCGCCCATCAGCACCACATCAATGACTCTCGTGGGGAAATCCCAGTCAACACTGGCGCGCTGGGGGACATAGGCAAAACGGTCCCGCGCCCGGCCAATGGGCTGGCCAAAGATAGCCGCCGATCCTGCCAGCAGCGGCACGATACCGAGCGCCCCTTTGAGCAAGGTGGATTTACCGGCACCGTTGGGGCCGACAATCGCCATCATGCTGCCACGGGGCACGGTCATGTCGACGGCAAACACCGCCGGTTTCGCGCCATAGCTGATGGTAACACCGCGCAAGTTCAGGGCATCATGCCCTTCGTCGGCAAGCGGCAAGGCACTATCAGGGATCAGGGCTGGTGACGGGCTGGCAGTCATGTGAGATCAGGCTCCACCGCCGAGGCGACCGAGACGACCATCCGTCGGTGCCTTGCCACCGAGGGCACGAGTAATCAGCGTCACATTATGATCGATCATGCCGAGATAGGTGCCCTCATAGGTACCGTCCCGCCCCATGGCATCGGAGAACAGCTCACCACCAACCGAGACCTTGTGACCACGGGCCGCCGCACCCTCGATCAGGGCGCGTATGTTGCGCTCGGAAACCGAGCTTTCGACAAAGACGGCCTGAACATTATCGCTGACCAGCCGGTCAACCAGCGTCTCGATCCGCCGCAACCCGGCCTCGCTCTCGGTCGAAATGCCCTGAATACCGACCACATCGAAACCATAGGCCGCACCGAAATAGTTGAAGGCATCATGGGCAGTGATCAGCACCCGCGACGTCTCCGGCACCGTGGCCAGTCGCTCTCCGGCATAGGCGGTCAGCCGGTCCAGTTCCTGTTTGTAGGCATCGGCATTGGCATGGAACTGCTCCGCCGCTTCCGGGAATTGCGCGCTCAGGGTTTCAGCCGCCGCATCGACCACATAGCGCCACAGGACCGGGTTCATCCAGATATGGGGATCATAGCGCCCCTTGTATTCATCATGGGCCCGGAGCAAGTCCTTCGGCACCGCCTCGCCGAGCGCCACAACCGACTGGCTTTTCGCCAGTCGTTCCATGAACTCTTCCAGTTGCGCCTCAAGATAGAGGCCGTGCCAGATCACCAGCTCCGCCTTGGTCATGGCAACAATGTCCGAGCGGGTCTGACGATAGGCATGGGGATCAACGCCGGGGCCCATCAGGGCCGTCACCTCGACCGCATCACCACCAACAACCCGCACAGCATCGGCGAGCATACTGGTGGTGGCAACCACGCGATGCGGTTCTGCGGCACCCGCCTCATGGGCAGGTGCGAACAGGAACACCGAAACAAGGAATGCCGTCAGGGCACGGATCAACATAGGCAACGCGTAATCTCTCGCAGTGGCAGTAGCAGCGGCTGAGGTTATGTTTTTGGAATAATTCCAATTCACGTTTTCAGAGTTACAGCGATCATATATTGCGTCAATGGACAAAATTTTTTAGACTTGTCTAAACTTTTACACCCAAACACAAAACCGGCTGAAATCATGGCCTCACCGAAGAAAACGCCCTCCCCCCTGCAGGAAGCAAAAAATCAGGCACGCAGCTTCGAGGCGCTGCGGGAAGCGCATCAGCGTGAAATGTTCGAGGATTATGTCGAGCTGATTGCTGACCTGATCGACAATAACGGCGAGGCACGGGTTACCGATCTCGCCGAACGTCTGGCCGTTACCCCGGCGACCGTGAACAGCGCCCTGCAACGGCTGGTGCGTGAGGGGCTGGTGCGCAAGCTGCCCTATCGTTCGATCTTTCTGACCGATGAGGGGCGCAAACTGGCGGTGAATTCAAAAATCCGGCACCAGCTCGTGGTCTCGTTCCTCACCGCCATCGGGGTCAGTCAGGACGTGGCCGAAATCGATGCCGAGGGTATCGAGCACCATATCAGCACCGAAACCATGGCCGCATTCCAGCGCATTATTGACGAGCGGGCCTGAGCATCAGTGATGGCGGCCAAGGCGCTGATCAAGGCGATGGTCATCGATGCCCGCCGGTTCCTGATGGATAATGATCTCGGCATTCGGAAAGGCCGTCATCAGATCGGCTTCCAGCGCATCGGTAACCTTATGCGCCGCTGATACGGTCATGTCGCCGTCCAGTTCCAGATGAAACTCGATAAACAGGGTCGTGCCATCGGTACGGGTTCTGAGGTCGTGCAGGTCATCGGCTTCGGCATGAGCCGTTACGATTTCCGCAATCTGCTGCCGCACATCCTTCGGCAATTCATGATCGAGCAAGAGATGAAATGCGCGATAGCCGATCTTGCCAGCAGTCCAGAGCCAGAAGCAGACCGCAACCATGGCGAGACCGGTATCGAAAAACACCTGCCCGCTGCGCTCGGTCATGAACAACGCTCCGATAACCGCCAGCGTCATGATGATATCGCCGGAGTAATGCGCCTGATCGGATTCAATCGCGACAGACTGGGTTTTCCGCGCTACCCAGCCCTGAAACAGTACCAATACGATTGTCAGGACCAGTGAGAACACCAGTATCGAAATGGCCGGTGCCGCAGGTCCAACCGGCTGTGGATCCCATAGACGGTTGAGTGTTTCGATCGAGATCGCAATCGCCGACCCGGCGATAAAACCGGACTGCACGAGTGCCGCCAGCGGTTCGGCCTTACCATGGCCGAAGCGGTGCGAGCGATCCGCCGGGCGCTGGGCATACATGACACTGATCAGGATAACCGCCGAGGCCAGAAGGTCGAGCACGCTGTCGAGCAGGGAGACCAGCACACCGATACTGTTGGATGACAGATAGGCATAGGCCTTGACCCCGATCAGGGTCATGGCAACCCCGACGCTGGCATAGGTCGCCAGCCGCCGCAGCAGATTGTTCCGATTCATCTCGGCTGCCTGTTCCATAGTATTCATGGGAGAATTCCGGTTACGGGTAGAGACGTTCGGTGCGCCAGCCCTTGACCGGTCCCTCGGTCACGGACGGGTCGGCAGTGAAGACCATGCGGTTATGCAGGCGGAACGGCATATCTTCCCAGAACTCGATCCGGCGCGGCACGACCCGGAACCCGGACCAGTGCGGCGGGCGCGGAATGTCATCCTGCGTGCCATATTGCTGTTCCAGTTCGGCCACCCGCTGTTTCAGAGTCTCGCGACTGTCGAGCGGCTGGGATTGCAGCGAGGCCCAGGCACCGATGCGGCTGCCGCGCGCACGGCTGGCGAAATAGGCATCGGCATCGGCGGGATCGACCGGCACCACATCGCCCTCGATCCGCACCTGTCGGCGCAGGCTCTTCCAATGGAACAGCAAGGCCGCCGCCGGGTTGTCATGCAGCGCCTGTCCCTTGCGGGAAGCATAATTGGTGTAGAAGACAAAACCGCGACTGCCGAAATCCTTGAGCAGGACCATACGTGCCGAGGGAGTGCCGTCATCATCGACCGTCGCCAATGTCATGGCATTGGGATCATTCGGCTCCTTCTGCCGGGCCTCACCGAACCAGCTGCCGAACAGGTCATAGGGATCAATCAGCTCAATCGCCGAGACGCCCTCTTTATCGGGGTCAATCATGCCGTCGGCATTCGGGCCGGTGGTGAAAACAGACATCGCGCAAGCATCCTTTTTCAACTCTCTGCCAGTGAGGTACCCGCTCCTGCCCCTGGCTGCAATCCCTATCCATCCGGTTTTCACCCCGATCACGACTGACCGGGCCTCGTGCCCTGATATCCACACTGTTTTGAAAAAAAACACCCGAACCGCATCGGCACTGGCCTGTGCAGGCTTTCACAGGGAAAGTACGGGATATGAGACAGATCGGGATTGGCGGCAGTCACGGTCTGACAGAAAGATCAATATCGCTGTGAGATGGCTGACGCACAATGCGGAAAACGCCCACGGCACCGGGAAGGCAGACGAGAATGAAAAACCGCCCCAGCTTCAGCACCGTAATGGCAGGCGCCCTTCTGGCGCTCGGCATCACCGCCTGTACCCCTGAACATATTCCGGTGTTCTACGACACCTATGACAGCCCGGCGATCCGCGTGACACCGGTGCGTGGCGGCCTGATTTCATCAAGCCTTGGCCCCGGCCACGGTCCGACGGCCCAACCGCAATACGGCACCATCCTTGGCGCGGCCATTCCCGGCCAGCCCGGTCGTCAGCTGTCACGCACCGACATGATTTTTGCCGAGGAAGCAGGCTTCCGCGCCCATGCAGCCGCCCTCGGCCAAACGGTCCAGTGGGCGAATCCGCAATCCGGAAACTCCGGCACCATCACCCCGATCCGTCAGGGCCTTTCCACAATCGGCAGCGTCTGCCGCCAATATCACCAGATTATCAATATCGGTGGTCAGGTCGAGGAAGCTTATGGCACGTCTTGTCGCCAGCCGAACGGCGATTGGGTTGTGGTAAACTGAGTACCCTGCTAACACCTGCGGCATGGGCTTTTTGCGCCTGACCATTCAAGACTGAAAAAACGCGGCAGTTGGTTGCTGCCGCGTGAATAATATTGCCGCTGGGAAAACCTGTTATGACCAATACTTCGCAACTGATGGCCGGCAAGCGCGGCGTTATCATGGGCGTTGCCAATGACCGTTCCATCGCCTGGGGCATCGCCGAGGCACTGCACAACGCCGGTGCGGAACTTGCCCTGACCTATCAGGGCGAAGCCTTTGCCAAGCGTGTCAAGCCGCTGGCCGAGCGCATCAACTGCGATACCCTGATTGATTGCGACGTCACCGATGCCGCCTCCCTTGACAAGGCATTCGAGGAGTTGGGCAAGAAGTGGGGCAAGATCGACTTCCTCGTCCACGCCATCGCCTTTTCCGACAAACGTGAGTTGGATGGCCGCTATCTGGACACCACGCCGGAAAACTTCCGCCTGACCATGGATATCTCCTGCTATTCCTTCACAGCGGTCTGCCAGCGCGCGGCACCGCTGATGAGCGATGGCGGCTCCATCGTTACCCTCACCTATTACGGTGCCGAGAAGGTCATGCCCCATTACAACGTCATGGGCGTTGCCAAGGCGGCACTTGAGGCCTCGGTCAAATATCTCGCCGTTGACCTAGGCAAACAGAATATCCGCGTCAACGCCGTCTCTGCCGGTCCGATCAAGACCCTGGCGGCAAGCGGTATCGGCGATTTCCGCTATATCTTGCGTTGGAACGAATACAACGCACCGATGAAGCGCAATGTCAGTCAGGAAGAGGTGGGCAAATCCACCCTGTATCTGCTGAGCGATCTCGGCTCCGGTGTCACCGGTGAATGCCTGCATGTGGATGCCGGTTATCACGTGGTCGGCATGGCCTCGGTCGATGGCGCACGCGAAAGTGGTGAATTGCTGCAAAGCCTCGGCAGCAGCGAGTAAGGACACGCCGCAACGATGGCCGATAACAGCTTTGGTTCCCTGTTTCGCTTTACCACCTTCGGGGAAAGCCATGGTCCGGCCATCGGCTGTGTTGTGGACGGCTGCCCGCCCGGCCTGACGTTGTCGGAAACAGACCTGCAAGCCGATCTGGATCGTCGCAAGCCCGGCCAGTCACGCTTCACCACCCAGCGGCGTGAAGCCGATGAAGTGCGCATCCTGTCCGGCGTTTTCGAGGGCAGAACCACCGGCACGCCGATCGGGCTGCTGATTGAAAACACCGATCAGCGCTCCAAGGACTACGGCGAGATCGCCAACAGTTTCCGCCCCGGCCATGCCGATTACACCTATTGGGCAAAATACGGCTTCCGCGACTATCGCGGCGGCGGGCGTTCGTCGGCACGGGAAACCGCCATGCGGGTTGCCGCCGGTGGTGTTGCGCGACAGGTGCTGACCCAACACCCGGCCCTGAAAGACCTGCCCCCGATCCGTATCCGCGCTGCCGTTACCCAGATCGGCCCGCACGGCATCAACCGTGAGAACTGGGACTGGGATCAGGTTGACCAGAACCCGTTCTTCGGCCCCGATGCCGAGGCTGCGGCCACATGGGCCGACTACCTCGACGGTATCCGCAAGGATGGTCTATCCGCTGGTGCGATCATCGAATGCGTGGCCGAGAATGTGCCCGCCGGTCTCGGTCAGCCGATCTATGGCAAGCTCGATGCCGAACTGGCCTCGGCCATGATGTCGATCAATGCCGCCAAGGGCGTCGAGATCGGTGCCGGTTTTGCTTCTGCCGCGCTGGATGGCGTGCAGAATGCCGATGAAATCTTCCTTGATGAAAAGGGTCGCCCCGAATTTGCCAGCAACAATGCCGGTGGCATTCTGGGCGGTATCTCCAGCGGTCAGGATGTGGTCGTGCGCGTAGCGATCAAGCCGACCAGCTCAATCCTGACCCCGCGGGCAACCGTCAACCGGTTCGGTGAGAGCACGGACATTGTCACCAAGGGCCGCCACGACCCCTGCGTCGGTATTCGCGGTGTGCCGGTGGCCGAAGCGATGATGGCGATTGTGCTGGCCGACCAGTTGCTGCGCCATCTGGGCCAATGCGGTCCCGATGCCTTCACCCGCCCATGGGATCAGCGCTGACCCGAAAGCGTCGCCGCTTACTGACCCCTAATCATCGCCTTAATCATCATCGTCGGGGATAATCGCCTCGAACTGGATGCGCACATAATCAATGTGCCATTCGCCATTATAGGCCTGCAGCGCCGGTTTCAGCAGGGCCGCGACCTCTTTCACGAATTGCGGGCGCTCATTCACCGGCAGCTTGGCAATGGTCTTGGCGGTCATCAGCTCCAGCCAGGCCTCGATCCCCGCCGGAACATGGGTCAGGCGCGGAAAGATCGCGATTTCCCGCACCATGAACCCGGCATCTTCGAGCATGTCATGATACTGATCACGGGTCGGGAAGAACCAGTTGGGCAGGCAATCCGGCCCCAGCCCCCATTGGATCGCGACAGCCCGGAGAGCGGTACAGACGGCAGCGATATTGCCATGGCCGCCGAACTCACCAACAAAACGACCGCCGGGTTTCAGATGTGCCTTCACCTGACGGATCGCATCATCTGCCTTTGGCACCCAGTGCAGCACGGCATTGGAGAAGACGGCATCCACCATCTCCGGCAGTTCAAAATCGGTGGCATCGCCGAGGCGGGCATCAATGCCACGATCAACGGCGGCATCCACCATGGCCTGATCGGCGTCGATGCCGATCACGGTGGCACCGGCATCGAGTATCTTCTCGGTCAGGGCGCCATCGCCACAGCCGAGATCAATGATCGTCTCACCGGGTTTTACGGCCAGCAGGTCCAGTGCAGCGATCCCCAGATCGGAGACAAATCGTGCATTGCGCGCGTAGGCTGCGGCGTCCCATTTCTGTTCAACCATAGTTAATTACAAGTGTCCGTTTATGCCGAAGGCGGTTACGGTTGGCATACCCATTCCGTCCAGTCGGTGCAGTGCAGCACAGGACAGTATGCATAACAAGAAGAACCGCAAGGAGGAGCCCGGAAGATGCCGCAACCAGACCAGATCATGGCGCTCGATATTATCCCTGATCCGAGCACGCTTGATGATGCCAACCGGAAACTGTTTCAAATCTGCGAGGAAAAGTTCGGCTTTGTTCCCAATGTCCTGCAGGCTTACAGCGCGCGGGAACGGAAGCTGCAGACCTTCTCCCGCCACTATAATGAGCTGATGCTGGGAGAAAGCCGGTTAAGCAAGCTTGAGCGGGAAATGATCGCCGTGGTCGTATCCTCGGCAAATCATTGTTATTACTGCCTTGTTGCCCATGGTGCCGCCGTGCGACAATTATCCGGCGACCCGGAACTAGGTGAAATGCTCGTCATGAACTATCGTACGGCGGAGTTGTCCCCACGCCACCGCGCCATGCTTGATTTCGCCCACCGGCTGACCGTGCAACCGTCACAAATGGGTGAAACCGACCGACAGGCCTTGCGCGATGCCGGATTTGTTGATGAAGAGATCTTTGACATTGCTGACGTCACCGGCTTTTTCAATATGTCGAACCGTGTTGCCAGTGCCGTCGAGATGATGCCAAACCCCGAATATCACACCCTCAACCGTCAGGCCGCCGCGATTTCCGACACCTGATTCTGATTTGATTATCCCCCTCTTACGCGTCCCACCAAGGCCATAGACCATGTCTGATAACAATCCCTTCCGTACGCAGCATCCTGCCACTCCGAGCGATGCCGAGCGTCGCGCCGCCTGGCCGGAGACCCCGGCATCAGCGAAGAAAAGCCGTGCTGCCAGCAGCGGTGGCAATGGTGGGGGCGGCAACCTGCTCTGGCGCGCGGCCAAGGGCTTGCTGACCGTTATCGTCATCATGTTTGCCGGCGTGGGCCTGTTTATCGTTGCCGGCTTGTTCAGCCTGTTCAGCAGCCTGAGCGACATCGAAACCCCTGTCGCGCCGACAATGCCGAATGAAATAACCCTGTCCTATGCGCTTAACAAGTCACCGGCGGAAACCAATGTCGGCGGCGGCTTTGCCAGCCTGCTGACCTCGGACCAGACCGTACCGCAATTTGTCCGGGCGCTCGACGCAGCGGCGAAGGATGACCGGGTAAAGGGCCTGATCTTCCGCATTGAACCCATGCATATGAGCCTCGCCCATGCCCAGGAGATGCGCGATGCGATCATCCGGTTCCGTGAGGCAGGCAAGTTTGCCCATGTGTTCAGCTTCTCCATGGGCGACTTTATCGGCGGTACCGGCCCGTATTACCTTGCCAGCGCCTTTGACGAGATATGGATCCAACCGGCTGGCAGCATTGCCCTGACCGGTATCGGTACCGAACTGCCCTTCGCCGCCGACCTGCTCGCCCGCTTCAACGTCAAGTTCGAGGCGATTACCCGTGAGGAATATAAATCCCTCATGGCGCAATATACCGAGAGCTCAATGCCACCGGCACAGCGCGAGGCAATGGAAGCGCTGATCAACGACATGTATGAGCAACTGGTCGACGACATTGCCGCCGATCGCGGACTGCCTGCCGAAACCGTTATGGGCCTGATCGACCGCGCACCGCTGACAGCACAGGAAGCACTCGAAGCCGGGTTGATCGACCGTATCGGCTATCGTGACGAATTCCTCGACGAGGCACCGGAGAAGATTGTCTCCCTCGCCCGCTATGCCGCCCAGATCGAGCAACCTTCGGTCAAGGAGAACGGCATCGCGCTGGTACAGGCCGCCGGTCCGATCATGCAGGGCGTGGATGGTGAGGCCGCACTGTTCAGCGGCAACATGCGCACCAGCTATATCAATGAGGTGATGGAACAGATCATCGACGATCCGGCGATCAAGGCGGTTGTGTTCCGTCTCGACAGCCCCGGTGGCTCCCCCGCCGCCTCGGAGTTCGTTCGCCGTGCCCTGAAACGGGTGAGCGAGGCTGGCAAGCCGGTGATTGTCTCCATGGCCCGTGTCGCCGCGTCCGGCGGTTACTGGATTGCCAGTGGTGGTGACGCCATCATCGCGCAACCGGGCACCCTTACCGGTTCCATCGGTGTGGTTGCGGGCAAGCCGAACATGCAGGATTTCTGGCAGGAATGGGATGTCAGCTGGGCCCAGATCTATCGCGGCGAAAACGCCGACATGATCTCACCCAACGAGCCGTTCGATGCCGCCGGTCGGGCTGCGATCAACCGCTCCATGGATGCGATCTATCAGGACTTCCTCGCCCGTGTGGCCGAGAGCCGTGGTTTTAGCGTCGAGGAAGCCCGCGAACTGGCCAAGGGCCGGGTCTGGAGCGGTCGTCAGGCCTATCAGGTCGGTCTGGTCGATGAGCTGGGTGGTATCGACAAAGCCTTCGCCCGTGCAGCCTCTGCTGCCGGTATCGATGAGGGCGATGCCACGCTGCTGGTCTATCCGCGTCCGACCAGCCGGTTTGAAACCGTGATTGATCTGGTGAAGAATATCGGCAGCATCTATGAGGGGCTGCAGATCCTGAGCGAGCTTTCGGTGGTGGCTGAGAAAACTGGCATTCGCAATGTTCTGGAACTGGCACGCGATCCGTCCATGAACCAGACACCGGAGATTCTCACCCGCTGATTACGGCACCTTTCGGCCAAGGATCAGAAACTCGCGATTGCCCTCGGGCCCGGTAATCGGGCTCGGGGTCATCCCCTCGACCTGCCAGCCCGGCTGATCGGCGAGCCATGCCGCGATGCGCTCACAGACCTGCTGCTGCTTGTCGGTATCGCGCACCACCCCCTTCTTGCCGAGCTGACCGCGACCGACCTCGAATTGCGGTTTGATCAGCGCCACGAGCAAGGCGTTATCGCCGGTGAGCGCCATGGCCGCCGGCAGCACCAGTTCGAGGCTGATAAAGCTGGCATCGCACACCACCCAATCCACGGGGTCGGGTATCTGTTCACGGGTCAGGTGCCGGGCATTGGTCTGCTCCATCACCACCACCCGCTGATCATCGCGCAGCTTGTCGACCAGTTGGTCCTGTCCCACATCGACGGCATAGACGCGCGCAGCACCGTGATGCAGCAGCACATCGGTAAAGCCACCGGTTGACGCCCCCACATCAATCGCCGTAATGCCCTCAGGATTCAGGTTGAAATGCGTGATGGCGTGGACCAGCTTGAGCCCGCCTCTGGAAACCCATGGGTGGTCCTCACCGCGCAACTCCAGCACGGTATCGGCGGCGATCATCTGTGAGGGTTTGGTGACCGGCTTATCATCGGCGAAGACAATGCCCGCTTTGACCATGGCCTGCGCGCGGGAGCGACTGCGGGCATGGCCGAGATCAACAAGATACTGATCAGCCCGGACCCGCCGCCCCTGCTTAAGCTCGGCTTCAGGCGCGTTTGTGGGCATCTTTGGCAGTGGCATCGGCAATGCCCAGTGCCCGCATGGCAGTCGCAACGATCTGCGGTGCGTTCAGCCCCGCTTCCTCATATTGCAGTTCCGGTTTGTCATGCTCCTGGAAGATGTCTGGCAGGGTCATGGTACGGACAATCATGCCGCCATCGAGAATCCCGTCACCGGCCATGAATTGCAGGGTAAAGGCACCGAAACCACCAATGGAGCCTTCCTCAACGGTAATCAGCACCTCATGCTCCTTGGCCAGACGGCGGATCAGATCGTGATCCAGCGGCTTGGCGAACCGGGCATCGGCAACGGTGGTAGACAACCCACGGGCATCAAGCTCATCCGCCGCCTTGAGGCATTCCTGCAGACGGGCACCATAGGACAGCAGCGCGACCTTGGTACCTTCACGGACAATCCGGCCCTTGCCGATTTCCAGTGCGGTACCAAACTCAGGCATCTCGAGACCAACAGACTCACCGCGCGGATAGCGGAAGGCAGAGGGGCGGTCATCTAGGGCAACCGCCGTGGTCACCATATCCTGCAACTCGACCTCATCAGCTGCCGCCATCAGGACGAAGTTCGGCAGACAGCCGAGATATGAAATATCGAAGGCACCGGCATGGGTCTGACCATCGGCACCGACCAGCCCGGCGCGGTCGATGGCAAAGCGCACGGGCAGATTCTGGATCGCCACGTCATGCACAACCTGATCGTAACCACGCTGCAGGAAGGTGGAATAGATCGCGGCAAACGGCTTGTAACCTTCGGTTGCGAGACCGGCAGCAAAGGTGACGCCATGCTGTTCGGCGATCCCGACATCGAAGGTACGGTTCGGGAATTCCTTGCCGAACAGGTCGAGACCAGTGCCCGATGGCATGGCAGCGGTCACGGTGACGATCTTGTCGTCCTTTTTCGCTTCCTTGATCAGGCTCTGGGCGAAGACCTTGGTATAGGCAGGTGCCGCCGGTTTTGACTTTGCCTGTGCACCGGTCACAACATCGAATTTGGACACGCCGTGCATCTTGTCGGCGGACGCCTCGGCCGGCGCATAGCCCTTGCCCTTCTGGGTCACCACATGGACAAGGATCGGTCCCTCGCCCTGATCGTCGCGGACATTGCGCAGCACCGGCAGCAGGTGTTCCATGTTGTGACCGTCAATCGGCCCGACATAGAAGAACCCCATCTCTTCAAACAGGGTACCGCCGGTGACCAGACCACGGGCATATTCCTCAGCCCGTTTGGTGGCGTTCTTGATTGGACGCGGGAAGCGTGCTGCCAGATCGAGCACGTTCTTGCGCAGATTACGATATGGCTTGGATGAAATCAGGCGCGACAGATAGGCACTCATGGCACCGACCGGCGGCGCGATCGACATATCATTGTCGTTGAGGATGACGATCAGACGGCTGCGCATGGCACCGGCATTGTTCATCGCCTCATAGGCCATACCGGCACTCATCGCGCCATCACCGATCACGCAGATAACATTGTTCTTGCCGCCATCGAGATCGCGGGCCACGGCCATGCCGAGACCGGCAGATATCGAGGTGGAGCTGTGTGCCGCACCGAACGGGTCGTACTCGCTCTCCGACCGTTTGGTGAAACCGCTCAACCCGCCCCCTTGGCGAATGGTGCGGATACGATCACGGCGACCGGTCAGGATCTTGTGCGGATAGCATTGATGGCCGACATCCCAGATCAGGCGATCACGGGGCGTGTCGAACACGGCATGGATGGCGGTGGTCAGTTCGACGACACCCAGCCCGGCCCCCAGATGGCCGCCGGTAGTGGAAACAGCATCAACCATTTCCGTGCGCACTTCTTCTGCCAGCTGGGCCAGCTCGTCATCACTGAATTGCTTGATATCCGCAGGCACGGTGACACGATCAAGCAATGGCGTGACATTGGAAATAGTGCTGGTCATGGCTGGTCCTGATGTTGAATTGGTATGCTGCCTGATCGGACGGTGCTTGCCGTCACTCCGCATCCAGCGGTGAGCTTCCGGCAATCTGGCCGTCGGCGCTGATATTCAGGCGCTCGATCTTGGCCTGGGCCTGCTGCAGCTTCTGTTCACAATGTTTTTTCAAGGCGGCCCCGCGCTCATAGGAGGCAACGGCCTCATCCAGCTTTGCCGAACCGGATTCAAGGCCGCGCACGATGCCTTCGAGTTCCGCCAAAGCGGCCTCAAAGCTCAGTGCTTCAATATTTCCAGCCGTATTTTCGGCCGATTGCTGGGCCATGATCAATAACCTTGTCTGACAACCTGCCTTACACCCCTAAAGAGGCTTGGTATTTCTGTCAATCAGCAGCTTGCCTCGACCACCAAACAACCACGAAAAAGGCGCTTTCCGATCAGAAAGCGCCCTGTTCGATAATCTCTTGTGTGATCCGTCCGGATTACATGCCCTTTGGTGGTGGCAATGCTTTCGGTGGCGCAGGCAGTGCCTTCGGCGGAGCCGGAAGAGCCTTGCGTTCGGCACTTGGCAGGGCCTTTTGTCCTGAGCTGCCGCCATCATCAGGTCCGGTAAGACGTGGCGTATCCGGTCCTTCGATCCGACGTGGGCCTGAATCATGGCCGATGCGTTTGACCTCTTTGCCTTCAATAAAGCCGGCAACCATCGCATCGTGGCGACGACCGTGCATTTTCTCGGCAACACCGGAAACAAAGTCTGCACCGCCACCGGAGTCGTGACCACCGGGCATACCGCCACCGAGGCCGCTGAGACCACCCAGGCCACCGAGGCTTCTGGCATCCACATGAACATGGACATCGCCATGGAAGTGGTTGTGACGATCACCGATATGGTTGTTGTCACCCTTGATGGCATTGGCACCGTCACCGGTTGCCGCAACATTGTTGTTGCCATTGACCGACCGGCCACCGCCATTGAGCAGATCCTTGAGGGCCTTGAGCTGTTCGGTATTCGCCTTGATCGCCTCAACGGCAGGATCGGGGCTTTGTGACATCTTGCCATTCAGGCCAGAAACCCGCTTGTCATCGGGGTCCATCTTGATGTCATCATTGGCTGGCTGTTTTGGATCTTCAAATGCTTGGGCCGGACCATGCTCGGAACCGGCACCGTTTTTCTTCTCTTCGCGCAGCTGCATGCGGGCACGAATGGTGTCCAGAGCGCTCATGTTGCGCACACTGACCTTTGCACCCTGACGCTTTGCTTCCTTGTAAAGCTCCATGGCAAACCGTCGGTCGCCCCTTTGCTTGAACTGGAACGGGCCACCCTGAAGGTCATATGAGTGGATGAAAACTTTCCGTTTATTGCCCTCGCGCATTGATTGATCAACGATCATCCGCGCAGCGCGCTTGCGGTCAGCATCACTGGCAAAACCGGAAGCTTCTTTAATCTTTGGCGAGAGATTGACCTGCAGACCGGTGTTGAATGTGACAGAGGTCGTATTGCCCTTCACATCAACATTTCTGAGCTGCTTCTCATCTTCAGCGCTCAGTTTCATGCCATGAGCACCGTTTTTCGGAATAGTGCCGCGGTATAATTGGGCAGCCAAGGTTTGATCATCCTTGGCAGGTTCCAGACTTGGGCGCCGCTTCCTGGCCGCCTCAACGCCTTCATCTACCTTTTTGGAATATTCTGCACCGGCAGGCTCCTTGCCGTATGTAACGCCTTCAACAGATGAATTCGGACCGTGCTTTATGCCCGCTTCCTGTTGAGCCTCCAAAACCTCACTCAGCTCTTCTTCGGTTTGCTGAACGGCTTTGGCCTCGGCTTCATCGTGCATCCGCTGCGCTTCCGGATCAATACCGGTCGGCGTTGCTGGTGTCCCAGCAGCAGACTCCACTTCAGACGTTTCTGGCTTTGGACTCATAATTTAATCCCCTTATCCCACCTATGCTGCATAGCTTAGCACAGGAAAAGAAAGTTTGTCAGGCCCTGACCCCCCGTCAGGATTGTTAAACTTTTAAGTACATTTTACGTACTCAAGGACGATAGGAAGCAAATGCCCTTTTGAGCAACCCTAAATTGCGTTACCCATGTTCTTAACACTACCAACGGCATAAGAAAGCGGTGCACAAATAAATTTTTCTGGCTGGGCACAAAAACACCAAGCCTTTGAAAAACAACATTGTTTCTAAATAAAAACCTGTCAAATAAGCTCTGAAAGATGCGCCCGCACACCCGATGCCAGTGCATGCAGGTCATAGCCCCCTTCCAGCACCGAGACGAGCCGCCCCTTGGCATGGGCTTCCGCCACCTCACGCAGACGGCGAGTCATCCAGCCGAAATCCTCATCGGTCAGCATGATCCCGGCGAGCGGATCGCGCTCATGGGCATCGAAACCGGCAGAAATGATAAGTAATTCAGGCAGGTACTCCTCAAGTGCCGGGAGCAGGGTCTCATCAAATGCGCGCCGATATTCGGCCCCGGTCGAGCTTTCGCGCATCAGGATATTGAGCACATTGCGGTCCATGCCGGTCTCCTGCGGCAGCCCGGTGCCCGGAAACAGCGGATACTGATGCAGGGAGGCGTAGAAAATATCGGCACGGTTATTGGCAACCGTCTGGGTGCCATTGCCATGGTGTACGTCAAAATCAACGATCGCCACACGAGACAAGCCGTATTCGGCAATGGCATGGGCCGCCGCAATCGCCACATTATTGAACAGACAGAATCCCATCGCCTGCCCCGGCTCGGCATGGTGTCCGGGTGGACGGGTCGCTACAAAGGCACGGCGCGCAGCCTCACCCTCAGGGGCCGTCAGCACATGCTCCACAGCCGCAATCGCGGCACCGGCGGCATAGAGGGCGGCATCACCGGAACCGGGGGAGATAACCGTATCGCCATCAAGACGGCGTAGCCCCTTCTCGGGAATCGAAGCCAGAACACCCTCGACATAGACTGGCTCATGCACCCGTTCGAGCTGTTCCCGAGACGCCTTCGGAACCGGACCGCGGGGACAGGCATTGAACGGTTCTTCCTCGAGTGCCGCCAGAACACTGACCAGACGGTCGATGCGTTCGGGGTGGCCTGGCCCGGTATCGTGGGTCAGCCCGGAATCATGGGTGAAGATGGATAACGACATTGTGAAACTCACCACTGGACAGAAACCAAGCAGGACTTATCCTATGCCTCTAGCTGATGTTGGCCCAAGTTTAAAGCTGATCAGTGTTTCAAACATCGAGAGTGGCACCGCGCCTATGACCCGACCTGTCCGCTTTCCGTCCATCCGGGTGAGTGCAGCCATCATGGCCGCCTTGCTGCTGGCGGCACCCTTGCCGGTACTGGCGCAGGATAATGCGCTACCGGCAGCCACAGTACGGGTAGACCCGGTCATCGAGCAACCCATGGACGCAACGGTTCCCGCTGTTGCCCGGATCGTGACCAGCACCGGCGGGGGGATTGCCGCCCAGATCAACGGCCCGGTGGATGAGGTCAAGGCGCAGGTCGGCGACATCGTTCATAAGGGCGACATACTGGCGACGCTGGATCAGGATCGCCTGCGCTTTACCGTCGAGTTAGCCGAGGCCGAGGTGGCAACAGCCGCTGCCGATCTCGCCACCGCACGGGCGGAGAAGCAACAGGCCGACCTCGCCTTTGCCCGTCTGACCGGCCTCCGCAATTCCGCTGCCTTCTCACAGGCACGGTATGAGGACGCACAGACAGAAGTGCTGCGAACCCAAAGTGAGATTACCGCTGCTGCTGCACGGCTTCAGCGTGCCGAGGCCAATCTGGAACTGGCACGGCTCGATCTGGACCGGTCGAGCGTTCGGGCACCATATGACGGCGTCATCACCCAGCGACAGGCCGAGCCCGGCTCCTATGTCACCTCCGGCATGCCTATTGTCTCCATGCTCAATCTCGACCGGCTCGAACTTGAGGCCGATGTGCCCTATGACCGTCTCGGTGGCCTTAAAACCGGGGCTGAGGTTACCGCACGGTTCGACAATGGCGAGACCGGCACCCTCAGCGTGCGGGCGGTAATCCCACAAGAAAACCCCCTGACCCGAACCCGCGCCGTGAGGTTTGCCATCGTCGCCGGACCACCGGTTGAACAGCTCGCGGTCAATGCCTCTGCTGCCATTGATATTCCGCTGAATGCCGACGGCGTGGCGATCACGGTGCACAAGGACGGCATCATCAAGCAACCCAACGGGGCCACTGCCTTTATCGTCATCCCGACCGATGATGGCGGCTATCAGGCTGCACTCCGCGAAGTTGTGATCGGCGATTCCATCGGCAATCGCTTCGTGGTCCGCAGCGGGCTGGCAGTCGGCGACAGGGTCGTGGTACGCGGCAATGAGCGCCTGCAGCCCGGCCAGCGGCTGAGCCTTCCCGATCAGGGATAAGGAATACCCGGCATGAACCTGATCCGCAGTGCGATTGAACGACCAACGGCAGTACTGGCCGTTGTCGCCATGGTTGTGATGTTCGGTTTCGTGGCGCTGCAGAGCATCCCGATCCAACTCGCCCCTGATGTGAACCGGCCGGTGATCAATATCGAAACCCGCTGGACCGGCGCAGCACCGGTCGAGGTCGAGCGGGAGATACTCAACCGGCAGGAAGAAGAGCTGAAGGGTCTGACCGGCCTCACCAAAATGGACAGCCGGGCCCGCAATGACGAGGGCGAGATCACCCTCGAATTTGCCCCCGGCACCGATATGGACCGGGCGCTGCTGCTGGTTGCCAACCGTCTCGACCGGGTTGACGGCTATCCCGATGAGGCTGATGAGCCGGTGCTCGACACCGCCTCATCCGAGGACAATCCGATCGCGTGGTTCCACCTGCGCACCACACAGGACAACACCCGCGACATCAGCTCCTATCTGGAGTTTGTCGAGGATGTGATTCAGGACCGGCTCGAGCGTGTGCCCGGCGTCTCGCGAGTCAATATCCGCGGCGGAGTGGAGCGCGAATTGCAGGTCCGGGTCAGCCCCGAGGCAATGGCGCAATACGGTATTACCATCACGGACATGGTAACCGCACTGCGATCGGCCAATGCCTCGATCTCGGCCGGCGATATCGATGAGGGCAAGCGGCGCTATGTGGTACGGACCGAGGGCGATCTTGAAAGCCCGGAACAGGTCCGCGCCGTGGTTCTGCGCTCACAGACCGACAGCGTCACCGGACGGGTTGCCCGGGTGACGGTCGGCGACATCGCCAATGTCGAGTTCGGTTACAAGGATTACACCGCCCGGATCAGACAGCTGGGCGAGCCTTCGATTGCCTTCAATGTGGTGCGTGAAACCGGGGCCAATGTCATCAAGACCATGGCCGGTATCGCCGAGGCGATTGATGAGTTGAACGATGGAGCCGTTGCCCGCGAAGGCCTGACCATAACCCAGGTCTATGACGAGACCGTCTATATCAACTCGGCCATCGAACTGGTGCAGCAGAACATCGTCTTCGGCGGCCTGCTGGCTGCGGCCATCCTGTTGCTGTTCCTGCGGTCATGGCGGCCCACTTTGATCGTCAGTATCGCCATTCCGGTATCGGTTGTCGGCTCCTTCGTGGCGATGGCAGCGCTTGGCCGGTCGATCAACGTGATCTCCCTCGCCGGGCTCGCCTTCGCTGTCGGGATGGTGGTCGATGCTGCGATTGTGGTGCTGGAGAATATCTTCCGGCTGCGTCAGAACGGCCAATCGGCCAAGGATGCCGCCTATAATGGTGCATCGCAGGTCTGGGGTGCCGTCCTCGTCTCATCCCTGACCACGGTGATGGTGTTCATCCCGATACTGGTCATGGATCTGGAGATCGGCCAGCTGTTCCGCGACATTGCCGTGGCGATCTCCGTCTCCGTTGTGCTGTCACTGCTGGTTGCTGTCACCGTGATCCCGGCACTGGGTGCAAAACTCCTAACCACTGTTGCCTCAACCGAATCCCATATGCGCCTGCCGGTGATCGATGATTTCGGCAACCGGTTTTCAAGCATGGTGGTCGGTTATGCCAAACGGGTGGTTGCCTCGCCGAAGCTGGGCCTCGGCATTGTCGCGCTGATGACCGTGGTTACAGCTGCCGCAACCTTCCTGTTTTTACCCAAGCTGGAATACCTGCCGGAAGGCAACCGCAACATGATCTTCGGCGTCGCCATGCCACCGCCGGGCTATAACCTCACCACCTCAAACGGTATTGCCGAGCAGGTAGAAGCGGCCACGCGCGGCCTGTGGGCGAAGGAAACCGGTCCGGAATCAGCACCGGGCGAGCCACCGAAGATGGAGCATTTCTTCTTCGTCGCGACCCGGACCCAGCTGTTCTTCGGCAGCTCAGCCGTCGAGCAGGATGCCGGACGTGTCAGGGATCTGATCCCGACCGTCAGCGCCCCGATTTTTGAAGAACCCGGCACTTATGGCTTTATCACCCAGCCCTCGCTGTTCGGGCGCGGCATCGGTGGTGGCCGGTCGATTGATCTGGACATTGCCGGCCCCGATCTCGGCGATATCCTGCGGGTTGCCCAGAATGCCGCCAATGAGGTCACACGCCTGATGCCGCGCGAAGAAGGCAACCAGCTGCGCCCGCGTCCCGGTCTCGAACTGGGTGCACCGGAAGTCCGGTTGATTCCGGACCAGATCAGGCTGGCGGATAATGGCCTGAATACCCGTGATTTCGGCTCCACCATTGATGCCTTCAATGACGGGCTGCGGATTGCCGAGATTACCATCGGCAACAAGCGCCTCGACCTGACGCTCAAGGGTATCAGCGATTATGCGACAGAAACCCAGGGTATCGGCAACATCCCGGTGGTTACCGGTGGCGGCGTGATTGTGCCTGCCGCCAGCCTCGCCGATGTCACAATCACCGCCGGACCGACCGAAATCAGGCACCGGGAGCGCCTGCGTACCGTCACCCTTGAAATCCGTCCGAGCGCGCAACTGCCTCTGGAAGCGGCCATGGACCTGCTGCAGGAAGATGTGATTGACGCCATGACTGCTCAGGGCCTGCCGCCGGGGGTCACCATGCGTCTGTCGGGTACGGCCGATAAGCTCACAGAAACCTGGAACGAGATCGTTCTCGACCTGCTGCTGGCGCTGATCATCGTCTATCTGGTCATGGCCGTGCTGTTCGAGAGTTTCGGCTATCCGCTGGTCATCATGTTCTCGGTTCCGCTGGCAACCGCTGGCGGGGTTGGCGGCCTTGCCGTACTTAACCTGTTTACGCTCCAGCAGCTTGATATGCTGACCATGCTCGGCTTTGTCATTCTGATCGGCATCGTGGTCAACAACTCGATCCTGCTGGTTGACCAGACCATCAGCCATCACCGGGTTGATAACATGCCGATACCCGATGCGATTGTGGAAGCCACCCGCAACCGTATCCGCCCGATCTTCATGTCCTCCCTGACCAGTATCTTTGGCATGCTGCCGCTGGTGGCCTATCCCGGCGCCGGCTCCGAGCTCTATCGCGGTCTCGGCTCGGTGGTTCTCGGCGGCCTGTCCCTGTCAGCGGTATTGACGCTTGCCATTATCCCGCCGCTGCTCGGCGTCTTTGCCCCGATGCTTGAGAAACCGAGGGAAACAGCAACGGAAAGTCAGGTGCTATCGGTCGCGGGTGAATAGCAGCAGCCCACAACCACAGGCTGCATAAAAACTTCACAACACACGCTTGACCACCGGAAAATCGGCCCTAATTCGAGATATATAAGTTCTCGCTTCGGGAATATTTTATGCCTTACACGAAACTGCGCGCGCAAACCGACCGTGTTGCCCGTATCCTGAAAGCCGTAGCCAATGCCCGACGGCTGTCTATCCTCTGTGAACTGGCCAATGGCGAGCAAAGCGTCACCGAATTACAGGAAGCGATCGGCATCAGCCAATCCGCCCTGTCACAGCATCTGGCCCGGCTGCGGCGTGACAAGCTCGTGGTAACCCGCAGGGACGCACAGAACATTTATTACAGCATTGAAGCGAACTATCTGCCCGATTTGCTGGACAGCCTCGACCAGCTTATCGCTGAAGGTAGTGGAAGTGGAGAGATGCGTAATACAGCCTGACTGCTTCTAACCAAACAGTTTGTCGATATCATCCTGACTGATACCGTCACCATCGGCAGAAGGACCATTCAGCAGGTTACTCTCATCAAAATGCGGATCATGGGGATTGTGATTGCCGTACTGTGCGGCATTCGCCACCTCTTCATTATGACGCTCAATATCATCACTTGAGATACCCATGGCCAGTTCAACATGAACAATGCGTTCCTCAAGGTTGGACAACATACGGGTAACCCGGGTTATGCGCTGGCCGGTCAGGTCCTGGAAGCTTGAAGCTTGCAGGATCTTCATGATGCTCTCGCGGATGACGTTCAGATCATCAGTAAAACGTTCATCACCGACCTCGTGCTGCACGCCCTCGATCAGTTCGATAACTGTCTGGTCAATGACTTCACAGGCATCAATGATCTCGCCCGCCGCTTCCTCGGTCTGGGAAATAACATCGCTCAACTCACCGGCGGCGGAAAAGATATTCTGACCACCCTCCTGAATCCGGCGCAGGCCAAGCACCGCATCCCGGCGTTCGCAGGACGCGGAGGGATCGGCAGCTTCAGGCTGGCCGGTTGCACCGGCTGAGCCTGCAACCGAGGCATTGCCGATCTGCTCCAGGCTCTCGACGATCAGCGACACCCGTTGCTCGAGCCGCTCGATCGCGCCCATCATGTCATCGATCTGACTGAATACCTGCGTATCCGGACTACTCTGTGGTCCCTTCGAGGACGATGTTTTTTTGGACATGGCAGCGCGCTGCTGCTCTGCCCGGAATGGTTTACGGGTCGGTACTGACATCTCGTGGCCTCATTTCTTGAACCGCTGCTGACGGCTATGAAACTGAGGCTAGCAATGATCACTTTCCCAACCGTTAAAACGGCGACCAAAGATTCATTCTTTTTGATTTTCGCCTAGTCGAGTCCGATCACATGGCCCTCACGGCGCGGATCGGCACCACCAATCAACTCACCGTCACGGATCAGAATGCCATGCAACCCGCTCTCCATCGTCGTAACCCGTACCTCATGCCCCATCTGTGACAATGCCTGGGCAATCGGATAGGCATCACCGCGGTTTTCCACCTCGACCGGACCGTTGCGGCTGCCGACATGCGGCTTGGCAAATGCCCCGGCCGGTTCATAACCGTAATCGAGAATGTCGATGATGCTTTGGGCCACGTAATTGATGATCCGGCTGCCGCCGGGCGAGCCGACCGCCAGCACCGGATGCCATGCGGCGTCAAAGACAATGGTCGGCGACATGGAACTGCGTGGCCGCTTGCCCGGCTGCACCCGATTGGCGATCAGCGCCCCTGCCCGATCCCGTGGAGCAAAGGAAAAATCGGTCAGCTCATTATTCAGCAGGATGCCATGCACCATCTGCCGTGCCCCGAAGGCCATCTCGATACTGCCGGTATAGGACAGGACATTGCCCGAACCATCGACCACAACGAAATGGCTGGTGCCGCTATTCTTCTGTCGGGGATCAATCCCGGCATCAAGGCGGGTTTCGAGCTGGGTGGCGGGCCAGTCATCGGCGATTGCCGGTCCGACAGAAGCCTGATCCAGAGACATCTGCCCGGCACGCCTATCGAGATAATCAGGATCAACCAGCGCCTTTACCGGCACCGGCACAAAATCCGCATCGGCCATATATCGGGCGCGGTCGGCATAGGCGAGCCGGGCCGCCTCCACATAGCGATGGGCCCCCATCACCCGGGCGCGCTCGTCATGGTCATCGGGCAGGAACTGTCCCACCATACCCAGTATCTGCCCGACGGTAAGGGCACCGGAACTGGGTGGCCCCATGCCACAAATCCGCAGATCACGAAACGGCGCGCATACCGCGCTGCGACGGATTGCGCGATAGCGGGCGAAGTCACCGGTACTGAGCAGCCCCGGATTGGTAGAATGCCCGGTCACCTTGGCGACAATATCCTCGGCAATCCTGCCGTTGTAGAAGGCATCCACGCCCTGATCGGCCACAGCCTCAAGCAGTGCCGCGTAATCAGGGTTTTTCAGAATATGCCCGACCGGCCAAGGCTCCCCCTCGGTATTGAAGAAATAGGTAAAGGCGGTCTGGTCATTGCTCAGCCCTTCCGCCTTGCCGATGCTGTCATGCAACCGCTGGCTGACGGCAAAACCGTCGCGCGCCAGATCAATCGCCGGTTGCAGCAATGTGCGAAACGGCAGGGCACCGTGATCCCGGTGCATCCGCTCCAGCAACCGCAAGGTGCCGGGCGTGCCCACCGCACGCCCACCGATGAAGGCTTTCGTGAAGTCCATCGGCGCGCCCTCAGGCGTCAGGAACAGATTATCGCGCGCCGCCATGGGGGCGGTCTCACGTCCGTCATAGGTATCCAGCAGCAGATCCCGGCCCGACCAATGCACCGCGAAGGCGCCACCGCCGAAGCCCGAGGATTGTGGCTCGACCAGCGTCAGTACCGCCTGAATGGCAACCGCCGCATCGGCAGCCGTGCCACCGGCGGCCAGCGCCTCGATACCGGCGCGACTGGCCAGCGGATGCGCCGTCACCACCATCGCCTTTGATGCCCTACCGGACTGTATCGGCTGCACCGGCGCGTCTGCCGCCTGTAAGCCGGTGAGTGGCAACAGACTGAGCAGAATGGCGACACAGGCGGTAAAAACCGGCCGCATCGGATGAATGTGATGTGGCATCGTGGTATTTTGTGTGAAGTATAAGGGCATGTGGCTTTGCATCAGGCAGGAAACGGGCGGGGCTGCAGACTAGGAACATTCGCGGCCAACTGCCAGCGGTTCTTGCTTATACTGAACCCGATCAATGGCCATCAACTACAGGCAGAGATTGAGAACCGTGCCGGACGACAAGTTTGATTCAGCCCGCCTCGAAGCGCATCTGGCCAAGAAGCGCAAGAAATCAGGTGCCGCCTATGCCACCACCGGCAAACGGGCCGTGGCCTATACGGTCGATCACCTGATCATCTCCTGCCTGTCGCTCATCCTTGCCTTTGTCATCAACATCTTCAATCCGGCCCCGGCATTCGAGATGATGCCGCCGGAACTGCAGATCACCCTTGATGCCTCGGGGATGCCGACCGCGAATATTGCCCAGATTCCGACAACAGAAGAAGCGATGGTGATGATTGCCGAGCACTGGGCCAGCCAGATGAGCAATTTTGCGCCGCTATTCTCACTCTCCTTCCTGCTGCCGATGGTTTATTTCTCAATGTTCATCGCCAGCCGCTGGCAGGCGACACCGGGCATGCGCTGGTGCAAGATGATTGTCACCGACCGGCAGGGCAATGCCCTGTCGCTGCTCCAGGCCGCGTTTCGTACGCTGGCCCATTTCCTGACCTATCTGACCCTCGGCATCGGTTTCTTCGCTGCCAGCTTTAACCAGCGGCGGCTGGCGCTCCATGACTGGATTTCCGGCACCGAGGTGCGCAAATACGATCCGGAATTTGAGGCTGAGCGCAAACGCCGGACCGAGGAAGCCAAGGCGGAAGCCCTGCGCGTGCAGGCACAGGCTCTGGACCGGCAGGCGACAAAACCGGCGCGGCCTGCCACCCATACCGCACCCAAGGGACAGGCCGGGGCAAAAAAACCGGCTGGCAAGAAACCGGCTGCGACCAAACCCGCCCGCCCGGCTCAATCGGTAAAGCCGAAACAGCGCCCGAAGCAGCAACCCAAACAATCCCCAGAACAATCAAGCTGACCGATTGACAGCTGACGCCTAAATTCCGTTACGTGTGCAGGCTTGTGGCTATGCTATAAGTCGCCATCATCAACGACCGGGGCCATCGGGCATACCGGCACCACGCGGGATTATTGGTCATGAACAAACAGGTCGATCCGAAACATATTGGCAGCCAGCCGAATGATCTCGACACCTTCTGGATGCCGTTCACGGCCAACCGGCAGTTCAAGGCCGATCCACGCATGATCGTCGGCGCCGACGGTGTCTACTATACCGCTCAGGATGGCCGTCAGGTACTCGACGGAGCTGCCGGTCTCTGGTGCGTCAATGCCGGTCACAACCGCAAGCCGATTGTCGATGCCATCAAGGCGCAGGTCGATGAGTTGGATTACGTCCCCGGCTTCCAGATGGGTCATCCCCGCGCCTTTGAGATGGCCAACCGTCTGAAAACCATCCTGCCCGACGGGATGGAGCATGTGTTCTTCTCCAACTCCGGTTCGGAAGCGGTCGATACCGCGCTCAAGATCGCGCTCGCCTATCACCATGCCCGTGGTGAGGGCAACCGCACCCGTTTGATCGGGCGCGAACGCGGCTATCACGGTGTCGGTTTCGGCGGCATCTCGGTCGGTGGGATGCCCTATAACCGCAAGGCATTCAACGGCGCGCTTCTGCCCCATGTCGATCACATGCCGCACACCCATGACAAGTCACAGCAGGCCTTCTCCAAGGGTCAGCCGGAATGGGGTGCGCATCTGGCCGATGAGCTGGAGAAAATCATCGCCCTGCATGATGCCTCAACCATCGCTGGCGTGATTGTCGAACCGGTCGCCGGCTCAACCGGCGTGCTGGTGCCGCCGAAGGGCTACCTCCAGCGGCTGCGGGAAATCTGTGACCACCATGGCCTGCTGCTGATCTTTGACGAGGTGATTACCGGCTTTGGTCGTCTGGGTACCGGATTTGCCGCCGAATATTTCGGCGTCACCCCGGACATCATGACCATGGCCAAGGGCGTCACCAATGGCGCGGTACCGATGGGTGCCACGGCGGTCAAAGGCAACATCTATGATGCCTTCATGAATGGCCCGGAACATATGATCGAGTTCTTCCACGGCTATACCTATTCCGGCCACCCGCTCGCCTGTGCCGCCGGTCTCGCCACGCTCGACATCTACCGGGACGAGAAGCTGTTCGAGAATGCCGCCAATCTCGCTCCCGTGCTGGAGAAGAAACTGCACACCCTGCGTGACGAGCCGAATGTCATCGATATTCGCAATATCGGCATGATCGGCGCGGTTGAACTGGCACCGAGCGATGCCGGACCATCCAAACGGGCCTATGAGGTCTTCCTCGATTGCTGGCGCAACAACGTGATGGTCCGCTTTACCGGCGATACCATTGCCATGTCACCGCCGCTGATCATGACCGAAGACAATATCGAGCAACTGGTTGAAACCCTGCGGGCCGCAATCCGCCGTGCAGCCTGATCGGACAGACATTCCACCGGCACAGGCCGTCCTGATTGACGGCCCCGATGCCCTGACCGCGATCACCAGCAATCCCGAGGCAATCCCCGCGGATTGCTGGTTCATCACCCCGGATCATGTGGGCCGCCAGCTTGGCCTAGGCTGGGCTGTCGCGGTACAGGAAGTGCTGACCAGCCTGTCTGCCGGATGGCATCTGATCGCCGATTGCGGCAACAGCGCCGGGGATGCCGCCCATGCAATCAGCCTCGGATTGCCCGGAACCGTGTTTTATGGCGACGATCTTGATGAAAATGCGAAAGCAGACGTTGCCGAAAGGCTGTCATCCATGGCAGAACAGCGCGGCACGGTGTTCCTGAGCCAGCGACCAGCGGTTCAGCCCGCCTTCCATACTCCGTAGAACAAGATGTCTGCACCCGAACGCAGACCCATAAAACAAGAGAGCGAAACAGATGAAAACGACCCAGCGCGTTCGCAAAATTCTGAGCTATTACGAGACCGAAACCCCCGGTGTAAAAGCCAACATCGCGCGCTTCCTGATGGAAGGTAAGCTGCGCGGCACCGGCAAGATGATCATCCTGCCGGTCGATCAGGGCTTCGAGCACGGCCCCGCCCGTTCCTTCGCATCCAATCCGGCGGCCTATGATCCAGCCTATCACCCGCAACTGGCGCTCGATGCCGGTCTGTCCGGTTATGCCGCCCCGCTCGGTATGCTTGAATGTGTTGCTGATACCTTTGCCGGTCAGCTGCCGCTGGTGCTGAAAATGAACAGCGCCAACAGCCTGTCCCGTTTCAAGGAAGGTGCCGATCAGGCCGTGACCGCTTCTGTTGACGACGCACTGCGCCTCGGCTGCTCTGCCATCGGCTTCACCATCTATCCGGGTTCCGACGCTGCCTATGACCAGTTCGAGGAACTGCGCGACCTGACCCTTGAGGCGAAATCTGCTGGTCTCGCCACCATCGTCTGGTCCTATCCACGCGGCGGCTCCATGACCTCCGATGGCGAAACTGCTGTTGATATCGTTGCCTATGGCGCGCACATGGCCTGCATGCTCGGTGCCAATATCGTCAAGGTGAAGCTGCCGACCGACTTCATTGAGCTGAAAGAAGCTAAAAAGGTCTATGAGGAAGAGAAAATCGACGTCAGCACCCTGTCCAAGCGCGTTGAGCACGTGGTCAAGTCATGCTTCGACGGTCGGCGCATCGTGATCTTCTCCGGCGGCGGCAAGAAGGGCCTGCAGGGTCTCTATGACGACGCACAGGCCATTCAGGATGGCGGCGGCAACGGCTCCATCATCGGCCGTAACGTCTTCCAGCGCCCACGTGAAGAGGCACTGGAAGTACTCGGCAAGATGATCGATATCTTCAAGGGCCAGTAAGCTCAAAAACCGGCAAACCGCCTGTCGGCTTGACCGGACCGAACAGAAAAGCGAAACAGGGGCGCGACTATTCCAGATGGTCGTGCCCTTTTTCATTGATGACCCGACACCATGCCCAAGCAGCCAACCGTTCCCGACCGCCCACCGCTCCAGTTTTATGCCTCGGTTCTGGATATAGAAGATCTGCCTGCGGCCCAATCCACTGTTACTGCGGTCCTGAGCGATCCGCCCCCCGCCGCGATCCTGCTCGGCTTCACCAGCGAGGATCCGGTTATTGTCGGCGACATGGTGACCGCATTACAGCAGCCGATACAGGCAGCGGAAACCGCCTGCATACTGCTCGGCGACCCAGCACTGGCGGTGGCACTCGGCTGTGACGGCGCGCATCTGGAGTTTACCGATATGCCGGTGAAACAGGCCCGTGCCACGCTCGGTGACGACCATATTCTCGGCATCGGTTGCAACTACAGCCGCCACGATGCCATGATTGCCGCCGAACAGGGTGCCGATTACGTTGCTTTCGGCCCCTATACGGCCACATCCGACGCGGAAGACCTCTCAGCTCTGACATGGTGGCAGGAGATGATGGAAACGCCCTGTGTCGCCATCACCGATGATGCCGGATTGTCGCAATCGCTCTATGACGCCGGGGCCGATTTTGTGCTTGTGCACAAAACTGCCTAGTTTTCCCTGCGTGTTTTCATCCGGCAGGCGTAGGGCTGGATAGGTCAGATAACGACGACCGACAAGCGAGGCCATCATGGCAGCAGAACCGGATCTCAAAGCACTTGAACGCCACGCCACCTATCGACAGGGCGGCCCCTTCAAGCCAGCAAAGCAGGGCGAGCACATGGGTTCATACGGACCGCTCGCCGATCAGCTCCACCGCTCGGAGCCAGTCGCAGCCCCCATGCCCGCCACGACCTCTGCCCCGCGAACAGATCAGGTGATGCGTACAGTAAAGCCCCGCCGCGAAACCGCGTTCGAGCGTGCGGTTGAAGGATCGGTGAGACGCGGCACCCTCAGCCGCGAAGGCGCAGACGCCCTGCTCGAAAACCGCTTCCCGCAATGGCTCGATGAACAGTTTGCCGCCAAGAAACAGGCCGCTGCTGCCGAAGGCGACCACAAGAAATCACCCGCCGCCTCCGGTCCGGCAACGCCCGGTACCCGCGTCTAGGTCTAGCTAGCGCGTCCGCGATTTCTTGAAAGCCTCGACGCTCACATCAACGGGCAGCCAGCAGACATCGTCGATGTGATCGGCACCACTGAACAGCATGGCCAGACGGTCGATGCCGAGGGCAATACCGCCCGCCTCGGGCATCCCGTGTTCGAGCGCCGCGATGAAATCCCCGTCAATCGGATAGCGCTCACCATAGAGCTGTTCCTTCAGGTCCATATCGGCCTCGAACCGGCGCAGCTGTTCCCCGGCATCGGTCAACTCACCAAACGCATTGGCCAGTTCAAGGCTGCAGATATACAGCTCGAACCGTTCGGCCAGTCGCGGGTCTTCGGCCTTCGGACGTGACAGGGCCGCCATGGAAATCGGGTAATCATAGAGAATGGTCGGCACACCGACGCCCAGATTTGGCTCGATCTTCTCCAGAAAAATCTTGAAGAACACATCATCCCAGCGATCATCATCGGCCACATGGAAGCCCTGCGCCCGCGCGAGCGGAGCGAGCAGGGCAACATCGGGATTGCGATCATCGGGGCCGATGGTGGCCATGAGGTCGATGCCGGTATAGCGGGTGAACGCCTCTGGCACCGACAGGTATTCCCACTCGCCGAACGGATCGCTGGTCAGCTCCCCGTGCCGCAGCTGATCAATGCCACAGGCCCGTGCCGCCGCCTGCACCATACCTTGCGTATCCGCCATGATATCGCGATAGCTGGCATTGGTGCGGTACCATTCGATCATGGTGAATTCCGGCTGGTGCAGCTTGGCCTGCTCGCCATTACGGAACACCCGGCAGATTTCGAACAACCGCGGCCAGCCCGCGACCAGCAGCTTCTTGATCGCGAATTCCGGGCTGGTATGGAGATAGAAGGGCCGCACGGTTTTCCGGTCCATGCCGACGAAATCGGTTTTGAACGCCTGCAGATGCGGCTCAAGCCCCGGACTGGTCTGCAGCGCCGGGGTTTCGCACTCGATAAAGTCCTGTTCCCAGAAATATTCCCGGATCGCACGGATCATTTCCGCCCGCCGTCCCAGATTGTCCCGGCGTTTCATCATCTGGTCCGGGTGCCATACCGGCTGCTGGATATGCGAATTCGACATAACTTGCTCCTTACAGCGCCACTGCCGATTGCACCTGTCGCGCCTTGCTGCTAGCTTCCGGCAAAATTTTTCGACTACTTATGACGGTTAAGGCATCAAGCATATGAAAATCAACGCTATTGAAATCCGTGGCGGTAACGTTCTCGATCATGAGGGCAAGCTCTGGCTCGTGCTGAAGAGCAATATCTACCAGCCCGGCAAGGGCGCTTCCGTGGTTCAGGTGGAAATGCGCGATGTCCGCACCGGTACCAAAACCAATGTCCGTTTCCGCACCCAGGAGACCGTCGAGCGCGCCCGTCTGGACGAGGTCGAGTACCAGTATCTCTACGACGAGGGCGATGATCAGTTCGCCTTCATGAATCAGGAAACCTTCGAGCAGATCAGCATTACCGGCGAGATCATCGGCGATCAGAAAATCTATCTGCAGGAAGGCATGACCGTTATCGTGCAGATGTTTGAGGCCGAGGCGCTGTCCGTACAGCTGCCGGTTACCGTTGTGCTCGAAATCACCGAGGCTGACCCGGTCGTGAAAGGCCAGACCGCCTCTTCATCCTACAAACCTGCCCTGCTCGAAAACGGTGCCAAGATCATGGTCCCGCCACATATCGAGGCAGGCACCAAGGTTGTTGTGAAGCCGGAAGACGGCTCCTATGTCGAGCGCGCGAAATAAGCCTTTTCGCGCCCCGACACCGACCTCCTTTTCTTTAACCGCAGCCAGATTGGCAAATCATTATGGCCCCGACTTCCCCACTCATTAACGTCATGGTTCAGGCGGCACAGAAGGCCGCGCGCGGCCTGACCCGCGATTTTGGCGAGCTTGAGAACCTGCAGGTTTCCCGCAAAGGGCCGAGCGATTTCGTCTCCGCCGCCGATATCAAGGCCGAGAAGAAGCTGCGTGAGGAACTGGAGAAAGCCCGTCCCGATTACGGCTTCATCATGGAAGAAGGCGGCAAGGTTGCCGGTAAGGACCATTCAAACACCTGGATCATCGATCCGCTGGATGGCACCACCAACTTCCTGCACGGCTTTCCGCACTGGTGCATCTCCATCGCCCTTGAGCGTGATAGCGATATCCATGCCGGTGTGATCTATGACCCGATCAAGGATGACCTGTTCTGGGCCGAAAAAGGTGCCGGTGCCTTCTGCAACGACCGCCGTATGCGGGTTTCCGGTCGCATCCATCTTGATGAAACCATCGTCGCCACCGATGTGCCCGGCGTTGGTCGTGGCAATCATGGCGAATTGCTCGGCATCATGGAAAAGGTGATGGGCAAGGTTGCCGGCGTTCGCCGCACCGGTTCCGCCGCCCTCGACCTCGCCTATGTCGCCGCTGGCAAGCTCGACGCCTATTGGGAGCGTGATGTGAACTCCTGGGACGTCGCCGCCGGTATCGTCATGGTGCGTGAGGCGGGCGGCATCGTCTCCGACCTGCGCGGCATACGTAAATGCCATAATTCCGGTTCTATTATTGCGGGCAACCAGACCCTGCACACCGAATTGATGCGCGACGTCAAACTGCCCAAAGAGGTTGCCGCCAAAAGCGCTTCCTGACCGTTGCAGGCTGGCCCAGCGACCGTTGATTTTACGTGATTTGCGTAAACGATGCGGGCGCAATAGTGTTGACTTGCGACGACCCGAGACGCGACCAGGTGAGACAATGATCCAACGCCCCAGCCAGTACCTTATTCGTATAGCCATATTTCTCGTCGCCGTCCTTGTGCTGGCCGGGTTCCTGAATGCTGCCCTGCTCAACGCCTTCATGGCCAATCCGGCCCTAAATGGTTTGATCCTTGGCGTGCTGCTGATCGGTCTCGGCTTTGCCATCCGTGAGGTTCTGCGCCTGACGCCGGAGGTTGACTGGCTCGACCGGGGCCAGCGCGGCGATACCCGTTCCTATGGCCGCGATCCGGTATTACTTGCCTCCCTCTCCCGTGTCGTCGCCGACCGACCGCGCGAATTGCGCCTGTCGCCATCGGCCATGCGCTCCCTGCTCGACGGCGTCGCTGCCCGGCTGCATGAGAGCCGGGAATTGAGCCGCTATGGCATCGGTCTGCTGGTGTTCCTCGGCCTGCTCGGCACCTTCTGGGGTTTGCTGACCACGATCGGGGCAATCAGCAATGTGGTCAACGGCCTGACCGTCGGCCCGGACAATATCGGCGCGGTTTTCGATGATCTGAAAAGCGGGCTGCAAGCCCCCCTCTCGGGCATGAGCACTGCCTTCTCCTCTTCCCTGTTCGGCCTCGCCGGGTCTCTGATTCTCGGCTTCGTCGATCTGCAGGCCGGTCAGGCTCAGAACCGTTTCTATACCGATCTTGAGGATTGGCTATCAGAGAATATCGATGTCAGCAGCGCCGCTGGCGGACTGGTCGAGGGCGATGCCTCGCCCAACGCCTATCTTGCTGCACTGGTCGAACAGAATGCCGAGAACCTCAACAAGCTGACTGCCGTGATCAGCAATGTCGAGGCCGAGCGCCAGCGCAACAACGATGCCCTCGCCCAGCTCGGCGATCACATTCAGGCGCTGGTCGTGCAGATGGCCAATGAACAGCAGGTGCTGAACAAGCTGAGCGACCTCGAAACCGGTACCGCACCGCTGCTCAATGCGATCAATCAGGCAATCTCCGAAGGCCGCCTCGGTATCGACGACAACAGCCGCAAGCATCTGCAGAATATCAACACCAACCTGTCCCGCCTGCTGGAAGAAACCGCGCAGGGCCGGGTCGAGATGCTGACCTCTGTGCGCGATGAAATCCGCCTGCTGTCCAAGACCGTGGCCATTGTCGCCGAACAGGTCATGGACCCGGACAATCAGGCCGAGGACGCCGAGCTGCGCTTCAAATCCGCAAGCCAGCAGCAGGAACCGGGGCAGCCACCACTGCCCGACTGGCTCGCGCGCCAGCAGGACAATAGCGGGAACAAGGGATAGCAGCGATGCCCCTGCCCTCACGCCGCAACGGCGCTACCGCAATCAATGTCTGGCCCGGCTGGGTCGATGCCCTGTCATCCCTGCTGATGGTGGTGATCTTTGTGCTGCTGGTCTTCACCATGGCACAATTCTTCCTGCAATCCACGCTCAGCGGTCAGGACATCCAGCTCGAACGCCTCAACGCCCGGATCAACGAACTGACTGATCAACTGGCGCTCGAAGCATCGGACAAGCGGGAGCTGGAAGCGACCATCGCGCGACTGACCGGTCGCCTCAGCAATCTGGAGACCGAGCGCAATGCGATCCGGCTGGCGCTGGCCGAGCGAGAGGAGGCCCGCGCTGCGCTCGAAGATCAGGTTATCAGCCTTGAAGACCGGTTACAGCAGCTATCCGCCGCCAATAGTGCAGCACAGACCGATCTGGCAGATCAGGAGCAACTGACAGCAGAAGCACAGGATCAGGTCGCCATGCTGAACCTGCAACTCAATGCCCTGCGCGAGGAACTGGCCCGGCTGTCATCGCTGCTCAGCGAGCGTGAAGCGACAATTGAGGAACAGGATGCCCAGATCGTCAATCTCGGCCAGCGGCTCAATCAGGCGCTGGCGAGCCGGGTACAGGAACTGGCGCGCTATCGCTCAGAGTTCTTTGGCCGTCTGCGGGAAATTCTCGGCGAGCGGGATGATGTGCGCATCGTTGGCGACCGTTTTGTCTTCCAGTCGGAAGTGCTGTTCGACAGTGGTGAAGCAATTCTGGCCCCTGCCGGGCGGGAACAGTTGCAGCAGCTTGCCGATACGCTGAAGACCCTGTCGGCGGAATTTCCCGATGATCTGAACTGGATTTTGCGGGTCGATGGCCATACCGATAATGTGCCAATCAATACCCCGGAATTCCCGTCAAACTGGGAGCTCTCCTCAGCCCGCGCCATCTCAGTGGTCAAGTTTCTGATCGAGCAGGGCATCCCCGAGCGGCGTCTGGCGGCAACCGGATTTGGCGAGTATCAGCCGATCGAACCGGGCAATTCGGCAGAGACCAGATTGCGAAATCGTCGGATCGAGCTGAAATTCGACCAGCGATAGGCCAAAAACTGCAACAGATGCTTGCTTTCCTTGGGCTCGTTCGGTATCACCCTGCTTCAAAGTTTCCGACAGATAACCATTCATGCGTGGCCGAGCTGCGGAATAGCCGTTGGTTCAGACCCATAACGCTGGAGTAAAGACCATGAAAGCCGATATTCATCCCGAGTATCATGAAATCACCGTTGTCATGACCGACGGTACCGAATTCACGACCAAGAGCACCTATGGCGAGCCAGGTGCCGTTATGCGTCTCGATATTGATCGCAAGTCACACCCGGCATGGGTTGGTGGCAGCCAGCGTGCGCGTGAAGGTGGCCAGCTGGCCAGCTTCCGCAACCGTTTCGCAGGCTTCGGTCTCGACGGCTAATAACGCAAGCGGCAATGCCGGGTACCTACCCGGCCTTGCGTGCCTGCTGATCGAGGCGCGATATACGCTGATACAGCGCGCGACTGCGATCCATCAGATTGCTCAGGCGGTCCGGAATAATATCCCGGTCCGCCTGTTCCTTTTCCAGCCACTCTGCATCCTCACCGGCAATGCTGCCGGTTTCCGGCAGGGCATAGGTGTCATCCGCCAGCGTTTCCGGTGGCAATTCCCCGGTCGCCACAGCCTTGTTCGCCATGAGCCAGGCCATTATCTGCGTCAGCCGCGCGGTCACCTGCATGGTATATTGACTGAGCCGCAGCCGCTGGTCTGATTCCAGCTGCGAACTGGCCTCGCGCTGTTCCTTGGCGAAATCGCGGGCATCAATCAGCATCTCCATCGCCTCTTCATAGGCCCGGTCGAGCGTCGCATCGGCGGTGGTGGGAATATTGTCTGGCATGGTTGATCCATTCGTCAGGCGCGGCCAAATACTGATAACCGGATGCTAGAGAGTACCGGCGCGGAATGATAGCGCGACCCGGGTTAAAAATCTGGAAAACACCCCCTTGAACCCGAAAATCGGCCTACCTACCTATTTATTGTGGGGACGTTGGATGATCCAAGTCCTCGCAAAACAGAACCGTGTCGGATGCCGATTGTCGGGTCCGGCCACCAGTAATCAAACTCGCTTCATCGAAGGAGAAAATGATGCGTACCTATGATTTGACACCCTTGTTCCGTTCAACCGTTGGCTTTGACCGCCTCAATCGCCTGCTGGAAAGCGCGACCGCATTGGATGAAACACCGTCCTACCCCCCTTACAACATCGAGAAACTGAGTGATGATGATTACCGTATTACCATGGCTGTTGCTGGCTTCAGCCGCGATGACATTGACATTACGGTCAAGCAGAACTCTCTGCTCATCACCGGTAAGGGCCAATCCAAGGACAAGGCGGAAGGCGTAACCTTCCTGCATCGCGGTATCGCAACCCGTTCTTTCGAGCGCCGGTTCGATCTCGCCGACCATATCGAGGTGACCGATGCCGCCCTCACCGATGGTATGCTGACAATCGGCCTCAAGCGCCGGGTGCCGGAAGCCCTCAAGCCACGGAGCATCGAAATCCGTGACGGTGAGGCGGATCAATCAGCCGCCAAAACAATCGAGCATAACGGAAAAAAAGCCGCATAAGGCTTGGCTTTCCCGACCCGATTGAAAAGCAGCAGCGTCCGGTCCCCCGCCGGGCGCTGTTCTGCATTTGGGGCTAGCCCATAACGCCTGCGATAATGGCATCCAGTGTCGGATCGGGCGCTTCCACCATCATCATGTGGCCGACCCCGTCGAGGACAGTGACATCGGCACCGTCGGGCACATTCTGCAGTGCCTGAGCCAGCTTCTTGCCAGCCCGCGCCGGGGTCATTTTGTCCAGCGCACCGAGAACGAGAAAACTCGGCTGGGTTACCGCCCCGGCATGGGCGACACCGTCCCGGAACTCGTTACAGGCCTTGAGATCGTGATAGAGAATACCCGGTGATCTGGCGATCACGGTCTGCATCAACCGCTGGCCACCGCCCATCATCCAGAGACCCGGCCCACGACTGCCACCCACATGCCCGGCGGGACCGAACCCAAAGCCGGTGACCATATCAATGGCTTCCTGACGATCCTCGGCAGCAGCATCGAGCATGGCTTGATTGACCGGCATATCTGCCGCGGTACCGAGCAGCCCGATCCGGGCAACACGCTCCTTGTAGCGCACCGCCGCATCGAGGGCGACCAGCGAGCCCATGGAATGCCCGATCAGCGTCGCCTGTTCGATCCCGGCGGCATCGAGCAGCGCCATGATCCAGTCGGCCATGGCGGCAATGCTGGTAAGTGCGTCGCCACCGCTGCGGCCATGGGCAGGCAGGTCAACCGCCAGCACATTGTAGCCGCGATTGGCAAAATACCGGCTCTGCAGCGCCCAGACAGAGTGATCCATACCGGCGCCGTGAATGAACACGATGCTCGGCTGTCTGCGGGACAGTTCCTTGCCCGCTGTCGCAACGAAGGCGCTGCTGCCATTTACCTCAAGCTGCATTGCCCTACCCCTTCAGTGCCGCGCGGAAACCGAGTTTGAGATCGGCAATGATATCGTCCGGATCTTCCAGACCGACCGACAGGCGGATCATCTCCTCGCCGATACCGGCACGTTGCAGCATATCCGGCCCCATCTGGCTGTGCGTCGTGCTGGCCGGGTGGATCACCAGCGTCTTGGCATCACCGACATTGGCCAGATGCGAAATCATCGACAGCGCCTCGATAAAGCGGCGACCGGCGGCGCGGGCGTCATCATCGGCACCGGACTGGATACCGAAGCTGATCACCGAGCCTGCGCCCTTAGGCAGCAGCTCATTGGCCAGTGCGTGATCGGGATGCTCCGGCATGGTCGGGTGCCAGACCCAGGCAACGCCCTTCTCATCCGCCATGGCCTGTTTCAGGAAGGTCAGCACTGTGGCGGTATTTTCCTGATGTCGCTGCATACGGATCGGCAGGGTTTCGATGCCCTGCAGCAGGGTAAAGGCAGCATGCGGGTTGAGCGCCGGACCGATATCACGCAGCCCCTCGGCGCGCAGCTTCATGCAGAATGCCTGCGGGCCGAACTCTTCCCAGAAATTGAGGCCGTGATAGCCGGCATATGGCTCGGTAATCGTTGGGAACTTGCCACTGGCACCCCAGTCGAAGGTACCGCCATCGACAACAGCCCCACCCATGGCAACGCCGTGCCCGCCCATCCATTTGGTCAGTGAATGCACAACCAGATCGGCACCGAGGGCAATCGGCTGCTGCAGATACGGGGTGACGAAGGTGGCATCAACCATCAGCGGCAGATCGGCACCGTGCGCCACCTCGGCCAGTGCCGGAATATTGCTGACCTCCAGTCCCGGATTGCCAATGCTCTCGGTATAGACGAGGCGGGTCTCGGGCTTGATCGCGGCCTTGAAGCCTTCGATGTCATGGGGATGCACAAAGGTCGTGGTGATCCCGAAGCGCGGCAGGGTATGGGTGAACAGATTGTGCGTACCGCCATAGAGGGCATGGGATGACACGATATGCCCGCCCTGCCCCATCAGCGTGATAATCGCCAGAAACAGCGCCGCGTGACCCGTTGCGGTACAAACCGCACCAACACCGTGATCCATCGCCGCCACCCGTTCTTCGAGCACGGCAACGGTCGGGTTGGAGATACGGGAATAGATGTGCCCGGCGCGCTCCAGATTGAACAGGGCCGCTGCCTGATCGGCATCCCGGAACACATAGGATGTGGTCTCATAGATCGGTACGGCACGCGCCCCGTGGATCGGGTCGGGCCGGTGTCCGGCATGCAGGCTAAGGGTATCGAGCTTGAGGAACTTGTCGGCGCTCATCTTGGGTTTCCCTGTTATTATCGTTCAGCGTTGCGCCACGCTATTCACCCCGCCCCCTGCCCGTCAACAACCAACAACAGCTTGAGCCACAAGAAAAAAGCGGCTGCCGGTCGGGGCAGCCGCTTTATGGATCAATGTGCCCGGTAGAGCCATGATCATCAGACAACATGTCAGGAGAGCGGTTGAGGTAGGGGTTGGGGGGTATGCTCTGGCTGACAAGTGCAGAATAACCGGCTAATCTTTGCCGATTGGTTAACGTCAGCGATTTTTTTTCAGGCCCCTGATCAGGACCCGAACCGGATTTCAAAAATGGCAGAAGCAATCGCCGCAATCGGCGGCATGATCCTGGTCCTTTTCGTCCTGCTTGGACTGGCGGTACCACTGCTGGCCCTCGGCCTCGTCATCAACCTGCGTTACAAGGTGACCCGGCTTGAGGAGAGAATTGACCTGCTGCAGCGACGCGATGCCTTGAGCAAAACCAATTTCGAAAGTGATGATGATCCGCCATGGCGGGCACCGGTCAGCGCCGAGTACCCGGAACCACTGGCACCGCATATGCGCTGAACCAGAGATTCTGTCGCCTTATCGCGCGCTGGGCGGCCCGAATGAATTGAACCGGCGCAGGCGCTCAACCTCGTCATCCGCCGGTGGATGGTCGCGCAGATCCTCATAATCGGCGAGCCGCCATTTCCGCCCGGACCATTGCAGTTCTTCACGCAATGGCAAATCCTCGGTACTTGTCGCCAGAACCGGTGACAGCCGTTGAAACAGACGGGTTACCGAGCCATAGCAGAGCTTGGCCATATCGAACCGGTCGGCCCCGGCGGGCACCTCGAACATATCGATATCGACAATCGGCCCCTCATCAACCAACCGCACCATCTGATGCGCGGTCGAGCCGAACCAGCGGGCCTCCTGATAGACGCCCCATGCTTCGGGATAGCGTCCCGGATAATTCGGCGGGCCGGGGTGGAAGTTGTATGGCTTGAGCTTGAGCTTATCGAGCAGGTCCTGCTTCACGATCACGCCGGTGGTGAAGGCGATGAGGCGCGCCGCATAACCGGTCGCCGCCATATGTTTCAGCAGCTCGGATTCAGACTCGGCATGACGAACGGTGAGCTGGGCATTATGGCGCTTCAGCAGTTCGGTCAGGGTCGGCGCTTCGCGGCTGCCGGTGAGGATAATGGCTTGGCTCAACATGATAATCAGCAGCAACCATATTCGGCGCATTCATGGCAAGCCTGAAATGCCCTGCCCCTGCGACCGGCGAACTATCAGGGTGAGCCGATGGTTCGGCGGAGTGGCTGTGCCGGCGTTTCCGGTACCGGTGCAGACTCGGGCTTTACCAAGCGTGGCATGATCGGGCCAGGATCATCTCCCTCGCCCTTGTTCAGCACATCACCGGCCAGACGCTGGAGACGACCGCGGCGGTCTTCCGGCTTTTTCGGTTCGGATTTGCCGAGCAGGCCGATCGGATTCGACCAGTCGAATTGCCAGGTGCTTTCCTTGCCCAGCTTGGCGGCATTCTCGGCAATCCACTCATCGGCTGCCTTGCGACCCAGCTCGCGCAGGCTGCGCAGGAACCGCCCGGTGGTATTGCCCTTGCTCGACAGGTTCAGGTCATCCATCGCGCCGCTGTCCTTGATCCGGTGCATACGCTGTGGACGGATGGAATTGCTCGGCTTCAGCTTGCCGGTGGCGAACAGGTCATTCATGCGCTCCAGGTCACGCAGTTCGGTGACAAGCGCCGAGTTGAACATCAGCTTGTTGGCAGCATCAGCAATATCCGAGCGGCTGCGCGGCGCATCGTTACGCTTGAACGAGTTGATCTGGACGAGGATCGTATCGTCACTCTCGCTGTCAAAGCGCAGGGGCTCCAGCGGCGGGTTGCCCATATAACCGCCATCCCAGTAAATCTCGCCATCGATTTCCATTGGATGGAACAGGTCAGGCAAGGTGGCAGAGGCCAGCACCGAATCAACGCTGATCTCATCACCACAGAAAATCTTCAGATCGCCCCTTGTGACGTTGGTGGCACCGATAAACAGGTTGCCACCACCTTCTTCCGCCAGCTTCTCGCGCAGCTTGTCGAAATCAACCACATCCTGCAGCAACGCGCGCAGGGGATTCTGGTTGAGTGGATTGAATTGCTGCGGTGACATGTAGTGCTTCCACACTTCAAGCCAGGCAAAGGTCGGGGAACTGTCGAGATTATGCGACCCGGTCATGGTGGTCGCGATATCCTGCAGCGGGGTCAGCAGGTTTTTCTGGGAAACACCGGTCCAGAGCTTGTTCAACAGGCGGCGTGCCTCTTTCGGCCCGCCGGTCGCGAGGCCATATTTCAGTACCGCACCATTTAGTGCACCGGCGCTGGTACCGCTGATCCCGTCGATTTCGAGACGGCCCGCCTCAACTTCCTCAAGCAGGCGGTCAAGCACGCCCCAGGTAAAGGCACCATGTGCGCCACCACCCTGCAGGGCCAAATTGATTTTTCGTGGATCGGGATTTTCGGTCTGTTGCAGCTGTCTGCGGAGGTCGCCGGATTTCATCGCACATCAACTCCCCGCAACAGCAAGCAGGGATCGAAAAATCCGATATGGACTGGAGCAGGTATCACAACCGCGCCTTTCTTGCTTTTCCTCCCCTGACGAGAACATCGTCAGGCACCTGCCCGTTCTTTTTTAAGTTGAACGGTTTCAGGCGACTATGTGTGACTCTACTGATTGGGCATGAAAGCCAAGCACTAAAAATTGTTTTTCCACACCCGGTTTCAGCCAGCAGTTTTCGTGACTTTCTTTCTCAGTCGGTCTTGAAGAAATTGGCCGCCGCCGCTTTCTGCTGTTCCTTCTTGGCAATTTCCGCCTCGAGCCGGGCGATTTCAGCCTGATAGGTCTCGATCATCTCACGCAGTTCACCGGCAGAGATCGTGTCCAGTGGCATACCAATGCTCAACGTGGCCTTGGGCCTCGGTTCGTCATCCCACATATGCGCATCCCCTAACTGTTTTGACTGCCTGTTTCAGGCTGGTATGATCATCTCTCACGGCAGATTTGATAAGGCAAGTGCGTTGGCAGGCGGTGAAATGCTTGATCTTCTCGCCCGACATGTCGATAACAACGCCAACGGAAAAAATCTGTCCATGACCCATCATGGATTAAACCCAGCTACCCTCGATTTGGAGGCCCCATGTCTAAACCATTAATGCCAAAAGCGACGGCTGTTTGGCTTGTCGACAACACGACCCTGACATTCGATCAGGTCGCGGCATTCTGTGAGCTGCATGCACTGGAAGTTCAGGCGATTGCCGATGGCGATGTTGCAATCGGCATCAATGGCGCCGACCCGATCACCAACGGCACCCTGACCGCCGAGGAAATCGCGCGCTGTGAGAAAGACCCGACCACTCGCCTGAAAATCGCCAAGCGTGACCTGCCGAAGCCATCCAATCGTCCGAAAGGCCCACGCTATACCCCGGTTGCAAAACGCGGCGACAAGCCCGATGGCATTGCATGGCTGGTCAAATTCCACCCTGAGTTGAAAGACAGCCAGATCGGTCGCCTGATCGGCACCACCAAGCCAACCATCGTGGCCGTGCGCGACCGCACCCACTGGAACAGCGCCAGTATCAAGCCACGCAATCCGGTCCTGCTCGGCCTTTGCACCCAGGCCGATCTCGACAAGGAAGTCATCAAATCAGGTGGCAAGACCGATGCCGAGGCACCACCGGAAGACAAGATCGACAACTACGTCACCGACATCTCTGCCGATTACTGATTGCCTCCGATGCTGCAAATGCAGGGGCCTGCAGAATGACGATCACGAGACAGGATGAGCTGGATGGTCTGAAGGAAATTGGCCGAATTGTTGCCAATACCATGCAAGCCATGGCCAAGTGCATGGAACCGGGTATGACCACCCGGGAACTGGATCAGATCGGGGCCGAGTTGCTGGAACGCGAAGGCGCGGTATCTGCGCCTCAATCCAGCTATGATTTTCCTGGTGCGACCTGCATCAGCGTCAATGAAGAAATTGCCCATGGAATACCCGGTGATCGGAAAATCACCATGGGTGATCTGGTCAATATCGACGTATCAGCCTCAAAGAACGGCTACTTTGCCGACACCGGAGCCACGTATCGCTTGGGCCCTGTACGTCCTTCGCAAGAGCGTCTGTGTCGTGACGGGAAACGGGCAACCCAAATCGGCATTGCCCAAGTAGGCAGCGGTAAGCCGCTGGCAGGTATCGGCAATGCCATCGGGCGGTTTGCAGCGGATCGGGGCTATACACTTATTCGCAACCTTGCCAGTCACGGTGTCGGCAGGTCCTTGCATGAATATCCCAAGGAAATTGCAACCTGGCCGACAGAGAGTGACAGGCGCAGGATCAACAAGGGGCTTGTACTGACCGTTGAGCCATTCCTGTCCATGGGTGGAATCTGGGCCACAGAGGGCGATGATGGCTGGACGCTTTACAGTGAACCCCATGCGCCTGTCGTACAATATGAGCATACGGTTGTTGCCACAGATCGCGGCGCAATAATCGTTACGATGCCCGGTTAATCAGCCCGGCTCCCATGTGGAATGAATTGGTTTTATTGCAAAATCAGACAAAAAAATGGCCGGGAAAACCGGCCATTTTTTATGGGGACTTTCTATCTGTCATTGTGCGCCCGTCATGTAACCCCGGTTCCCGGAGATCAGAGAGCGCCGCCGACCGGCACCCGTTAATGGGTGCCAAGCCGTTCTATCTCATCCTTGATACGAAGCTTTTCACGCTTTAGCCGACGGACCATTGCCGTATTGGGCCACGGACGTACACTCTCGGAGTGCAACTCACGATCTACAGTCGTATGACGTGACCTCAAGGTTTCGATCCGTTGTGCAATTGACATAAAAACGCCTCCTGAATTGTTGTTCTTGTGCGTGCCTGCAAACGGACAACATGCCGGGACTGTCAGCCAGAAACCACCAGACAGCCAAGCAGTGCAACCGCAGCGGACACTAAGAATAGTATAAAACGACTTGGTTGGACTTGGCTAATATTACAAGGCCGACTCGGTACGAATCCCTCTGGAAAGTTTGGGGATAACGATAGTTAAAACCCGAAATATCCGGTGTTTATACGGCACGCCGATCATCAGTGGGCAAACGCAAAAACAGCAATATCTGTAAAAACAGATATTGCTGCCTCTGACCCGATTAACGAGATATCAACCTTTCGGGGACTTGCCCAGCAAATCAGCTTGGGGCCTGATCACCGAGACAGATGCCGAGCCCACGGGCCGTTTTGACCAGCGCACTGTCGGTATCCACGTCCTGATAATGGGCGATGGCATCCTCGATCGCCACATCGACAACCTGACGGTTCTGCCAGGCAACCATGCGGTCTTCCTTGCCCTCGGCGATGAGGTCAACAGCATGGGTACCAAAAGCGCAGGCAATCAGGCGGTCCTGCCAACTCGGCTGGCTACCGCGCTGTACGTGGCCGAGAACGGTCACACGCACCTCGGCACCGGTTGCCGAGGCAATGCGCTCGCCAAGGTGATCGCCGATACCGCCGAGGCGACGCTCGCCACCGGTATATTCGACCTCAAGGGTTTCGCCATCCTCGGTCTTGATCGCTTCAGAGACCACCACGAGGGCGAAGTTGCGGCCACGGCGGCGCACCTGCGCGATCTTCTCCGCGATATGCTCGAGCCGGTAGGGAATTTCGGGGATCAGGATTACATCGGCACCACCGGCGATACCGGCAGACAGCGCAATGTGACCAGCATCACGGCCCATGACCTCGAGCACCATGACCCGGTCATGGCTGGCAGCGGTCGGCTGCAGGCGATCGAGCGCCTCGGTCGCGACCGTCACGGCGGTATCAAAACCGACGGAAACCTCGGTCAGGCCAAGGTCGTTATCGATGGTTTTCGGAATGCCGATCAGCTTCACCCCGCCCTGCTGGCACAGCTTGCGCAGGATCGCGAGGCTGCCATCACCGCCAATGCCAATGATCGCATCCAGTTCCAGCTCCTTGATGCCGTCGATGATTTCCTGTGACCGGTCCTTCTTGGTGCCGTCTGGCATCGGGAAGGCAAAGGGGTTGCCCTTGTTGGTGGTGCCCAGAACCGTGCCGCCGAGGCGCATGATATGGCCATCGAACTTACTGATGTTGAGTACCTCATGGCGGATTGGGCGGTCGAGCAGACCAGCCGTGCCATCATGAAGACCGATTACTTCCCAGCCATAATGGTAGGCCCGGTACAGAACTGCGCGGATAACCGCGTTCAAACCGGCACAATCGCCACCACTTGTCAGAATTCCAATACGTTTTGCCGGAGCCATCTTGCCGCTTTCTGGGTTGTCGTTATAGTCAGGCTTCTTGCATTAGATAGCCGTTTTTCAGGAAACGGATATAAACTGTTTGCCAGACATTTGTTGTTATATCCCACGGCTTTTAAAAGCGTGCGGGCACCCGGTCAACCGAGACTGGTATTTTTACCAGATTTTCACTATACACAGGGCCTCTTAGAACCATGACCATCCTTACTACAGTAGAGACCATGGACGAGCAGGACAAATTGAAGGCCCGGCTGGAAGAGCTCCGCAGCGAGCACCGCGATCTGGACGATGTTATCGAACAGCTGAGCGCGGAAGGCCCGTTCAATCAATTACAGATTCAGCGTCTTAAGAAACGTAAGCTGATGCTGCGCGATCTCATTTCCCGTCTCGAAGATAGTATGATCCCGGATATTATCGCGTGACCCAGACACAACCAGCGTCCCTTCCCGCTGTCAGTTCCCCGGAAGGAAACCCGCTCGTCGGCATTATCATGGGCAGCCAGTCAGACTGGCCGACCATGCGTGAGGCAGCGGTTGTGCTGAGCGATCTCGGCGTGCCGTTTGAAACCCGCATCGTCTCCGCTCACCGCACCCCTGACCGACTGGTGGAATACGCCAAAACCGCCCGCGACCGTGGCCTACAGGTTATTATCGCCGGTGCCGGTGGTGCCGCCCACTTGCCTGGTATGGTCGCATCCATGACCCCGCTGCCCGTACTCGGCGTGCCGGTCGAGAGCCGGACCCTGAAAGGTCTCGACAGCCTGCTCTCCATCGTCCAGATGCCGGGCGGTGTACCGGTCGGCACCCTCGCCATCGGTTCTGCCGGTGCCAAGAATGCCGGTCTGATGGCGGTCAGCATCGTGGCACTTCAAGATGACATGCTGGCCAAGCGGCTGGACAATTTCCGCGAGCGCCAGACCGACAGTGTCGGAGAAACCCCGGTTCAATAAGGACCGTCAGCAACATGACCAACCCTCTCCCCCCTAACGCGACAATCGGCATTCTGGGTGGCGGTCAGCTTGGCCGCATGGCCGCCCTTGCCGCCGCCAATCTCGGCTATCGCTGCCATATCTTCACGCCCGAAGCGGACGCCCCGGCATCGCAGGTATCTGCCGTGACGACACAGGCCGACTTCACCGATATGGTGGCACTGGAACAGTTCGCCAGAAGTGTCGACGTCATTACCCTCGAGTTCGAGAACGTGCCGGTGGAAGCGGTCGAGCGGATTGCCGCCATTACCCCGGTCCGGCCCGGTGCCGATATCCTGCGGATCGCGCAGCATCGCGCGCGGGAGAAGACCATGGCCAGCGACTATGGCATCAACCCGGTGCCATGGGCTGCCGTGACCAGCCTCGACGAGCTGCGCGCGGCAATCGCCGATATCGGCCTGCCCGGCGTGATCAAGACCGCCCGCCTCGGCTATGACGGCAAGGGACAGGTTACCGTCCGCGACATGGCTGATCTCGAAAGCACATGGGCCAGCCTCAAGACCGATGACGCGGTTTATGAAAAGCTGGTCAATCTGAAGAGCGAAATTTCAGTGATCGTCGCCCGTGATCTCTCCGGCCACACGGTCGCCTATCCACCGGGCGAAAATGTTCACCGCAATCACATCTTGGCGGAAACCAAAGTGCCTGCCAGCATCTCGCAGGAATTGCAGATCGCGGCGATTGAATCAGCCCAGAAGATTGCCTCAAGCCTCGATTATGTCGGGGTCATGGGTGCAGAGTTCTTCATTACCGATACCGATGAGTTGATCTTCAACGAGATCGCCCCACGACCGCACAATTCCGGTCACTGGACCATGGATGCCGCGATCACCAGCCAGTTCGAGCAGCAAATCCGTGCGGTTTGCGGCCTGCCGCTGGGTCCGGTTGATCTGCGCTGCCCGGTGGTGATGGAAAACCTGCTCGGCGATACAACCGAGCGGGCCAAAGTTGCGACAGCCGATCCCCGAGGCAAATTGCACCTATATGGCAAGGCGGAAGCCCGCGAAGGCCGGAAAATGGGCCATATCAACTGGCTCGACAGCGCCGAAATACCGGCATAGGAAACAGAAACCGGCCAGACTAGCCAGCACAACCAAAGCCGGATAAAATACCGCCCATGACCACATCGACGACACATACCACGGTGGATACGTCCCCTGCCGCGCTCAGCCATTGCGATAAGGATGATGCGTTGGTGAAAGCCATTGGTGCCACCAGAAGCATCTGGATTTCCGACACCCATCTCGGCACCCGCGGGGCCAAGGCCGAAGAGCTGCTCACCTTCCTGAACCAGCTCGATGGTCTGGAGAACCTCTATCTCGTCGGCGATATTATTGATGGCTGGCGTCTGCGCAAACGCTGGTACTGGCCCGACAGTCATGAAGCGGTCATGGCGCGGTTCCGCGAGCTTGGCCGGAACGGCACCCGCATTATCTATCTGCCCGGCAACCATGATGATTACCTGCGGCGCTATCTTGAGCGGCCCGGCGACACCATGGACCTGATCGACGACATCATCCACGAAACCAGCGATGGCCGGAAGTTTCTGGTGCTGCATGGCGACCAGTTCGATGTGATCGTCAAATATGCCAAATGGCTCGCCCATCTTGGCGACAAGGCCTATGTCTTCCTGCTCTGGTTCAACCGCTGGTTCGAGCGGGGCCGCCGCCAGATCGGTGCCAGCGCCCGCTGGTCGCTCTCGGCCTATCTCAAGGGCAAGGTCAAGGGCGCGGTCGAGTATCTGAGCCGCTATCAGAACGCCCTCCGCCATATCGCGGCTGATCGCGGCGTCGACGGCATTATCTGCGGCCATATTCACCGGGCGGAAATCCGCGATCTCGGCGGGTTGCTTTACTGTAATGACGGCGATTGGGTAGAAAGCTGCACGGCGCTGGCAGAGCGTCCCGACGGCACAATCGAACTGATTGATTGGCGTGGGCTGACAGCATCTGTAAAACAGCCCGATCAGGCCGCTGCCTGATCCCTGCCCCTCTGTCTCGATAACCCGAACCTCCGGCCCCTTTCCCTTGCGCATGATCATCGTCACAGATGCCTGGCACCCCCAGGTCAACGGTGTCGTTCGGACCATCGAACGCACGGTGCAGGAGCTTGAGAAACGCGGGCATGAATGTCTGGTTATCGACCCGTCCGGGTTCCGCACCATCGCCGCACCAACCTATCCTGAAATCCGGCTGGCGCTGTTTCCCTATCGCCGGTTGGCGGCGATGCTCGATGCCCTGCCACAGGCACCGACCAAGCTGCATATCGCCACCGAGGGGCCGCTGGGCTGGGCCGCGCGCAAATACTGCCTGCGTCACAACCTGCCGTTCAGCACCGCCTATCATACCAAATTCCCGGAATACCTTGCGGCCAGAGCACCGATCCCGACCGCATGGACCTATGCCATGATGCGTCGGTTCCATGCGCGTTCCAGCAGTGTCATGGTCGCGACCCCGACGCTGGAAAAGCTGCTGGCCGATAATGGTTTCAGCAATCTCAACATCTGGACCCGTGGCGTCGATACCGAGATGTTCCGCCCGCGCGAACCGTTGCCGCTCGACCTGCCCCGCCCGATTGCCCTCTATGTCGGTCGGGTCGCCATCGAGAAGAATATCGAAGCCTTTCTCAAGGCCGACTTTCCCGGCAGCAAGCTGGTTGTCGGCAATGGCCCGGCGCTTGAGGAACTGCAACAGCGCTACCCGGACGTCAGTTTCGCCGGGGCCAGACAGGGCGAAGAACTGGCACAGTATTATGCCAGCGGCGATGTCTTTGCCTTTCCGTCGCTTACGGATACATTCGGCCTCGTTATGCTCGAAGCGCTCGCGTGTGGTATGCCGGTTGCCGCCTATCCGGTCACCGGCCCCCTCGATATTCTGAAAGGCAGTGACGTCGCTGTGCTTGGTGAAGACCTCTCAACCTCCCTGCAACAGGCCCTGACCATCGACCGGCAGAAATGCCGGGACTTTGCGCTGGGCTATTCATGGGCGGCGGCCACCGACCAGTTCGAGGCGAATATGCCGGATGCCGTCATGATGGGGGCCGCATGACCATACTGCTCGCCAGCTATCGCGGCCTGACCCGGCTCAGCGCACCGATCCTGCGCGCGCTGCTGGACCGCCGCCTTACTCGCGGGAAGGAGGAAGCGGACCGGATCACCGAGAAGCAAGGCATTGCCGGGGTCGCACGCCCGAATGGCCCGGTGGTCTGGTGCCATGGCGCCAGCGTCGGTGAAGCCCTGTCGATCCTGCCCCTGATCGACCGCTTGCTGGCCCATGACAGCAGCCTCACCGTGCTGGTAACCACCACCACCGTCACCTCGGCCCGGCTGATGGCTGCACGCCTGCCGGAACGGGCCATCCACCAATATGCACCGCTCGACCACCCGCTTTGGGTTGAGCGCTTCCTTGACCACTGGCAGCCATCCATGGCGCTGTGGCTGGAATCCGAGCTTTGGCCCAACATGCTGAAGACGCTGAAGGACCGCCAGATACCCGCCGTCCTGATCAACGCCCGCATCTCGGACAAATCATTCGCCACATGGCAACGGTTCAACGGCAGTGTCGCCGCCATGCTCGCGAGCTTCCAGCTCTGCCTCGCGCAATCGTCAGAGGATGCCAAGCGTCTGACCACACTTGGCGCCGACACCGTGGACTGTCTGGGCAATATCAAGTTCAGCGCCCCGCCACTGCCGATTGATGCCGATGCCGCCTCTGCCCTCAAGGCCGCGATTGGCGACCGGCCGATCTGGCTTGCCGCCTCAACCCATCCGGGCGAGGAAGAGCAGATTGTCGAGGCGCATCAGCATGTTGCAGAGCACTATCCTGACCTGCTCACGGTGATCGCACCCCGGCACCCGAACCGCCGGAAAGAAATCGCCACCCTACTGGACGAAACCGGCCTGACATGGTGCGAGCGCAGCCCCGGCACCCTGCCTGGCGAGGATGATGCTATTTATCTGGCCGATACGCTGGGTGAGATGGGGCTGCTGTTCAAGGCCGTGAATATCGTGTTCATGGGCGGGTCGCTGGTGCCAATCGGCGGACACAACCCGATCGAGCCCGCCCTGTTCTCCTGCGCCATCCTGCATGGCCCGCATATGGATAATTTCCGTCAGATCAGACAGGAAATGACCGACATGGGTGCCTTGCGCGAAGTCGGTGATGCCGAAGCACTGGGTGCCGCTGTCACCAATCTGCTCGGCAACCCTGTTCAGGCCACTGAAATGGGCAGCGCCGCCCATCAGGCCGCAACCGCACAGGCCGCCGTGATCGACCATGTGTTTGAGCGCCTGCGCCCGATGCTGGACACCGCACTGGCACAGCAAAAGGCAGCTTCGTGATGCCCCATGCAACGCCCGATTTCTGGTACCGGTCACCGGGGCTGCTGGCGCGCCTGCTGGCACCGGTCGGCTGCCTCTATGGCGCAGCAACCGCCTATCGCCTCAGGCATGGTGCCTATCAGGATATCGGCATCCCGGTTTTGTGTATCGGCAACCTGACCGCCGGTGGTGGTGGCAAGACCCCGACCGCGCTGGCAATCCACAAGCTGCTGGGCCGCGAGAACATCCATTTTCTGAGCCGCGGCTATGGCGGCAGCCTGCCCGGCCCGGGGCAGGTTGCACCCGCCAGCCATGCGCCAACGGAGGTCGGCGATGAACCCCTGTTGCTGGCCGCCGCTGGACCCTGCTGGGTTGCCAAAGACCGGGCAGCGGGCGCAGAGGCCGCAAAGGCTGCCGGGGCACAGGCGATCATTATGGATGACGGCTTCCAGAACCCCGCCTTGCGCAAGGCCATGAGCATTCTGGTGGTCAAGGGCGAGCTGGGCTTCGGCAACGGCCAGATGATCCCTGCCGGTCCGTTGCGTGAGCGCGTTGCCGCCGGACTGGCCAGAACCGATGCCATCATCTGTATCGGTGAGCCGACCCATGACAGCCTGCAATCCCTGCCGGCCGGGATACCGGTCTTCACCTGCAGCTATCGCCCGCTTGCCGATGATCTCGCCGCCCTCACCGGACAAAGCTGCATCACCATCGCCGGGATTGCCCAGCCGGACAGTTTTCCGACCCTGCTGACCAACCACGGGATTACGGTGGTCGAGCGTATCAGCCTGCCTGACCATGCACCGATCACCGATGCGATGCTGACCGACTGGGCAGGCAAGACTGAGCGGCAGGGCGTACAGCTGGTCACAACCGCCAAGGACTGGGTCCGCCTGCCAACCGTATGGCGATCCCGGATCAGGCAAGTGCGGATCAAGCTTGATCTGGCCGAACCAGCACAGCTGAAGTCCCTGATCGACAGCAAGATAGCACCGCTGGAGGCAGCCGATGTTTAGCGACGGTCGCCGCCATCCGGGCTGGTACAATCTGCTGATCCGCTATCCGCTTGAGGTGCTGGGTGCCTATATCCTGATCGGGTTCTTCATGGTCCTGCCAACCGGTTGGGCCTCCGATACCGGCGGCTGGCTGGGGCGGAAGCTCGGCCCACGGATCGGTGCCAGCAAGCGGGCGCGGCGCAATCTCTCACGGGTCATGCCAGAGCTGTCAGAGGCAGAGCGGGAACAGATCATCATTGATATGTGGGACAATCTCGGGCGCAGTATCGCCGAGTATCCGCACCTGTCACGCATCTGGGATCAGGAAGACAAGCGGATCGAAAAAATCGGCTTCGAGCACCTCGATGCGTTAAGCGATCCGGAGCGCCCCTGCATCACAGTTTCCGGTCATCTGGCCAACTGGGAACTGGCGCAGGTCGGAGCCAAGCGGATGGGCCGGGAGTTGGGCGTCATATATCGCCGCACCAACAATATCTACATCAACTCGGCGTTGCTCTGGCTGCGCAGACCCGCTTCGACGATCAATTTTGCCAAGGGTTCAGAGGGCGGCAAGCGGGCCATGGCGCATCTCAAATCAGGCGGCAATCTGGGGCTGATGATCGACCAGAAGCTGAATGAGGGGCTGCCGGTACCGTTTTTCGGCATTCCGGCGATGACCGCACCCGCGGTGGCCAGCTTTGCACTCAAATTCAACTGCCGGATATTGCCGGTCCAGACCGAGCGACTTGACGGCTGTCGGTTCCGGATCACGGTTCACCCGCCGATCGATCCTGTCGCAACGGGCGAGCGGGAGGCGGACATTCTGGCAATCCTCACCGAGTTGAACCTGATTGTTGAAGGCTGGATCAGACAGCGCCCGGCGCAATGGCTCTGGACCCACAAACGCTGGCCGGATGAATAGGCAAATCAGTCGTCGACCTGCACACCGAACAGGTCGCAGAGGAAGCGTAATTCGCCGGTAAAACCGCGACCGAGCGCACGGAAACTCCAGCCGGTATCAGTGCGGGTGATCTCCCCGAACACGAAGGCGGTTTCCATGTTGCAGCGCTCGGCGAGTTCGTATTTGGCAAATTCCTTCTGGCTCAGGGAATTTGCGAGACGCACAAATGAGCTTTCCACCATGCCGAAATTCTGTTTGCGCTCATCCGCCTCATAGATCGAGACGGTAATCGCCAGTTTCTTTACGTCCTCGGGAATCTTCGACAGGTTGACCTCGAGAAACTCGTCATCGCCATCGCCAACCCCGGTCCGGTTGTCGCCACCGAGCTTGATCGACCCGCATTCGGATTCCATCTGGTTATAAAAGATCAGATCGCGACTGCTGCGCACCCGGTTGTCCGACCCCAGCATGAAAATGGCGGCATCAAGGTCCATCTCGGCATCGCCATTATCAACCGCATCCCAGCCGAGACCGACACGCAGATCGGTCAGTTCAGGATCGGCCTGAATGATGTCGATCTGCTCACCACGATTAACTTTTACAACCATTGTCTCATACTCAACTTCATCAGCAGATTGCCGTACCGCCTGACGGAAACCGGCACGGGGGCACTAAATCACTGTCTTGTGGTCAACCAGCTCAAGCATTGGCAGGTCATGCGGGGCATTGCCATAGCCCCAGATTTCATCGAACGGGCCATGCTCGTCCAGATATTCCCGAACCAGACGGGCCTTAGTTTGCCGTACGCAATTCTCCCCGGCAAGTCGCCCGGTCAGCATACCGTCAACAACCTCCAGCTCTGTGCCCAGCATATCAAATTTGACCGGGAAGCGATGGGCGACGAAATGCTCTGCCGCCATGCGCGCTGCACCAGTCGCGATCAAAATATGAACGCCATTTTCCGCATGGTTCATCAGTGCCTGCGGGGCCAGTTTCTTCCAGCGGATGGTCGGGGCGATGCGTTTTGCCGCCGAAATGCCGTTCTCGACCGTGACACCGGTCAATAACGGCACCTGCAGCGCCTCCTTGAACACCGTACGGCGATCAGTCAGCGCCGGTGCGGAAAAGCGGGAAATACCCGCCCGCACCGCAGCCCGCAGAAAGCGGTTCCGGCTTGACAGGGCAATCAGCCAGGGCACCAGCGTATCGCCATGGGTCAGCGTATTGTCGAGATCAAATATCGCCAGCTTGCGCGACATCTATCAACCGGCAATCGGCAGATGGGGCGAGGTCAGCAGATATTCCGACGCGACAAAAGCTATATAGGCAACCACCATTGCAATGCCGAGGCCGCGTTGCAGCTTGTGGAATGCCAATATCCAGACAGCAAAGAGAACGCTGACACCGACCATGGTCCAGAGGCTGATGCCCATCAGATGCGGTTCGATGGCAATCGGCGAAATCAGCGCGGTCACGCCAATAATCGACAGGATGTTAAAGACATTCGAGCCGATGATATTGCCGAAGATCAGGTCGGTCTCACCCTTGCGCAGGGAAACCAGCACCGTTGCCAGCTCCGGCAGCGAGGTGCCGAAGGCAACAACGGTCAGGGCAATCACGGCTTCAGGAATGCCAATCGCATTGGCGGAGACAACGGTACCGCGCACCAGCATTTCCGCACCGACACTGACCCCGATCAGACCGAGCAACAGGGCCAACAGACAGGCGCCCATATTGGCGAAATCGGCCTCATCAACCTCTTCCGGTGGCGGCTCCTTGTTCTCCATAGCCTTGCGGTACTGGTAAAAAACATAGGCGATCAAAATGGCCAGCATCAGTGCGCCCTGCCACATGGTGATAACCCCGAACCACATGAAACCGACGAGAATGGCTGTCGCCAACAGCATCATGGCCAGATCACGGGTACAGGAGTGACGACGAACCACCATAGGTGAGATAATCGCCCCGATACCGAGGATCAGCAGGATATTGGCGATATTCGAGCCAACGATATTGCCGACGGCAATTCCGCCAAATCCCTTCATGTTGGCATTCACTGAAACCAGCAGTTCAGGCAGTGAAGTGCCAAACGCAACGATGGTAAAACCGACCACCATAGGCGGCAGACCAAGTTGTTTCGCGATGTAGACCGCGCCATCAACAACATACCCACCGCTCTTGATCAGCAGGAACAGGCCCAGACCGATAGCCCCTGCAGCAAGAAAATACAGGTCGGTCAGTGGCAACTCATAAACACCGTTCATCGAGGAACCCTAGGGTCAGAGGTGGAACAGAAAACGAATAATTTCAGAAACTTGTACCGGAAAGCTGTCAGCCGTCCTTGCTGCCGATTTCCCAGCGCAGGCCAAAGCTGTAATGCTCATCAAGATCCTTATGGGTACGGAAATACTGGTTCAGCTTCTGCACCTTGAAGGCATTTTCCTTGTTCTCAAGCATGGCGATTGCACACATGCCGCGATCATTCCGGGCATTTTCAAGCTGCACCATGATCGGCTCACGACCGGGGATCAGTACCTGCGCCAGACAATCGATCAGCGACCAGTTCGGTGCACCGTCATAGATATAGGCAAAGATGCAGATACGCTTGATCGCCGCCCATTTGTCGCCGTTGATGCGAATGGTTTCACCGGCAGAACCGCCCGTGCGGTCATCGGCATCAAGCTCGATATAGGGTTCGCTCGAGAATGAGCCATACATATCGCCCAGCGCCTGAACACAACCGAGATAGCCGTCCTTCAACTCGAACAGACAGCCAAGATCGAGATCGATGCCGGAAGCCTTGCCCTGTTCGGGTTTGTCGCTCCACATCAGCTTGATATGGACTTCACCGAATGCACCGGCCGCACCGCTGACGCTGACGCTTTGGCCCTTTTCCAGAGATTGATTCATAAACTCACATTCACTTTGGCAACTGAAGGATCGAGGTTTGGTCACAAACACGCAGTACCCGTCATGCCGCAATCAACTGACATGACAAGCCTTTGCATCAACTGACTGAAAAACCTGCTGAACAATACTTGCGCTGCGGTGCAGCGACCCCTAAACCACATCGCATATGTAGAGAGTTTTCACAACTTTTCCAGCCCATGTTACCGCCGCCGGACATTGGGCCGGCAAGCGTTGCCATCCAACCCGCCCGCATGAGCGAGCCGTGAGTAATCCATGACCGTAAACATGCCTGACAAACCATTGTCCTATATGGGCTTTCTCGGCAAGTACAAGGCATTGCTGATTTTCGGCATGGCGCTCACCTTCTGCTCGAGCTTCGGACAGTCGTTTTTCTTCAGCCTGTTCAACCAGTCGATCCGCGATGAATACGGGCTGAGCCACAGCGGGTTCGGCAGCCTCTACCTTGCCGCGACACTGGCCAGCGCCGGTACCATCATCTGGGCCGGGCTGAAGATCGATGATGTGGAGTTGCGCCGCTATGCCAGCATTGTGGTAATCGGCCTTGCCGGGTCGGCGCTGCTGATGGCCACCGCCAATCACATCATCCTACTGTTTTTCGCGATCTATGGCCTGCGCCTGACCGGTCAGGGGCTGATGGGCCATACCGCCACCGTGACCATGGCGCGCTATCTTGGCAGCGCCCGCGGGCGTGGTCTCAGTGTCAGCGCCCTCGGCATGCCGCTGGGTGAGGCCGTCTGGCCACCGCTGGTGACCCTGTTTCTGGTCTCTGCCCAACTACCCTGGCGGCTGGCCTGGGCCTGCATTGCCGCCGGGTTGCTATTCTTGCTGCTGCCGACGATCTGGCTGCTCTTGCGCGGACATGAAGCACGGGACAGCGAGCTTGCCAATGAGCAGGCACGCAGCCTCGGTACCGATCAGGCCAGTGCGGTCAAAGCAGCAAAACTGAAGCCCCGGCAGTTGCTGGGCGACCGGAAATTCATCTGTGTCATGCCCTATGTTCTGGCACCGCCCTTCATCCTGACCGGCTATTTCTTCCACCAGCAGGCAATCGCCCTCGATCGCGGCTGGACACTGGCCCAGATGGCGAGTTTCTTCGGCCTCTATGCTGCCGGGTCGCTGACCATGTCGATGGTGATTGGACCGGTGGTTGATCGGCTGACCGCCACCAGAATGGTGCCGATCACCTGTCTGCCGCTTGCCATTGGCCTTTGCCTGTTTGCCCTCACCACCCACCAGTTCGGCGGGGCTGCCCTGTTCCTGCTGGCCGGGGCATCGACCGGTATCTCCATGCCGATCCTGAATGCCATGTGGGCGGAAGTCTATGGCACCGGATCGCTGGGCAGCGTCCGCTCGCTGGTCTCGTCCATGATGGTCATGTCCACAGCACTGGCCCCGCCATTATTCGGCCTGATGCTGGATTATCAACTCGGTGCCGGGTTTATCACCATGGCCTGTCTTGGCTATCTCGCCTTTGCCTATATCCTGATGCTGAGCGCCCGATCGCTGCTTCTGGCAAGCGTTTCAGAGACATCGAAACCTGCCTAGAATGCAATTAAAATTTGCGCTAAATATTTCGCGCAAATTATTGAAAATAATCGAATTTTATAAATATTGCCAAGCCTGAAATCATACCGCAATACTGCCCGTAACTGAGTGGAAGGCAGTTTATCATGCGGCAGTTTTACGGCTATTCTCCGGGCCTGTTTCGGCTCTTCATGCTGGGTATGTTGCTGGCACTGGCATCGGCCAGCATGGCCCATGCCCAGAACCTGAACCATACTACCGGTGAGACGGAACCGGCACCCGGCTATCTCGCCACCAGTACTGTCGATGCCGATACCCATGTGATCCGCCTCGGCCCGGCACAATCGCGCATTATTGATCTGCCACGCCCGGCAAGTGCGGTGATTGTCGCCGCCCCCGATGCGCTCAGCGCCCTGCTCGACAGCCCCCAGCGGCTGGTCCTGATCCCGCGCCAGATCAGCGCCACCTCACTTACCGTACTGGATAGCGATGGTCAGCCGATGCTGCAGAGCGCGGTGATCATTTCTGGTCGCAACAGTTCATCCATGCGGATCACCCGCGGCTGCAGCGCGCTCGGCAACTGCCTGCCGTCCTCGGTTGAATATTGCGCCGGTGACTGCGTGACCCTGCCGCTGATGGCCACGGTACCGGCGGCACCGTCCATCGGCGGCACCGAACCGGACGTTCAGTAAGAAGCACCATGATGATGAGAAGCACCATGACCCAGCATTCAAAAACCGGCCGGACCCGCATTGCCGCGCTCTGCCTGCTCCCGCTGCTCGCGGCCTGCAACGCCACCACCACCTCGGGCGACCGCTCGGGCCTGCAGTCGGGCACAATCGGCGAGCATGGCGCGGGACCGCTCAGCAATTCTGCCAATGTGGACCCCGGCCCCACCATCCCGGTGCCGGAGAGCCGTGTACTCGGCGATGCCTTTGAGCCGAAACCTGACAATGACGGCCTGTCAACGGGAGCACACAGCCTGCCCGAACGCATCCGTCATCAGGCATTGCAATCCGCCGCACATGGCAAGTTTTCCGAGGCGGCGGCCTATTATGCCCTGCTCTATTATCGCAATCCCCATAACGAAGCGCTCGCGATCAAATATGCCGAAGCCCTGCGCCGTTCGGGCGTGCCGGATCAGGCATTGGCGGTACTCAAACCCTTCGCCGAGCCTGAGAGCGCCTCACCGGATGCCCTCATCGCCTATGCCAAGGCCAATCTGCAGCTGAAGCGACTGGCCGCTGCGGTACAGGCGGCCCGCTGGGCGGTCGATGCTGATCCGAATATGGCCGAGGCCTATCATGTGCTGGGCGTCACGCTCGATGCCATGGGCAAGCATGGTGAGGCACAGGCGGCATACCAGTCCGCCCTTGCCTACGGTATCGGCGACAGTCATCGGACCCTGAACAATCTCGCCATGTCCTATGCCCAGACCGGCCAGTTGCAGCAGGCCCGCGCCAGTCTCGAACAGGCACAGGAACTGGACGCTGGCGATCAGACGGTTCAGGCCAACCTGCAACTGATCCGCACCGTCTATGGCCAGAAGCAGATGAAGCCGACACTGGACCTGATGCTGCCGACCCGGCTGAGCGATGAGCCGGTATCGCCGGAGCGGCACCCGACCCGCGAATGGCCCCTGAACCGTGACGGCGAGAATCCACGCGCGTTCATGACCGGCAATTTCGACAGCTTCGACCGCCTGACCCTGCCCCGAATGAACCGCGAGCTGGTACGGATCGAAAAGCTGGACGATATGGTCACGATCAACCTGCCAGCCAATATCTCACCCAACCTGCCGACCCTGACCCGGGCACTGGAGCGCAGTGTCGACAAGGTCTCGATCAGTGGTGATGGCGAGGGCATCGCCCTCGCCTTCCGCCTGCGGCCAGAGGTGGCGATTGCCGAGAGAGAGGTTGATGACCGGATTGCCATCGACTTCCTGATCAGCCCGGCCACCCGGCTCGACGACCAGACCGCCGCCATGCCGATGGCGCAATAACTAGAGCAGGAAATAGAGCGCGACCCATGAAGCGGCCATCAGGATCGCCGTGCCAATCGTCACGAGATGGCGTGAAATCTCGACTGCCATAATCTGCCGACCTGCCAGACGACAGATAACAGCCAGCCCCAGATACCGAATGCCGCGTGACGCCAGTATTGCCAGCAAGAACACGGGAAAGCTGACCTTGCTCACCCCGGCGGCCAGTGTTGCCAGTTGCATTGGCACCGGGCCAAGAGACACCAGAAATATTGCCCAGAAGCTGTCGGCATTACTCATATTGTCCCGTGCGGTCTGCATGTTCTGCAGCAACCCAAGAGCGTCCAGCACCGGCACAACAAGCGGCTCGTACAACAAGGCACCGAGGCAATAGAACAGCGAGGCACCAATTAGGCACCCCACAAGTGCCGACAGGGCAATCGACAAAGCCTTGCGATGATAGGCCACCATCAGCGGTACAATCACCACCTCCAGGGGTATCGGCAGAACCGTGCTCTCACCCATGGAGAGCACGCCAACACCCAGCCTGCTGTGGGCGAGCCTGCGCACCCAGCCCGGTGCCTGATCGCTCAATGATCCGATGCTGTTAGACATGCTGCCTGAACGTTTGCCCCACCGGGCCGGTTCCATTCGGGCATTTTCACCGCTATGGCGTCAGGGGGATTGCGGCATCAATTTTGTCGATCCAGTCCTTCAGTGCCGGATAGGCATTGAGGTCAAAGCCACCTTCCTCCGCCAGTCGCGTATAGGCGACAAGGGAAAGGTCGGCCAATGACAGGCTATCACCGACCAGCCAGTCACGACCCGTCACCGCCTGCTCCAGATGTGCCAGCACCTTCGCACCCTTGGTCAGCAGGGCCGGGTCAATCTCGCTGTCCGGCTTGTTCAGGTAATGTTTCTGGAACCGGCGCACGGCGATCACCGGCTCATGACTGTACTGCTCCCAGAACAGCCACTCCATCATCCGCGCCCGTTCAAAACCATCTGCCGGGATCAGGGCCGAGCCTTCCGCCAGATAGAGCATGATGGCATTCGATTGGGTCAGCACCCGCCCATCGGCAAAGCTCACCGCCGGGATCTGGCCGAACGGGTTGATATCGAGAAACCAGTCTGCGCGGGTATCACCGGCCATGATATCCACGTCACGCCAGTCATGGGCCAGATCAAGAAAACGGGCGACATAGAGCACCTTCAGGCAATTGCCTGAGCGCTTGTCACCATAGATGGTGAATTTCTGCATGGGATGGTCCGAAACCGCTATGGGTGAATGCGTGCCAGATACTATGCCGTCAGCATGTTGCAGGCCACGGTTTTCAGAATGCCGCCATGACCTTGATGATCGCCGGGCCGAGGATGGTGACGAACAGGCTCGGCATGAAGAACAGGATCATCGGCACGGTCAGCTTGGCCGGCAGGGCGGCGGCGATGCGTTCGGCCTTGGTCATGCGTTGATCGCGCATATCCGTTGACAGGGTACGCAACGCCCGACCAAGGGAAGTGCCGTATTTCTCTGCCTGGATCAGGGTATTGGCAAAGGTCCGCGCCGATGGCTCGCGGATACGGGCAGCGAAGTTCTTGAACGCGCCGCTGCGGTCGCCGAGCAGTGCCAACTCGGCGCTCAGCAGTCCCATCTCCTCGGCCAGCACTTCCGATTGCGCCTCCATCTCGCGTCCGACCCGGTCGATTGCCGCCTCGATGCCAAGCCCACCCTCAACACAGACCAGCATCAGGTCGAGCGCATCGGGGAAGTTGTTGGCAACCTCCTGCTTGCGCTTCTGCGATGCGTTGTAGACGAAGATGGTAGGCAGGAAAAAGCCGAAGATCGCCGCCACGATGGCAATCAGCCCCCGCTCCGTTCCGTCCAGATCGAACCCGGCGGTATAGATGAAGCTGACCGCCGCCATAATGAACGGCGCGGACAACCGGGTTACCATATAGATCAGCGCCGCTCTCGGACTGCGATAACCCGCCGAGGCCAGTTTCTCACGCACACCGGACAGCCCGGCGAAACGCTCGAGCTTGAACAGCTCGGACAGGCTCTGGGACGCATTGAGCCGGATCAGATTGGCGCTCGCCTCCATATTCTCGCGCTGAACGGCAGCGAGTGAGCGACGCCGTTCCACCACCACAGATTTCACCCGCTCCTTGGCATCGGCTCGGTCGAGCAGCGGCAGCCCGGCATAAACGATGGAGATCATCGCCCCGACAGCGGCAAGCCAGGTCCATATCTGGCCGGACTCAATCGCACTCTGGAAAAACCCGAACATCGCCTACCTACACCCTGAAATGGATCATCTTGATCATCACCGCGAGCCCAACACACATCCAGAGCAGCGCCCCGCTGATCAGCATATTGCCGATCAGCGTGTCCCACATCGGCGTCATGTAATCAGGGGCCACCCCAATAATCGCGCCGGAGAGCAGAAAGGGCAGCGAGCCGATAATCGCGGCCGACGCCTTGGCCTCACTGGTCATGGCCGACACCTTGCGCTTGAGCTTGAACCGGGCGCGGATCACATCGGAGAGGTTCTGCAGGGTTTCCGACAGCGAACCACCGGTCTGGGCCTGAATGGCGATGGCGATGGCCAGCATGTGCATTTCCGGCAGCGGCATCCGCTTGGCGCACCGCTCCAGCGCCTCAGCCAGTGAAAAACCAGCTGATTGCTCATCGGTGGCAATGGCAAATTCGGTCGCAATCGGCCCCTTGAACTCGCGCCCGATCATGGCCAGCGCCTCATTGACCGGCAGCCCGGCCTTCAGCCCGCGCACCATGACATCGAGGGCATCGGGCAGCCCGGCAATGAACTTCTTCTTCCGCCGCCGCGCCAGCACGGCGAGCACCAACAGGGGCAGGCCAAGTCCAAACAGGATGGCAAGAGCCGTGCCCAGCATCAGGGTTTTCTGAATCAGAAAGCCGATCAGAAAACCGGCCATGCCGATACCTGCCGAGATTTGCCAGAATTGCCGGGCCTGCAGCGGCAACCCGGCCTCGGCGATCCGGTCATCAATGGTCCGCCGTTCCTTTTTCTTCTCGTCCTTCTTGCGCTCGGCATTGCGCAGGCGTTTTTCAATACTGGTCAGGTCATTGCCACCAACACCCCCGACCTGCCGGTTCTGGGTCGCGGTTTTGACCACATTGCGAATGCGGCGCTTCATGCCCAGATGACGGTTGAACCACATACCGAAGCCAGTGCCGAGCACGGCCACCGCCGCCGCACCGATTGCGATGCTCTGGCGGTGTTCGTTCAACAGGGCAAACAGGGCCTGTATCTGCTCTTCCGTCATATATGCTCTTCATCAGGATCAGGCATGGGCCGCCTCAAGCGCTTCCAGCAACTCGCCCTCCATGCCGAAATAGCGGGCCTTGTCCCAGAACCGGGGACGCAAGCCCGTGGCGACATGCCGACCGATCAGATTGCCGTCCCGGTCCTCGCCGGTAACCTCGAAGCGCACGAGATCCTGCAGGGTCACCACATCGCCCTCCATCCCGGCAACCTCGGTGATATGGGTGACCCGGCGTGAGCCATCACGCAGGCGCTGGCACTGCACCACCACATTGATGGCCGAGGAAATCTGCTCGCGCACCGCTGCTGGCGGGATCGAGATATTGCCCATGGCAATCATGTTCTCGAGACGGCTCAGACCCTCGCGCGGGTTGTTGGCGTGGACGGTGCCCATTGACCCATCATGGCCGGTATTCATCGCCTGTAACAGGTCGAATGCCTCCGGTCCCCGCACCTCACCGACGATGATCCGGTCCGGGCGCATCCGCAGGCAGTTGCGAACCAGATCGCGCATCAAGACCTCGCCCTGTCCCTCAAGGTTCGGCGGGCGGGTTTCGAGGCGCACAACATGCGGCTGTTGCAGCTGGAGTTCGCAGGCATCCTCACAGGTGATGACCCGCTCCCCCGGACTGATATAGCCGGTCAGGCAGTTGAGCATGGTGGTCTTGCCCGACCCGGTACCGCCGGAGATCAGGATATTGCATCGGCACGCCGCCGCCACCCGCAGCACGGTCGCGGCAGCCGGGCTGACCGAGCCGTATTCCATCAGGGTTTCAAGCGTCAGCTTGTCCTGCTTGAACTTGCGAATGGTGAGGGTCGCGCCATCGACCGCGAGCGGCGGGATGATCGCATTGACCCGACTGCCATCGGCGAGACGTGCGTCACAGATCGGGCTGCTCTCATCAATCCGGCGACCGACGGCAGAGACGATCTTCTGACAGATATTGATCAGGTGCTGGTTGTCCCGGAACCGGATCGGCGCCTGTTCGATCCGCCCCTTGGTCTCGATATAGACCGTGTTCGGCCCGTTCACCATGATGTCGGCAATGTCATCACGGGCCAGCAGCGGCTCCAGCGGACCATAGCCGAGAATGTCGTCACAGACCTCGCGGCTGAGGGTCGCCTGCTCTGCCGAGGTCAGGTCAAGGCGGCGGAAATTGATGATGGTCTCCACTGCCGTCTGGATATCCTGCCGCGCCTGTTGCCGATCAAGCCGGACCAGCGAGGTCACATCAACCCCCTGCTTGATATCCTCGAACACGATATTGCGCGCGGCCATATAGCGTTCGGACAGCTCCGGCAGTTTGCTCGGCTTGATGTCTATCGGTTTCTGGCTGCCATGGGATTTGCGGTCATTGGCTGCAGGTGTGCTGCTGGCGACCGGTTTGATGCCGGCAGCGGGTTTCGGCGCGGTTGTCGGTGGCTTTGCCTGTGGTTTTGCCTGTGGCGCATCACCCGGCATGGCGACCGAGCCTTCACGCAGGGCACTGGTCAGGTCCGGCATGTCGGTTGCGGTGTGATCAGCCAGTGCAGCCCTGTCCACCACGGCAGGCCGTTCCGTTTCCTCATCCCGCCGCCGTTCCTGCTGGAACGCATCATCATAGGCGGATGGTGCCACCGCTGATGCTGCAGCGGTATCCGCTTTCGGGCTATCGGTCTCAATCGGCTCAGAACGGCGTCCGAACATAGGCTATTCCTGCCCTCCTCACGCGTGTTTCGGTGGCTTGATAAGGCCGCTGACCAGACCGGCAATGCCGCCGCCCGAGATCAGCTTCGATGACGTATCGGTGCTAGCCCCCTTGCCACCGGCATTGCCCTTGGCATAGATCGCATCGACCACCGGCTGCATGTCCTTGAGCGTCTTTTGCGCCAGCTTGTCATAGGCAAAGTAGCGGCCATTGGTTTCCGCCAGCGCAAACAGGTTTGGCGTGAACGGCACGGAACAGATGGTCTTCTGCTCCAGCGCATCCTTGACCGCATCCAGCGGCAAATCGGCCCGATCATGGGCACCGACGCCATTGACCAGCACCGTCAGTGGTGCCTCGGCACCGCGCCGCTGGCGCAACTCATCCATCATCATCCGCGCATTGCGCAGCGAGGCCAGCAGCGGGCTGGTGACGATCACCACATGATCGGCAATCGCCGCCACATGCCGGGTCAGCGGGTGCATCCCGGTCGGCAGATCAACAACCGTCACATCGGCCAGTGTCCGGGCCTCGGCAATCAGGTACTCGACCGCTTCCGGCAGAAAGCTGTCGGGGGCGGCAATACCGCGACCGCCGGGCAGCAGCTGGACATAATCACCGATCGGCTGCGCTACCCGGCTCAGCATTTCCGCATCGAATTTGCCATCGGCGATTGCCTCCAGCATTTCATCGAGCGAACGCTTGGCCTCACACCCGAAGGCAATGCCGCTGGTGCCGCCGAGACCGTTCAGATCGGCCAGAAAACTCGATGACTGCCGGGTCTCACCGGCGAGCCAGCTGATTGCCTGGGCAATCGTGGTCGCCCCGACACCGCCCTTGGCACCAACCACAGCGACCAGCTTGCCACCGGCGCCGCTGACATTGGCAAGCCCCTTGGCAAAAGAGCCGATCAGTTCTTCAATCCCATATGGCCCGACCAGATAATCGCTGACCCCCATTTCGGTCAGGCGACGATAGAGGCGCACATCATTGGTATGTCCGAGGACAATCGCACCGGTGCCCGGCTGGCAATGGCTGGCAAGGCGATCAATCGCCCCCTCTACATCATTGGCCGCCGTCGGCAGCTCGACCGCCACCAGTTCCGGCGACTGGCTGTTACGGTAATGGCTGGTCGCCGCATCGAGGCCACCATCATGAACATTCATCGCGATACGCGCCATGCGCCAGTCAGCCACCGTATCCTGCAGGGCTTTCCGGGTTGCCTGATCCATATAGAAGGCATCAATCGTCGCGCGTGGCAGCAGGGTCTGCTGATGAGCGGATGATCCCATAGTCTCATCTCCTCTTTCTAGGCATCAACGGCCCACATCGGTCGTCTCAACCAGCCCGGACGGGATGATCGGCGGTGGCTGGTTGGTTCGGTAACGCTGGGTTGCAAAGCCGGTCGGATCGCTCGGGTTCGCGGCAATCCGGTCATTCCCGGCAAGGTCCGCCGGGCGGGCGACCATTCGGCCAAGTTGGCGGTCAAGACCACAGCCGAGCGGCGATGCCTTCAGCGGCACATCCGGGCAGTTGGGCAAGACCACATCAAGCTGACGATAGGTGGCAACCGCGCCATAAGGCTGGACATTGACATTGGTGATGGTCACACGGTCCGGGCTGATACCCGCATCGGCGAGTGCCATGCGCAGCATTCGCACCTGTTGCGTGCCCATTTCCGTGCTGGGTGCGGAGACGACCATATGCAGCCGCCCCGACCCCTTGGCATTGAAGCTGTGGGCGATCCGGCGTACCGGCGCATCGATGGCACTGACACCACGTTGCAAGTCATCAGCTTCAATCCGCAGGTTGGCCGTGCTAGGCGACAGGCTCAAATGGGTCAGCGGGGTCCGGGTCTCGTATTTATGCTCAACCTCGGCACAGGCACTGGCCAGCAGGAGCAGAGAGACAGCAGATAATCTTATTGTAAGTTTTATCATAATACTGTTCTCCGTTAATCCAGCAGGTAGCCATGGCTTTGTTGGCTCTGATCGAGGCCGGTCAGGGCCTTATCGCCATAGACGGTCTTCAGCCGATCCATCATGCCGAGCTCGATCGGTGTCTCGCTCGGTGCGACCGCCACATCCTGTGCGATGCCATTGCGATACGGCTTCACCAGTACCGGCGTTACCATGATGATCACCTCGGACTCATTACGTGAGAAGGCATCGGAGCGGGCCAGCCGGCCAATCACCGGCACATCCTTGATCCCCGGCAGGCCACGGGCATTCTTGACCAGTTCGGACTGGATCAGCCCGGCAATCATCAGACTGCCGCCACTGCCCATCTCCACCACGGTTTCCGCGCGGTTGACGGTCAGGGACGGGATCGAAACGCTCGACAGGGTAATCGCCGCCTCATTGCTGAGGGCGGAAATCTCGGTGCCCAGACGCAGTGAGATACGATCTTCGCTCAACACGGTCGGGGTAAAGGCGAGTGAGACACCAAACGGCTTGAACTCGATAGAGATGCCGTCATCATCCTGATCCACCGGGATCGGGAACTCACCACCAGCCAGAAACTTTGCCGTCTCACCGGTAATGGCAGTCAGGTTCGGCTCGGCCAGCACCTGGATCAGCCCTTCCTCCTCCAGCGCATTGAACACCAGCGACAGGGGACCAAACCCACCGGGCGAGAACAGCAGTGAGCCGACGCCAAACGGCGTGGCGGAAAGGCCGACCGCAGGCAGGGCATTGAACAGGAAATCGACAGCATTATCGGGGTTGAGCGGATCACCGAAGTCACTCTCGACACCGAGTTCATAGAGCGTGTCGCGGCTCAGCTCGACGATGCGGACACGGAGCAGGACCTGCAATTCACCGGCGACAGTCATCATGTCGATGACATTCTCATCCGCCGCAACGAAGCGTCGGGAGATACGGCGCAACTGGTCAGCCGCCGAGGGCGAGCTGATGGTACCGGCAAGAACCACATCGCCATTGACCGTGCTGACCTCGCCCTGCCGTTCCTTGGGCAACAGCTTGTGAATGGTATTGTTGAGCGTCAGCTCATCGATACGCACATGCACTTCCAACCGGGTAATGATGTCGCCATCACTATCGAAAACAAACACCGTGGTATTGCCGATCTGACGACCGAGCAGATAGAGCCGTCGGGGCGATGGTACGCGCGCATCGGCGATCGAGCTGTCACCAACCAGCACCTCACCGGCGGTGCGGTCGAGCTGGATTACCTCGGCCTTACCGAAGGTCAGGTTGATGCTGCGAAACTCGCGGGAGCCTTCAACGAAGGTACTGGCGCTGGCCGATTGGGCCAGACCGACCACCATCAGCAGCATCAGCAACAAGGCGATAAAACCGATCAGCCGTTGCTGTACCGCGGACAGGCTTGCGGAATCATAACGGGCGCGGATCTGACCCAGATTGCCATGCAGTTCTTCCACCTGTTTCATCGTCTTGCCTTCCCCGTTGATGTTGCCTGTAGCCCGTGCCTGATAAGCCCTAATTCAGCCGCACATGGCTGACGCTGGCACCGTGATAGACGCGGATTGACGGACCATTGCCGCTATAGCCGCCATTCTCACCACGCTGGCCGTTGATCTGTGCCGCCATTGCCGCCGCCTGCAATGCCTTGCCAATGCCGATATCGGCAGTGAATTTCTCGCTGTCAGGGCGCTCCTGATCCTTCGCCTGATCGGCGCTGAGCGAGCGCAGGGACAGGCTGAGATCACCCATCTGCTGCGCCAGCGTCAGCTTTTCCGCCTGTTCCTGGGTCACCGCGACGGTGACGGTACGGGCCGGGGCCGCGTCCCGGCTGTCATTGACCACCTGATCCACTGCCAGCACACGAATGCGCTCAAGCACGGTTTCCGAGGCATGACGCGCCACCACACTCATTGCCGCCTGCCGGTCTTCGCGGTCACCCTCGATGCGCACCTGATAGGTCATCAGCACATCGACAAAGTCACCGGGACGGACAAAGCCACCAGCCGAGGTGGTGACCGAAACCGGAATACTGATCGCGCGCTGGTTCGGCTCCAGTGTTGCCGCCAGGAAGCCCGCATCCTTGTCCTTTGACACCAGCATGCTGGCGAAGATCGGCTCGCCCTCAAGGGCCGGGCGCCGCATCCGCATATCGTCGAGTTCCTCGATGATTTCCGCGCCCTTGCGAATGGCATGGCTTGGCACGACCTCTTCCGGCCAGTCTTCCCAGCGATAATCGGATTGGCCGAGTTCGGTACCGGTCGCAATGTCACGCGCGGCAACCATGACCGAGATTTTCGGGATTTCGATCTGGGTTGAATTGCCCTGATTGCCAAGGGCAAGGACCAGCATCCCGACCCCGGCACCGATACCCAGCAATGTAATCATGCCACGACGCATCATCGTCTCCTTGTCAACGTAGGATCATGGGGATCAGGGCGGCACCGGCACCGGCAGCGATCGCAACCCCGTAAGGCACGCGCTTCATGCCGATCCGGTAGCCACCGGCGATGCCGACACCCTCGAGCCAGACCGGCACCGCACGGGTGGCGAGCATGCTGACCAGTATGGCCAGCGCGCCACCGGCATAGGCCGTGGTAAACAGCAGCGGCGCGATACCGGACGGGCCGATGACCAGCGCCAGCACTGCCAGCAGTTTGCCATCCCCGGCACCGAGCCACCCGGCTGCAAACATCCCGAAGCACGCTGCTAGTACCAGAGCGGCAATCAGCAGGTGCAGGCCGATCGCCGACAGGGAAAGCCCGGCCGTGGCGCATACCCCGACAAAGATCGTGATCAGGCTGATCACTACCCAGTTCGGAATGCGATAACGCGCAACATCAAATCCCGCTGCCGTCACTGTCAGCAGTAACGCAAGAACGAACAGAAGCTGGGTCGCGGTCATTTCCATCAGGAACAATCCCTTGTCCGGCATCAGTGCATTTTCTTATGCAATGCACTAGGAAAACTTGTCTTGAAAAGTGAATGGCCCGGGCCCTCATCAGGTTGCCCGGGCCATTGCGTTGTTGTCTTACGCTATACGGCGGTGCTGATTAGCCGCCGTCGCCGCCGCCGCCTTCCGCGGTCGCTGCCGTGACCTGCTCGGCGATATAGGTGAAGGTCTCACCCAGAACCGGGCCGAGGGCATTCAAACCGACAATAACTGCCAGAGAAACCAGGGCAACGATCAGACCATATTCAATGGCTGTCGCACCTTCTTCTTGAACCAGAAACTGCTTTAACTTGGACATAAGTAATCTCCGCTTGTGTTTGATACTATCAGAGAGGGGGCTCTGCTTGAGACTTCATCGACCAACCTGCCGCTGTCTCATGAACACATCTAAACAGCATTTTTTTGCCGTTTCAAATATTTTTATTTGGGATATTTTTATGTTTATTTTGATCTAACTTTTTAATATTTAAAAATAACAACATTTTTATATTTAATTTGGCACAATTCACATCACATCAAGAATAAGGGCGGCACAACAGAGGCTTAACCCTGTCGCGCCGCCCGACATAGAGGCCCTCAGCAGGCGTGCTCAACTGGTGACCCGCAGTTTGCTCAGCTGGTTGCCAACGGTCTCGAACACCTGTTCCAGCTGTGCGCCATCGGGCGCGTGAAAATAATAGCCGGACTGGCTGGCGCAATTCTGATAGATCGCCCGGGTTGTGTTATCGACACCGCTGCCGAAGGTGATGGTGAAAACCGTAATGCCGATCTCCTTGATATTGGAACAGACATCCTCCAGCCGATCATCGAGGCGCGAGCCTGCCGTTCCCCGGCTGGTGGTGCCGAGATTACCTTCCTCGACCCGGTCATAACTGCCGTAATCGCTGCTGTAATAGGTGTTGCGCACCGTATCGCTGGTCCGCCCGTCACCGTCGAGATCACGGTAATCACGAATATCCGGCCATTGATATGTCAGGTTGTCACCATCGGTCATCATGACAATGGCCTTCTGCCAGAGCGGTTCATCATAGGGCAGAACACCATCGGAGAATGGCGGATCGGGCGACAGGACACGCCAGCCCCAGACCATACCGACATTACCCATGGTGCCACCGCGCGACCAGGCATCAAGCGCATCAATGGCATCGTCCACGGCCTCCCGGTCATTGGTCAGGGGCAGGATCGGCGTCGGGCAGCCGATATTCGGCCCGCGCATCTCGTTACCCCGACTGTTACGCATATCGACACCGGCGGCGGCCCAGTCATTATCGAACGAGCTTGGCCAGTAATAAGGCTCCCACTCACCACCATCCTCTATCGAACTGTCGAGTACATCATGGCCATCGCCACGGGCCCGGACACAGCCCTTCCACATCAGCGGATCACCGGGGTCATAGTCGATCGAGGTGATATTATGTTCAGGATCATCGGGATCGAGGCCGATATCTTCGGGATCGACATTGTTCATCCAGCCCATATCGACGATATCCTCAGCCTCATCGCCGGGATTGACCGCTGCCGAATAGGGCACAACCGCCACCCGCAGAAACTCCGGTGCCGGTTCGTCATCAAAGACAATCCGGACCAGCGCCCGGGCCGCCTCGCGCAGATCGGCAATCTTGGTTCCCGCCATGGACCCGGTCACATCGAGTACCATGGCCAGTTCCAGCCCGGATATTTCCCGCAGAACCGTGGTCGAGACACTGATATCGAGATAGCGGCGCCCGAGCACCGCCATGAAGGTCGTATCCATACGCAGGCTTGCCTCGGCGGTAATGGTTTCGCCGGGGTCTCCCAGATCGAAATCAATCTCGTCATGCAGGTCTTCATTGGCGAAATTGGCATCCAGATAGGCCCGCATCCGCGCTTCGAGCTGTTGTTTGGTGCCGGTCGAGGAGGCAACGGCGAGTGCCGCAGTGTCGAGGGCATAACCCAGCTGGTTGCGATACAGGAGTGCTCGACCGTAATCAACGGCCAATCCGGCAAAGGCCAGCAGCGGCACCAGCGCCAGGGCAAAGATCACACCGATCGAGCCACCCTGTTGCATCGTTCGGCGTCCGGTTTTATGCGGCAAAACAAGATAACGTTTCTGACGACTAATCATGGCCAACTCCATTGGACCCATGGCATCCATGGGCCTTGATCGGTTACAGCAGTCGCCTCAACTTGGGATCGGGGATCAGCTCCCCTGATAGTCAACAAACGGTGTCTGCCGCCCGCGCAGAATGGCCGTTCGTTCAAACTCAATCGGACCGGTAAAAACGGTAATAAAGATCGGCCGATATTCGACCCGCATGGTGACGGCAAGCACACCCTCACCCGGCCCGCCGAGACCCTCGGTACGATCCGGGAAGCCGTTGGCGATCGACATGTTCTCGGTCTCCCGCCACCTGATCTCGGGGTCGCCATCATCGGGATCATAACGGATGCCGACAATGTCATAGCCGAGGCTGGTCGTGGCAAAGGGCTGCATGATCAGACCGGCGGCATCGGTAACATCATCGACGAAATCATCGCTCAACAGGGCTTCACGGGCGAGGATATCGGCAACCGACTGGGTTGCCGTATTCAGCTTGCGCGCCATCCACAAGGCGCGCCCGACATCAATGGAACCGAGCAGCAGGGCCACCAGGATCGGGAATACCCCGGCAAATTCAATGGCCGCTGCCCCCCGCTCATTCCGGCAGAAGCGGCGGAAGATACCTTGGGGGCAGACACCCCGAGGACGGCGGGTACTGTTAGAATGGCTCATTACGCACCACCGCTGTTGCCCTGATCGGCACCTCGTTATCAAGCCCAGCCCCCATCATCGCGCCCATCAGCGGCGTGATGAAATGGAAATCATAGGCTGCACGGGCAATCACAAAGGAACTGGTCTCACCAATATCAATATCGCCATTGCCTTCATCATCATTGTCCCAGAACGGAGCGATATCGCTGACCTCACCCACCGTCTCACCGGAGACCATCTCGAACCGTATTTCACTGCAGGGCACCGCAATGGTATGGGCACAGAGCTCGGCCCGGAATGCCTGTTCAGGATCGCCGGCATCCTGCATCTGGCCAGTGCGAACCATACGGGTTGCCTGATCCATGGCACCCTCAATGGCAGATACCGTGAAGAACATCAGCATCAGTTCGATAATGCCGATGGTGATGATCAGAAACGGCATGACGCAGAGCGCAAACTCGACCGCCGTCGAGCCGTCACGCTCTCTGCCGAAGCGCCGCAAGCGACCCAGCAGTACAGACCAATGCACAGAAATGCTGCTCGACATACACCGACACTACATAAAAAGAATAACCACTGGTGATGTACGCCGAATTTCAAATACCGTCAAAGTATATCGTTTCGATATTTTTGCGTTATTTTGAGTAATTATTTTATTATTAAAAACAAATGTAGTTCAAATTCATCTCAAAAGAAAAAGGCCCGCCAGAAAGGCGGGCCCTGATCATTTGTAGCGAATTGCCGGCAATCGGCAAAATGGCTTATTGGCCAGCAACTTCAGCGTAGGTGCCGTTTTTCCACTCGTACCAGACATAGGCAGGCTGCTCGATGTCGCCCTTGTCGTCGAAGGTCAGCTCACCGATAACGGTGTCGAACTCACCTTCACCGAGTGCTTCGATCAGCTCGTCAACATCGGTTGAACCAGCAGCTTCTGCAGCTTCGGCAAATGCCTGGATCGCGGCATAGGTGTAAAGGGTGTAGCCTTCTGGCTCTTTACCGGAAGCGCGCATTTCCTCAACGACCTTGGCAGCTTCAGCGAAGTTGCGTGGGTCAGGGCCGAAGGTCATCAGGGTGCCCTCACCGGCATCACCGGTGATTGACCAGTACTCGTCGGTCACCAGTGCGTCACCGGAGATCAGCTGGGTATCCATACCCTGTGCACGCATCTGACGCAGCATCAGGCCGGCTTCGGTGTGGTAACCACCGACATAGACAACGTCGACATCAGCAGCATTCAGCTTGGTAACCAGAGCAGAATAGTCGCTCTCGCCCGGGGTATAGCTCTCGAACATCGCTTCGGTAGCACCGGCAGCGTTGAGGGCTTTCTTGGTTTCTTCAGCCAGACCCTGACCGTAAGCGGTGCGGTCATGGAGAATGGCGATGTTCTGGCCAGCATATTCGGTAGCAATGAATTCACCGGCGATGGAGCCCTGCTGGTCGTCACGACCGCAGACACGGAAGACGTTCTCGCCGCCCTCATCGGTCAGCTTCGGGTTGGTGGAAGCAGGTGAAATCTGCAGGATGCCTTCCTCGGTATAAACCTTGGAAGCCGGGATGGAAGAACCGGAGCAGAAGTGGCCAGCAACGAAGACAACGCCTTCATTCACGAACTGGTTTGCGACCGAAACAGCCTGACGTGGATCACAGGCATCGTCGCCGACTTTCAGGACCAGTTTCTCGCCGAGGACACCGCCGGCGGCATTGATGTCAGCAACAGCCTTTTCGGCACCCTGACGCATCTGCTCACCGAATGATGCGTATTGGCCGGTCATTGGACCAGCGGTTGCGATCACGATGTCAGCCTTGGCGGCTGTGGCGGAAAAGCCGATGGCCAGCGCTGAAGCAGCGACAGCAAAACGGGTAAAAGTCATGTAAAAGCTCCCTTGGGATTTAGGTATTCGCCAGTCGCTTGGCTTCTGGCGAATGGGGTGACATCAATCATCGGTTACGCGAAAACGGCGCTCCCCTGATCGAATCTCTCGGTTTTCGCTGCAACGCTTGCCAATTCAGCAACGCTGCATTGCGAAAAACGTTAGGCCGGACATTAGCACGACAAATAATTGCCGCAACTAATGTTTCAAGCTCATGCCTTGGATTTATATGAAAAAGGTCCGGATAATTGGTAGAGCCACGGATACTGGTTGACCATCTTGCGCGCCAGTGTCAGCCGGTACGCGGCATAGCAGATCAGACCGAGCACCAGCCAGGCCGCCAGAAAGCCGGTAACAGAGGTCAGATCACCCCCGGCCAGCGCATAACCGATGAACCGATCACCACAGGCGAGCAGCGCGCCGTAAGGGATGATCTTCAATGGTTTTTGCCAGCCATTGGCCAGCGCCTGCCCGGTCATGAATGAGCAAAAACCGAACAGCACAAAGGTGACGATGACAAAGCCGAGCAGGGAAATGCCCAGAAACTGTTCCATGATCAATGCCCCCCTTCCAGATAGGCCGCGCGCACTTCCTCATTGGCGAGCAATTCGGCACCGCTGCCCGACATGGTGATTTCACCGGTCACCATCACATAGCCGCGATGGGCGAGCTTGAGCGCATGATAGGCGTTCTGTTCAACCAGAAACACGGTCATGCCATCCTGCTCGTTCACTTCCCGGATCACCTCGAAAATCTGCTTCACGATCATCGGGGCGAGACCGAGCGATGGCTCGTCCAGCAACAGCAGGCGTGGGCGGCTCATCAAGGCCCGCCCGATGGCCAGCATCTGCTGCTCACCGCCGGACAGCGTGCCGCCACGCTGGTTCTGGCGTTCCTTCAGGCGTGGGAACAGTTCGAATACCCGGTCGAGATCGCGCTGGAAATGGCTGCCATCGGTAACCAGCGTGCCCATCTGCAGGTTTTCCATCACCGTCATGCGCGGGAAAACCCGCCGTCCTTCCGGTGACTGGGCAATACCGAGCCGGACGATCTCGTGGGTCGGCATGGATGAGATATCCTGCCCCTCGAAAACGATCCGGCCCTCACGGGCCTGCGGACTGCCGCACAGGGTCATCAGCAGGGTTGATTTACCGGCACCATTGGCCCCGATCAGCGTGGCGATCTCACCCTTGTTGACCTCAAGCGACACCCCTTTCAGGGCCTCGATCGCACCATAGAAGGTGTGCACACCCTCAATTTGCAGCATGGGTTGCTCAGACATCGGTCTGCCCTCCCCCTGATGTTTCGTTAGCCTTTTTCCCCGCAGCTTCCCCTGCCAGATCGGCAGCAACCTCGGGCGGCAGTTCCTCATCCTCTTCCTCGCCCAGATAGGCACGGATCACAGCTGGATCGTTACGCACGGCTTCCGGCAGGCCATCGGCAATCTTGCGGCCATAATCGAGCACAATGATGTGGTCAGAGATTTTCATCACCACGCTCATATCGTGTTCAATCAGCAGGACGCCGAGCTTGTGCTCATCCCGGATGAAGGTCAGCAGCTTGTTGAGATCACCGCTTTCGCGCGGGTTCAGGCCAGCCGCAGGCTCATCGAGGCACAGCAGGCATGGCTCGGTACACATGGCCCGGGCAATTTCCAGACGGCGCTGGTCACCATAGGGCAGGTTACCGGCCTCCCAGTCAGCCCGTTCGGTCAGACCGGTCTTGTCGAGCCAGTATTTCGCCAGCTCTACCGCCTGCTTTTCAGCCTTGCGATACACCGGCAGGCCGAGCAGACCGGCAAAGGTGAAGCCGGATGCCTTCATCAGCTTGTTGTGCTGGGCCACCAGGAGGTTCTCAAGCACGCTCATCCGGTCGAACAGGCGAATATTCTGGAAGGTCCGGGCAATCCGTGCCTTGGCCGATATGTCGTGCCCTTCCATCCGCTCGAGCAGATGCTCGGGGCTGTCCTTGGCGGTCAGGTGCAACATGCCCTGTGTCGGCTTATAGAAACCGGTGAGACAGTTGAACAGCGTGGTCTTGCCAGCACCGTTCGGGCCGATCACCGCAGTAATCTCGGCGTCATGGGCCTTGAAGCTGACGCTGTCGACCGCCACCAAACCACCGAAGCGCATGGTCAGCTGCTGCACATCCAGCAGGAGGTCATTCTTGCTCTGATACTCGCTCATGACACACCTACCGGGGCTGAGGCCGTGGCCGCCACCTGTTCCGCCTTGTCCGGCGGTCTTCGGTCATGCAGGCGTACCGTCGGCTCACGATTGGCGAGCAGGCCGCGCGGCTTCCAGACCATGATCACCACCATGGCGGCACCGAACATGAGCATCCGGTATTCTTCCAACTCGCGGAAATACTCCGGCAGGAAGATCACGAAAAAGGTCGCCAGCACCACGCCGGTCTGGGAGCCCATGCCGCCGAGCACCACAATCGCCAGCACAATCGCGCTCTCGATGAAGGTAAAGCTCTCGGGGCTGATGAAGGCCTGACGGGTGGCGAAGAAGGCACCGGCAAAACCGCCGATCGAGGCTGAAATCATGAACGCCGCCAGCTTGATATTGCGCCGGTTGATGCCCAGCGCCTGACAGGCGATATCATCCTCGCGCAGCGCTTCCCATGACCGCCCGATCGGCAGCTTGCGAATACGCAAGGAGGCCGAATTAACGATCAGCGCCAGCGCCAAAATCAGGTAATAAAGGAAGATCAGCCGGTGCATGGATGAATAATCCAGCCCGAACATCTCATGGAAGGCAGGCAGGCCATCTTCCGCCGGTTTGCGGGTAAACTCGGCGATGCCGAAAAAGCTTGGTCGCGGAATGTCGTAGAGCCCGTCCGGCCCGCCGGTAAATTCCTTCCAGTTGATCAGGATAATACGGATGATCTCCCCGAAACCGAGGGTGACAATCGCGAAGTAATCCCCGCGCAAACGCAGCACCGGGAAACCGAGGATCAATCCGGCGAATGCGCCAAGCACACCGGCCAGCGGCAGACAGAACCAGAAGCTGAGGTCGAAGTGAATAGCCAACAATGCGTAGGAATAGGCACCGACGGCATAGAATGCGACAAAGCCGAGATCGAGCAGTCCGGCCAGACCAACCACGATGTTCAAGCCCCAACCGAGCATGACATAGGTCAGGACCAGTGTCGCCAGATCAACGGCATAACGGTCATTGCCAACCAGAACCGGAAATAGCACGGCAAAGATAATGCCGATGGCACCGACAATCTTCAGCCCCTGGGTCGCCATAAGTGACTGGATATCGTGCCCACCGATTTTCGGCGCCTTGTAAAACAGGCCGGTTTTCGGGTTTTCCGGCCCCATGGCCCGGCGCATCTTGTAGATGCGGATCACCGAGGCCAGTGCCAAGGCACCGCCACCGAGGATCAGAATGCCCTGCACAACACCGCTACCGAGAACACCCGGAAAACGGTCGGCTATCAGTAACAGGGACGGACTGGTCGTCGCCTCGGCCTCTGCTTCACCCAAAGAATAGCGAACAATCAGACCAACAATAGCAGCAACCGCGCCGACTATCAGCGATGGCAAAGGCCGGTTCGCCCGCACAAGGCCAAAGCCGAAACGGGCGACCGCGACGAGGATGACCGCAACCAGCACTTCAGCCCAGCGATACTGGATCACCAGCTTGCTGTTGATGCTGGCGGTTTCCATGCCGATCATGGTGACCGTCAGGGCAAGGGCCGCGAGACCGGCGAGAAAGCTCTCACGCAGCAACTGGTTAAGGTCGAAGTCGTCAGCCGGGACAGGTTTTGTCATATCGCTCATGCTCCTGCCCTCACCTTAAACCTTCTCGACTTCCGGCTTGCCGAGCAGCCCGCTCGGCCGGAAGATCAGGACCAGAATGAGAATGGAGAACGCCGCGACATCCTTGTATTCGACATCGAAATAGCCGGACCAGAACGCCTCAATCAGGCCGATCAGCAAACCGCCCAACATGGCGCCCGGTAATGAGCCAATCCCGCCCAGAACCGCCGCGGTAAACGCCTTGATCCCGACGAGGAAGCCGATGAAGAAGTGGATTACACCGTAATACATCACCGCCATGGTCCCGGCGACGGCAGCCAGCGCCGCGCCCATCAGGAAGGTGGTGGAGATGGTCCGGTTCACATTGACGCCGAGCAGTGCCGCCATCTTCTGATCCTGTTCGCAGGAACGCTGCTGGCGACCGAGTGAGGTTTTCTGGATCAGGAAGGTAAAGCCAGCCATCAGAACGATGGTCAGGACAACAATCAGGATCTGCTGATAGCTGATGGTAACGTCAAAAGTCTCACCCTTAAGCAGGGTGACACCGCCCTCGAGCACCGGCGGCAGCGGCTTGACCCGCGCACCCTGTGCGATCTGCACATAGTTCTGCAGGAAGATCGACATACCGAGTGCGGAAATCAGCGGCGCGAGCCGGAATGAGCCACGCAGCGGCTTGTAGGCTATTCGTTCGACCGCCCAGCCATATATCGAGGTAAAGGCCATGGCGACCGCCAGCACCAGCACAATCGCCACCGGTATCGACACCACCGGCACATCGCCAAATCCGAGCAGCAGGAAGGTCATCAGCGAGATGAAGGCCCCCACCATGTAGATATCGCCATGGGCAAAGTTGATCATGCCGATAATGCCGTAAACCATGGTGTAGCCGATGGCGATCAATCCGAAGATCGCGCCAAGGGTCAGACCGTTAACGAGTTGCTGAAGGAAATATTCCATGGGGCTCCAGTATTTTGAGCAATGCCGTCATGCGCTTTGACGAATTTATGGCGAGACCTGCTTAGCCGATCAGGCCGCTATCAGCAAGGAACCGGCAAAATGAGCTGTTGAGAACCTTGGCAAACAGCGGTTTCAACTACGTCACATTTTCTTAACATTAACAAGACGCCGGATTGCTTAACTGATTTCACATACCCAGTCAATTAGGGTTTTATATTTAGAAAACCCTAAGAAAACAGCCATTTACTTGCATGAAAGTGATATGAATGAGTTGCTTGACGATAACGTAACAAGGAACGGTATTTCGTGAAGCCTGTAATCACCGCAACTGCTTTTGATGTTGACCTTATGAGCTTTGATGATGGCTGGCAGCCATTGACAGCCGATGGCGTCACGCAGGTCTGGTCGATCCTTTCGGCCACATTCGGACCACGGTTGAGCACACCTGAAAAGGTACGGCTGGCGGAACAGGAACCGTCCTTCCTTCATCATGGCAAGATATTGCGTATTCGCGGTCGTCGCGGCCTCGGCCAGACCACCCGTTATGCCATGCTGTTTTCCGATGGCACCTGTCTGGCGATTCGCTACTCCGCCCGGCTGATTGAGGAACTTGCCAGCAGGGATCGCCTGCACCTGACGCCCGATACCCTTGCCGATTATATCGAATTTTACTGGCGCTTTACCGAGCATGGCCGCCGCAATCGCCAGATTGATGGCGACCGGCCACTGGCGGTTGAAGCAGCGGCAAACGATGCCTGGTCGGTTACCGGCATCTGGCACGAGGATGGCCGCGCCATGCCGCTCAATGCACTCGTGCATGGCAATGGCCAGATCAGCTTTACCAGCGACGCAAGCGCCGGGTCGGTCACCAGTCAATGAGCCGACATTCCGCTCGGGCGGCACGCAAGGCGTCCCCCGTTTCCTCGAAACTCAACCGTCTCGCCAAGCAATTCCATGTGGAATATGAGGACGAGGATTACGGCGAGTATGAACATGAAGACCTCGCCAACGGTTTCCATGCAGCGCTGCACGCCCTGTCGGAAAGCCCCACCTTCACCGATATGATGCGCGAGGTCGGTCGCAAGCCGTTCAAGGTGATCTTCGATGACACCATGGAGGAATATGGCGCGATCGAACCGGATGAGCGGGTGATCTATCTGTCCAGCCATGCCAAGCCGGAACAGCTGATCTCGACCCTCGCCCATGAAATCCGCCATGCCTATCAGTATGCGACCATCATGGGCACCGACCGCGTTGACCGCTTGAAGCGGCGCGACTTCACGGTCTGGAACATGCTGCTCGAAGCCGACGCCGCCTCCAGTGAGGCGCAGGTTCTGGCCGAAATCCAGCACACAGAAATCGGTCCCGGTGCCCGTGAGGCAGCCAAGGAGTTGCCGTATTACCGTACCGTGCACACCGCCTTCGAGCGCGCGGTTGAGAGAGACCCGGCATCGCTCAAGGACGGCACGGCCCAGCTTGCCGCATTCAAACGCTATTTCCGCACCAATCTGGTCAGCATCTACAAGGAAGGCTTTGCCGAGTATTACAAGGAGTTGCGCGACGAGGGCATTCCGGCGGACCGGAATATTCCCAACACCGCCGCCAAACAGCTCGGTTGGCATCACAGCGGTGGTAATTACCTTGATAAGGACAAGGTGCTAAGCAAACGTACAGGTGAGTCACTGCGCCGAAATCCAATCTTCTTCGGTGGCAAGAAGCGCAAACCCGGTCGCAACCAGCGACTTGTCGATCCACGCCGCATGGCGCTGCTGATGCGTAACGAGAATGACAATCCGATCCCGGCCTTTGCCCGGCCGATCCGGCCCAAGGGGCATGAAGGCCGCTCGCTGCGCCCATTCTGATTCAAGGCCAGTTTAATTCGCGATAATCACGTAAGCGTCAGCGCTTATTGTGCAATCGCCACGACCGCGCTAGCCATAAACCTGCATGCCCTTTCCAGCGTTCTGTCGGAACAACCAGCCGATGCGCAAACCTGACATCCTGACCGTTCGGAACATCGCCGAAAAGCTGGCGACACGGGATGCCGTTACCGCATTGCTGGGGCCGGATCATGGATCATGGACCGTGACCGAAATCAGCGACGGCAATATGAATGCGGTGTTCCGGGTGGCCTCGGCACGGCAGTCCATCATCGCCAAATACGCCCCGCCCTATATCCGTGTAATCGGTGAGAGCTGGCCATTCCCGAGCAGCCGTATCGCCTTTGAACAGGCGGCGCTAACGGAATACCACCGCATCTGCCCGGATATGGTGCCGGCCATCATCGACTATGATGCCGATGCTGCCCTGCTGGTGATGGAGGATCTGGCCGGCTTCACGGTGCTGCGCCGCGCCCTGATCGAGGGCATGGCCCTGCCCCGGTTGGCTGAACAGGCGGGACAGTATCTGGCGCAAACCCTGTTCCACACCAGCGACCTCGCCCTGCCCACGGTCGCGAAGAAACAGCTTCTGGAGCGCTTCACCGGCAATGCCAAGCTGTGTGCGACGACCGAAACCGTAATCTTCACCGGTCCTTATTGGTCGGCGCCGCTCAACAAATGGAACCCGCTGCTCGACGATATGGTGAGCGCCATTCATCAGGACCGTGAATGGCATCAGGCGGCCGCCGATCTGAACGAGATTTTCCGTACCCGTACCCAATCCCTGATCCATGGCGATCTGCATACCGGCTCCATCATGGTGACACCGGATGCAACGCGCGTGATTGATGCCGAATGGGCATTTCACGGGCCCATGGGCTTCGATATCGGTGCCCTGATCGGCAATCTGCTGATTGCCTTCTGCGCTGTGCCGGGGCATGGCGACAACCGGGATTACGCAGACTGGATATTGCAGACGATCGAGGGCATCTGGCGGCATTTTGCCGAAGCGTTCCGGCAACTGGTCCTGACCCGGCGGCATGACGGCGATGACGCCCTGCTGCCCGCCCGATTGTTCGATGACCGGGCGGCACTGGCCTTCACCGACCGCTATCTGGCGCAGGTACTGACCGACAGTGCCGGCTTTGCCGGGGCCAAGATGACCCGCCGGGTAATCGGCATCTCCCATGTGGAAGATCTCGAGGAAATAAACGATCCCGCCTTGCGCGCCCGTTGTGAGCGCCATGTCCTGACAATTGCCCGCGATCTGGTGGTTGCGCGTAACACAATCCGGTCCATTTCAGATATAACCCCCCTAGCCCAGCGGCATCAGCCATAAGCAACAGGAGCAAATCCCATGTCAAACAGCCTCAACCTCTCCCGTCGTACATTGCTTGCCAGTTCCGGTGCCGGGCTGGTGCTCGCCACCACCAATGCCGCAACCGGCTTTGCCGCCGCCCCGATGATGGGTAGCGAAGCCGCGGTTTTCCGACGTGTGAAGCTCGGTGATTTCGAGATCACGACAATTTATGATGGCGCCTTTCAGGTACCCGATGCCCATAGCATCTTCGGCACCAATGTCTCGGAAACCGAGGTCAGCGAACTGGCGCTCGATAACATGCTGCCGCCCAAAGCACTGGAGATCGGCTTTACCCCGACCCTCATCAATACCGGCAGTGAGGTAATCCTGTTCGATGCCGGGAATGGTGCCGGTCGCCGTCCCAATGCCGGTGCCCTGCTGGCGCGCCTCGGTGCCGCCGGGTTCAGCCCGGAGCAGATCGATGTGGTGGTCCTGACCCATTTCCATTTCGACCATATCGGCGGCTTGATGGAAGACGGCAAACCTGCCTTCCCCAATGCCCGCTATGTCGCCCCCGGCACCGAATATGACTTCTGGACCAATCCCGATCTGGCGAGCAATGACGGCCTCGCTGGCGGACACCAACTGGTAATGACCAACATCGTCCCGCTGGCCGAGAAAACCACCTTTATCAAGGATGGCGACGATGTGATCAGTGGTATCACCGCCATGTCAGCATTCGGTCATACGCCGGGACATACGGTCTATCATGTGGAGAGCAACGGCCAGCGTCTGGTGATCACGGCGGATTCCGCCAACCACTTTGTCCTGTCGCTCCAGCGCCCTGACTGGCATGTCAAATTCGACATGGACAAGCAGAACGCCGCCGACAGTCGCAAGCAGGTATTCGGCATGATCGCCGCTGATCGGGTACCGTTCATCGGCTATCACATGCCATTCCCGGCCATCGGCTATATCGAGGCAAAGGATCAGGGCTATCGCTATGTGCCGCTGAGCTATCAGCTCAATCTTTAAGATCGACAAGCGGCTGTATCAGCCGAAACCGTTAGGCAACAGCATGACAGTCAAAGCGTCGCTTATCTGCGTATGTAATTGGGTCATCAAGACTTAAAGCTGTATGCTCTGGCTACTTCTACTGGGCAGCAGGATCACCATGAGCAAAGAGTATGACCTGAGGGGTGTTCGCGTACTGGTCGCCGAGGATAGCGAGTTCATGCGCTCGCTGATCAGTGACATTCTGACCGAACTATCCGTGGGCGACACGGTCGCCGTACATAATGGCGAGGAAGCCAAGGCAGAGCTGGAAAAAAGCAGCGAAGGCGATATGTCGACTCCGCTCTATGACCTGATTTTCTCCGACTGGGCCATGCAGCCATGCGATGGCTATGAGTTGCTCAAATGGGTACGCAGTCACCACAACCCGGACATCCGTTTCCTGCCGTTTATCATGGTATCGGCCTATTCAACCCTCGAATGGGTAACCCAGGCCCGCGATGCCGGTGTCACCGAGTTTCTCACCAAGCCGGTTTCGGTGCGTACCATCGTTGCCCGGCTGTCCAGCGTCATCGAAAAGCCTCGCGCCTTCGTCAAGACCGGTCAGTATTTCGGCCCCGACCGGCGACGCAGAGCCGTTCCCTATAACGGCACCGATCGCAGACGCTGACAGGTACATTTATTTTGGGACCTGCGGGTTGGCTATAGAAATAACCTGCTAATATTTGTATGATTACAACCAGTTCATCCGCATGGAGTGTTTATGTCACCTGATGATGACAAGACAGGCGATGATGCCCCGGCAGAATTTCTGCCCGCATCCCGCAAACTGCAAAAGAAGTCCGGCGGACCATCCGGAAAGTTCAGCAAGCACAAGGTTGAAGCCGCGCAGAGCAAGATCGACCAGCGCGCCGGTGCCTTTATGGAGCAGATGCGGCTTGAGCTGACCAAACTGCGCACTGCCTTCCGTGCGGTTGAGGAAGATCATGTGGCAAATGCAGAATCACTTGCCGTAATTGCTGCCACCGCCCGTGAGGTCAAGGGCATGGCCGGGACATTCGGCTTTGATCTGCTGACCCAGATCGGTGACAGCCTGTATGAGTTTGCGGTCGACCTGAAGGGTCTGTCGGAAAAGCGGATCAAGCTGATCGGCTCGCATATCGATGCCATGGAACTGGTGATCGACAAACGCATCACCGGTGATGGCGGCCCGGAAGCACGGGAACTGCTCGCCGCCATGGGCATCGCCACCGACAAGCTCGGCTGAGGCACAACTAACCCCAACCATCGCCACTGCACAGCTTCCCGGCATGACCGACCTGCTGTACACTGGTTCGCATGCAAACTGTCCCCGCATCGTCCATAATACGATCAGCCGTGATGATTGCTGTTATCGCCCTGCCGCTCATGCTGTCCGGATTTCCGGCGCATGGGCAGGATGCTGCCGGGCTGCCGGTTGATGTGGAACTGGTCATTGCCGCCGATGGGTCTGGGTCGATCTCGGATGAGGAATTGCAGGTCCAGCGCGAGGGCTATGCCGCCGCCATTACCGCACCGCAAGTGCTCAATGTCATTAAGGCCGGTATCTATAGCCGGATCGCCGTCACCTATCTGGAATGGGGCGGTGCCGACAGCCAGGAGGTCATCGCCGATTGGCACCTTATCGAAGATGAGGCCAGTGCCAGAGCCTTTGCCGATCTGATCCGCAGCGCACCACGCAAAGCCTATGGCTGGAACTCCATTTCCAATGCCATCGCTGTTGGCACGGCCATGATCCGCGACAATGCCTATGCCGGTTTTCGCAAGGTGATCGATGTCTCCGGTGATTCAGGCCAATATGGCGGGATGCCCCTGCCCATCGCCCGGCAACAGGCATTGGGTGACGGGATTACGATCAACGGGCTGGCGCTCAACTATCGCGGTGGCGGCATGACCGGGCCGGGCGGCATACCGCTTGTGCTGCATTACGAGCGGGACATCATCGGTGGCAATGGCGCTTTCGTCAAAACCGTCGAGGAACCGGCTGAATTTCACGACATCATTCTGGAAAAGCTGCTGCTGGAAATAGCCACGGCACCGGCACCAGATATGATCAAAACAGCGACCCGCTGATCCACATCTGATCAGTCAAAGCCGGGCAACCGCCCCGGATGACGCGGGATTTCGGTATCCCGGTTGATCGAGACAGCCATCATCAGCCCGAACCCGATCATCACCGCGAGCATGGCCGTCCCACCATAGGAGATGAGCGGCAGTGGTGCGCCGACAACCGGGATCAGCCCGGTGACCATGGAGATATTGACGGCCAGATACAGGAACAGGTTGACCGATAGGCCGAGCGCCAGCAACCGGCCGAAATGGTTGCGACAGCGGTGGGCAAGCAGGATGCCGTAGAGCAGGATCAGGGCGAAGAGCACAATCACCAATACGCCGCCCATAAGCCCCCATTCCTCGGCCCAGAGGGTGAAGATGAAATCGGTCTGCTTCTCAGGCAGAAAATTCAGGTGGCTCTGGGTTCCCTGCAGGAACCCCTTACCCGACACGCCGCCGGAACCAAGGGCAATCTTGGACTGGGTAATGTGATACCCGGCACCGAGCGGGTCCGCTTCGGGATTGATAAAGGTCATTACCCGCTTCTTCTGATAATCATGCAGTTGGGACCAGACCACCGGCACCGCCGCCGCACCAAGTCCTGCCGCCAATCCGAATTTCCAGAGCTGTACCCCGGACAGGAACACCATGGCACCACCGGCAGCAGCGATCATGATCGAGGTGCCGAGGTCCGGCTGTTTCAGCACCAGCGCCACCGGCAGGCCGATCAGTACCGCGGGCACAACCAGATTACGCCAGCGGGTCACTTCCTGGAGTGTCTGAGTGTGGTAGTAGCGAGCCAGCGCCAGCACCACGGCAATTTTCATGAACTCCGATGGCTGGATCTGCAAGGGACCGATCTGCAGCCAGCGCTGGGCGCCGCCGCCGATCTCGCCGATGATCGCAACCCCGATCAGGCTGAGAATGCCGATTGCATAAATCGGATAGGCAAGCCGGAACCAGTAACGCAGATCGATCATCGCCAGCATCATCATGGCGACAATGCCAATGCCAAGCCGAATGGCGTGTCGGTTTGCCCAGGGGTCCATGCTGCCACCGGCAGCCGAATAGAGCGCGGTCACACCGACACCGCCAATGCTCAGGATCAGGATCAGCAGGATAATTGAAATTCCGGTCAGACGGCGCAGTGGATGCCAGTCGCGATCCGGGCCGCCCAGTCCAACGAGGCTCATATGGCTGCACTCCCGGTGATCATATCGGTTGATCCAGTGGTGTTATCGCACCCGGCGACGGGTCCGCCGGGCGGCGTTCCTGTACCGCCTTCAGGATGTCGCGGGCAATCGGTGCCGCCGTGCTTGATCCACCACCGCCATGATCGACCACGACCGCACAGGCATAGCGCGGCCGGTCAAACGGCGCGAAACCGACAAACAGGGCGTGGTGGCGATACTTCCATTCCAGATCCTCGTTCTTCACCCCGGCCCGGCGGTCGGCAAGACTGATCCGCTTTACCTGTGCCGTACCGGTCTTGCCCGCCATTTCCATACCCGCCTCGGTGATCCGCGAGCGATAGGCTGTACCGCGCGCATGATTGGTCACCCGGTTCATGCCATTGAGTACGAGGCGCAAATGCTCTTTTGAGACATTAAGAGACTCTGCCTCACGGACAGGCTCTCCATCGCTGCCAAGGCTGCGAATGATCCGTGGCTCCACCGCCAGCCCACCATTGGCCAGCCGTGCCGTCATCAGGGCCAGTTGCAGCGGCGTTGTCAGGACATAGCCCTGCCCGATCGAGGCCACGAGGCTTTCACCGCGCTGCCAGCGTTCCCCGATCGCCCCCAGCTTCCAGTTCTGGTCCGGCATGAGGCCAGGGCGCTCACCCGGCAGATCAATACCGGTCAGTTGGCCTATACCGAACCGCCGCGCCATTTCGGCGATCTTGTCGATACCGAGCCGCATGGCCATTTCGTAGTAATAGACGTCACAGCTCTGGGCGAGGCTGTCGGCCAGATTCATATGACCATGGCCACCGCGTTTCCAGCAGTGGAACCGGTGGTTGCCAAGCTGCATATGGCCACGACAGAACACCGTCTCCTCGGGCGAGACGACACCGGCCTCCAGTGCTGCCAGTGCGGTCAGCATCTTGAAGGTGGAGCCGGGCGGATATTGCCCGCCGATTGCCTTATGGGTCAGGGGTGCCGCCGGGTCATTGAGCAGCCCCTGCCATTTGGTCGCCGAAATGCCATAGACAAAATCATTGGGATCGAAGCCCGGATGGGAGGCTAGCGCATAGACATCGCCACTGTGCACATCCATGACGGCTGCCGAGGCACTGCGTTCACGCGACAGCCGCTCATGGGTAAAGCGCTGCAACTCGGCATCGATGGTCAGCGCCATTTCATCACCGGGATGGCCCTCATCGCGGGACAGTTCCCGGATCACCCGACCCAGCGCATTGACCTCGACCTGACTGGTTCCGGCAATGCCACGCAGCTCGGTTTCATATTTCCGCTCAAGCCCGTTCTTGCCGATCTTGAATGACGGCAGGTTGAGTACCGGCTCCCCCGCCTTCTGGTCCGCAGGCGATACCGCACCGACATAGCCGATCATATGGGCAAAGGCCGGACCGTCCGGATAGTAGCGGACCGAGGCAACCTCGGTCTGGATACCCGGCAGATCGGGCAGGTTGACCTCAACCGTCGAGACCTGATCCCAGCTCAGGTTCTCCTTCACCGTTACCGGGGTGAAGGCACGCTTGCGGTGGATTTCCTTGATGATATCGGCAATCTCATCGTCATTGATCGGCACGAGGCTTTTCAGATCATTGAGCGTCTTCTCCACGCTCGGCGTCTGTTCGGAGACAACCACGAGCCGGAATGCCTGACGATTCGATGCCAGCGGCTCGCCATGACGGTCGGTGATGATACCACGCAGCGGGGCCAGGAGCCGGAGGTTGATCCGGTTGTCCTCGGCCAGCATGGTGTATCGATCGCCCTCAAGTACCTGCAACTGGTAAAGCCGTGCACCAAGCCCGGTAAACAGCGCCAACTGGCCCGCTCCCAGTATCAGAGCGCGGCGGCCGATTACTTTTTCACGATCAATGTCTCTGGCCATCCGGGACCTGGTTTCGCACCAGACTTCATCAGTTAATCAGGTCAGGACTGGCCCGCCAATTCAGCGCCAGTCAGTACGTGATTGCACCGGATCAACATCCAGCCAATCACCGGAAATATACCACAGCCCAGCCCGATATTGGCCAGCACCAATCCAAAACCTGCGACATCAAGTGTGAGCAGCGACACCAGCAACCAGCGCAACATTTCCACCACGACCAATACAACTGCAAAGCTGAGCCAGAGGAACGGGAACGGTTCGCGCAGGAATATCTGCCGCTGCATCGTGATCGGCCAGTAAACTGCCACCAGCAGGACCGCTGTCAGCCCGAGCGGCAGACCGGCCAGCGCATCAAATACCAGCCCGGCGGCAAACACACCCCAGACCGGCAGCCAGTCCGGGCGGTAAATCGCCCAGACAAACACCACCGCCAGCATATAGGGCGGCATGGTATCGCCCAGCAGCGGCAGGGAAATACGACTTATGCTGAAAATGATGGCAATAAACAGGGTCAGCGCCGGTACAAGTCGCGTCAGGAACTGTACCGATCCATGCGCGGCGAGTGACTTACCCATCCGTTGCCTGTTCGCTCGCAGGTGCCGCTTCGATCTGATCAGGCACTGCTTCTTCTGCCAGCGGATCATCGGCAATCGCGGTCGGCAGCAGGCTGACTATCGCCAGTTTCGACAGATTGACGCTCGGCTGGATACGGGCCTCAAGCTCGGAGCGACCGGTGACCGGGGTCAACGAGGTGACAGTGCCAAGCGGCAACCCTGCCGGGAAGATACCACCAACACCGCTGGTGACGATCTGATCGCCAATCGCGAGTGGCACATCGGTACGCACATAATGCACCCGTGGCTGGGCACTGTTGTCACCAGCCACCACCAGACGCTCGCCATTCTTCTCGAGCATCGCCGGGATGCGGCTGTTGAGATCGGTCATCAGCAGGATACGCGCGGAATGATGCCCGACATCCTGCACCCGACCGACAACGCCGGATGAGGTAACCGCAGGCATGCCCTTGGCAACCTCACGGTCCCTGCCGTGATCGATCAGGACGCTGCGGGCAAAGGCACCGCCGGTATCGGCAACCACCCGTGCGGAGAGTTCCGGATTGAGCCAGACCGCCTCATAATCCACCAGCTCGCGCAGATCACGGTTCTCAGCGCTCAAACGCTGTGCTGCCACATACCAGGCGCGCAGGCGTTCATTTTCCAGACGCAGACGCTCATTTTCCTCATGCAGGAACAGCAACTCCTTGCCGGCGGAAACAGCGTTCTCAACACTCGCAACGGGATGGGCAATGGCGGACAGAACCGGTGTCGTTGCATCAACGACAGCCATTTTGACGGGATCGGTCAGTTGCGGCTTGATCTGATCGGTAACAATCAGCCCCAGACCGAAGAACAGCAAACAGGGCGCAACCCATTTCAGGCTGGCGGACGGGCGCGCTATGGCGACGACACTGGTTGCTGGACGGGGCGCTTTGTTGTTCACGTCGTTAAGTGACCGTTATCTCTGTCATTCAAGAACGAATCAGTAGCTCGATACACTTGAAGTGTACCTCAGCTTGGCCGGGAAGTGCAGCCCCGGATGAATCAGGTGCCAGGACAGAAGGTCTCAGTGTGACTCGAAAGACTCTGTCCGGGGGCCTGAGGTGATCAGCCGTCGGCAACAAGTACGTTGCGCAGAACCTTGATCTCTTCCAGCGCCTTGCCGGTGCCGAGCGCGACACAGGTCAGCGGATCATCCGCCACCGTCACCGCAAGGCCGGTTGCCTGACGCAGGACGTAATCGAGATTACCGAGCAATGCGCCACCACCGGTCAGCACGATGCCCTTATCGACGATATCGGCCGCCAGTTCCGGCGCGGTGTGCTCGAGCGCGACCTTGACCGCCTCGACAATTGCCGCAACCGGTTCGGCGAGGCTTTCGGCAATCTGGCGTTCGCTAATCATGATCTCTTTCGGCACGCCATTCATCAGATCACGGCCCTTGATTTCCATCATCCGGCCTTCGCCATCATCCGGCGGGCAGGCCGACCCGATTTCCTTCTTGATCCGCTCGGCAGATGCCTCACCGGTCAGCAGGTTATGGTTGCGACGGATATAGGCGATGATCGCCTCATCCAGCTTGTCACCGCCAACCCGGACCGAGCGGGCATAGACAATGCCGCCGAGCGAGATCACGGCAACTTCCGTGGTCCCGCCACCGATATCGACAACCATGGACCCGGTCGGCTCGGTCACCGGCAACCCAGCCCCTATAGCGGCGGCCATGGGCTCTTCGATCAGGTGAACAATACGCGCACCGCCAGCCTCGGCAGACTCACGGATCGCCCGCTGCTCGACCTTGGTAGAGCCTGAGGGGACGCAGATGATGATCTCGGGGCTGGCGAAGCTCGCCCGGTTATGCACCTTCTTGATGAAGTGCTTGATCATTTCCTCGGCGATATCGAAATCGGCGATCACGCCATCACGAAGCGGTCGGATTGCCTGAATGTTGCCAGGGGTACGACCGAGCATCTGCTTGGCCTCGTTACCAACCGCCAGAACCTGACTCTTGCCGCGACGATTGGCGATTGCCACCACCGAAGGCTCGTTGAGGACGATACCACGCCCCTTGACGTAAACGAGGGTATTCGCTGTACCGAGGTCGATGGCCATATCAGCCGAGAAAAAGCCGAGAAGTTTTGAGAACATGGGACCGGTCTTAAGATGCTGCGCAGCAAGCCATGTGGCGCTGCAGAAAAATCACGATAGCCACAATACAGCGCAGAGCGGACCGGACTGCCAGTGTTAAAGTAAAGGCACCCACAGAAGCTGTTGATTAACCACAATTCTTGAACAGATGGGTCTGCAGAATACCGGCTGATTATCAGGTCAACTGTTTATCAGCCGGTATTTCTGGCAAGAATCGGTCAGGCGGTGAGCGCGTCCGGCGCCTTGCGCTGACGCTTGACGATCAGCTTGTTCAGCGCATGGACATAGGCGCGGCAACTGGCCACCAGCGTATCAATATCGGCACCGGAGCCGAGCACGGATTTGCCGTTTTCGGTGAGCTTGACCACAACCTCTGCCTGGGCATCCGTGCCGCCGGTAACCGCCTTCACCTCATACCGCTCAAGCACGGCATCATGGGGGAACAGCGCCCGCATGGCCCGGAAACAGGCATCGACCGGCCCCTGCCCTTCGGTTTCAACCGCCTTGACCTCGCCGTCAATGAATAGTTCCAGCTTGGCGACCTGCGGGCCTTCGCTGCCGGCCTGAATGCGTACGGATTTGAAGCGCAGGAAGTCGTTGTCGTGGCCCATCTCATCATCGACCAGCGCAATCAGATCCTCGTCATAGACATCCTTCTTGCGGTCGGCCAGATCCTTGAACCGCTGGAAAGCATCATTGAGGGCATTGTCACCCAGCTCATAGCCGAGCTCGGCCAGCTTCTCGCGGAACGCATGGCGACCGGAATGCTTGCCGAGCACCAGATTGCTCTCGGTCAGACCAACGGAAGCCGGGGTCATGATTTCATAGGTACCGGCATGTTTGAGCATGCCGTCCTGATGGATGCCGCTCTCATGGGCAAAGGCATTGGCCCCGACGATTGCCTTGTTCGGCTGGACCGAGAAACCGGTGATGGTTGAGATCAGGCGCGATGCCTTGGTGATCTGAGTAGAATCGATATTGGTGTCGAGATTGAACAGCTCGGCACGGGTGCGGAGCGCCATCACCACCTCTTCGAGCGCCGCATTACCGGCACGTTCGCCGATACCATTGATCGTGCACTCGACCTGACGGGCACCGGCCTGCAGACCGGACAGGGTATTGGCAACGGCCAGCCCCAGATCATTATGACAGTGAACAGACAGCACCGCCTTGTCGATATTCGGCACCCGGTCAAACAGCATCTTGATCAGAGCGTAATATTCCTCCGGCACGGTATAGCCGACGGTATCCGGGATATTGATCGTACGGGCACCACATTTGATCGCCGTCTCGACACAGCGGCACAGGAAATCATGATCAGTACGGGTGCCGTCCTCGGCGGACCACTCCACATCCTCGACCAGATTGCGTGCCAGGCTAACGCTGTTCTCGACCCGCTCCAGCACCTGCTCCGGCGTCATGCGCAGCTTGTGCTCCATATGCAGCGGCGAGGTGGAGATAAAGGTGTGAATGCGGTTGAGCGGGGCCGGTTTTACCGCCTCGGCGGCACGGGTGATGTCTTTCTCACTCGCCCGCGACAGCCCGGTGATACGGGCCTTCTTCGCCTGCTCGGCAATGCGCTGGACGGCTTCGAAATCACCATTCGATGCAGCCGGAAACCCGGCCTCGATCACATCGACGCCCATGGCTTCGAGTTGGGCGGCAACCCGCAGTTTTTCAGCGAGGTTCATGGAGCAGCCGGGTGACTGTTCACCATCACGCAGGGTGGTATCGAAAATGATCACCTGCTCACGATCAGACTGCTCAACTTTATTGGTCGTACTCATATTCTGTTGCTCCGGTTCCACCGCTCAAGCTCTGGTCACGGGTAATAGCCCAAGCCGGTGCCTGCCCTCCAGCAGGAATAGCATTAAATTCTGGGAAAAAGCGTAAACAGACGATGCACGATCCGCCACCGCTTGAATTATCCCCTGAGCGCTGGCTGTATTATTGCAAATTCGTCAGATGCATTCAGCCGAAACGAGCCCAGGGGCCGTTAAGTCGAAGAAGGTCGAGCAGAAGCGAGGATAGACCAGTGGCCTGATTGGCCGGTCCAATTCCTGCGATGGTAATGCGCTTCATGCTCATTTCAGCTCAACTCTGATTCAACTGTGATCAGTAGGTCTGATGTAGCCGCTCAAATAACGGCCTACAGGGAGAAGACTATGGCGATTTATAGCCAAGTGCAATGACCGAAATATGAAAAATTACCCGATTGCCGCGAAGACCGCGTGCCATCAGCGTCACATTTGCACACATACAATGGGCCGCATATTTGCTATCCCTGTTACTCAGGCTGTAAAAAGCTTAAATCTTAGTACTGTAAATCGGAAGCATGCGTGCTAAGAATGGGCAGGAATTAAAACATGTTGTTTCATCAGTTGCTGGGCGCTCTTTCCAGCCTTGTCCATAGTCTCGCACCTTTAGCCGTATCGCGGCCATAATGATTAAATCACTCAGCCTCTCCGCCCGCATTACTCTGTTCACGATGGTCTGCCTGATCGCTTTGGCGGCGGCATTGATTGCACCTGCTGCGCTGCAGGTACGGTTTATTCTCGAGAATAACGCGGTCGGTCGGCAGGCCAGTTACATGGCCATCATTTTCAACTATTTCAACAGCATCAGTGCGGAACCGTTTGAGCTGGACAATGGCGTGCTGCGGCGCGGATCGTTTGCCGTCGACACCGATATGCTCGAACAGATCAGTTCGCTGGTCAATGAAGTCGAGATCACGGTTTATCAGGGCTCGGAAATCTATCTCACCACCGTCGATATACCTACCGGCCTGAACGACCGTTTCTATCCGCGGCTGGTCGGTGAATATGGGCAGACCGTTCTCGACCCGGCGGTAGGTGGTGGCAAGCCGATCTACACCCAGGCCATTGCCTTCGGTGAACGGCAATTCATTGGCATTGAGCCAATCAGAAATGCCACCGGCATTCCAGTCGGCGCCATCATGATCAGCACGCCCTATTCCGCCTATGGCGAGGATGGCGACCAGATCATCAAGAATATTATCGTTATCGGCATTCTGGTGACGGTCCTGATTGCCTTTCTGGCGTCCTACATCATCAAGCGCCTGCTCGATCCGCTGGCCGATCTGCGGCAGGTCATGGACCAGTTGGCATTCGGCCAGATCACCGAGAATATACCTCATATGGAACTGCAGGACGAGATCGGTGCGATGGCTCGAACCCTTGCCGGGTTCCATGAAGCCCAGCGCGGACGCGAGTTGCTGCAGCAACAGCGCGAACAGGACCAACAGGAAGTCAGACAACGTTCAGATCAAATCATTGCGCTGGCGGATGAGTTTGATGGCCGAGCCCGCCATGTCCTGCTCGGTGTCTCCGATGCCAGTACCGAATTGCAGGCCACCGCCGACACCATGGCGCAATCTGCCTCACGCAGCCATGAACAAATCAACTCCGTGGCTGAATCTGCCAATGCCGCAGCCTCCAACGTACAGACGGTTGCCGCTGCGGCGGAAGAGCTGTCCAGCTCGATCAGCGAGATCACCCGTCAGGTCAGTCAAGCGACCACGATCACCAAACAGGCAGTTGCCGAATCCGAGGCCAACAGCGTCACCATTGAGAGCCTGCGCACCGCCGTTACCAAGATCGGTGAAGTTGCTGCCCTGATCAGCGCCATTGCCGAACAGACCAACCTGCTCGCCCTCAATGCCACCATTGAGGCCGCACGCGCCGGTGAGGCAGGCAAAGGCTTCGCCGTTGTTGCCTCCGAGGTGAAATCACTCGCCGGTCAGACCGCACAGGCAACGGAAGAGATCACCACCCAGATAACCGCGATTCAGGAAGCGACCCTGAATGCGGTCAAGGCGAACGAGAAGATCGCCCAGATCATCACCCAGATCGATGATATCGCGACCGGTATTGCCGCCGCGGTTGAGGAACAGGGTGCCTCCACGGTCGAGATTGCCCGTTCCGCCCATGAGGCGTCATCAAGCACCACCGATGTCACCAACCACGTTGATGGCGTGATCCAGGGGATCAACGAGACTTCGCAATCTGCCAATGATCTGAACAGTGCGGCAAGCCGACTCGCGATCGACGCAGAAGGCCTGAAAGCCGAAACCGAAGCCTTCCTGCACGAGTTGCGCGAGCAGCAATAAGGTCATTTCTCGACCTGATCCGAGTCGTTTGCGAGTCGTCCACATAGCGACCGCCCTTCACGCTTTCGTGCACGATAATCTTGCTGCCTGCCTTTATCCCCTCTGGCATGCTGTTGGCATGATGAGCATGACATATATATTTCGCCCCGTGATGATCGCTGCCGCTACTGCCGCCGCGCTCACTGTTGTCGCCCCAAGCACCGATGCCGCCGCCCAGACGCAGGCGACGGGAGCGCGCGAGCTGCTGCTGCTGTGTCAGGCGCGCGCCGAACAACCGGAGCTGGATCTGGCACAGTGCTCTGCCTATCTCCGTGGCTTCCTCGACCGGGTATTGCAGGATCAGGTGAATGGCCGCGAGCCGGAATTCTGTCCGCCACGGGCACGGGTTTCTGCCCAGACCGCCGCCTCCGCCCTGACCCGCCTCGCCTTCCGTGAACCGGCAGCACTGGATGAACCGGCACCGGTCTTCCTGTCGCTGGCGCTGCAACGGGCCTTCCCCTGCGAGATGCCGAATTTCGGTGAGCCGGTGGCCGATGGCATCCAGCCCGCCAATCCGGTTTCCATGAACCCGATGCCGGTCAGCCCGGCACCGGCCGCCACCGCGCAAGCCCATCAGATGCAGCCGCAGGTCTCTGCCGCACCGGCAGCTGCCTCCGCAGCCCCGGGCGCACAGCGCATGAAGGCACCGGGCGGTGTCAGAATGAATGAAATGGCCGCCGCTCCACAACAAGGGCAAGCGCCCGCTAGTGCCGGTCCGATCCAGAAGGCACTTGATGCGGCACAGGTCTCATCCCTGCCACCATCCCGTCCGGCAGTCGGTGCACCCGGATCCGTCGGCCCGGTACGCAACGCACCAGGCAATCGCATCCCGACCGATCGCGGCCACTTCGTTTCGACACAGGATGGGATGCGCGTCGCCATTCCACCGGGCCGGGCCGATGTCCATGCGGTACCGCTGGAAAGTGCACCGCCATCAACCAGCCGCGCCAGCGTCGCCAAATATGGCGAACTCAACCATACCCCGGCAGCACAGGCCGCCCGCGCAAGCCAGGCCCCGACCCCGCTCTACGGCCCGGTCGGCACGCAATAAGCCTAAAAACTGAGCTTCAGACTTATGCCGCACTGAACTCCAGGAATAGTGCAGAAATGAAAGTATAAATAAACGAATGGAACCGATAAAACACCCAAGATTGCAATAACAATAATAGCAGCCAATCTGGCGCCCCAAATGTTCACTCCGCCAATATCTTTAAAGTATTTTTTGGCATCGATCCGCTCATTGACAAAATTTTCATACAGGCCCTTGAATCTTAAGAGAACAAAGAACCTGCCAAAGCCACAGAAAAAAAACCGCAAAAGAAACCACAAAGGCAAAATATCCCATAACCCTCTGATTTTGAGCATTATTGATCCAAATACAATAAACATCGTTATTGATCCATATAACGCTGAATATAGATAAAGCTTTCTATACACAAACCAAACGAATGGAGATAAAAGAGGAAGAAAACAAAAGCTAAGCACTATTTTCTTTTTTTTCTTATAAAAACTCAAATACGTATTTTTATATTTTTCAAAATCTTTTCCGATAAAAATTTTATAAAGAGCCGCCCTTCCTGGCTTATCTGTATCGCCTGACTGTTGTCGCTCCAGAGCCTCAAGAGCTTTTTTCGCAACATCTAATGTTGCATCAGAATCTTGTTGATAGTCGCGATCATTCATAGCCTAAAGAACACCCGTTAAAAAAAAGCACTGGGCCGTTAGGCACCAGTGCTTTTTGCTATAATTATAGTATTACTCAGTTCTTCGCTTTGTCGACCAGTTTGTTTTTGGCGATCCATGGCATCATGGCGCGGAGTTTCTCGCCGACTTCCTCGATCTGGTGTGCGGCATGGTTGCGGCGGGTGGTCTTGAACCCGGTCTGGCCAACGCGGTTTTCCAGCATCCAGTCGCGGGTGAAGTTGCCGGACTGGATATCTTCCAGAACGCGCTTCATCTCGGCCTTGGTCTCATCGGTCACGATCCGTGGACCGGTCACATAGTCACCATACTCAGCGGTATTGGAGATCGAGTAGCGCATGTTGGCTAGGCCGCCCTCATACATCAGGTCAACGATCAGCTTCACCTCGTGCAGGCACTCGAAATAGGCCATTTCAGGCGCATAGCCCGCTTCGACCAGGGTTTCAAAACCGGCAACGATCAGGGCTGACAGGCCACCGCAGAGGACAACCTGCTCACCGAACAGATCGGTTTCGCACTCTTCCTTGAAGGTGGTTTCGATGATACCGGCACGGCCACCGCCATTGGCGCTGGCATAGGACAGGCCGAGGTCATGGGCAGAACCGCTGGCATCCTGATGGATCGCGATCAGGGTCGGAACACCGCCGCCCTTCTGGTATTCGGAGCGCACGGTATGGCCGGGGCCTTTCGGTGCAACCATCAGGACATCAAGATCGGGGCGTGGCTCGATCAGGCTGAAATGGACATTGAGACCATGCGCGAACATGATCGCGGCACCTTCCTTCATGTTCGGTGCGAGGTCTTCGTTGTAGATATCGGCCTGCAGCTCGTCTGGCGTCAGCATCATCAGCACATCGCCCCATTTGGCCGCTTCGGCAGCGGTCATGCAGGTGAAGCCGTCGGCCTCTGCCTTCTTGCGGGTTGATGAGCCCTCACGGAGTGCAATGCGGATGCTCTCGACACCGCTGTCACGGAGGTTGAGGGCGTGGGCATGGCCCTGGCTGCCATAACCGACGATGACAACATTCTTGCCCTTGATCAGGTTCAGATCGGCGTCGCGATCATAATAAACACGCATGATGGATAATCCTCGTTTGCTGGTTTTTTGTCTTTAACTGAATTGGAGAGAAAACTGGTGGCGACCTAGAAGCCGTGCTTGCCGCGAGACATGGCAACCGACCCGGTGCGGGAGACATCGACCATGCCGAGCGGACGCATGAGTTCCAGAAAGGCATCGATCTTGTCCGCCTTGCCGGTGATCTCGAAAGCGAAGCTCTCATGGGTGCTGTCAACCACATTGGCCCGGAAGATGTCGGCGATACGAAGTGCCTCGATCCGGTCATTGCCCTTGCCGGCAACCTTGATCAGGCAAAGCTCACGCTCGACGAAATTGCCTTCCTCGGTCAGGTCAGAGACCCGGTGCACCGGCACCAGACGCTCAAGCTGTGCCTTGATCTGCTCGATCACCATGGGGGTACCGATGGTAACCACAGTAATACGGCTGAGCGCCTTCTTGTGGTCGACCTCGGCAACGGTCAGGCTTTCGATGTTGTAGCCGCGCCCGGAGAACAGGCCGATGACACGCGCCAGAACACCGGGTTCGTTATCGACGACAACCGCAAGCGTATGGCGCTCGAGCGCTGGATCTTCTTTACTCATGGCATTTTCACTTCGGGGAAGACGGGATAGTCACCTGACCGGGTCAAAGCGCGGGGTTGCTGCGCGATGTGGTCCAAGAGAAAACTGGCAATTACCCGTTTGGAAAAGAACGAAGGTTGCGACAGGGGTTTACGCGGAAACACACCCCCGCCGCAACTGTTTCAGGCAGGCAAAGCGCCGGTTTTAGACCAGCACCATGCCTTCCTCGAATTTCTCCGGCGTCTGGCGATCATTCGGTCCGAGCAGAATCTCGTTATGCGCGGCACCGCCCGGGATCATCGGGAAGCAGTTCTCCGCCTTGTCGACGCAGATATCGGCAATGACCGGACGGTCAACAGCCAGCATCTCGTCAATGACGCCATCAAGCTCATCCGCCTTGGTCGCCCGTAGGCCGACACAGTGGAAGCTCTCGGCCAGCTTGACGAAGTCAGGCAGCGCCTCGGAATAGCTGCTGGAATAGCGGGAACCGTGGAGCAGCTCCTGCCACTGGCGCACCATGCCCATATATTCGTTGTTCAGGATGAACACTTTCACCGGCAGCTTGTACTGCGCCAGCGTGCCCAGTTCCTGAATATTCATCAGGATCGAGGCCTCACCGGCAACATCAATGCAGAGCGCATCAGGATGGGCAATCTGGGCACCCATGGCGGCCGGCAGGCCATAGCCCATGGTACCGAGGCCACCGGATGTCAGCCAGCGGTTCGGTTTGTCAAACGGGATGAACTGGGCGGCCCACATCTGATGCTGGCCAACCTCGGTGGAAACAATGCGATGACCGTGGTGATTGGTCTTCTCGACCAGTCGCTGAATCGCATATTGCGGTTTGATGATCTCGCCTTCTTGCTTGTATTTCAGGCAATCGACCTCACGCCATTTCTGGATCTGTTTCCACCATTTGGCGGTCCGGTCCGGATCGGCCTTGTAGCCGCGCTTGCGCCAGACACGGATCATCGCCTCCAGCACGCGCTCGCAGTCGCCGATGATCGGCAGATCGACATTGATCGTCTTGTTGATCGAGCTCGGATCGATGTCCACATGGATTTTCTTTGAACCGGGTGAGAACTCGGAGGTCTTGCCAGTCACGCGGTCATCGAAACGGGCACCGATATTGACCATGACATCGCAATGATACATCGCGAGGTTCGCCTCGTAGGTACCGTGCATGCCGAGCATGCCCAGATGCTGGCGATCGGTCATTGGATACCCGCCCAGTCCCATCAGGGTCGAGGTGCAGGGATAGCCGGTCATCTTGACGAATTCAGTCAGCAGCGCCGAAGCCCGCGGACCGGAATTGATGACACCACCACCGGTATAGAAGATCGGGCGCTTGGCCTTGGCGATCATCTCAACGGCTTTTTCGATCCGCTTGTCTTCCGGCTCATAGCTCGGCTGGTAGGTACGGTGGACGATCTCTTCCGGGGAGACATACTCGCCATCGGCGAACTGCACATCCTTCGGCAGATCAACCACGACCGGGCCGGGACGACCGGTGCGGGCAACGTAGAACGCCTCATGCATGGTCCGGGCAAGATCATTTGGGTCCTTGACCAGATAATTATGCTTGGTACAGGGGCGGGTAATGCCGGTGGTATCGCACTCCTGGAACGCGTCATTGCCGATCAGATGGGTTGGCACCTGACCGGTCAGGCAGACTAGCGGAATGCTGTCCATCATGGCATCGGTCAGACCGGTCACCGCATTGGTGGCACCGGGACCGGAGGTAACCAGAACGCAGCCGACCTTGCCGGTGGACCGGGCATAGCCCTCGGCCGCATGGACCGCCGCCTGCTCATGGCGCACAAGGATGTGCCGGATGTGGTTCTGTTTGAAGAGTGCATCATAGATCGGTAGTACCGCCCCGCCCGGGTACCCGAAAATTGTATCAACGCCCTGATCGACCAAAGCCCGAAGGACCAGTTCCGCACCGCTCATGACTTCAGCAGGCGCATCCTTTGCCCGCTTCTTGTTGCCGTGTTTTGGATCCGTGTTCGCGGGCTTGCCCGGCTTCACCTGAGCCGTGGTCATCGCACCGGCGGTGGTCCGTTTGGACATCATCGCCTCAGACATTGCTTCTCTGCTCCTCAAATTGTCCCTCTCGGGGGACGTGTTTTCCCATAACCGGCTGCACGTGCTTTGCGGGGCATGGGGCATGCCGGTTGTTTTGGTGTCGTTACGACTGTTCTCAAAAGCCGCCACCGCTTAAAAGGTCAGCATTTCTGACATTTAGGCGATATTGACGACCTATCTGGACTATACTGCGGTGCAATGTAGGGTCAACCACAGATTGATCATTTTTTTCAAAAACCAGCCAGAAAACTTTCCGAAAGTTGCGCAGTTTGAACATGGCTGACTTGCAATTTTCGGTCATGTGGCGGTTTTCCACGTGATTCCATCGGTTTATCCGGCGGTAGCTGATTGCGGAACCAGGTGTATTGGCGCTTGGCATAATGCCGCGTCGATTGCTGCCCTGCGGCAATCGCTTCCTCCAGCCCCATCTCGCCCCGGCAATAGGCCGCGATCTCCGGCACCCCGACGGCGCGCAGCAGGCTGACATAGGGCGGAAGGTCCATGGCCAGCAAGGCACGGACCTCATCAACCCCGCCCTTGGCCGCAATGAGGGCAAAGCGGGCATCGCATTGCCGGTACAGCCATGCCCGGTCCGGCATCACCACCTGTACATGAAAGCGCAGATCATCCGGCGGCGGCTCCGGTGCCACGGCCTGCCATTCGGCCAGCGAGATACCTGTCGCCTTGAGCACCGACAGGGCACGGGCAATGCGTTGGGCATCGGTGGAGCGCAGTTTGGCCGCCATCTTCGGATCACGTGCCTTCAACTCGGCATGGAGCGCCTCTGCCCCCTCAGCCTCGATCCGCTGGCGAATGTCATCGGTGATCTGTTCCGGGATCGCCGGGATCGGCGACAAGCCCTCAACCAGCGCCTTGATATAGAAGCCGGTGCCTCCAACCAGTATCGGCACCTGCCCCGCCTCATGAGCGGCACTGATCTCGGCCAGTGCCATGCGCCGCCAATCGGCAGCCGAATTGCGGTCCGTAGCTGACAACACGCCGTAGAGCCGATGCGGCAGCCGCGCCATATCCCGCGCATCGGGACAGGCGGTCATCAGCGGCAGTTCCCGATAGAGCTGCATACTGTCGGCATTGATAATGACGGCACGGTCAGCACCGCCAAGCGCCTCGCCCAGTTCAAGGGCAAGGCCGGATTTACCGCTGGCGGTCGGGCCAGCGATGATCGCAACCGATTTGGTGCTGGTGGTTTCGCGAAGTGATGAGGTCTGACGCGGTTTCATAGACACAAGGCTTTAGTTCCTGATGCGTCCACACGCAACCGGACAGTCGCCTGCCGCGACCCTATAGCCCCAGTTTTCTACCTGCCGTACGGATTTTGTTGCCGGTCTGGTTCAGCAATTCCTTAGCGATGAAGACATTGGTCTCGTCATCGGCCCCAAGGCCCATATAGCGCAGGTAGAAGGCATAGCCGACAGCTGCAACATGGGTTGCCCGCTCACCGAGGCTGCGCTTGCCTTCCGGGCCGCTCGGCAATTTTATGGCTTTGGGCTCCGCAGTCATCGGCTCGGGCATCCTGATAGGTCATGATTGCTGACTGAGGCGATTGAGCACCTGCAGCATGAAAGCGGCAAGCATTGGCGCGACATGAGGGTGTGCAAAACCGCTCACGCTGGTATATGAGCCGTAACAGAACAGCTTGTCCCTCCTCCAACACTGCCCGCCCGATCATGACCCATGTGCTGACCCTTGTTGCCGGTGCCGCAAACGGCCCGCTTACCGATGACCAGATTGCCAAGGCACGGAATGCCGTCGCGGCGCACGGCGTTGCAACCGGTGATCTCGTCTGGCTCGCTGATGATCTTGCCTGTGACCTGATGATCGGCGATTGCGATGAGGAACAGATTGATGCGGTAGTAACCTCGGCACTTGCCGATCATGCCATCGACAGCTTCGTGCAGCCGGTTGCCGGGCGGCGCAAGCAACTGCTGCTGGCCGATATGGACAGCACGATCATTGCCGAGGAAAGCCTCGATGAACTGGCAGGCTATGTCGGGATCAAGGATAAGATCGCGGCGATCACCGCCCGCGCCATGGCTGGTGAACTGGATTTCGAGGCCGCGATTACCGAACGAGTCGGGCTGCTGAAAGACCTGCCAGTCAGCGCCATCGAGGAAGCGGTCGCCGCCATGACCATCAATCCGGGTGCTGCAGAGCTGGTTGCCACCATGCGGGCTAATGGCGCGACCTGTATGCTCGTCTCCGGCGGGTTCGAACACTTCACCGGCGCGGTATCGGTCAAGCTCGGCTTCAACGGCCATCAGGGCAACCGGCTGGAAATTGCCGATGACAAGATGACCGGCCGCATTGACGGTCCGATCCGCGACCAGCATGCCAAGCTGAAGACCCTGAACGAGACGGCCCGTTCCCTGAAACTGTCACTGGAGCAGACCATGACTGTCGGTGACGGCGCCAATGACGTGCCCATGCTCTTGGCCGCCGGTTCCGGCGTCGCCTATTACGGCAAACCGATCGCACGGGAGTCGGCCCGGTTCCGCATCCAGCACAGCGACCTGAGTGCCCTGCTCTATCTTCAGGGCTACAAGCAAACCGAGTTCAGGGCTGGCTAACAGAAAAACGGCCCGGAAATTTCCGGGCCGTTTTTGCATTTGATCGGGCTGGTAATCAGCTTTTATCTATATCGACCGCGATGAAACGGAGATCGCCTTCGCGCTCGACCAGCATCAGCACTTTGCCGCGGCCCTTGTCCTTGGCCTCACGGACCATGTCGGCAACGTCTTCCGGTGTGGAAACCGGCTGCTGGTTGACCTCAACCACCACATCGCCATTGCGCAGGTCCTTATCTGCCGCCGGACCGTTATCGTCAATCGCGGTGATAACGACACCTTCGGTTTCCTCGGCAATATCGAAGCGGTCACGCAAGCGTGGTGAAATCGCGCTCAATGTCAGGCCGAGGCTGTTCAGTTCATCTGCCTCACCGGTTGTTGCGCCATTCTCATTGGTATCACTGCTGCCGGTGCTGACATCGAGCAGACCGGCTTCCTCAGCCGCTTCAAGCTCACCGAGTTCGGCAGACAGCTTCACTTCCTTGCCATCGCGCCAAACAACCACAGGCACCTGCTTGTTGATGCGCGTCTCGGCAACGATCCGTGGCAGGCGACGCATATCCTCAACGTCCTTGCCATCGAATTCGAGGATGATATCGCCCTGTTCAATCTTGGCATCTTCTGCCGGACCGTCAGGAGTTACCTGGGCCACAAGGGCACCACGGGCCTGATCGAGGCCGAGGCTCTCGGCAATATCCTCTGTCACCTGCTGGATGCGTACACCTAGCCAGCCACGACGGGTACGACCGTACTCGATCAGTTGCTCAACCACCGGTGCAGCGAGATTGGCCGGGATAGCAAAGCCGATACCGACCGAGCCACCGGAGGGCGAGAAGATCGCCGTATTGATACCAATTACATCGCCGTCAATGTTGAACATCGGGCCACCGGAGTTACCCCGGTTGATCGAGGCATCGGTCTGCAGGAAATCGTCATAGGGGCCGGCATTGATGTCACGGGCCCGGGCAGAGATGATCCCCGCCGTCACCGTACCACCGAGGCCAAACGGGTTACCGATGGCCAGAACCCAGTCCCCGACCCGCATGACATCGCTATCGCCGAAATCAACGGCGACGAGATCATGCTTATCCGGGTCGATCTTAAGAACCGCGAGGTCGGTTTTGGGGTCTCGGCCAACCAGCTCTGCATCAATCCGGGTATCGTCAGCGAAGATCACATGGATTTCTTCGGCATCAGCAATAACGTGGTTGTTGGTGACCACATAGCCTTCCTCGGCATCAATCACGAAACCGGAGCCAAGTGAAGTGGCCTGCCGTGAGCGCGGACCGCGCTGCCCCTGCTGGCGATCAAAGAAGTCGCGGAAGAACTCCTCGAACGGCGAACCGGGCGGCATGTCGGGCATGTTCGGCAGCGCCGGGCGCTCGACACCGTTCACGGTCTGGGTCGTGGAAATATTGACCACGGACGGGAGCAGTCTTTCAGCCAGATCGGCGAAGCTCTCCGGGGCTGCACGGGCCGCCGCCGGTCGGGTGAAATCGGGCGCGGTACCGATGAAGCCGATCACCATGGCTGAGGCTATTACGAAGGCAAGGGTTGAACGTGTCCTCTTAGAACCTGTTTCGGTCAAACCGGTCTTGGGGCAACGACACAGAAATCCAAATGTCATTATGGTTCCTCGAATTTTACTGTCGGATCATCACGGGGTGAGATCATCGTTAGTAGATATAGACGCTATCATGGGGAAAACCACGGAGATACGTCTAAATTGACGATCAGCTTTTCGCGAGCGGTGATCGTCGCGATTATTGTCCGGGGAATATCGGGGCAATTTTAGGGCAGCGATCCGCCGATTTGATGGCCGAACCGGCAAACCCGGTCATTCCGGGCAATGTGCAGGGGTGTCAAACTGGCGCAGCCCGTTTTTGGCAGCACAAAACCTAGCCGCCAAGACTGGCAAACCAGACCACTGCGGCCCCGAGCGTCACCGCAATCAGCCCCATGAGCCGGAGCGCTTCCGGCGGCAAGCCCTGAATCTGGCGCATGGTTTCCTTCATGCCTTGCGGGAACAGGGCATAGGCCAAGCCTTCCAGCACCAGAACCAGCCCAAGGGCGATGATCAATGTGTCAGCGCCCATGGAGGTTCCTTCTTACTGATCCGCCTTCGGCAGGCCGGGCAGACCACCATCAATGCTGCCAAAGAACTTGAAGAAGTCGCTGTCGGGAGACAGCAGCAGCGTGGTGTTGTCATCAGCCAGTGCCCGACGATAAGCCTCGAGGCTGCGATAGAAGGCATAGAAATCGGCATCCTGATTGAAGGCATCAGCATAGATTTTAATTGCCGTCTGATCGCCCTCACCGCGAATGATCTCGGCGTCACGCTGGGCTTCCGCCGCGATGACCGTCACCTCACGATCGGCACGGGAACGGATCTGCTGGGCCTGTTCATCACCCTGCGCACGGAATTCGGCGGCTTCACGTTCCCGCTCGGACTGCATGCGCTGATAGATGGAATCGCTGGTCTCATCCGGCAGGTCGGCACGACGAATGCGGACATCGATAATCTGGATGCCGAGATCGGTTGCCTCTTCCTGCACTTTCGAGCGGATGGTCTGCATCAGATCCACACGCTTGTCTGACAACAGATCAACCAGCGTCGTGTTACCGAGCGTGCTCCGCAGCGCGGCGTTGACGAAGTTGTTCAGGCGTTGCTGCGCCTGGGTTTCAAAGGTAACCGCCTGGAAGAAGGTCAGCGGGTCTTCGATCCGGTAGCGCGCAAAGGTATCGATCAGCAGACGCTTCTGATCAGCCAGCAGGACCGGCTCAACCGGCGGATCGAGATCAAGGATACGGTCTTCGTAATAGACCACGTTCTGCACAAACGGGATCTTAAAGTGCAGACCGGGGTCTTTCACCTGACGCTTGAACTCACCGAACTGCAGGACCAGTGCCTGTTCACGTTCGCTGACGGTGAAAGCGGACAGATAACCGACCGCTGCCAGAATGATAAGGAGGACGCCGAAACCACCGGCAAGTTTGCTGTTCATGGTTCTGGTTCCTTAATTACCGTTGCGGGACTGGTTGCTGCCGCGGGTCAGCTGATCGAGTGGCAGGTACGGAACCACGCCGCTGCCACCGGCTGCACCACCGGCACCGTTTTCGATGATAATTTTGTTGGCATTGCCCAGAACCTCTTCGAGGGTTTCCAGATAAAGCCGACGCAGGGTCACATCCTTGGCCTCACGATAGGCGGAATATATCTGGCTGAATCGCTGGGCATCACCATTGGCACGGGCAACCGCCTGTTCGCGGTAGGCCTGTGCCTCCTGCAGCACGCGCTCGGCATTACCACGGGCGCGTGGGATAATGTCATTGGCGTAGGCCTCGGCCACGTTGCGCTTGCGCTCACGATCGGCACGGGCGCGTTGGACATCATCGAAGGCATCGATGACGGCAGCCGGTGCTTTCACATCCTGCAACTGAACCGTAGTGATCTCAACACCAGCCTCATACTCTTCCAGCAAGCTCTGGATGATCTCACGGGTTTCCACCTCGATCTCGGTCCGCGCTTCGGTCAGGGCCGGCTGCAGATCGGTACGACCGATCACTTCACGCATGGCGCTTTCGGCCACCCGCTGCACGGTTTCCGCCGGACGACGAATATTGAACAGGAACTTCACCGGATCGGCGATACGCCACTGCACGGCGAAATCGATATCGATGATGTTCTCGTCACCGGTGAGCATCAGGCTCTCTTCCGGCACATCGGTATAGGTACCGGCGCGCTGGGTCCGGGTACTGGCGAAGGTACGCGGCGCAGAACCGGTAGAGCGATAGCCGATCTCCAGCGTGTTGACCCGGGTAACCTTCGGGCGCTCAACGGTCTCGATCGGGGCTGGCAGGTGATAGTGCAGACCGGGTGGGGTTACCCGAACCTGCTCACCGAAGCGCATAACCACGCCCTGCTCATCGGTCTGAACCCGGAAGAAGCCGGTCAGCGCCCAAAGACAGAGCAGTATGATCACAATGACAAAGGCACCGCGTCCGCCGCCGAAGCCGCCGGGCATGGCCTGTTTGAAACGATCCTGTCCTTTACGGAAAATATCTTCCAGATCGGGTGGGGTACCGGGACCGCCGGGAGGTCGGCCACCGCCACCACTGCCGGATGGACGGCCCCACGGGCTGTTGCCGTTACCGCCGCCTTTATTGCCGCCGCCACCGCCGCTGGGTGGGTTGCCCCAGGGACCGCCGGAGCCGCCATCAGAACCGCCGCCTTGATTATTCCATGGCATAACTGGTTGATCCTCTTACTCTTGACCGTTGCGCAAGGTTGCGCTGCCTTGATGCCCCCGCCGTCATCGTATATCCGTCACCCGGACCGTTTCACACGGACCAGCCTGATCTCAACGCTCGGCGACAGGGCATGCAACCGGATGGTTGCTGGTGATTTATAAATAGCCACCAGCACCTATATGGAACCACAGCGCCATAATCAATTGCATGAGCGATGATTTACGCAATATTTCGGGTAGTTTTCCCGATCCAGACCTGTTTTTCCGAAAGATGGCCGCCACCATGTCCCTGACCGCCGAAACCGTGAAAGCCCATCTGGCCACCATCATGGCACCGGACAGCGATCAGCCGATCACGGCGTTTGCTGAACTGGACGGGATTGCCATAACCCCTGATGCTGCGGGCAATGACAGTGGCGAGCGCCAGCAAGTGCAATTCTCCATGATCGTCGATCCGGCGCTGGGGCCACGGCTGGAAAGCATCCGGCAACTGGCCGAGCAGTCGGTCGCCGCCCTGCCCGGCGTCTCGAAAGCAACCGCGATCCTAACCGCACCGAAGAAATCAGCCCAGCCACAGCAGCCGCCTGTCGGGCAGCGCCCGGCCAATCCGGGTGGCGAGATCATCACCCTGCCCGGCGTCAAGCACATCATCGCAGTCGCCAGTGGCAAGGGCGGGGTCGGCAAATCGACCGTTGCCGCCAATCTGGCTGCGAGTTGGGCCGAGCTCGGCTGGTCGGTCGGCCTGATGGATGCCGATATTTACGGTCCCTCGGTGCCCACCATGATGGGCCAGCACGGCAAGCCTGAACTGACCAGCGACAAACGCATCCGCCCGGTCATGGCCAATGGCCTGAAGACCATGTCGATCGGCTACCTGACCGAGCCGGAGAAGGCTCTCGTCTGGCGCGGCCCGATGGTTCAGGGTGCGCTAATGCAGATGCTGCGCGATGTGGATTGGGGCGAGCTGGATGTGCTCGTCATCGACATGCCGCCCGGCACCGGCGACGCCCAGCTGACGCTGGCCCAGAAACTGAAACTGACCGGTGCCATCGTCGTCTCGACCCCGCAGGACCTCGCCCTGATCGATGCCCGACGCGGCATTGCCATGTTCGAGCGGGTCGCCGTGCCCGTGCTCGGCATCATCGAGAACATGAGCGTCTTCACCTGTCCCCATTGCGGCGAGGACAGCCATATCTTTGGCCATGGCGGGGCAGTCGAAGAGGCGAAACAGCGCGGCATCCCCCTGCTCGGCCAGATACCGCTGACCATGAGCCTGCGCGAACAGGCCGATGCGGGTCAGCCGCTCGTGGGACAGAACAATGCTGATCCGGCGGCGAAGGCATTTCTGGATATTGCCGTCGGTATTCGCGACAGCCTGACGGAGCACGGAACCAATGTGCCCAAAGCGCCAACGATCACCTGGCTGTAATCATCAGTATGGCGAATTGCGATAGGCGGCGAGCATCGCCGGGCTGGGCTTGCCCTGCAGCCGAATCATGGCAATCGACGGCGACAAGGTATCTTCAAGATCGCTGATCGCCTTTGCACCGGCCTGCAGATCGGGGTCGCGGAGCAGCTCCAGCACCGCCCCTTTCAACCGACTGATATCGGCAGGTTCGCCATTGGCATCGACCGGCTGTGATGCGCCATTAACCAGATCGCTGGCCGTGGTCAGAGCACCGGCATAGCGATACCATTGCTGAACAAACTCGAAATCGCCCTGATAATAGACCGTGACACCCGGATAATTCAGAGTTGAAAACTCGGTGAAGCCACCAATGGAATTAGGCACGTCACCTGTGCCCGCCGATGGTGGCAGACCGAATTTCCGCACCACATCAAAGACCTTGTCTTCGGGCTCGATTGCCTTGTCCACCGAGACTTGTGGAATATAGACTGGCGCTTTCAGAAACCGGCTGCTCAACAGCGATTCCGAGCGGATGGTAATCTCCCGTAAGGGCATTTCCTCACGACAGGCTGGGGCATTGCCGAAAAATGTCTGCCCCTTGTCCTGCATCAGCGAGGCAAAGATGTTGCGCATGGACATGAACTGCATCTGGCGCTGACAGCCGCCAACCGCAACGAAGGTCAGTTCAACCTGTTTGTTATGCAAACCTACTGTCAGCTCGCCCATACCGATGATGGTAGACTCATAGCCGTAATCCTCGATGAAACGGGCAAACTGGGTCTGATTGAGCCGGATATCCCCCCAGTCACCCGCAGCGGCATGATCATCGCTCAGCGCCCCGACCAGCGGCGTGGTGGCCAGCCGTTCCAGCGCCTCGCCATTCACATTGGCACTGCCCATCGGATTATTGGCGTAATAGAACCAGCCAAAGCCGATCAGAATGAATATCAGTGCCAGCAACAGCCTCATAATCCCGCCCCCTTTGTATTCATTGGCATATTTGCAGGATAAACCGATTTCCGAACCGGGTGGCGGCTTTGCCGTGAGTGGCACTCACTAAAAATCATCCATGACATATCCGCGACGGTATCAGGGTAATGCCCCCCGTAATTCCCCGGTAATGGCAACCGGACTCAGAACTGCCCGAAGTCAAAATCGCGCAGGACCAGCCAATGGATCAGATTGTTGACCGGATAGAGCAGCGCCTCGGCCTGAATGATAAAGCGCAAGCCCCAGGCAGTACCGCTGCCGAGCTGTTCTGCGGTCTGGGTCTCGAAGACACGGTATGGTTCCGTGCCGGTGATATTGCTCGGAATGAAGAAGATGAGCAGTCCGAAAATCAGTACTACTGTGCTAGCGATCAGCACTGCCGGTTTACGCGCCATGCGGCGTCCCAGAAGATAGCCCATGATCTTGGCGATATGAGCGAGCGCACCGAGGATTGAAAAACCCAGTGCAATCGGTGGCACCACGACGCTCTCGGCAGCCTGCCTGCTGATCGCATACCATTCCCCATAGGGCTTGCTGGTCGTTTCCCGGCTAAGATTGTTAGCGATATACACCGACTGAAATTCGAGTAAATCCACATAGATACGGGAGACGACCTCGTCATCTGTCGCCGCCGCATTCAACACCGGCAGTGTCAGGCTGTCTGTCTCATCCGCCAGTAACCCGCGCCGCTGCCAGACCAGTTTCTGCACATCCGCCCGCTGAAAAAACCCGTACCTGTCGAGATCGGCCGGCAAGTCGGGATGGCCAAACAACTGGCGGGAGAAGTTTCTGAACACGGGTTGGGCATCACGCATGATCTTCCCCCGTACCGCCTGCTCAAAGCCCTCATAGTCGTCGAGTTGCCAGTTGTCAGGCACCCTCAACCCCTTTCGGCGCAGTCCCTGACGAACCATGTCCTTGGGCGCGGTGTCATATTTGAAACCGCGACTACCGAGCGAGATATTGTAGTTGATCCATGCCTCACCGGCATGCTGCCGCAGCATCTGAGCCGGTGGGTCAGTCAGCGGCTGTCGGGCCTTCTCGTATTCATTATACAGCGTATCGAGCTGCTCCCGCATATCTGGCCAGCGCTGATTCAGGAACTGCTCCGGCGTTCCCAGACAGGGCAAGGCCACATCACAGGACAGGATCAGGGAACGCTTCAGCGCATTGGGCAGCAATGGCTTCAGATCGGCAACAATAGTCGAATGGCTCAAGGCGAGCGCGGGGAACATCGCCATAAAGGACAGCCCGTCCGGGCTTGCCAGAACCTCATCGGTCAAATCCAGAGACGGTATGGTTATATGCCCGTTACGCAAGAGATCGGTGGTCGTGGTCAGCACCAGCGATGCCTCGAGCTTCCCCCCGCCGCTGGCCATACCGTCGACAACACCGTCAATCACCATTTCCTGTATGCCCCAGACGCAGGCAATAGTGATCATGGTTACAATCAGCACCCGCAGATAGCGACCGATACCGGGACGGTAGCGTTTGATGATATAGCTGATCAGGAACAGGGAGACCGCAATCCCGCTCAGTGTCCGGCCAACATATTCGATACTGTTCAGCCGGTCAGCCTCGATACTGGACCCGGCCAGTTCAAGCAGTTGCGCCGAGAACGCCAGTTCGACAATCAGATAGGCAAGGCTGCACCAGAATAGCCCCGGCAACCGGCGTTTATAGGCCGGGGCGGTACCGCGTCCCAGTTTGTCGAGCAGCCTAGTCAACATTCAGGGTTCCAACCGGTGGAATGGTAAACTCACGGGGTTGGTCATGCCGCTGTACGGGCGACGTTTGCTCCGTTGCCGGGTGCTGCGAATGGGTAGTATCCGGGCGGCGCGGCGGCACTGGTGGTGGCGTGTTGACACGTCCGGCCAGCGGTGTGATCAGGTTGCCCGCCACCCGGTAGCGGATGGCACCGTCAGCAGAGTGAATAATGGCATGATCGGATGGAGCAGTATCAACAAACATTGCCTGCTCACAATCGCCGAGCCGATAGAAGTCAGGCTCAAACCCGCCATAGAGAATAGCGTAGTAATCATGGGCACACCCGGCACTGGCAGTGCTGACGAGCGCAATCTCGGATCCGGTCGGTTGCTTGGGCGCGGCAATCACCACATCCTGCACAGTGTCGCCATTGATGATGAAACTGCCGCGTGCAGGCAGGAATACCTCCAACTGGTTGTCTGGCAGCCGGTAAATCAGGCCGGTACCAACCGATGTCGCAAAACTGCCAACCGGTGGGACATCATAAGGTAGTGGCGTCGTCGCTCGACCGGGCGTACAGGCGACCAGAAACAGGGCCAGCAAGGCAAAAGACAGTTTGAGCATAGGCAGTAACAGGGGGCGTGTTACGAAAACAGTGCCCTATAGTTGCCCGATCTTCCTGTCCGGCGCAAAAAAATACCGCGATCAACCTGCTGGTCAATCGCGGCAATATTTTAAATGGCATCGTCGCTCGGGTCTTTTGGGGCGGGGGATGAGGGACGCGCCTGTTCTTATTTTCACAACTAACCCCTGCCGCTTGAATAAGGTTCCACGCCACAGCAAAAAATTTCACGTATCCTGTTCACCCGGCATGATCGCGCGGAAAATAAAGATCGAAAACACTGGATAACATCATGCTCATTATCATGTCCGGCCTGCCCGGCACCGGCAAGACCACCATCGCACAGGCGCTTTGCCGCCATCTGGTCGAGACCGGTGCAAGTGCCTGCTATCTGCGCATCGATACGATCGAGGCAGCGCTCAGCCGCTGCACGCTCAAGATCAAGCCGGTCGAGGATGCGGGGTATGAGGTCGCCTATGGGGTGGCGGAAGACAATCTGCGGCTGGGGCAATATGTGATCGCCGACAGTGTCAACCCGATCGCACTGACCAGAACCGCTTGGCATGACGTGGCCAAACGGGCCGATGCCCGATCACTCGATATTGTGGTCACCTGTTCCGATCCGGATGAGCACCAGCGCCGGGTGATCGCGCGACATCATGGCGGCCCGGCCATGGTCGGGCATGAACAGCCGGACTGGGCCGATGTCACCACCCGTAAGTATGATGACTGGCAGAGCGAGCATCTGTTGCTCGATACGGCAATCGAGACACCCGATGATTGCATCACCCGGATCATGCACACACTGGGGCCGATCTAGCGACCGGCAGGCTTTGGTGTTTCTGCCGGTTCAGCAGCCGGTGCGGCGGCGGAGACATCGAATGGATGCGGATCACTGCGTCCGGCCGGATAGAGCAGCGCCTCGGTAACCCGTGCAGCCCCGTTTGTTGTCACCTCGGCCCCGCCACGGCGATAGGCGAGCCAATCCTTCTCCAGTACCACGCCGCCAACAACCTTGGGCAGTTTCGGCTCATTACCCACGAGGGCTGTGATAAAGAACTCTTCCGCCACCGGCAGGTCGAGCGCATCAGGGTGGCTTTGCAGATCGGTGTCGGACAGGGTCCGTTTGGCGAGCTTGTTGGTATCGGGGTCGACATAGCTGATCTGCAGCTGTGCCACCGACCGGTTGAGCGTATCCAGCGTCTCACGCATCGCGTCAATCGCCTGCCCAGCCGTGTTGAAGCTGTAGGCGTGCCCCGCCTCGGCATCGTGCTCGACCACCATGGCCCAGCCCTTGTCCTCCGGATTTGGCGCAATGACGACGGCGGCAACCGTTTGCGGGTCCACGGCCATGAAATCGGCGGTATCGGCCTGATTCTGTGCCCATAGGCTCGGCTTGGTGCTGACCATGTTGTGATGTTTGGCAATCGCGGCGAGCGTTGTGGAAACCTCCATGGCGCGATTGGCCGGGGTTTCGATCCGCATCAGCCAGGTATCCTGTTTAGTATCGACCAGACGCAGCAGAAACTCGCGTTTGCCGGGCTCCAGTTGATCAGCCGGGCGCTCATCAAGCGCGATTGACTGCAGTTCGCGCGGCTCGCCATTGACCTCGACCCGCATCCGCCCGTCATTCGCGTCGATATCCAGATCTGCCACCGCATCGAAGTTGGCCGCGTCATTGCCATACAGGGTGGCATTCATCACCTCGTCGGCATCTGCATCGGGCGATGTGAGCATGGCACGATCCAGCTGCTCCGGGATCGGGCCGGGCAGCACCATCATGGCCGGAATGTCGATAACCGTATCCTGCGCACCGCGGACAAAACCGTCATGGAGAACATCGCCCTCGCCGGGCTCGAAATCCTCGGCATCCACCGGATCACCGGCGAAATCATCTTCCTCGTCCCAGATGTCCTCATCATCGAGATCATCTGCGGCGTCGTCATCATATTCATCGGTCATGGCGGCGTACTTTGTATGGGGAGAGTTACGAGCCTGCAAAACTCGTCAAGTAACCGGCCCAAAACTGCGCCGGTTTGATGAAAGCCGGAACCCATAACAGTGGATGCCATGGGGATTTTTTAGACAGCCGTGGATTGAATGCAGTAGAGTGATTCCGGTTATTCACCGCAGCAAAAGCCGCAAAAATCATGGCCAGCCAACAGACACAGCATGACCTGACCGGCCTTGTCAGCTTTACCGACACGGTTTCGGACGCGTTCCGGCAGGGCGTCGTTGATACGCTGAATGCCATGCCTGTCGGGGTTATCGACCTGCTGAAACAGGAAGGCTGGAAGTTCGAGTTCGGCTCCCGGTTTCTGGAAGTGGCGCCGCAGATGGCCGACCGCCATCCGCCGGGACGCCCGCGCGGTGTCACCTATGACAGCGTCGGCGGCATGTCGAACCCGCATATCAAGACCCTCTATACCGCCGAGAATATCTTTCAGCCCTGGGAAGGTCAGTGGCAGAAAAACGAACATGCATTTGGGGATCTTCGCCACGAGATCGGGCACGCTATTGATGCTGCGCTCGACCGGCCATCGGAGAAGGCCGCCTTCCGCAAGGCACACCGCGCCGATGTCCGGGCCATGGATGATCAGACCCTCGACGATTTCAGCTACTACAGCGGCACGAGGGATACCCGCGGTCCGCATGAGGCTTTTGCCGAGACCTTTGCAGCTGCCTTTGGTGGCGGTTGTCACGGGACCGAGGTGGCCGAGGTCATGCCCAGCGCCGCCGGGGTAACGAAGCGTATCGTCGAGAATTTCAAGGCCAACCGTCCGCCGCTGCAGGGTGTGGTCAAAACCATCGGCGAAACCTGTGATGAGCTGATGCACGGCGTCACCCATATGCTCGATGGCTGGCGGCACAAATCCGCCCGACAGGATCAGACCGCATCCAATGATGCTGGGGCAGTTCAAGAAAAACGGCAGATACCGGGGCAGAGGATGTAAGCGATGCCCAACTGGAAGTTCAGACTGCTCCACGCCAGCGAGGATCACTCGATACAGGCAGTGGCAACATCACCCGATATTGCCGAAACCCGGTGTTATTTCCGCTATGATCCGGCAGCAGAGGTGATCCACATCACCCTCGCCCTCGACGATCCCGAGGCGCATATCGACAGCAGGTTCAGCCTGCGCCCAGGCACGGCCATTGCCGATATGTCCTTCGAGGAGTTGAAACAGCAGCGGAGCGGCGTTCTCCGCCTGGCAGGTGACACGGCAGAGCTGATTACGCCACACCATCCTGTTGCCGACCGGCACAACACATCCGAACATCCGCTTTGAATTGGCACTTTCTGACAAACGGCGCACAAAGGCGTGCATGTCATTGTCAGGGAAATTGCCATCATGAAGGTCAGCGCACGCAACCGGAAAGACGTCGCCGCAGCCGCCCAAAATCTGCGCGCCTATCGTGACCTCGCCGAGGAAACCGGTGCCATCGGCACCGGCACGCCGCAACACTACCTGACCGAGGCCCGGCACGCGCTGCAATCAGCCCTGCTGCCGCAGCCCGGTGAGCACAGCAACCTCGCCGCCGCCCGCCGCCAGCGCGATGTCCTGCGCGCCACCGATCTGCTGCGCCGCGTCGCGGTACAGTTGAGCGAGAGCGATCCGCAATCCTTCCGTCAGGCGCAAAAGGCCTGGCTACAGGCACCCAAGGCGCATCCGACGGCGAGCGAGATCATTGATGACCGCATTACGCACTGGGCCAATCAGCGCACCAGCAATTCGCGCGACAATCAGGCATATATCGACAAGCGTTTCATCGATCACGTCAGGATCGCACAGGAGCGGATCACCGCCACCGAACAGACACTGAAAGGCGTTGGCCCGCGCCCGATGACACAGGTTTTGGCGATCGAGGCAGCCGCCCAGCTGCACAGCATCGCTTACGCGCAGGAAGCAAAGCATCCGGGTGCCAGCCTGATTGCCCGCCATCCGGCAGAGGACTTCGACGCCCTGCACAACCGGGGCAAACCAACCCCGCCCGCCGCCGGTGCCGCACCGCGTATCAGCAAACCCTGATTGGTGCTTTCTCGCGTTTGAGCCATAACAAACGCCAGCAAAGCCAAATATGAAGGGAGATGTGACGCCATGCGGGTCTATGCGCGCCATAAAAAAGATGTTGCAACTGCACTGACAAATCTGCGCGACTACCGTGAGATTGCCGAAACCCAGGGCGCGATCCGCCCGAGCAATCCGCTCGCCCGTCTGACCGAGGCCCGTCACGCCCTGCAATCAGCTCTGCTGCCACAACCCGGCGTCCACAACTATCAGGACCCGGCCCGCCGTCAGCGCGATCTGCTGCGCGCGGCTGAGGAAATGACCCGTGCCACCCGCGCCTTTGCCGCCGAGAGCGTCGACGGCCATAACCAGTCGATCGAGATGACCGGTTCAGCCAGCGCACCGAGCCTGACCAGTGCTGCCGCCATCGACGACCGGGTAAAGGCAATCGCGGAAAAGACCACCGCACCGAAAACCGAAAATCAGGCCTTCCTCGACAAGCGACTGGTCGAGCATCTGCGCGATGCCACCATCGCCATCACCCATGTCGAGCGCTCGTACCAGTTGAACGGACCGGGTGCGACGACACAGGCACTGGCCATCGCCGCCGCTGGTCAGATCACCGCCATCGCCTATACGCAGGAAGCAAAGCACGAAGGCGCCAGCCTGCTCGCCCGCCATACCGATGACGAGTTCACCCAGCTGCACAAGACACCAACCCCGGCCCCGGCACCAACCGTATCGCCACGGCCAGCACCCGGTCCGTAAGCATCAGCCAATCAGGCGGCTGCCTTGCTGATATCGGCGATGATGGCTTTGGCGGCAGCGACTTTTTCGTCGGCGGCCATCATCAGTTGGTCGGCGGCAATGACGCTTACATCGCTGATGCCGACAAAGCCGAGCACATGGCGGATATAGGTCGAGGCAAAATCAATGTCGCTGCCCGCCGCGGTGCCACCGGATGCCATGACCACATAGGCACGCTTGCCCTCAAGCAGACCAACCGGCCCGTTCTCGGTGTAGTAGAAGGTCTCGCCAACCCGGCAAATCTGATCCACCCACGCCTTCAATGAAGCCGGAATGCCGAAATTATAGGTCGGCAGGCCAATCACCAGCACATCAGCCGCGCGCAGTTCGGCAATCAGCGCGTCGGAGTCCGTGAGCCGGGTGCGCTGTGCGTCACTGCGTTCGGCAGGATCGGTGTAATTGGCATTGATCCAGTCCTCATCAATAAACCCGATCGGGCTGGCCGCAACATCGCGGGTTTTGACAACCGTATTGCCGGTCGCACCAAGCTGCTCAATGACCGCATCGGTCAGCTGGCGGGTCATGGAAGCTGCGGTGCGTGCACTGGCATCAACGCGCAGGATAGAGGTCGGGGTAGCATCAGACATGGGGTGTTTCTCCTGAAACATAATGATGAAACAGCCGAACCCATCGCATGAGGTCAGGCCGTGTTGATCAGGAGAATGGGCCTGAATCCAATGTGTTGGAAGCCATCAAAACAACGACACAGTGTCAAACAGCACTGAACAATAAAGGCAATTTCCGGGCAGCCGGAACGGCCAACCGCCTGCCCCGTTAGTTATGCGACAGCATGAATAATCAAGAGGGCACCCCAGATCATGACCAACCCGGAAATCACCCCTGACTGCCATATTCAGGTCTCCGGCTTTACCGTCGAGCCACCACAGGCAAATGCCGTGGTGACGGCGGTGCTGGAACAGGTTGATGACTGGATCGCCGATTGCGACGGCTTCATCTCCTCCAACATCCATGTGAGCGAGGATCAGCAACAGGTGCTGAATTATGTCCAGTGGCGCGATGCCGCCGCGTTTCAGGGCTTCCTCAACCATCACAACCAGCCCATCCTGCTGCAGGCAATCCGCGACGCCGGTGCCGAGGACATGCACGCCCAGCATTTCGAGCTGGTCGCCTGCCGCGATGGTAATGGCGGCAATGATAACAAAGGCGACAACGGCAGTACGGCAAACTGAACCGACAGGCTGATAGCACGGGATTTATGGTCACCGGTCTGTATCATGGTGGCGAATATTCACCTCAGATACGCGACCGATACCGATAATCATGACCAACCCGCCGCCGCCCCGCCTCAGTGGTGAGGAAAAGCATATCGTCTTCACCTATAACCGGCTGGCGCACAGGTTCGGTGACGAATGGCAGGATGTCAGCCAGATCGAGGCCGACAACCGCCCCTATGAGATCATACAGGCATGGCGGCACCTGACCGCCCCCGGCGGTATGCTGGAAGGGTTCGAGTTTGAGTATTCGCCACAATGGGAAACCGACCTCTATGACCTGCTGACCGATCAGCCGCCGCCCGGCTCCCTCGTCGCCACTCATGGGCCGGAGCGGATATTCCGGGCATGGCAGACCGAGAGCGAAATCATGCGCGAGCGGTTTATCGAGGGCATCCCGCTCAACTCCCCAAGGCGCTTGAAACTCGTCTTTGACTATATGAACAAACAGCAGAAATCGGTGTATTTCCTGCTGTTCCTTACCCTGCTGGTGCACCGGTTCCTGTATCTCGGTGCCGGGTTCGGGAATTCGTTCTGGTTCTCAACCATTCCGGTATGGCTGGTGTTCCTGCATGAGGTACAGAAACGCCCCTGGCGCGACCGGGCGTCCAGCCAGCGCTTTATCTTCCGAATGCAGGCAACCAGTATCGCAACGATAGCCATCGCCATCGTCACCAGAAGCCTCGGCGACGGGCTGTTGAGCCTGTTTTGACGGCTGGTCAGAAGCCGGGACGTTTGCCGGGGGTGGCAGACGGCTTCGGCTTGTCCGGTTCGGCAAGCGGCTGGCCGGTGGCCTGTTCGACGCTGCGGACGAGGTCCTGCCAGCTTGAGGCCATTTCCTGCACCACCTGCCGCTGGGTGGTGATATCCGGACGGCCCGCATCCTCGGGCTTGGTCGAGGCGTAATTCAGCCGGGCAACATCGAGGTCGAGCACCACCATCCGGTGTACGAGGTCATCAAGCGCCGCCTTGTCCGTCGGCACGTCCGGGCTGGCATCGAGGGTGGCATGCAGCCGACCGGACAGGGTCTGCACCCGGTCCATGGCGGCGACACTCTTGCGCGCCTCGGCCCGTTGTTCGGCACCACCGATCACCAGTTGTTCAGTCAGTGGTTGATTCTGCGGCTCAGCCAGTTTCTGTTCGGCCAGTTGCCGTTCGATCCTGTCGAGCGCGGCCTGTACCCCGCGGCTGTCATAGACGCCGGTATCGACCACCCGGCCCTCGGCACTGCCGCCAAGGGTGAATTTGACGCCGAAGATCTGGCCCTCGGTCTTGGGCCGCTGGGTGATTTCCTGAAAGAACGCGCGGTGCTGTTCCGGCATATCCTCGACCACCTTGCGCGCGGTCTCACTCTCCCGCACCAGCGAGGTAACGACCAGCGCGCCGGTTTCCGCCCCCTCCCCCATGCCCTCATGGCGGCTAAGACCGATGGTCAGGCGGCCCTTGGCGCTACCGGCATGGGGGTCATTGTCGGGATCAAGGGTGGCGTAGTAATCGCCCGCGGCATCAATGCCGAGGGTCAGACGGACCAGTTCATCAGCCAACGCGGGCGGGGCGGCGAGGTTTGCAGCTTCAGCCATGGATCACACAACATACATCGGCCAATCATGGCCGGGGGAGATGAGGTTGCGAAAACAGTTAGACCCCGCCAACGCGAAAACCTGAACCCCAAAACCACCCCTTCAACCCTGTCCTGCATTCCCTGCAGGGCGGGTGTGGCTTCTAGAACCGGGAATAAATTATGCTTGCTTTCTATATGATATTTCTGAAGATAAAACCTCTACATTCAAGTTTTTTTGTTTCAAGAAAGCACTAACAGTAAATTTATTTCTAAGCATAAAAGGAGATGGGCCTATCATAACCTTCTTCAAAGACAATCCAGCAGAAAATTTTATTTTTTTAGCCATTACCATTCCATAATTTTTAGCAAAAAAATCGTACTCAGCCTTATCTTCACCGCCATAAGATGTAACTCTCCACTCACACTCCTCTGCGAAACCCTTATGTTTAACGTATGGTGAAGCCTCAGAAATAATTTTAATTAATGCGCTGGCGACCAGACCCGCCATACTTAAATTATGATTGCCATCATTATGCTTAAAACTATTAGATAGATTAATGACAACGCTCCTAAAAACATCATCAAACTCTTTGTCACCAACTTCTGAATAATAACAACGACCCAAATAAACACCATCGGGAACATCTCCCACAGAGAACCCTAACGCTACTCCCTCTCCATGATTAGCATATGCTCGCCATTGACTCAGGCTATCGGCCTTTTCGGTCAAACTAAAAGAGAAAACATTTGAAAATCCTCGAAAACCCGCCTGATAGAAAAATTGCCTTAAATAATTAGCAGATTTAATTACTTCGTCGTTATTTTCTTGCATACTCCGTAAGGAACCTTGCACAATTTCATTAAAGAACCAGTACTCCCCAGAATCATTCTGGTAGCCTAACTCTGATAACCTTAAACTTTGATCCTTAATAATAGAGATAAATGCATCGTATGTAGTGTAGTGCCACAATATTTCTGGAGGATTAGGCACCTCACGGTTCTTTTGCTGCACAAACGCAGCAAAAGGCTCAATTATCTTTTCTACTACGCGACTCTGCGAGCCTATTTTCACCCCACCTGCTCCATCAGTTCGCGCCATTCGCGTGGGGAGAGGCCGCTGGTTTCCTGGGTGACGGTTTCGCCGGCGATCAGGCGTTTGACCACGGACAGGCCGGTTTTGGAGAGGTTGACCGCGCCTTCGCGGTATTCCTCATAGGCGGCATGGGTGAGCGGCACCCATTTCTGCAGCACATCGGTCATCGCCTCGGCATAGACGCGGATTTCGTACTGGGCGTGGCTGTCGGCCCGCAGACGCAGGAAGTGCATCAGGTTGTGCAGGTCGGTTTTCCAGTACCACTGGGTATAGGTATTCAGCGTCAAGTTCATGCGCGCCAGTTCACGGGCGAGACCGGTGCGGCTCTCGTCGATCACATTGCCTTCCGAATCCTCGTTCAGCAGCTCCTCATAATGGGCATAGGTGCGGTAGGCGTCATCACGCAGGATATCGAGCACGCGCTGGGCCTGTTCACCCTGCAGCACGGCTTCGTCATCGCGGCCCTGACGGTTGGTCAGTGACTGGGCGGCGAGCTGGTCCGGGGCCGGGATATAGAACTCACGGTCGAGGACGGAGTAGCGGGCGGAATACTCGTTCACATTGGCGGTGCGGTGGCGGATCCACTGGCGCGCGATGAAGATCGGCAGCTTGATGTGGAACTTGATCTCGCACATCTCGAACGGGGTCGAGTGCCAGTGACGCAGCAGGTACTTGATCAGACCGGCATCGGTGGAGACCTTCTTGGTGCCCTTGCCGTAGGAAACGCGCGCGGCCTGTACGATCGCGCTGTCATCGCCCATATAGTCGATAACCCGGACAAAGCCGTGATCGAGCAGCGGGATCGGCTCATAGAGGATTTCCTCAAGCGCCGGGACGGTGGCGCGGCGGGTGTCGTAGCGCTGGGCCTTCTGTTCGTCGATTTCCGCGCGCTGCTCCGGGCTGATCCGGTCTCGCTTTTTACCGACTTCAGAATTTGAACGGTCTGAATCTTTTTGCATTTCAAGCGAAACTTCGTGGTTCACGGTCTATATCCTCAATTTTGTGCAGAGAGGAGCAACTTAGAGATGCGCGTACGTTCACAAAACCGCTGTTTTCAACCGTCAACAGCTAAGATATTCATTTCATTCACGCCCTCTTGATAAGAATCAAAACCCCTTGTTTTTAAAACAAAATTCGAATCGCCATGGTTGTGATTCATTTGTGTATAAATGTCATTTTCCAAGTCCGATTCCGAGAAATTGTCCCTGCCCTTTAACAACCGGGCCGAATGACCTATATCTATCCATGCCGGTTTACCGGCTATGGCGCTAAACGCGTTATGGAATAGGCGTTGTGGACCCGGGGGCAGTACCCGGCGCCTCCACCATTTCCGGGATCACTTGGGGCTTGGCTTGATACAGACCTTGAGTGATCCGGGAAATCCGCCGGATCGATGGGTTGCAAAACCCGTCATCGTCGGGCGGTCCGGGATGGGGGCGAAACAGGATCGACACGCGCAGTAAAGATAACGTTTGTTCCCGGTATGGTACCGCCGTTATCGGGCTATATTATAGTTGCAAACGATAATAACGCAGCTCCAGTAGCACTCGCAGCCTAAGGCAGCGCGTAATACTGAAATTTAATTCCCTAGGCTTTGCCGTCTAGGGTGGGGACCGGAGGCCGCCTAGCAACAGAAGGCCTCCACTTCTCTTTCACGCCAGCTTTTACGGTCGCTCAACCAACCGCCTGTCATTCCAGCGAAAGCTGGAATCCAAGCGCTGCTGTCATCGAGATTCCAGCTTTCGCTGGAATGACGTTGAAGATGACACCGGAGATGACGTGAAAAAAGCGACAGCAAGCGATGGGAAAACGCAAAGCGTTGTTGTTTTCGCCCGCGCAATCGTTAATCTGACCTGATAATATCAAGAGTGGCCCGTTAAACGGCCGCCAGTTCTGACAATGGGTAGAATATATGTCGGATACCGACATGCGCTATGACGTACTGGTTGAGGACGCCCTGCGCGGCGTTGTCAGCAAGGTTCTGCAAACCGTGGCCGAGCAGGGCCTCAACGGTGAGCAACACTTCTATATCACCTTCCGCACCGCCGACAGCGGCGTTGAAGTGCCGGAATACCTGCGCAAACGCTACCCCGCCGAAATGACCATCGTGCTCCAGTACCAGTTCTATGGTCTGGAAATCACCGATGAGTACTTCACCGTCACCCTGACTTTCAACAATGTGCCCGAGCGGCTGGTTATCCCGTTTGCCTCGATCACCGTCTTTGCCGATCCATCCGTGAATTTCGCCCTGCAGTTCCAGGGGCTGGATCAGGATGATGACGAGGATGATGATGGAGAAACACCGGAAGCCGGCAGCATCAGCGAAATCGACGGTGACGACACCGACGGCGATGATGGCGACAAGGTCGAGGGTGAAGAGAAGACCGGCGAGGTTGTCTCGCTCGACAATTTCCGCAAGAACCGCTGACCTGCTACAACTGACCTGCCTTAACTGATCCGCCTCAACCGCGCCTTAAGCAGGCAACCCGCCTGATACCGGCACAGCCACCAGACGGCCTTAGCTTCCATGACCGACAGAAATCCGCGCGATGTCCTGAACTCAGTGTTTCAGGCAGCCCTTGCCGTATGCCTGCCTGACAAGATTGTCGGCCCGGCGCTCGACCGCCTCGACCTCGACCGGGTCAAGGGCCGGATCGTGATCACCGGTGCTGGCAAGGCCTCCGCCGCCATGGGTGCCGCGGTTGAGGCATGGGCGAAGGACAAGGGCCTGTTCGACCGGATCGAGGGGTTGATCGTCACCCGGTATGGCCATGCCGTTGATTGCGAGCGGATCGAGATCGTTGAGGCCGCGCATCCAGTGCCGGATCAGGCCGGGATGGATGCCGCCGGACGGATCAAGGCACTGGCTGAGGAACTGACCGCTGACGATGTTATGCTGTGCCTGATCTCCGGTGGTGGCTCGGCCCTGCTCGCCCTGCCCGCACCCGGCCTGACGCTGGAGCACAAACAGGCCGTGACCAACGCCCTGTTACGCTCCGGGGCCAATATCGGCGAGATGAATGCGGTGCGCAAACACCTCTCGGCGATCAAGGGCGGGCAGCTTGCCGCCGCCGCCCATCCGGCGCGGGTGGTGTCGTTCCTGATCTCCGATGTGCCGGGCGATGACCCGGAAACCATCGCCTCCGGCCCGACCGTACCCGATCCCTCGACCTTCGGGCGGGCGAAACAAATCCTCGGCGATTATGAAATCGACCTGCCCGGCCCGGTGGCCGACTGGCTCGATCAGGCCGAACCGGAAACGCCGAAACCCGGCGACAGCATCTTTGACAAGACCCAGACCATCATGCTGGCCACGCCGCAGATGGCGCTCGAGGCCGCTGCCAAGGCGGCAGAGGAACACGGCCTGACGCCGATTATCCTCAGCGATGCCATCGAGGGCGAGGCACGCGAGGTGGCCAAGGTCCATGCCGCCATCGCCCGACAGGTTCAGAAACACGGCCAGCCGGTCACTGCACCCGCGCTGATCCTGAGCGGCGGCGAAACCACGGTCACCGTGCGTGGCAAGGGCCGCGGCGGGCGCAATGCCGAGTTCAGCCTGGCACTGGCCATCGACCTCGCCGGGGCGGCGGGCATCACCGCCATTGCCTGCGATACCGACGGGATTGACGGGTCCGAGGACAATGCCGGGGCGATCATCGACCCTGAGACCCTGACCCGTGCCAGCGAAGCCGGGATTGACGCCGATGCCATGCTGCGCGGCAATGACAGCTACAGCCTGTTTGAGCAGACAGGCGACCTCGTCATGACCGGGCCGACGCTGACCAATGTCAACGACTTCCGCGCCATTCTGGTGGAGCCAAAAGAATGACCTCTATCCGCAAGCTCGCTGCCAATGATTATGACCAGTGGCATGTGCTCTGGCGCGGCTATAACCATTTCTACCGCGCCGATGTGCCGGATGATGTGGCGCGCAACAGCTTTGGCCGCATGGTGGCCGAACGCGACGGCATGATGGGGCTGGTCGCGGTTGATGACAGCGGCCAGCTGGTCGGCATCGCCCATATCATTCACCACCCCTCCACATGGACCGATGGCGTCTATTGCTATCTGGAAGATCTGTACGTCTCGCCCGCGGCCCGTGGCACCGGTGCCGCCCGGGCGCTGATCGAGGCAATCTACGACCACGCCGACCGGCGCGGCGACGTGGCCCGCGTCTACTGGACCACACAGGAATTCAACGCCCCCGCCCGCTCCCTGTATGATCAGGTCGCAAAACGCACATCATTTATCCGGTATCAGCGAGCCTGAGGGCTTAAAGCGCCTGTTGGGCCAGCAGCAGCAGGTCGTTGGCAAACAGACCGCGACCGATGGTGGTTTCGGCACCGAGTGCGGTTGCAACGGAGCGGAATCCGCCCTGATCGTTGGACAGGGCCTGTATCAGCTGGCGCATGATGGCATCATCACCGGCCATGCTGCCGAGACCGGCGGTATGGCGCGGGGTTGATGGCGTCCAGTTGAAGCCACTTATACCACCGCCACTGCCACCACTATATGATTTACCCGCAGTTGACTGTGCCGGTGCCGGCGCGGTGGCAACCTGTGTCGTACCGGTACTCTCGTCGAACTTGGCCGCGAAGAAATCATAGACCTCGGCCAGTGAACGGGCCTTGCCGGTCGCGCGATCATAGAAAACATTGTGATTGGCGGCGGCCGCCTTGGGCATGACGCTGGCCGCTTCGGTTGACGGGTCGATACCCATCTGCTTCAGGAACTTGCCAGCACCACCGGCACCGAGGAAATGCGCCAGATACAGATCGGTTGAGCCAACATCACGACCGAGCTTGCCCTCAAGGTAGTTCTGGTTTTCCGCCGCGAACTCCGCAGCCATATTGGCCGCTGCCTGCGGGTCGAAACGCAGATCCATGATCTCGCCCTGCACCGCCGCATCGGTAATGCGGTACCGACCGTCACTGCCCTGCTCGATCGCATCGGCATAGGGGCCGAGACCGTGTTTGGCACCGTGGCGGTCGACCATGGCGAGCCATGTCTGGTCGATGAACTGGTACAGCCCCTTGGCCGAGGACGTGCCGGCCGAGGCATTGGTGTTGTAGCTGCTCTCGGCGGAGGCCTTGTGCATCAGGTAGGAAAAATCGACCCCCGTGCGTGCGCTGGCATTCGCGACGGCATTTCGCACATCGCGCGGCGCATTCTCAAACCCTTGAATTAACGCGGGATTTTGCACAAGTGGTTGGGGCACGAAGTCTCTCTTCACCTCTGGGCCGGAAATCTACATCCCAATCAATGCAACCCATATGCCAGTTTCGGGCCGACACCCCTCACGTCTGTTGATTGCCCCCGTGACGATTGATCCCATTACAATTGATGTCATGACAGGCAGGCATCATCCGACTATAAATTGACGAAAAGGTAAGCTGACGGCGCAATGCCCGGCTCATAAGAACGACAGAGCGACCTGCAAAACCGAGGAAACCCGACCATGATCCCCTATCATGCCCCGATCAACGACATGACCCATATCCTCAAGGACATTATCGGCCTTGAGCGCCTGTCATCCCTGCCGGGTTTTGACATGGTGGACGATGATCTGGTCGATGCGGTTCTGGATCAGGCCGGCAAGCTGGCAACCGACATACTGGCCCCGCTCAATACGGTCGGCGATCATGAGGGCAGCGTGCTGGAAAACGGTGTGGTCCGCACCCCCAAGGGGTTCAAGCAAGCCTATGACCATTATGTCGAGGGCGGCTGGAATTCCCTGCCCTTCACCCCGGATTACGGCGGTCAGGGCATGCCCTGGGCGCTCGCCTTCCCGGTACAGGAGATGTGGCAGTCGGCAAACATGTCCTTCGGCCTCTGCCCGCTGCTCAATCAGGGCGCGGTCGATCTGATTACCGAGCACGGCTCGACGGAACAGAAAGACCTCTATCTGGAGAAGATGATTACCGGCGAGTGGACCGGCTCCATGAATCTGACCGAACCTCAGGCCGGTTCCGATGTGGGCGCGGTACGCACCAAGGCAACGCCGAACGGTGACCACTACCTGATCAAGGGCAACAAGATCTGGATCACCTATGGTGAGCATGACTGGACCGACAACATCATCCATCTGGTTCTCGCCCGCCTGCCCGATGCACCGGCGGGATCGAAAGGCATCTCCCTGTTCATCGTGCCGAAGTTTCTGGTCAATGCGGATGGCAGCCTCGGTGAGCGCAATGATCTGCGCTGTACCGCACTGGAGCATAAGCTCGGCATCCATGCCTCGCCCACCTGCTACATGACCTATGGCGATAATGAGGGCGCGATCGGCTACCTCGTCGGGGAACCGAACAAGGGCCTCAGCTATATGTTCACCATGATGAACAACGCCCGCATGTCGGTCGGCTTGCAGGGCGTGTCGATTGCCGAGCGCGCCTATCAGCAGGCGGTATCCTATGCCCGTGAGCGGGTGCAGTCGAAGGCGCTGACCGGCAGTGACGGCCCGGTTACCATCATCAACCATGCCGATGTACGCCGGATGCTGCTCGACGCCCGCGCCAAGATCGAGGCCGGACGTGGCTTAAGCTACCTTGCCGCCACCTATATGGATGAGGCCAATGCCAGCCAGGATGGCGCGCTGAAGGCCGCATCAAACGCCATGGCGGAACTGCTGACCCCGGTGGTCAAGGCATGGTGTACGGATATGGCACAGGACGTCACCGGCACTTGTGTTCAGGTCCATGGCGGCATGGGTTTCTGTGAGGAAACCGGTATCGCCCAACATTACCGCGACGCACGTATCCTGACCATTTACGAGGGCACCAACGGCATCCAGTCCAATGACCTCGTCTTCCGCAAGGTTCTGCGTGATGGCGGCAAGACCATGACCGGCTTCATCGCCGAAATGCGCGATACCGCCGATGCGCTGGCAGCGAAACCCGGTGATGATGCCACGGCCATTGCCGACAACCTCAAGGCCGGCCTCGACCATCTGGAAACCGCAACCGGCTGGATACTGGAGAACGGCAAGGAGCCGGAGGCAATCGCCGCCGGTGCCGTCGCCTATTGCAAGCTGTTCGGCCTCGTTACCGGTGGCTATGTGCTCGCCCGTTCCGCCCTGTTCGGCCTCGACGCCATGAGCCAGCCGGGTGGTGCCAATGGCCGCGCCGACTTCTTCGATGCCAAGCTGGTCACGGCAGTGTACTTCGCACAGAACGTGTTGAGCCAGACCGGCGGCCTCGTCACCAGCATCCGCGACGGCCACCGCGCCATCAACAGCTTCGCCGAAGCGGCCTTCTGAGGCCGCGCGGCGCCGGTCGTTGCCGGATCGTCAAATCGGTAGACATTAAAACCTGTCATTCCGAATTTGGCCGGGATAGCATGGGGTTCGTGAGTTCTGTCACCACCACACCCGCCAGACACCATGCTTTTTCGCCACCGTTTTCCGGTCATCGCCCTGCTGGTCATGCTGTTCGCCGCCCTTACCGGCCAGCACGCCAATGCCCGACAACTGACCATCGGCATCAGCCAGTTTCCGTCCAATTTTCACCCGATGATCGACAGCACTCTGGCCCGGACCTATGTGCTCGGTTTCGGACAGCGGCCGATCACGGTCTATGATGCCGACTGGGAACTGACCTGCCTGCTCTGTACCGAACTGCCGACCATCGAGAATGGCCGCGCGGTACTGGAAGAGCGTGAGAACGGCGAGATGGGTATGGCCATCACCTACACCCTGCCGGAAGAGGCAAAATGGGGCGATGGCACGCGGATGACCACCGAGGATGTTGTCTTCACCTGGGAAGTGGGTCGCCATCCCGACAGCGGCGTGACCAATTTCGAGTTCTTCCAGAACGACATTCTCGACATCACCGTGGTCGATGACCACACCTTCACCCTGCATATGGACAAGGTGACCTGCGAATTTGCCTCGATCAGCGGCTTTACCATCCTGCCCGCCCATCTGGAGCGCGGCACCTTCGAGGGTGATCCCTCCGCCTATCAGGAACGCACCCTCTACGATACCGACACCACCAATCCCGGCCTGTATTACGGCCCGTACCGGATTACCCGCGTGGATCAGGGCAGTTCGGTCGTGCTCGAGCCAAACGAATACTGGTGGGGCAAAAAACCGGCCTTTGAGCGGATCATTGTCCGCACGGTCACCAATACCGCCGCCCTCTCGGCCAACCTGCTCTCCGGCGGCATGGACATGATTGCCGGTGAACTTGGCCTCGCCCTAGATGAGGCGCTGGCCTTTGAGGCACGGGCCGGCAACCGGTTCAACTTCGTCTATCGCCCCGGGCTGATCTACGAACATATCGACGTCAATCTCGACAACCCGATGCTGGCCGACAAGCGGGTGCGTCAGGCGCTGCTCTATGGCCTTGACCGGGAACAGATCAACCAGCGCCTGTTCGACGGTCGCCAGCCGGTCGCCAAATCCAACGTCAATCCGCTCGACAGCGTCTATTATGACGGGGTGAGGGACTATCCCTTCGACCCGGAACAGGCAGCACAGTTGCTCGAGGAAGCAGGCTGGTTCCCGGCAGCAGGCGACGGCATCCGCCGCAATCAGGATGGCGAGGCCCTGCGCGTCACGTTGCAGACCACGGCGGGCAATACCACCCGTGAGCTGGTCCAGCAGGTAATCCAGCAGCAGTGGAAGGCGCTCGGCATCAATGTGGTGATCGATAACCAGCCCGCCCGCGTATTCTTCGGCGAAACCGTGCGCAAGCGGCAGTTCCCGGCGCTCGCAATGTTCGCGTGGATTTCCTCACCACGCAGCATCCCGCGTACCACCCTGCATTCGGAGATGATCCCCAGCCCGGAGAACAACTGGGCCGGGCAGAACAGCACCGGCTACCGGAATGCCAAGATGGATGAGCTTCTGGAGGAGATGGAGGACACCTGCGAACCGGCGGCCAATCAGGCGCTGTGGAATCAGGTGCAGGAAATCTATGCCGAGGATCTGCCCGCCCTGCCGCTCTATTTCCGCGCCAATGCCTATATCCTGCCGAAATGGCTCACGGGCCTGCGCCCCACCGGTCACCAGTTCCCATCGACCTATTGGGTTGAGGAATGGCAGGCGGAATAGGCATCGGGACATCTGCTGAATGCTGACCTTCCTCACCCGCCGCCTGATCGGCGCGCTTATCGTCCTCTTGCTTATGTCGGTCATCGTCTTCGGCCTGATCGGGCTGATGCCGGGCGATCCGGTGGATATGCTGGTCAGCATGGACCCGAGCGTTTCCTCGGCAGAGGTGGATCGCCTGCGTGAACGATACGGTCTCGATCAGCCGCTATATATACGCTACGGCAACTGGCTCAGCGCCGCGATACAGGGAGAGTTCGGGTACAGCCGCCTCTATGGCCGCCCGGTGTTGGAGATTATCGGCGGTGCGATTGCCAATTCCTTCTACCTGCTGATGCCCGCCTTCCTGCTCGCCATCATAATTGCCCTGCCGCTCGGCATACTGGCAGCGGTCAGGGCCAACCGCTTCACCGATTACAGCATCAGCCTCATCAGCTTCGCCGGTATCTCGGTGCCGCCCTTCTGGCTGGCGCTGATGATGATCCTGATCGTCTCCGTGAACTGGCAACTGCTGCCTGCCGGGGGGATAGAAAGCCTCGGTGCCACCGATCTGCCCGGCTGGTTTGACCGGCTGAAACACCTGATCCTGCCGACCATCTGCCTGACCCTGCTCAGCCTTGGTGGCTATATCCGGTTTATTCGCGGGGCGATGCTCGATGTGCTTGATGAGGATCATCTCCGGGTCGCCCGCGCCAAGGGTTTGCGCGAAAGCCGGGTGATCTGGCGGCACGCCCTGCCCAATGCCGCACCAACCATCATCACCATTGTGGCACTCAATTTCGGCGGGCTGTTTTCCGGCGCGCTGATTACCGAGGCGATGTTTGCCTATCCCGGCCTCGGCCAGACCATCTATGGCGCGATTGAGGGCAATGACTACAATCTGGCGCTGGTCGGCTTGCTGCTGGCCACCGCCATGATCCTGATCGCCAATCTGATCGCCGACCTGCTCTATGCCGCTGTCGATCCCCGCATTTCCTATCAGGACGGCACATGAGCGGCACCGACACCATCACCCTCGCCGCCGAACAGGCAAGCGCCGGTCATGCAGACCGGCTGACGCCGCGCCGCCAGATCATTGCCCGGCTGGTGCGTCAGGTACCGGCCATGATCAGCCTGATCGTGCTAATCCTGATCACCGCCACCTGCTTTGCCGCCCCGTGGTTCGAGCACTGGCTCGGCACCACGGCAGAAGCACAGAACCTGTTCGGTCGGTTTCAGCCACCCTCGGCGGCACATTGGCTCGGCACCGACAGTTTGGGCCGCGATGTGTTTCTGCGCCTGCTCTATGGCGGGCAGGTATCGCTCATCGTCGGCCTGACCACTGCCGGGTTTGCCGCCGTAATCGGTACCTTTATCGGCCTGATTGCCGGGTTCTATCGTGGGATTGTCGACAGCCTGCTGATGCGCCTGACCGACATCGTCATCGCGCTGCCGCTGCTGCCACTGCTGATCGTGCTGGCAGCGGTTGACCTGACCAAGCTGGGGTTGAGCACCGATGCCGCCTATGCCGAAACCACGGCGCTATATCGGATCGTGGTGATTATCGCGCTGGTCGGCTGGACCACCGTTGCGCGTCTGGTCCGGGCCAGCACCCTGACCGTACGCACCCGCCCCTATGTCACGGCGGCCACCGCCCTCGGGGTCAGGGATGCAGCCATCCTGCGCCGTCATATCCTGCCCAATGTGGTCTCGCCGGTGATTATCTCGACCACCCTGTCGATCGGCACGGTGATCCTGCTCGAAAGCGTGCTCAGCTTCCTCGGCCTCGGCATCCAGCCACCGGTACCGAGCTGGGGCAATATGCTGACCAATGCCCAGGCGCTGATCTGGAACGCCCCCTGGCTTGCCATTTATCCGGGACTGGCCATCTTCATTACAGTCATTGCCTTCAACCTGCTCGGCGACGGGCTGCAACAGGCACTGAACCCGAAATCAGCGAACCGCAGGACATGATATGCGTTTCATACTGGCAGCCCTGATACTGACAATAACCAGCGTCCTCACCATGACCGCCAAGGCCAATCCGCTTGCTGAATACAGATGGTCTTACCGACCGGTACTGGTCTTTGCACAATCACAGCAGGATCAGAATTTCACAGACCAGATGAGAGCCATCAGACAACAGATCGGCAGCGCATATGAGCGGGATATTATGCATATCAGCGTCGCCGGTGAGACGGTCGATCTGGATGCTGCAGATTTGTCAGACACAGCCCCACAACTATCCTTCGATGCAACCGACCTGCGCCGGAAATATGGCGTAAATGACGATCAGTTTCTTGTCGTGCTTGTCGGCAAGGATGGTGGTGAGAAGGGCCGCTGGGATGAGCCGGTCAATATGGGTGAGATATTCTCGCTGATCGACACCATGCCCATGCGCCAACGTGAGATGGGCAATTATTAAACGTCGTCTACGCCCGCCCCATGGCGCCGCGGTCGACGAGGCGTTCGATGGCCATGTCGACCTCTTTCTTGACCTGATCGCTGACATCGCCGCGCATGGATAATATCTGGTCCATGGCGCGGTTCTTGATCAGTGGGTCTTTCGCCGTGCGGGCGAGAATCTCCAGACCGTTGGGAATGAAGGCACGGGAAATCTGGTTGCGGGTCTTGGCCATGCGCTGAAAGGCGTCCAGCCCGCGACCGTCGGGATAACGCTGGCCGATCATCTCGGCGATATAGAATGGCGTGTGCCAGTCGCTGAAACTGGCATGGACCCGGTGCAGCACCTTCAGCAGCTGTTCTTCCTGTTCGGTATTCAGCCGGTCGAATTCGTAATTGAACACGGCGATCAGGTTCCATGACCCGTTCATGCCATGCAGCCGGTGATCCTGTATCAGGCCGAGCAGCACCTCGAAATCGGCCTGCGGGAATTCCGGGAAGTTGATGATCTCGACACCGAAATTGAACACCACGTCATTGAAGACCTCACCGCTCTTTGCCGCGACAGCCGCATTCATGGCCGCGTTCCAGCGATCTTGTGCGTCTTCTTCCCGATCCGACATGCCTGTGTCTTCCGTCCGGTTGTCAGCCTGCACGCGGCAGAGCGGTTTCGACCAGCTGCGCCCAGTATGATGCACCGATCGGCAGGATGCGGTCGTTGAAGTCGTACTGGGTATTGTGAACCATCGCCTGATGCTCATCATCACCCTGCCCCATCCAGATATAACAGCCCGGACGCTCCTGCAGCATATAGGAGAAATCCTCCGCACCCATACAAGGGTCCATGTCGCGCAGGACATTCTCCGACCCGAGCAGATTACCGGCGACCTGAGCCGCAAATTCTGCTTCATCCACGCTATTGATGGTCGGCGGATAGCCGCGACCGTACCTGACCCGCACCTCGGCTCCCATGGCCTTGCCGACACTCTCGGCGATTGTGGTCATCTCGGCCTCGATCATGTCGCGGATTTCCGGATCGAAGGTACGCACGGTACCGCCGAGTTTGGCCATACGCGGGATGACGTTGAACGCCTCGCCGGAATGGAACATCGTGGTGGAGATAACCGCCTGTTTCAGCGGATCGGTGCGGCGGCTGACCAGTGATTGCAGCATGGTCACGATCTGCGCGCCGATCAGCACCGGGTCGATGCCGAAATGGGGCATGGCCGCATGGGTGCCCTTGCCCTCGATCTCGATGTCGAAGCGGTCGGCAGCGGCCATCATCGGCCCGGCCATGATCGCCGCCTGACCCAACGGCACTTCCGGCCAGTTGTGCATCCCCCAGACCGACTTGGCCGGGAACTTGTCGAACAGTTTTTCCTGAACCATCAGTCGACCGCCCCCATGGCCTTCCTCAGCGGGCTGGAAGATGAAATAGACCGTACCGTCGAAATTACGGGTTTCGGCGAGATATTTCGCGGCCCCCAGCAGCATGGTGGTGTGCCCGTCATGGCCACAACCATGGAACTTGCCCGGTGTGGTCGAGGCATGGGCAGCACCGGTTTCCTCGGTCATCGGCAGCGCGTCCATATCGGCGCGCAGTGCGATGGCATGGTCCTGCCCGCGCTTGTCGCCATTGCCGTGCAGCACACCGACAACGCCGGTTTTGGCGACACCGGTATGGACCTCAATGCCCCATTCGGCCAGCTTGTCCGCCACGATCTTCGCGGTGCGGACCTCCTCGAACCCCAGTTCGGGATGGGCATGGATGTCACGACGCCATTCGGTCATTTCATCGTGGAAGTCGGCAATGCGGTTATTGACGGGCATGGTCGGGCCTTGGTTGTTCTGTTCCGGGTCATTCCGGTTCGGGCCATGCATGTTCAGCGGACCCGAAACCTGTTCTTATTGAACCTAGTCGCGGGGCAGCTGCCGTTCAACCAGCCGGGCCATATAACTGGTCGCGACCGGCAGAATGGCATCGTTGAAATCATAGAGCGGATTGTGCACCGGTGCCTGATGCTCGTCATCGGCCTGACCGATCCAGACATAGGAGCCGGGCGCGTTCTCAAGCATATAGGCGAAATCCTCACCGCCCATGATCGGGGCGATCTCGCGCATCACCTGTTCCTCACCGACAATATCGGCGGCAACCTCACCGGCGATCCCGGTCTCATCCGCGCTGTTGACCAGCGGCGGGTAGCCGAGGTCATAGGTCAGGGTAATCTCGGTGCCATACTGTTTTTCCGCACCTTCGCAAATATCGCGCATGCGTTGCTCGATATATGTGCGCAGATCGGCATCGAAGGTACGCACGGTACCGTTCAGGAAGGCATCGTCGGGAATGACGTTGAAGGCCGAACCGGCATGGAACTGGGTGACGCTCAGCACCGCCGATTTGATCGGGTCGCTATTGCGGCTGATGATGCCCTGCAGGGCGTTATATATCTGATTGCCGATGAAGATCGGGTCGATGCTGTCCTGCGGGCGGGCGGCATGACCGCCACGTCCCTTGATCTCGATCCGGAAATCATCGACCGCCGCCATGGATGGCCCGACACGGGTGCCAATGGTACCGGCAGGCAGTGATGGCGAGTTGTGTAAGCCCCAGACCGAGCGTACCGGATATTTCTTGAACAAGCCCTGCTCGATCATCACCTGCGCCCCGCCGCCAAACTCCTCGGCGGGCTGGAAGATCAGTACCGCGGTACCGGTGAAGTTGCGGGTTTCGGCGAGATATTTCGCGGTACCGAGCAGAATGGTCGTATGGCCGTCATGACCGCAGGCGTGCATGGCACCACCGCGGGCAGAGGCGTAATCGAGACCCGTCTTTTCATCCATTGGCAGGGCGTCCATATCGGCACGCAGGGCAATGCGCTTATCCGCGCCCTCGGCCGGGCCGCCATTGCCATGGATCAGGGCGACAACCCCGGTACCGGCCATACCCTGATGAATGTCATCGACCCCGATCTCGCGCAGACGTTCAACTACAAACCGGCTGGTCGCATGTTCCTCGAAGGCCAGTTCCGGGTTGGCGTGGAGGTGGCGACGCCATCCGGTCATTTCGGGCAGCATGTCTGCGATACGGTTCACAACGGGCATATGTGCGGTTCCTGTGCCATGGCGGGGGATCATCGACAGCAGGTAACTTAAGCGCGCCGATCAATAGAGGCCAGCAGGCAATTTGTCTTTCAGATAGGTTTCCGCATCCGGCGTGTGGGTAAGCATGGCATTCACCCATGCCTGCCGCTCGTGATCGATCACCCGCAACTCCCAGACACAGGCCATGAGGGAGCGTTTGCTCACATCCTCAAACTCCAGCGTGCCGGAGTCGGCCCGGAACAGGGCGCGGCAGCAGATATCACCATGGGCCCACCAGTGCAGCAACAGCCAGATCGCTTCCTCCCCCTCATGCAGGATGGCAAAGCCGAGGCCGTGATGCCCGGTGTCATAGGCCGCAGCCTTCGGGATTTCGGTTTCGGCAATCCGGCGGGCAGTGCCAATCAGCGCCAGTGACGGTGCATCCGCACCATCACGGGCAATCGTATAGGGCTTGATCGCCAGCCCGTCCGGTCGCCACAGGTCGAGCGGCTCAACGCGGCGGGGCTTGTAGGGCTGAAAACTCATCATGAGTCAGAGATAGATCAGCTGCGCCGTGCGGCAACGGCACCACCACAGACAACGAGGCGGTGATTGCCACGATCGGCAACCGCATCAATGTTGTCTGCCGGATTGCCATCAACCACGAGCAGATCGGCAACCGCGCCCTCGGCAATACGACCGCGACCGGTCAGCGACAGCATATCGGCAGCATAGCCGGTAGCCGCAATCAGCGCGTCAATCGGGGTCATGCCGCTGGCGACCATATGGCTCAGTTCACGGGCATTATCGCCATGGGACAGGAGCGGCATACCGCAGTCACTGCCGAACGCCACCTTGCCACCGGCATCGTAGAAACGCTTGAGCGATCCAGCATGGCTGTCGGCCAATGCCTGTGCCTTGCCAACCGTTTCGACCGAGATACCGGCCTCTCCGACCAGATCATCGGCAGCATCGGCCAGCGCACGCATGGCACCCAGTGCCGGAACCAGATACATCTGGGCCGAGACCATGGCGGCAATCACATCATCATCAAGACCGACACCATACAGAACCGTACCGGCACGCGACTGTACCGCATAGCGGGCCGCTTCCGGGTTATGGGCCATGACCGCGCTCGGGCAATTCAGGCGGTGGGCTTCCTCAACCCCGGCTGCTACCTCGTCAGCGGTATAATAGGTCATCGACGGATCGGTACCGCCGGTGGTGACACCACCGCTCGCCGCCAGAACAATCGTGCTGGCACCGCCGGAAACCAGTTTGCGAACCGCCTGCACCACTGCTGGCGCGCCATCGGCAACAGCACCGGTATCATGGCCATGGCCACCGGTTGCCGTGATGGTCTGTCCCGCCGTCATCAGGGATGCGCCCATGAAACGGCCATCATCGAGTGCGGCAGAGACCGCACGGCCCACATCGGCACGACCACCGAGATCACGGACCACACCGACACCGCCGATCAGGCTCGCCTGCACATTCTCGAGCGCGACGAGCGTAGCTGCCGCATCGGAACGGGCCGCTGCCGGTATAAACGGATTTGCCTCGCCGCCATGGGTGACATGCACTGCCGTATCAATCAGGGATGGCAACAGGGTGCCACCGGAGGTATCGACGACATAGCCGGCAAAACCGGTGAACTCCGGGCGCGGCGCAATTTTCACAATCCGGTCGTTTTCGACCAGAACACCATAATTCTCGAGAAGGCGGCCATCGCCATCAAATAACAGGCCACCGCTGTAGAGCGTTTGCATGACGCCTCTGATTGTTGGGGTGAAGCAGAACTGGGATACAACCCTGTTCTGTTAGCCGAGAGTTGGCCCTGCAATCAAGTAATTGACCACAGGCAGACAAAGTTTCCCTTGCGTTCAGAGCCACAAAGTCGATCATCTAACTGTATCGCCCCCTGTGACCCGATGATGAATTGCCATGTCTGACAACGAATTCGATCCGTATCGCGAGGCTGCCTTCGGGGCCGAGAACATGCTCGGCGTGGTGCGGGCACCGGAAATTTTCCGTGAGGGCCAAACCTGGTTCAATGTCACTGAACCACTGAGTTTGCAGCATCTCGAGGGCCGACTGGTCATTCTCGATTTCTGGACCTTCTGCTGCATCAACTGCATTCATGTGGCCGAAACCCTGCGTAAGCTGGAAAAGGCGTTCCCGGAAGAAGTCGTCATCGTCGGCGTCCATTCGCCCAAATTCGACGCGGAAAAAGACCCACAGAAACTGCGACAGGCGATCCTGCGCTATGGCATCAAGCATCCGGTGGTTCATGACCCGGACCGTGAGCTGTGGGAGCAGTATGCGATCAAGGCATGGCCAACGCTGGTTTTCCTGTCACCGCAGGGCACGGTTATCGGCATGCATTCCGGTGAGCCGGACCTGAACGAGATGCTGCGTGCGATCAATGACGTGCTCGACAAGTTCAAGGTCGAGGGCCTGATCGAACCGGTGGAGCTCGATACCGAACGCGAGCGGGCACCACATAACCGGCTGAGCCACCCGTCCAAAATCAAGCCGCTGACCCTTGATGGCGAGCGCTACTGGGCGCTGGCCGATAGCGGTCACAGCCAGATTGTCCTGCTGAACGATCATGGCGAGGAGGTCGAGCGCTATGGCAACGGTCGGCGTGGATTTGTTGACGGCCCGGCAGAACGTGCCCGTTTCCGCCGCCCGCAGGGGCTGATCTGCGGTGACGGCACGATCTATGTCGCCGATACCGGCAACCATGCGATCCGGGTGATCGACCTGAACACCGACACGGTCCGCACCATCGCCGGTACCGGCGAGCGTGGCCTGCCCCTGCAGGCCGGTGAGACCATGGGCCGGGAAACCGACCTTGCCTCCCCTTGGGATCTGGCGCTGGCCGAGGATCAGCTTTATTTCGCCAATGCCGGCACACACCAGATCGGCGTCTTTGACCTCTCCGACGGCACCGTGCGCCGGGTCGCCGGTAGCGGCACCGAGGGACTGCGTGATGGCAAACCGGATGAGGCACAGCTGGCACAACCGAGCAGCCTTGCCCTGACCGAAGACGAGGAGATGCTGATCTTTGTCGATGCCGAGACCTCAGCCATTCGCACGATCGAACTCGCCCATAACGAACAGGTGGGCACGCTGGTCGGTGCCGGTCTGTTTGAATTCGGCCACGAGAACGGCAAGTTTGCGCAGGCCCGATTCCAGCATCCTCTGGCTGTCACCGATGGCGGCGAACGCTGTCTCTATGTCGCCGACAGCTATAATGACACGATCCGTATTGTGGATGTGATGGCGGGAGAGGTTGCCGATTTCGACGATCCCGATCACCCGCATGGTGCCTTCGACTGCACCGATGGCACTTGCAGCCCGCTCAATGAACCGGCGGGTATCTGGGCCGATGGCGAGGATCGGATACTGGTGGTCGATACCAATAATCACCGGGTTCTGGAATACCGCCTCAGCCAGCGCAATTATCGCATCTGGGCGAATTAAACCCTGCCGAAATACCTAACTGGCAAAAAATTGATCCGCGTCAATCTGCCGAATGATCTTTAGAGATATTCTAATTTAGATTTGATGTGCTAGTTATGGTCATCCATCGAGGGTGCCCCTCGCCACGATGACAGTTTTTGGGATCAATCCGGTTATGAATTACGAGCAGTTTTTCCGCGACGACATCGGCGCGCTTAAAGACGAAGGCCGATATCGCGTATTCGCCGATCTGCGCCGTCACGCCGGGCATTTCCCGAAAGCGACATACCGTGATGAAGCAGGTGCCGAGCGCGAAGTCACGATCTGGTGCTCGAATGACTATCTCGGTATGGGCCAGCACCCGACCGTCCTGAACGCCATGAAACAGGCCATTGATGAGGCTGGCGCCGGTGCCGGTGGTACCCGCAACATCAGCGGCACCACCCGCTATCACAACATGCTGGAAAGCGAGCTTGCCGACCTCCATGGCAAGGAAGATGCCCTGATCTTTACCTCCGGCTATATTTCCAACGAGGCAACCCTGTCGACCCTCGGTCGCAATCTGCCGAACTGCATCATCTTCTCCGACGCCAACAACCATGCCTCGATGATCCAGGGCATCCGCGGTTCCGGTGCCGAGAAACACATCTTCCGTCACAACGATCTGGCACATCTGGAGCAACTCCTGAAAGCTGCCGATCCAAACCGTCCGAAAATCATCGCTTTTGAGAGCGTCTATTCAATGGATGGCGACATTGCGCCAATCGCCGAGATTTGTGATCTGGCCGACAAGTACAATGCCATGACCTATCTGGACGAGGTTCATGCGGTTGGCATGTATGGTCCGCGCGGTGGCGGTATCGCCGAGCGTGAAGGCCTGATGGATCGCCTGACCGTCATTGAGGGTACGCTGGGCAAGGCATTCGGCGTCATGGGTGGCTATATCGCCGCCTCTGCCGCGCTCTGTGACTTCATTCGCAGCCATGCCTCCAGCTTTATCTTCACCACCGCCCTGCCCCCGGCTCTTGCTGCAGGTGCGCTGGCCTCGATCCGTCACCTGAAGACCTCGCAGCTTGAGCGTGCGCGGCATCAGAAACAGGCGGCGACGCTGAAGAAAATGCTGATCGACGCCGATCTGCCGGTGATGAGCTGCTCCGAAACCCATATCGTCCCGCTCATGGTTGGCGATCCGAAGCTGTGCAAGCGCGTGACCGATGAGTTGATGGACCGCTTCAACATCTATGTGCAGCCGATCAACTATCCGACCGTGCCACGCGGTACCGAGCGTATCCGCATTACGCCGACCCCGCTGCATACGGTTGAGATGATGGAATATCTGCGCGACAGCCTCGTGGCCCTCTGGGATCGCTGCCCGGTCTATCACGAGATGCACACCGCCCTCGCCGCACAGTAAAAATAGACACCAGTCAAAAAAAGAACCCGCCGCATGATATCCGTGCAGCGGGTTCTTTTGTGCGGAAGTCAACTTACCGACAGATCAATCGTCGTCGATGAAGCGCTTGTGATCGTTGATGAAGCGCAGCGCCACCAGCATGCCTTGCGGATCAATGCCGTGGGCGAGGCCCGGACGGCGGATCGCCTCGACCTCTACGCCAGCGGTTTTCAATGAATCCGCTGCCATCTGCATGGCTTGAAACGGCACCACCTCATCGGCATCGCCGTGGATCAGGACAACCGGCGGCTTGGAGACGATTTCATCAGGCAGGCGGTCGCCACCGACCAGAGCGCCGGAGAAACCGACAATGCCGCCGAGCGGACGTTCGCGGCGCATGCCCACATGCAGCGCCATCATGGTGCCCTGTGAGAAACCGACGAGAAAGACGTCTTCCTCGGTCAGGTTGAGATATTCCATGACCTCATCGAGGAAGCCCTGCAGCTTGGGCGCGGATGCCTCAACCCCGGCGAGCATGGCATCATGGCTGCGATCCTGCAGGCTGAACCACTGATAGCCCATGGGGGCCATATCGCATGGTTCCGGCGCATTCGGTGAAATGAACGCGGCATCGGGCAGCACCTTGGCAATCTGTGGCGCAAGGCTGATCAGGTCGTTACCGTCAGCACCGAGGCCGTGCAGGAGCACAACCAGCTGCTTGGCCCGGCCACCGGATGCCGGTAGCATCGCCGGACCGTTCAGGTGGGTCAACTCGATACCACTGCCAGCTTCCTCGCCCTCATAATCATCATCATAGAGATCATCATCGTCGTACTCGTCGTTTTCGATGGGGAGGTCCTGATCGGTCATAGCGCTCGCACTTTCGAATAAGTAAACATTTTTCTCGGTGTCATGGTGTATAGGTGACCCGTGCCTGCGATACAAGCAATCGGAATGCCGAAAACCATGAGCCAACAGAACCCGCCAGCCGAATTGCCGCCGCGTGACCGCTGTATCAACTATGTGGAGTTTGTTGTCGGCGATATTGCCCGCAGCAAACAATTTTACGGTGATGTTTTCGGCTGGGGCTTTACCGACTACGGCCCCGACTATTGCGAGTTTTCAGACGGCCAGATGAAGGGCGGATTCGCCACTGGTACCCCCGCGCCAATCGGTGGCGCACTGGTTGTACTGTATGGCGACGACCTGCCCGCGCTGCAGCAGGCAATTACTGATGCCGGTGGCAGGATCGCCAGAGAGATATTCGAGTTTCCCGGCGGTCGCCGCTTTCACTTCACCGACCCGGATGGTTACGAACTGGCCATCTGGTCCGCCTGATCCATCATGCCTGTTACCGCTGACCAGCCGAGACTGCGCTTTGCCCCCAGCCCGAGCGGGCGGCTGCATATGGGCCATGCCTATTCCGCCCTGTTCACCTGGGGCGAGGCGGCGCGGCTGGGCGGCGAGGTTCTGTTGCGGATCGAGGATATCGACCATACCCGCTGTCGCCCGGAGCATGTGGACGGGATCAGGCAAGACCTCGCATGGCTTGGCCTCACATGGCCGGAGCCGGTACGCATTCAGTCCGAGCACCTGAGCGAGTACGCCGCGATGCTGGAGCGGTTGAAGGCCATGGGTGTGGTCTATCCCTGCTTTTGCACGCGAGCGGAAATCCGCGCGGAGATCGAGCGCAGCGCCAATGCCCCGCACGGCCCCGAAGGCGCGCTTTATCCCGGCACCTGTCGGGGATTGGGCAAGGCGGAAATTGCCGAACACATCGCCGCCGGTCGACACCCCGCCTGGCGGCTCGATCTGGGCGCGGCACTGGCCCGGATCGGTGACCGAAAACGCCTGCTCTGGCATGACCTCGGCTGCGGTGATGTGACGGGAGAACCGGAACAGCTCGGCGATGCGGTACTGGCGCGCAAGGATATCGCCACCAGCTATCACCTCGCCGTGGTGCATGATGATGCCCTACAGAGCATTACCCATGTGACCCGTGGCAAGGATCTGTTCCACGCCACCCACCTGCATGTGCTGCTGCAGGCGCTGCTCGACCTGCCGCGACCGGTCTATCACCATCATGATCTGATAACCGATGAACAGGGTGTCAGGCTCGCCACCCGTGACAACGCCCGTACCCTTGAGGCCATGCGTGAGGCCGGGGTAACGGCGGACGAGATCAGGCAACGACTTCAAGCAGGCCGTGTCGCGCCAGAAACTCGATAATCACCAGATTGCAGTTGGGTTTAAACTCGTCGGTATCGCGGACAATCGCCGCCACCTCGGCAATTGGCAAGCGCTCGAACTGGCCGACCTCGCCATCGGTATTCTCGGGCACGAAATCCTCTGACAGAAACAGGTCGTAGGTGAAGATCGTGTCATGCTTCAGCCGCTCTACCGGCTCCACCTGCTGGTAGGTGATAATACCGCCTTGCTTTGCCTGTCTGGCCAAGGCTTCGGGCACAGCGGCTTCCTCGGCAGCTTCCTTGATCAGATTATCCATCAGCGACAGGTCCGCAGGCTGGCCACCGGCCACCATATTGTCGCGCTTGCCCGGCTCAACCTCACGGTCAAGGGCGCGTCTGGCGATCCACATCTCCAGCCCCGTCGCCGTTTCCACCACGCCATTGAGGTGAATGCCGAATGACCGGATACCGAAATGCGGGATGGCACGGCGGTCGAGCACGGCTATATCCGGCTGGTCCCACCCGGCGCAGACCCGGTAAGGCTCGTCCCGGAAGCCACCCATGCGGCCATCCGCCTGCATCGCCTCGGCTGCCAGTCGCAACCCCTCTGACCGGCGCGCCGCATCAGTGTCAAAGCCAGGCACCAGCGCATAGCCTGCATCATGGGGTTGAATGAACCCCTGCGCCTGCAGCAAGTCCGCGGTTTCACTGCCGAGCCAGCCAAGCGGCTCCCCCGCGATGATGAATGGCGAGAAACCGGCTGTGGCAGGCTCGAAGTTGTTGAGTGCTGCGATCTTGGCGGCAAAACCGTCAGGCATTGGCTGTGATAACGGCATCAGGCATTTTCCATCGGCTATTGTGATCTTCGGCGGGCCGAGAAGTACACGTCGGATACGCAAGGGATCTGGCGCATGGCCTCGGCCATCACCTCGGCAGTCATCGGGTTCAGACCATCAACCTGCATGTCGATGGTCAGTTCCGGAACCTGTTGTGCATTATGGCTCTGGACAGCGTGAAAGGCTGTCGGCACCAGCCCCCGCTTGGCCACCATTTCGAGCACACGCGGGATCAGTCCGGGGTCAACATGCCCGTGAACCCCGTAGCAGAAGGTGGGCAGATCGTCGCGTCCCGTCGACGGGGAGGTCGATGCGGAAACCGGGGCAGCAGTCTGTGATGTATTGGATAAGTGCGCCTCTACCGTGCGCGCAGAATTGAGCGAAACCATTGCAAAACCTGTTCAAAATCGAATTTTTGATGACGGTGCTTGGGCCCGGTATCTGCACACGGGCACTGGTGCCCGACCCTCGGATCAGAGGATCGGGTTCGTAATTCGAATAATGAAGCGGTTGGCGAAAAGCTGTTTGCTCATATATCAAGTGCTAAGACATTGCCCTTGTGGCGGTCAAGGTATATTGCCTGACCGCATGGCAGCTAACCACGCGACCCGCGTGGCAGAAACCGAGAGACGAGCCGAGAGACGAACCGATGAAAACCACCCTCTTTGTCATGATGATTATTGCCATGCTCGGTGCACTTGTGACGCTGGCCATCGGCCTGTTCGGCATGGCGCAGGGCGGTGAGTTCGGTCGCAAGCATGGTAATACCCTGATGCGCCTGCGTATCTTCTTTCAGGGGCTGGCACTTGCCCTCTTCGCCCTTACCTTTGCTGTCGAGTGATAGGTTCCGCCGCAAATCTTACGTATACGTAAGGCAAGCGATTGACAGGCAAAGCCGGTTCCACCTATCGTCCACTGTGAAATCGTCAATCCCATGCGAGCGAGGTTGCCCAACAAGGCAACTTGCCCTACCTGTTTGCATGTAAATTATTGATATAGAGCCGGAAACACGTCGCCCGCATCGCGCGAGGCACGATCCCGGCAAAACCAAGGAAACGCCGGATCGATCGGGAGGTCCGCCTCTTGACCCCGGCACAACAAGAGTGAGAGGTCGCCGATGAAGGTGCTCGTCCCCGTCAAGCGGGTCGTTGACTACAATGTCAAAATTCGCGTGAAAGCCGATGGCAGCGGTGTTGAAACCGCCAATGTCAAAATGTCGATGAATCCCTTTGACGAAATCGCCGTCGAAGAGGCCGTCCGCCTGAAAGAAGCCGGCAAAGTCGAGGAAGTCGTCGCGGTCAGCCTCGGCGTCCAGCAATCTCAGGAAACCATTCGCACCGCCCTTGCCATGGGTGCCGATCGCGGCATTCTGGTCCAGACCGATGATGTGCTCGAGCCACTCGCCGTCGCCAAGGGGCTGAAGGCACTGGTCGACAAGGAACAGCCAAACCTCGTGATCCTCGGCAAACAGGCGATTGATGACGACAGCAACCAGACCGGTCAGATGCTGGCAGCCCTGCTCGGCTGGGGTCAGGCCACCTTTGCCTCCAAGGTTGAGCTCGGCGATGGCACTGCCAAGGTCACCCGCGAAATCGATGGTGGTTTGCAGACCGTTGAGGTCAAATTACCAGCGATCATCACTACCGATCTGCGCCTGAACGAACCACGCTATGCATCACTGCCGAATATCATGAAGGCGAAGAAAAAGCCGCTTGAGACCATGACACCGGCCGATCTCGGCATCGACACGGCACCGCGTCTGAAAACCCTCAAGGTTGAAGAACCCGCCAAACGTCAGGGCGGTGGCAAGGTCGCCAGCGTTGAGGAACTGGTTGAGAAACTGAAAAACGAAGCAAAGGTGATCGGATAATGAGCATACTCGTCATTGCAGAGCATCAGGACGGCGAACTCAAGTCAGCCACCCTCAATGCCGTTACCGCCGCCAGCGAAATCGGTGGTGACATTCATGTTCTGGTCGCCGGGTCCGGCAAGCAGGCCATCGCCGATGCCGCCGCCAAAATAAGCGGCGTCAGCAAGGTACTCCACGCCGATGCGCCGGAACTGGACAAGATGCTGGCCGAGAACGTGGCACCGATCGTGGCGGATATCGCCAGTGGCTACAGCCATATCCTCATGACCTCGACCACCACCGGCAAAAACCTGATGCCACGGGTCGCCGCCCTGCTCGACAGCCAGCAGATCAGCGACATTTCCGCGGTCGAGAGCGCCGATACCTTCAAGCGCCCGATCTATGCCGGCAATGCCATTGCCACCGTGCAATCCAGCGATGCGATCAAGGTTATTACCGTCCGCGCCACCGGCTTCGATCCGGCGGCAGCCGAGGGCGGCAGTGCCAGCATCGAGGCGGTCAGCGCCAAGGGCGACAGCGGCCTGTCTTCCTTCGTCAGTCAGGAGCTGTCCGAGAGCGACCGCCCCGAGCTGACCTCCGCCGATGTGGTTATCTCCGGTGGTCGCGGGCTTGGTTCGGCTGAAAACTTCGGCCTGCTTGAGCCGATTGCCGACAAGCTCAATGCCGCCATCGGTGCCTCACGGGCTGCGGTTGATGCGGGCTATGTGCCCAACGACTATCAGGTTGGCCAGACCGGCAAGGTCGTGGCGCCGAACCTGTATATCGCCGTCGGTATTTCCGGTGCCATTCAGCACTTAGCAGGCATGAAGGACAGCAAGGTCATCGTCGCCATCAACAAGGATGAGGAAGCGCCGATTTTCCAGATTGCCGATTACGGTCTGGTCGCCGACCTGTTTGAAGCCCTGCCGCAGCTTGATGCAGAGCTTGCCAAAGCACTCTGACCCAACTTGCCGGGATCAGGCATGGATCGGTTATTTGTCTGGCCAGTGGCATCTGGCCAGACAAATCCATGACCACCTGACCGGCCAGCAGGGCACCCTCACCGGCACGGCCAGCTTCACAGAGAATGCCCCGGCAAACATGCATTGGCACGAGCACGGCACGCTCAGCATCGGCACCTATGAAGGCGAGGCATGGCGCGATTACCGGGTGATTCAGGCCGATGACGGTATGACCCGCATCACATTCGACGATGGGTGCCCGTTCTTTGACCTGCCGAATAGTCTCGGGCGGGCGGATATTGACCATTCATGCCCACCGGACCGTTATATCGGCACCATCACTGTTCTCTCGGACAACCAGTGGCAGCTTGACTGGACCATCAGGGGACCGCGCAAGAACCTGACCATAGGCACGGTTTATACCCGCGAACCGTAAGGGCGTTTGCTCGGTGCTGAGCGGCATTGCTCGACAAGAATGCAAAAACCCTGTTTATTGCGTCGCAGCATTATTGTGAAAGATATACCAATGAGTACCACTACGCTGGAAACGCTCGCCATCATCGGCGCAGGTCAGATCGGCACCGGCATCGCCCAGACAGCACTGACCACCGGTTTCAAGGTCATCCTGATCGACCAGTCAGAAGAACAGCTGAAGATAGCAGCGGAAAATCTGAAGGATACCTTCGCCCGAAAGCTGGAGAGGGGTCAGATCGACCAGGCCAGCCATGACGGCTATCTCGCCAATCTGCAGAGCGGCATTGACCTGTCTCAGGTCAGAACGGCCAATGTAGTGATCGAGGCGGTCTCCGAGATCGAGGATGCGAAACGCAGCATCTATAAGGCCATCGCCGCCGATCTGCGTCCCGATGCCATGCTGGCGACCGCTACCTCATCAATCTCCATCACCCGGCTGGGTGCCAGCAGCGACCGGCCACACCGCTTTATCGGCATGCACTTCATGAACCCGGTACCGGCCATGCAGGTGGTCGAGATCATCCGCGGGATCGCCACCGATGATGCCACCTTCGAACTGGCGAAGGCACTGGCTGACAAGCTGGGCAAGAAACCGATCATTGCCGAGGATTTCCCGGCCTTCATCGTCAACCGTGTGCTGCTGCCCATGCTCAATGAAGCGGTCTATACGCTTTATGAGGGCGTCGGCTCTGTTACTGCCATTGATGAAGCCATGAAGCTCGGTGCCAATCACCCGATGGGGCCGCTGGAGCTGGCTGATTTCATCGGTCTCGATACCTGCCTGTCACTGATGCATGTGCTCTATGAAGGCCTCGCCGACAGCAAGTATCGCCCCTGCCCGCTGCTCGTCAAATATGTCGAGGCGGGCTGGCTCGGTCGCAAGACCGGCAAGGGCTTCTATGATTACAGTCAGGACCCGCCACAACCGACCCGATGACTGGCAATCGGTTTACCCGGTCAGTTGGCCGGAGCGGGCATGTCTTCCATCTGCTGGATCAGTTGCATCACCTTGGGATCGGTCCAGTCAACCGGACCGTGAGCCGTGCGGGCAATGACATTATCCTTCATCAGGATATAGGCATGGGGCAGCGCAGCGGTCTGGTTGAAGATACCGAAGGAGTCGTCTTCGGTAATGGTGTAGGCGCGCAGATTGGTAATGCCGTACTTCTCATAGCTCTTCAGAATTAACTCGGACAGGTCACCGATCCGTCTGGAAATTGCCACGGGGAAAATATCAACCCGGCCTTTCAAGTCTTCGGCAACCGTGTCCAGCGTCTGCAGGCTGTGCATACACGCCTCGCATTCAAGCGGATAACCGATAATGATTTTGGGACGGCCATAATAATTCGACAGGCGGGTTCCATTACCGGTTTGGGTAAACATCTGGAAGTCGCGCAACTGCTCGGCCGCCTGTGGCACACGCCACTGGTTGGAGATATATGGCGGTGGTGGCGGTGGCGGTGCAGGCTTGAAATACAAATACGCCCCGACACCGATGCCGATCAGAATCAGCAAGAACAGCCAGTTCTGTTTAAGTTCTGTAAGTAAACTGCGATCTTCTTTTGGCTGAAAATCTGATAATTGGTCGCGCCCGCGCAATGCCCCTGCCCTCATAAAATTCAAAAATCAATATAACAGTATATCGCCGGTTGAAGAACCAGCATGCACTGTTTGTTATAGTTGATGCCCAAATAGCAAGGCTAGAGCGAGCCTTCAAGTGCCTGCTTAATCAGATATGTACCGCGCTCACCATCCCACAGGGCTGGACCGACCACCCGGCCGAGCTCCTTGCCTTCCCGATCGAGCAGGATGGTGGTCGGCAGGCTGAAATATTCGAACTGGCTCAGCGCAGCTCCTGAAGCATCAAGAAAAACAGGTAATTGCAGGTTGTGACGCTCGTGAAAGCTCTGGATCGCGGGCCAGCCCTGATGGTCCACCGACAGGGCAATGACCTGAAACTCTTCTCCGGCAAACTTCTGATTCAAACGGGTCAGGCTCGGCAACTCAACAATACAGGGCGGACACCATGTGGCCCAGATATTCACCAGTACAACCTGGCCCTTGAAGGCTGAAAGATCGCCCCGAGTCCCGTCCGAGGCCTCAATCGGTGCCATGGGTGGTGGCAGCCCTCGGAACTCGACGGAGAAACGGTCGAGACCATCATCGATGAAATACTCAAAATTATCGGTTGCTGTCGGCGCCAGAAAAAAGATCGCCAGAACAACGGCAATAACCGCACCGGCAGCAATACCGAGATGCGCCCATCTGAATTCGTAATCAAAGGGAATGGAGAGCCGCATTGCCTGCGTAACGCCTTAAAACAGATTTAAAAATCAGCTGTCCTGCCGCCGTGCCGCCCGCACATAGGCACCGATCAGCCTGATCACGTCATCGGAGTTCCAGTTGGCATCCCCCTCGAACCGCCCGACCTCACGGCCATTGTGATCAATCAGGATGGATGTGGGCAACCCGCCGACCTCCAGTTCGGAAACAGAATTGCCCGCCTCATCCATGAAAATCAACAGATGCCGCAATTCATGCTGATTATAGAATTTCTGCACCACAACCGAGCCGCGATCCACCGACAGCGGCACCACATCGAATTCGGTCCCGGCAGCACGTTCCTGCAGGGCGTTCAGTGATGGCATCTCGGCGACACAGGGCGCGCACCATGTGGCCCAGATATTCAACAGAACCACCCGCCCGCTGAAATCCGCGAGGCTGACCGGGTTTCCGGCTTCATCAGTTACCGCGATGTAGGGCAGTTCCCTCGGCTCATCATGCAGCTGAAATTTGGCCATTTCCCCCTTGAGAAGGGCTTTTGCCTCCTCAAGTGCTTGCCCCGACGCCAGAACCTGATTAGGCATGGCAGAAAAGAAGGCCACTGCCAGCATTGTGACAAGAGATGCAAGGCGGTAATTCATCATGTTATCTGCCCGTTTTTCCCAGCCCGAACGATATAATCCATGAGCGATCAGTCACCAGTATCACAGAAACCGGACGAAACCGCGACCGGTAACGCCATGTGGGGTGGGCGGTTTTCCGTCACACCCGCCGAGATCATGGAAGCGATCAATGCCTCCATCGGCTTCGACAAGAAGCTGGCAACACAGGATATTACAGGATCGCGCGCCCATGTGCGCATGCTGGCCGATCAAAAGATCGTGTCCACCGATGATCGTGATGCCATCTTGAACGGTCTGGACCAGATCGCCGCCGAAATCGCCGAGGGCAGCTTCGAGTTCCGCACCGATCTCGAAGACATCCATATGAATATCGAGGCACGGCTCGCCGACATCATCGGCGATGCCGCCGGTCGCCTGCACACCGCCCGCTCGCGCAACGATCAGGTGGCAACCGATTTCCGCCTCTGGACCCGTGATGCACTGGCCCGGATCGACAGCGGGCTCAAGGCCCTGATCGAGGCATTGCTTGAGCGTGCCGAGGCAGAGGCAGGGTCGATCATGCCCGGCTTTACCCATCTGCAGACCGCCCAGCCTGTCACCTTCGGCCACCACCTGATGGCCTATGTTGAGATGTTCAGCCGCGACCGCGACCGTGCGCAATCGGCCATGCGTCGGATGAACGAATGCCCGCTCGGTGCCGCTGCCCTTGCCGGTACCGCCTTCCCGATCGATCGTCATGCAACCGCGGCCAACCTCGGTTTCGACCGACCGATGCGCAATTCCCTCGATGCTGTATCGGCGCGCGACTTTGCCGCCGATTACCTCTCTACCGTCGCCATCTGCATGAGCCACCTGTCGCGACTGGCCGAGGAAATCGTCCTGTGGTGTACGCCGCAATTCGGCTTCATCAAGCTGACCGATGCCTTCACCACCGGCTCATCAATCATGCCGCAGAAGCGCAATCCAGATGCCGCCGAACTGATCCGCGGCAAGACCGGACGCACCTTTGGCACGCTGATCGGCCTGCTGACCGTCATGAAGGGACTGCCGCTGGCCTATTCCAAGGACATGCAGGAAGACAAGGAGCCGGTCTTCGATGCCGATGCCACCATCAGCCTCGCGATTGCCGCCATGACCGGCATGGTCGGCGATATGCAGGTTCAGCGCGAGGCACTCTACAACGCTGCCGGGCACGGCTACTCAACCGCCACCGACCTTGCCGATTGGCTGGTGCGCGAGCTGGGCGTGCCGTTCCGTCAGGCACACCACATCACCGGTCGTCTGGTCTCGCTTGCCGAACAGCGCGGCGTCGATCTCGCCGAGCTGTCGCTTGAGGACATGCAAGGCGTGGAGCCGAATATCAACGATGCCGTCTTTACCGTTCTCACGGTTGATGCCAGTGTTGCCAGCCGCATGAGTTTCGGCGGCACCGCTCCCGATAACGTACGGCAAGCGGTCAGGGATGCCCGCGCCCGTCTTGCCGAAGAGGATTGAGCCCAGAATGACTGCACCATCCGCACCCGATATGCCGAACCGGGGCAAGATTGCCCGGCGCGCGCTCTTGTTCACTGCCCTCTCCGGCGTGGCACTTACGCTCGCGGCCTGTGGCAAACGTCCAGGCAGCCTCAAAATCCCACCGCAGGATAATGGCGTTGTGTCGCGCAACAGTTACCCGCCGCAGGAAGACGATCTATAATTCTTCCAGCCAGATATTTACCCGGTCAAAATACGCATAATATTGCCAGAAAAGCAGAACCACCCGATGTCACACGCTGAACAGACCGATAATTTTGCGCCGCTCTCCCCCGGCTTTGATGCCCATGGCCTGATCGGTTACCGGGATGGCGTCCTGACCATCGACGGGATCAGCGCCGCCGCTATCGCCGAGGCATACGGCACCCCTGCTTATGTTTTCTCACAACGCGCCGCCGAGCGGGCCTATGACAAGCTGACCACAGCCCTCGATGCCGCCATGTCTGATGGTCCGGCGCATCGGGTCTGCTATGCGGTCAAGGCCAATACCAACCGCGCCCTGCTCACCGCATTAGCGACACAGGGGGCCGGGGCCGATGTTGTATCAATCGGCGAGGCCAAGCTCAGCATCGCCGCCGGTTTCAAACCTGCCGATATTGTCTTCTCCGGCGTTGGCAAGCACCCGGACGAAATCACCGAGGCCCTGCGCCTCGGCATTGGCCAGTTGAATGCGGAATCCGTCTCCGAACTGGATGTGATCGGCAGTTGCGCCGAGGCGGTTGGCGTCACGGCCAAGGTGGCCCTGCGGGTCAATCCCGATGTGGATGCCCAGACCCATGCCAAGATTTCCACCGGCAAGATGGGTGACAAGTTCGGCATTCCGATGGACCAGATTGTCGATGCCTATCGCTATCTCTGCGGCCATGACCATCTGACCGCCGCCGGGCTGGCCGTTCATATCGGCTCACAGATCACCGCCCCTGAACCGTTTGAGCAGGCGTTCGCCAAGATCGCCGAGCTGGTCGGCAAGCTGCGTGACCGCGATCTGCCGATCGATCATCTGGACCTCGGCGGTGGCCTCGGCATCCGTTATCGCAACGAAACACCGATTGACCCTGCCGCCTGGGCCAATGCCATTGCCGCGATTGCCAAGCCGCTCAACTGCTCGGTTACGGTTGAGCCGGGCCGGTACATCGTCGGGCCTTCCGGGGTTCTGCTGGCGACCGTCCTCTATGTGAAACATGCTGGCGACCGCCGCATTATTATCCTTGATGCCTCGATGACCGAGCTGATCCGCCCGAGCCTGTATGATGCCTGGCACGAGATCATTCCGGTGATCGAACCCGGTGACAGCGCCGAATATGAAGCCGTCGATATTGTCGGCCCGGTTTGCGAGAGCGGCGATACCTTTGCCCAGCAGCGGGAAATGCCGCATCTGCGTCCCGGCGATCAGGTCGCGTTCCTGACCGCAGGTGCCTATTCCAATGTCATGGCCTCGAACTACAACGCCCGGGTCAAGCCGCCGGAGATCATCATCCATGACGGCAAGCACCATGAGGTACGCCCGCGTGAAGACTTCGCCGCCCTGCTGGCGGGCCAGACCCTGCCGGACTGGCTGAAATAGCCGAACCGACTGAAATAATCGTGATGCGTGGCGGGATTTCTGACCGTTACGACCGGGATATTCGATGCTAGTATGAAGCCGGAAAATCGGCTTGATGCCCTTATCTCGCCGCAGATCGGGATTATGTTACGTATCAGATGGATACAAAACCAACCCAGCCCAGCGATAACCCGACGCAGCGCCTGAGCAATGGCGCGCGTTTCGATGCGCAGGAACGGCTGCAGAAAGTGCTCGCCAGCATTCCATGGTGGCGCAGACTGCAAGCCTACACGACCCTGTGGGCGGAAGCGCTCTGGCCGATTGCCAGCCCGGTTCTGACCGCCCTGCTATTCTGGATCGGCCTTGCCGCCATCGGTGCATTCGCCAATCATCCCGGCCTCGGCCTGTTTAGTATCCTTGCCCTGCTCGGCCTTGGCGGCTTCATGGCATGGCGTGTCCGGCAGGCGACCGCATGGCCCGATACCCGCGCGATGCTGCGCCGGATCGAGGGCGACAACCATCTGGCGCACCGTCCGCTGACCAGCCTCACCGATAACCTCGCCAATGGTGATGATCCGGTCACCAAGGCCCTGTGGCACCGGCATCTGACACGGCTCAGAAACACCCTGCCCAAGCGCCTGCGGGTCGAGGCACCGAATACCCATGCCGCCAGACGTGACCCCTATGCCCTGCGCTATATCGCGGTGATGATGGCGGTTCTCGGCATTGCGGTTGCCGGGAGCGATACCCTGCAACGTCTCGGCAATGCCCTGCGGCTGACGGCCATGGATTTCTCCATGAGTTCCAGCAAACTCGCCTTTGATGCCTGGATCGCACCGCCGGCCTATACCGGCCTGCCGCCGATTTTCCTGACCCGAAGCGATCTTGCCAATAACGCCATGGACGCGGTCGCCGATGCCGACAAGCTGATCGCCGTCCCAGATGGCAGCATCGTTTATGCCCGCATCAGCGGTGAGAAGCTGGACCCGGCCAAGCCACCGACCCTACACATCAATGATCAGGACATTGCCTTCGAGCCCGCCGATCCCGGCCAGTTCCACCTCAAGCATGAACTGGCCCTCCCGGATGAAGCACCGGATGCAGAGGCTGAGAACACCGACAGCAACCGGCTGGCACTGGATTTCACAGCTAGAGGGCGCGACCTCGGTGACTGGGAATTGCTGTTGCTTGAGGACACGCCACCTTCGATCGTACTGAGCGATACGCCATCGGTCTCCGAAACCCAGCTGATCCAGATCCCCTATGCAGCCATTGATGATTATGGCCTGCAGGATATTGTTGCCACCCTAACGCTGAAACCAGCCGTTGAAGGCCGCGATGAACCACCGGTCATGGAGCATGTCATGGGTCAGGCACCGGAAGGCCGCAGCCTCGGCAGACGGGTAACAACCACGGCGCGCGAGGATCTGATCGCCCATCCATGGGCCGGGCTTGATGTCAGCATTCAGATCGCCGCCAGTGATGCCCTCGGCCAGACAGCGGAAAGCGGGCTTGAGAGCCTGACCCTGCCTATGCGGGATTTCCAGAACCCGGTCGCCCTCTCAATTATCGAACAGCGCCAGTTGTTGACCCTGAAGCCGATCAGTGGCCCGGCCATCGCCTCGGAAATCCTGCGCGGGATTGCGGCAGCGCCGGAGGCTTTCAACAATGATTCCGTCATCATCATCGGTCTGTCAGCCGTCGCCACCCGGCTCGAACTCAATAACGAGCCTAACAATATCGCCGAGGTACAGCAGCTGTTATGGGAACTGGCGCTGCGACTTGAGGATGGCCAGCTCGGCATTGCCCAGCGCGCGCTCGAACGCGCCGGTGACAAGCTCGCCGATGCACTTGAGGAAGGCAGCAACATCGAGGCGGAGGAGCTGCAGGACCTGATCGATGCGTATGAAGAGGCCTTGCAGGAATATATGGCGGCCCTGCAGGAAGAGCTGATGGAGCGCCTCGCCCGTGGCGAGCAGATACCGGAACTGCCGCCAGGCATGGAGAACCAGATCGTCGACATGCAGCAGATGGGCGATATGCTGCAGCAACTGCGCGACCTTGCCGAAACCGGTGCCCGCGATGCGGCCCGTGAGATGTTGTCCCAGCTGGAAGAGATGCTGAACAACATGGAGAACGGCGAATTTGCCGAACAGACCCCGGAGCAGAAGGAATTGCAGGAACTGGCCAAGCGCCTGCAGGCACTGACCCAGGAACAGCAGGGCCTGATGGACGATACCTTCAAGGGTCGTCCGGCCAGCCCGCTGGAAGAGTTGCGCAACCGCCTGCCGGAAGTCCTGCTGCCGCCGTCCCTGTTTGAAAACCTGCCGCCCATGATGTCCGAGCCACGCGACAGTGATGACCCGGATGCCGCTCAGTCAGAGCGCGCCCAGCGTAACCAGAGCCGTGCCCTGCAACAGGAAGCCATGCGCCTAGACCTCGGCGATATCATGCTTGATCTGTCGGATGTAACCGAGGAACTGCCCGAAAATCTCGGGCTTGCCGAACGCGCCATGAGTGGAGCGGCCAAGGCATTGCGAGAAAACCGGACCGCCCGCGCCCTGCAGGATATGGGCGAGGCGATTGAGGAACTGCAATCCCTGCAGGACCAGTTGCAGGATCAGGCCAATCAGGGCATGGCCGGCGGTCCCGGTGGCAAGCCCGGTGTCCGCTTCGGCCTTGCGCCATCACAACAGCGCCGAGCTATGGGCACCAATCAGGGCTATGACCCGCTCGGTCGCAATACCAGTGAATATGGTCAGGGCACCGGCAGCGATGTCGAGGTACCGAGTGAGAGCGAGGTGCAGCGCGCCCGCGGTATTCTGGAGGAATTGCGTCGCCGCTCCGGCGAGTTCGACCGGCCTGAGGAAGAGCTCGACTATATTGATCGCCTGCTCGACCGCTTCTGATATCTCTGGGGCTTAATTTCCAGCAGCGGCGGCACTGTCAACCAGTGACACCTCAACCCGCACGGCACGCGGATCGGGATCGATCAGCACTTCCGTAAACGGCACCTCGGCCCCGGCAGCAACCACGCCGAGATCAAGGGTAAAGGTCCAGTTGGAAATTACCTGATCGTCAGCATCGAGCAATTCCGCCCGCAGGGTCGGCAGGCGCTTGTTCTGATCGCTGGTATTGGCAACCTTGCCCTCGACCACCAGAACGGTAGAGCCATTCTCAAGGCTGCGGGTTGAGGTCACCTCGGGCAGTTCCAGCCCCTCAAGCGGTCCGGCGAAATTATAGCCGAGCGCTTCATATACAACCTGTGATTGTGGCAGGGCCTCAATTATGCTCTCACGATAGAAGTGACCGACAAAACCGGTTCCGGCAATCAGGGCAGCAACACAGAGCCAGCCCACGGCCTTTTTCACGCCGCTCGACTGGGCAGCGGCCATATCCGGCATATCCGGGCGGGCCTTGATCGTGCCCGGCAGGTCATCGGCAGCAGCGGCACGGCGACGGCGGCGCTCCCACGGATCTTCCTGTTCTTCCTCGGGTTCGGCGGGGGTATCGGCTTCGGTCTCTTCCTCGACTTCCACCTCGGTCTCGATTTCGACCTCTACTTCGGTCTCTTCCTCGACCAGAACCTCGTCATCGCTCTCGGCGACGGCGACTTCCTGTTCGGCCCCGGTCACATCTTCCTGCGGTGCCTTCGGTGTCGGCGCAGCGGCCTCGGGCTTGGCGAGGAACCACTGGTTGCCACAGCGCGCACAACGCACCTGACGCCCCTCACCAGAGATACTGGATGGCGGGAGTTCGTAGCGCGTATTACAGGCGGGGCAGGCAACAATCATAATTTAGGCTCAGTCACATATTCTATTTGTTTAGGGACTAACGCATGGTCTTTCACCGTGCTAAATGTCATAGCATGAATAGGCCGCATCGTCCGCAGCCACTAATAGCACGCCGATTGATACCGACACCGGTTACCCACAGACCATGACCCCTGATTTGCCCCCCCAACACATGATGGAAGAGGAGATCGAACCACTGGTCAGGTTCGAGGGTGTTGGCCTGCGATATGGCCGAAACCCTGAGGTTTTGAGCGATCTGAATTTCAGTCTGCCAGCCGGTTCCTTCCATTATATTACCGGTGCAACCGGAGCGGGAAAATCTTCCCTGCTGCGGCTGATCTATATGGGTGTACGGCCAAGTCGGGGGTCGATCCGGCTGTTCGGTCAGGATGTGACCCGGTTTTCACGCAAAAACCTGCCTCTGATTCGCCGTCGTATCGGGATTGTGTTTCAGGACTTCCGACTGGTTGACCACCTGAGCGTCTTCGACAATGCCGCCCTGCCCCTGCGGCTTGAGGGTCGCCCCCGCGCCGAACTGCGCGAGCATGTGCTTGAGTTGCTGTCATGGGTCGGTCTCGGCGATGTGGTTGACCAGTTCCCGCCCGCCCTGTCCGGCGGTGAGCAACAGCGCCTCGCCATCGCCCGTGCCGTCATCAACCGCCCGGCCCTGCTGATCGCGGACGAGCCAACGGGTAATGTGGATGACCGGATCGCCGAGCGGCTGATGCGCCTGTTCGAGGAACTCAACCGCCTCGGCACCACCATCATTCTGGCCACCCATAATGACAGCCTGCGCGCCTCGTTCCCGCACCCGTCACTAATCCTGAAACATGGCCAGCTGAAGTATAGTGGCGAGGGTTATGTCGAGGACCGCTCGCACATGACCATGGCCTGGGATCAGGTCGAAAAGACCGTGTTGAGCGCCATGGAGCTGGGCCGAAAAGCCGTCAATCCGGAAGCCATCAAACCGCGCGACGCCCGCCATGAGCTGCACCAGATTCATCATGGCGAGATGGAAAACCAATTCGACTGGAACGAGCCGTAATGCCCAAGCGCACCAAACTCTACCTGAAGCGCGCCCGTGCCCAACTGCGCCTGTTGCGTGCCGACCGTGGCCTGATCCCGCTTGGCGCGACACCGGGTTCGCGCTTCATGCCGTGGATTATTGGCCTGATGGGTTATCTAGGCTGTCTCGCGCTGGCCGCGGTCATCGCCCTCGCCGGGCTGTCTGATCGCTGGGAATCCAGCCTCGCCGCCAATCTGACCGTTGAGCTTGACCCCATCGCCGGGATTGCCGCCGATGAGGATGGCAGGCTCGACCGGGCACTTGATGCCCTCGACGCCATCGCCGGTGTCACCGAGGCGGTTGCTCTGCCGATTGAGGAACAGTTGCGGGCACTGGAACCATGGTTGGAAGACCCGAGCCTGCTGGAAAGCCTGCAACTGCCGATCCTGATCGAGGTCAGTCTTGATCCGGAAACCCCGTCGATCAAACCGGCAGCCCTTGAAGCGGTATTGTCCGGCGATATCGAGGGGCTGCGGGTGGTTGATCAGGCACCACTGGTCGATGACCTGCTGCGCCCGGCGCAAATCGCCGAGGCTTTTGCCTATGCGATCCTGAGTGCGGTATTTCTCGCCAGTCTACTGCTCTGTGCCTTCAGCGCCCGTGCAGCCCTGTCGAGCCATATGCGACTGGTCAGCCTGCTGCACCTGATCGGGGCAGCGGACCGGGATATTTCACGGGAAATCGAGTGGCATATCTTCAAGCGCGGCGGTATCGGCGCTGCTGCCGGGCTGATTGCAGCGATTGTCTGCCTGTTGCTGACCATCGCCGTCATGGGCGAGGGCTGGCCGAGCTTCCTGCCCCGGCTCAGCCTTGACTGGTCGGTCGTGCTTGGTGTTCTGCTGTTCCCGGCCTTTCTGGTACTGCTGGCGGTGATTACCGCCCGCCTGACCGTTATCCGCGAACTATCACGCAACGCCTGATATGACGTTCAAGCTTACCCCGAAACTGCGACTGACAATCGTCACCAGCGCCCTGTTGATTGCTGTAATCGCATGGATCGGCGGGCTGATCCATTTTGCCGAAACCATGCCCGAGGACATTCCGGATAACGCCGAAATCGAGCAGACAGACGCCATTGTGGTCCTGACTGGTGGTTCCAACCGGTTGCAGAACGGCATTGACCTGCTGCGCGATGGCAAGGCACGAAAACTCTTTGTCACCGGCGTTTATCAGGGTGTCGAGGTCAAGGAACTGCTTGGCCTCGCCCGCAATGCGCCGGATGCTCTCGAATGCTGTATCGAGCTTGACTACAACGCCGCCGATACGGTGGCCAATGCCATGGAAACCGCCCGCTGGCTCGAACAGCAGGGATACAGCTCCGTGCGGCTCGTCACCTCGAACTATCATATCAAGCGCAGCATGCTGGAATTCCGCATGGCGGCACCCGAGGCAACCATCATCCCGCACCCGATTGAACCGGAAGATCTGGTCCATGACGGCTGGTGGCACAACGGGCAAAGCCTGAAACTCTATGCCCGCGAATACACGAAATATCTGGTGACCAGCCTGCGTTACGCCCTATACCGGCTGTCACGCTGACACCTGCCCCGTTATGAGCTGTCCTGTTATGAGCTTTCTGGAAATCTGATGAACCGGTTGCTGACCTATATCCACGGCGTGATCTATATCGCCATGACCGGCATTCTGTGCATTGCCTATCTGCCAGCACTGATGCTGCCATCTGATCGGCTGTTGCGGTTTCTGGCCAAGTATTATTTCGGATTGCATGACCGGCTGGAGCCACTGTTCGGCCTGAATGGCAGCATTGAGGGTTGGGAAAACCTGCCGGATCAGCCATGCCTGATCGCCCTGCAGCATCAGAGCGGCTGGGAAACCATGCGTCTGCCGGTATGGTTCCGCCGTCCCGCCATCATCATGAAGGCTGAGCTGTTCCGCATCCCGCTCTGGGGCTGGTATGCGTCAGGTACCGATATGATCCCCATCGACCGCAGCAAGGGCAGTGAAGCTGTACCCGCCATGCTCGCCCATGCCGCCGACCGGATTGCCGCTGGCCGTGACATCGTGATCTTCCCGCAAGGCACCCGCACCCCGCCCGGCGTCAAACGCGACTACAAATACGGTATTGCCAAGCTTTATGAGCACCTGAATGTGCCGGTGGTACCCATCGCCCTGAATTCCGGGGTCTATACGACCAAGATGGGGCTATTCAAAAAGCGGGGCACGATTACCGTACGCATGATGCCGCCGATCGAACCCGGCCTGTCTGGCAGTGCCCTGATGACCCAGTTGCAATCCATGATCGAGGATGAGAGCGACCGGATGCTTGAGCAGGATGGCATCAAGCCAATGCCGCAAGCACCAACGACCGGCAAACGCCGCCAAAAATCAGCCTGAGCGTATGCCCTGCACCGAATGCCAGAGGGTTTCAAGCTGCGGGTCACGGATTTTCATCTGCCGCAGATGGCAAACGGTCTGATCGAGATATTCCACATTGGCCCCGCGCGGACCGACCGAACGGGCAATAATATCCGCAACCTCATCCAGATCATGACCCGGATAATACTGGTGATGATCCCGACGCACCCGGAACGTCACTGCCCGTTGCGGTCCGTCACGCAGGTTGAGCGAAATCAGTGTCGGCTTGTAAACCTCGCTGATCATCTCGCGGTACCAGAGGTATTCGGCGCATTCGGCCACATGCTCGGCCGGAATACGGAACGCCATGCCCCAGCAGGCACCGCCCCGATCCAGACCCAGCACCAGTCCCGGCCGTTCCGGCGTGCCACGATAGCGGTGCGAGAGCACACAGAACCGGCGATGATAGCCACGCAACAACACCATTTCCGCATGGTCATGCCGGATACCGGGGTTCCACATCAGGGAGCCGTAACCGAAAACCCAGATCGGTCGATAAGGTGGCGTATCCTCGTTTTCTGGTGCCAAGCCGTGGCTGCGCAGCCATTCCAGCGCTTCACCCGGCCTGAAATGCCGGTCAAAGGGATCATCAACTCTGCGTTCTAGAACCATAATCTCTGGTGATGTGGATCGGATATGCTGTTACTGATAAAAGACCTGGGAAATGGCGGTTGCCGTCCCATTTAAGCTATATCCCGTCAATGGGTTAAGCTGGCCCGGACAATCAGGATAACACATCAGGACAGGTTCTGTTGGATCAAACCACGCCCCCGGAAACAGAAATTAGAAAACCCCGACGCTGGCTCAGACGCGGCCTGATTGCCGCCACCATTCTGGTGCTGGGCTGGACTGCCTTCTGGTTCGCCTATGCCAATTTTCTCGAGCAACAGGCTGACAACTTCTTCCTTGATGCGGATCAGGAGGTCAGCCAGCAGTTGCGCGCCGGATCACGCCGGATCAGCGGCTATCCCTTCAACTGGTACCTGACGCTGGAGCAACCGGAAATTACCAACCCGGAAACCGGCGCACGGCTGTCGGCGGATGTAGGACGGGTCGGTTTTGGCCTGCCTGAATACCGGAATTTCAGATGGCAGGTTGAGGGCAATATCCGCCTGCGCTTGCCGGTTCCATCCAATAACAGCGAGTTTCCGGTCGGTTATGTGACGGTACAGGCGGCCCGCGCCGATGGTTACTTTACCCTTGCCGATACCGGCCCGCGTGACCCGCATATCAGCCTGCATGATGTGGTGGTCAGCCTCGGCGATCCGCCACGGGTGGCAGGATCGGATGGCACGGGCGATGACGGCACCATCAATCTGGATCAACAACCTGATCCTGCAGCGCCCGATTTCTCCGGTCCGGTTGGCAGCATCACCATTGATACCATCGACATGGCACTGCTCTCGCCGGTCTGGCCTGCGGTGAAAGCCGGAGATCCGGCCCTGACTATCGAGGCCAGTCTGCACAATATCGCGCCCAATTTGGCCGAAGACGATCCACGTCTGGCCGAACTCGAGCGCCGAGCCGGACAGGCGCTGGGCAACGTGATCAACCGGTTTGCCTTTACCGTCACCCTCTATGGCCCGCTGCCAATGGGTGTGCACAGTTATGCGCTCGGTCTCTGGCGTGATGGTGGTGGGGAGGCAAAACTCGACGACCTCGCCATCGAAATCGGGGATGTCAGCCTCTATGGCACCGGACAGGGTGCTCTTGATGGCGATCTGCAACCGGCCGGTTCGCTCGATCTGACCTTGCGCGGGCACAATATCCTGCTCGACCGGCTGATTGCCGAAGGCACGGTAAAGCCGCTGATGGCCGAATTCTTCCGCACCATGCTGCACCATATGATCACCACAGATGACGCAGGCAACGAGGTACTCGAAGCCAAAGTCAGCATTCAGGACCGCTGGTTCCGGTTCGGCAATATCCAACTGATACGGGTACCGCCTGTGATCTGGGCCGGCAGTTCGCGATAAGCGACCGCTTGATCAATCCGCCTGCTTGGCATCGAGGACGCCGCGACGGATCGCACGGGTCTCGGTGAAGCGCTTCTCCAGCACATCGCCCTCACCCCAGCGGATCGCCCGTTGCAGCGCTGTCAGATCCTCGGTGAAGCGCTGGAGAATCTCCAGCACCGCCTCACGGTTGTTGAGGAAGACATCGCGCCACATGACCGGATCGGAGGCCGCGATACGGGTGAAGTCCCGGAAACCGGTCGCCGAATAGCGGATCACCTCGTTCTTGGTTTCCTCGGCCAGATCAGTTGCCGTGCCGACGATGGTATAGGCAATCAAATGCGGCAGATGCGAGGTGATCGCCAGTACCCGGTCGTGATGCTCGGGCGTCATGGTCTCGACCTGTGCGCCCATGGTCACCAGAATGGTTTTCAGGCGCTCAACTGCAGCCGGATCAACATCATCCTCCGGCGTCAATATCCAGTAGCGCCCCTCAAACAGCTCGGCAAACCCGGCATCGGGGCCGGAATGCTCCGTGCCCGCAAGCGGGTGGCCCGGAATGAACTGCACACCCTTCGGCAGGTGCTGCGCCACGTCATTGAGGACGCTTTTCTTCACCGACCCGACATCGGTGACAATTGCACCGGGTGCCAATCCCGGCGCCATGCTGCTTGCGACGGCACCGCAGGCACCGACCGGCACTGCCATGACCACGAGGTCGGCCCCGGCAACTGCTGCCGCCATATCGGTTGTCATGGCCTCGGCCAGACCGATCTGCACGGCACGGTCACAAACCGCCTGATTGCCATCGCCACCGACGATGCTGCCCGCCAGCCCATGCTTCTTCAGCGCACGGGCAATGGAGGAGCCGATAAGGCCCATACCGAGGATGGCGACCTTATTGAAAACTGGAGTGTCACTCATCGGAATTATCCGCCCATTACTCTGGTATCGGCTTGCGGTATGATCACCGGCAGGTGCCGTTTGATCGCATCAACCGTCTCGCGCATATCCTCGGCGGTGCCGATGGTGATGCGCATGCAATGGGGCAGGCCATAACCGCCCACCTGACGGATCAGGATGCCCTCTTCCTTCAGCGCGAGGCGGAGCGGCTCGGGATCATGATCACCGAAATCGGCCAGCACGAAATTGCCAAAGCTGTCATCCACACGGATACCAAGTGCGCGAAGCTGGTCAGTGGTCCATTGCCGCCATTCGGTATTATGTGCGACGGACTTCGCAATGAAGTCGACATCACGGATAGCGGCAGCACCAGCCGCCTGCGCCGCCACATTCACATTGAACGGCCCGCGCACCCGGTTCAGCACATCGGCAATCGCCAGCGGCGCAAAGGCCCAGCCGAGGCGGATACCGCCAAGCCCGTGAATTTTGGAGAAGGTGCGGATCATCACGACATTCTCTGCTTCACGAACCATCGCGACACCGTCTTCGTAATCATTGGCGGTCATGTACTCGGCATAGGCCCCGTCGAGCACCAGCATCACATCGGATGGCAGTCCGGCATGCAGGCGACGCACCTCTGACGCGGGCAGATAGGTGCCGGTCGGGTTGTTCGGATTGGCGATGAAGACCATACGGGTGGCCGGTGTTACCGCCGCCAGCAGTGCATCGACATCCGCCGTGCGGTTGGTTTCCGGTACAGAAACCGGCGTCGCGCCAACCGCCTTGGCGGAAATCGCGTACATCAGGAAACCATGCTCGGTGTGCAGTATCTCATCGCCCGGCCCGGCATAGGCGAGCACCAGCAGCGCGATCAGCTCATCCGAACCGGCGCTGCAGACGATCTGTTCAATCGGCAGGTTCTGCGTCTCGGCGATTGCCTCACGCACCTGATGGGCACCGCCATCGGGATAGATATGCAGTTTGTCCGCCAGCGCGGCGAAGGCGGCGCTCGCCTTCGGGCTGGGGCCGAACGGTCCTTCATTGGAGGACAGCTTGATGACCCGGTTGGCCGATGGCGCCTTATGCTCACCACCAACATAGGCGCTGATGGTCATGATGCTGTCTTTGGGCTGCGGGCCTGAATTCTTGCCGGTCATGGATTGGCCTAACGATGATCGTACGGCCTAGCTGATGGCCGCTTCGGTTGTTGCTGCATCGGTCATAGCAACTGATACCGGGGTAGCGTAAGCCCCAATCGTATCGAGGCTCAGACAAAATTCGCCCAACTCGCGCTGGACCTTTTTCAGGGTCGGGCCGTCGGTCTCAAGGAACCCTGCCAGTTCAATCAGATGCAGGCGTTCATCATCGCTGCCCAGCCCCGGCACCTGACCGAGGAAGGCGGTTACCTCTGCCTTGGACTTGGCAAACACCTGATTGAGGCGGTCGCGGCTCATGCCCTCGGTGAGGTGGAGGGCAATCAGGGTGCGATCATCGCCGGTTGCTTCGGGCGCGAGTTTGGAGACCACCATGCCCAGACGGGTTTCACTGCGGGTATTGCCCGCATCATGGAACGGCAACATGCCAATCACCTTGATCCCCGCCGTATCGCCGCTGACGAGGTTCGGCCACCAAGGGCCTTCCTCTTCCGCTTCCGGCAGTGGCAGAACACCGACATTGGCGCTGCCCTCGGTAATCGCGCGCAGCACGCCGGTCTTGGTCGGCACGGGCAGCAGCGGCACCTGAACACCGTAATGGTCGCGCGCCACATCCCAGAGGCCGGTCTGGTTACCGGGCGCATAGACCGCAATCGACAGCGGCCCCTGCATCAGGGTCAGGGTGGAAATGATCTCGCGCCAGATACGGATCAGGGAATTGGTCGGAAACCGGCCCTTGTGCCGCGCCACCAGCCGACGCAGGATCGCCGCCTCACGCGCCGGGCGCATATAGATGTGGTCATCACCCTTGGCCGTGCGCACATGCTCGACAATGGCCGTACGCTCGATGATCAGATCCTGAATCTGGTCATCAATCTGATCAATTTTCACGCGGAGATCGGAAAGGTCGGACATCGACTTGGCTAACGGCTCGCATTCGAGAGGGTGATCAAGGCTGGCAGCTTACCCCGAACTGCGCGTTTTGGCAGCCGGATAAGTGCCGGATACATGACGCCAGACGGCAGTGCGCCCCGACGAAGGTCCGTTATCTATGGACTAAACCGCCAAAAAGCAAAGCGAAGTTGCTGTTGCAGCAATAAAATATTCGCTGACAGCAATTAAGCCATGCACATCACAATGCTGGTCTCGACATATTTGTTGTCGTATGACCATAGCTAAAGACGAAATCATGATTAACCGCAGCATAGGTACAGCCTGACTTTGGGTGCGAACAACCAACAGATGATGTCTGCCCCGACCAGCCCGGAGGCAATCGCTGCCCTGCCGGGCCATCAGGTCGAGCTGGCAACCGAAACGCCCATGCCGCTCGACAGTGGTGAGCAGTTCGGCCCGGTTCGCATTGCCTATACCACCGCCGGTGCGCTCAATCAGGACAAGACCAATGCCATCCTGATCTGTCATGCCCTGACCGGTGACCAGTATGTCGCGGAACTCCATCCGGTAACCGGCAAGCCTGGCTGGTGGGAAGCGCTGGTCGGTCCCGGCAAGCCGATCGACACCGACCGCTTTTTCATTATCTGCAGCAATGTGCTCGGCGGCTGCATGGGGTCATCGGGTCCGCTCGATATCAACCCTGCTACCGGCAAGCCATATGGCACCGAATTTCCGGTCATTACCATCGGCGACATGGTGCGTGCCCAGGCGCTACTGATGGATCACCTCGGGATCGAGACACTGTTCTCGGTCATCGGTGGCTCCATGGGCGGGATGCAGGTACTCGAATGGGCCGCGCGCTATCCCGAGCGGGTCTTCTCCGCCATCCCGATTGCCACTGCTGCTCATCACACGGCACAGAACATCGCCTTTGACGAGGTTGGGCGACAGGCGGTCATGGCCGATCCCGACTGGTGCGGCGGCAAATATCTCGAAGCGGGCAAGAAACCGCGCTCCGGTCTCGCCGTTGCCCGCATGGCGGCCCATATCACTTATCTGTCCGAGCCAGCCCTGCAGCGGAAATTCGGTCGGACTCTGCAGGACCGCGCCGATATCACCTTCGGCTTCGATGCCGATTTTCAGGTTGAAAGCTATCTGCGTTATCAAGGCTCAACCTTCGTCGAGCGGTTTGATGCCAACAGCTATCTCTACATCACCCGGGCGATGGATTATTTCGATCTTGGGACCCATCAGGAAAGCCGACTGGCCGAGCTGTTTCAGGATACGCCGGTGCGGTTCTGCGTTGCTTCCTTCACCAGCGACTGGCTGTTCCCGACCTCGGAAAGCCTGCGGCTGGTCCATGCGCTGAACGCCGCTTCCGCCGATGTCAGCTTCGTCGAGATCGAGACCGACAAGGGCCATGACGCCTTCCTGCTCGATGAGCCGCAATTCGAGGCCATGATCCGTGGCTTCCTCGACGGTGCAGCACAAGATCGGGGCCTGCTGCCGAACCTGAAGCCGAAGGCCGAAGCCACCCAGCTGGAAATGGATGTGGATCGTAGCGTCCGGGTCGACCTGAACCTGATTGCCGGGCTGGTTGCCCCGGAAAGCACGGTTCTCGACATTGGCTGTGGTGACGGTGCGCTGCTGGCGCATCTGCGCGACGGGCGCAGCGTGAAGGGGCGCGGCATCGAGATTGATCAGGGACTGGTACGCAGTGCCGTCTCACGCGGTCTGACCGCCATTCAGGGCGATGCCGAACGCGACCTCGAACACTACCCCGATGACAGCTTTGACTATGCCATTCTCGGCCAGACCCTGCAGGCCATGCACGAACCACGGCGGATGCTGGAGCAGATGCTCAGGATTGGGCGGCATGCAGTGATCTCATTCCAGAATTTCGGCCATTGGCGGGTACGGGCTTCCCTCGGCCTCAGTGGTCGGATGCCGGTGACCAGCGCCCTGCCCCATACCTGGTACAACACACCAAATATCCATTTCTTCACCATCAATGACTTCATTGATCTGGCGGATGAGATGGGGCTGGAGATTGAAGCGGCCAAGGTTGTTCTCGACACCAGTTTCGGCGGCGGTCGCGTGGTTGACTACAAGCGCCTGTCACGCTGGCACAACCTGCTCGGCGAACAGGCCGTGTTCCGGGTCAAACGCGGCTGATCAGCCCTGCTCCACAACACTGGCGCTGATACCACCCATATAGCCATGGGCAGGACGCACCTGACCGGGCACCAGCACCGGACGACCGGTCTTGCGCGCCTCGCGCTGTGGCTTGATCCCGGCAAAGACCTGTTTTGATGCCTCGATCATATTGACCCCGGCGAGTGGTTCAAACCAGCGTTCGCCGAACTCTTCCCATGCCAGAGCACCGGACAGCAGGAAACGGCGCTTCATCGGCGGAATGAACACCGCCTTTGCCGTGCGTTCCGGCACGAAATCATGGGTCCGCAACAGACTGACAAGCTGGCCGACCGAATACGGCACCCCATGGCCGAACGGCGTGTGATCGGCCCGCGCCCAGAAGCCGGTGCGATTGGGCACAATCACCATGACCCGCCCCTGCCCGCTCAGCACCCGCCAGATTTCATCCATCAGCGGTTCCGGCTGGGTCGAACATTCGATGGCGTGGCAGAGGATAATCCGGTCAATCGAGGCATCCTCGAACGGCAGAGCATGTTCATGGGCGAGTACCGCCGCATTCAAGGGACTCTGGCGCGGCCAGTGCATCACGCCCTGGGCTGCCGGCATGACCAGAAACCGTTGGGTGGTCGGCTGTTCGTCGAACGCCTGTAACAGATGCCCGGCATAGCCGAAGCCCATGACCCGCTGGCCGCTGACATCCGGCCACATCTGGCGCAGGCGGCGGCGCATCAGGCGCTGGACAACACGCCCCAGCCGGTCGCGGTAGAAATCATGCAAATCAACGACATCGCGGTACATGGCGTCAGGTTACCATCCCCATGCCGGAAGTCACAGCAGTTGATCCTGAATGGCGCTGATCAGCGGTTCATCCGCCGGTGGCATCGGATAATCGCGTAAACGTGCGGGCTTGACCCAGGCAATTTCCTGCCCTTCCTGCCCGCTCGCCGAGCCACTCCATTTGCGGCAGATATAGAGCGGCATCATCAGGTGGAAATCGGGATAGGCATGTGAGGCAAAGGTCAGTGGATGCAGGCATTTTGCCTGTGTGTGCACGTCGAGCTCTTCCTGCAGCTCGCGGATCACCGCTTCTTCCGGGGTCTCGCCCGGTTGCAGCTTGCCGCCCGGAAACTCCCACAACCCGCCAAGATGCTTGCCATGGGGACGGCGGGCGAGCAGCACGCGGTTATCGCCATCAACCAGTACAGCAGCAGATACCAGCAGGATCGGCTTGTCCCGTTCGCCGACGAGGGCAACCGTTTCTGATGTGGTCATGGCATAATCCTTCCGGGCCGGTGCTATTGGCTGTCACCGGCAAGAGATAACCGAAAATGCGGCCCCTTCAAGCGATTATCCGGTGGCGGGTGCAGATATATCTGATCGCCGATCGCCTCGAACCCCGCTTTCAGCAGCAAGCGTTCGGAGCGGGTATTGTCCGGGTGGATGCCTGCCGTCAGGGTCTGAAACCCGAGCGTTTCGGCAGAGAACGCGGCAATCGCCTCGATCAGTTCCAGCCCGTAGCCCTGTCCCCAGCAATCATGTACCAGCCAGTAGCTGAGCACCGCATCCTCATCGCTGCAGCGGGTGACGCCGACACCGCCGATCAGTCGGTCACCGAGAAACGCATTGAACGGATAGGCAACATCGCGCTGCCAGTTATCCGCGCTGATCTCAATCCATCGGATCGCATCATTATGACCGTAAGGGTGCGGCACCCGCGCCAGCCATTGGGAGACGCGCTGGTCGCCAATCGCCATGGTCAGGGCATCAACATCGCTGATTTTGGGGCACCGCAGACTTAGACGCAGCGTTTTCAGACTGGTTGGCCGCATAAATCAGCTACGATAATCCGCATTGATCTTGATGTAGTCGTAGGTCAGATCGCAGGTCCAGACCCGGCCCTTGCCGCGACCGCTGCCGAGATCGACACCGATCTCGATATTCTGACCCGCCATGTGGGCTGCGACCGGTGCCTCGTCATAATCGGGCACCCGCTGGCCATTGGCCGCGATGGTGATGCCGCCGACACTGACGGAGAGCGCCTGCTGGTCGAAAACCACGCCGGCCTTGCCAGCCGCCATAACGATCCGGCCCCAGTTGGCATCCTCACCGGCAATCGCGGTCTTCACCAGCGGTGAATTGGCGATGCTCATGGCGACTTGACGCGCTGCCTTGGTCGATCTGGCACCAGTTACGGTAACCTCAACGAATTTGCTCGCCCCCTCGCCATCGCGCACGATCTGCTGGGACAAATCCTCCATGACCCGATAGATCGCCGCACGCAGGGTGCTGACGCCACGATCACGCAGGCTGGTCAGTTTCGGATTACCGGCAGCACCGGTTGCCGCCATCAGCACCGTATCGCTGGTCGAGGTATCGCCATCAACGGTGATACAGTTGAAGCTGCGGTCATTGGCCGTACTCAGGATACGCTGCAGCACTGCCTGATCTACATCGGCATCGGTGAACAGGAAACCGAGCATGGTGGCCATGTTCGGGGCAATCATGCCCGATCCCTTGGCGATACCGCTGACCGTCACCGTCTTGCCGCCGATACGGCAGGTGGCGGTGGCTGCCTTGGGGAAGGTATCCGTGGTCATGATGGCCCTGGCCGCCGCTTCCCAGCGCCCGTCGGATGGTCCGAGCTTTGGTGCCACGTCTTCCAGTGCTGCTGCGATCATATTGGCGGGCATCGGCTCACCGATCACCCCGGTCGAGGCAACGAATACCTGTGATGGCGGTACCGGCTCCGGCTCACCCTGCTTGGTCGCCAGTTGGGCGGCGGCATAGACCGTGGCTTCCACCAGCCGTTCCCCGGCATCGCCGGTAAAGGCATTGGCGTTGCCGGCATTGACCACGAACGAGCGGGCAAGACCACCGGCCAGTGCCTTGCGGCACCAGAGCACGGGCGCTGCTGCCGTCTGTGACGTGGTGAAGACACCGGCCACCGGGCAGGAACGCTCGAGTTCGATCAGCAACACATCATCACGACCGCGATAACGACCACCGGAATTGCCGGTGGCAATACGAACACCATCAATCGGTGCCACATTGGGGAAACCGGACGGGGCAAGTGGGGAAACCGCGATAGCCATAGGAAGTATATCCCTGAAACCGGGGGTCAATAATGCTGGTCAACAACGCTTGATAGAGGCAGACGCCTTACTGGCTGGCTGCCGGCTCGCTGTCCTCTTCGGTCATCAGCTTGCCGTCGAGACCATACAGCTCGATCTCCTTGCCATCGCGCAGCGTGTCGAAATAGTCCTGAACAACGCTGGCCGCGATCTGGTTGTGGAGCTGCTCGCGCATCTCTTCCTTGGATGGCGGCTCGCTCTCACGGCGATCCTCGACGAGGATGACATGATAGCCGAACTCGGTCTGAACCGGCGCTTCGGTATAGGCACCGACCTCAAGATTGAAGGCAGCATCGGCAAACGGCTTCACCATACGGTCGCGGGTGAAGAAACCGAGGTCACCACCCTGACTGCTGCTCGGACCGGTTGAATGTTCGCTGGCAAGGGTCGCGAAATCGGCACCACCATCGAGCTCGGTGATGATGGCCTGCGCCTCTTCCTCGGTCGGCACCAGAATATGGCGCGCCTTGACCTCGGTTTCGGCAGTATTGCTCAGCAAAAACTCGTTATAGGCACTGTCGATTGCTTCATCGGTAACCGCTTCTTCAACCAGACGGTCGAGCAGTACTTCGCGCACGATACGGTCCTGCTGGAATTGCACGGCTTTCTGCACTTCCGCATCGCTGTCGAGGCCCTGACGATAGGCTTCCTCGGTCGCCAGTTGCAGATTGGCGAATTGCTTGATCAGTGATGGATAGATGAATTGCAGCGGTACCTGACGAACCTGTGGCGGCAGCGTTTCAACAAAAGCCTGCAGTTTTTCGGCGCGATATTCGGTGCCATCGATCTTGGCAACAACCGGATTTTCCTCCAGCGGCTGGGTTGCCCCGTCATCACTGGTTTCCTGTGCGTTCGGCGCATTGATCGCGACATAGCCGATGGTGGAAACCGCCATGATCACAACCGCTCCCAACAGCAGCAGCGTTGACATACGGGAAGATTTGGCCGGTGCAGCCGCTTCGGTCGCTGCTTCGGTTTCGGTGGTTTTGTTTTCTTTTGTCTGGTCGGCCATGATCTGGATCGCTGTTTAAATAAGGTCATGTCTTGGCATACGAAAACCGTACGCATAATCGGGCGCATTAAGACCACGGCCCGGGTCCGGTTGCAAGCACGGCTTGCGGGTTATCCCCCTGCCGGTTCCCGGCGGAATTGACAGGAACCCGCCAGACTCTTAAGTGAAACCCCTAGAGTATCGGCGTGTGACCACCTATATAGGGGCCACGCGTTTTCAAAAATTGAGTACGTCTCCCTTTTCACGAAATTCAGGACGATCACCATGATCGGTGCCTTGGCCCGCAAAATATTTGGCACACCCAACGATCGGGTGTTGAAATCCATGGCCTCAACGGTAGAGCAGATCAATGCGCTCGAACCGGAATTTGAAGCGCTCGACGACACCGCACTCCGGGGCAAGACGGCTGAGTTCCGCAAGCGCCATGAGGCAGGCGAAAAGCTCGACTCCATCCTGCCGGAAGCCTTCGCCGCCGTGCGCGAGGCCGCCAAACGCACTCTCGGCCTGCGGCATTTCGACGTCCAGCTCATGGGCGGTATGGTTCTGCACCGCGGCTATATCTCGGAAATGCGCACCGGTGAGGGTAAAACCCTTGTTGCCACCCTCGCCGCCTATCTGAACGCCATCCCGGCCAAGGGCGTGCATATCGTCACCGTTAACGACTACCTCGCCGCCCGTGATGCCGAGTGGATGGGTCAGGTTTACAAGGCGCTGGGCCTGACCGTCGGCTGCATCACCGAAAGCGAGTTCGGCAAGCTGGAACGACAAGCCGCCTATAACGCCGATATCACCTATGGCACCAATGCCCAGTTCGGATTCGACTATCTGCGTGACAACATGCAGTTCAGCCTCGCCGATATGGTCCAGCGCGATTTCCATTATGCGATTGTGGATGAGGTCGACTCGATCCTGATCGACGAAGCCCGCACCCCGCTGATCATCTCCGGCCCCTCGGTCGACAGTTCGGAACTGTATATGCAGTTCAATGAAGCCGTTAAAAAGCTTGAGGAAGATGATTACGAGTTGGAGATGAAGTCGAAAGCGGTCTCGCTCACCGACAAGGGTGCCGAGCGGATCGACGATATCTGCCGCGAGATGGGCCTGATGGCCTATGGCAGCATCTATGACATCGAGAATATCAACCTGCTGCACTACGTGACCCGTGCACTGCGTGCCCAGCACGCCTATCGCCGCGATGTGGAATATATCGTCAAATCGGACCGGGTGATCATCATCGACGAGCATACCGGTCGGATGATGGAAGGCCGCCGCTTCGGCGAGGGCCAGCATCAGGCAATCGAGGCCAAGGAAGGCGTGACCATCCAGCGCGAGAACCAGACCCTCGCCTCGATCACCCTGCAGAACTATTTCCGCCTCTATCCAAAGCTGGCCGGCATGACCGGTACCGCCATGACCGAGGCAGCGGAATTCGAGGAAATCTACAATCTGCCGGTTGTCGATATCCCGACCAACAAGCCGATCGCCCGGAAGGATGAGCACGACATCATCTACCGGACCGAGAAGGAGAAGATGGAATCGGTTATCGAAACCATCCTCGAGGCACGCGGCAAGGGCCAGCCGGTTCTGGTCGGCACCATCTCGATCGAGAAGTCGGAGCAGCTCTCGGCTGAACTGAACCGCCGCAAGATCGAGCACAATGTCCTGAACGCCCGCTATCACGAGCAGGAGGCGAGCATCATCGCCCAGGCCGGTCGTCCGGGCGCGGTCACCATCGCCACCAACATGGCCGGTCGCGGTACCGATATCCAGCTCGGCGGCAACATCGAGATGCGCCTGTCGGAAATTCCGGCGGAGCAACTGACCGAGGCCAAGAAACAGGAAATCGAGAGCGAAGTTCTGGCCGCCCGTGAAGCGGTCAAGGAAGCCGGTGGCCTGCTGATCGTTGGTACCGAGCGCCATGAGAGCCGCCGGATCGATAACCAGCTGCGCGGTCGTTCCGGCCGTCAGGGCGATCCGGGTGCCTCGCTGTTCTTCCTGTCACTGGAAGACCACCTGATGAAAGTATTCGGCGGCGACCGCATCGACGGCATGCTGCAGAAACTGGGCGTCAAGGAAGGTGAAGCCATCTTCCACCCCTGGATCAACAAGGCGATCGAGAAGGCCCAGAAACGGGTCGAGGGTCATTATTTCGAGGCCCGCAAGAACATTCTGAAATACGACAACGTCATGAATGACCAGCGCAAGGTCATCTATGAACAGCGTCGTGAGATTATGGCTATCGATGATCTGTCCGATACCATTCAGGACATGCGCCATGAGGTGATCGAGGATCTGGTCGCCGAATGCATGCCGCCGAACGCCTATCCCGAACAATGGAACACAACCCATCTGCAGGATGAAATCCAGCGCATCTTCGGCGTGCCGATCCCGGTTGCCGATTGGGCTAAGGAAGAGGGCATCGCCGATGTTGAGGTCAAGGAACGTCTGCTGACCATGACCGACGAGCAGATGGCCCGCAAGGCCGCCACCTATGGCGCGCCGGTCATGCGCACGGTCGAGAAGAGCATCCTGCTCCAGCACCTCGACCAGCTCTGGAAAGAGCATCTGCTGACACTTGATCACTTGCGTGAAGGCATCAGCCTGCGTGCCTATGCCCAGCGCGATCCGCTGAATGAATACAAGTCGGAAGCCTTCCAGCTGTTTGAAGCCATGCTCAACCGCCTGCGGGAACAGGTTACCAACTCACTGGCCCTGATCACCATTCAGGTCGGCCCGATCGATGAGCATGGAACGACCAAGGCCGTTGCCAGCCTCGGTGGCCAACCGGCTGCAGCAGATCTCGCACCACCACCTGCCGATGAACTGAGCTTTCAGGGACCACGCGACCCGGCGGAAGTTGCCCTTGAGGGCGGTGAGGTAGCCGAGGCCGACGCACCGGAGGTTGTCGCCACTGCGGCCATCGACCCCAATGACCCGTCCACATGGGGCAAGGTTCAGCGTAACGCCCCCTGCCCCTGTGGCTCCGGTCTGAAATACAAACAATGCCACGGGCGACTGGATTAAGGCGACTCACATAAAGACAGGAAGGCGGCTGAAAAGCCGCCTTTTTCTTTGATTGCTGCATTGCACACTCAAAAATTGCGCACAAAGTATCAACAACACCATCTTTCAAAAGAAAGAAATATTATTATAAAAATATGCCTTGCATGAGCATTAAAATATGCGCTTTCATCAATTCCAGAGATATTAATGATAGTCCGAAGCAACTGGAACAGACCGATGAAGAACTTTCCCGCAGGCGCAGCAGCCACCGAAGAAAGCACCGCAAGCATCTCCGGCCTCGCCGGTTCAATGCTGGCAAGCCGCGAGCAACTGAGCCCGGCAGAAGTGCTGCGCTCAATTGGTGAGACCGCTGGCAAGGTTCTGGGTTCCGGTCGTGATTCAGTTCACGCACTGATGAGCAGCTTGATGCCACAACCGGCACCGGCACTGGCCACCGTTCCGGCCCCTGCACAGGAACAGCGGATGAACCTGCAGCGCCGCTTCTGATAGGCCCTGCTGGCATCAGCCAGATAAACAAGTTTCGAAAAAAGCCTGACCACGTGGTCAGGCTTTTCTCATTTCAGGGATATGAGCGGGCTAAGGCTCAGGCTTCCGGGACTTCCACGCTCTCCGGCTGCAACTGCATTTCCGGTGGGCGGATACGCAGCAGCGTGATCTGATTGCGCTGACGGCGCAGTATCTCGAAGCTGAGGCCGTAGAAGGCATAGGTCTGGCCCACCTCGGGGATGCGCCGGGCCTCATGCAGCACCAGACCGGCAACCGTCGAGTAATCCTCGGTCGGCAGCTTCCATTCAAATTCCCGGTTCAGGTCACGAATGGTCACCGAACCCTGCACCAGATAGCTGCCATCGGCCTCCCGGCGCACACCCGCCACCGGGGCGTCGTGTTCGTCATCGATCTCCCCGACGATCTCTTCCAGAATGTCCTCAAGGGTCACCACACCCTGCAGTGCGCCATACTCGTCGATCACCAGAGAGAAGTGCTCACGCCGCTCCCGGAATTCATGCAGCTGGTCAAACAGTGAGGTGGTGTCAGGGATGAACCAGGGTTTGCTGGCGATCTGGCGAATGTCGAGACTGGCAATATCGCTATTGCTGGCCTGCACCGCGCGAAGCAGATCCTTGGAATGCAGCACGCCGATAATGTTGTCGGCCTCGCCCTCATAAATCGGCAGGCGGGTATGGCTCGATGCCAGCATCTCATCGACAATGGTCGCATTGTCTTCCTCGATATTGATCATCGCCACATGGCGGCGGTGGGTCATGATCTCGCCGACCTCGATATCCTGCAGTTCCAGAACCGAGCGCAGCATGGCGCGTTCGTGGCGGATTTCCTCTTTTTCCACCTCATCCTCGGCCCGGTGCAACTCAATGGCACCGCGCAGCTCGTCGAGATTGCCGGCAAAACTGACCTGATCCCCGGCATCGCCAAACAGCTTCAGGATAAAGCGCACAATACCGGTAATCGCGCCGGTAATCGGGGCAAGCAGGAAAACCACCAGTCGGATCACCGGCGAGACCAGCAGCGCCGCCTTGTCCGCATGACGGATGGCATAGGTCTTTGGCAGTACCTCAGCAAAGATCAGCACCAGAATGGTCATGCCGATGGTGGCATAGACAACGCCAGCCTCACCGAACAGCTGGATCATCAGGCTGGAAGTCAGCGCGGTGGCCAGAATATTGACCAGGTTGTTGCCGAGCAGGATCGCACCGATCAGCCGCTCCTTGCTCTCACGCAGGTAATTGACCAGACCGGCACGCTTGTCGCCGGACTCGGCGAGCTGGTGCATCTTGGCCCGGGAGGCAGCGGTCAGGGCAGTTTCGGAACCGGAAAAGAAAGCCGACAGGATCATAAGCAGGGTTACGGCACCTGCTGTTATCCAGATATCCATTGGTTTATCACGCTCGATTGCTGATGAAGTGGACTAGATTTCGATCATCCGTGCCGAATAGGCAAGCAGAAGACGAAAATTCGGGATCAGGCATTCGCAGTTGCCAGCCGGATCAGGAAATCGTCGAGGACGCCGCGCACGGCATCGGTCGGAACGTCACGGGTGATGAAGGCATCACCGATGCCGCGGGCCAGAATGAAGGTCAGCTGACCATCCACGGTCTTCTTGTCATGGGCCATATGGCCGAGCAGCCGGTCGGTGGACAGCCGTTGGCGCCATGCACCCTCACGCGGCAGGAGCGGCATGTCGTGGTCATAGAGATGCTGTTCGACAGAGATCACGTCATCATCGGAACAATAGCCGAGCGCGGCTGACAGCCGGAACGCCAGCGCCATGCCGATCGACACCGCCTCACCATGCAAGAGCGTGCCGTTATAGCCGCCCTCTGCCTCGAAGGCATGGGCAAAGGTATGGCCGAGGTTCAGCAATGCGCGCTGTCCCGCCTCACGCTCATCGGCGGCAACAATGGCAGCCTTGGCGGCACAGCTCCGACGAATAGCCTCAACCAGCGCTGCCGGGTCGCGGTCCAGCACCTTGCGGCCATTGTCCTGCAACCACTGAAAGAAACCGGCATCGCCGAGCAGACCGTATTTGACCACCTCGGCATAACCGGCGCACATCTCACGCGCTGGCAGGGTCGCCAGCGTATCAATATCGATGACCACCCGGCGGGGCTGGTGGAAGGCACCGACGAGGTTCTTGCCGTGACGGGTATTGATGCCGGTCTTGCCACCGACCGAGCTGTCCACCTGTGCCAGCAGGGTTGTCGGCACCTGCACGAAATCGACGCCACGCATGACGCTGGCTGCCGCAAATCCGGCGAGATCACCGACCACACCGCCACCGATGGCAATCACCACGGCACGGCGATCAACACCACGGTCGAGCAGACCTTCGACAACCGTCTGCAGGCCATCCCAGCTTTTGCTGCCCTCACCCGAGGCGACAATAATCGGCTCGGCAAGGCTGGCATCGGTATGGGAGAAGCTGTTGACCACGGTCATCAGGTGATGCTCGGCGACCACCGCATCGACCACCGGCACAAACAGGCGATTGCCGAATTGCGCTGTCAGCGTGGTACCGAGCGTGGACAGCAGACCCGCACCGATGTCGATATCATAGGCACGACCGGCAAGGTCCACTGACAGGCTCGTCGTGGTTGCAGGGTCAGGCACCGTATCGGGGATTTTGTTAACCGTGGGCACCGGCGGTTTCCGGCTGACGGGCATCAGCGTCATCAATATATTCGCCGAGCTGGCGGATCACCTGATCGACCGTATCCTCATGATCGCGGTCACCGGCATCAACGGTGATATCGGCCTGACCGTAAACCGGGTAGCGCTCATCGATCAGCTTTTGCAGGATTTCCTTCGGGTCGCCCTTTTGCAGCAGCGGCCGGGTATTGCGGCGTGAGCAGCGCTGGACCAGCAGGTCGAGATCGGCACGGAGCCAGACTGACACGCCTTCCTGGGAGATCAGCTCACGGGTTTCCGGGTCCATGAAGGCACCGCCACCGGTGGACAGGACCTGTACCTTGCCGTCCATCAGGCGCTTGATGACCTTGCGCTCACCATCGCGGAACGCGGCTTCACCGAACCGGTCGAAAATTTCGGAGATACTGCACCCGGCAGCTTTCTCGATCTCGTTATCGGCATCAACGAAAGGCAGCCCGAGACGGTTGGCCAACCGACGGCCAATGCTGCTTTTGCCAGCACCCATCAGGCCAACCATAACAATAGAGCGATCCAATTTACCAACCGACATCCGTGAAACTCGCCTCAGTGGTTATATTCAGTATGCACGATATGACAGGATAACACCTTATCCCCTCACAGATATGACCGTTCTCACCAATAACAACGGTTGCGCGCGGCACCTTCTAAGGCCTTAAAACCACAAGAGCAAGGGAGCAAACACCCTGATTTGCCGGTTTTTCGGCCAAATCACGTTAAAAATGCCTCGTCACACGCCCTGTCGCCGCTGGTGGTGCGCCTGTCACATTTTGAAAAAGCGCACAGGCCATACCGCTTTCGGTCTTTAAAAAGCCGCAAAATTCAGGCACTCCAGTCATGACTGGTCAAATTCCTTATGAACCATATCTAGTTACCCAAACAACCTATTCCTTGTCGACGTATGACTGAAAATCTGCCCCCCCGCGCCAAAAATCACGAATCAACAGCCATCCTGTCCGGCAAGCAATCCGGCGGTATTCTGATGAAATTCATCGGCTTTCTGCTGCTGATGACCCTGTTGCTGATTGTCGGCGGGGTGATTTATCTCGGCAGCGCCGAATTGCCCGCACCGACCGCCACGGTACAGATCCCGGTTCCCGACAATGCCATCCAGCGCCAATAAATTCGGCTTTCTGCTCGTCAGCAGTGCCATCGGTCTGTTTGCGGCCCTTAGCGCCGGACAGGGCCATGCACAGGGTATTACCGCCACCGAACTGCGCCCCGTGCCCCTCAGCGGTGATAGCGCCGGACGGGCGACGGGCATCGGTATTCTCGATCCCGGTCGCAATGGCGGCATGGATATCAGCCTCTGGCAAGGGGCCGATGCCGGGCTGATCACCACCATGATCGGCGGTATCTCCGCCAACACCCAAATCCCGGCGATCCGTGACCTCGCCCGACGTGTGCTGTCGAGCACCGCCCGCCCGCCGGAAGGGGCGGGCAGCGATTTTGACATCGCCCGGGTCGAGGGGCTGTTGCGCCTCGGCTATTTCCGACAAGCCCAGCAACTGGCCCATTCTATTGCCCCGCGTCAGCCTGCTGCCGGTGATCGGTTGCGCGCGACCGCTGCCCTGCTCGACGGCAATGCCAGCATCGCCTGTGATACGCTGCGGGAAACCGACCGCGATAATGATACTGCCAACGGGTTCTGGGATCGTGTCGATCTGTTCTGCCAGATCGAGGAAGGCAACAGCGGTGCCGTCAACTTCCTGAGCAACATCCTGCGCGAGGCGGGCATCGCCTCCGAGGACACGCTTGCCGCCGCTGCCGCCCTCGCCGCGGGCACCAAACTCGAAGCCGGTTTTGTTGAAACAGAATTGGGCGCTGTTGATCCCATTGATGCGCCGGTTGCGTTCGTTCTGCTGGCGAAAGCCGGCCTTACCCTCGGCCCGGATGCCTCGCTGCTGCAGCGTGCCGTCTGGCTCAACCAGCAGCTAAGCGATCTGAAATCTGTCGACGGTGCACTCACAGCCCTGATCGATCTCGCCCGCGCCGGATGGCTGAGCGACAGCGAATTGCGTGATGGCTTCAAGGCCGCGGGATTTGTCTCTGCCGACCTCGCCGATCCACTGGCTGATCCGACAACACCGGTGGCCGTCCTGCTCGCCGCTGCCGATGCTGAATCCCTCGAGGCGATCAAGACACAGCTGATTGCGCGGGCATGGGAACAGTCACGCCCGATCGAAGGCGCGCTCCTGCCCTATTTCGCCGGCATCATCCGCTCGCTCCAGCCAGCGCCCGGCACCGAGGCCATCGCCCCGACAGCCTTCATGCTGCTGCATGGCACCGGGTCGGTGGATGAGGCATCGCTCTGGTTGCGACAGGCAGGCACCCACCCGGCAACACAGGTCGGCAACTTCGCCCGCCAGTTGGCCATGCACCGGACCAGCACACCGGTACTGGCCAACCAGCCGGAACTGCAAGCCCTGCAACCGGTCGCACAAGCCATAACCGCCGGTCTCGGCCTGACATCACGCGCAAATATTCTCGCCAGCCAGTTCGGCGGCAATGATGTTTCGGCAGCGGCCCTCGCGGTTCTGCACAGCAGCGGCAACGGCACACAGGGCACCGGCCAGGCCTTGCTCGCGACCCTGCTGCTGACCGGCGACAAGCCGCTGGCGTCGCTGTCGCCATTTCTGCTGATGGAAACGATCAATACGCTGGTCCGCCTCGGACTGGTGGAAGAGGCCCAGACACTGGCGCAGCATGCCATTCTGGCCACGGCAACCGATCAGGGCATCGATGGCATCGACACCAGCGAATAAGCCCGCCAGCAACAAACCCGCACAGCCTGCCCTGCCCGGACAGGTCGATGCCTTTCTCGACATGCTGACCGCCGAACGCGGGGCGAGCGAGAATACCAAGGCTGCCTATCGCCGCGACCTGCAGGACCTCGTGCTGTATCTGACGCCGCGCAAGATCGGCATCAGCGATGCCAGCAGCGATGATCTGCACGGCTATTTCAGTGACCTCGCCGGACGGCAGGGGCAGCAGAACCCGCGTACCGCCGCACGGCGGTTGTCCGCGTTCCGCCAGTTCTACAAGTTTCTGGTTTCGGAAAAGCTGCGGGTCGATGACCCGAGCCGCCATATCTCGCCACCCAAACCCGGCAGACCACTGCCGAAAACCCTGAGCGAGGAAGAGGTAACCGCACTGATCGACGCGACCGGCAAATGGTCGGATGAAGACCAGATGCGGCTGATCTGCCTGCTGGAACTGCTCTATGCCACCGGCCTCAGGGTTTCGGAACTGGTCGGCATGAAGCTGACATCCTTCGACCGTGAACTGCAGATGATCACGGTACGCGGCAAAGGTGGCCGTGAGCGCATCGTCCCCCTCGGCGATGGTGCCCGCTCAGCGCTCGCCCGGTATCTGCCCGTGCGCGGTGCCTATCTGCCCGCAGGACAGAAGCCCGAGGATAATCCGTGGCTGTTTCCATCAACCCGCGCCAGTGCCGGGCATCTGACCCGCCAGCGCTTCGGCCAACTGGTCAAGGAACTGGCGCTGGAAGCCGGGATCAATCCGGGCAAGATCAGTCCGCATGTGCTGCGCCATGCCTTTGCTACCCATCTGCTCGATCACGGTGCCGACCTGCGCGTGGTGCAGCAACTGCTCGGCCATGCCGATATCGCGACGACCCAGATCTATACCCATGTCTCGGGCGATCGGCTGCGCAAGGCCGTGGTGGAGAACCATCCGCTCGCCCAAACCGGCGATAAAACCTGACGGCAACCGGGCAACACCCGCAATATACCGGCTTCACAGGCGCTGTTGCCGATAGCCCGCTCCCCGATCCGTGTTATGATAACGGGTCTTATAAACTCTCTCCGTGGCGGGTCTGAAACCCATGATTTTGACAACACTTGAATATGTACCGGGCGCCCGTGTCGCCAAGCATCTGGGCGTGGTACAGGGCAGCACCGTGCGCGCCAAACACATCGGTCGTGACTTGATGGCCGGACTAAAGAACCTCGTTGGTGGCGAGTTGAAGGGCTATACCGAACTGCTCCGTGACAGCCGGGAAGAAGCAGTGAAGCGCATGGAAGCCCAGGCCGAGGCCATTGGCGCCAACGCCGTGCTGAATATCCGTTTCGCCACATCATCGGTTACCCAGGGCGCATCAGAGCTCATGGCTTATGGTACAGCGGTCGTGCTGAAAAAGGCGGAACCGCAGATCAATGAGTGAGCTGATACTGGTTGCCGTCATGGCTGTCGTGGCATTGATCACCGGCACATTTCTGGAAAAACGGCACTACAAGAGCATTTACGAGCGTGAGGAAAAGCTGCGCAAAATTGTGACGGTGTCCTCGAAACATGTTCCCGACCTGCCCTATACGCCGCAAATTGCACTGGTCCGTGGCTCAGCCGTCATTTCCATCGATTATTTCAAGCGCCTGCTGGCCGGTCTGCGCATGATCGTTGGCGGTCGCCTGAGTGCCTATGAGAGCCTGATCGACCGCAGCCGCCGCGAGGCAATCCTGCGCATGAAGGAAGAGGCAGAAGCTCTCGGTGCCGATATGATCTTTAATGTCAGGATGGAAACATCATCTGTATTCAAGGGCGGGAAGAAGAGCACAGGCTCCATCGAGGTGCTGGCCTATGGTACGGCACTGATCCCGAACAGGAAAAAACGACGCCCTGCCGTTACCGGCAGTTGAGCAAGGCATCAAAACCAATCGCTTGAGAAGGGCAGTTCCGAGCAGTGGTAAAATATGAAAACCCGCATATCCCGGATCATATGAACCGGAGCCAGACCAACCCCCTATGGGATTTCACCCTGCTGGGCCTGCTGGTAATAGGCACTATTGCGGCTCTGGTGTTCCTCGCCTTTGTGATCGGCGGATTTCTGGGACGGCTGATACCGTTCAGCGGCGAGCAATGGATTGTACGCCAGATCAACCCTGACTGGCTGGAACGTCCCACCACCGGCAAGGCGGCAGAATTGCAGGAACTGGCCGACCGCCTGACCGCCCATATGAACCTGCCGGACGGTATGGAGATCGTGGTTCATTATGTGGACGACCCGACGGTAAACGCCTTTGCCACGGTGGGCGGTCAGGTTGTCATGTTCCGCGGGCTGGTCTCACGGGTCAAAAGCGAGAATGAACTGGCCATGGTGATGGCCCATGAAATTGCCCATATCAAACATCGCGATGTCGCCTCGAGCATGGGCGGCGCGTTTCTGGCAAGTGCGTTGTACAGCATGCTGTTCGGCAATGAAGGTTTTGATGGCAGTCTGGTGAACAGCGCCGGTGGATTGCTGCAACTGAGTTTCAGCCGCTCGGCAGAGAGTGCTGCCGATGCCGAGGGATTGCTGGCAATCTCAAAGGAATATGGCCATGCCAATGGCGCAACCGACCTGTTCCGCACTCTTGAATCGGCACAGGAAGAACTGCCCAAGGGCGCGCTGGATGATTTTGAGTTCCTGCAAACCCACCCGAACGTCGAAAGCCGGATCAACAGTGTCGAGCAGCAGGCAAAGGGCCTCGAAATAGCGCTCACCGGACCGCTGACGCCCATGTCGGAAAGCCTGCAGGCACCCCCAGCACCGGCAAAGGTGAAGAACAAGGGCGGGGACAAATAGGCGGGTATCGGGTGCGGCCAACGCATTTAATGCTTTCCACGCCTGTTCAAATTCCTATGATGCCCGGCGGTCATGCCTCGGGGCTGACCCGCAGACTGTATAAAGACAACTGATAAACTGAATTCGGTCAGGATCATGAGCTTCCTTGAGTTTGAAAAACCAATCGCAGAGCTGGAAAGCAAGATCGCGGAACTGCGCTCGCTGGGCACCGATGACGAGATCGTCAATATCGACGAGGAAGTCGAGCGCCTGCAGGGCAAGATCGAGCGGATGCTGACCCAGACTTATGCCAAGCTGACCCCGGCCCAGAAGGTTCAGGTCGCCCGCCATCCCGGTCGCCCGCACTGCAAGGATTACGTTGCCGGGCTGTTTACCGAGTTTACACCGCTAGCCGGTGACCGGTTGTTCGCCGAGGATCAGGCCATCATCGGCGGCCTTGCCCGGTTCAAGGGCCGCAGTTGTGTCGTGATCGGTCAGGAGAAGGGTTCCGACACCGAAACCCGCGTCCGGCACAATTTTGGCATGCCCAAGCCTGAAGGCTATCGTAAGGCCCAGCGCCTGATGAATATGGCCGAACAGTTCAATCTGCCGATCATCACCTTTATCGATACCTCCGGTGCCTATCCGGGGATCGAGGCCGAGGAACGCGGTCAGGCGGAAGCCATCGCCAAATCCATTGATGTCGGCCTTAATGTCAAAGTGCCGATTATTTCCGTGGTAATCGGTGAAGGCGGCTCCGGTGGCGCCATTGCCATCGGTACCGGCGACAGCGTCATGATGCTCGAACACGCCATCTATTCAGTGATTTCACCCGAGGGTTGCGCCTCGATTCTGTGGCGCAGCGCCACGGCTGCCGCTGAAGCCGCCGCCGCCCTGCAACTAACCGCACAGGATTTGCTGCAGCTGAAAGTCATTGACCGGATTATCGAAGAGCCGCTCGGTGGTGCCCATCGCAACCATGCGGAGATGATCAAACGGGTCGGCAACCAGATTTCACAGGCCCTGAAGCCGCTGGAAGCGGTTGAGCGCGACCTGCTGAAAATCCGCCGCCGCGAACGCTTCCTTGCCATGGGCCAGGACCTCGCAAGCTGACCTGTGCTGTCTCGTAATCAGGAGTAGCCCATTGCCGCTGCCACCACCGGATCAGGAACGGGAACCGATCCATACCCGTGAGATAAGCTGCAAGGGCTATCTGCGTCAGGATGGCCTCTGGGATATTGAAGGCCATCTGCGCGACACCAAGAGTTACACCTTCAACAATCAGGACCGGGGCGATATCGAGCCCGGCTCACCGATCCATGACATGTGGTTGCGGATCACGGTGAATGATGATCTGGAAGTGGTGGATGCCCTCGCCCGCACCGATCACGGACCGTTTGGCATCTGCGGCAACATCGCGCCGCGCTATGATGCGCTGATCGGGCTGAAAATCGGCCCCGGCTGGACCAAAAAGACCAAGCAACTCTTCGGCGGCATCAATGGCTGCACCCATCTGACCGAGTTGCTCGGCCCGGTTGCAACCACAGCGTTTCAGACAGTGTTTCCCTATCTGTCACGGAAAAACAAACAGCCCGTCGAAGGCTCGACCACCGGCACGGGCAAGCCGCCGCTCTTGCTCAACAGCTGCCATGCCTTTGCTAGCAACAGTACGGTGGTGAAAAAGCGCTGGCCGGATTTCTATACCGACACGCATGAGGACACTGAGAACGAGGCGAGCGCCTAGACCGGCTCGCCTGCCTCCACATCAACCGGCACACCCGGCTCATTCTTGGATTCCCGGATCGCCAGTGATGACTTCACATGGCTGACATTGGGTGCGGCGGTCAGTTCGGTGGTCAGGAAGCGTTGATAATCTTCCCAGTCATGGGCCACAACCTTGAGCAGGAAGTCGGTCTCCCCGGCCAGCATGAAGCACTCACGCACCATCGGCCAGCTTGCGACCTTCGCCTCGAATTTGTTGAGATCGGCTTCGGCCTGACTGGACAAGCCGACCTGAGCAAAAATGGTGACGCCAAAGCCCATACCCTCGGGTGACAGATGGGCATGGTATCCCCGGATGAGGCCGCTGTCCTCCAGCGCCCGGACACGGCGCAGACAAGGTGGCGCGGAAATACCGGCCCGTTTGGCCAGTTCCACATTGGTCATGCGACCGTCAGCTTGAAGATCCTGAAGAATACGGCGATCGATACGATCGAGCTTGACCCTTTTCATGTAACTTTTGCTCTTTTTTTGCTCTGTGATTGTAGCTTTGTTACGCAATACGGGTATAGCCCAGCTTGTTACGGCAACGCCACTGCTGTTTTCGCTTTGCGGTAATAAAATTTCGTGAGCAGCCGGTGAATAGCCATTGCCTTTACCCCCGATGCCGTGGCACCAGCATTCTGTCCACAACCGAACCGCCCGATCCGCCCCGTGTCAGACAATCAAGCGACAGGCATTTCCCCGAAACTCTGCTGGGTCATTTCCAGCGGTGCTGCCGGTATGGAAAATCAGGGGCTGGGGCTGGCCGAGGCACTGCAGCGCCGGATAGCCGGGCTGGAGATCGTCACGAAACACGTCACCCTGACCCAGCCCTGGCAAACCATTAACCCCTATCTGCGCAGCCACCGCCTCGATAATCTCACCAGTGACAGTGATCCGCTGACCCCGCCATGGCCGGATATTGCCATCGGCATCGGGCGCCAGAGCATCGGCCCGATGCAGGCCTTGCGCAAACAGTCACCCGCCACCCGGCTGGTACAGCTCCAGCGACCAACCGGCTGGCTGCGCACCCTGCAGGGGCTGCAATTCGACCTCGTGGTACCACCGGCCCATGACCGGGTAGCCCCGCATCCGGTGGTGGTTGAGAGCCTCGGCGCGCTGCACCGGGTCACACTGGAGAAGCTGGCACAGGCAACCGAGCCCTTTGCCAAACGGATCGGTACGCTCCGGCAACCACGCTATGCGGTGCTGATCGGCGGCAAGAGCAAGACCCATGACCTCACCGAGGCGGCGCTGGACCGGCTGATCAACGACCTCAAGGATCTCACAGGGGTTTGTGACTGCTCGCTGATGATCACCACATCCCGGCGCACCGGCGAGGATGCCACTGCCCGGCTGCGCGAGGCCTTTGACCGCAAGCCGCACTGGTTCTGGGATGGCGAGGCACCCAACCCGTATTTCGCGTTTCTGGCCGCTGCGGATGCCATCATCATGACCAATGACAGCGTCTCCATGGCCTCGGAAGCGGCAGCCACCGGCAAGCCGATCTATCAGTTCGACCTGCCGGGCGGATCGGAGAAATTCACCCGCTTCCATACAGCACTTGAGAGCCGGGGCATCACCATGCCGCTGCCGAAAAAGCCCCGCACACCGCTCGGGATTTACCATTATGACCCCTTGCTGGAAGCGGACAGAATTGCCACTATTGCCATCGAGCGGTTCGGCTGGGGATAGTTTGCCGGCAATCCGCGCATGGCAGCGTCAAGTGGCTGGCACTCCGCCCGAAAACTGCCTATCTAGTGGGTAACAGGCCTGCCCCGGTGCGGCTTTCCCATATGCGACGACCACGACGAGAAACGAAGGACGCGAGATCATCATGCGCGATCACACAAAAGTACTGATTATCGGTTCCGGCCCGGCCGGATACACCGCTGCCATCTATGCTGCACGCGCCAATCTCGAACCCATGCTGATTGCCGGTCTGCAACCGGGCGGCCAGCTTACCATCACCACCGATGTGGAGAACTACCCCGGCTTTGCCGAGGCGATCCAAGGGCCGTGGCTGATGGAACAGATGCAGGCACAGGCCGAGCATGTGGGCACCGAACTGGTCAATGACATCGTTATCGACGTGGATTTCGAGCAGCGCCCCTATACGGTCAAAACCGACAGCGGCAAGACCATCACCGCCGATACCGTTATCATCTGCACCGGCGCACAGGCCCGCTGGCTCGGCCTTGAGTCCGAAACCAAATTCCAGAGCTTCGGCGTCTCTGCCTGCGCCACCTGTGACGGCTTCTTCTATCGCGGCAAGAAGGTTGCCGTAGTCGGTGGCGGCAACACCGCTGTCGAGGAAGCACTGTTCCTGACCAATTTCGCCGAAAGCGTGACCCTGATCCACCGCCGCGATGAATTGCGGGCCGAGAAGATCATGCAGGACCGCCTGTTCAACAACCCGAAGGTCACCGTGATCTGGGATCATGTGGTGGATGAGGTGCTGGGCACCGAAGACGGCAATACCGGTGCCAAATCGGTGACCGGCCTGCGTCTGAAATCCATGAAAGATGACACGACACAGGATATTGATGTGGACGGCCTCTTCGTTGCCATCGGCCATGATCCGGCAACCAAGCTGTTCAAGGGCAAGGTGGAGATGGACGACGAAGGCTATATCGTCACCGCCGCCGACAGCACTCGGACCAATATCCCCGGCGTCTATGCTGCCGGTGATGTAAAGGACAAGGTCTATCGTCAAGCCGTCACCGCCGCCGGTATGGGCTGCATGGCGGCACTGGAGGCCGAGCGCTATCTGGCCGAGCATGAAGGCGTGGGTAATCCCGCCGATAACAGCATCGTTGCCGCCTGATCCCTATCAGCGATCAAACCCTGGTTCCTGACAACGCGAAAACTGACGCAAATCAGCCAGCACGACCCTGAAACTGCAGCAGAAAAATGCGACAGTTTATTGACATCTGACACCTGCGCATGACAGCAATGCAAGGCTGACAGATATCTATAAGGATCGGGGGAGCGCTGGTGGGCCGATATGGCCCCGGAAAACAGCGTCAATAGAGAGTTGGATTGGGACAAACTTCGGATTTTCCATGCCGTTGCCGATGCTGGCAGCTTCACCCATGCCGGTGACCGGCTGAAACTCAGCCAGTCAGCGGTCAGCCGCCAGATCAGTGCGCTTGAGGAGAGCCTCAACGTCACGCTGTTCCACCGCCATGCGCGTGGCCTGATCCTGACCGAACAGGGCGAATTGCTGCTGGAAACCGCACGCGACGTGTTCAACAAGCTGTCGCTGGCCGAAAGCCGCCTGTCGGAGACCAAGGAAACCCCACAAGGGCCGCTCGTCGTGACCACTACGGTTGCCTTCGGCTGTAACTGGCTGGTGCCGCGCATCAACAAGTTCATGGAACGCTTCCCGGACATCAAGGTAACGCTGGTGGTCGAGGACCGTGAGCTGGACCTTGGCATGCGCGAGGCGGACATCGCCATTCGCCTCAATCCGCCACGTCAGCCGGACCTGATCGCCCGCAACCTGTTTATGATGGATTTCCACATCTATGCCGGTGTCGAATACCTGAAGCAGCATGGCGTGCCGAAAAGCGTCAGCGATCTGGTCAATCACCGCCTGATCGCCTTCGCCTCGGAAACACCGGCACCGATCCCGCAGATCAACTGGCTGTTCACCGAACTCGGTGATCTCGAGCGTCGCCTGACCCAGCGCTTCAATATCAACAGCGTCTATGGCATGTTCACGGCGGTTCAGAGCAATCTCGGCATTGCCGCGCTGCCCGATTACATGGCAGAGGGCAATGAGGATATCGCCCGCATCCTGCCGGACCACAAGGGGCCACCGGTGCAGGCCTATTTCTGCTATCCGGAAGAGCTGCGCAATTCCAAGCGCATCGCGGTGTTCCGCGACTTCATGATTGAAGAGCTGCAAGGCGCCAATTTCAGCACGTAACGCACCGCGACGTCATTATTGCGCGGCTTCACTGCCAGCCTGCTCGGTCTGGCGGATCAATTGCGCGCGCCATTTCGCCAGCGGCAGGCGTGCTATCAGCAAGACAATGATGATGGCGAGATAGATGATCGGCTCGAGCTGAAAGCCCTTCACCAGCCACAGGAAGTGGATGCCACCGAGCAGTGCTGCCGGATAGACCAGCTTGTGCAACCGTCGCCATGTGGCACCGCCCAGCTTGCGGATCGACAGGTTGTTCGAGGTGACCGCCAGCGGGATCAGCATCAGGAAGGCAGCCATCCCGACCGTGACATAGGGACGTTTGACAATCTCGGTCCAGACCCGATCCAGCGACTGCACATCGAGCACGGTCCAGACCAGAAAATGCGCGAGAACGAAGAAGAAGGCGGTGACACCGATCGCCCGGCGGAACCGGATCAGGCTGATACCGGTCCAGTTGCGCAGCGGCGTAACAGCCAGCCCCAGAATGATCAGTTTCAGCGCCAGCTCGCCATATTCGCGCTCCAGCGCATTGATCGGCTCGGCACCCATCTGACCACTGACCGCGAGCCAGAACAGCCACCCGGCCCATGCGGCACCGGCGAGATAGATCAGCCAGGCCGGTACCCGCCGCAATGCCCCGTTGATTGTCCCTGAAATCGCCATCAGTAGTACTTCGCCAGGTCCATGCCCTCATAGAGCGATGCAACCTCGGCCTCATAACCGTTGAACATCAGCGTCGGAATGCGCGGCGAGAACAGACCGCCGCCGATCTTCCGCTCGCTCGCCTGACTCCAGCGTGGGTGGTCCACATTCGGGTTCACATTGCTGTAGAAACCGTATTCGCGAGCATTGGCCTTATTCCATGAGGTCGGCGGCTGTTTGTCGGTCAGGCTGATGCGGGCGATTGATTTGATGGATTTGAAGCCATATTTCCACGGCACGACCAGACGGATCGGCGCGCCATTCTGCTTCGGCATCGGCTGACCATAAATGCCGGTCGCCATGATGGTGAGCGGATGCATCGCCTCATCAAGGCGCAGCCCCTCGACATAGGGGAAGTCCAGCACCCGGCGACGAACACCGATCATGTTTTCCGGCTGCACCACCGTCTCGAAGGCAACATATTTTGCTTCCGGCTTCACACCGACCTTGTTGAGAATATCAGCGAGTTCGATGCCGTTCCACGGCACCACCATCGACCATGCCTCGACACAGCGGAACCGGTAAATGCGTTCCTCCACCGTCAGGTCGGCGAGCAGTTCCTGCAACGGGTAATCGCCGGGCTTTTCAACCAGCCCGTCAATTTTGATCGACCATGGTGAGGTCACCAGCGCCCCGGCATTGCGCGCCGGATCACCTTTCCCGGTGCCGAATTCATAATAGTTATTGTAGCTGGTAATATCATCGAGGCTGTTTGGCTGCAGCGCTGCTGCCGATGCCTTCTGCCGACCGACACCGACAAGGGCCGCCGCACCAGCGGCACCGGCCATCAGTTGCCGCCGGTTCAGAAACGCCGCTTTCGGCGTTATCTCGTCACGGTTCAGATTATTGGTCCAGCGATAGGCCATCCGGTCGGCTCCTCGGTATCGGTATTAACAGGATCATAGCGCATCCAGCGACATGCACCAGCTTGCCACATATGCCGGATCGCACCATCCACACCCGTTCACAATCCCGTGCCCACAGTTAAAACGCCATTATCCGGCCATCACACAGAATAAATTTATCATCACGATACTGCACCGCAGTACGGAGGATTATGACTGAAATGTTACGCAATTTGACGATATTATCGCTGTAAACTTAATTTTAGAATTATTCTAAATTAGTTAATATTGCACTGCAAAACAACAGGAAATCCGGGTAATTCCTGCGCTCTTTCATCTGCCTGTGCTTATAATTTGGGCATATGGAAAAACAACTTTACACCGTACTCTCGATCGACGGGGGCGGTATCAGGGGCATAGTTCCGCTACGGATCATCTCAGAGATTGAACGGCGTCTCGGACGTCCGTTGACTGATGCGATTGACCTTGCTGCGGGCACATCAACTGGCGGCATTATTGCAGCCGGCCTCAGCATGCGCGATCCGAAACGCCCGGATCAGCCGCGCTACAAAGCCAAAGACCTCGAACAATTCTATCACCATGACGGCCCGGATATCTTCCGCAAGGGCCGCTTCAATGTTCTGCGTTCACTGTTCCGCCCGAAATACGATAACACCGCACTTCGGGATTCCCTTGGCCGGTTCTTCGGTGATACCCGCCTCGACCAGACCCTGACCAGCATCATGCTCACTGCCTACGATATTGAACGGCGGGAAAGCGTGCTGATGCGTCACCTGAAGCACAATCCCGATGGTGACAACGAACGGCGCTGGAAAATCCGCGATGCGGTTCTCGGCTCCTCCTCGGCACCTACCTATTTCAAACCGGCCCGTGTGCGCTCAACCTCAGCCACCGCTGGCGGTACGGAGAATGATCCGGCGGTGCGTGAGCATACGCTGATCGATGGCGGTGTGTTCATGAACAACCCGTCTTCCGCCGCCTATATGGCTGCGGTGAAGGAGAAGCCGGAAGGTGCTGAAATCTTCATGATGTCATTCGGCACCGGCAGCGTGACCCGCCCGTTCCAATATGAGGACGCGAAAAACTGGGGCGGTCTCGGCTGGATCAATCCGAAAAACGATGTGCCGATTGTCAGTTCATCCATGGATGGCCAATCCTCATCCGCCGATCAGAACATGGAATTCCTGCTCGGTGACAACTACATCCGGCTCGACGCACCGCTCTCGCATCCCGAGAAGAAGGGCAAGGCACCGAATGATGCCTTCGATGATGCGTCACCGGAAAACCTGAAGAAAATCGTTGATTTCGCCGACCGCATGATTATCGACAACAGCGAGAAGATTGACCGGATTGTCGACGTTCTCCGCGCCCGGATGGTTCAGAAAGACCTCGAACGCGAGGCAAAGCCCGACCTGCCACCGTCCGATCTTGCGGAATCTTCACAGCCACGCCCTGTCTATGGCCCGCTCCGTCAGATCGGCGAATGGTGGCGCAACATGACCCGCCCACCGATTGACGCAAAAGATATTGGTTGGGATGGTGACAAGCTGGAAGATGCCCGTGCTCACAAGTCATCTCTTGATGAACGGGCAGGCAAAGGCGAGCATTTCAAAAATGAGCTGACCGCGAGCGATGCCCGCCTGCTCAATGAGCGTGAAGTGCTGAAGGCACTCGCCCGCCGCTATGGCAAGATCGCCGGCAAGAGCCAGAAGGCAATCCAGCAGGATATCGAGGATGCCCTCGCCGCCGCTGATGAAGCCACCGCCGCCGGTCAGGTGCTGAGCCATTATGATGATGAGAAGCAGAAACCAAACCGCCGTGGCGGTCTGGCGCGTCGCGTCTCCATGCTGCTGGGCTCCGCCGATGATGAAACCGGCCCGGACATGCAACAGCTTGAATTGCTGGTCAATGGCCGCGTCATCGGCGCCAATGACAGCGATCCTAACGCCGAAACACCAGTTCCCCCGATAGCGGGAAGCACGGAGACCAGAGAAGCCCGGCCATTAAGACCGGGCGCCTGATACTCTGATGACAGCAGAGAGAAGAGAGAGAAAGCGGTCGCGTATTACGCGGCCGCTTTTTTCAGATTGGCGCAAGCCGACTGGATACGCTCACAAGCGGTTTTCAGGGCTTCCTTGGAGGTCGCATAGGAAATGCGGAAGTAAGGCGACAGGCCAAAGGCCACACCCGGCACCACTGCTACCTCGGCATCCTCAAGCAGATAGGTCGCGAAATCGGCATCGCTCTCGATCCGCTTGCCGGACGGGGTGACGAGACCGATCACACCATCACAGCTCGGAAAGACATAGAAGGCACCATCAGGGGTCTGACAGGTCAGGCCCTCGGCATCATTGAGCATGGCAACAACCATGTCGCGACGATCCTTGAACGCGGCATTGCGCTCTTCGAGGAAGTCGATCGGACCGGTCAGGGCGGCGAGTGAGGCCGCCTGGCTGATCGAGGACGGATTGGCCGTGCTCTGGCTCTGGATTTTCGCCATCGCCTTGACCAGGTCTTTTGGCCCACCGGCATAACCGATCCGCCAGCCGGTCATGGCAAAGGCCTTGGAAACACCGTTACAGGTCAGAGTGCGGTCATAGAGCTTCGGCTCAACTGCCGCGATGGTGGTCATTTCATAGTCGCCGTAACCGATATGCTCATACATATCGTCGGTCATGATCATAACCTGCGGATGCTTGAGCAGCACCTCGGCCAGCGCCTTCAATTCGTCGCTGCTATAGGCGGCACCGGTCGGGTTGCTCGGAGAGTTCAACACCAGCCATTTGGTTTTAGGCGTGATCGCACCCTCAAGCAGTTCGGCGGTCAGCTTGAAGTTGTTGTTCTGGCCGCATTCGACAAATTTGGGCGTACCACCGGCGAGCAAGGTCATATCCGGATAGGATACCCAGTAAGGCGCCGGGATCAGCACTTCGTCACCGGGGTTCAGGGTTGCCATGAAGGCATTGAACAGGATCTGTTTGCCACCGGTACCGACAGAAATCTGGTCCGGGGTATAGTCGAGGCCGTTCTCGCGCTCGAACTTCTCGACGATGGCCTTTTTCAGTTCGGGTGTACCATCGACCGCAGTGTACTTGGTCTGACCTTCATTGATCGCCTTGATTGCCGCCTGTTTGATGTGATCAGGGGTATCAAAATCCGGCTCACCGGCACCCAGCCCGATAACATCACGGCCAGCCGCTTTCAGCTCACGGGCCTTGGTGGTGATGGCAATGGTTGGCGAAGGTTTGATGGCGCTCAGACGGTCTGCGATTACGGTCATTTCTCTACTGGTCCCGCGTTTGAAAGCCCCGCGCACCGGGGCGGTTATCGATCAGCGCACAGTATGACCGCCCGGCAGGCATGACAAGAGTACAGGCGCACCATAATCCGGTTTTTTGCCCGCTTTGCCCCATTCCCGGCCAAAATCAGCCGCAGCCTGCCGCAAAACCACCCTGATAATACCAAGCGGGCGAACCTTGCTTGCCCGATCAACCATTCATTGTCCCCCGCAGTTTGACCGCAGCCAATTCACGAGGGGGAACAGATCAATGGCTCACAGCCCGTGCCGCACCAATCACCACACCAATCATCGAGCCGGTTACCGTATCGGCAGCCTGTGCCTGTCGCTCTGCCTGATCGTTTTGCCCGGCACCGGCTACAGCCAACCGGCCAAGACCGGCCTGCGTGAGGTACAGGCGACCATGGAGAATATGGGCGAAGGTGGGCTGTTCTTCCCCGGCTCGAGTCCCGGCACCGTACTCGCCGGGCAGCAGGTCGCGGCCACGGTCGATATCGATATCAGCGGCATGGTGGCCCGCGCCACCGTCACCCAGCACTTCGCCAATCCGAGCGATGAATGGGTCGAAGCGCTGTACGTCTTCCCGCTGCCAGAGACCTCAGCCGTCGACCGGTTGCAGCTGACCGTCGGCGAGCGCGTCATCAAGGCGGAGATCGCCGAACGCAAACAGGCCGAACAGAAATTCGAGGAAGCCAAGGCAGCGGGCAAGACCGCCAGCATGCTCAGTCAGGAACGCCCCAATATCTTCACTAATGCCGTGACCAATATCGGCCCCCATGAAACGGTCAGCGTACAGATCGGTTTTGAACTGCCGGTAGACTATCACTATGACGCCGAAACCGGGCCGCGCTTCTCGATCCGGTTCCCGATGGCGATCATGCCGCGCTACATGCCCGGCAATCCGGTCGCGGCCTTGCAGGCAAGCTATACCGATCAGGGCGAAGGCTGGTCCTTCGATACCGATCAGGTGCCCGATGCCAGCCGCATTTCACCGCCCGTCGATCCTGAACGTGGCCTCAACCCGATCGGCTTCAATATCGACCTGCAGGCGGGCTTCCCGGTGGGCGATCTCAACAGCTCCTACCACACGATCAACACCCTGGCCGGGGAGACCGGCTTTGACATCACCCTTGCCGACGGTGTCGTACCGGCAGACCGGGATTTCGAGCTGACATGGATGCCAGCCAGCGGCATCGCCCCGCAAGCCGGTATCTTCAGTGAAACGGTGGATGGTCATGATCACCATCTGGTTGTGATCTCCCCACAGGTGCCGGGGGATGACGATGCCGCGACAGAGAGCGACATGCCGCGGGATGTGGTGTTCATCCTCGACAAATCCGGCTCCATGTCCGGCACCTCGATGCGTCAGGCAAAGGCCGCGATGGAGCAGGCCCTGCAAGGCCTCTCGCCCAAAGACAGCTTCCAGATCATTGCCTTTGATGACAGCTATTACCCGCTGTTTCATGAGGCCCGCCCGGCCATACAGGCGAATATCGACGATGCCCTCGACTGGCTCGGTCGGATGGAGGCCGGTGGCGGCACGGAAATGGCCGGTGCCCTCACCCATGCCCTCAGCGGCGATGGCGAGGTTGCCAGCGGGCGGCTGGGTCAGGTCATTTTCATCACCGATGGTGCGGTCGGCAATGAGGACGCCCTGTTCAGCCTGATCGAGAGCAATCTCGGCGACCGTCGCCTGTTCACGGTCGGCATCGGGTCCGCTCCCAACGGCTATTTCATGCGTGAGGCAGCCACCGCCGGGCGCGGCACCTATACCTTCATCGGCGCGCTGGATCAGGTGGGTGAGCGGATGGCGACGCTGTTCCGGCAACTGGAATCACCGGAACTGACCGACCTGACTGCCAGCCTGCCCGCCGGTGCCGAGATGTATCCGCCGCTGCTGCCCGACCTCTATCAGGGCGAGCCGGTGAGTTTCGTCCTGCGCCTGCCGGAAGGCACCGATGGCGACATCACGCTGACCGGCAGCCATATGCAGACCCCGTGGACCAAGTCGCTGCATATTGATGCCGATACAGCCGAGCGTCCCGGCGTGGCTGCCCTCTGGGCCCGGCGCAAGATTGCCGAGATCGAGCGTGTCGGTCGTCGCCAGTTCCGCAGCAGCAACGAGAGCGATACCGACAGCATTGCGAAGTCGGTGACCAGGGTGGCGCTGACCTATAGCCTGCTGAGCAAATACACCAGCCTGCTCGCCGTCGATGAAGTCGCTCGTCGTCCACAGGAAGCAACCCTGACCAGCGGCAGCGTCGCCGGTAATATGCCTGCCGGTGCCACCATGGCCTCGCCGAGCATGGCAACAGCCACTGCCCAGCCCATACGGTCACTGACCCCGCTTGCGGCACCCCATAACCCGTTCAGCGCACAGAACCTGCCCAGAACCGCAACCCCGGCAGACCTGCTGGCGATGATCGGCAGCATCCTGATGGTGCTCGGCCTGATGATCCTCTGGCTGAAACGGCGCGGCGAGTATCTGCGTGAACAGGGAACAGGCGCATGACCACGGCAACCCTGACCCTGCCCGGCAAGGGACGACAGGACGCGGCGGCAGATTTCTGTCGCCGCCAGCCTGCCAACCGGGGAAGCTGGGGCCATATCACCATCTGCCTGCTGCTGATCGCCATCGGTGGCGGGCTGATGTTCAAATCGGCACTGATCCATGCCAAGGCTCTGCTCGGCCCGATCCTGCTCCAGCAGGCGTGGCATGAGACACTGGCGACCGGCCTGCCGACCAAGCCATGGTCATGGGCAGACATCCAGACCAGCGGCAGGTTGCGCGCGCCTGAACACGGCATTGATCTGGTGGCGCTCGACAACAGCAGCGGCGAGGCGCTGACATGGGGGCCGGGGTTCTGGACCGACCCGGCACTGGCCGATGAATCCGGCCTCACCATCCTGACCGGACACCGGGATACGCACTTCGCGTTTTTGTCGGACATAAACCCCGGCGACCGCCTGTTACTGCAGACAAAGGACGGCGCAACTCATCAATATGTGACCGTAAAAACACAGGTGGTTGATGTCCGTCATGACCGGATCACAAAACCCGATGCCGGGGAGTGGCTCTTGCTTATTACCTGCCACCCGTTCGGCAGTGTGTTACCGGACCCGCCGGAACGGTTTCTGGTCTGGGCACGTCGACAAAGCGATTGACCGTTTGCGAACAAAAAAGTTTCAAAAATGGCAATTAGTGTTGTTTGACGCTTTCACACTACTGACGGACACTGAAACTACTGATAAGGCACAAAAGAGGCCTATCGAGGAAACCAAACAGAGACCTGCAAGAACTGTCGATGACAGCGTCTGTCATCGACCATAACATAAGGGCTAGGCGTCATGGATTTTGCTACTGATCATCTGGAAGAAGTTATCGTTGGCCGCGAGGTCAAACAGAGCCGCACTCTCGGCACCACAAGCAACCAGTCACTCACCATCCTTCCATCACTGTTGATGAAGCGGAAAGAGGCAGTAGCTGCCGGTAACGACAGCCTCGTCGTCACCCTCGACAACCGTATCGACGCCCTGCGCGCCACCTATCGCCGCGGCTGATAACCGATACGTGACGGAACAGCCCTAGCCGCTGTCCCGCCAATAACCAAATATTCATTCAACCCCTGCGCTTGCGTAGGGGTTTTTTGCTGTTTGGCGATCTGCAAACCGGAAAATCGGAAATGATATCTGGACTTTGGATAAATATTTCCATATTTCATGAATTATGGAAATAAATGACGCACTCACAGCTTTTGCCGCACTCAGTCAGCCCACCCGCCTGAACGCCTTCCGGCTCCTGATACAGGCCGGGCCGAATGGGCTTGCAGCTGGAGAGATCAGCGATGCTTTGCATGTTCGGCAGAACACGCTCTCGGCCAACCTTTCGGTACTGCTCGGTGCCGGGCTGGTTCGCAATGAACGACAGGGCAGATCAATCCGCTATTTCGCGGACATGGATGGCCTGCGCGGCATGCTCGCCTTTCTCCTGCAGGATTGCTGCGGCGGACGCTCTGAGCTGTGCCAACCCCTGATTGAAGAAATCGCCTGTACTTGCTGAAGGATGCCTGAATATGGGCTTGTTTGAAAAATGGCTCACCCTTGCCATGCTGGCCGGGCTGGCAATCGGCAGTTTTGCGCCCGGACTGGTCTCAATGATCGCTGCTGCAGAGGTAGCTTCGATCAACCTTGTGGTCGCGGTACTGATCTGGGCCATGGTCTATCCGATGATGGTCGGCGTTGATTTTGCCGCTGTCGCTGACGTGGCGAAGCAGCCCAGGGGCCTACTTGTTACGCTGGTTGTGAATTGGCTGATCAAGCCCTTCACCATGGCACTGCTGGCGGTACTGTTCTTCGACCATATCTTCGCCCCGCTGATCGAACCAGCCGATGCTGCCCAATATACCGCCGGACTGATCCTGCTTGGCGCTGCACCCTGTACGGCAATGGTCTTCGTCTGGTCGCAACTGACACGGGGTGACGAGACCTACACGCTGGTTCAGGTCTCGGTGAATGACATTATCATGGTAATCGCCTTTGCCCCGATCGTTGCTTTCCTGCTCGGGGTGACGGAAATCGCCGTGCCATGGGAAACACTGGTTCTGGCAACTGTACTTTATGTGGTGTTGCCCCTGCTCGCTGGCCTCGTAACCCGTCGCGCCCTTGGGTCACCCGAGCGCATTGCGGCATTCACCGCCAGCGTCAAGCCATGGTCAATCATCGGCCTGATTACGACCGTGATGATCCTGTTCGGCCTGCAGGGCAGCGTTATTCTGGACGAACCGCTGGTAATCGCCCTAATCGCCGTACCGATCCTGATCCAGAGCTATGGCATGTTCGCCCTCGCCTATGCCGCAGCCTATGCGCTGAAGGTACCCCACCGGATTGCCGCCCCCTGCGCCCTGATCGGCACTTCCAACTTCTTTGAACTGGCGGTTGCTGTCGCGATTAGTCTGTTCGGACTTAACTCAGGCGCCGCACTGGCCACGGTTGTCGGCGTGCTGGTTGAAGTTCCGGTGATGCTCTCGCTGGTCGCCTTTGCCAACCGCACCCGAACCCGCTTTGTGGAGGCTTGATAATGGTTACGATCTACCACAATCCGGCTTGCGGCACCTCGCGCAACACCCTCGCCATGATCCGGCAATCTGGTGTGGAGCCAGACATCATCCTCTATCTGGAAACACCACCAACACGTGAGAAACTGGAAGCATTGATCGCGGAGATGGGCATCACCCCACGGGAGCTGCTGCGTCGCAAGGGTACACCATTCGATGACCTCGGGCTGGATGACCCCACACTTGACGATGCCGCATTGATTGACGCCATGATGGCACATCCGATCCTGATCAACCGCCCGATCGTGGCAACACCGATAGGTACCCGGCTGTGTCGCCCATCAGAAGTGGTTCTAGACATTCTGGAGAACCCGGATATCGGCCCCTTCACCAAGGAAGATGGCGACATCGTCAATCCATAAGCTGTTAATAGTGCTGCACCATTCATAGACCCTGCCCAATGAGGGGGTTTGTGCTATGGATAATCCGTCTACAAAGTATAGTTTTGCTTCCCAGCATTATTCTCATTATCCGGCCAGCATGACCCAGAACAGCAACATCACCCTCGATACCACCCGGAAAGTTTCCATGAGCCGCCGCAAGCTGTTGAGCGGCCTCGCCTCCGGTTCAGTCGTAGCCTTTGCTGCACCGCTGACTGCCTGCAGCACAAATCCGAATACCGGTCGCAGCCAGCTGATACTGGTGAGTGACGATCAGCTGGCGCAGATGGGCACAACCACATGGCAGACCATGCTGACCGACACGCCGGTTCAGGAAGCGGACAGCGAGCTGACCGATGCCCTCCGCGGCATCGGCAACCGGATCGTTGAGGCAGCAGGCCCGTCACTGCCACCGGCGGATTGGGAATATCGGGGATTCAATGACGAGCAGCTCAATGCCTTCGCCATGCCCGGCGGCAAGGTCGGCTTTTATCAGGGCATTCTCGATCTGATGGATAACGAGAGTCAGGTGGCCACAGTCATGGGCCACGAGGTCAGCCACATTGCCGGACGCCATTCCGCCGAACGCTATTCCCAGACCATCGCCGCCAACACGGCCCTTACCGCTACGTCAATCGCACTCAATGCCGGCGAGGTAAGATTCCAACAACAGATCGCCGCCGTGCTCGGCGTCGGCGTGCAATTCGGTGTCCTGCTGCCCTATCAGCGTCGACAAGAGCTGGAGGCAGACCGTCTCGGTCTGCGCTATATGGCTAAAGCCGGGTTCGACCCGCGTGAGTCCGTGAAGTTCTGGGAAAAGATGATGGCTCGCAATGCCGACCGCGAAAAGCCACCGGAATTTCTCTCCACCCACCCCTCTGATGAAACACGCATCCGCGTACTGGAAGAGGAAATCGCGCTGATCGAGGCGGCTTAAACGCAACTGCCCCTAGCCGTCGCGGCCATGAACGACTATCTGTTAGTCCATGCCAGACGATATCCGTACCGCTGATAATGACAATACAGTCGCTGCCGCCGATGCCAGCGCCCTTGCCGGGGCACCATCGGGGGATATTGGCGTGCCGTTCAAGGTGGCATCGGATTTCGCGCCGGCGGGCGACCAGCCGACAGCGATTGCCGAGTTGTTCGATGGCGTCAGGAATGGCGAGCGGGATCAGGTGCTGCTCGGCGTGACCGGTTCGGGCAAGACATTCACCATGGCCCATGTGATCGAGAAGGCCCAGCGCCCGACCCTGATTCTGGCACCCAACAAAACCCTCGCCGCCCAGCTCTATGGCGAGATGAAAAGCTTCTTCCCCGACAACGCGGTCGAGTATTTCGTCAGCTATTACGATTACTACCAGCCGGAAGCCTATGTCCCGCGCTCGGATACCTTCATCGAGAAGGAAAGCTCGATCAACGAGCAGATCGACCGGATGCGCCACTCGGCCACCCGCGCCCTGCTCGAGCGCAATGATGTCATTATCGTCGCCTCGGTCTCCTGTATCTATGGTATCGGCTCGGTCGAGACCTATTCCAACATGGTGCTGGCCCTGTCCCCCGGCCAGATGATCAGCCGCAATGACCTGCTGAACCGCCTCGTTGATCTGCAATATACCCGCAACAACATCGCCTTTGGCCGCGGTACCTTCCGTGCGCAGGGCGATACAGTTGAAATCTTCCCGGCCCACCTTGATGACCGGGCGTGGCGGATCTCCATGTTCGGGGATGAGATTGAAAAGATCACCGAGTTTGACCCGCTGACCGGGCAGAAGACCGAGACTCTGTCCGGCATCAAGGTCTATGCCAACAGCCACTATGTAACCCCGAAACCGACAGTCAATCAGGCGCTGCAGCAGATCAAGCAGGACCTGAAAACCCGGATCGAGGAATTCACCGCCGAGGGCAAGCTTCTGGAGGCGCAGCGGATCGAACAGCGCACCCAGTTCGATATCGAGATGCTGATGGCCACCGGTTCCTGTCAGGGCATCGAGAACTATTCCCGGCACCTGAGCGGGCGCGCACCCGGCGAACCGCCACCGACCCTGTTCGAGTATCTGCCGAAGAACGCCCTGCTGATCGTTGATGAGAGCCATGTGACCGTGCCGCAGATCGGCGGCATGTACAAAGGCGACTTTGCCCGCAAGACCACCCTGTCGGACTACGGCTTCCGCCTGCCCGCCTGTAAGGACAACCGGCCGCTGAAATTCGAGGAATGGGAAGTGATGCGCCCGCAGACGGTTTTCGTCTCCGCCACCCCCGGCCCGTGGGAGCTGGAACAGACCGGCGGTGTCTTCACCGAACAGGTGGTGCGCCCGACCGGCCTGATCGACCCGCAGGTTATCATCCGCCCGACCGAAAATCAGGTTGATGACCTGCTGGCCGAAATCAGGCTCTGTGTTGAGAAGGAACAGCGGGTACTGGTCACCACCCTGACCAAGAAGATGGCCGAGGCCCTGACCGAATACATGACCGAGGCCGGGATCAAGGTTCGCTACATCCACTCGGACGTGGATACGCTGGAGCGGATCGAGATTATCCGCGACCTGCGGCTTGGCACCTTCGACGTGCTGGTCGGCATCAACCTGCTGCGTGAGGGGTTGGATATTCCCGAATGCGGCATGGTGGCGATCCTCGATGCCGACAAGGAAGGCTATCTGCGCTCCAAGACCTCGCTGATCCAGACCATTGGGCGCGCGGCCCGCAATGTTGATGGCAAAGCCGTGCTCTATGCCGACAAGGTCACCGACAGCATGCAGTTCGCCATCGACGAGACCGAACGCCGCCGGGCCAAACAGATCGAATATAACGAGGAAATGGGCATCACGCCGGAAACGGTGAAGAAGCACATCTCCGATGTCATGGCCGGAATGTATGGTACCAGCAACGACACGCCGATGCTGGAAGCCGCCGATGGCGGGCAGCAGGGCTTTGAGCCGCAGGATGTGAAATCGCGGATCAAGGACATCGAGGAACGCATGAAGGCTGCCGCTGCCGATCTGGAATTCGAGGAGGCCGCCCGGCTGCGTGATGAGTTGCGACGGCTGGAGGCAGCCGATCTCGGCTTTACCGAGGGCGACATGACGGCACCGCGGCTGGCCCCCGGCTGGTCAAAACGCTCGTCAGCGCCAACCAAACCCACTAAGAAACGTCGTCGCCGTTCCTGATCCTTCCTTCTTGCCCGGTTAGCCGCCTGTCATGTCAGATACCCCCAGCGTCCTTGTCACCGGAGCCGCGAAACGCATTGGCAGGTTCATTGCCTGCGCCTTTGCCCGGCGGGGCTGGCATGTGGGGCTGCATTATAACAGCTCGGCAGATGAGGCCGCCGCCTGCAAGCAGGAGATCGAGGCACTCGGCGGCAGTGCCAGCCTCATGCCCTGCGACCTCGCCGACCCGGATGCGGTCGGCGCGCTGATTGAACAGGCAGGCACACTGAACAACTGGCAGGCGCTGGTGAACTCGGCCGCGATCTTCGAGCGTGATCGGACCGCCACCCTGACCCATGAGAGCTGGAACAGGCACCAGATGATCAATCTGGAAGCGCCGCTCCGGCTGTCACAGGCTTTTGCCCGGCAGGTTGACCCGCAGGCCAACAACCTCATTATCAATGTCATCGATGCGAAGGTGCTGCGCCCGAACCAGCATTATCTGAGCTATTCGGTTGCCAAGTCCGGGTTGTGGTATCTGACTCAGGCACAGGCGCTTGATCTCGCCCCGACGGTGCGGGTCAATGCCATCGGACCGGGGCCGACACTGGTGGCACCGGGGCAGAGTGATGAGGTGTTTGAGAAGATGGTGGCGAAGCAGCCGCTGCAACGCGCGCCCGATGCCGATGAGTTCGATGCCACTGTCGGGTTTCTGCTCGCGGCGCGCTCGGTTACCGGTCAGATGATCGCGCTTGATGGCGGCAATCATCTCGGCTGGCAGCATGTAGAAAGAGTGCAGCCGGTATAAACGCACGAAACGTCATTTGGTTTCGCGTTTATTGCCAAGGGCTTGCATTTTCTTTGCTGCATCGCCGTTATGCGGCTGCAACATGCGCCTGACAAGGTCAAGTTGTCCCCACCGAAAATTTGCCGGGGATTTTTGCCTAATTGGAGATATGCGAAGGTTACGAATAGGGAAATATGACAATTCTGACATATCTTTTTTGTTTAACATCAACACCTTAAAAGGAATGCCTATTTTTTGACCATTTTGGGCAATCCCTAGGGTTTCAGCCGTCCCAAGAGGTATTCCAGAAGGTAATCTACAGATTTATCCACAGTTTCCGTGGATTACTAAAATGCAATCAATTCGGTCATCTGCACACAAACGCAAATGCGCAATCGATAGAAGTACTTAACCGAAGTTATGCCCAGCCAGCCCCCGTCAGAGACAAAAAATTCCGAAAAAAAATCGGCTGCCCCGGGCATCAGCCTCGCCCATGGGCAAACGGTTATTCGCGATACCGTCAAGCGACTGCCGGACAGTCCCGGTGTCTACCGGATGCTGAACGCGCAGGAAGATGTACTCTATGTCGGCAAGGCCCGCAGCCTGAAGAAGCGGGTGGTGAACTATACCCATGTGAACAAGCTGCCGATCCGCCTGCAGCGCATGGTGGCCGAGACCACACGGATGGAAATCGTCACCACCCATACCGAGGTCGAGGCGCTGCTGCTGGAAAGCAACCTGATCAAGAAATTCCGCCCGCGCTTCAATATCCTGCTGCGCGATGACAAGAGCTTCCCGTTCATCCTGCTGACCGGCGATCATGACTTCCCACAGATCCGCAAGCATCGCGGTGGCCGGTCACGCGAGGGCGATTATTACGGCCCCTTTGCCTCTGCCGGGATGGTTGACCGCACCATTGCCGCCCTGCAGCGCGCCTTCCTGATCCGCAACTGCACCGATCATGTGTTCAGCACCCGGACCCGGCCCTGCCTGCAATATCATATCAAGCGCTGCTCTGCGCCCTGCGTCGACTATGTGACCAAAGACGAATATGCCGGGCAGATCAGACTGGCAAAAGAGTTCCTGAGCGGCGAGAGCACCTCGGTACAGGCGAAATTCGCTACCGAGATGCAGAAGGCCTCGGATGAATTGGAGTTTGAAGTGGCAGCGCGCTACCGCGACCGTATCCGCGCCCTGACCGCAATCCAGTCGCATCAGGAAATCAATGTGCCCGGCCTGGGCGATGCGGATATTCACGCGCTCTGGCAACAGGGCGGCGAGACCTGCATTCAGGTATTCTTCTTCCGCTCCGGCCAGAATTACGGCAACCGCGCCTATTTCCCGTCCCATGACCGGGACGAGACACCGGCAGACATTCTGGCGGCCTTCGTCGCCCAGTTCTATGACAACAAACCGGCGCCGAAAAAGCTGCTGCTCTCCGCGATCCCGAGCGAGGTTGAGCTGCTGACCGAGGCCCTGTCCCTGCGGGCCGGGTACAAGGTCGATGTGAGCGCACCCCAGCGCGGCGACAAGAAACGGCTGGTCGATCGGGCCGAAACCAATGCCCGCGATGCCCTCGCCCGCCGTCAGGCCGAAAGCGCCTCACAGCGCAAGCTGCTGGAAGGGCTGGCGGAGCTGCTCGACCTCGATGCCCCACCGGCACGGATCGAGGTCTATGACAACAGCCATATCGGCGGCACCGATGCGTTCGGCGGCATGATCGTCGCCGGGCCGGAAGGTTTCATCAAGAACAGCTACCGCAAGTTCAACATCCGCTCCGAAGACATTGAGCCGGGCGATGATTACGGCATGATGCGTGAGGTCATGCAGCGCCGCTTCTCCCGCGCCCAGAAGGAAGACCCGGACCGCACCAAGGGGCAATGGCCCGATCTGGTGATCATTGATGGTGGCCTCGGCCAGTTGAATGTGGTGATCGAGACCTTGCAGGAGCTGGGCATCAGCGATCTGCCGCTGGTCAGCGTTGCCAAGGGCCCAGATCGCAATGCGGGGCGTGAGAAGTTCTTCCTGCCCGGTGCCGAGCCGTTCCAGCTGCCGATCAACGATCCGGTGCTGTTCTATGTCCAGCGCCTGCGGGATGAGGCCCACCGCTTTGCCATCGGCACCCATCGCGCGCGTCGGGAGAAGAAGATCAGCGCCTCGCCACTGGATGAAATTCCGGGTATCGGCCCGTCACGCAAGAAGGCACTGCTGCTGCACTTCGGGTCTGCACGCTCGGTCAAACGCGCGGGCCTGAGCGATCTTGAGGCTGTCGAGGGCATCAGCAAGACCGTGGCCAAGAAAATCTACGACCATTTCCACGGCAATCCGGAAGGCTGAAGCCGTCAGTTGCCTGTGCCTGCCCAACGGAACAGCAGGTTTGCAGCCCAGGCGGCGGCGAGGGCAAACAGCACATGCCCGACCAGCGCAACATAGGTAATGCCGGTGAAGCCGAGGAATGGCGGATTGCCGGCCACCAGATGCGCCATGATATACAGCGCGAAGACCCACAGCCCGACACCGTAGAGCGCCGAGGATGGCAGCCAGTGCAGCCATGGCGCTACCTTGCGCATGATCGGTTGCCAGATGAACAGCCAGCCGACCGGATAGGCGATCAGCCCGGCGACATAATGCAGGAAATGCCCGCCGGGACGGTAGGCCTCGCCGAACACTACCTGCCAAGACTGGGTCGCCAGTGGCACCGGTGCGAGGTTGGGGAACCCGGCCATGGGCGACAGGGCCTGCCCGAACAGGTCGAACAGCACAGTGGCAAATGACCCGGCCAGAATGGTGATCAGGATTGTGGTGCTGTTGATGGCCGGAAATACGCTCTCCGCCTTGGCAGGCAGGGCGTCATCAACCGTGGCAGGGGCGGCAGGATCAAGCTCAAGCTCGGTTGGCGGGGTCGTGGACATGGGGGTTTCCTTCATATGGTCCGGCGCTTATTCAGCCTGACTGTGCGGCGTAAAATACCCCTCGGCAAGACACGGGCGCTCACATCGCGGATAGCGGTTTGTGAGTGTGGATTTCGTGAAGTTGCTTAACTTTCGCCTTTTGCTGTTACAATCGGCAATCGAAAGCAGTTCAAACTGTGAATTCCGTACTTTCGGAGCGATCAGAGCCATGCAGAAAACCGGTTCCGTAACCATAGATGCCGAGCTTCTCAAAGCGGCGGAAACGCGCGCGGCGGATCAGGGCCGGTCACTGACCGACTATCTGGAACGGCTGGTAAAGCTGGACCTGGGTCTGATCACCGGCAATGAGGTCGAGGTGATCAATGCCGGGGATGCCGGTGAGTTCGTACCGGACCGGATGCGCGGCGAGACTGCAGAGGAATACGAGGAACGCAAGGCGATGCTGGCAACGCTGCTGAGCGGTGGGGGTAACTGATGACGGCACGATATTACGAAGGTCAGTTTGTGACCTGCAATTTCCCGTACAAGGAAGCACCGACACAGCCTGGTCAGCGGCGCATCGGCTATATCCACTCGGTCGACCGGAAAACCAACCCGGACAGTCCAACCGCGCTTGTGCTCTATACCACCACATCGGATAACTGGATGCGCCAGAACGAAGGACGCGAAGGCTATTTCCAGTTCGATGAAGTGCAGGCCCGCCGCATGGGACAGGACCGCGAGTTCATGATCGAGGCAGTACGGGTTGCCCGCCTGCCTCTGAACCAGACCTTTTTTCCGGAAATCAACAACCGCTCAAATCGCGCGGGCGTAGTCGGCGCAGCCCCCAAGGCCGTGCAGCAGGAAATCACATCGACCCTGATCGATATAGCCAAAAACCGGCCGCACACCATTGACCGTAGCGGCCCACCACTGTCAAAGCCGACCGTGGCGACCGTCAAGACCACTGCGCCAGCAGCCACCGGCCCGCGTTCGGTCGTCGAGACAGGCAGGACGGCCCCATCCGGTCGCCCGGTGCTCGGCCTCAAGAAGTAAATAAGCCAAAAGTTACCGCCTTGGGACTTGTCTCATCAGGCAAAGGCTGGCACATGCTCGGACACGGCATTTTCACCAACCGGAACAACCCGTGGCACATCCGATCTGGACCATTCCGAATATCCTGACCATCTCGCGCATGGTCGCCATCATGCCATTGGCACTGGCGCTGATCTATGGCGGAGCCGCCGGTGCGTGGATTGCCTTCGCGATCTTCTGTGCCATGAGCATCACCGATTTCCTCGACGGCTTCATTGCCCGCCGGTTCAATATGGGTTCGGCCTTCGGGCGGGTTATGGACCCCATCGCCGACAAGGTGGTGATCGGTGTCATGATGCCCCTGCTGATCGGCCTCGACCTGATCAATGGCTGGCACCAGTTGGCGGTCTATCTGATCCTGACCCGGGAGTTTGTCATCTCGGGCCTGCGTGAATATCTGGCCGGCAGCCTGATCATCCATGTGACACAGCTGGCCAAATGGAAAACCACCCTGCAACTGGTTGCCACCGGCGCAATCCTGCTCGCCGCCGCCCTGCCCGTGGTCATCATCCCGGCCCTTGCCCTGCTCTGGATCGCGGCTGGCCTGACCGTGATCACCGGCATCGACTATCTGCGTCAGGCCTGGCCCAAGCTGACGGAAGCAGCATGAGCGACGAGATCACCGGCAACGAGATTACCGTGAGATATTTCGCCTGGGTCCGCAGCCGGTTGAACCGCCCGCAGGACCGGGTGAGCATTCCCGCCACCGGCCTTACGGTTACCGAGCTGCTGGCGCAGCTAAGCACGCTTTCACCCGATCATGCGCAGGTGCTGGACAACCCGGCCGGGCTGAAGGCCGCGATCAACCAGAGCTATGCCGATCCTGATGCCACCATCATGCCCGGTGACGAGGTTGCCCTGTTCCCACCGGTGACCGGGGGCTGAGATGGCGGTTCATGTGCAGAGCGAGGATTTTGACCCGGCAGCGCTGATCGCCGGGCTGACCGCTGGCCGAACCGATATCGGTGGTCTCGCCACCTTCATCGGGCAGGTGCGCGACGAGAACAAGGGCGCGCGGGTCACCAGCCTGACGCTGGAGCATTATCCGGGCATGACCGAGAAGGAACTGGCGCGGATCGAGGCAGAGGCGCGCCAGCGCTGGCCGCTCCATGATGTCGTGATCGTGCATCGCCATGGTCGTCTGATGCCGGGCGACAATATCGTTTTTGTCGGCACCAGCTCCAGCCACCGGCAGGCCGCATTCGAGGCCTGTCAGTTCATTATGGATTACCTGAAGACTGACGCACCGTTCTGGAAGTTGGAAACCACCGCCGATGGCACGGAACACTGGGTCGAAGCGCGACAGAGTGACCGTGACCAGCGCGACCGCTGGCAAAACGACTGATCCTGTCTATACACTCCGCCGCACCCACCACTGATAATTACCCATTCCCGCCATGACCAAGCTGACAGACCATGACTTGCTGATTGCCGGTGCCGGTGCCGCCGGATTGACCATGGCCGTGGCGGCGGTTGATGCCGGGTGGCGCGTCGCCCTGATCGATCCCGGCCCGATGACCGCGAAGCCCCATGAGCACAGTGCGGGCGATGCCAGAACCACCGCGATCATGGCGAGCGGCATCCGGATGCTTGAACGCCTCGGCGTCTGGGACGGGCTCGCCGGGATCAGCGCGCCCTTGCGGCTTCTGGAACTGGTCGATGACAGCGTGCGCCCGCCAATGCGCCAGCGCTTTGACGCCTCGGAAATCGGGCAGGACTGGTTTGCCCAGAATATCCCCAATGACGCGCTGAAAGGTGCCCTGCTGGCCCGGCTCGCCGGATCGGACAAGATTACCATGCTGCCCGGCAACAAGGTGCTGTCGATCAGCAACCGCGGCGATCACATGCTGGTGGCGACCGAGACCGGACGCCTGACCACCCGTCTGCTGGTTGCTGCTGATGGACACAAATCACCCTGTCGCCAGATGCTGCGCCTGTCGGTCTCGGCACGCACGCCACGGGAAACCGCGCTGGTCTTCAACACCGATCACAGCCTCGATCATGACGGCGTGTCCTATGAATTTCATGGCCCACTTACCGGTAATGGCAAGACCGCTCAGGTCACAACCATTCCGCTGCCCGGCAAGCGGTCGGCGATCAATGTGGTCGGCGATCAGGCCACCATCAGCGCTATCATGGATATGGACGCCGCCGCCCGCGCCACCATGGTCGGGCAGGCGACCCGGCAGGTGCTGGGCACGATAACCGAGACCGAAGCACCCAAGTCATTCCCGATCCGCCCGTTTACCGCGCGCCGGTTATCCGCCGAGCGCGCCGTGCTGATCGGCGAGGCCGCCCATGCCCTGCCGCCGATCGGCGCACAGGGGCTGAACACCACGCTGGCGGATATTGCGGTGCTGATCGACCTGATGGGTGATGCTGCCAATGACGATCCGGGGCGCCAACAGGTTACCGACAGCTATGCCCGCCAGCGCCGCGCCGATATCATGGCCCGCAGCAATGCCACGGGCATGCTCTCGGATATGGTGCATCGGGGCAATCCGCTCATCGACCGCTTGCGCCGTGTCGGATTGCAGGCGATCGGCAATATCGGCCCCTTACGCCGCCAACTCATGGCGCGTGGTATGGAACCGGTCGGCAAGGTCCCGCCCCTGATGGCAAAATAGGTTATTCCGCTGCCTGTATGGCAGGGGTATCGAGCGCGCTGACATCAACCCAGCCAGCCAGTTCCCGCTTGGCGAGATGAGCCAGCAGATCAACCGATGGCGCTGACTGGTTCAGGCATGGCACGACCGAGAAATGGGTGCCGCCATGTTCTTCAAAGATATGCTTGGCCTCAATGCCGATCTCCTCGAGCGTCTCGACACAATCGGCGGAGAAGCCGGGGGTAATCACCACCACCCGTTTCACGCCATCCTTGGCCAGTTGCTCGATGGTCTTGTCGGTATAGGGTTGCAGCCATTCCTTCGGCCCAAAACGGGACTGGAAGGTCAGGCGCAGGGTCTTGTCATCCATGCCCATCCTCTCACGCAGCAACCGCGCGGTCTTGGCACAATGGCAGTGATAGGGATCGCCCTGCTCCAGATAGGTTTTCGGCACCCCGTGGAAGGATGAGACAATCACCTCCGGCTGCCAGCCGAGGCTGTCGATATGCGTCTTGAGGGACGCCGCCAGCGCATCGATATAGACCGGATCATCATGATAGGCTGGCATGGTACGCACGGCAGGCTGCCAGCGCATCTTTTTCATCGCCTCGAAGGCCTTGTCATAGGCGGTGGCCATGGTCGAGGCGGAATATTGCGGATAGAGCGCCATCAGCACGATACGATCACAGCCCTGATCCTTCAGCGCATTGAGGCGGCTGGCAATCGACGGGTTGCCATAGCGCATCCCCCAATCAACCACCACGTTATCGCCCAGTACCTGCAGGCGGGCCGCCAGCGCCTCGGTCTGCTCACGGGTGATCCGGCGCAGCGGGCTCTCATCGGTTTCCCGGTCCCAGATCGAAGCATAAGCCTCACCGCTCTTGCTCGGGCGAGTGGTCAGGATGACCAGATTAAGGAACGGCTTCCACAGCCACATCGGTGCTTCAATCACCCGCGGATCGCTCAGGAACTCACCCAGATAGCGGCGCATGGGCCAGTAACCCGTACCATCGGGCGTGCCGAGATTGATCAGCAGCACACCGGTTTTCGGCGACGGCAGTTTCGGATGGTCGGGGGGTAATTGATGGTGGCGATAATCGGACATTTTCATCGGCTATTCCGGATAGTATGGCGATACCAAGTTCGGCTTGGCCTATATATGGCGGGCGACAGCAGCTTTGGCCAGCAAGGAAGGCAGGAATGTCAGGCTGTCACTTTCGCACCAACCTGATACACTATCCTACGCAAGGGGCAATAATTCGGATCAGACAATTCCATGCGGCTTTCCATTATCGGCGGCGGCCAGATCGGCACATCCGTTGCGCGTGCAGCGGCACGGAGCGGCAAATATCGCGATATCAGCATCAGCGAACCTGATGACGATGCCCGCAAGGTATTGAAAGAACTGCTCGCCCAGGACCCGGCCACCAAGCGTATCGAGGTTACCGACAGCAACAAAAAAGCCGCCAATCGCGCGGATATTGTCGTGCTTGCCACCCCGATCGACCAGTTCGCCCCGGTTACACACGAAATCGCCGACAGCCTGAAATCCGGTGTCGCCATCACCGATGTTGGCTCGATCAAACAGCAATCGGCAGCGGCTATCCTCGACAATCTGCCCAAGGGCATGGCCGGTCGCTATGTTCCCGCCCACCCGACAGTTGGTGCCGAGGGCAGCGGCCCCAAGACCAGCAAACCTGACATGTTTGATGGCGGCACGATCATTGTCGATACCTCGACAGCCGATGCCAGTGCAGCCACAGCGATCACGCAACTCTGGGAAGATGTCGGCGGCAAACCGCTCGGCCTAACCGCCGGACAGCATGACAAGCTTTACGGCACCACCTCCCATCTGCAGCACCTCGTTGCCTTTGCCGCGACCCGCGCCCTGCCGTCCGAGAGCACCAAACTGTCGGAAGACCAGCGCAGCCTGTACCAGATGACCCGCATCGCCGACGCCAACAAGGAAATGTGGCTGCCGATCTTCGAGGGCAACAAATCGGCGATCGTTGAGAGCGGTGCTGCCTATATGGACCGGCTGACCAGCATCAAACAGGCCCTGCAATCGGGTGATCGTGAGGGACTAACCGCAATCCTGACCAAGGCCCATGACTTCGCCAAAGGCTTTCAGGCACCGGAAGACGACGCGGTACTGGTCGCAGCCCGTGACACCATGCGGGCACCCTCGGACAAGGCCGGTGATGGCCTCGGCCTGCCCATGGTGCTGGCCAATGTCACCGCCCTTAATGCGCAACGTGTTGAAGGCGAGATCAAGCAGCCGCTGGCTCCACTGGCCAATCGCAGCCTGAAAGAGGCAAGCCGCCTGACCCAGCTGCCACCGGCGCAATCGGCCGATTTCCTGCTCGCCAACCGGGGGGCCGTATTGAAAGCGATCAGCGGCTTTGAAGTGGGGTTTGCCAATAACCTGTCATCGGTGATTCAGTCCGATCCAACCGCCCAGACCGCGATGATTACCGAAGCGCGACAGAAACGCCGCGGCGTTACCCTGCCCGACCGCCCGGTCATCGTAGCGGACAACAAGCCCGTCGCACGGGATGTGCCACAGGCCAAACCGCGCTACGGCAACCACAGCGCCTGATAACAACAATTACATCAGCCCCAGCTGCTGCAATTCGGCGATCATGTCGGGTGGCAGATCATCGCCCTTGCCGGTATCGAGGGCCGCCAGATCAGGCGGTGCATCCGCCGGTTTCAGATAACGCCAGCCCTGCATGTGCTTACGCTGCAGCGGCTTCACCGGCACGAGCTCCGGCGACATGATGATCCGGCACCAGGTCTTGCCTTCCTCATCGGTTTCCAGCGGCAGATCAAGGATCGACTGGCGGATACAGAGCGAGCGCTGGATGATCCAGTAGATCGATCCCTGCCCATCAACGATCTCGTCGGCACGGGTCGGACGGCGGCGGGTGAAAGTCCAGACCGCGTCCTGCCCCTTGTGCCGGAACCGGCGCGGCTCCTGAACCTCACGCAGATGCTCAACCGATTGGATACCGACAGCAGTACGCAGAATATTGACGGCCATAACCAGTCCTGATGTTCCGTAAACCCGGTGTTCGTGATCAGCTTGCACGCTTGGCGAGCATCGCCTGCCCGACCTTCGACTGGTTATCGCGACCGATCACGCGGCAGATCCAGTCACCGATATCGACCAGCGCATCGAGATCAACCCCGGTCTTATAGCTCATACCTTGCAGCATATAGACCACGTCCTCGGTCGCCACATTGCCACCGGCACCCGGCGCATAGGGGCAGCCACCCAGCCCGGCAACACTGGCATCGAAGATACGTACACCCTGATCGAGTGAGGCAGCGATATTGGCCAGCGCCTGACCATAGGTATCGTGATAATGCCCGGCGAGCGCCACATCCGGTCCGACCGCATCGGCCACCGCCGTCAGCATCGGCACGACCGAACCTGGCGTGCCAACCCCGATGGTATCGCCAAGCGACAACTCGCGGATGCCGAGCCCTGCCATCCGCTCGGCTACATCGGCAACCGCCTTCGGCTCGATAAAGCCCTCATAGGGGCAGCCAACCACACAGGAGACATAGCCGCGCACGGTCATGCCGGCGGCCTGTGCCGCCGCAACGACCGGGCTGACCCGCTCGAAACTCTCATTGATGGAACAGTTGATATTACGCTGTGAGAAGCTCTCGGATGCTGACAGGAAAATGGCGACCGTGCTGACATTCGCCGCCTTCGCCGCTTCCAGCCCGCGCTCATTGGGCACCAGTGCATGATAATCGACACCGTCACGGCGCTTGATGTTGGCAAAGACCTCGGCACTGCCCGCCATCTGCGGCACCCATTTGGGTGAGACGAACGACCCTACCTCAACCACGGGCAATCCGGCATCGGCGAGGCGCTCGACCAGCGTTACCTTGGTCGCCACCTCAACCGGCTTCGGTTCATTCTGCAGCCCGTCACGCGGGCCAACCTCAACGATGGTGATTTTGTCTGTCATGGTCATTTGCATATAGCGCAGCCACAGCCGGTGCAAGACCTGCGGACCGCACAAAAGCAATCGGCCGCCACATTGCTGTGACGGCCGATCGCAGAAATCATGTTGTTCCGGCTTACATGCCGAGGCGGCGCTCAGCTTTTACCAGACGTGGCGGGTTTTCACCGGTTTGCGCAGCGATTGGCAGGCCATCATCATTGGCCGGACCACTGCGGCCATTGCGACCACGACGGTTCGGGAACTGATAGGTCGTTCCTTCATCACCGCTGTTTTTCTTGCCATCCAGACGACGCTCGAGGTGATCAAGGCGCTCCTTGACCTCGGCAGTGATGCCGCCGGTGTAGAAGTCGTCATCAAGGTCCATCTCGCCCTTGCGTGGCGCCAGATAGTTGCCGCCATCGGGTTGCTGGCCAAGGCCTTGCAGCCACTCGGTGTCGATTTTGGTAAAGCCCTTGGTCTTGCGGTTGTCGTCGAGGACAAAGGCAAAGTGCTCAAGATAATCGATCGAGTGCTTGTCATAGGCCTTACGGCGCCAGTCCTTGGAGAACCACTGATCGAACACGGCGCGCTGTGCCTTGCCGTTTTTGATCGCCTCAGGGTCTTTCTGGAGCATATGAACCATGGCCATGGCTTCATCGCCATGCTCGCTCTGGGCGTGCGATTGCAGAACCTCAGGGTGACCGGCATCGGCCAGCTCAGCAGCAACGCGCAGTGAGTTGGCTTCGGCGTCGGCTTCCATTGCCCGCATCATCCAGATGTTGTCGGCAGGGCTGAAGTCCAGCTTGGTGTGATAGCCGTTCTTGAACTGCCATGCGTGACGCAGTTCGTGGGCCAGCGTGGCAATCGCGCGACCGTCATCAACCTTCGGGTTGACGGCAACCAGATTCTCGCTCGGTGAGTAGTAACCGTAAACGCCGGCCTGCTGGTCGATCGCGAACTTGACGCCCATCTCCTCAGCCATATCGATCAGGGCACGACCGGACTCACTCTTGCGCATGATAGTCATGTAGTGATTGATCGCCTGAACCGCATCTTCCTGGCTCATCGGCTGCTCTGGCTGCTGACCTTTAGGCACTGAGCGACCGCCCATGCTGCCATCTTTGCCTTCGCCCTTCGGATTGCCCGAGAAGTTTGAAACTGGCGCATTCTTGCGACCATCTGCGCCGTACTCTTCCCAGACGACCAGTGGTTGCTTGTCAGTTTTTTGCTTTTTCGCGACAGCCGGACCATCGCGGTAGCCTTCCAGCTTAGCAGTAATGCCGCCCCATCCCTCGTGGCGACGAGCCTCTTCCTTGCGTTTCGCTGCTGCTTCTTTTTCAGCTTCAGCCGCGATATCGAGAAGTGCGCGTAAGTTTGCCATATTACCCTCTAAGTGTCTCATAACGGTGTGGACCATCAGGTCCGGGGAAATGGCGACGAATGTATTGCGGCGGGGGAGCGCCGTATTAGGTTACTCGGTTGGATTACCGCATGCCGGTCTCCATCATGAGCGATGCATCCTCCATAAGACGCTGATCGGGTGAGCAGCGCATCTGACCATCCTCCAGAATCAGCAGACGCCGGGAAACCAGCTCTCTGCCGCTGATAAAGCAGGCATAAATCTCGAAAGCATTCTCGAAGTCGGCACTGGCATGGACCCGCAGGGGACGCAGCACCTGACCCAGAATCATTTTCTTCTCATCGCTGAGGTCGGCAGCGGCGGGAATATCCTCAACGCGCTCAACCAGAAACTGCGGCTGGTTCTTGTGCCAGACAAAGCTGGTGAAGAACCGGGCGTAATCAGCGACGGTCTTGATATCGAGCTGCAGCGGGGCCGCAGCATTGGCAGCCAGTATCGGCGCTGCCGTGTAATCCAGCACAAACACCTGATGGCGGCGGCGCAGGACATATTTGGTAATCGCCGGGATCGTCGCGCTGTCGCGGCATGCATAGAGCAGCATGTCGGCATAGAACGGCAGCGGTGCCCAGGTCAGGGTTGTGGTGGCGCGGGGCAGTGGACGAGGCTCGAACTGTCGATTGATCTGGCGCAGCACAGCGCGGGCCGTATCAGGCTCCAGCGGGCGCATCTGCAGATTTCGTGCTGACAGTATCGTCATAGATCCCCAAGGTCATCGCATGGCGCGACGTCTAACATTCACTCCGACGTCCTCTTGTCGTACAACAAGCAGACATCAACCTGGCGACGTTAGCTGGCCTGTCCCGGGGGAGCGGGTGACGAGGAAGAACTGATCTCGTCAATCGACCTTATTAAATTGTGCAAACAGGTTACGAAAACGTCAAAGCGAGAAAAATATTGAAACTCAACCGCTTAGTAAAAAAATACGAAAGTCGGGTGCGTTATATACCTGCTACACAATTATTCGTGTTGCAGGTAGTTTTCACGCTATTGGTTTCACTGTTCCCGATATCGGCATTGGCACAAATTTCCAATGCAGACGCAAAAACCGAACCGCTGGAGAGCAGTTCCGGCACGATCATCGACCGCGACGAGACAACTGCAACCATGCGTGTTGATCGCAGCCGGACCAGCATGATCTTCACCGCGCCCAAGGCTGCCAACAGTACCGTGCTGAACCCCGTCCATGATGGCAAAGCCATGAGCCTGCTCTCGAAGATGGATGTCGGCAGTCACGTAACCGTCTACTGGCGTCCCGAGCGGGGCTTGCGCGTGCCGGTCGGCTTTGACCTCGTGCTACCCGAGGCGGCAGCCGATATGGCGGCACAGCCGATCATTGCCGATACCAGTCTGGTGCCGCGGGAATTGCTGACCGAGCGCGGCGGCTATTTCGACCTGCTCGAACGGCAGGGTGAGCAGGTGCTGATCTATGACCGTCTGGCCAATACGGTCAGCGGTGACCGGGATCTGTACCGCATGTATGCCGATGGCAGGCTGCCATTCTGCCTGACCTGCTTCATCTCGCCCCGTCCGCGGGCGCGGCTGGGCAATCCTGCATGGCACCCGACCGGGGCTTATGTGATCTTTCAGCAGGCCAATGACAACGCAACCAGCGATCCGACCAACGGCCTCGACTGGGGTATCAACAACGATCTCTGGTCCCTGCGACTGGAGGACAAGAGCCTGAACCGGATTGTCAGTTCCGAACCGGGGCATGGTGCTGCCTATCCGAATTTTCGTGGCAACCAGATCATCTATGCCGAACGCAGCCCGCCCGATACCGGTACCAGCGGACGGCGCACGCTGATCGCCTCGCTGGCTGGCGATGATCCGTGGGATGGCTGGCAGCTCCGCACCATTAACTTCAACCACGACAAACCTATCACCGTCCGCAACAACAATTCGGAAGCAGCCCAGCGTCGGATTATCCCCTATTTCAATAGCGGGCAAATACTGGAGGCATCGGCTGACGAGCATGAAGATGTGATCGACGGCATCTTCACCCGTGGTGCCGGTCGAACCATCCGCAATGAGCTGGTATTGCGCAATCAACCGGGTGCGGAAGGGCATGCGACCTATGGTCAGGCCATTGGCCCGGCACTCAATGACCGGCAGCAACGATTGACCGTCTACACCAGTTCGCGGGCCATTGCAGACCGTCAGATCAGCAATCGACCGGAGAACACGCCGACCGATCTTTTCGTCCGGGTTGGCAATAGCGGCGAAACCTACCAACTGACCACAAACGGCCTGCGCAGCCGGCAGAGCGGTGATACCTATCAGGTGATTGATCTTGGCTGGACCAATGACCGGCAATGGCTGTTCGCCGCCATCGGGGCCAAGAACAGCATCACCGGACGGGAGCGGGAAACCGAAATCTGGCGCTTTGACATCAGTGCGCTCAGGCAGATGCAGGCCGCCTCACAACAACCGGTTCAGCCTGCCAACTGACGCCCGATAATCAGCTTCTGGATATCGCTGGTGCCTTCATATATCTGGCAGACCCGGACGTCGCGATAGATGCGCTCAACCGGGAAGTCCTCGAGATAGCCATAGCCACCATGTATCTGGATGGCGTCAGAACACACCTTCTCCGCCATTTCCGAGGCGAACAGCTTGGCCATTGCCGCCTCTTTCAGACAGGGCTGCCCCGCATCCTTCATGGCCGCCGCATGGAGCACGAGCTGGCGCGCGGCCTCGACCTGCGTTGCCATATCCGCCAGCCGGAAATTGACCGCTTGATGATCGAAGATCGGCTTGCCGAAGCTTTCACGCTCACGGGCATAGGTCAGCGCATGATCCAGCGCCGAGCGCGCCATACCCACCGATTGCGCGGCAATACCGATCCGACCGCTTTCGAGATTGGCAAGGGCGATCCGGTAGCCCTCGCCCTCTTCGCCGAGCATCATGTCCGGCGTGACCCGGCAGTCATTGAAACTGATCTGCGCGGTATCGGAGGCATGTTGCCCCAGCTTGCGTTCGATCCGGGTTACCTCATAGCCCTCGGCATTTGTCGGCACGAGAAAGGCACTGATACCGCGTTTGCCCGCTTCTGGATCAGTGACGGCAAAGACCAGTGCAATATCGCCGTTCTTGCCGGTGGAGATAAACTGCTTGGCCCCGTTCAGCACCCAGTGATTGCCGTCGCGGCGGGCGCGGGTTTTGAGCGCCGATGCATCGGACCCGGCCTGTGGTTCGGTAAGGCAGAAGCAGCCGACCATCTCACCCCGCGCCATGGGTTTGAGGAACTGTTCCTTCTGGTCCGGTGTGCCGTTCTTGACCAGCGCCGCACAGCAGGGCGAGTTGTGCACGCTCATGACGGTTGAGGTCGCGCCGTCACCGGCGGCAATTTCCTCCAGCGCCAGCGCATAGGATACGGCATCAGCACCGACGCCATCCCATTCCTCCGGCACCATCATGCCGAGGAAGCCAAGCTCGGCCATCTGCGCCAGCGCCTCGCGCGGATAGGTATGGTTGCGGTCCCATTCAGCGGCATTGGGCGCCAGCTGCTCGGTGGCAAACTGCCGGGCGGTATCCCGGATCAGCACCTGATCTTCACTCAGAATCATTTCCCTACCCCTGTCATTTCCAGCGCTGCCATTTCCAGCCCTGACATTATTGTTCTCTGATCACCAAGGCAGAACCGTTCCATCGTAATTGAGGAATATGCCGTTCTGGTTCAGCTCCAGCGTACTCAGCACCTTGCACAGCCCGGCGGTCGATTGCGCGACGGTCAGCGGCGCGGCACCGCCGCCCATATCCGTTTGCACCCAGCCCGGATGCAGTGTGACACAGGTGAAGCCCTCGGTTGCCAGATCACGGCTGAGGCTGCGCCAGACGGCATTGGTCGCGGCCTTGGAGCTGCGATACATATAGCTGCCGCCACTGGTGTTATCGGCGATTGAGCCCATCTTGCTCGAAACCACCGCAAGACGACGCATGTCCCCGGCCCGCAGGTTTGGCAACAGCGCCCGGCTGACCATCAGCGGCGCCACCGTATTCACCGACAATTCTTCAAGCCATGCTTCCGGCGTTACCGTGTCGAGAGTGTTCTTCGGATAGTTATAGACACCCGCATTATTGACCAGCAGGTCGATCGCCCGACCGGCCAATGCCGCGACCATCGCCTCGATTGAGGCTGGATCGGTCACGTCCAGATCGATCACGGTCACCCGCTCACCGAGCGTGGCAAGATCAGTTGCCGTGGCATCGCGACCGGCGGCAATAACGTCCCAGCCATTCTCAAGGAAACGCTCGACGAGACCGCGACCGATGCCACGCTTGGCACCGGTAATCATCACTGTGGGCATAAGAACTGGTCCTGATTGTTGGGATTAGTGGACACGCTCAATGAACACGCTCAATGGCAATAGCGGTTGCCTCACCGCCACCGATACAGAGCGAGGCAACACCGCGCTTCATGTCATATTTCTTCAGGGCATTGAGCAGGGTGACAATGATCCGGGCACCGGATGCACCGACCGGGTGGCCGAGGGCACAGGCACCGCCATGGACATTCACCTTGTCATGGGGCAGGTCGAGATCGCGCATCGCCGCCATGGTAACCACGGCAAAGGCCTCATTGATCTCAAAAAGATCGACATCGCCTGTCGACCAGCCGGTTTTCTCAAACAGCTTTTCCATCGCGCCGATCGGCGCCGTGGTGAACCATGCCGGGGCCTGGGCATGGGTGCTGTGTCCATGAATTTCCGCGAGGATCGTGGCTCCCCTCTTTTCCGCTACCGACCGGCGCATCAGCACCAGTGCCGCCGCGCCATCGGAAATCGAGCTGGAATTGGCCGCCGTTACCGTGCCGTCCTTATCAAAGGCCGGGCGGAGGGTCGGGATCTTGTCGGGATTGGCCTTCAGCGGTTGTTCGTCATGCTCGACCACCGTATCGCCCTTGCGACCCTTGACGGTTACCGGCACGATTTCCGCCGCCGCCGTACCGTCCTCGCTCGCCTGTCTGGCGCGTTTCAGTGAGGTAATGGCGAACTCGTCCTGTGCCTCGCGGGTGAACTGATAGTGCCGGGCGGTTTCCTCGGCAAAGGTACCCATCAGCCGACCGGGCTTGTAGGCGTCCTCAAGACCATCAAGGAACATATGGTCATAAACCTGCCCATGCCCCATGCGATAACCGCCACGGGCACGGTCGAGCAGATAGGGCGCATTGGTCATGCTCTCAAAGCCACCGGCAATGGCAATGTCGTTGGTACCGGCCAGAATGGCGTCATGGGCCATCATGGTCGCCTTCATGCCCGAGCCGCACATCTTGTTGATCGTGGTGCAGCCGACCGCTTCCGGGATACCGGCGCCGAGGGAGGCCTGACGTGCCGGTGCCTGCCCCATACCAGCGGGCAGGACGCAACCCATGATCACATCATTGATGTCCTCGCCGGTAACCGCGGCACGCTTCATCGCCTCGCGGATGGCATCGCTGCCAAGTGCCGGTGCCTTAACGTCGGCGAGATCACCCTGAAACCCACCCATTGGTGTCCGGGCAGCCCCGACGATCACCACCGGATCACTGTTCCTGTTCGACATGACGAGCACTCCCTGTTGCGTTGTTTCTTGTTCTTCGTGTTCCCCGAAACATAGGTGGTGGTCTGGACAAGATCAAAGAAGTATCCAGGCCGCCAATCCGAGGAAGGTAAAAAAGCCAACAATATCAGTAACGGTGGTCAGAAAGACCGAGGATGCCACCGCCGGATCGGCCCCGAATTTGTCGAGGGCGAGCGGGATCATGACCCCGGACAGCCCGGCGACCGCAAGGGTGGCAATCATCGCCATGGCGATCACCGCACCGAGCATCGGATTACCGAACCAGACCGAGGCGACAATGCCGCTGACCACGGCAAAGATTATGCCGTTCAGACTGGCAACAAGGGTTTCCTTGGCAATCACACGCCAGGCGGTATTGGCCGACAGCTCGTTCATCGCCAGCGCGCGCACGGCAACCGTCAGTGTCTGGGTACCGGCATTGCCACCCATACTGGCAACGATCGGCATCAGCACCGCCAGCGCTACGATCTGATCAATCGTGCCCTCAAAGACCCCGATCACCATCGATGCCAGCACGGCCGTCAGCAGGTTGAGCGCCAGCCAGACAAAGCGTGATTTCAGGGTCTTGAAGGTATCGGTATAAATATCGCTCTCGGCGGAGACACCGGCAAGGCGCAGAATATCTTCCTCGGCCTCTTCATCGATAACGTCGACGATGTCATCGAAGGTGATCATCCCGAGCAACCGGCTGTTCTCATCCACCACCGGAACAGAGACGAGGGAGTAGCGTCGGAAGACATCAGCCACCGCCTCCTGATCCATCTCAGCCGGGATCGGATGGATGTCGGTTTCCTGAATTTCCTCAAGCTTGGTCGAGCGACGGGTGCGGACAAGGCGGCTCAAATTGACCGCACCGACAACCCGGTGCAGCGGGTCGACCACATAGACAACGTAAAAATGCTCGGGCAGCTGGTCAGCAGCCGCCCGCATATAGTCAACGGTTTTGCCAACCGTCCAGAACTGGGGCAGCGCCACAACCTCGCGCTGGATCAGACGACCCGCGCTCTCTTCCGGGAAAGTCAGGCCCTGCTCGACCTGTGCGCGGAGCTGGGATGACAGCTTGGCGAGAATTTCCTGCTGACGTTCCTCGTCAAGGTCCTCGACCAGCTCGATGGCGTCATCACTGTCGAGTTCAGTTACCGTCCGGGCGATTTCCTCGGGCGGCAGATAGTCGAGCACCTCATCCCGGATCGAGGGACGCAGGTGGACAAACACCTCGGCGTCAATACCGGTGGGCAGCAGACAATCAACCAGCTGACGGCGATATTCGGGATCGATCTGCTCGATGAGGTCAGCCTCATCGGCGTCGTGCAGATCATCAACCAGCGCACGGACATTGTCGAGCTCGCCCTCGTCAAGCCAGTCGACAACCTTGCCGACCGCTTCCGAGTCAAGCCCGTACTCATTGCTCTCGCCAGCCTCTTCCGCCTCCTCGACGGCTTGCGGCCGGGGTGTTTTTGTATCGAGTTCGGCCATGACGCCGTCTCTTTTCCGGTTGCGGGTGATGCGGCCACCATATGACCGCATCAGTGAGGATTTGTCAGCCCGGTTTATACACCAAACAGAACCGGTTGGTTAGCACCGTCGTGATCGCGCTGCTGGGCATCGACGGTGGCCAGTGCTGTCACGTTCAGGATGCTGCGTGCCGTGGCCGAGCTGGTCAGAATATGCGCAGGCTTGTCGACCCCGAGCAAGAGCGGACCGACCGGCTGGGCATCCGCCAGACACTTGACCAGATTATAGGCGATATTGGCCGCATCCAGATTGGGCATAACCAACAGATTGGCCTGTCCGGTCAGGCGTGAATTCGGGAATGCGGTCGCGCGCAATTCCTCGTTCAGCGCGATATCAGCATGCATTTCGCCCTCGACTTCCAGTTCGGGGGCAAGCACTTCGAGCATTTCACGCGCCTGCTGCATCTTCGCAACCGATGGCCCCTTGCGGGAGCCGAAATTGGAGTAGGACAGCAGCGCCACCTTCGGTTCGATACCGAACCGCCGCACTGCTTCCGCAGCCTCGATGGTCATCTCGGCAATCTGTTCGGCGGTCGGGTCCTCATTGATATGGGTATCGCACATAAAAAAGGTGCCAGACCCGGTCACCAGCACGCTGAGTGCCGCCGGGATGGTCTGCCCGGCGCGCAGGCCGATCACCGATTTCACATCGCTGAGGCGATAGCTGTAGCCGCCCTTGGTGCCGCAGATCAGGGCATCGGCCTCACCCAGATGCACCATCAGCGCGCCGATGACCGTGGTATTGGTACGGACAATCTCGCGGGCCCGGCGCGGGGTGATACCCCGGCGCTCCATCAACTTGTGATACTGCGCGGAGTAGTCAGGGAAGCGCGGATCATCCTCGGGATCGACCAGCTCGTAATGCTTGCCTTCCTGAATGCGCAGATTGAGCCGCTTGATCCGGCTCTCGACCACGCCACGCCGACCGATCAGCACCGGATAGGCGAGGCCGTCATCGCTCACCTGCTGCACCGCGCGCAGCACGCGCATGTCCTCGCCCTCGGCATAGGCAACGCGCTTGGCATTCTGCTTGGCCCGAGAGAAGACGGGGGTCATCACCAGACCGGATTTGAACATAAACCGGTTCAGTTCATTCTCGTAATCGGCGAAATCCTCCACCGGTCGGGTGGCGACACCGCTCTCCATCGCCGCCTTGGCAACGGCCAGGGCAATACGGCCAACCAGACGCGGGTCAAACGGTTTCGGGATCAGGTATTCGGGGCCAAAGGACATGGCCTCGTCACCATAGGCGGCAGCCACCGCCTCGCTGGCCTCGACCATGGCGAGATTGGCAATCGCCTCGACGCAGGCGAGTTTCATCGCCTCGTTGATCTCGGTCGCACCCACATCGAGGGCACCACGGAAGATGAACGGGAAGCATAGGACGTTGTTCACCTGATTGGCGAAATCGGTACGACCGGTGGCGATATAGGCATCGTCACGAACCGCACGCACCTCATCGGGCATGATCTCCGGCGTCGGGTTGGCGAGCGCCATGATCAACGGCTCACCGGCCATGGTGCTGACAAACTCCGGTTTCAGTACGCCGGGCGCGGAAACGCCGAGGAACACATCGGCCCCGACAATCGCCTCACCGAGGGTGCGCTCGGGAATATCGCGGGCAAAACGCGCCTGTTTCTCATGCAACTGATTGGCACGTCCGCTGTGCAGCACGCCGTCAATATCGGTTGCGGTGATGTTCTCGGGCTTGATGCCCATATCGACGAGCAGGTTCAGGCAGGCAATCGCCGCCGCACCGGCACCGGAGGTCACGACCTTGACCGTACCGAGATCACGCTTGGTCAGGCGCGACCAGTTGAGGACGGCAGAGCTGACGATGATCGCGGTGCCATGCTGGTCATCATGGAACACCGGGATATTCATCCGTTCGCGCAGGCGCTCCTCGATGATGAAGCATTCCGGCGCCTTGATATCCTCGAGATTGATGGCACCGAAGCTTGGCTCAAGTGCGGCAACGATATCGCAGAACCGGTCGGGATCGTTGGCATCCACCTCGATGTCGATGGCGTCGATGCCGGCGAATTTCTTGAACAGAACCGCCTTGCCTTCCATCACCGGCTTGGACGCCAGCGGGCCGATATTGCCGAGGCCGAGCACCGCCGTACCATTGGTGATTACCGCGACGAGATTGCCGCGCGTGGTGTATTGGCTGGCATTTTTGGGGTCCTTGACGATCTCCTCACAGGCTGCGGCAACACCGGGCGAATAGGCCAGCGCCAGATCACTCTGGTTGCCCAGTGGTTTGGTCGGCTGCAGGGCTATTTTGCCCGCTGGCCGTGCACGGTGATACTCAAGCGCTGCATCTCTCAGCTTGTCGCCCATAATGCCTCCCGGTGCATTGGCGGTGGCCCACCAATGCCGAACTGTTGATTTTTACGCGATAAAAATGAGTTGGTGCGTAGGTTGTGCCTGCTTTTTGGCCATAATAAAAGCCCGCTTACAAGCGGGCTTGGGCACAAATCGGTTATGCAAATTGCACAACAGTCGAAAAAGCGCGGTTTTCCAATAAAACCAGCGACTTGAATATTTTTACCGGTAAATGTCCGAAAAAAGATGGTGCGGTCGAGAAGACTTGAACTTCCACGGGCGCAATGCCCACAGCGACCTCAACGCTGCGCGTCTACCAATTCCGCCACGACCGCACGTGCCACAGGATGAGCAATCATCCTTGGTAGGCGGCGTTCCTAACAAATGCTGTTATAGGAATCAAGCTAGCTTACGTGTCATAACACACTAAATAATCATTCTCCCCCGCAACAGGTCGGCAAAACATGACGTTCCAGCAACCAGCACCGGCAGAAAACCTGAGATTTTCCGGTTCACCGCCGGTAATCGACTGGCAGATCAGCGACCGTCCCGTCGCCTATCCCGAGGCGGTGCAGCAGATGGAAGAACATGTGGCGGCGATGATTGCTGGTACTGCCGGTGACCGGATATGGCTGCTCGAGCATCCGCCGCTCTATACCGCCGGAACCAGTGCCGATGAGGCCGATCTGCTCGACACCCGGTTTCCGGTGTTCCCGACCGGTCGCGGCGGGCAATACACCTATCACGGCCCCGGCCAGCGGGTCGTCTATGCCATGATTGACCTCAAGCAACGGCGTACCGATCTGCGCTGGTATATCAACCGGCTCGAACAATGGGTGATCGACACGCTGGGATCATTCAACGTCATCGGCGAACGGCGCGAGGGCCGTGTCGGCATCTGGGTCGACAAGAGCCGCTATGGCGAGGCCATGGGGCGGGAGGACAAGATTGCGGCCATCGGTGTGCGGGTTCGCAAATGGGTGGCATTCCACGGCATTTCGATCAATGTCGATCCCGATCTGGAGCATTTCGGCGGCATTGTTCCCTGCGGTATTCGCGGTCATGGCGTCACCTCGCTGACCGCGCTTGGCCTGCCGGTGACCATGGAAGATCTGGATGCCGCGCTGATGGCGCATTTCCCGGAAGATTTGCGCCCTCATACCGCGTGATTGCATCCCGTGCCGACACCGCCCGTTATCGACCAACGCCTGCTTGACGCCCTGCCCGATCTGGAGCGCTACGCCGCCGCATCGACGGCTTTTTCCCATGTGGTCAGCATCGACAGTGGACTGGTCGGTCCTCATGTGGTGATCAGCGCCCTTACCCATGGCAATGAGGTGGCGGGTGCCATCGCCCTCGACCGGCTGATCCGGGAAAACCCGGCAATTTCCCATGGCCGCCTGTCACTGTGCTTCGTCAATTACCGCGCCTATGCCCAGCTCGACCCGGCAGCGCCGTTCGGCAACCGGTTCCTGCAGCGCGACATGAACCGGGTCTGGCACGGATCGCTGGCCAGCGATCCGACCGATGCCTGGGAAGTAAGGCGCGCGCGGGAATTGCTGCCACTGATCCAGAGCAGCGATTTCCTGCTCGACCTGCACACGATGCCGAGGAAGGCACCGCCGCTCGCCCTGATCGGTCCCGCCGCCCGCCACCGCGATCTGGCCCGCGCCATGGGCTGGCCCAAATGGGTGATGATCGATCCCGGCCATGCCGACGGCAAACGCCTCACCGATTATCATCATTTCAGTGATCCCGACCGCTATGCCAGCGCCATGCTGATCGAATGCGGCTATCACTTCGATCTGCGCACCGCCGATATTGCCTATCGCGCCTGCCGCCATCTGCTGAAGACCCTGCATATGCTCGACAGTCCGGCGCGGGTCTCCCCGGACCCGGCACGGATCATCACCGTGACCCACAGCCTCGTCCCGACCACGGCAGCGGAATTCTCCTTCGAGCGCCGGTTTGACGGGCTGCAGGTGATCGAAAAGGCAGGCACGCTGATCGCCCGTGATGGCAGCATCGAGATACGCACGCCCTATGATGATTGTGTCCTGCTGATGCCCGCCCTGCTGCCGAGCGACGGCGCAACTGCGCTCCGCCTTGGCCGGGCAAAGGAATTTCCGGATCAGTGAAACCTAGCAGGTGGGCAGGATTCTGAAGCCGGTTTCGGGCGCATCACAGCTTTGTTCGACCATACGGTCGACCTTGGCGACACTCGGCCCGGCCTGACAATCGGTCAGCATCCGGTCAAGCAGGCTGTCATCGGCGGAAAACACCGCTTCAACCGAGCCATCAAGGCGGTTGCGCACCCAGCCGTCAATGCCAAGCTGCCGCGCCCGCTGTTCGGTCCAGGCACGATAGCCGACACCTTGAACCCGACCGTAAATTGATACCCGCACAGTTTTGCTCACGTTTCTATACCCGTGTTTGTTGGCCACGATAGCGCGGCTACATGTTGTTATTTGATCAAAGCTGTTTGGCCTGAACGACCTTCCCGAGGCATAATATTATCGAATTTGATCATCAGCGCCAGAATAGTTGTAATGATAATGTTTAACTGCGGAAAGCGTCATCCGGTTCCCGGCCTTCCTCACATCAGATGGGGTTTTCTGTCGCTGGCGGCAATGCTGGTTCTGGCCGCTGTTTTGCTGGCCGTCACCCCGGCCCCGGCCGAGGCAGCAGACACCCGCACCACGTGGCGTCCCCCGCCAACTCTGGGGATGCAGGACAATGTCCTGTACATGAAACGGGTCGGTGACTGGCAGGTCACATGCTATCGCCGTACCTTTGTCCTGCCGCTGAATGATGCCTGCGAGTTGCGCCTGCATGAGCGGCAATATGTGACCGGGCACCAGAAGCCGGTTTTCGTTTTCGATCTGGTGATCGAGGTGGCGGAGCCGAGCGACTCAGGCAGCCAAAACAACCGCAAGCCGCGCAATGATCTGGGCGACCTCTATGATTTCAACATCATGCTGGACGCCACGCCGACCCCGACCTGGGCCGATGCCACGATCCGCACCAAGGCATTCCAGATGAAGATCGAGGATGTCTGTCTGGTCGGCCCCTGTATCCTCAGGCATCAGGCCGCAGAGCGCCTGATCAACGAATTCGTCGATGCCGCCGGAACAACGGCAATCATCAGTTTCCGGGATGCCCCGCTGACCGATTCCTATGCCAAGCGCCGTATCGGCGTGCCACTGGATGAGTTCGATCAGGCGCTATCCCTGCTGATTGAACAAACCCAACATTACCGGGGCTATTGATGACTGCTGTTCCAGCCCATCGCCCTGATCTGATCCGCTACACGTTCCGGCCCTGCCCATGATTGCCCTTCTGTTACTCATTATCCTGCTTGGTATTACCCTGTTTCTGGCGCGGGAAAGGCTGCAGAAGTCACCGTTCCGCGAGAACTGGTTCTTGTCATGGGGCACGACCATCGAGGCCCCGGCGTTTCTCGCCAAGATATTCGGCAAGCCACTGTCCCTGCCCGACCCCGGTACCAAATTGCCAGCAGATATCATGCAGTTCCCACCGGCCTATCTCGCCATGCTGATCAACCGGGATCATCTGTGCCGCCCGCTGATGGCCGCGATTGTCGATCTTGCGGTCCGTGGACTGGTCAAGCTTAACTGGAAGTCCGATACCGAGGAGCTGATGCTGGTACGGCTGCCGGTTTCCGCCGAGGACGTGCCGAACAAGCTGGATCGTGCCCTGATCAGCAAACTGTTCCCGAACGAAGCGCTCGAACTGCCGATTGAATGGCGGCATTCATCCATTCTCGGCGATGCCCGCCGGTTGCTCCTGAAAGCCTATGAGAAAAAGGCTGTTCCATCCCGGCTTGGTCTCAACCCGATCCTCCTGCTCGTCATCGTCATGGCGATCATTGCCAGCGTGATCGTGATTGTCGCCACCAGCGAGGTCGGTTTCGTTAGCTTGTTCATGCCCCTGATGCTTGCTTTCTGGCCGATGTTCTCCACATGGGCCGTTGGCAACACCATGCGCGCCCGTGCCCTGTACAAGATCGTGCCGGCTGAACGCTTCATGGCCCGGCTCTTCATCTTTGCCGCCTTTACCGGCGGCATCCTGCTGAGCGGTCTGATCATGGTGCTGGTCACGGCATTTGCCTTTGGCATCATCCGGGCGCTGGTGCTGATCGCCATCGGCCTGCTGTTGATGATGGTGTTCAGTTGGGTCCGGCCAGCGGCAAAGCTGACCAAGGCCCATCAGGTCTCGGCTACCCTGATTGCCGCCCTGAAAAACCGCGAACGCCTGCACAAGGACGCGGACAAGGCTGTGGCATCGCTGAACTGGAAGGTACTGGCGCCGAGTATTGCCCTCGGTCGGGAACAGTCATGGATTGCCAATGGGCAGTTGCATGTCGCGATTGAGGATGATCTGGACGCCGAGGGTGAGGCTGAGCCTGATAATCAGCAACAGCCCTCTGTCGATCCTGACAACCCGTCTATCGCCCTGCCGGAGACCCTTGCCCTCGGGGGCAAGAAGGTACCGCTGGAAACCGTCGAGCAACTGCTCGGCTCGGCACTCTGGTTCGATCTGTGGCTGGCACTCTCCCTCGACCGCCTGATGAATATCAGCGGCGAGATTGAAAACTTCCGCAGCAACCTCAAGCTGGCAAAGTCGGGATCATAGCAACTGATTACGCGGTTATGCCGGGTTGCATTGACAGTGGCGACCCGCACCGGTACTGGGTGCGGAACAACAAGTAACCAATAAAACCAATCTTGCTGGCCGATTGCCGCCGCTTATCCCGAGACGATGTCCCCTGCACCCAAGATCGATATAGTCATTCCCATGTGGAATGAGGCCGCCCGTATCGGTCGCGTGCTTGATGCCCTCGTCGCCCAGACCCGGCAGGATTTCCGGGTCACGATTTTTGATAACTGCTCAACCGACAACGGACCCGATATCTGTCTCGGTTACACTGACCGGCTCGATATTCACCTCAACGCCAAGACGCTGAATATCGGCCAGAACGCCAATATCAACCGCAGCTTCCTGAACGCAACTGCCGACTATGTCGCGATCTGCAGCGCCAATGATGTGCTGGCCCCGGACTATCTGGAACAGTTGGCCACAGTACTGGACCGGGAGGCGGATGTCGGCGTCGCCTATGCCAAGGCAATCAGGGTCGGGCGGGATGGCAATCCGCTCACCGCCCAGCCCCGCAAATGGGCCTTCTATTCTGCCGATCAGGATGATCTCATTGCCCGCGCCTGCATGGTGATCGAACAATATCGCCAGCCATCCAATTTCTTCGCCCTCTACCGCCGCACCGTGCTTGACCGGATGATGCCACAGCCGTTCCGTTTCGGCGGCGATAATGTCTTTGTCTGTGAGGCAGCGCTGTACGGCAAAATCCGCTGTATCGAGGAAGCCGTGGTCTATCAGAGCATCTCGCCCGGCCTGTCCTCGATGCCTGACCGGATGCGCCATCTGATGCGCATGTTCTCGATGGATCACGAACGCGGGCTGCCGGAGGGCAGAGCCCTTGGCGCGCTGGAGCAGCTCTGCCCGATTATCGATATGTATCACGCCCATCTGGACATGTTCCGGCTCGCCCGCCTGCCCTATGAACAACGTACCCGGCTTATCACCGAGGGCAGCAGGGCATTTCTCGCGCGGCGCGGCGATGATATCGAGAAGAATACCCAACGGGTAATCATTCATGCCGGGGAATTCATCGACAGGCTGACGCCTGAGGATTTCTCCCACCGCATGTTCATCCATCAGATGCTGCGCAAGATCGACCAGTGCCTGTTATTGCTGCAGCCTGCGGAGCTGATCGCCCTGCGCCAGCGCTATGCCGATCTCTATGTCGGGGCCAGACCATGACGGCAGATACAATCAGGACCGTCATCCTCGCCGGTGGCAAGGGCCAGCGACTGGGCGCACAGGATCAGCCTAAACCCCTGACCCCGATCAATGGCCGCCCGGTTATCGAGCATGTCATGGCTATTTTCGCGCGGCAGGGATTTCGTGACTTCACCATTGCCACCGGCCATCAGGGACAGGCCATCGCCGATTATGTCACCACGCAAACCCGCCGCCCGACAGGGTTATGGCAGAACGACTGGCGGGTTACCTGCCACGATACCGGTGAGGATACCGCAACCGGTGGCCGCCTGCTGAAACTGCGCGACCGATTGGGCGATGAACTGGGTACTGCCCCGTTCTTCCTCACCTGGGCCGATGGCCTCGCCGATATCGACCTTGCGGCATTGCTGGCCTTCCATCGCGGTCATGGGCGGATGGCAAGCGTCACCGCGGTCTATCCACCACCGCGCTTTGGCCATCTGGACATGGCTGGGAACCGGGTGACCGCCTTTGCCGAAAAGCCGGTACAGCGGGAAGGCCGGATCAATGGCGCGTTTTTCGTCATGGAGCCGGGGGTGATCAACCTGATCGACGATACCGCGACCGTGCTGGAACATGCCCCGATGCAGCGACTGGTGGAACAGGGACAGTTGATGGCCTATCGCCATGACGGTTTCTGGCAATGTATGGATACCCCGGCCGAGGCCGAACGGCTCGACGGGATGGCACGGGCGGGCGATGCCCCATGGCTGGCAGGCCCATGAACCGGGTGCTGGTAACAGGCGAGCGTGGCTATATCGGACAGGTGCTGGTGCCAATGCTGCAGGAAGCCGGTACCATCGTGCACGGGCTGGACCAGCATTATTACGATGGCTGCGCCTTTGGCACGCCCTCCGCGACACCGGATATTCCCTTGATGCGCAAGGATATCCGGGCAATCACCCTCAGTGACCTCGACGGGTTCGACACGGTCATTCATCTGGCCGGGCTATCCAATGATCCCTTGGGCGACCTTGATGCCGGAACCACGCTGGCGATCAATCATCAGGCGGCGGTCGAGACGGCAAGACTGGCAAAACAGGCCGGTGCCCGCCGCTTTGTCTTTGCGTCCAGCTGCAGTGTCTATGGTGCGGCGGGCGAAAACTGGATTGATGAGGCAAGCCCGCTCAACCCCGTCACACCCTATGGCCAGTCGAAGATATTTGCCGAACGCGATATCGCGCCACTCGCCGATGACAGCTTCTGCCCGGTCTTCCTGCGCTTTGCCACGGTTTACGGGCTGTCGCCGATGATCCGCTTTGACCTCGTGGTCAACAACCTGATCGCCTATGCCCTCGCCAGCAAACAGGTGTTCCTGAAGAGTGACGGCATGGCCTGGCGACCGCTGGTGCATGTGGCCGATGTGGCCCAGAGCTTCATGGCCGCCGCCGCCGCGCCCGACGATGCGGTCCGGGGCCAGATCTTCAATATCGGCCAGACCGAACAGAATTTCCGGGTCGTCGATATTGCCCATATCATCGCCGATATCATCCCGGATGCCAGCGTTGCCTTCTCCGACCGCGCCTCACCGGACAAACGCTCCTACCGCGTCAGCTTTGACAAGGCCGGCAGCCATCTGCCCGGCTTTGCCCCAGGCTGGACCTTGCAGGCAGGCGTGGAAAATCTCTACCGCGCGCTCAGGGATCGCCCACCGTCCCCGACAGAATTTGAAGGTCCGCGCTATTGCCGGGTTGCCAAGATCCGCAACCTGATTGCCGCCGGTGACCTAGACAGCGCCCTGCACTGGAGCACTGGTTGACATGGTCAGTGTCGGCCATATCCTGCCCCTGTCCGCCGTCACTGCCTGCCGGTCCTGCGGCAGCGATAAACTGTTTCCGGTGCTTGATCTCGGCGTGACGCCGCTGGCCGACCGGCTGGTGGCACCGGAAGAACTGGACAAGCCGGATGATCTCGCGGCATTGGCGCTCATCGCCTGTTCTGCCTGCAGCCTCGCGCAATTATCGGTCACAGTACCGCCGGACCTGCTGTTCCGCCATGACTACCCCTATCATTCATCCGTCTCTCCGGCGCTGAACCGGCATTTCCACGACAGCGCCCAGAGCCTTATCGCCGATCTGCACGATCCGTCACAGGCGCGGATCGTCGAGGCCGCGAGCAATGACGGCTATCTGCTCCGCCATTTTCAGGCAGCGGGTTACAGCGTGCTTGGCATTGATCCGGCAACCGGCCCGGCGGATCAGGCGCGCATGGCCGGGATAGAGACCATCGACGCCTATTTCACTCAGGCACTGGCCCTCAGGCTCCAACAGGAACGGGGCATCAGCGCTGACCTGTTTCTGGCCAACAACGTCCTCGCCCATGTGCCGGAGATCAATGATTTCGTCGCCGGTATCGCCACCATTCTGGCACCCGATGGCAGGGCGGTGATCGAGACGCCCTATCTCGATGACCTGATCCGGCATCTGGCTTTCGACACCATCTATCACCAGCATGTTTTCCATTATTCCATGACCGCGCTGGTGGCGCTGTTCGCCCGGCATGGCCTGCATATCAACACCTGCGAGCGGCTGGGCATCCATGGCGGATCGCTGCGGCTGCATATCAGCCGGAACACAGATCGACACGCCAGCGTCACCGATCTGCTGGCAGCGGAGGCCGCTGCCGGTATTGCCACGCCTAGCTATTACGCCGGTTTCAGCAACCGTATCGCCGGATTGATCGGGCAGATACAGCGCGTGCTGGCTGACTGCCGCGAGGCTGGCAAACGGGTGGCCGGGTATGGTGCCGCCGCCAAGGCCGTCACCTTCATGGCCGCTGCCGGCATCGGTTGTGATGACCTCGCCTATATCGTCGACCGGAACCCGGTAAAGCACGGCAAATACATGCCCGGCACACGGGTGCCGATCCGGCCATTGCAGGCGCTTGCCGAGGATGCGCCGGATTACCTGCTGCTGCTAGCCTGGAATTTCGCCGACGAGATCATGGCACAGGAAGCTGCCTACCATCAGGCTGGCGGCAGGTTCATCGTGCCCATTCCCGACTTCCGGATAATCTGACGGTCAATCAAACACCCGCATCACCGGATCAAGTCCGAGTGCAGCAAGCTGTGCCGCCACCTCCTCGCGGTAGGCACCGTTCATCAGCAAGACCTCGTCAAAGGCAAGATCGGTGAGTGCCGCCGGGGCGATGACCGGATGGCCGGTGACAGGCAGAAAGGTGCCGTGCTTGTGCGGGTTGATATCGACCGCCGCCAGCACCGTACCCCCGGCATCGAGGCTGGTCAGCAGCGCCACCGCCTTTGACCCACCGCCCCAGAGCACGGTCCGTGTACCGTTGCGCCGACAGGTATCGAAATGCTGCTGCCAGAACTGGCCCTGATCGAGAATGGCCGCGATATCGAGCACATTGATATCGAGCGCCGTGCCACCGGCTGTGCCCGCACCGGTCTGGCCGGGCCGGGCACGCAGGTCGAGATACTGGCCGTTGAAGATTGTCCCGCACCGCTCGACCACAAACCCGGCGCGCGCGAACAGACCGGTCAGGCTCGCGCGCGTGAAGTACGAGCAGTGCTCGTAATAGACGTCCCAGAATGCCCCCGTGGCCGCAACCCGTTCCCATGACGGCAGCTGAAAGAACACGGGAACATCCGTGCTGTCCCCAAGTGCTCGCCGGATTGCCCGGACAAAACCGGCCACATAAGGGATGTGCTCGAGGGTATTGCGACAGCAGACCAGATCAACCGGCGGCAGGACCGTATCGCCGGTAAAGGCCTGATCATGGATGATCAGCTCGCCCTGCTCCACCGCCGGACACCGTTCGCGCATTGCCGCCGGGTCATAGCCGATCCCGCGCGCAACCCCGGCCTCGCAGAGGGCTGCCAGAAACTCGCCCTGCCCGCAGCCGATTTCCAGCACCGTGCCACCGGCGAGGCCGTATTCCGCCACCAGTGCCTCTGCCTGTTCAGCCAGAAACCGCCGATAGGTGCCGGAGAAGCTCTGGGTACTCTCATACCCGGCATCATAGGCAACCAGCGCCGGATCAAAACGCGGGTTCCAGACAAAGCCGCAGGCCGGGCACCCGAACAGCGCCAGATCGCCGGTCGGTACACCCCGCGCCGCATCCCGATCATGATGCAAGCGCACGCTGTTCACCGGCAGGCCATAGAGCCAGTAGCCGAGATCATCGCCAGGATGCTCACAGGCCGGGCATGGCGTATTATGAGAGGGCAAGCTGTTCACGCGCTGAGTTATTCACGGGCATCTTGGCCGGTTGTTGCTGTTTTTGGCTGCATGACCGGCATCCTGCGGGTAGTGTCCGGCATCAGGAAAAGGGCATCGTTTAACTGATGCCAGTTTATCCGGTCCAGCGAAAGCCCGGACTGACCGATGTACCCCAAGGAAGCGCATGTCATGAACCATGTCACCGGCACAGCAACCCTCGCAGGCAACAAGGCATCGGACAGCCTGCCACCGCCCGGTGCCGCCGATATCGACATCGCCCGTGCCGCGCATATGGAACCGATCCTGCCTTTGGCCGAGCAGAAGCTGGGCATTCCCGCCGAAGCGCTGATCCCCTATGGCCATTACAAGGCCAAGCTGTCCCACGACTATATCGCCGGGCTGGCCGACAAGCCGCGCGGCAAGCTAGTGCTGGTCACCGCCATCACCCCGACCCCGGCGGGTGAAGGCAAGACCACAACCAGTGTCGGCCTGAATGACGGGTTGAACCATCTCGGTGTGAAATCGGTTGCCTGCCTGCGCGAGCCGTCCCTGGGTCCCTGTTTCGGCCTCAAGGGCGGGGCTGCCGGTGGTGGCCGGGCACAGGTGCTGCCGATGGAGGACATCAACCTGCACTTCAATGGCGACCTGCACGCCATCACATCGGCGCATAACCTGCTGGCGGCGGTACTCGACAACCATATCCACTGGGGCAACGAGCTCGGCATCGACCCGCGGCGGATCATGTGGCGACGGGTCATGGATATGAACGACCGCGCCCTGCGCCAGATGGTCGTCGGCCTCGGCGGACCGGCCCATGGGGTGCCGCGCGAGGACGGCTTCGACATTACCGTTGCCTCGGAAATCATGGCGATCTTCTGCCTCGCCACCGACATGGCCGATCTGCAGGACCGGCTCGGTCGGATCATCGTCGCCCTGCGCCATGACAAAAGCCCGGTAACCGCCCGCGATCTCGGTGTTGATGGTGCCATGGCGGTGCTGCTGAAGGATGCGCTGCAGCCCAATCTGGTGCAGAGCATCGACCACAGCCCGGTCTTCATCCATGGCGGCCCCTTCGCCAATATCGCCCATGGTTGCAACTCCGTCGTCGCAACCCGCGCCGCACTGGCGCTGAGCGATGTGGTGGTGACCGAGGCCGGGTTCGGCGCCGATCTCGGGGCTGAGAAGTTCCTCAACATCAAATGCCGCCAGACCGGTCTGCAACCGGATGCAGTGGTACTCGTCTGCACGATCCGCGCGCTCAAAATGCATGGCGGCGTGGCCAAGGCCGATCTCGGCACCGCCAATCCCGAGGCCGTGCGCAGCGGCAGCAGCAATCTTCGTCGCCACATTGAGAATATTCAGCAATTCGGCCTGTCGCCCGTGGTCGCGATCAACCATTTCAGCGGTGACAGCGAGGCGGAAATCGACACCGCCATGTCGATCTGTCAGGAACTTGGCGCAACCCCGGTGCTGGCCCGTCACTGGGCCGAGGGCGGCACCGGTGCCATCGACCTCGCCAAGGCGGTCAAGGCCCGGCTCGATGGCGACAAGCCCGACTTCCAACTGCTCTACCCGGACAACATACCGCTGGCCGACAAGGTCCGTGCCGTGGCGAGCAAGATCTACCGCGCCCGCGACCTGCAGATCAGCGACGCGGCGGCGAAATCATTTGCGCAGTTCGAAGCCATGGGCTTCGGCCATCTGCCGGTCTGTATCGCCAAGACGCAATACAGCTTCAGCGCCGATACCACCGCCTATGGCGCGCCCGAGGGCCATGTGCTGCCGGTGCGTGAGGCAAGGCTATCGGCCGGTGCCGGTTTTATCGTCGCTATCTGCGGTGACATCATGACCATGCCCGGCCTGCCCCGCAAACCCGCCGCCCTCAATATCGGCCTCGGCGAAAACGGCGAGATCGTCGGGCTGTCCTGAGCCAGACTAAACTAACCGCCCTTACCCCTCACGCAGCGGGAAGGTGATGGAGGCGGCGATGCTCTTTTCCAGATCGATCTCGTCGATCTGCTTCTGTGTGCGTCTGGCCATGTCCTGCCGGATCTCGGGCAGCATCTGATCGAGGTCAGCCTCGATGTCATTCAGCACATCGCCAATACTGCCCAGTATCTCCCAGGCCCGCGCATTGGTTTCCTCGTTATAGGGGATGAAGAACGACAGCTCGTTACCCTCACGCGACACGTCGATCAGTGGCTGGCGGCCACTGGTCGGCTTGCAGCCCAGCAGGGTGGCATCGCCGATCGCCTTCACATTGACCAGCAGATGGGTGACCTTCTTGGCCCGTGACTGGGTGTAGTCATCGATTTTCTTGTCGCTGCTCTTCTTGGTGCCGATCAGGCTTGCCTCATCGATTTTCGGCACCTTGACCTCGAACCCGTTGGCAATACCCTCCGGGCCGTTTGCCATACGCAGCCGAGCTTTGAAATCAACCTCATGCATGCTCAGGATCGGATTGATGTAATTCAGCGAGAGCCGGGTCAGCTCATCGGTAATCGGTACCTTGAAAGCCTGAACCACTGATAATCCCCCCAAGCAGCAACAGAGCCAAACAGGACGCAGAATCTATCAGCATTCGCGCCATCGGAACAGGCGCAGATCGACATATTCTGCAGTTGATTTTTGTCTAGGAAGCTATCTCTGCCCGATCGGGTACCGGGCTCATGGTGGGCGTGACTGGGATTGAACCAGTGACCCCTACGATGTCAACGTAGTGCTCTCCCGCTGAGCTACACGCCCGCGCACCATGAATGGGGCAGCCGTTTTTGCGACTGCGGCGAGGGAGATAGCATTAGATTCCGGCCACGGCAAGGCCTCGATTGCGGTTTTTTCCAAACTATCCGGTTTTTCGGGCACGCGCATGGTGTCGGCACAGCTGGAACCATGGCGCGCAGGTGAAAAACAGGTACGGTCAAATCAGGCCGACAGGACCACGTCGATATGCTGGGCGAGCTGGCGCAGGTGGAATGGTCGCGACATGACCGGTGCGCTGTTGCCATTGGCGGTCTTGCCCATGCGTAAGGATACGGCGGCAAAGCCGGTGATCAGCATCACCTGCATGCCCGGCAGGCTGGCGGTCACGTGCTTGGCGAGTTCGACGCCATCCATGCCCGGCATGACGATATCGGTCAGGAGCAGGTCATAACTGCCACGATCGAGGGCATAGAGCGCCTCGGTACCGTCACCGACACTCTCCACCGCATGACCTGCGCGTTCCAGCGACTGGGCCAGGAACTGGCGCATGCCGCCATCATCTTCCGCCAATAAAATACGTGCCATTTCCCCAACTTTCTGTTCAGGCATCAACCGGCCGGGTCGATGCGCATAGTGCCGCTCGGGCGTTGTGCCCAATATGCCTTTGCATCACGGGACCGTGTTTCGCGGTCGATCCGGCAGCCAAACCGGGGTATGATGCAGGCAACAAGAATTCAAACCCGAGAGAGAGCCGGTCCGGGACCATGCCGTCGCTCTGACAGACGTGTCTGAATACAGTGATTAGAATCGGTATGGCGCAGACAACCACGACGAAAAGTTACCAGATCGACAGACCGGCCAGTCAGGTGTTGCCGATTGTCCTCGCTTCACCCCATAGCGGAGACACCTATCCTGCTGATTTAATTAGAAAAACCAGCCTGAGCCTGATGCAGCTCCGCCGGTCCGAGGATGCCTTCGTTGACCGGCTCTATGCCCCGGCAGTGCAAAATGGGGTGCCCTTGATTCGGTCTCATCTGGGTCGAGTCTTTGTCGACCTGAACCGCGAGCCCTATGAGCTCGACCCGGCGATGTTTTCCGGCCCGCTGCCACCCTATGCCAATACCCGCAGCCCACGCCTCGCCGCCGGTCTCGGCACCATCGCCAAGGTGATTGCCAGCGGCGAGACGATCTATAACGCGCCGCTGGATTTCAAGGATGTGGCGACCCTGCTCGACACCTATTACAAGCCATATCATCAGGCGCTGGAAGAGCTGCTGCGCGAAACGCGCGAGCAGTTCGGCATCGCCATCCTGATCGACTGCCACTCCATGCCATCCAATGTCGGCCTGCCGAAACCGCAGAACGATCACAAGAACCGGGCCAAGAGTATCGATTTTGTACTCGGCGACTGCCACCGCAGCAGCTGCGATGCCACGATCACCGCCTTCGTCGACCGGCATCTGAGCCGTCTCGGCTATAACGTGATACGCAACCGCCCCTATGCCGGTGGCTATACCACCCAGAATTACGGGCGACCATCGAAAGGCATTCACGCGCTGCAGGTTGAGGTGAACCGAGCGCTCTATATGGATGAGGCAAAGATCGAGCCGCTGCCGACCATCAATCGGCTGACCGAGCAACTCGTCGATATGGTCGAGGCACTGGGCCGCAGCCGGTTGAGCGCTGCTGCCGCCGAATAAAACCGGCCAGCCAAAACCCGGATAAAAAAAAGCCGTTGGTAGAAACCAACGGCTTTAAAAGTTTTATTAGGGAGGAAACACCCAACAGAGAGAGGTCGAACACGATCTCCAAGACCGTATGACCATCTTTAGGCTTACATGAGTTTTGCAGCGCAACAAGCAAAAAGTGATCAAAACTTAATCTTTTTTCTAAAAAACCCTTATTTGCCTAATTTTTAACCATTAACCTAAAAACCATGCAGTCAGAATGCCGTTTCTGATGCAACTCTGGCAAGATGTTCGTGCACCAACATCCTGAAATAATTACCAGCCGCATGAGTCTGACGCTTGCCTGCGCAGGCGAAAAGGTCTTAATCGGGTGCCATGACTGATCTTATTGCAGATATCGGCGCTACCAATGCGCGCTTTGCCCTTGTCGGATCGGGCCTTGGCAATGTGGGACCGGAAGCAATCCGCGTGCTGAGCGTGCAATCCTATCGCGGGCTTGAGGACGCGATGAGCGGCTATCTGGAAGCGATCAATGTCAGCCCCGACGCCATTGAGCGGGCCGCCATCTGCATCGCCGGACCGGTGCTCGGCGACATGATCGTCATGACCAATCACCCATGGTCGTTCAGCCAGCGCGATATCCGCGACCAGTTCGGGCTGAATGACCTGACCGTCATCAATGACTTCACCGCCATGGCCCTGTCGCTGCCGCGCCTGAAAAAGGCCGACCGACGGCAGATCGGCAGCGGTGAGGCCGCCGAACATGCTCATAAGGCAGTCCTCGGCCCCGGTACCGGGCTCGGCGTATCCGGCCTGATCCACCACAACCGCAACCGCTGGCTGCCACTGTCAGGTGAAGGTGGCCATGTGACCCTCGCCGGCATGACCGAGCGGGAAGCCGAAGTGATCGACAACCAGCGTCGGCACACGGGCCATGTCTGCGGTGAGGATTTCCTCTGTGGTCGCGGTCTTGTCACCCTCTATCAGGCGATCAGCCGCACTGATGGCAAAACCGTGACCGGCAGGCTGATCCCCGCCGATGTCACCAATCGCGCGCTTGAGGGCTCCGACCCCGTCGCGGTCGAGACAGTGGAGATGTTCTGTGCCTTTCTCGGCAATGTGGCGGGCAATCTGGCCCTGACCATTGGCGCGACCGGTGGCGTCTATATCGCTGGCGGCATTATCCCGCGACTGGGGGAAGCCTTCGACCGCTCTGCCTTCCGTGACCGGTTCGAGAACAAGGGCCGGTTCATCGACTATCTGAAGCCGATCCCGACCTATCTCGTCACCCATGAGTTCCCAGCATTTCTCGGCCTGATCGCAGCGCTGTCAGCAACCGACAACTGACACCGCCAGCGCGGAACCTTTCCCCATAAGCAAACGTTTATGAACGAGATAAACAGGGGAAAGATCATGAAACACCTGACTTTTACGGCCATTGCGCTCAGCGGTGCCATCTCACTTGGCCTGACCGCCTGTGGCCCCACCGTTGCCCACGCCGCCGGACCAGGCCATTGCCCACCCGGTCTTGCCAAGAAGGGCTGCGTGCCGCCGGGACAGGCCAAGAAATATTCGATCGGCCAGCCGCTCAATACCTATTACACGGTTATCCGGGATTATGACCGCTATTCCCTCAATCGCCCGCCGGAAGGCTACTTTTATGCCCGCGTGGACCAAGACGTGTTGCTAGTAGCCGAAGCGACCAGGAAGGTCGCCGATCTCGTGGTCATTCTGGATGCCCTGTCGAATTAGGGGCGCAATACCGACTGCCTAGTGGCGGTACTCATGTGGCAGGGGCAGTTCCTCGATATCGGCGCTCAGCCCCTGTACACCACCACCCCAGAGGCCCGGCTCAACCGGTTCGATCCTCCACTTGTCATAGGTCAGGCCCGGCTTGCGGTCCCGGTCGAGCATGATCGGGCCGTCGAGATCGACAAAGTGTGCGCCCTGGGCGACGAGTGCCGCGGGAGCCATAGCCAGGGATGAGCCGACCATACAGCCGACCATGACCTGAAAGCCCATGCGCTCGGCCTCGATTTTCATCTTGAGCGCCTCGGTCAGGCCACCGGTCTTGTCCAGCTTGATATTGATGATCTGGTACAGCCCACGCAAACGCTCCAGCGTTGGCAGGTCATGGCAGCTCTCGTCAGCGCCCAATGGCACTGGCAATTCGCCCAGCGTGGCAAGCGGTGCATCCTCGGCAGCAGGCAAAGGCTGCTCCAGCATCTCGATCTCCAGCTCCGCCAGTTCAGCACTGAACCGAGCCACCATATCAAGCGTCCAAGCCTCATTGGCATCAACGATAATACGGGCCTTGGGGGCGGACTCGCGTACGGCACGTACACGCTCCATCTCCACCTCATCCTCACCGGCGAGCTTCAGCTTGAGCAAGGGCCAGTCAGCCAGCGTCAGGGCCTTCGCGGCCATCTCTTCCGGATCGCCGAGACTGATGGTAACAGCGGTTTCAAGGGTTTGCGGTTCCGGCAGCCCGGCAAGTTGCCAGACCGGCAGCCCCGCCTGTTTGGATTCCAGATCCCAGAGCGCGCAATCAATAGCATTGCGGGCGGCACCGGAGGGCAGGATTACCTGCAGCTCTTCCCGCGACATGCCCGCGGAAATACCATCGGAAAGGCTGTTGATAATGTCGAGGACACCGTCAACGCTCTCACCATAGCGGGTATAGGGGGTCGCCTCGCCCCGGCCGATGATGCCATCCTGCTCAATCTGGGCGACAACAACATCCGCCCCGGTGCGTGAACCCCGCGAAATGCGAAAGACGCCCCGAGTCGGAATTGTTTGTTTTCGTGCTGTTAGGAGGCGTGCGCCAGTGAGCGGGGCCATTCCTTTTCCAGTACCTCGACAATCGGACCTACACCAATACGAACCGGATCAACCGCCGGCATACCGTATTGCTCTGATAGCTTATCAAGATACGCTTTCGCTTCTGCTTCGTCTGCCATTTCCGCTGTATTGACAGATAATGCCACGACACGTGCCGCCGGATTGACACGCTTGGCACATTTTTCGTTCAGCGCAATGCAGTCACCGATATCGGGCAGCTGATATTCAGGCAGGCCGCGCATATGCGGACGGGTCGGTTCATGGCACATGACGAGGGCATCGGGCTGGCTACCATGGAGCAGGCCCATGGAAACACCGGCATATGACGCATGGAACAGGGAGCCCTGCCCCTCGATCAGATCCCAGTGATCATCATCATTGTCAGGCGACAGCTGCTCAGCGACACCGGCGATGAAATCGGCAACCACGGCATCAATCGAGATACCGGAACCGTGGATCAGGATACCGGTCTGGCCGGTAGCGCGGAAATCGCATTTCATGCCGCGCTGTTTCATTTCCTTGTCCAGCGCCAGGGTCGTGAACATCTTGCCGACAGAACAGTCGGTACCAACCGCGAGCAGACGCAGGCCCGAACGCTTCTTGCCGTTGCCGACCTCAAACTCACCGGTGGCATGGCGCACATCATGGATATTGCGGCCGAGTTCCTTTGCCTTGGCGGCAACCTGCGGCAGATCGGCGACCTTGTTGTGCAAACCGGAGGCAATGTCGAGCCCCATATCGAGCGCCTTCAGCATCACTTCCTGCCACTCGGGCGCGAATTTGCCACCGCGGTTGGCTACGCCGAGCACCAGCGTCTTGGCACCGGCAGCGACAGCCTCTTCCAGCGTCATCTCGGTCATGCCGGCATCGGCCTTACAGCCCGGCAGGCTCAACTGGCCGACACAGTTTTCCGGGCGCCAGAGGGCGATACCGAAAGCGGTCTTGGCCGCAAGCTGGTCAGGTGCATCACCAAGGAACAGAAGATATGGCAGAGCGATTTGCATGAACGGATGCCTTTCGTTTTGTTATCTCGGCAGGCATGACACCTGCGCTGAGGGCATAGCAGATTTTACATCTTGGTATCCCTCATAGACGCATGATGGCAGCTAGGCAATGCCGAGTTTGATGGGTTTTCAACAACACCAATCGTATCGCGTACAACCGATATTGCTTACACAGCAAATTTGGGGACTTACCAAAACGCCGATCCGACCTATTCATATGTAAGACTGGTATTCAACAAGGGCTTGCCGCCTATCCTGTTCGAGACAACCCGGCTTATGAACACTACTGCTACCGGCAGATTGCCGATCCGGCCGATTTCGGCACGTGCATTGACCACCGGTTATATCGTTGCCCTGCTGATCATTGCAGGGCTGTCGATCGGCTCGCATCTCACCCTCGAATACAGCCTGCGCAGCAACAAGGGCACGGCAGCCGTCATCAACCACACCGGTCGCCAGCGCATGCTGTCACAGCGCATCGCCTCACTGGCGGCACAATGGCAGATGGGCGACAGCAGCGCACAGCAGGCGCTGCACAGCACCATCAACCAGTTCGAGGCGGCCCATGAGTTCCTGATTGCCGAGCACAGCATCGGCACCGCCGACAACCGATATGAACGCGCCCTGCGGTCGATCTATTTCGAGGGCAGAAACTCCCTTGATCAACAGGTGGAAAGCTATGTTGCCGATGCAAGGCGAATTGCCGCCATGCAACCGGATAATCCGCAATTCGAGCCGATAATCACCCGTATCTTTGACGCATCAAGGGAGCAGCTGCTGGTCAGTCTCGATAATGTGGTCACAATCGAACAGGCGGAGAGTGAACAGCAGATCGCCAATTTCGAACGGCTGCAATGGGGCATTCTGGCCGTTGTGCTGATGACGCTGGTGCTGGAAGCCTCAATCATCTTCCGCCCGATGATCCAGAAAATCCTCGAATACACCGCCGCGCTGTTCCACCTGGCCACGGTCGATACCCTGACCGGCATCGCCAACCGGCGCAGCTTCATGGATCAGGCCGAGACCGAGCTTATCCGCACGAGACGGTACAAGCGCCCAGCCTGCATGCTGATGCTGGACATCGACCACTTCAAGAAGGTCAATGACACCTATGGCCATGCTACAGGTGATGATGTGCTGGTCGCAACCGGTGAGACCCTCAGGCAGATGCTGCGCCAGATTGATATCTGCGGCAGGCTGGGTGGCGAGGAATTTGCCATCCTGCTGGTCGAAACCGACCTTGCAGGCGCTCACATCGTCGCCGAACGGATCAGACAGCGCTTCGAGGATATGGCCGTGACAAGCGGCAAGCACAGTATCAGCATTACCGTCAGCATTGGCTGCGCGGCGATTGACCCAGAGAATCCTGACCTGGAAACCGCCCTTGGCGATGCCGACAGATTACTGTACCAAGCCAAGAAAAATGGGCGCAATCAGGTCATGACCAATGCATACAGTTAACCGACTCATTGGCAGCATAATTGCCGTATGTGGCCTTGGTGGATGTTCGCTGCTGACATCACTGCCTGAAGCAACCGATACCAGCCAGCGACTGGCCATGTTTCCGACAACTGGCCTGCCACTTGAAGCGCCGGTCAGCATCCGTTGGGACCGGCACCAGATACCAATGATCGAGGCACAAACCGATGGCGATGCGGCTTTTGCGCTGGGTATGGTGCAAGCGCATCTGCGGCTGGGGCAAATCACACTCGCCAAGCATCTGACCCAGGGCCGGGTTGCCGAACTCGCCGGGCCGATTGCCATTGATTTTGACCGGGCCATCCGCACGATCGATCTCGGACGGGCAACACCCGATATCTATGAAAAACTGCCAACGGACACCCGGGAATGGCTCGATCGCTTTGTAGCGGGATTGAACAGCTATCAAATGCGCATGAGCGATTTGCCCCACGAATTCCGTGTGTTCGGCATCGAAGAACCTGAACCATTCACGGCCACCGATATCCTGACGATCGGTCGTCTTGCCGGTGTTGATGTGAACTGGTTGGGCTGGGTCAATCTGCTCGAACAGCGGAGCCGGGCTGATTGGCCGGAAGTGTGGGACCGCATTCAGAGCACAGGCCTGACCAGCATTGCAGCCGACGGCTCGGCATTTGCCAGAACGCCGGATCAGGCTGGATTGGCCCATGAACTGCTGGTGGCAGCGTTGCGGGACAATGCCAAAATCGGCAGCAACTCCATGGTTATCGATGGCAGCCATACCGCCTCGGGCAAGCCGATGATTGCGAGTGATCCGCATCTGGGATTACGCCTTCCAAACCTCTGGTTGCTTGCAGGCGTAAAATCCCCCTCCATGCAAGTGGTCGGGATGATGCCTGCCGGGCTGCCGATATTCGGCCTTGGTCGCAATCCGGAAGCAGCCTGGGGCGGCACCAATCTGCGCGGCGCCTCCAGTGACCTGATCGACATTGAAGCCGTCGGTTACAGTGAAGCCGATCTTGTAACAGAAACCCGCCCCCTAAAGGTGCGCTGGTGGCCGGATACACAATCCGAAGTCCAGATCAGCCCGGTCGGCCCCGTGATCAGTGACGCCCCGCTGCTGGGACTGGATCGGGATCAGTTACTGGCAATCCGCTGGGTTGGACATGACACAACAGATGAGATCACTGCCTTTCTCCATGCCGCACGAGCAACAAGCTGGCAGAATTTTGCAGATGCCTTCGACACTTACGGCGTATCTGCCCAGAACATGCTCTTTGCCGGTCGGAACGGACGTGACATTGGCGAAATCGGCCTGGTGGTAGCGGCCAGGATGCCGCGACGCACCAATGCCCGACCGCAGGATTTTGTTGTGACTGACCGCGCAGCCCTCAATGCATGGGACAATCTGGCAAACAGCGCCGAACTGCCACGTTTTCACAATCCGGAAACCGGCATACTGGCCAGTGCCAACGTTCCTCCCGGCCCGTCGAAAATCCCTCTCGGCTATGTTTTTTCCGCACCCGACCGGGTTGAACGCCAGATAGCACTTGCCAGCCAGCGCAATGACTGGACAGCAGATCGCCTGCAGCAACTGCAGGTTGATACCTTTTCCTATTCGGCGCTCGAATTCAGAGATCTTTTGATTGGCCGTCTGGCATCCAGCGTTCCTGATCTCACACCACGCTACCAACAGATCATGGAATTGATCCGTCAATGGGACGGCAGATATGATCGTGACAGCCGTGGAGCTCTGGCCTTTTCCGCTCTGTTTGCGGAACTGGCCCCGAGAATTTTTGCGCTGGCCCGGAAAGAACAGGACTATGCCCTGATCAATGGCGGCGGCAACAGTAACCGATGGGCAATCGATATTCTTGCACAGATCAGTGATGCAGATCTCCATGAGGCCTTGCTGCATTCTCTCGAAACGACAGAAACAGCAGTCAATGGCGGCCATAATTGGGGCGACATTCACCGCGTAAATATCGCGCATCTGATGGCCGCCATTCCGCTGATCGGCAGCAAATACCAGATCGGCAATTATCCGATTGCCGGCAGTCATGAGACGATCTGGAAATCAGCCCATCCGCTGACTGCTGAAAAACATGATGCCTATTACGGCAGTCAGTCGCGACACATATCTGATCTCGGCGATATCGACGCCAATTACTTTGTCATTCTTGGTGGTCAGGATGGCTGGCTGAAAAGCGAGAATTTCAACGACCAGACCCAAACCTTCCTCGCCGGTGACCTGATCCAGTTGCCATTGAGTGATGATGGCATCGAACGGGTGTTCAGCCACCGGATAGAGCTGACACCAATCGATGATTAGGCATCGGATTTGCCCGCAGCCTCAAGCTCGGCCTTGCGCGCCTGATACTCCGCCTCCGGGATCAGTCCGCGCTCATACATGGCGTTGAGCGCAAACAGTTCACGGGCGACTGATTCGCCCTCATTTCCACTTTCGGCATCGGTCGAGCCGGTTGCCGCCGCGGCTTGGGAAACTGGTTTCCGGGTGGGATATTTTTTCATCATAACCAAAATTAGTCAGGAATTACTGACACATGCAACTGTTTGGACCAGACCAAGACCGAGCCGGGAGTATTAAACTTTGGTTGCAGTGCCGCATTAGTCTTGGTGTGTGCGTAAGGCACTATAGTACCTTATAGATCGTAAACGGTTGGCTTACCTCTATTTGGACAGGGCAAGCATTTGAGAGCGTCTTTGACCGCCTCACATAAACCGGCGACCGATATGGTCGGATACGCCGCGACCGGGCAGGCTGGATTGATCAGCCGCCACATGCTTCGTCAGCCCAATTCGCCAACCGGGCCAATTCAGAAAATCTCCCCGATATACCAAGATACCGACGCGTATGGGCACCACCGTACGCGCGGCCCATGGGCATGGCTTACCCCCGAGTCAGGCCCCACTTCTAGCCCCAGTATGGAGGTTTGACCATGGCTAAACGGAACAGCGTCAAAGCACAGAAACCAACACGTGAGACCGGTGCCACCGTGCATGCGCTGCCTGGATTTGACGAGCCTTATCGTGAACCGGGTTGGGATCCCCTCGGCAATGACATGTACGAGAATGATCGTCGTCAGGGTACCGATCGACGTTCCGAAGCCCGCCGCAGCGACGATCGTGAACGCGATCAACGCTATATGCGCAAGGTCAAGCCACGGACTTCCGGTCAAGCGGAGCTGATGGAAGCCATCAAGGAACATAATCTGGCGCTGGCCCTCGGCCCGGCCGGTACCGGCAAGACCTATCTCGCCATCGCTTCCGCCGTCGAGGCACTGGAAGCAGGCCAGATCGACCGGATCATCCTGTCCCGCCCGGCCATTGATGCGGGCGAGAATATCGGCTTCCTGCCCGGCGCGCTGGAAGAGAAGATGCACCCCTATCTGCGCCCGTTGTTCGATTGCCTGACCGAGCGTCTCGGCAGCAAGCGTCTGCGGATGCTGATGCAGGACGGCACGGTGGAAATCGCACCGGTCGGTTTCATGCGCGGTCGTACCCTCAACAACGCCTTTGTGGTGATCGATGAGGCCCAGAACTGTACCTATGCCCAGCTCAAGATGCTGATGACCCGCCTCGGCTGGCACTCAACCATGGTCATTACCGGTGACCCGGAACAGTCTGACCTGCTCGATGGCATGTCCGGGCTGGCGGATATCGCCCATCGTCTCGAAGCACTGCCGGATATCGGCGTGGTGCGGTTGAGCGAGAGCGACATTGTCCGCCATCCGCTCGTCGCCTCCATGCTGTCGGTGCTGTAATCCGGGTCCGGTTCAGGCCGGACGCGACATAATATCGGTTTGATAAGGGGTCGGTTGTACGCCATATGGTAACGCAACCGGCCCTTTTTCTGTCCGGGCCATCAATTGCTGTGAAAAGACGACCGATCATGAAGAAATCCACGCTCATCGCCATTGGCATCTGTGCCCTGTTCGCATTGGTCATCATTGCCGTGACGCTGGTGGTCATGCCAGACCTTGTCGGCAATCAGCAGAACGCAGCCGACAGCAACACCGACCAGTCCAAGGGCATTCAGATGGCTGGCAATGTCCGCATGGGCGGCCCTTATACGCTGGTCAATCAGGATGGCGAGACGATTACCGAGCAGTCTTTTGACGGCACCTATCGGCTGATGTTCTTCGGCTTTACCCATTGCCCGGATTTCTGCCCGACCAAGCTCTACCACATCTCACAGATGCTCGACCGCCTGCCGCCGGAAAAGGTGGCCAATATCACCCCGATCTTTGTCACCATCGACCCGGCCCGTGATACCGCCCCGATCCTGAAGGATTATCTGACCGGCTTTGACCCCCGGTTCACCGGGCTAACCGGCAGCGACGAACAGATCGCCGCTGTCGCCAAGGCTTTCCGGGTCTATTACCAGAAGGTTCAGAGTGATGATCCCGAGTATTACAGCATGGATCACTCGACCTTCACCTATATCATGGGACCGGAGAACAACTTCATCGACGTCATTTCCTATGACACGCCGATCGATGTGATGGTTGAGAAGGTCGATGGCTATGTAACGCCCGCCGAGGGCTAGACGGCCAGATGGCGCGCGAACTGTTTTTGTAAGCTGCCACCTTCATAGGGCATGGCGCGCAGGGTAATAGCAGGCCCGGAGCCTACCTCCTTCTCCACAACCAGACGCCGGATCTGGCGATCATCCTGCCAGACCAGCCCAGTCAGGGCATCGAGCAGTGCCTTGGCCACATTATCGGCATCGATGCGGCGGCTGATATTATCAACGGTAAGGAGAATGGCGACGTCATAACCGTCAAAGCGTGCAGCCTTGCGCCAGCCGTTATCGACCAGCGTATCGCGAACGAGCGCGCGCAGCCTGCTGCGCTGGGTGGTCAGCGACCCCAGCTCGATAAACAGAATCTTGTTGTCAATGAATGCAAAGCGGCAACTGGCGCCGCCTTTCCAGGCAAATTTGCCCCGCGACATCAGTATCGCAACACCAGACAGACAGGCAGCATCAGGCTGAGGCCCGAAGCTCCGTTGGCTGGCTGACATCGGCATCGCCGAGCATTTCAGCTGCTTCGATCATGGCCGCAGAACGCTTGCGCCCGACCATTGTTTCGTCCTGCATCAGTCGACGCCGACGAACCACATCACTCTGCAGTGTCTGAACACCGCCTGCACCACGAAAACCAACACCAACACGCATCGCTTTGCCCCCGCTAAATCACGCGTCTGATTTCTGATGTGTGCAAACTACGTGATTGTTACGAAAATGAGAACCCTTAACGACCAGTTAATTGACGTTTTTATATACTTGATACGCTGTTATTCACAGGCTGATTGCGCATGGCTGTATTGCAAACGCCTATTCAGCACCAGCCGCAACAGAGCCCTCGGTTGGCCAGTCGGCCAGCATTCTGACCCAGTCATCGACATAGGCCGGGGGCTTGCCATCGGTATCCGGGGCAACGCCGACGAGTTCCATCAACTCACTGGTCGGCACCCGCCCGCCTTTTGAGGTCATCGCAGCCTGCACCAGCCCGATGGCATTGACCCGGCCTGAAGCACCGAAAAACCGCTGCTCCAGAAATACCCAGCGCTCATCCCAGCCAACCAGCCGGGTTTCCAACTCGAATTTCTCAAATGGTGCAATGGCCCGGCGATAACGCACCGTCGAAGCGGCGATCACCGGCATCCACTTCTTCTGCCGCAGGATCGGCCCGAGCAGCCCGGCACGCAGCATCAGATCAACCCGCCCGAGATCCATGATGCTGAGATAACGGCCATTATTCATATGGAAGTTGAAGTCGAGATCGGTGGGCCAGCAGCGCATACTGAGTCGCCGCACTTGCATGAACTCTTCCGCCGGGTTGCAGCCGCGGCCAGCCCGCCAACCGGCGATCAGCACGGCAATCAGGCGGAAGATCAGGTTCATGTCAGTCGTCCAGCAGGGATGCCAGTTTCAGGGCATGGCCCATGGAGCCATTGACCTTGATCTTGCCGGTCATGAAGGCCAGCGTCGGGTCCTGGGTACCGTTGAGCAGCCCCTGCAGCGTATCCGCCGACATTTTCACGGTCGTATCGCTGTCGGCATCGTCATTTGTCACGGCGGGCGGGGCACTGCTGCCATCGAGCAGGATGGTGCCCTCACCATTGAGATCAAGCTTGATCTTGCCCCCGAAAGCACCGGCAAAAGCCATTTTTTGACGTATCTGGTCGGTCAGTTGTTCAACGGCCATCGTGCCGGGTTCCCTTTTTCTCTGCTCTGTTTGCGGGGCGCTAGAACGCCGCCTCATCGAAATCCATGATCGGATCGGCGCCGGCCATGATCCGCTGGAAGCAGGCATTCGCTTCCGGCATCACCTTTTGCATATAATAGCGCGCGGTCTTGATCTTGTTCTCATAAAAACCGGCATTGCCATTGGCTTCCGGCAGCTTGTCCTTCGCTACCTGCACCATCTGCAGCCACATGTAGCCGAGCGCCACATAACCGAACAGATGCAGGTAATCGGTTGAAGCAGCCCCCGCCTCGTCCGGGTTCTTCATGCCCTTCTGGGCAATCAGCGCGGTGGCCTGTTGCAGCTTGCCGAATGCCTTGGCCAGCGGGAAGACGAATTCCTGCAGCTCGGGATTGGTCTGATGCTTCTCCAGATCGGCCTGTACCGGATGGAAGAACTGGCGCAGCAGGCGACCGAAATCCTTCGGCATCTTGCGACCGACCAGATCGAGCGCCTGAATACCGTTGGCCCCCTCGTAAATCTGGGCGATCCGGGCATCGCGGACATATTGTTCCATGCCCCACTCCCAGATATAGCCATGGCCGCCGAATACCTGCTGACAGGCAATCGCGGCATTGGTTCCATGATCGGTGAGGAACGCCTTGAGGATCGGGGTCATTAGGCTGACCAGATCATCGGCATCACGGCGGGGGCGCTCATCGGGATGTTTCTCGAAGGTATCGATCTTGAGGCCGATCCAATAGGCCAGCGCCCGCGCCGCCTCGTTCACCGATTTGGTGTCGAGCAGGTTCCGGCGCACATCGGGGTGCACCAGAATGCTGTCGGCAGCCTCATCCGGCTCCTTTGATCCGGTCAGGGAGCGGCCCTGGCGCCGGTCCTTGGCATAGATCGCGGCGTTCTGATAGGAGATTTCAGCCATGGACAGGCCCTGAATCGCCACGCCCAGACGCGCGGCATTCATCATGGTGAACATGGCGCGCAAGCCCTTGTGCGGATCGCCGACCAGCCAGCCCTGCGCCTCGTCGAAATTCATCACACAGGTCGAGTTGCCATGGATGCCCATCTTGTGCTCAATCGAGCCACACATCACGCCATTGCGCTGACCGGCCACATAATCGCCACCCTCTTCCTTGGGGAGGAATTTCGGCACGAGGAACAGGCTGATACCGCGGACACCCGGCGGTGCGTCGGGCAGCTTGGCCAGCACCAGATGGACGATGTTTTCGGTCAGGTCATGCTCACCGGCGCTGATGAAAATCTTGGTGCCGGAAATACTGTAGGAGCCGTCATCCCGTGGTGTCGCCTTGGTGCGGATCAGGCCGAGATCGGTACCGCAATGGGGTTCGGTCAGACACATGGTACCGGACCAGATGCCATCAACCAGCTTGGGCAGATAGAGGTTTTTCAGCTCATCCGTGCCGTGCAGATGAATGGCGTCATAGGCCCCCTGTGACAGCCCCGGATACATGGCAAAGGCCATATTGGCCGAGGACAGGACTTCATTCAGGACGAAGTTGACCGCCTGCGGCATCCCCTGTCCGCCATAATCGGGATCAGCCGACAGGCCGACCCAGCCGCCCTCACGGAACTGGTTGTACGCTTCCTTGAACCCGGTTGGTGTACGCACCACACCGTTCTCATAGGTACAGCCTTCCTTATCGCCAACCTGATTGAGCGGAAACAGCTCGTTTTCAGCGAGTTTTGCGGCTTCTTCCAGAACCGTGTCGATCAGCTCGAGGTTCATATCCTCATAACCGGGCAGGCTCGACAACTCATCGGCCTTCAGAACATCATGCAGCAGAAACCGGATATCCTCGATCGGTGCAGTATAGCTGGGCATTTCCGTTTACTCCGTTGTCCTGTTTCTTCTTATTGTTGTTCTAGTTGCGCAGCGGCTTGCCGGTGGTGAGCATATGCTCGATCCGGTCAAGGGTGCCGGTGGTCCGCACCAGCTTCATGAACTCGGCACGCTCGAGATCGAGCACCTCGTCCTCGGTCAGTTCCTCAGTCATATCCTTGCCGCCACCGCTCAGCACATGGGCGAGATGGGCAGATACCACCACATCATGCGGCGTTGCCTTGCCCTGCAGGGCGAAGCCGTCAACCGTGGTGTTGAAGATGGTTTCCGCAGCCGGGCCGGGCAGGTTGAAGACCGGTGGCTCCGGTGGCTGATAGCCATCGACCATGGACAGGGCGCGCTGCTTGGCATCAAACAGCACCCGGTCCCGGTTCATGGTCACACCGTCATCGGCGCGGAAATACAGCAGTTCCTTGGCCTCGATGGCGGATTTCGCCACCGTGGCGGTGCCGATGGTCTCAAACACCTGTGCCACGGCAGGCATCGGGCCGCCGGGACGTTTCGGATTGGCAAAGTGACGGGCCAGCATTTCCTTGCAACCGCCCCAGCCGGGAATAACCCCGACGCCGACCTCGACCAGACCGGTATAGGTCTCGGCATGGGCCTGAACCGCATCGCAATGGAGCAGGATTTCACAGCCGCCACCGAGCGCCATGCCGGATGGCGCACCGATCACCGGGAACGGCGCGTATTTCAGCGCCTTGTAGGTTTGCTGGCCGACCCGGACACTGTCCTCGACCTGCGGCCACATGGCGATATTGGCGGCAAACATGGCAAGGCCGAGATTGGCCCCGACCGAGAAGTTACTGCCTTCGTTATAGATCACCAGCGCCTTGTAGGTCGTACCGTCAATCAGGCCCATGACCTTCTGGTACATCCGGAAGACGTTTTCATCGAGCGAGTTCATCTTGCCGGTGAATTCAAAGCACAGCACACCATCGCCGATATCCCAGACACTGGCAGAACCGTTCTTCGCAACCGGCTCGCTGGCGAGCTTGATATCGGAGAGCAGCAGAACACCCTCGGGCCGCTCAACCTTCGCGTATTCGCCCGCCGTGGTCATGAAGAACAGCTGGCCGTCCTCCACCTTGTAGAATGGCCGACCCGCCGCTTTTTCCAGCAAGGCCGGAATGGCGATGCCCTCTTCCTTCAGCTTGTCCGTGAACCAGTCAACACCAAGCTGATCGAGCATTTCAAACGGGCCGTATTTGCGACCGAAACCGGTGCGCATCGCCTCATCGACCTTGACGATATCATCGGCGATTTCAGGCACCAGATTGAGTGCATAAACGAGAGATTCCTTGAGCACGCGCCAGGCAAGCTGGCCGCCCTTGTCGGGATGCTCGACCAATGCGCGCAGACCCTGTTTCGCGGCATCGACGCTTTCGAGCCGCGCTTTCTCGCTCTTGGCATAGTCGCCGGTCTGGAGATTGATGCTCTCCTTGACCTTGCCGCCACCCTCGCGGTTGATACGGTAGAAACCGCCCTTGCCCTTACGACCGGTATAGCCCTCGCTGATCATCTTGTTCATCAGCGGCACATCGCGGTTATCGACCACATACTGATCATCGGCTGGCAGCGACTTGGTCAGGCTGGCCGAGATATGCGGGATCAGATCGATACCGACCAGATCAAGCAGGCCGAAGACACCCGTTTTCGGCAGGCCCATGGGGCGGGACAGAACCGCATCCGCCTCATCGACCGTCAGGCCGAGGTCGAGCGTCGCGTTGATCGCCGATTGCATCCAGAACGTACCGACCCGGTTGCCGATAAAGCCCGGCGTGTCGTTACATTTGATTACTGCCTTGCCGAGCGCCCGGTCGCCGAACTCCGTAATGCCATCGACCAGTTCCTGTCGGCTCTCCGGCCCGGCCACGATCTCGAGCAGGCGCAGATAGCGTGGCGGGTTGAAGAAGTGGGTGATCAGGAAATCGGCCTTGAAGCCATCGGACTGGCCCTCGACAAGATCTTTAAGTGGGATCGTCGAGGTGTTGGAAGAAACCAGTGTGCCCGGTTTGCGGACCGCATCGATCTTCTTGTACAGGGCGGATTTGATGTCGAGACGTTCGATCACGACCTCGATAATCCAGTCAACATCGGCGATCTGCGCCAGATGATCGTCAATATTGCCCGGCGTCACGAGCCTGGCGAACCGTTTGCTCATGAACGGCGCGGGTTCGGTCTTGAGCGCCTTCTCGATCGCGGATTTCGCCAGAATATCCCGATCCTCGGCCCCTTCCGGCACGATATCGAGCAACAATACCTCAACCCCGGCATTGGCAAGATGGGCGGCGATACCCATACCCATGACGCCGGAGCCGATAACGGCGGCTTTCTTGATGTCCATGTCCTGTCTCTCCCTGTTTTTATCTGTTGGTTATCTGTCTGTCCGGTTACCGGATCAGACCGCTTCCAACAGGGTTGAGACACCCTGACCACCACCGACACACAGGGTCGAGACAGCAAGCCCCTTGCCCTCACGCTTCAGCAGCAGGGCCGCCTTGCCGGTGATACGGGCACCGGATGCGCCGAGCGGGTGGCCGAGCGCAATGGCACCACCATCAATATTGATCTTTTCATCAGGAATACTGAGATCACGCTGCACCGCTAGTGACTGGCTGGCGAAGGCTTCGTTCAGCTCGAAAATATCCACGTCATCGACCTTGAGGCCATGACGGTCGAGCAGTTTCTGGGTTGCCGGGACCGGGCCGATACCCATGATTGCAGGCTCACAGCCGGTAACCGCCATGCCCTTGATCCGGGCCAGCACCGGCAGGCCATTGGCCTTGGCATAGCCTTCAGAGGTGACCAGCGTGGCGGTGGCACCATCGGTCAGAGGTGATGAGGTACCGGCGGTAACCGAGCCTTCGGCATCGAAGGCGGGCTTCAGACCGGCGAGCGCCTCGGCATTGGTATCAGGACGGACACAGCCATCCTTGTCCACGGTTACGCCATTGGCATCAACCGAGGTGACCTCGTCGGCATAGTTGCCGTCAGCCCAGGCCTTGGCCGCCTTCATATGGGAGTTGACCGCGAATGCTTCCTGATCCGCACGGCTGATCTGGTATTTCTTGGCGACATTCTCCGCCGTCAGCCCCATGGACATATAGGCGGCGAGATCACCCTTATCCATTGCCGGGTTCGGCATCGGGTTGAAGCCGCCCATGGGCACGCGGGTCATGCTCTCAACCCCACCGGCAATAAACACCTGCCCACTGCCAGCAGCGATGCTGCCCGCTGCCATATGGATCGTACTCATGGAAGAGGCACACCAGCGGTTGAGGGTGGCCCCGCCGACCGATTTAGGCAAACCGGCGAGAAGTGCGACAGCACGGGCGATATTGATGCCCTGCTCACCTTCCGGGAAGGCACAGCCAAGCAGCAGATCCTCGATATCCTCGGGCTTCACACCGGTTTTCGCCACCAGCGCCTTGATCGCGACCACGGCGAGATCATCTGGGCGCACCTTGGCGAGCGCGCCCTTCTTGGCGAAATGGAATGGGGTACGGACATAACCCGCAATGACAGGGGTCTGGTCGGGATTGGGTGCCATGGTGTTGTTCCTCGAAGTCGCGTGTTCTTGTTGTTTTGCGTTTATTGGGACCGGGAACCGTTTGCTGCGTCAGAGATGGGGCGCTCTCAACGACTTCCGGCCATGCTGGATATATCAACCACCGGTTTTCGCCAGATGGTCGGCAATCTGTTGCTCGATCTCACGCAGTTCGGTGCGCGTCTGCTCCAGATCCGCCATCTGCTGGTCGAGCAGCAGCAGCCGTTCCTGCGCGCGGGCATGGGCGTAGCGCATCTGTTCGGCCTGATTGGCATCGACCGTGTATAGATCAAGAAACTCTTTGATTTCAGAGATAGAGAAACCGAGGCGTTTGCCGCGCAGGATCAGCGCAAGACGACCACGATCGCCATGGGAATAAATCCGGGTGGTGCCGCGTCGTGCCGGGGCGATCAGCCCCTCATCCTCATAGAAGCGAATGGTGCGATGGGTAACGCCAAACTCTTCGGCCAATTGACCGATAGAGAATGTGCGGCCATCGCCCTTCTCGTTTTGCTCGTGCCAGTTGATATTATTGCCGATGGACATCGGGTGGCCTTCTGTTATTTGCCGACATAACGGGCTGTGTAGTGCACACCCTCACAATCAGCAAGTACTCAACACCTTACGTTTACGTAAAGTCGATAGATTTGGCAACAGAAATCTGTTGCAGATTATTGCCTGGCTTCCTGCTCAACAAGGTCTTTCCGGGATAATTTCCCAATCAACGTTTTTGGCAAAGGTTCGTTCCGGAACTCAACCTTGCGCGGCAACTCGATCGGCGAGAGCTTGTCACCGAGAAATGCCTTCAAACCATCATAGTCAAGGGACGAGCCGTCCTTGAGCTTGATCCATGCCTTCGGCACTTCACCACGCTTGGGATCGGGGATACCGGCGACAACGCACTCCTCCACCGCCGGGTGGAGATAGATCGCCTCTTCGATATTGCGCGGATAGACATTGTAGCCATTGACCAGAATCATGTCCTTCAGCCGGTCAACGATGAAGGTATAGCCCTGCTCATCGGTATAGCCGACATCGGCCGTGTGCAACCGCCCGTCCTTCAGGGTATCGGCGGTGGCATCATCGCGCCGCCAATAACCCTTCATGACCTGCGGACCACGGATGCAGACCTCACCCACCTCACCCAGCGGCAGGATGGTTTCCCGATCCTCAAGCGAGACGATCTCGATGGTTGTGCCCGGTACCGGCAGGCCGATTGATCCGGCCTTGCTGGTACCGTTGAGCGGGTTCATGGAGGCAACCGGCGAGGTTTCGGTAAGACCGTAGCCTTCCTCAAGCGTACAGCCGGTCGTGCTCTCGAACCGCTGCTTCACCTCAAGCGGCAGGGGCGCGCCACCGGAAATACACAAGCGGATCGTTGAGAGATCATATGATTTGAGGTCCGGCGCGTTATTGATCGCGGTATAGATAGCAGGCACGGCCGGGAACAGGGTAACTTTGTGCTTCTGAATAGCCTTCAGCAGCCCGATCAGCTCAAATTTCGGCAGCAGCACCAGCTCTGCACCAAATGAAATTCCCAGATTCATTGAGGCAGTCATGGCGAAGACATGGAAATAGGGCAGCACCCCCATCATGACTTCCTGACCAAACTTCGCACCGTCGAACCAGGCAACGCATTGTTGACAGTTTATATACAGGTTGGCGTGGGTCAGCATCGCGCCTTTTGGGATGCCCGTTGTACCGCCGGTATACTGCAGCACCGCCACATCCTCGACCGGATCAATCGCCACCGGCACCGGTTTGCCGCCGACCTGCCGCAAATCTTCAAAGCGAACATGCCGGTCATCTTTTGGCACCCGCGCTAGTTCCTTGCCCTTGATGAGGCGGAACAGCAGGTTTTTCGGGAACGGCAGAATGTCGGTGAACGGGCAGACCAGTATCTGCTTCAGCCCCTCATCCAAGAGTGGTGTGAGCTTGTCATACAGGATCGCCAGATCGACCGTGGCAAGCATATCGAGACCACTGTCACGCACGAGATTGGCGATTTCCCGCTGGGCATAAAGCGGGTTGATATTGACCACAACGCCACCGGCCTTGAGCACGGCATAATGCAGGATAATGTAATAAGGCGTGTTCGGCAGCAACAGGCCGATCCGGTCACCCTTCTTCAAGCCACGCGCCTGCAATCCGGCAGCGACTTCATTGATCGCGGTAACCAGTTGGCCATAGGTATATTTCTTGCCCAGAAAATTGATGGCCACATTGTTCGGGATGCGCGATGCAGTCTGCTCAACCAACTCGTAGAGCGGACGCGGCTCCAGCGGCATGTTCCAGTCACACCCGGCGGGATAATTATCCAGCCAGGGGCGATCGGCCGATGTCCGGGACGAGGTCACCTTGGCGGCAACCGCATCCTCAGCACCTTGCGTGATGCTTTGATCGGTCATGTTCTATCTCCTCCCAAGAGACGGTGTCCGTTCAACACCTGAAATTCACCTGCAGCCTGACCTGTTTTTTTATCCGCCCCGGTTATATTTCCGAGATCATAATGGTTCAGACTGGAACCCGGCGACCGATGACCGCCGGTAAAATCAGATACTACAGCAACTTACGGTTACGTAAACTCCCATAGCCCCATCATCATTAAAGGGTTTGGTGCCGCAATCAATCGGTTTTCTGCGCAAGACCGGGCAGAACTGAGTTGCAAATAATTCGCAACAAATATGGCGAGTAACAACCGGCAGCACAACCGCTGATAGCAAGCAATACTGCGGCTTAGCCGCTGGTTGGCTGGAAAGGGGGATAATTTCAACTGAGAAGAATCTGCGGGATCATAAAATCTAGACCTGATTCTGACGCCAAAACGCGGTATGATCAGCACCCGATGCTGACAGAATATTGGCATGGCAATGGAGAGCGCCACCAAAGCGTGGCACATGGGTAAGGCACGTTCCCGAAACCCGACACCCTTGCTGCTTGTTGACTTTGTTTGCTTAGAGGTCCTGCATCGTGTCTGGTGAGAATGCACAAGTTAAATGGTTCAATTCTGAAAAAGGCTTCGGTTTCGTAAAGATTGATGGCGCTGACCGGGATGCCTTTTTACATATCTCTGCGGTTCAACAGGCCGGAATTACATCGGTAAATCCGGATATGGAAATCCGCTGCCGACTCGGCAACGGACCAAAAGGACCGGTGGTAGAGGAAATCTACGAGGTGCTCAGCCATGGCACACCACAGGCTGGTGGCGGTTTCAACACCTCACCCGGCGGCAGACCGTCATTCGGCGGCGGTGGCAGCGGCGGCGGGCACCATCACCATGGCGGCTATGACAATCACGACCGTTATGATGGCGGCCCCAGTTCCTATGAAGAAGCCGAGGGCACCGATCTGGGCGGCACCGTCAAATGGTTCAACCCTGAAAAAGGCTTCGGCTTCATCGTTCCCGATGACGGGGAAAAAGACATCTTCGTGCACAAGAGCGTCTTGCGCCGTTGCGGCCTCGGTAGTCTCGAGCCGGGCCAGAAAGTCAGCATGAAAGTCGTACCGGCACCCAAGGGCCGGGAAGCCAACTGGATCGAAACCAGACTTTAATTTTCAAGACAAAGCGGCAGCAGCAGACCAAAGCTGGTGCCGAACCCCGGGCGGGTATCGATCCGCAACAGCGCGTTCAGATCCATGAGCATGCCCGCAATCTCAGTGAATGCGGCCTGTTGCCCTGCTTTACCGGCATTATCAGCGCCATTACCACCAAATGCGGCCTGTACCACCGCCGGTGACAAGCCATCGCCATGGCATGTTATCTCGATCAGCGCATATGGCTTGTTGAACCAGTATGGCTGACTCAAGGCACCGTAGAGGAACGCCATACTGTCCGGATCTGGCGTCTCGTGAACCCGCAATCCGTAGAATGGCCCGTTATTCAGCCGCACCGGAAAATAGCTGATCAGCGGATCAGCCTGTATTGCCTCAAGGGCGATTCTGATCGTGCCGAATGGGGTGCCAAGGCAGCTGCAACCTTCCCGCACAAGCAACTGACAGAGCCGGTTTATCTGTTCAAAACCCACAGCCGTCCGAAGCGCGGTTCCCTTTGCCGCAAGTGGCGTGTAGATGATGCCCGGCATCACCGCATCGTCATTGCCATTGTCACCGTCAGGACCGGCCCCTTCCTGTATGTCGCCGACAATACGGGGCATGGCGGTGGTGAGATCGCAGACAGACTGAATGATATCGTTGGGTCTGATCCGGTCGCAGTCATTATCATTGTCGGAAAAGGCAACGATCTGGGCCACGAACTCAGTTGCCCGCTGGGTGCTGCTGTAGATCGTGCTGGCAAATTGCTGTTCCTCGGACCCGGACGGCAAAGCCTCGGCGAGCATTGAGGAATAGCCCATGATCGGCGCCAGCATATTGTTGAAATCATGGGCGATACCGCTGGCCAGCATGTCAATGCCGTGACTGCGGCGGGAAGCAAACTCAACGGGTTTTACCGGCTCGGCTGCATCACGCGGCACCATCAGCGGTGCCGAATAGCCGATCATCCAGCCATCGGGCAACAGACGCAGACTGACCCGGTACCGGTTGGCGGTTCGCGTCTGCTCACCCGCGACGATGCCCGACCACTCATGCAGGCTGGACAACGCCGTTGCAATCTCGGCCCTGACCTGATCCGCGGCATGGTCGCCAAAAATCTCGGTATAATGCAGCCCGACGGCATGCTTGCGCGACGGCAGCCCGGCAATTTCAGCCTGAGGTGCATTCATATAGGCAACCCGGCCATCGGCATCGCACAGATAGACGCCGTCCGGGGTCATATCGAGGGCCCGGCGCAGACGCTGCGCTGGCCAGACATCCTGTCGATACCACAGGACAAAAACCAGCGCGCCAATCAGGAGGAGAGAACAGATCAGCCACATATCGGGTAACACGGGTAAAACAGAGCCAAAAAACATCCGGCCAAGTCTATCGCCGCAATTCCTAACGAGCCGTTAAGCCCTCAGTTGTCCCCAAAACGCCAAATCGGCAAAAACACCTGAAAACAAAGATTTTTTCTGACGGTTGCCGGTTGAACTTTCATCATTTTGCCACATATGCAGGTTATCAATTTCATGTGACCCGAAAATGCCCGCTGCAGCCCATTTGGCAGCCTGCCTCAGTTGAATATTTCTCAACTGAATTTGCAGCGATGCGCTATCGATTCACAGAAACCAATTGATTAACAGAAACCCATTTATTCACAGAAGAAGGACTTTAATGGAAAAGTATGCGGACCTGACGGCCCTCACCCTCGTCATTCTCGTTGCCCTCAGCTTTGGCCTGCTCATGACCCGGCTCCGACAACCGGCGATTGTCGGCTATATTCTGGCCGGTGTTGCCCTCGGACCGACCGGTTTCGGACTGGTCGAGGATACCGCCATTGTCCGCCTGCTCGCCGATCTGGGCGTTATCATGCTGCTGTTCGTCATCGGCATGGAGCTGTCGCTCCGCTCGTTCAAGAGCGTGCTCGGCGTCGCTGTTGGTACCGCCTGTCTGCAGATAACCCTGTCCCTGCTGGTCGCGGGCGGCTTTTCCTATCTCTTCGATCTCTCGATGAACCAGGCCATTCTCGCCGGCTTCATCATGTCGCTGTCGAGCACGGCGGTCGTCATCAAAATCCTTGAGGATGTGGGCGAGTTGCGCACCCAGCTTGGCCGGACCGCGGTCGGCGTACTGATCGCACAGGATCTGGCGGTTGTGCCGATGCTGCTGATTATCGGCGACCTCGGCCGCGGCGGGTTTGATCCGAGCATCCTGCTCAAACTCGGTGGCGCCGGTGTCACTCTCGGCATCGTCATCTGGTTCCTGTCACGGCGCGAGCGGGTCAGGCTGCCCTTCCTCGAGCAGATCACCGAGCGTGAGGACATGGCCCCGATTGCCGCTCTCGCCGCCTGTTTCGGCGTGGCAACCGCTAGTGGCCTGCTTGGCATGTCCGCTGCCTATGGTGCGTTTCTGGCCGGGCTGATCCTCGGCAACTCCAATGTGCGGGCACCGATCTGGAAATCGATCAAGCCGATTGAAACCTGTCTGCTGCTGGTCTTCTTCCTGTCCATCGGCCTGTTGATCGACCTGCCCTTCATTCAGGAGAACTGGCAACTGGTGCTCGGCTGCCTGATTGCTGCGACCTTGCTCAAGACCTTCATCAACATCCTGTCATTGCGCGCCATGGGTGAATGCTGGGGTAAATCCTTTGCCGCCGGTGCCCTGCTCGGACAGGTGGGTGAGTTCTCCTTCGTCCTCGCCGCCGCCGGGCTGAGTTCCGAGATCATCGATGAAAACGGCTATGCGCTGGCGATCTCGGTCATTGCCCTCAGCCTGCTGATCAGCCCGATCTGGAAGGGGTTGGTCCAGCGTACCCATGATCTGGCCGCCACCGGCGTGACCAATCTCCGGGTACTGACCGCGCTGATCTTCTGTGACGAGATCAACGCCATGTCGCGCTGCGTTTCCGCGGTCAAGGGCTGGGACCAGTCAAGCCTCGATAAGGATGGCAGTCTGGTTACATTGGCCAGACGCTTGCGAGTGATGCGGCAACGCGGGCATACCAACCTTGCCAGCGATGTGGAAACCGCTGAATAGGCCGCAAATCATCGCGTCTTATTCAGTTGCCCAATACGTCAGGTATACGTTACACTAGTTCCATAACAGTCGTCTTGGGGAAGTCAGCTGTTTGGCGGCAACTGCTGTCGAGGCAAATGTGGGGGTAAACATGGACAATATCCAGGCGCTGCTGCGTGGTGGATCATCGTCTCGGCCAACCGATCAAAACGGGGCCGCAGAAAACGGGCAGGAAGACCGGGCGGATATTCAGCTGCCCGGCATGATGTCCAATCACGACAGAGAGAAAATACACGCGCTGTTCAAACTGCAGTCGGAATATCTCGACCGCATGGACAGCCTGTTTTCCGATGAAAACGAGACATTGGCTGAACTGGACAACCGCCTGCTGGCGGCCCAGCAGCACCGTGACCAGTTGCGGATCATCACCGCCCTGAACGAACACAGCACCGATCTGGACGGCAAGCCGCGCAGTGCCTGGCGCGGCGGTCGCTTCGACCGCGAGCATATCGCGCACAACAACCCGCTGGGCCTGACCAGGGATCATCACTGGCAGGACTACAAAACCCCGCTGCATGGCCTCGTCTATGGTGGTGCGGAGCTGTTGAGCCTGACCTCACCGCCTTATCGGATGGCCATTCTCGACCTGCTGGTCCGGTTCTATCGGGCCAATCCGGGGCCTGAGCAACCCGGCGATGGCAACAATGACAACACGGACCAGAGCGTCGCCCTGCAACGCGCACGCAACGCCTGCCGCTATCTCGGCAATATCGCGGGCATCGTCGAATGGCAGCAGTTGTTCAAAATGTCATTGCAGGAGTTGGACGCAAGCGATCGCGGTCACCAGCTGGCCTGGCTGATTCAGGCCGTCAGCATCGAGCGTAATGGCGGGATCGATCCGTTCGAGACCCATACCAGCTTTTATCGCGTGGCGGGCGAAACCGTGAGTTCAGGCGTCAATATGAGCTATCTCGACTTACATTTCCGGGCATTGGCAGAGGTCCGGCTGCCGGAAATCGCCATGCTGTATGACGATCTGTAACCGATCGATCAGCGACGGCTGCGACGGTTGTATTTGACCTGCTCCGGCGTCAGCTGGAAACCGAGCAGGATGCTGTAATCGCGGGCATCGGCCCCTTCCACCGGCAGCGGGATCGTCTGCTCGAGGCTCTCAAGCGCACCGGCACGGAACACGCCCTCGGGAAACACAACCGGGGTCCGGAAAATCTGTTTGGCGATCACGATGCCAGCCGGGTCGAGAATGGTGACGAAGTAGTCGAAGCTGGTCTGGTTGCCGCTCAGCGCCGCACCGCGCTCCGCGCTCAGGGTCACATCGAAGGTTACATCGACCTCTTCATCGAAATACTCGCAACCACCACGGATATTCGACAGCGCTGCCCGCGCCACCACATCGGTCAGGTCAACCGCGCCCGGCTCGTTGAACACGGTGACATTGGCGGCATCATCGAGGATCGCCACCCGTGGACAGGCACGCGGATCATCATCGGCACTGGTACAGGCAGCCAGCACCATCAGCGCCACAAGCCCGGACATGAGCACATTGAGGGCACGAAATTGCCGAAAGATGCGGCGAGACTGGGACAGCATGACTATATCCGTTGTGCGATGAACCGGCTGATTGTCACCGGCAGACAGGGTGGTGCGGCGCACAGTAATCATATGTGCATGGCTGCGACAAGAACCCATCTGTTGACTTCTGCATTCATTCGCCAGTTTATCAGGCAGGGAAACACGAAAACCGAATGATCGATTATGAGAGAAACCCAGCACCTATCCGTACTTCTGGCCAATCCGCGCGGCTTCTGCGCGGGCGTTGACCGGGCCATTTCCATGGTCGAGAACGCGCTGGAGAAATATGGCGCGCCAATCTATGTCCGGCATCAGATCGTGCATAATCGCCATGTGGTCGAGCGCCTTGAGGGTCTTGGTGCGATCTTCGTCAAGGAACTCGATGAGGTCCCGAGCGGCGAACGGGTCATCTTCTCTGCCCACGGCGTTGCGAAATCGGTTCCGGAACAGGCTGAGCGCCTGAAGCTGATCAGCTTTGACGCCACCTGCCCGCTGGTGACCAAGGTGCACAAGAAGGCAGAGCACCTGATCAATCGCGGTTATCACATCCTGCTGGTCGGCCATGCCGGTCACCCGGAAGTGGTCGGCACCATGGGTCAGGTGCCACCCGGTCACATGACGCTGGTGGAAACCGCAGAGGATGTCGAGGCCCTGACCAACCTGCCCGCCGACCGGCAGCTGGCCTTTATCACCCAGACCACGCTCTCGGTTGATGATACCGCCAGCATCGTGACCGCCCTGCACAACCGCTTCCCGGATATTCTGGCCCCGAAATCAGAAGACATCTGCTACGCCACCACCAACCGGCAGCAGGCGATCAAGGCAATCGCGAAACGCGCCGATCTGGTGCTGGTGGTCGGAGCCGCCAATTCCTCCAACTCCAACCGGCTGGTTGAAACTGCCAAGGGATACGGCGCACCGGCAGCCTATCTCGTGGCCGATGTCAGCGCGATTGACTGGGCATGGCTTGATGGCGTCAAGACACTGGGCCTGACCGCCGGAGCCTCTGCACCTGAACATCTGGTACAGGAAATCATCGACAACCTGCGCCAGCGCTTCGATATTTCCATGACCGAAACCAGCGGCCCGCTTGAAGATGTGATCTTCAGACTGCCCCGCGAGCTCGAACGCATTCCCGCCTGATCTTTCGTGCCCTCTTCTGAGGTGCCGAAACAAGCTGACGGTTGACGCATCGCCGTGAACCCGGTACCAGCGAAGCCATGGCCGTATATACCGACGTAACAGATGAAGAGCTTGCCGCCTTTTTCGATCAATATGATCTGGGCGATGTGATCTCGTGCAAAGGCATCGCCGAGGGGGTTGAGAACTCCAACTACCTCGTGGTGACGGCTGCCGGTCCGCATATCCTGACCCTGTATGAAAAGCGCGTCCGGGAAGAGGACCTGCCCTTCTTTGTCGGCCTGATGGAGCACCTCGCGGCCAAGGGCTTTCCCTGTCCAACCCCGATTGCCGCTAAAGATGGCAAGAGCCTGCGTCGCCTTTGCGATCGTCCGGCGGCAGTTATTTCGTTTCTGCCCGGCATGTGGCCACGGCGGATTTTACCGCATCACTGCTCCGGCCTCGGCACGGCGCTGGCCCAGATGCACCTCGCAACCGAGGGGTTCGAGCTGACCCTGCCGAACAATTTCGGCCCGGTTGAGTGGAAACGCCTCGCCGATGCCTGTGCCGCCCGCGCGGATGAGGTACAGGACGGTCTGGCGCAGGACATTGCCGCAGAACTCGACTTCCTCGCCGAATGCTGGCCCACCGACCTGCCGCAGGGCGTCATTCACGGCGACCTGTTCCCGGACAATGTCTTCTTCCAGAAAGAAGAACTCTCCGGCTTCATCGACTTCTATTTCGCCTGCAATGACCAACTGGCCTATGACATTGCCATCTGTCTGAACGCCTGGTGCTTTGAACTTGACCTATCCTTCAATGTGACCAAGGCCCGGCGGTTCCTGCGCGAATACAACAAGGTCCGCCCCCTGACCAGACAGGAACTGGCGGCGATCCCGATACTGGCACGCGGCAGCGCCCTGCGCTTCCTGTTGACCCGCCTCTATGACTGGCTCAACCATCCGCCGGGCGCGATGGTGACCCCGAAAGACCCGCTCGAATACTGGCGCAAGATGAAGTTCCATCAGCAGGTGGACAGCCTCGCCGCCTATGGTCTCGAAACCGCAATGTCGGATTGAGCATCAGTGAGCGGAACACCGGCCAAAAACAGCGTTGAGATATTCACCGATGGTGCCTGCTCGGGCAATCCCGGCCCCGGCGGCTGGGGTGCCCTGTTGCGCAAGGGCGATGTGGAGAAAGAACTGCTCGGTGGTGATCCACAGACCACCAACAACCGCATGGAGCTGACCGCCGCTATCGAGGCACTGGCCGCCCTCACCCGCAACGGCGTTTCCGTCGACCTCTATACCGACAGCCAATATGTCCAGAAGGGCATGAATGAATGGCGGCACGGCTGGAAGGCGAAAGGCTGGCAGAAGAAGGGCAAGCCGATCCCCAATGCCGATCTGTGGGAGCGTCTCGATGCCCTCGACCGCCAGCATGATGTGCGCTGGCACTGGGTACGCGGCCATTCCGGCCACCCGGAAAACGAGCGGGTTGACCAGCTCGCCGTAACTGGTGCGCAGGAGGCAAAAACAAACGGCGCGCCGTTCAAGCGCGCCGTTGACTGATTGACTATCCGACAGCCGCCGATCAGGCCGCGACGGTTTCACCGCTCATGTGCTTGAGGATCGCTTCGGCGCTGGACACTTCGTAAGCACCCGGCTCTTCAACCGCGATATACTCGACAACGCCGTCCTTGATAACAGCGGCAAAGCGCTGGGAGCGGATGCCGAGGCCAAAGCCGCTGCCGTCCATTTCGAGGCCCATTGCCTTGATCAATTCAGCGTTACCATCGGGCAGCATGGTCACCCGACCGGCGGCACCGGAGGTATCTGACCAGTTTTTCATAACAAAAGGATCATTGACCGCGACGCAGGCAACCCCATCGATCCCCTTTTCCGCAAGCGCGTCGAGGTTCTTCAGATAGCTTGGCAGATGCTGGGCCGAACAGGTCGGGGTGAAGGCACCGGGCACACCGAACAGCACCATTTGCTTGCCAGCAAAAACATCAGTGGTTTCAATGGTATCAATACCTTCGTCGGTCAGAACGCGAAGGCTGACGGCGGGAATACGATCACCGGGTTGGATCATCTGTCAGTTCCTTGGAATAGCGTGGGAAATCATACGGAAAATGCAGCCTCACCATGGATGCGGGACTGCCCTTGCCGGTAAATCTAGTGCGTCATTCCCCCGCATACCAGCCCTAAGTCGGATCGGTGATGCTCAAAGCCCAATCTTTTCTTGTGGTAGCAATGTCACAAGTTAACGGGTAGCATTTACCGTGAGCGATGATCGAACGGGAGAACGGGTATGGGGCATGACAAGACCGGCAGTATGGGCGCAAGCCGCAATACCGGCCACTCACTTGCAGGCCAGTTCCTGATCGCCATGCCGAGCATGGGCGATCCACGCTTCGCCAAAACCGTCATTTATCTCTGTGTCCATGATACCGAAGGGGCCATGGGTCTCGTCATCAACAAGACGCTCGATACCCTGCAGTTCCCGGATATTCTCGATCAGCTCGGCATCACCAGCACCATCCACCTCGCCAACCAGCCGGTCCATGCCGGTGGTCCGGTCGAGACCGGTCGCGGGTTCCTGCTGCATTCCACCGATTTCAGGGTTGAGGATACGCAGGAGGTGGATGATGGCATCGCCCTGACCGCCACCGTCGACATTCTGCGTGCGCTGGCCGATGAGAGCGGGCCGGAAAACAGCCTGTTCGCCCTCGGCTACGCCGGTTGGGGTCCGGGACAGCTCGATATGGAAATTCAGGATAATGGCTGGCTCGTGGTACCGGCGGAGACCTCACTGATCTTCGATGCCGATAACGAGACCAAATGGGACCGGGCCATCGGCCTGCTCGGTTTCGATCCGTTCCGCCTCTCCGGCGAGGCCGGACACGCCTGATCGCTGACAAGCCAATGTTTTAGATAAAATCAGGGTCGCCAGTATGGATGCTGGCAGTATTGCCACCCGGTGCCCAGCGGCGGCGTGGCAGGCCATAGAGCACATGATCCTGCCATTCACCGGCGATCTTCAGGTAATCGCTGGCAACCCCCTCCTCGGCAAAACCGGCGCGCATCAGCAACCGGCGGCTGGCCTCGTTATGGGGCATGGTTGCCGCCTCGATCCGGTTCAGACCCAGATCGGTGAAGCCGAAATCAATGGCAGCGGCCAGCGCCTCGGCCATATAGCCCTGTCCGGTGAATTGCTGACCGAGCCAATAGCCGACCATACCGGCCTGCGCCACACCGCGACGGATATTGGTCATGGCGATGCCGCCGAGCAGCGCCGCATCCTCGGTCCGCCAGATCATCAGGTGATAGGACCGGTCGGCATTCCATTCCTGACACTGATAGCTGATCCGCCGGACAAAACCGGCCCGGCTCAGGGCATCATTGGGCCAGACAGGCTCCCAAGGCTCCAGAAACGCGCGGCTTTCCCGACGCAGATCGGCCCATTGCCGATAATCCTCGGGCTGGGGCGGGGCGAGCAATACCCGGTCCATGGCCACCACCGCACGCTGGCGCGGATCGGTTGGCGGTTTGGCCAACAGCCGCGCCGGGAGGCTCGACAGGGTACGCCAGACTGATGTTGCACCGGGTTTCCGATAATGCAGATCAGGCGGCGAGGCGAGCTTGGATCCGGTCATACTCCTCAAGCCCCTTCAGTTTACCAAGCGCCGTCACAGTCGGTCTGGACGACAGGATACGACGGCTGAGCGCCAGCAGCTCATCACGGCTGACCGCATCGACCTCGGCCATGATCGCATCCGGCAGGATCGGTTCGTCAAATGTCAGCATGTTGTTGGCCCAGTATTCCGCCCGCGCCATGCTGTTTTCCAGTGCCAGCATCTGCCCGGCCTGTGCCTGTGCCTTGGCGCGCTGGATTTCCTCTTCGGTCAAATCATGGCTGAGTTTCAGCAACTCGTCACAGACGACGCCGACCAGCTCTTCGATCTGATCCGGGCCGGTACCGGCATAGATCGAGAACAGGCTGCTGTCGATTGACGGATTGACGAAGCTGTAGACGGAATAGACCAGCCCGCGCTTCTCCCGCACTTCCTGAAACAACCGCGATGACATGCCGCCACCGAGCAGGTTGCTCAGCACGTTGCTGGCCTGAAACTGCGGGTCCTTCGGCCCGACGGAATCAAAGCCAAGCATGAAATGCAGCTGCTCGAGATCATCTTCCCGGCGCAGGTCGCCGCCGCGATAATCCGCCAGTGCCATGTCAAAGCCCTCGCGGTCCGGCAGATCGCCGAAACGCTCGCCGACCATATCGACAAAGGCTTCGTGATCCACGTCACCGGCCGCAGCGATAACCAGTCGTCCGGCGGCATAGTTGCGTGACAGGTAATCGCGCAAAGCATCGCGGCTGATCGAGCGCACGGTCTCGCGGCTGCCGAGGATCGGACGGCCAAGTGCCTGCCCCGGGTAGGCCTGCCCCTGAAACAGGTCATGGATCAGATCATCCGGCGTGTCCTCGGTCATGCCGATTTCCTGAATGATCCCCTGCCGTTCGCGGTCAAGCTCGGTCGGATCAAGAGTCGGGGCCAGCAACAGATCGCTCAGCACATCCACGGCCAGCGGCAGATCGCCGGACAGCAGACGGACATAGAAGGCCGTGGTATCGCGGGTGGTGTACGCGTTCATCTGACCACCCACCGCCTCGATATCGCTGGCGATCTGGATGGCGGAACGGGTGGCCGTACCCTTGAACACCATATGCTCGAGCATATGGGCAGCACCATTGAGAAACTCAGGCTCATAGCGGGCGCCGGTGGCAACCCAGATGCCGACAGAGACCGTGCCCAGACCGGGCATGGCATCGGAAATCACCCGTACGCCATTAGCCAGGCGAGTGAGACGTACGGTTTCGGAAGGCTGTTCAGTAACAGGCTTTGATGTGGTGGCGGTCAACGACGGTAAATCCCAGCAGAAATAGTCCAGTTGTTCTTGTTATCAGGCCTTGGCCAGTGCCGCCCGGCTGCGGGCCGCAATATGAGCCTCGATTATTTTGAGATCATTGTCGAGTACCGTCATGCGCTCCTCGCGCTCATAGAGATCGGCCATATAGGGCGGCAGGTCTGGCCGGACGCCGATTGCCTGCTCCACCGCATCGGGGAACTTCGCCGGATGGGCACAGGCGAGCGAGACCAGCGGCATGTCGAGATCGGGCATGGCGTCCCGGAACTGTGCCGCCGCCGACAATGCTGCCGCCGTATGCGGATCGACCACATGGCCGGTTTTGCCATAGGTATCGCGGATCATTTCCAGCGTCGCCTCGTCACTGCTGCGATAGGCATGGAACAGCCCGGTTATAGCGGCCATCTGGTTATGATCGGTGGAATATGACCCAGTGGCCCGGAAATCGCCCATGACCTTGGCAACCGCAGTACCGTCACGGCCCATCATCTCGAACAGCAGCCGCTCAAAATTGCTGGAAACCTGAATGTCCATGGATGGGGAGAGGCTTGGCTCAACCCCGGCCAGACGCATTTCGCCATTCTCGAAATAACGGGTCAGAATATCGTTGCGGTTGGTGCCGATCACCAGTTTCTCGATCGGCAGGCCAAGCTGGCGGGCGACATAGCCCGCATAGATATTGCCGAAATTGCCGGTTGGCACACAGAACGCAACCGACCGGTCGGGCGCGCCAAGCCGCAGTGCGGTGCTGACGTAATAGACGGTCTGGGCGATGATCCGTGCCCAGTTGATCGAGTTCACCGCCGACAAGCCGACCTGATCCCGGAAGCCGGTGTCGGCAAACATCGACTTCACCAGATCCTGACAGTCATCGAACGTACCGCGCACCGCAATCGCGTGGATATGGGCACCGGGCACCGTGGTCATCTGGCGGCGCTGGACCTCTGACACCCGGCCTTCCGGGAACAGGATGAAGGTATCGACGCGGGACAGGTCACGGCAGGCCTCGATAGCGGCGGAGCCGGTATCGCCGGAAGTCGCCCCGACCACCGTCACCCGGCGGTTTTCAGCCTCAAGCACCCGATCGAAAAAGTGTCCGAGCAGTTGCAGCGCCACATCCTTGAACGCCAGCGTCGGCCCGTGGAACAGCTCCAGCATCCAGTCGCTGTCATCCATCTGGACCAGCGGCACCACCGCCTGATGCCGGAACCGGGCATAGGCGTCGGTAATATCCTTCTGCAGGTCGGCCTCGCTGATCGTATCGCCGACAAAACGGGCGAGCACGGCAGCGGCAATTTCGGCATAGGAGGCATTGGCCAGCGCCCGCAACTCCGACTTGTCAAAGGCAGGCCAGACTGCCGGGACATACAGCCCGCCATCACTGGCGAGACCGGTCAGCAGGGCTTCGGTAAAATTGAGCGATGGCGCACTGCCACGGGTGGAGATGTACTGCACGGGATGGTCCCAGCCTTGTTGTCGTTCTTGCCTGCTATGAGAGATAGCGGGTTCTGAGGTGGGTTTTAAAGGCTTCCGTGCTCAAGGTCGAGCCTGTGGCATCGGCAATGATGGTCATGGTGTCGGTTTCACTGCCGCGACCATGCACATGCTTGCGCAGCCATGCCAGCAGATTGCCGAATTCACCGCGCGCCAGATCATCGTCCAGACCCGGCAGATCGCGGCGGATCGCGGCAAACAGCTGGGCCGCGGTCAGCGCACCGAGGGTATAGGTCGGGAAGTAGCCGAAAGCCCCGTCAGGCCAGTGAATATCCTGCAGACAACCAACCCCGTCATTCGGCGGGGTGATGCCGAGCAGTTCCTGCATGCCCTCTGCCCATGCACCGGGCAGGTCGGCAATCGCCAGATCACCGGCGATCATGGCACGCTCAAGCCGATAGCGCAGGATCACATGGGCCGGATAGGTCACCTCATCGGCATCAACGCGGATAAAGCCCGGCGCGACCCGTGTGTAATGGTAGTGCAACGTCTCAGCTGACCAGTTACCGGCATCGCCACCGAAGCTCTCACGTACCAGTGGTGCCAGAAACTGCATGAAACCCTCACTGCGGCAGGCCTGCATTTCCATGAGCAGCGACTGGCTTTCATGCATGGTCATGCCACGGGCATTGCCGACCGGCTGACGGATCAGATCATCCGGCAAACCAGCCTCATAGAGGGCGTGGCCGGTCTCGTGCATCACGCCCATCAGGGCACTGGTGAAATCGGCCTCGTTATAGCGGGTGGTGATGCGGATATCATGCGGCCCGGCCCCGCCACAGAACGGGTGGGTCGAGACATCGAGACGACCACGGTTGAAATCAAACCCGGCTGCTGCCATCAGCTTGCGCCCCAGCGCCTCCTGTGCTGCCACCGGATATGGCCCGGTTGGGCGGGCCGGCACGTCCTGACGCGCCTGATGCTCCTGTACCTCAGCCAGAAAACCGGGCAGAAAACCGGTCAGATCATCGAACAGCGCGTCGATAACCGCCGGTTTCAAACCCGGATCATAGGTATCGAGCATGGCCTCATAGGCAGAACAGCCAAGGGCTGCCGCCTTTGCCTCGGCCTGCTGGATCGTCAGGTTCAGTACCTCTTCCAGCGCCGGACGCAGCATCTCGAAATTCGCTTGCTGGCGCGCTTCCCGCCAGAGCATTTCCGAGCGGGTACAGGCCCGGCTATGGGCCTCGACCAGCGCCTGCGGTACGGCAGTCGCATGGGCATGGAGGCGCTGCATCTCGTGCAGATTGGCGCGCTGCTGTGGGCTCAAGCCGGTTTTGGCAGCATCCGCCTCGGCCAGCCAGTCGCCAACCTTCGGATCGGTAATCATGCCATGGGCAATACCGCCAAGGGTGGCCGCCTGATTACCGCGATCGGTTGACGAGCCGGTAGGCATCATCACCGCCCGGTCCCAGCCGAGCAAACCCAGCGCCTGCTCCACATCGGCAATACGGGCAAACTGGTCTTCAAGCGCGAGATAGGCGGTGTCGGTCATGGAGGTGATTACCTGAAAAGCAGAGGAAGGAAACTAGTCAGAAGCAGTATCGCCCGTCTCACGGCGGCCCCGGCTGAGACCATAGGCACCGAAAACGCCGAGCAGCACCAGTGCGAGGCTGTACCAGGTCAGGGCATATTGCAAATGCTGGTTACGTAAGTTGAGGGCTGGTATCTGCGGCACGGGTGGTGCGCCATCGGGCCCACCCAGACGGGCAAAAACCACGGCGGGTTCGAGCGTGCCGATATCCAGCGCGGTTGCAATCGCCGGAATGTCGATCCAGTACCAGCGCGCCTCGTCCGGCTCGTTATCCGGCACCATCGGCCCCTGCTCGAAATCATTGCGCAGAATGCCGTCTATCGTGACGGTAGAGGCTGGCTCATCAGCGCGGCAAGTCGCCTCGCGCCAGCACAGCGGCACCCAGCCGCGATTGACCAGCACCATCCGCCCGTCATCAAGGGCAAGTACCTGCAGCAGCCATTCGCCGAGCTCGCGATTATGGGTCTTGGCCGGTACGAACTGTTCCGTCGCCGCCAACCAGTAGCCGGTCAGCGCAACCGCCCGGTGATTGAACTCGGGCGCTTCCGGATGCTCGGGCATAGCGATCGGATCGGCACTGCTGCGCGCCTGAATGGTTTCGATCAGGTTGTTCTTCCAGGCGAGGCGCTGCACCTGCCATGTGCCAAGGCCGATCAACACAGTCAGGGCCAGCAGGGTCAGAATGGAAACCGGCCAGCCGGGCCGAAATCTGGCAGGGGTGGTCTTGTCAGACGGTACGCTGGTCATCATCGCTTGCGGATTCTTCATGGGTCGGTAGCTGCCAGTCGCTGCCGGTTGCCCGTGAGCGGTACTGGACACCGATCATCAGACCAAAGGCCGGGCGCAACATGGCAAAGGTTGCACCAAGTATAACGCAGCCCCAGAGCAAAGCGTTCACCCAAAGCGGAATTGTTATATAGGCATTGGCGATCAGCGCGATCGGGGTAATGACAGCGCAGAGGATAAACAGCACGAAAAATGCCGGTCCATCCCCGCTGTCATGCTTGCCGAGTTCAAAACCGCAAACGTCACAGACCTCCCGAACCTTCAGGAAACCGTCGAAGATCTTGCCTTCACCGCATTGTGGGCACCGGCATTTGAGACCGGCGACCCACCAGACAGGTTCGGTAGTCATGTGCTTCACGTACTTTCGGGCAGTCCGGTAAAGGCGCGGACCTTATGCGCCCCACCAGTAGATTGAGACGAAGAGGAACAGCCAGACCACGTCAACGAAGTGCCAATACCAGGCCGCTGCCTCGAAACCGAAATGGCTGTCGGCAGTGAAATGGCCCTTGTTGGCGCGCCACAGGCAGACCGCGAGGAAGATGGTACCGACCATGACGTGGAAGCCGTGGAAACCGGTCGCCATGAAGAAGTTGGAGGCAAACACGCCATCGGTGAAGCCGAAATGAACGTGGCTGTACTCATACATCTGAAAGCCGGTGAAGATGGCACCGAGCAGAACCGTCAGTGCCAGACCGGTTTTCATGTCCTTGACGTTGCCTTCCATGATCGCATGGTGCGCCCAGGTAACCGTGCAGCCGGACAGCAGCAGGATCAGGGTCAGCATCAGCGGCAGATCGAACGGATCAACCGTTTGGATGCCGTTTGGCGGCCAGACACCGCCAACCGCCTCGGTCGGGAACAGGCTGGCATTGAAATAGGACCAGAAGAACGCGACGAAGAACATCACCTCGGAGGCAATGAACAGCAGCATGCCATAGCGCATGCCGATCTTGACGATCACGGTATGGGCCTTCTCGACCACCGCTTCCTTGATGACATCACGCCACCAGCCGAACATGCAGCCAAGCACGCAGAGGAAGCCGAGGATCAGCAGCGGAAAGCTGCCGGTGTGCATATAGATAACCGCGCCAACCGCCATCAGACCGGCGGCGAACGAGCTCAACAGTGGCCAGATGCTCGGGTTGACGATGTGGTATGGATGGCCGGGACCATTCTCGACGATTTCATATACCGGATCAGCCATTTGCTTGTTCCCTACTTGTACCTTTGTCCGGTTGTACCGGCCCAACGTTAAAAATCAAAAAACCTTATTCGGCTGCACCGCCGACATGTTCGCCAACCATGGCGCCCTTGGCTTTGCTAACTTCATAGAACCCGTCAACCTTGTCCTGCAAGTCATCCTCGTCATCTGCCTCGAAAAAGGTATAGGACAGGGTGATTGTCTCCACGTCGTTCATCTTGCGATCCTCAAGGATCGACGGATCGACAAAGAACAGTACCGGCATGTCGACATTCTCACCGGCAGCGAGCGTCTGCTTGTTGAAACAGAAGCACTGAACCTTGTGGAAATACTTGCCCGCCTTGAGCGGGGTGACGTTATAGACCGCCATACCGGTTACCGACCGTGCCGTGCGGTTCTCTGCCGAGTAGTAAGCCATTGCCGAGCGACCGATTTCGACCTTGATCTCGGTCTGCTCCGGCTTAAAATTCCAGGGCAGATGCGGATCGGTATCGGCATTGAACCTGACCTTGATGGTCCGCCCGGTGGCGGCATCCTCATCCAGAACCGCATCGGAAACCTGCGTCGTACCACCAAAGCCGGTGACACTGCAGAACAGGTTGTAAAGCGGCACAGCGGCAAAGGAGACACTGACCATCACCGCAACACAGGTCAGGCAAATCGCCATGACCCGGCGGTTTTTGGCCGCCAGTCCATCCCGGTCAAACGGCTGTGGCTGAGGCTCCTGGCTATCAGGGGTCGGGGTGTGCTGCTCAGTCATCATGCTGCTCCCCCACGGCTTTCGCGGTTTCCTGATTGATCAGGGCTGCGGCCTCGACAGCGCGCTCCATCTCACGGCGCTTCGCTCCCTCATCCATGCGGATGATGGTGATGAAATAGAACATGGCGCAGACCACAACCAGCAGGGCAAGGATGGCCCAGTTGCGCTTGCGCCGGCCAGCAACCCAGTCTCCATCAAACGGGCGGTCGGCCTTGGTCTGACCAAGGGTTTCCGCCGTGGACGGGTAATCATTGGTCTGATTGTTGGTGGTGTTTTTATCGCTCTCGCTCATGCCATCACCCGATCAGCATATTTGGTGGCAGCATCAGCCCGTAACCGAGCGCGGCAACAACGCGGTCGAGGATCAGGGCGGCAAAGATCAGGAACAGGTGCATGATCGAAAACAGGAACATTTTCTTGGCCGCGCGATAGCCGGTCGCCTGCCCATCAACCCGCCAGACCCGCAGTGCATGACCGAGGAACATCAAGCCCAGAACCGTGGTTGCGGCACCATAGACCAGCCCAACATGGCCGAGGAAGACAGGCGCCAGCGAGATCGGCAGCAATAAAGCGGTATAGAGCACCATCTGACGCTTGGTTTCCGCCTCTCCGGCAACCACTGGCAGCATGGGGATATTCACGCTGGCATAGTCATCGCGCTTGAACAGGGCGAGTGCCCAGAAATGTGGCGGCGTCCAGAAGAAGATGATGCAGAACAGCGCCAGCGAGGTCAGAGAGACATCGCCGGTAACGGCAGCCCAGCCGATCATCGGCGGGAAGGCACCGGCAGCACCACCGATGACAATATTTTGCGGCGTCCGGCGTTTGAGCCAGACGGTATAGATCAGGATGTAGAAGGCCGAGGCACCGGCGAGCAGCGATGCCGCCATCCAGTTGACCGCCAACCCCATGATCATGACCGAGAACACAGTCAGGATCAGCCCATAGGCGAGCACGGTATCAGCATCGATCCGGCCCTGCGGGATCGGGCGCTTGGCTGTGCGAGACATGACCGCATCAATATCGCGGTCGTACCACATGTTAATGGCACCGGCGGCACCGGCGGCAATGGCGATGCACAGCACCGCAACCGCGCCCAGAAACGGATGGATCGACCCCGGTGCGGCCAGCAGACCGGCGAAACCGGTGAACACCACAAGCGACATCACCCGTGGCTTCAGCACGGTGATGAAGTCATGCAGTGATGCTACAGGCGGCATACCCTTGTTCGGGTCGGATGCCGCCTGATAACTGCCGGTTTGTTGCAGACTGAGGTCAGTCATAGCCGTTCTAATATTCCAATCGGTACCGGTATCGAGACCAGCTCGGGGCCTTAACGGACCCGAGGCTGGATTTCAAACTGGTGGAATGGTGGTGGTGAGCTGAGTGACCACTCAAGGGTCTTGGCCCCTTCGCCCCAGTAATTGGCGCCAACCTTGCGACCCGCCAGCAGCGTGTAGAACACGACGAAGACGAAGAAGATGGTCGCACCAAATGAGAGATAGGCACCATAGGATGAAATTGCGTTCCAGCCCGCATAGGCATCCGGATAATCCGGAATACGGCGTGGCATACCGGCAAGGCCGAGGAAGTGCTGCGGGAAGAACAAAAGGTTCACACCGATGAAGGTGGCCCAGAAGTGCAGCTTGCCCATCCATTCGGGATACTGGCGACCCGACATTTTGCCGATCCAGTAATAGAAACCGGCAAACAGCGCGAAGACGGCACCCAGCGACAGAACGTAGTGGAAGTGGGCCACAACATAATAGGTATCGTGCAGTACGGTATCGATACCGGCATTGGCCAGAACCACCCCGGTCACGCCACCGATGGTGAACAGGAAGATGAAGCCGAGGGCAAACAGCATCGGCGTATCAAAGCGCATGGAGCCGCCCCACATGGTAGCGATCCATGAGAAAATCTTGACCCCGGTCGGTACCGCAATGATCAGGGTCGCCGCCGTGAAATAGGCCCGGGTGTCGACATCAAGACCAGTCGTATACATGTGGTGCGCCCACACGATAAAGCCGATGAAGCCGATGGAAACCATCGCATAGGCCATGCCCAGATAACCGAAGATCGGCTTTTTGGAGAAGGTGGAGACGATGTGGCTGATGATGCCGAAAGCCGGCAGGATCATGATGTAGACCTCAGGGTGACCAAAGAACCAGAACAGATGCTGGTACAGCAATGGGTCACCGCCACCATCGGGCGCGAAGAACGAGGTGCCGAAGTTACGATCGGTCAGCAGCATGGTGATACCACCACCCAGAACCGGAACCGCCAGCACCAGCAGGAATGCGGTGATCAGCATGGCCCAGGCAAACAGCGGCATCTTGTGCAGGGTCATGCCCGGTGCACGCATATTGAAAATAGTGGTGATGAAGTTGGCAGCACCGAGGATCGATGAGGCACCGGCGAGGTGAAGTGCAAAGATGGCCAGATCCACCGACGGGTTGCCAGCATGACCGGCAGTTGAAAGCGGCGGATACACCGTCCAGCCGGTACCGGCACCACCGACAAAGGCAGATGCGAGCAACAGCAGGAACGCTGGCACGATGAGCCAGAAGCTGATGTTGTTGAGACGCGGGAAGGCCATATCCGGCGCACCGATCATGATCGGCACGAACCAGTTACCGAAACCACCGATAAGACCGGGCATGACCACAAAGAAGACCATGATCAGACCATGGGCCGTGATGAACACGTTCCACATATGGCCCGGACCGCCCTCGGCGAACCAGGTCATGATCTGATAGCCCGGCTCCTGCAGCTCCATCCGCATGATGACGGAGAAGGCACCACCAATGATACCGGCGATGATCGAGAAGATAATGTAGAGCGTCCCGATATCCTTGTGGTTGGTTGATAGGAACCAACGGGTAAAGAAACCGGGTTTGTGATCGTGGTGATCATCGTGGCCGTGGGTGGCATCAACAGCGTGGTCGGCAGCCATGTCTCAATTCCTCAAATCTACTCTGCGACGATGAGCGTCGCTTTAGTCAAAAAGGCAAAAGCCTTGAAATAACAATCAATCAGTCACGCTCGGCAGTGGCATCGGCCAGCACCGGTTGCGCGGTACCGGCAACACCGGCAATACGCTCGGCAGTCCAGTCCGCAAATTCTTCCTTGCTGACGGCACGCAGGGAAATCGGCATGAAGCCATGGCCCTCGCCACAGATTTCCGAGCACTGACCATAATACATGCCTGGCTTGTCAACCCGGAACCATGTCTCGTTCAGACGACCGGGTACCGCATCCTTCTTCACACCCAGCGATGGCATGGCCCATGCGTGGAGCACGTCAGCCGCCGTCACCAACAGGCGGATATTGGTACCGACCGGAACCACCAGATCATTGTCGGTTGCCAGCAGGCGTGGCTGGCCGGGCTGCAGTTCATCATCCTGCAGCATGATAGCGGTCAGCTCTATGCCATCCTGATCGGGATATTCATAGGACCAGTACCACTGGAAACCGGTCGCCTTGATGGTCATTTCGGCATCCGGCGTGCGGTCCATGTAATAGAGCAGCGAGAAGGAAGGCACAGCAATCACGATCAGGATCATGACCGGCACAGCGGTCCAGATTACCTCGATCACCGTGTTGTGTGAGGTTTTCGATGGCTCAGGGTTGGCCTTCTCGTTGAATCGCAGGATCACAAAGATCAGCAGACACAACACAAAAAAGGAAATCGCACTGATAATGATCAGCAGCATGTTGTGGAAGTTGTGCACCTGCTCCTGCACCGGTGAGGCGGCATCCTGCAGGTTCAACTGCCATGGCTGGGCAATACCAACGGTTTCAGCAGCACCGGTGGCATTGGCATCACCGGTCATCATCATGAAGATGGCAACTGCGGCAACGGTCATCATGGCGATGATGCTTGACGGGTTTCTGAGTGACTTCCGTAACATATCCATATTTCCGATGTTCCGGCCCCATGCGCCGGAAAGCGAGGGGGACAGGGTCTGTTCGATCTCTAATACGTTCAGGCTTACCCACTTTATATGAGTAAAGCGATAATAAGACTGGGGTGAAACGCCACAGGTGGCGACAGTGCCGACGGCTTACCCCAAATTACCGGCACTTCATATCTGAAAGATTCAGAAATGTCAGGAGCGGCCTTTCGCCCCACTGAAATAAATGATGCCGTATGCGGCCAGAAGGCCAACAGGAATTGCCGTTATCGAGACAATTCCCGGCTCGGATACCACACCGGCAGCAGCCAGACCATTGCCGATAATCTGGCCCAGAAAGGCAAATGCCGTGGTCAGGCCGATAAAGCCAAGCATCTGGAACAACCGGCGATTCTGGCGCTGTGACTGTGCTGTTCGTGCCATAACCGCGGTTTGTACCTGCAGCGCTTCGGTCAGCTTGCCCCGGTCATCACGCTCCAGATGTCGGTCGGCCTTGGCCAATTCGCCCTCGATCAGGTCAAGCCGGACCATCCATTGGCGCAAATCCTGATTGACCGCTTCCAATGAGTGGCCAAGAAAATCACCGAGCGGCATCAGGCCAGGCACCCGTTGCTCGTCAATCGCCACAAGTGCCGTACGTGCCGCCTGTTCGAAGGCATCGCAGGCAGCAAGCGCCACCCGGTCGGCGTGGTGCCGGACCAGACCGGCACGGACAATCGCCACATCTTCGGCATCAACGCTTGGCTGGCCGCTTTCCGGCTGCAGGCGCTGTTCCCAGACCGCCATCTGCGCACCCAAAGCCTGTAACCGTGCATGCTCGGTAAGAGCCGTCATGCGCGCAGCCTCGAACCGGACCAGATCCATGACCAGACGCCCGGCGGTACGGGCACCCAACCCGGCATCACGCAGCAGAATGCGTGGGAAACCGTCATCGGCCTGGCTCCAGTCAGCCCAGAGCAGCCCCTTGCCACCGGCAACGCTGGTGCCAATATAGCCGTCACGTCCGAACAGACGCGCCAGTGACGCCCGGTTGCGCTCCGGCCCAGTGGCTTCCTCATAAAACAGGTGCAGCCCGAACAGGCGCACACCGTTCAACCCGGCAAGCCAGTCTTCCGGCAGGCCGTTAAGAGCAAGCTGGTCAAAGGCCTGCCCCTTCACATTGCGCTGGACGACCGTATAGGCGGAAATCGCGCCACGGTTCTCCCAATGCACCAGAAAGCCTTCAAACTCCACCGTATGCTCGGTGGCATCCGGCGGTGGCGGCGGCGCACCGACGCTGTAGCAAAGCCAGCCCAGATGCTCGCGGTCCGCCTCAATCGGGGCGGCATTATTGACAGTGGCGAAATGGCTGACGGCGCAGGGCGCATTGAGCGATGGCGCAAACCGCAGCTGCCCCGCCGCAATTGCAGCACCAAGCAACACATTGTCCCGGAACGGATAGGCACTGGCCTGTGTCGCCTCCTCGGCGACATAACCATCGGTATAGGCACCGGGATTACCGGCGTCCTCCATGGCGGCCTGTTCCATCATTGCCTGTTCAACCGCCAGACGGTCGGCATCGTAATGCTCATCCGGCAGCGCGAGCTGGGATGGCAGATCATCGAGCAGTTTGGGTCGGTCGCTATTCGCCGCCTGCGGAAAAATGGGCTTTTTGGTATCCATGGAGTAAAGCCTTAGCCAACCGGCTCAGAAAAAGAAAGCATGGTAACTCACAGAACACGGGATAACCGCCGGAAAGCACCTGACAGCAGCATTATCCACCCTATATAAAAGACTTCAACACCTGACATGATACCGGTGCCGCTGGTTCTATGACTGCCAAGCGGTGCCAAACCGACAATTTCCCTAACAAGGATCGCATCATGAGCCATCTCGATATCACCACCGACCTGTTCTACCGTCAGGCCGGAATCGACCAGAAACGGATCGAGGGGATGATCGGCGATGCCCTGCACGGGGCCGATGACGGCGAGCTATACCTGCAATACAGCCAGTCCGAGGCGATTACCTGGGATGATGGCCGGATCAAATCCGCCAGCTACGACACCGATCAGGGCTTCGGCGTGCGCTCGGTTGCCGAGGATCGCTTCGGCTATGCCCATTCAACCGAATTGTCCGAGGCGGCGATTGCCCGCGCCATCGAAACGGTCAAAACCGTTCATACCGGTCGCAATGCCCAGCTTGCCATCGGCCCGACAGCACCGGGAGCCTCGCTCTATACCGCGGAAAACCCGCTGCCGATGATCGGATTCGAGGACAAGGTCGGGCTTCTGGCCAGAATCGACGCCTATGCCCGCGCCAAGGACAGCCGCGTCCGTCAGGTCTCGGCCAGCATCGCCGGTTCATGGACCGCCATCGACATCATGCGCGGTGATGGCGAGCGCCGTGCCGATATCCGCCCCCTCGTCCGCATCAACGTCTCTATCATCGTCGGTGAAGGCGACCGTCAGGAGAGTGGCAGCTATGGCGGCGGCGGTCGCATTACCTATGCCCAGCTGATCGAGGACAGCTACTGGCAACACGCGGTTGATGAGGCGCTGCGCATGGCGTTGGTCAACCTGACCGCGATCCCCGGCCCGGCCGGGCAGATCCCGGTCGTGCTCGGTGCCGGCTGGCCCGGCGTGCTGCTGCATGAGGCCGTGGGTCACGGTCTCGAGGGCGACTTCAACCGCAAGGGCACCTCGACCTTCGCCGGGTCTCTCGGTGATCAGGTGGCATCGAAAGGTGTCACCATCGTCGATGACGGCACCATGAGCGACCGGCGCGGCTCGATCACCATTGATGATGAGGGCACCCCCTCCGGCTACAATGTGCTGATCGAGGACGGCAAGCTGGTCGGCTATATGCAGGACCGGATGAATGCCCGGCTGATGGGGGTGGAGCCAACCGGCAATGGCCGTCGCCAGTCCTATGCCCACAACCCGATGCCGCGCATGACCAATACCTATATGCTGAACGGTGACAAGACCCGGGAAGAGATGATCGCCTCGGTCGATCGTGGCATCTATGCCGCCAATTTCGGCGGCGGTTCGGTCGACATTACCTCGGGCAAGTTCGTATTTTCCGCCACCGAGGCCTATCTGATCGAGAACGGCAAGATCGGCCCGGCAGTCAAGGGCGCCACCCTGATCGGCAATGGTCCCGAGGCCATGCGTCAGGTCACCATGGTCGGCAATGACCTCGCCCTCGACAACGGTATCGGCAACTGCGGCAAGTCCGGACAGTGGGTACCGGTCGGCGTTGGTCAACCATCCTTACGGATCGACGGCCTCACCGTCGGCGGCACGGCAGCGTAAAATAAGGGTTTTCCACTTTCTGGGCCGAGGAGTAGAAGATTGCGCAGCAGCCGTTTGAAGCTGTGCAAATATTCTATGGAGGCTCCCCGCCATGTTTATGAAATTTCTTCGCGGCCCATCCCCGAACGAGGTTGTCCTCGAGGCTGCCGGTATCATCCTCGGTTCCAGAAAAATGCCTGAAGGGCATGAGAACTATCGCCTGCGCGAGGAATCTGCGCGGCAGGCCAAGCATATCGGCAAGCTGCTGGAAGGTGGCAACCAGCTGATGGATGCAGAGGTGCGTGACTTCCTGACCAAGGCCCATCGCGGTTTTGACCGCCTCGGCAAGATCGACAGCGCCATCCATAACGGCACAACCTTCGGTACCGCTGAAGCGATCGCCATGGCCTATCGCAAAAACCCCAAATGGCAGCGCGAGTTTCTGGCCTTCCGCGAAGCGCTTGCTGATCAGGCCGATGCCGTGATCGACAAGATGACCGCAATCCCGACCGTCGAAATGCCGCGCCGCCCGATTCTCCCCAAGGTATCCCTGTCCAACTGGGGCGGCATGTAAGACACCGCTGGTGCCAGCGTAATACGATAGACAGGGATTCCTCCTGCAGGCTTTCGCGCTCATCCCCTATGGTCTGATCATCAACAGATCATAGAGGGAGAAAAAATGTTTGCGCGTTTTGGTAAGTGGCTGCGTCCGAATGCAGAGGACGTAACACTTGAGGTCATCGGGGTTATCAAGGGTACGCAGGAGCTTCGCCGGGGTTACGGCAATGAAGGCGCCTCCTTTGAAGCCTCGGAAATAGCCACACGTGCAGACAAGGTTCTCCGCCGCGAAGGCCACGTCATCAATGCCGACGTGAAAGAACTGCTGAGCCGGGCATCAGAGTTGTTCGGCGAGCTTGGTGAGATGGAAAGCAGCCGGGATGCCTATCGCAACGAAACAGTCGTGCCGTTCGGAACTACCCCACTGCCGGAAGCAAACCCGCGTTGGGAATATGAGTTCACCATGGCCAGACGCGATCTCGACAAGCTGGCAACCCGTGTCTTCGCTGAGCACTTCGCCCCGCAAATCCGTGAGGAAATCAAGGACATGAGCCCGAAGCAACTGGCACGCAAAGCCAAGCGGGAGCCCGAGGCCATGGCACTGCTCGAAGGCCATCTGCGCAAGCCGCCCCGCCTGTAATCTCGACAGCCAAAGCCTCTGCGTTTTCATTACTCGATACACAAAGTTTGCCTGCATACTTTCTTCAGCTTGCCCTATGTTCAGCTCAGCAATCCAGTTGACGAGGGAGAAAAGATGTTTGCACGTTTTGGTAAGTGGCTGCGCCCCAATGCAGAAGATGTAACGCTTGAAGTTATTGGCCTGATCAAGGGTACGAGAGAACTGCAGGCGGGTGCGGGTAACGCACTTGCTGCCGATGATGTCGCCCGCATCGCCAAACGTGCGCAGAACGCCCTGAAGAAGGAAGCCCATGTCATCAGCCCGGACGTCAAGGAGCTGCTGACCAAAAGCGCTGAACTGTTCGGCGAGTTGGGCCAACAGAAGAGCAGCCGCGATACCGGCCGTTATGAAGTGGTCGCCCCTTATGGCGCTTTCCCGGAGCAGGAACCCGATCCTGCCTGGACCAAAGGCTATACCAAGGCACGCCGCCAGCTGGATACACTGGCCACACGGGTATTCTCAACCCAGTTCGCGCCACAGATCCGGGGTGAGATTGCCAATATGAACCAGAAAGAACTGGCTGCGAAAACCAAGCGCGAGCCGGAAGCAATGGCCCTGATGGAAGGCCATCTGCGCAAACCACCAGCACCGTAATCGGCACTTTAATCAAGAATCTTTACCAGAGCCGTTAGCTGCTTTCACAGCACGGCTCTAAGGTTCGCCATCAATTAAGACAACCCGAAAGCCGTATCACCATGTTTGCTGATCTGCTCCGCCGTCCAACCACCAAAACCCTGTCCCTTGAAGTGGTCGGACTGGTCACCGGTCTGAAAGACGTCAAGCGCGGCGCCAGCAACATGCTCGCCAACAGCCATTGTGAGAAACTGGCCGCAAAGATCGACAAGGCTTTGGTGCGCGAGGAAGGCACGGTCGACGCCGATACCCGTGAGTTTCTGACGTTGGCCAAAACCCACTTGCAGAAACTGGGTAACCAGCCCAGCAGTCGTCACACCGGCCGGTTCCACGCAGTACGCGGTGGTGCCATTCCGATCTATCGCGCCGAACCCGCTTGGGATCGCGCTTACGACGCCTTCCGCGAGCGCATGGTTGAACCGACCAGCAAATTCGTTGGCACCCGCACACCGGATGCCAGCCCGACACCGGCAACCAATATCTGACCCACAAAGCGAGCGAGCAGTCATGTTTGGCAAATTCGGACGCAAAAAATCAGCAGACACCCTGACCCTCGAAGTGATCGGCGTCATCACCGGTGCCGAACAGTTCGACCTTGGCAAGAATAACAGCAAGGGCACCCAGATCGCCCATAAATATGCCCGTGATCTTGACCGCATCATCCAACGCAACCGCCGCGTTATGGATAGCGACACCCTGCAGTTCCTGCGTGACAGCCATCGTCACTTCAAATCCCTTGCCAAGACCGCCAGCAGCATTGCCGAAGGCCCGATCATGAGTGGCCCCATGCCCGGCGTTGCCGTACCGCTGAATGTTAAAGCCAACCCGGATTGGCAGGAAAAATTCACTGCTTTCCGAGATGAAATGCGCGGGGCTGCCGCTCAGGTTTTTGAAAAACAGTACCTGCCGGGCTTCCGCGCCCTGCCCGCCTATGAGCCGACCAAAGAGCAGGAGCTCGCCGGTCGTATCATCATGTCCCTTCGCTAAACTTCCTCTCATTCTTTTACTGTTACCCGATGTGACCGCTTATGTATGGCCAGTACCAAAATGATCTCTCAGCTGAAGCCGTAACACTGGAGCTGATCGGCTTGATCCGGGCCGACCGCCTGCTGCCAAATGAAGGCAAGGCGCATCCCCATGCCGCCCGCGCCGCGGGTGAGGCAGTTCGCAATATCCAGAAAGTGCTGCAGCGTGATGGCCGCTCAATGGACCGGGATTTTCGGGAACTGCTGACCGCAGCCGTACCTTTGCTTGATGAACTGGCGGGCACCGGCAGCCACAAGGATACCAATATCTTTGACATGAAGTCAGGTGCCAGACGGCGTGAAGGCAACCCCAAATTCGACGAAAAGCTGGCGAATATGCGCGATGCGCTGGACGCGCGGGCACAGGCAGTGTTTGAAGAGCACTGGCTGGGTGACGTCAAACGCGAGTTCAAGGCCCTCGGTTTGAGCCGATCCCGTCAGGAACGGGAGGCCAAGGGCAAACTGAAGTTCGACATTGCGATGGGTATGGGTAAACTGTAGCGGCCACTCACCCCGCCACCCGAGACTGTCGGCTTTCATGCAAACCTATCAATTCGCCCATTTCCTCAAAGGCCTGCTCGCCGGTTCCGGTGACACCTTCAACCGCGGCCAGTTCGATGAACTGACCCGGGTTTTCGATCACGTCCAGCCGGATGAGAACGAACCGGAAGAGCTGAAAGCCCATGCCTGGATGACCAAGCGGATCAAGGCGATCAATGAAGCACCGAACGAGGAACGCGAGGCGCTGCTGCTGAAACGCCTGCACCGTGATCTGAGCAATGATTTTGCCAAGCACGAGCCAGCCAACGACAGCTAGGAACAGGTCAGGTCAGAGTAGGCCGAGATAACGCTCGGCATTTTCCAGACTGCTACGGATGTTCCGGCGACGTTCATCCGCCTCGTGGTCGCTGCCCCAGTTCTCGGCCTGATACAGCTCATCGACCAGTGATGCCTGATAGAGGCCATCGGCACTGATCGCCGCGCGTGCCAGTGCCAGACCGAGCACGATTGAGCCGCTGAGGCTGGTCGCCTCGGAAATCGCCGCCAGCCGCCAGTCGTCGAAACCGCTCAGATGTTTCATGAACCGTGCTGACACATCGACATCCTGCGTCACCGGCATGATGCCCGTGGTTTCCTTGAGCGGGATACCGAGATCGCCCTCACTCCAGACCAGCATTGGCCGCCATGCCGCTTCCTGCCGGGCCATCAGCTCCCGGTCATCGCCAGCGAAATAGCAGATGAGGTCGGTCTCGCCATATCCGGCAAGCTCGGCAAGGATGGCGTCGCGGTTGGGACCGACATGGTCGAGCGCGGTATAGGTCAGCGCGGTGATCGGCATGTCCGCCGGGATGATCTGCTCACCCTGCGCATCCCATTCCTCGGCCATGACCTGTGCCAGTGCCTCGGTCGGGGCATCCAGTGCCCGCTTGGCCGGGCTGCGGATCGGGCGACCGTCGAGCAGGACGGCATAGCCCCCGTGTTCACCGCTGGCTGGCCCGACACTGACCTGCTTGTAGAAACGCTTCATAACCCTGCTACCGGTATCGGATCAGTTGCCAAACCGGTCGAACAGGCTGCGCACAGCATTACCCGCACCTTCCGGCAGCTTGTCGAGCTGTTCCTTGACGGCATCGCTTGAGCCACCTTTGGTGATGGCATCCTGTATCGCCTGCCTTGGTGAACCGGCTGGCTGGCTGGCTGCCTGCTTGATGGCCGTACGGCAAGCCTGTGCGCCGCCATCATTGTCGGTGACAACCGGGACACGGAACCCGCCGAGATTGACCCCGACGATATCGCCCAGTCCCTGTGCGAGCCCTTGTGGATCAACGGCAATATTCAGATTGCCCGGCGTACCGGTCACCTTGAGCGGCGCAGACACGCCGCTGGTGGCACCGGTATTCAGGCGCGCCCGCATGACCATGTTGAGGTCGGCAGGCGGCACGTCATAACGACCGGTTGCGGCAATGCTGAGGGCTGCCGTATCGATAAAGGTATCGGCAATGGTAGCAACGCCCTGTGAGATCGTGACGGTGGAGACCGCACAATTCATCACCGTACGCTCGGTATTGATCGTGAATGGTGACGCCTGACGGATGCTGTTGACCCATTTGTTGTCCAGCCGGTCGAGATTGAGGAAGCCCTTGCCGCCATCGATCTCGATCACGCCCTGCAGACTGCGCTGCAACTGCTCGACCTGACGACCACGGCCCTGAACATTCGCCTTCAGATTGGTCACACCCTCAAGCGCCTTGGATACGCCGAGCGCCTCCAGGGTTTCGCCCCAGCGGATCTGCTCACCATTCAGGGAGAGCGCAAACTGGCCAATGCTTTCGGCGATGATCTGCGCATTGATTGTCCCGCCAGCCAGATTGGCAACCAGCGGCTCGACAACCAGACGCCCACCGGACAGATCAACCCGGCCATTGACGCTGCCGAGGGCCGCATTGACCGAGGTGAGGTTGCGGAAATCGAAGGTGACATCGGCATCTGCTGTCTCCAGCGCCTGCCATGGCAGTGCCGCCGGCGCTGCTGCGGCAGTTCCAGCCGCTGCAGGGGCAGCCTCGTCATTTGCGGCAGTCTCATCGGTGGCGATGGCAAAATCACCAAGATTGAGCACTTCGCTGACGATATTGCCCACCAGCTTCGGCCGCTCATCCTCCATGACAAACTTGAAATTGCCATTGAACCGGCTCTCACCGAACTCAAGCACCAGCCCGGAGAGCTGGTATTCGTTCGGCGCTACCTGCAGGCGGCTGACCAAACGATAGGGCTCGCCTTCCGGCAATGGCGGGTTATTGACGATGATGCGGGACAGATCGGCAAAGCGTGATCCCTGCATGGCCAGATTGACATCAGCTGTCAGCGGGCCGGACATATCGACCGTGCCCTGCACTTCCATATCGCTGTCAACGGCCGTAACGGTCAGTGCCACCTGAAACGGTGTTTTGGCCTGCAATTCGGCAAGGGTACCAGCGCGCAGACCGATATTGAACTCCTCACCGGCAAAGACACCGGTAGCATCGAGACCTATCCGCTGGCTTTCCGGTGCACGGACCGTAACCCGGTTCAACAGCAATTCATGAACAACCGGCGTGTCATTGGCCCGGTCAAGGCGATGGCTGAACCGCACATTGCTCAGGGTGATCTGGGACACATCAAGGGACAGTGGCGGTGCCTTGGTGCCATCCTCTTCAAGGACCGGTGCCGGTTCCTGTGCCACCGGCTTGCCCGTCTGGTCAAAGATCGGCAGCAGCCAGTTCTTCTCGCCTTTCGCGCTCTCTTCAAGGGACAGTTCGATATTGTCGAGGAATACGCGCTCAATGGCGATCTTGCGTTGGAGCAGTGGCATGATCGCGATGGAGAAATCAATCGTCCCGGCGGTCAGCATGGACCGTTTTTCCGTCCAGGTTGGATTGGCAACACGTATGTCCTGAACCTGAATTGCCAGACTTGGCCAGAGCGACATGGAAATCGGACCGCCAAAGGAGACCTTGCGACCGATGGCATTGGTTGCCTGCGCCTCGATCTGTGGCCGGTATTTCTCGACATCAAAGGTCATGACGAAGGCGGCCAATGCGCCCACGATCAGGACGATAATAACCAGCAAGCCAATCAGGATTTTTTTCATTGTTCTAGGGCTCCGTTGAGCAGCTCTGTTATGGCGGGAATAATTTGGTCGGACTGTCGGATGATACGGTCAGCCCCGGCAGCGGTCAGTTCGTCAACCGGATGATAACCCCAGTTGACACCGATCGAGGCAATCCCGGCAGCACGCGACATCTCGATATCAAACACGGTGTCGCCGATCATCACACAGTTTTCTGCCTCGACACCGGTCTCACCCAGTGCCCGATAAACCATATCCGGGTTCGGCTTGCCGGGACCGAGATCAGCCGTTTGTAGAGTACTGAAATGTGGTAGCAGGTGGTGTTTTTCAAGCGTTGCCACCAGACCGCGGTGGGATTTGCCGGTAGCAACACCGACAATACAGCCGGCCTTGTGCAGCTCGATAACCACCTCGCCGATACCGGGATAGAGCGGCTCGTGCAGGCTCTCGTCCCGGCGCTGGCTGGAAAACGCTTCCTTGTAGTGCCCGGCCAGCCGCTCGACCATCACAGCAGTCTGGTCGCTGGCGATACGGGCAATGGCCTCCACCAGCGGCAGACCGACAACCCGTCGCACCGTCTCGGCATCCGGCACGGGCAGTTTCTCGGCCTGAAACGCCGCATGCATGGCGGCGATAATCGAGAACTGGCTGTCAACCAGCGTACCATCACAATCAAACAGGATCAGAACCGGGCGGGTAACCTTGAGCACGTCGGAAATCGACTTTCGGGCAGCGGAAAATATACGCCCGGAATGAATAGCCCATACGTCCCCGTCCCTAAAGCCGGAATCTGCGTCCACCATCGAAAAACCATGAGTTTTCCCAAAGGCAGAAAAGACAGATGGGATGCCCTGTGTTTCAAGAGCATCCCATCATATGCCGGTCAGAGCTTGCGTGGGTGGAGAGGGGGATGAGGGGGATACGCGCGCTCCAAACCGGTATCTGGTGTATCTGCTGGCTGGTTCCTAGAGGTCACCCCGGTCGATGTAATAGGCACCATGGACCCGGTAGGCCGCCTTGCCCCGGCGCTCGATCAGGCCGCTGGCCATGATCCCGGTGAAGGGACGCAGGAACGGATCGGTACCGGACAGGGTCGGATAGCCGAGGTTCGGATTGTTGGTCGGCACCAGATCCCGGCCACGGGTTTCGGTAACGCCCCGATCCAGAACCAGCATCATGTGGCCACTGTCGCGGAACAGCGGGGTGTAGTCAGGTGGGTTCAGCCTGCCGCTGAAGGCCAGCGGATTCAGGTCGAACATATCCACCTTGATGCGGACGAAGGCAGTAGCGTATTCCGGCCCCGGCGCGATCTGCGCACCGCGCTGACGCAGTGCTTTCGCCAGATGGTCGCGGAACACATTATCCGGCACCCGGTTACGGAACGCCGTGCCCGGCTCGATATAGAAGAACTCACGACCCGGCGCGCCGGTGTAGAACATCTGCTCGGCGATATCATCGGCGATCATCTGCCAGTATGGTGCAGCCTTGGCACCGGTCATGCCCTGGGTCGGGTTACCCGCTGGTGCGCGCATGGTGCCATTGCCGAGGGTTTTCTCCTCGGTATAGCCACGCAGCGACATGGCGGACATACGATCCAGCGCCCGGCGATTGACATTGCGCGGGTCCATGGTCTCAGGCGTCAGCACCACATGGCGAAAATCACGCGGGTGGCCGGTGGTCGGATCGATAAAACTGGTACCGACAGCCCCCGGACCGGTCTGCGGCGCGGTCAGCAAGCCCTGCATGGAGCCGTGAACCGGTTGCGCCGGATAGCGGAAAGTTGCCCCGGCATCGAGCGGATCATGGGCACCATAGGCCGGATGCTGGCCGGGCTGGCCAGCGATCGAGCCGACTACACCGTACCCACCGGATGACATACCCGGCCCGCTCATACGCGGATCGAGCGGATAATTCGGACGTACACCGTCGAGGAGCACAGGCTCGGGACGTGCGGGATCACGGCGCGGATCGAGATACCCGGCAGCAGGCATCGGCTGCTGTGCCACGGCATAACCCTGCCCACCGCGCATCTCGTCATACTGACCGATATAACCGGCAGCGCGTGGCGGCATACCGGTACCGATACCGGGCGCGCCGTGAACATAGGGCTGCCCCTGCACGACAATCGACGGTGGCTGACGGCTTACCGGCGCCAGAACGGGCGCTGCGTAATAGCGTGGCGGACCGAGCTCAACACTGCCGGCGCGCTGGGGCACCTGATGCAGCGGATTGTTCGGGTCATTCGGCGGCAAAACATCGTAGAGCGGATGCGCCTGCGCATATTGCTGCTGATCCTGTGCACCGACCATGCCGTAGCGTGGCGCCTCATCCATCAGCGGATAGGTACCGCCATAGACGGAATAGCTGTGGTCCGTAGTCAGTTGCTGGAACTGGCCCGGTTGGAACACATGGGTTGGCGCATTGGACATCTGCGGCGCGACATAGGGCGCGCCGGATGGCACAACATCGGTTGCCTGCTGCGCACCCATCCGATAGGTGCGATTGATATGCCGGTGATGGAACGGGCCAGTAGCCGCTGGCTCGCCACCCATCATGACCGGCAACGGAACCGTTGCCCGTGGATCAGGCGGCATACCGGCAAAGACCGGCGGACCACCCGCAGTGAATGTCGGCTGCCCAAATTGAGGAGCCACCTCAATCGCCGTGATCGGCGGAGCAATCTCACGGACTTCCCAATAGCGCGGCGTTGGCTGGTCGAATTGCGAGCACCCTGAGAGCACTCCCAATCCTGCCGCGACCGAGACCAACGCCATAACGCGCAAAGATGGAGCCTTCTGCCACATTGGTTCATCCCTTCTATTCACTGGCGGTAAGGGTATGAGCGGTTTGAGGCGGCCTGCAACAGCAATTATGACCGGCAATCCGGGAATGGCGAAAACCCGTGACCGGGCGAATCAAACTGTGTGATTTACGACTCACTTGACCCACAACCCGGCAAATTTGTCCGTGGGATCGTGGTAACAGGCGGTTACGCACAGCTATTTTCAGCGAATCATTGACGCTTGAGATCAGGGTGATTCGGCATCAACAATGCGTTCATAGCCCTCGCGACCGTCACCGAGGACAAAGCCGAACGCCTTCATCGTCTCGATGAAATGCGGTGGCGGCGGTGCCTCGACATCAATCATGCCGCCTGCTGGATGTGGCAGGATCAGACGCTGGGCATGGAGGTGCAGCTTGCGCGACATGTCATTCATCTGCGCATCCGCCCCGCCATATTTGCCATCGCCGAGAATGGGCGTGCCGATCATCTGCAGATGCGCCCGCAGCTGGTGGGTACGACCGGTGATCGGGCGCAGCGCGACCCAGGCCGCCTGTTTTGCCGCATTATCGATGGTGGCATAGCGGGTAATCGCCCGCTTGCCTGCCTCATCATCGCCGCTCATCTTCTCGTTGCCGGGGCCACCGGCTTTGGCCAGTGCGGCATCGATATCGCCTTCGGACGGTGACGGCGTGCCGACAGTGATCGCCCAATAGAGTTTGAAGCTGTCGCGGGCACGGAAAGCCGCGGTCAGGGCGCGGGTTGCCTTGGCCGTCTTGCCGAGGATCAGGACACCGCTGGTATCCTTGTCGAGCCGGTGCACCAGCTTGGGCCGCTCACCATTCTTTTCCAATGCAGCCAGCATGCCATCGATATGGCGCTTCTGGCCGCTGCCGCCCTGTACCGCCAGACCATGGGGCTTGTTCAGGACCAGCACATGGGCGTCCTGAAACAGCACCATCCGCTCGATGGCCTCACGGTCCTCCGGCTTTGGCCGGGCAGCCGATTTTGCCTTGGCCTTGTCTGCCTGCGCCAACTTGTCAGCAGGCATGGGCGGGATGCGCACGGTCTGCCCACGCTCAACCCGCGTGCTGGCCTTGACCCGCCCGCCATCGACCCGGATTTGCCCCTTGCGCAGCAGCTTTTCCAACTGACCGTGGCTCAGGCCGGGAAAATGCTGTTTGAACCAGCGGTCGAGGCGCATGTCATGCTCGTCACCACTGACCGTACGCTGCTGTACGCCGCTGCCGCCTGTCGCTTGCTCGCTCATTGGGAGAATACCATGCGTGTGAGATAGAGGCCGAGGAACAACCCGCCAATCGCGCCGACCATCGATCCCGCGATATAGAGCGCGGAGAATGTCGTCTCACCCCGTTCGATCAGGGTGATGACATCGAGCGAGAAGGTGGAAAACGTCGTGAAGGCGCCCAGAAAACCGACCGCCAGAAACAGGCGGATGCTCTGGGTCGTGCCAAAATGGGCAAACAGACCGATCAGCAGCCCCATGGCAATCGAGCCAAGAATATTCACGGTCAGTGTACCCCAAGGATAGTCCGGCCCAAGCCAGTGCCCCATCAGGCTGCCGACGGCAAAACGCCCGGCGGCACCAAGGGCACCGCCAGCGGCAACAACGGAAATCTGGCTCAGGGCAATACTCATCTGGATATGTCTATTCTGTATCGGAGCCTGTGTCCGTACCGCCTGAACGCTGTTGACGCAAGCGGTTCCAGTAATTCAGCCGTTTGTTGATCTCGCGCTCGAAGCCCCGTTCCACGGGCTGATAGAACTGCTGGCGCGGCATACCGTCGGGGAAATAGTTCTGCCCGGAGAAGCCATCCGCCTGATCATGGTCATAGGCATAGCCCGCACCATAACCGATTTCCTTCATCAGCTTGGTCGGGGCGTTGAGGATATGAGCAGGCGGGTTGAGAGAGCCGGTCTCCTTCGCCGACCGGACCGCCGATTTGAATGCCGAATAGGCAGCATTGCTCTTCGGCGCGGTCGCGAGATAGATGATCGCCTGCGCCAGTGCCAGCTCACCCTCGGGCGAACCGAGACGCTCATAAATCTGCCAGGCTTCCAGCGTCACACCGGCTGCCTGCGGATCGGCGAGGCCAATATCCTCCACCGCCATTCGCACCATGCGGCGCGCCACATAATGCGGGTCCTCGCCCCCGGCGAACATGCGCGCCAGCCAGTACAGCGCCGCATCGGCATCGGAGCCACGCACGGATTTATGCAGGGCGGAAATCAGGTTGTAGTGGCTCTCCTGCCCCTTGTCATAGATCGGTGCCCGTTTCTGCAGGCGCTCCATCAGCCCCGCAGTATCCAGCGTCTGGTCCAGCCCCTTGATCTGCTCCACCAGATTGATCAGATAGCGCCCATCGCCATCAGCCATGGCGATCAGGGTCTCCCGCGCCTGCTCATCCACCGGCAGCTTGGTGCCGATGATCGCCTCGGCCCGTTGCAGGAGAAGTCCCAGCGCCGCGCTCTCAAGCCGTTTCAGCACCAGTACATGACAGCGCGACAGCAGCGCGGCGTTCAACTCGAAGGACGGGTTCTCGGTCGTAGCACCCACGAGGGTGACCAGCCCCTCCTCCACATAGGGCAGGAAGGCATCCTGCTGGGCGCGGTTGAACCGGTGTATCTCGTCGACAAACAGCAGGGTACCGCGCCCGGCATCCCGGCGCTGCCGCGCTCGATCAAACACCTTGCGCAGATCGGCCACACCGGAGAACACCGCCGACAATGGTTCAAACTCAAGATCGGTATGCCCGGCAATCAGGCGGGCAATCGAGGTCTTGCCGCAACCGGGCGGGCCCCAGAAAATCAGCGATGGCAGCTGGTCACCATGCAGAAGGCGGATCAGCGTGCCCTCTTCCCCGACGAGGTGATCCTGACCGACGATATCGGTCAGGGCCACCGGGCGCAGGCGATCGGCCAGAGGACGCGGCGCATCATCGGCAAACAGACCGGCATTGGTTTGGGACGGTGCTGCAGCCATCGGGATCAGGACCTGAATACAGCGTTGATCACGCGGTCACCGCGACGAACTGAAATATCCCAGACAGTGAACTGCTCCCGTAGCAGGGCTGCCAGTTGTTTTACCGACTGGATATCCGCACCGTTGAGCGAGAGCACCACATCACCGGGGCGGAAGCCGACCCGGCGCGCCGGGCTGCGCGCGGCAATTTCAAAGATGATGACCCCTTCCGGATCGCCCGCAAAGCCGATCTGGTCGGCGAGTCCGGGCGACAGGTTGGAAACCGAGATACCGGAGAGCGGGTGCTGACCACCGAGCAGGGTGGTATCGGGTGGCGGATCGAAGGGCGGGAACACCGGCGTGATCGAGGCATTCATCGGCTTGCCATCACGCCAGAACTGGATGGTGGTCGGCTTATTGGCCACCGCAGTCGCCACCCGGAAGCGCAAAGCCTTCGGATCATCGACCGAGCGGTTGTTGAGTGCCAGCAGCACGTCACCGATTTCCAGCCCGGCCCGAGCCGCCGGACTGCCGGGATGGATGCGGGTCAGCATGACGCCAGCCGGACGGTCGATACCAATGGCACGCATCAGATCCGGCGTCACCGGCTGGCCGCTGGCGCCGATCCACGGACGGCGCAGATCACCGCCCTGCTCTGCCGCGAGCACGACGGTACGCACCATATTCGCCGGGATGGCAAAGCCGATACCAAGTGACCCGCCATCACGGGAGAAAATCGCGCTATTGATCCCCAAGAGCTTGCCGTCCAGCCCGAGCAGTGCACCACCGGAATTGCCCGGATTGATCGCGGCATCGGTCTGGATGAAGAACGAGTAATCGGTCACCCCAACATCGGTTCGTGCCAAGGCCGAGACGATGCCGCTGGTCACCGTCTGGCCGACACCGAAGGGATTACCGATGGCCAGCACCAGATCGCCGACCTCGGCATTATCGCTATCGGCAAATTCGAGCGCTGGCAGCGGCTCACTCATCTGGTCGATGATGCGAACCACGGCGAGGTCTGTGCGCTCATCCTCGACCACCACCTCGGCGGCAAACTCGCGGCGGTCGGAGAGCACGACCCGGATCTCGTCCGCGCCCTGTATCACATGCTCATTGGTAACGATCAGCCCTTCCGGTCGCACGATCACGCCGGAGCCGAGAGAATTCTGCTGCTCTTCCTGTTGCTGCGGGCGCAGATCGCCAAAGAAGCGGCGGAAGAACGGATCGTTGAACAGCGGGTTGACCGGGCGGCGCACCTGTTTGCTGGTATAGATATTGACCACCGCCGGGGCTGCCTCCCGGACCAGAGGGGCGTAGGACAGCTGTATCTGCTCACGGGTCTGCGGAACCGCTTTTGGTTCCTCGATCAGGGTTTGGGCCTGGGCATGGGTCTGGGCCGTGATCGGCAACAGCACAAGCAATGCAGCAAGAAGAGAACGCAGACTGGACAATGGTCGATGCCTGAAATTAAAATCCGGAAAGGTACAGACCTGAAACCTAGTGCTTCTGAGCGACGGTTTCCAGATTTGCCGCCAGCATGCCGCACAAAAAGAAAACGCGGCCTGAGAACCAGAGCCGCGTTTTCGGATAAGAATAATATTGTCAGCCTAGAAGCGTGATGGCTGCTGGCCAAGGTCACGGCACAGTCTGAAACAGGCGCTCAGACCGCGGTCACATTCCTGTGCTGCCCCGAATGAGGTACCGGAGCTGCGTTGTGCGCCCGCGCTTTCCATACAGATTGAATGATCCCGCTCACATGAATTGAGGCAGGCATCGATCTGCTCGCGCTCGGATGGCTCAATGCCGGTATCCATACGCTGGAACTCGGCACAACCGACGAGCAGCACGAAACCAAGCGCCAGAATGGCCAGCGCCTGAAGTCGCACAATCGCACCGGGAAGAATGATATTACGCAGCATCTGCGGCGTCACCGGCATCAGCAGCATCAACCTGATCGGATCCTTTGGCGGCCGGATCACGGTCAACGAGTTCGATAACAGCCATTGGCGCGCTGTCGCCATAACGGAAGCCCGCTTTCATAACACGGGTGTAACCGCCTGGACGCTCTTCATAGCGTGGGCCAAGGGTATCGAACAGTTTCGCAACCAGCGCGTCATCACGCAGGGTAGCGAAAGCAAGACGGCGATTGGCAACGCCACCTTTTTTACCAAGGGTAATAAGGCGCTCAACCACGCGGCGCAGATCCTTGGCTTTTGGCAGGGTGGTAACAATCTGCTCGTGCTGGATCAGTGATTTGGACAGGTTGGTGAGCAGCGCTTTACGGTGGCTGGCATCACGGTTGAACTTACGGCCTGTACGACGATGTCGCATGGGAACACTCCTTCTTTCTTGTCTAAGCCGGCATCGGTGATCGCAGTCACAGTTGCCGATTGCGTATCTGACGACCCGGATCAGACCAGTATCGCCAGGATGGGTCACCACGACCCGAAATTCCTGATCCTGTTACGTCATTCCAGCGAAAGCTGGAATCTTTATCCATCACTGCCAGATCCCTGCTTTCGCAGGGATGACGGTGAGGAACCCCATCCCCGCCGGATCAGGCGGGGATGGATAACTCAATGACCGGCTCAGAAGGGCTCTTCGAGCTTTTTGGCCAGTTCTTCGATGTTGTCTGGTGGCCAGCTCTCGACTTCCATACCAAGGTGCAGACCCATCTGGCTCAGCACTTCCTTGATCTCGTTGAGAGACTTGCGACCGAAGTTCGGGGTGCGCAGCATTTCGGCTTCGGTCTTCTGAACCAGATCACCGATATAAACGATGTTGTCGTTCTTGAGGCAGTTGGCCGAACGGACAGACAGCTCAAGCTCATCAACCTTGCGCAGCAGGTGTTTGGAGAATGGCAGCTCGCCGCCTTCTTCTTCCTGACGCTCTTCCTTCGGCTCTTCGAAGTTGATGAAGACCTGCAGCTGGTCCTGCATGATGCGGGCAGCAAGTGCCAGCGCATCTTCAGGCGACACCGCACCGTTGGTTTCGATGCTGACAGAGAGCTTGTCATAATCGGTGATCTGACCAACCCGGGTGTTGTCGACCTTATAGGCAACTTTACGGATTGGAGAGAAAACGCTGTCCACAGGGATCAGGCCAATCGGCGCATCTTCCGGACGGTTCTGAGCTGCCGGACGATAACCGCTGCCGGTCTCGACGGTCATTTCCATGACCAGCTTGGCATCGGCATCGAGGGTGCAGAGCACCAGATCGCCATTCATGATTTCGATGTCGGCACCGGTCTCGATCATTTTGGCGGTAACTTCGCCAGGACCTTCGGCAACCAGACGCATGCGCTTGGTGCCTTCGGCGTGCATGCGCAGCGCCAGGGTCTTGATGTTCAGGACGATGTCGGTGACGTCTTCGCGGACACCGGGGATGGAAGAGAACTCGTGCAGCACGCCCTCGATCTGGATCGAGGTCACAGCAGCACCCTGCAGGGAAGACAGCAGAACGCGACGCAGCGCGTTACCGAGCGTCAGGCCAAAGCCGCGCTCAAGTGGTTCGATGGTGATTGATGCACTGCGGCTTGGATCGTCGCCGAGTTGAACCATTGGCTGGTTCGGCTTGATCAGTTCTTGCCAGTTTTTTTGTAAGATCATGGTTTCTAGCCACCTCTATCATTGTCGGTATTCCGTCACCGGCTGGCTGGCCGGTTGAGGGAAAACCTCTGCCGTTGAGGTCAATCGGTAATCCGGGCAGTTCGGGTACCGAAAAGCGCCTTCCTGTCCCGATCCTGTACGGGCTGGGTCGTGAAACCCAAAGCCACCCCGTTCAGGATCAATGCTGTGGTTGGCGCAGCAATTGACGCCGGTCACGAAAACCGGCGCCAAAACTCTTGAAAACAATCAACAGCGCGTATCAGACGCGGCGTTTTTTCGGCGGACGAACACCGTTGTGCGGGATCGGGGTGACGTCGCGAATGCTGTTGATGGTAAAGCCGATGGACTGCAGGGCGCGCAGAGCGCTCTCACGGCCTGAACCAGGGCCCTTGACGGTAACGTCGAGGGTTTTCATGCCGTGTTCCTGAGCCTTGCGACCGGCGTCTTCTGCTGCAACCTGTGCGGCATAAGGGGTCGATTTCCGCGAGCCTTTGAAACCTTGGCTGCCAGCGGAGGACCAGGAAATGGCATTGCCCTGTGCGTCAGTGATCGTGATCAACGTGTTGTTGAAGGTCGCGTTCACATGCGCCAGACCGGCTGAGATGTTTTTACGCTCGCGGCGGCGGACGCGGCCAGCGGCTTGAGTCTGTTTAGCCATGATTATTTCTTCTTACCAGCGATTGGTTTGGCCGGGCCCTTGCGGGTACGGGCATTGGTATGGGTACGCTGACCACGAACAGGCAAGCCACGACGATGGCGCAGACCGCGATTGCAGCCCATATCCATGAGGCGCTTGATGTTCATAGCCACTTCGCGGCGCAGGTCACCCTCAACAGCATAATCGCCGTCAATGGTTTCACGGATGCGAACGACCTGATCTTCGCTCAGTTGGTTTACCCGGGTTGCAGTTTCAATTCCGAGCTTTTCACAGATCTGGCGCGCAGAGTGCGGGCCAATGCCGTGAATGTAGCGGAGAGCAATCTCCACTCGCTTATTGGTCGGAATGTTAACGCCAGCAATACGTGCCACGTTACGTCTCCATACATCATGCCGGCCCCTATCGGGTGCAGGCGAAAGGTTCAAAACAAGCGGCCATATCTGGCCTGATTACATCAGCCCGAAAACCGGACCAATTAAATCGGTTCAAAAAGCCACTGTCGCGGAATTCGAAATCCCGGTTTTCAGCGGTTCAGCGTGTCACGCCAGCCAATGGCCAGTGGCCACCAGATCGGTGTGACAAAAACATCGCCGTTGCCGGATTGGAGCGGAGTATATGAATACCCCCCCTCCTGTCAAGCAACAGAGGTGAAAGCAGGACCCGGCCTTGAACTTTTTTCAAAGCGGCCGGAACCTTATTACATACCCGGTGCAGCGGTTTGACGAGGTGCCGGGCCGCCGCCGAGGCCAAGAGCCCCTTCGATCTGACGCGTCACATCATCCATTGATGCCATACCATCGATCTTGTGCAGCACGCCTTTTGCCTCATAGAAAGGCAGTACCGGTGCTGTCTGTTCTTTGTAAACGCCGAGCCGCTTGCGCAGGGTCTCGGCGTTATCATCGGCGCGGGCGCTGTTGCCAGCTTCCTTGGCGCGGGTTTCGATGCGGCTGAACAACTCTTCCTCATCGACTTCCATCACCAGCACGGCATCGATTTTACTACCGGACTTGCCAAGCATCGTGTCCAGTGCTTCCGCCTGTGCCTCGGTGCGTGGGAAACCGTCAAGAATGAAGCCCTTGGCGCAATCGTCCTGAGCAATGCGCTGTTCGATCATGCGCACCATGATGTCGTCGGAGACGAGATCACCGGCGTCAATGATTGCCTGCACCTCTTTACCGAGGTCAGAGCCGCTGGCCACAGCCGCACGCAGCATATCGCCGGTGGACAGTTGCTTGAGGCCATAACGCTCTTCGAGGCGTGCTGCCTGGGTGCCTTTGCCGGCCCCGGGCGGTCCGAACATGATCAGCTTCATTATCTTATCGTCTCCCCCGCAATTTTGATTTTTTGACCAGACCTTCATACTGGTGCGCCAGCATATGGGAATGGATCTGGCTGACGGTATCCATGGTAACCGTTACCACAATCAGCAGGCTGGTACCGCCAAAATAGAATGGCACGGATGCATTCTGGGAAATCAGCAATTCAGGGATCATACAGACCACCACCAGATAGGCAGCACCAATCACCGTGATCCGGTTCAGGATGCGCTCAAGGTAGTCGGCTGTATTCTGCCCTGGGCGCGTGCCCGGTACGAAACCGCCATATTTGCGCAGATTATCGGCAACCTCACCGGGGTTGAAGGTAATCGCGGTATAGAAGAAGGCGAAGAACACGATCAGGCCGGCATAGAGCGCCATGAACAGCGGCTGGCCATGCTGGAGCATCGCGCTCATGGATTGCAGCCAGCCCGGTCCGGTACCACCGGCGAGGCCAACGGCAGACAGCGGCAGCAGCAGGAGCGCAGAGGCGAAGATCGGTGGGATAACACCAGAGGTGTTGAGCTTCAACGGCAGGTGGGTGCTGTCGCCGCCATACATGCGGTTGCCCATTTGGCGCTTGGGATACTGGACGATAACCCGGCGCTGGGCGCGCTCCATAAACACGACAAAGGCGATAACCGAAACCACCATGATCACGATGCCGAACAGGACGGCAACCGACATGGCGCCGATACGGACCTGCTCAAACAGGAAGGCGAGCGAGCGCGGCAGCTCGGCGACAATACCGGCAAAGATGATCAGTGAGATGCCGTTACCGATCCCGCGGGCGGTGATCTGCTCACCGAGCCACATCAGGAACATAGTACCACCCAGCAGGGTAATAACCGCGGTCGCACGGAAGAACATGCCCGGATCGAAGACGGCGGACTGACCGGCAGCGGTGGTCAGGTTTTCCATGCCGATCGCCAGACCATAGGCCTGGAACGTGGCGAGCAGAACCGTCAGGTAACGGGTGTACTGGTTGATGGTCTTGCGACCGCTCTCACCCTCTTTCTTGAGGGCTTCCATCTTAGGCGACACACTGGTCATCAACTGCATGATGATCGAGGCCGAGATATACGGCATGATATTGAGCGCGAAAATGCTCATCCGGCCGAAGGCGCCACCGGCAAAGACATCAAGCATCCCCAGAATACCGCCCTGGTTCTGGTTGAAGATGTCATCCATAATCTGGGTATCGATACCGGGCAGCGGCAGGTAAGTGCCGATCCGGTAGACAACAAGTGCGGCCAGGGTGAAGAGAATACGCTTCTTGAGCTCTGTAGCCTTCGCAAAAGCGCCGAAATTAATATTGGCCGCCAGTTGTTCTGCCGCTGATGCCATGGTTCGGTCTTAGCCTTGCGTTACTGTGTTGCACGCGCCGTTTGGGTCGGCGCTGAACTGTGATATGCGCCGGTTACCGGCGCCGATGACGTTGAAAAGCGCGCTGGATATATCCCGGTTTCAGGCCGGAAAAAACAGCGCGCCAGATCAACACGAATTTCTAGATGGGGTCAAATCACGGTATTACGACCGAAAACTCGATCCGACCCCGATCAGGACTTACTCGGCAGTGTCTTCAACAGTCACTGTCTGGGTGATTTTGCCACCAGCCTTTTCGACAGCTTCAACAGCAGCCGCAGAAGCGCGCGCGACTTCCATATCGACTTTTGCCTTCAGCTCGCCCTTGGCCAGCAGGCGGACACCTGCTTTCAGGTTGCCGACGAGACCGGCAGCCTGCAGAACTTCTGCATTAATCGGCTTTTTAGCGTCGATTTTGCCAGCATCGATAGCTGACTGCAGACGACCGATATTGACCACGGCATACTCGGTGCGGAAGTTCTTGTTGTTGAACCCACGCTTCGGCAGACGGCGGTAGATCGGCATTTGACCGCCTTCAAAACCCTTGATCGCGACACCAGTCCGCGACTTCTGGCCTTTGACACCACGGCCGCCGGTTTTGCCCTTGCCGGAACCAATACCACGGCCAACGCGGGTGCGGTCCTTGCGAGCGCCTTCATTATCGCGAATTTCGTTCAGTTTCATGTCACGAATTCCTGTTCGTGGCGAAATCCCGGGCCAGCTTATTCAGCCGGCAGGATCTCAACCAGATGCTTAACCTTGTCAATCATGCCGCGTACGGCAGGGGTGTCCTCGAGTTCACGGACCCGGTTCATACGGGTCAGACCGAGACCATCGAGAGTTGCTTTCTGATCCTGTGGGCGACCGATGCCGCTACGGATCCGGCGGACCTTGACGGTACCAGCCGCTTTTGCTTTTGCCTTAGCCATCAGACTTCTCCGCTGCTTCTGCTGCAGGTGATGCCTCATCATTGGCGGCAGCACCATCTTCCCGGTTACCCAGGATGTCGCTGACCTTCTTGCCACGACGAGCGGCAACCTGACGTGGGCTGGCAATGTGCAGCAGGGCGTCGAAAGTTGCCTTCACCATGTTGTGTGGGTTCGAGGTGCCGGTTGATTTGGCAACAACGTCCTGAACACCGAGGGCTTCAAAAATGGCGCGCATCGGACCACCGGCGATGATACCGGTACCCGGAGGGGCTGAACGAACAACCACGCGACCGGCACCGAAATGGCCTTTACCATCATGGTGCAGGGTACGGCCCTCACGCAGAGGTACGCGAACCATGTTACGTTTGGCCTGATCGGTTGCCTTGCGGATTGCTTCCGGAACCTCACGGGCCTTACCGGAACCAACGCCTGCACGGCCTTTGCCGTCACCGACAACAACCAGTGCGGCGAAACCGAAACGGCGTCCACCTTTGACAACTTTTGCCACCCGGTTGATGCCGACCAGCTTTTCGATCAGATCGCTGTCCTCGCGGCGTTCACTACCGCGTTCAGCACGTTCCTGACGTTGCGACATGTCGTTTAAGCCCTTCGCTTAGAATTCGAGACCGGCTTCACGCGCGGCATCAGCCAGCGCCTTGATCCGACCGTGATAAAGAAAGCCGCCACGGTCGAAAACGACCTCTTTCACGCCAGCCTTGATGGCGCGTTCAGCGACAGATTTTCCAACCAGAGCGGCAGCTTCAACTGTCGCACCGGTTTTGACTTTGCCCAGTACGTCTTTTTGCAGGGTAGAGGCCGAAACGAGGGTGTGACCCTTCGTATCGTCAATAACCTGGGCATAGATGTGCTGGCCTGAGCGATGAACGCTCAGACGCACACGGCCATTGCGGCGCTGGGCCAGCTTGTTGCGCACACGGTATTGGCGGCGCAGGCGTAGGTTGCGGGTGCTCATCGCTCTCAAACCTTACTTCTTCTTACCTTCCTTGCGCAGGATGGTTTCATGTTCATAACGAATACCTTTGCCTTTGTAAGGCTCCGGCGGACGATAGCTGCGGATTTCCGCGGCCACTTGACCGATGCGCTGCTTGTCGGCACCGGTAATTTCAATACGGGTCGGCTGTGGGGTCTGAATTTTGATCCCTTCCGGCACCGGGTAGCGAACTTCATGGCTGAAGCCCAGCTGCAGAACCAGATCATTGCCCTGGGCAGCTGCACGATAACCGACACCGGCGATTTCCAGATTGATCTGGAAGCCTTCGGAGACACCGGTCACCATGTTGCTGATCAACGTGCGGGTGGTAGCCCACATCTGACGCGCCTGACGTGATTCATTCGCCGGCTTGACGGTAACCTGACCGTCTTCCAGCTCGGTAACCACATCTTCGACCACGGTCATGGCGAGCTCACCGAGCTTGCCTTTGGCGGTCAGGACGCGGCCTGCCATTTTCACGTCAACGCCAGATGGCACAGCGACGGGATTTTTTCCAATACGTGACATTCGTTTAGCCTCTTACGAGTTCCGTTTCCAGTCCGCCAAATCAGTAGACGCGGCAGATAACTTCGCCGCCCACATGGGCTGCACGAGCTTCCTGATCCGACATCACACCGCGTGGGGTGGACAGGATTGACACGCCCAGACCGTTATAGACCTTGGAAAGGTCTTTGATCTTGGAATAGACACGACGGCCCGGAGTGGACACGCGTGCGATTTCCTTGATCGCCGGCTGGCCTTCAAAATATTTCAGTTCAATGGTGAGAGAGCGAATACCCGTGCGGACTTCGTGTTCGGAATAACCGCGGATATAGCCTTCGCGCTTCAGCACTTCGAGGACATTGATCCGTTGCTTTGACAACGGGCTGTCGACAGTTGCTTTATGCGCCAACTGACCATTACGGATGCGGGTTAGCATATCACCCAGTGGATCACTTAAAGACATGGTTCAAAGAGCCCCTGGTTACCAACTAGATTTCGTCAGGCCGGCAATCTTGCCTTGGGAACCGAGTTCCCGCAGCGCGATGCGCGACAGTTTAAATTTGCGATAGAAGGCACGCGGACGACCGCTCAGCTCGCAACGGTTGCGAATCCGGGTCGGGTTGCCATTGCGTGGCATCTGGGCCAGTTTCAGACGCGCGGCGAAACGCTCTTCAGCTGGCAGTTCACGGTTGCTCGCAATTTCTTTCAGCGCTTCGCGGCGGGCAGCGGTTTTCGCTACCATCTTCCGGCGACGCTCATTTTTTGCGACTGCACTCTTCTTTGCCATGTCGGCGGTACTCCTGATGTAACCTTGGATCTGGCTTACGACTTCGCAAACGGCATGTGGAACGCGGTGAGAAGCGCGCGGGCTTCGTCGTCGGTCGTGGCCGTTGTACAGATGATGATGTCCATCCCGCGGACCTTGTCGATCTTGTCGTACTCGATCTCCGGGAAAACGATTTGTTCTTTGATGCCCATGGCGTAGTTGCCGCGACCGTCAAAGCTCTTTGACGGAATGCCGCGGAAGTCACGGATACGTGGCATGGCGATGTTCACCAGACGATCCATGAATTCATACATACGCTCACGGCGCAGGGTCACCTTGCAACCGATCGGCATGCCCTGGCGAATTTTAAAGCTCGCTTCAGACTTGCGCGCCTTGGTGATGACCGGCTTCTGGCCGGAAATCAGCGTCAGTTCTTCCACGGCGTTTTGCAGCTTGCGGCTATCACCGACAGCTTCGCCAACACCCATGTTGATAACGATCTTGTCCAGCTTCGGCACTGCGAAGTCGTTTTCATAACCGAACTGCTCTTTGAGAGCCGGTTTGATCGTTTCGTTATATTCTTGCTTCAAGCGGGCCATTGTCATGCCACCTATCAATCGATTTGTTCGCCGGAACGCTTGGCAACGCGAACCTTGGAACCATCTTCCAGAAATTTGAATGCAACGCGGGTTGCTTCACCTGATTTTGGATCTGCAACAGCGAGGTTGGACACATGGATCGGTGCCTCGATACGCTCAATCCCACCAGCAGCGGTCGGGCTTGGGCGACGATGCTTGGTCACCATGTTGACGCCCTGAACGATCGCACGGTTTTCCGCAGGCATGACTTTCAGGACTTGGCCCTTCTTGCCACGATCACGACCGGTGCGAACGATTACCTCGTCGCCTTTACGGATTTTCAGCTTACCGCTGCCACCCGCTGATTTGTTCAATGCCTGTGCCATCACAGAACCTCCGGAGCCAATGAGATGATCTTCATGAAGGCCTTGCCACGCAGTTCGCGGGTCACAGGTCCGAAGATACGAGTGCCGATTGGCTCATTCGTCTTGTTAATCAATACAGCCGCATTCCGATCGAACCGGATAGAGGTGCCATCTGCACGGCGAATTTCCTTCGCAGTACGGACAACAACCGCACGGTGCACATCACCTTTTTTCACCCGGCCGCGCGGAATCGCATCCTTGACCGAGACAACGATGATATCGCCGACCGAGGCGTATTTACGTTTTGAACCACCCAGCACCTTGATGCACTGGACGTTCCGGGCGCCGCTGTTATCGGCGACATCCAATCTGGTCTCTTGTTGGATCATGTTCCAATTCCATTCCTGGGCCCGACAATCGGGTCAGTCACAACCTAGTTAAATCAAAAACCGTTAAGCGCTTTTACGCACCGACAACGCCAATCACTTTCCAGCTCTTGCGTTTTGACAGTGGCTTGCACTCTTCGATCATTACTTCCTGACCGACCGTGTACTGGTTGGTTTCATCGTGAGCCGCATAACGCTTCGACTTCTTGATGAACTTGGCATAGATCGGGTGCTTTACCCGACGCTCGACCAGAACGGTAACGGTCTTGTCACCTTTATCGGACACGACATTGCCCTGTAGAATACGGCGTGGCATCGTCGATTACTCCTTGGTTTCAGCTGCATCAGCAGCGTCTTTTTTCGTAGCCTTGGACTTGGTAGCGGCTTTCTTGGCCGGTGCCTTCTTCGGCTTGTCATCTGTCTTGGCAGCAGCCTTCTTGGCCGGTGCTTTTTTAGCGGCAGCTTTTTTAGGAGCAGCTTCCGCTTTTTTATCTTCAGCAGGTGCCGCCTCTTTTTTCGCAGCTGGCTTCTTGGCAGCGGCTTTTTTCGGCTTGGCAGCAGCTTCATTCGCCGGCTTCGGCAGTTTCACGCCTGGCAGTGGATTACCACTGGCGTCGCGCATACCGAGGACGGTTTTGACCTTGGCGATGTCGCGGCGAACCTGACGGATACGTGCGGTGTTTTCGAGTTGTCCGCTAGCTTTCTGAAAGCGCAAATTAAATTGCTCTTTTTTCAGCGCGAGCAGCTCTGCAGCCAGCTCATCGTTGGTCTTGTTGAAGTATTCAAGTGCAGCAGTCATTGACCTCAGGCTCCTTCAACAGCGCGGGTAACGAAACGGGTTTTGATTGGCAGCTTCGCAGCAGCCAGTTCAAACGCACGGCGCGCAATATCTTCGGGGATACCGTCGAGTTCAAAGATCACGCGACCAGGTTTGACCCGGACGGCCCAGAATTCGGGCGAACCTTTACCACTACCCATACGGACTTCCGCAGGCTTGGATGACACAGGCACATCCGGGAACACACGGATCCAGAGACGGCCCTGACGGCGCATGTGACGGGTGATGGCACGGCGGGCAGCCTCGATCTGACGCGCGGTCAGACGCTCGGGTTGCGTCGCTTTCAGGCCATAGGCTCCGAAATTCAGGCTCGTGCCAGCTTGGGCAACGCCGTGAATACGGCCCTTATGTTGCTTGCGATACTTTGTTCGCTTTGGACTTTGCATCGTTCCTCACTCCTCAACCGCTGCACCCGGCTCAATGCCTGGGCCAGGTCGGCCGCGGTCTGAAGTAAATTCAGGTTAACTGTTCTGGTTTGGTCGGCCAGCTGGCTGCTGATCGGCGAGGCGCCGGTCTTGAGCCATCGGGTCGTGTTCCATGATCTCGCCTTTGAAAACCCAGACCTTGATCCCAATGATCCCATAAGTCGTGAGTGCCTCAGCGACACCATAATCAATGTCAGCACGAAGGGTATGCAGCGGCACACGGCCTTCGCGATACCATTCGGTACGGGCAATCTCTGCACCGCCGAGGCGGCCAGCACAATTAACCCGAATACCACCTGCGCCGAGGCGCATTGCATTCTGAACCACGCGCTTCATTGCCCGGCGGAACGAGACGCGGCGTTCAAGCTGGCTCGCGATGTTCTCGGCAATCAGGGTGGCATCGAGTTCCGGCTTGCGGATCTCGACGATGTTCAGAGACACCTCACCGCCGATCATGTCGGACAGGGTCTGGCGCAGTTTATCAATATCAGCACCCTTTTTACCGATCACTACGCCTGGACGGGCAGAGTTGATGGTAACGCGGGTTTTGTTGGCTGCACGCTCGATGATGATGCGGCTGACACCAGCTTGTTTCAGCTTGGCGGTCAGAAACTTCCGCAGTTTCAGGTCGCGGTGCAGGATATCGCCGTAATTGTTATCAGCGAACCAACGGCTGTCCCAAGTCCGGTTGATACCCAGACGAAGACCAATAGGGTTTACCTTCTGACCCATCTTACGCAGCCTCCTCGGCTCGTTCACGAACAATAATCGTGACGTTAGAAAATGGCTTTACAATCTTGCCGACGCGGCCACGGGCACGAGCGCGGAAACGCTTCATAACCATAGCCTTGCCAACATAAGCCTCGGCAACAAAGAGACGATCCACATCAAGCTGGTGGTTGTTCTCGGCATTGGCGATCGCGCTCTCGAGCACCTTTTTCACATCCTGAGAGATGCGACGGGTGGAGAACTCGAGATCGAGCAATGCTTTGTTCACCGGCTTGCCACGGATCATAGATGCAACCAGATTCAGCTTTTGTGGGCTGACCCGGATCATCCGACCGACGGCACGTGCCTCGTTTTCCGCCTGACGCGGTTTATTTGCTGGCTTGCCCATCGTGGTCAGCCCCTCTTACCTTTTTTGTCAACACCGTGACCGTAGTAGTTACGGCTTGGTGAGAATTCACCGAATTTGTGACCGATCATCTGGTCGGAAACCAGAACCGGGATGAACTTCTGGCCGTTATAGACGCCAAAGGTCAAACCGACGAATTGCGGCAGGATAGTAGACCGGCGAGACCAGGTCTTGATGATCTCGTTACGGCCAGACTGTCGTGCAGCCTCGGCTTTCTTTAACAGGTAGCCGTCTACAAACGGCCCTTTCCACACTGAGCGTGCCATGGTCTTTGTCCTATTGGCCTAGTTCTTAACGCTGCGACTTACGGCGGCGAATGATGTACTTGTTCGTCGCTTTATTCTTACGGGTACGCTTGCCCTTGGTTGGCTTGCCCCATGGGGTCACCGGATGGCGACCACCAGAGGTACGGCCTTCACCACCACCATGGGGGTGATCAACCGGGTTCATCGCAACACCACGGGTGGTTGGACGAACGCCGAGCCAACGCTTGCGACCGGCTTTACCGAGATTGCGGTTGCTGTGCTCCTGGTTGGAAACCGCGCCAACAGTCGCCATGCACTCGGCACGGACGATGCGCAGTTCACCGGAAGCGAGCTTCACCTGAGCATAACCGGTGTCGCGGCCAACCAGCTGCGCGAAGCTGCCAGCGGAGCGAACCATCTTGCCGCCGCCGAGTGGCTTCAGCTCGATGTTGTGAATGATGGTACCGACCGGCATATTTTTCAGCGGCATGGCATTGCCCGGGCGAACATCAACACGCTCACCGGCAACAACCTTGTCACCAACTGCCAGACGCTGAGGCGCCAGGATATAGGCTCTCTCACCGTCATCGTAGTTGATGAGCGCGATAAATGCGCTGCGGTTTGGATCATATTCCAGACGCTCGACCGTACCGACCACATCGAATTTACGACGCTTGAAGTCAATCATGCGATAGCGACGCTTGTGACCACCGCCACGGTGGTAAGCAGTCGTGCGGCCCTGATTGTTGCGGCCACCGGTTTTGGTCAAACCTTCGGTCAGTGCCTTCTCAGGCTTGCCGCGCCACAGGTCGCGACGGTCCACCAACACGAGTTGGCGGGTGCCTGGCGTCACTGGCTTATATTGTTTCAATGCCATTGTCTTGACTGCCTTATCAGATACCGGTCGTCACATCGATCGACTGGCCTTCAGCCAGGGTCACGACGGCTTTTTTAACGTCTGAACGGCGACCTTTAATGCCACGGAACCGCTTTTCCTTGCCCTTCTGGACCAGGGTGTTGACACCAGCGACCTTGACGTCGAACAGGGTCTCAACAGCTTGACGGATTTCCGGCTTGGACGCGTCCATCGGAACTTTGAACGCCACCTGATTGTGCTCGGCGGCGAGTGATGCTTTCTCGGTGATGATCGGGAAGCGGATGATGTCGTACATCCGTTCCTTGGAGACCTTCACGGCGGCAACGCGGGCTGCATACTTGCTCATGCCAGACGCTCCTCGAGTTGCGCGACAGCGTCCTTGGTCAGGATCAGCGTGTCACGGCGAATGATGTCATAAACGTTTGCACCCTGGCTTGGCATCACATCGATATTGGCGATGTTGCGTGAGGCCAGTGCGAAATTCAGGTCCAGCTCGCTGCCGCTGACGATCAGGGCAGAGGTAACACCGAGACCAGCAAGCGATGTCGCCAGGATCTTGGTCTTTGGCTCTTTGGAGGCAGCCGCATCAAGAATGATCAGCTTGCCTTCCTTTGCCTTTGCAGACAGCGCGCTCTTGAGCGCCAGCTTGCGGACCTTCTTGTTCAGCGAGTGGCTGTGATCGCGCACAACCGGGCCAAAAACGGTACCGCCACCACGGAACTGTGGAGCACGAAGGCTACCGGCACGTGCACGGCCGCTGCCCTTCTGGTTCCAAGGCTTCTTGGTGGTGCCGGAAACTTCCGAGCGACCTTTGGTTTTGTGCGTGCCAGCGCGACGCGCAGCCAACTGATAGTTGACCATGCGAGCGACCAGATCAGCGCGCGGCTCGACGCCAAAAATGGCATCGCTGAGCTCGATATCGCCGACCTTTTTATTGGCCAGATTTTTAACCTCGACCTTCATCGGTCTCAATCCTCTTTCTTGTCGCTATCGCCGGCATCTGCAGCTTCTGCAGCGTCGGTTGCAGCGGTGTCTTCAGCAGCAACGGCTTCGTCAACTGCTTCTGCTTTAACTTCTTCAGCTTCCTGCTCGTTGGCGGCACGGAAAGCGGCAGGCAGTGGCGCATCGTCCGGACGTGGGCGCTTGGCCGCATCCTGAACCAGAACCCAACCCTGCTTGGCACCGGGAACGGCACCGCGAACGAGGATCAGACCCTGTTCGACATCAACAGCGTGAACCGTCAGGTTCTGCTGGGTAACGCGCTCGGCACCCATGTGACCAGCCATCTTCTTACCTTTGAAGACGCGGCCCGGATCCTGACACTGACCGGTTGAACCGTGCGAACGGTGAGAGATCGAAACACCGTGAGATGCGCGCAGACCACCGAAGTTGTGGCGCTTCATCGCACCGGCAAAACCCTTACCGATAGATTGGCCGATGACGTCGATATACTGACCGGCGACATAGTGATCAGCAGTGATCTCAACGCCTGGCTCCAGTACATTGTCAGCGGCAACACGGAATTCAGCCACTTTACGCTTCGGCTCAACCTTTGCTTTGGCAAAGTGGCCGCGCTCGGCTTTGTTCGTGCGCTTGACTTTGGCAGCACCAGCACCGAGCTGCACTGCCGTATAACCGTCTTTTTCGTCCGAGCGGACTGCCACGACCTGGCAATTCTCGAGCTTCAACACCGTTACCGGCACCTGGGTGCCGTCTTCGGCGAAGACACGGGTCATACCCATCTTGCGGGCGATAACTCCGGTACGCTTTGCTGCTGCAGTCATTGTTCAAATACCTTCAAAAACTCTTGGCCAAACCCTTAGAGCTTGATCTCGACATCAACACCGGCCGCCAGGTCGAGCTTCATCAGCGCGTCCACTGTTTGCGGGGTCGGGTCAACAATGTCGAGAAGACGCTTATGGGTGCGGATCTCAAACTGCTCACGTGACTTCTTATCGATGTGCGGGCTACGCAACACCGTGAAACGCTCGATCTTGGTCGGCAGCGGGATTGGACCACGAACCTGTGCGCCGGTGCGCTTCGCGGTGTTGACAATCTCGCCGGTCGACTGATCCAGAACGCGGTGGTCGAACGCTTTCAGTCGAATTCTAATGCTCTGCGCCTGCATGGCCCACAAAACCTCAATTACCCCGACCCCTTACCTTGTTCAAATACAAAGCAGTTGGATCAGGTTCGATGCAGATCCCCCATTTGTCGGGCGATCGGAAAATTCAAGCAACTGGGTGGTTGTAGCGGGGCAGTAAGAAAGCGTCGCTTAAATACTGCCCCGATAAACCGGATTATTTTACCAAGTAAACTTACTTGGCGATTTTCGCGACAACACCCGCGCCAACGGTACGACCGCCTTCACGGATAGCGAAACGGAGACCTTCGTCCATCGCGATCGGCGCGATGAGCTCGACTTCCATGGTAACGTTATCGCCTGGCATCACCATCTCGGTGCCTTCAGGCAATTTGCATTCGCCGGTCACGTCAGTCGTCCGGAAGTAGAACTGTGGACGGTAGTTCGTGAAGAATGGCGTGTGGCGGCCACCTTCTTCTTTGGTGAGGATATAAGCCTCGCAAGAGAAGTTGGTGTGCGGAGTGATTGAACCTGGCTTGGCAAGAACCTGACCACGCTCAACGTCTTCACGCTTGGTGCCACGAAGCAGCGCGCCAATATTGTCGCCAGCCTCGCCGCTGTCAAGAAGTTTCCGGAACATTTCTACACCGGTAACAGTTGTTTTGGTGGTATCGCGGATACCGAGGATCTCAACTTCGTCACCAACGTTGACGATACCTTGCTCAACACGGCCGGTAACAACAGTACCACGACCGGAAATAGAGAAGACGTCCTCGATTGGCATCAGGAATGGACGATCCTTTGGACGCTCTGGCTGTGGGATGTACTCATCAACAGCTTCCATCAGCGCTTTGATCGCATTCTTGCCGATTTCGTCGTTGCTGTCTTCGAGAGCAGCAAGAGCGGAACCTTTAACGATTGGAATATCGTCGCCTGGGAAATCGTAAGAAGACAGAAGTTCACGAACTTCCATTTCAACGAGCTCAAGCAGCTCTTCGTCATCGACCTGATCAACCTTGTTCAGGAAGACAACCAGTGATGGAACGCCAACCTGACGCGCCAGCAGGATGTGCTCGCGGGTTTGTGGCATTGGGCCATCAGCTGCAGACACAACCAGAATAGCACCGTCCATCTGGGCAGCACCGGTGATCATGTTTTTCACATAGTCAGCGTGACCAGGGCAGTCAACGTGCGCATAGTGGCGGTTCTCGGTCTCATATTCAACGTGAGCCGTTGAAATGGTGATACCGCGAGCACGCTCTTCAGGCGCCTTATCGATGCTTGCATAATCCTGGAAGGTAGCGCCGCCAGCTTCAGCCATCACCTTGGTGATAGCAGCGGTCAGCGAGGTCTTACCGTGGTCAACGTGACCAATCGTACCAATGTTGGCGTGTGGTTTGGTACGCTCAAACTTTTCCTTCGCCATTTTAGACTCTCCGTCAGGCGTGAGCTTTCGCTCATACGTCTTCTAATCAAAGTTAAAACCGAGAGCTGACCGAAGCCTTCCGACCAACCCCTATTCACATGACAGCGCCGCTACACTCATCTGCGAGCGACGCTGTTTTCTTACCCAGATATCCGGTAGCCGGACATCCGTGTCTCATTAGGCCATTTTGGCCTTTACCTCATCAGCGATTGCCTGTGGCACCGGCTCGTAGTGATCGAACTGCATGGAGTAGTTCGCACGACCCTGTGACATTGAGCGGAGGTTATTAACGTATCCGAACATATTTGCAAGAGGTACCATCGCTTCAACGACACGAGCGATGCCGCGCTGGTCCATGCTGGCAACCTGACCACGGCGACTGTTGAGGTCACCGATGATGTCGCCCATGTAATCTTCCGGGGTAACAACCTCGACCTTCATGACCGGCTCAAGCAGAACCGGGCTTGATTTTGCAATGGCTTCACGGAAAGCAGCACGGGCTGCGATCTCGAAGGCCATGACCGAGCTGTCAACCTCGTGATAGGCACCGTCGGTCAGCTCGACCGAGAAGTCGACAACCGGGAAGCCAGCGATAATGCCGGTTTCTTTTGCACTCAGCAGGCCTTTTTCAACGCCCGGAATGTACTCTTTCGGTACCGAACCACCAACAATGTTGCTGGAGAATGAGTAACCGGCGCCACGCTCACCTGGGGTGAAGGTAAGTTTGATACGCGCAAACTGACCGGAACCACCAGACTGCTTCTTGTGGGTGTAATCGACTTCGGTAACCTTGCCGAGCGTCTCACGGTAAGCAACCTGTGGTGCACCGATATTCGCATCGACCTTGAACTCACGCTTCATGCGATCAACGATGATCTCGAGGTGAAGTTCGCCCATACCTTTAATGATGGTCTGACCGCTCTCGTGATCAACAGACACGCGGAAAGATGGATCTTCGGCAGCCAGACGCTGCAGCGCGGTAGACATCTTCTCCTGGTCGGCTTTCGACTTCGGCTCAACCGCAATCTCGATAACCGGATCAGGGAACTCCATACGCTCGAGAATGATCGGCGCAGAGCTGTCGCAGAGGGTATCACCGGTGGTGGTATTTTTTAGACCGGCGATCGCAACAATGTCACCAGCTTCAGCAATCTTGATATCTTCCCGCTCGTTTGAATGCATAAGCAGCATACGACCGATGCGCTCTTTCTGCTCTTTAACCGTGTTTTGCACATAGGTGCCGGCCTCGAGCCTGCCGGAATAGATCCGGGCAAAGGTCAGGGAACCAACGAAGGGGTCGTTCATGATCTTGAACGCCAGTGCAGAGAATGGCGCATCAGATGATGGTGGACGGGTATCAGGGGTTTCGCCGTCGAGCTTGACGCCGCGAACGTTACCAACATCGAGTGGAGATGGCATGAAATCGACAACAGCGTCGAGCAGAGGCTGAACGCCCTTGTTCTTGAACGCGGTACCGCAGAGGACCGGCACAAAGTCACCAGCGATGGTGCCCTTGCGGATGCACTCTTTCAGCTTCTCGACAGATGGCTCTTCACCCTCGAGATAGGCTTCCATAGCTTCCTCGTCCTGCTCAACGGCAAGTTCGATCAGCTTGGTGCGGTATTCTTCGGCTTTTTCCTTGAGGTCAGCAGGAATTTCCTCGTCGTGGAAAGACGCGCCAAGGTTCTCAGCTTCCCAGATCACGGCGACGTTGCGGACCAGATCAACAGCGCCGGCATAATCGGATTCAGAACCGATCGGCAGCTGCATGACCAGCGGGGTCGCACCGAGGCGATCAACCATCATGTCGACGCAGCGATAGAAGTCGGCACCGATACGGTCCATCTTGTTCACGAAACACATCCGTGGAACGCCGTATTTGTCAGCCTGACGCCAAACGGTTTCAGATTGTGGCTCAACACCGGCAACACTGTCGAAAACAGCAACCGCGCCATCAAGCACACGCAGAGAACGCTCGACCTCAATGGTGAAGTCAACGTGGCCAGGGGTGTCGATGATGTTGATGCGGTGATCTTTCCAGAACGCAGTGGTCGCAGCAGAGGTAATGGTGATACCGCGCTCCTGCTCCTGCTCCATCCAGTCCATGGTGGCATTACCATCGTGAACTTCACCGATCTTGTAAGACTTACCGGTGTAGAACAGAATCCGTTCGGTGGTGGTGGTCTTACCAGCGTCGATATGCGCCATGATACCGATGTTGCGGTACATTTCGAGGGGCGTTGCTGCAGTGCTCTCAGCCATTATCTCTATCCCATAAACCCGTCGGCCCTGTTGGCCTGATCGGTTTCAATTACGAAGGAGCGGTTCAATTAGTTTGCGGCGCTACGAATAACACCGGGTCGTTGAAAACAGCGCCGGTGAGGAAATCCAAACCGGCGCCGGTATTCTTACCAACGGTAGTGTGCGAATGCCTTGTTGGCTTCTGCCATGCGGTGGGTATCTTCCCGCTTCTTGATGGCAGAACCACGCTGGTTCATGGCATCCATGAATTCGCCAGCAAGGCGGTCGATCATGGTTTTCTCAGAACGGCCACGGGCAGCGCCGATGATCCAGCGGATCGCAAGCGCCTGAGCGCGCTCGGAGCGGACTTCAACCGGCACCTGATAGGTCGCACCACCAACACGGCGGGAGCGCACTTCCAGATATGGCTTAACATTGTCGAGAGCCTCATGGAATGAAGCAATCGGATCAGCCTTGGTGCGGCCTTCGACGAGGTCGAGAGCACCATAGACGATACGCTCGGCTGCAGACTTCTTACCGTCATACATCAGAACGTTCATGAATTTGGTCAGAACCTGATCGCCAAATTTGGCGTCTGGCAGTACTTCGCGTTTTTCCGCGCGGCGACGACGTGACATCCTCTAATTCCCTTATTTCGGACGCTTGGCGCCATATTTCGAACGGCGCTGACGGCGGTCTTTAACACCCTGCGTATCGAGGGTACCGCGAATGATGTGATAGCGAACACCAGGCAAATCCTTCACACGACCACCGCGGATCATGACCACGGAGTGCTCCTGAAGGTTGTGGCCCTCACCTGGAATATAGGCGGTAACCTCAAACTGGTTGGTCAGGCGGATACGAGCCACTTTACGAAGCGCTGAGTTAGGCTTCTTTGGAGTGGTGGTATAAACCCGGGTGCACACGCCACGCTTCTGGGGGCAGGCTTCCATAGCCGGCACCTTGTTGATGGCTCGTTTGTCGGTCCGCCCTTTGCGGATCAGCTGGTTAATCGTCGGCATCGCCGCACGCTCGCTCCTAAATTGTCTTACCCTGCGACCTTCCCGTCATTGGGACACCCCAAGAGCGCATTGATCGCGTCCGGGAAAAAGCCATACCGGCAAGAAACTGGCAAACAAAATAAAGACCCGTCGAAGTGCATTTCCGCAATCGGCATAACCAATTTCGAAACGAGGCGATCAACGGATCTTGTCGATTTTTCGCTGGTGCCCTGGCGGCTCGAACTCAATCAATCCATTTCCAAGGGCCAGCCCACTGTTTGGGAATAGCCACAACCGGGGTTGCGTTTAGTCACCTCAATCAAGGTGCCTACGACCAACCCCCAATCAGCGTGGCGCGGATACTATTCACGAGGCCCCACCCCGTCAAGCGTGCAAACGAAAGAATCTTCCATTCTCCCGGTTATTCCGCTCCCGACAGCATGATCGGACCGATTTTGACGGATTTTTCGACCGAATATGCATGCACCGGACCGCAGCTATGCGTATGTTTGGCAGGAACTATTCCTGTTTGGCGGCCTTGCCGGACAGCTTTATATGACTCTTGCCAGCTTATGCTTCAAAAATTTTCAACGATCGGGGAAACCCGCCAACGGTTCCGCTGGGAGATTCCAGAGCATTATAATATCGGCCATGACATCTGTGACCGATGGGCGGCAAGCGATCCCCAGCGCCTCGCCATCATTGATGTGGCCCCTGACGGCACCGCGACGGAGCACAGTTTCGCCGCCTTGCGTGCCGCCTCCAATCGGCTGGCCAATCTGATCATTGCCGAGGGTATTGCCGATAGCCGGATCGCGGTGCTGCTGCCGCAATCATTCGAGACGGCGGTTGCCCATATCGGCATCATCAAGACCGGCAATGTCTCCCTGCCCCTGTTCACCCTGTTCGGCCCGGAAGCCCTGCTGCACCGTCTGCGCGATTCCGGGGCGCAGGCAATCATCACCAATGCCGATGGCGCCCGCACCATTGCCGCCATGCGCGATGAGTTACCGACCCTGCGACTGGTGCTGTCGGTTGACGGGGACAGCGATGATGCCCGCTCATTCCACGATGCCTGTACCGAACAGAGCGATGAGTTCACGGTCAGGCAGACATTGGCCGATGATCCGGCAATCCTGATCTATACCTCCGGCACCACGGGCAATCCCAAGGGCGCGCTCCATGCCCAACGGGTGCTGCTCGGCCATCTGCCGGGCGTTGAGATGAGCCATGATTTCTTCCCGCAGCCGGGCGACCGTATCTGGACCCCGGCTGACTGGGCATGGATCGGCGGGCTGCTCGATGTGATGATGCCAGCACTGCATCACGGGGTGCCCGTGGTCGCACACCGGTTCCGGAAATTCACCGCCGAGGCAGCCTTCGACCTGATCCGCACCCATGGCATCCGCAATGCCTTCCTGCCCCCCACCGCCCTGAAGCTGATGCGCCAGATGGCCGATGCCGAGGACGCCGGTATCAGGATGCGCTCGGTCGCCAGTGGCGGCGAGACCCTCGGCCCGGAGCTGATTACCTGGGGCCAGAAGGCACTCGGTGTCACGATCAATGAATTCTACGGCCAGACCGAGTGCAATATGATCGTCTCCTCCTGCGCCGCGCTTGAGCCCGCCGAGCCGGGCGTCATGGGTTTTGCTGTCCCCGGCCATGAGGTAGCAGTGATCGACCCGACCACCGGGCAGAGAATGGGCATAGAGGCAGAAGGCGAGATCGCCGTGCTTGCGCCCGATCCGGTGATGTTCCTCGAATATTTCAACAAGCCCGAAGCAACCGCTGACAAATTCGTTGAAGGACCGGAAGGGCGCTGGCTGAAAACCGGGGATCGCGGCGTGCACACCACATCCGGTCGCCTGCGCTTCATCGGTCGGGATGATGATGTGATCAGCTCATCCGGCTATCGCATCGGACCGTCAGAGATCGAGGATTGCCTGATCACCCATGCCGCCGTGCAGATGGCCGGGGTAGTGGGCAAACCGGACCCGGTACGTGGCGAGATTGTCACCGCCTTTATCGTGCTCAATGAGGGCTATGCCGCCAGTGACACGTTGGCCGACGAGATTGCCGCCCATGTGAAGGCGCATCTGGCGGCCTATGAATATCCTCGTGTTGTCAGGTTCCTCGATGCCATGCCTATGACCACGACCGGTAAGATCATCCGACGTGACCTCCGGCAGATGGCCACAAACGAGCAAACGCCATGACAATAACCGGCGGCTATCAGATCGCGACGATCACTGCCAATGGCCGCCCCGATCTGGAGCTGATCCGCGCCGGCTACCGGGAGATATATGAAGCGGCATTCCCGATCCGCGATGAACGGGAAAGTCTGGAAACCTTCTGCGAGGCGCTCACCGCCCCCAGCGACGAGGTCCGTTACATCATCAATATTCTGGGTTGGAATCTGAATGATCCGGAACAGCGCAAGCTCGGCTGCTTCGGTGTTGCCAATTACTATCCGAAACAGGATGTAGGCCTGCTCGCCTATGTCGCCACCCTGCCGGAATATCAGATACAGGGGCTGGCCAAGATCACGGTCAACCGGATGGCCGAGGACACCTATCATATGGCCCGGCAGTTCGGCGGCACCCTGCGCGGGTTGTTCGGCGAGGTGAACGACCCGGACAAGGTCTCCGCCGATGAGGACAGCTTCGATCCGCGCAAGCGTCTGGCGATGTATATCCGCTGGGGCTATCAGGTCGTGCCAATCGATTATGTCCAACCAGCCCTCGGGCCCGGCCAGCAGAAATTTGAGGGGCTGAAGCTGCTCAATATCCCGCACCCGGGCACCGGCGACTATGCCGGACCAAAGGCGATTGCCGCATTTATCGACGGCATCTACCGCGAGCTCGGCACCGACCCGGATACCAGCCCGGACGTTGCCCGGATGTATGCCCAGCTCTCTGAACTGGCCTGATACCCCTTCGGTAAGGCAAGAAACAAAAAGGGCCGCAGCGATTGGCTGCGGCCCTTTTTCTGTTCAGTCATGCCAGCGTGCAATTACGCGACGCTTTGCTCGCCATCGGTTGCCTCGGGCAGAGCCGGGGTTTCCGGTTGTGGCTGCTTGGCCATGATTTCCTTGTCGCGACCGGCGGCAATCCGTTTGATGTGATTGACCACGGAACCGGTACCGGCAGGGATCAGGCGACCAACGATGACGTTCTCTTTCAGACCTTCGAGGCTGTCGATCTTGCCGTTGACGGCAGCATCGGTCAGCACCCGTGTCGTTTCCTGGAACGACGCGGCAGAGATGAAGGAACGGGTCTGCAGGCTCGCCTTGGTGATGCCCTGAAGGACAGGAACACCCTGGGCGACGATGCCGCTTTCCTTGGCGGTTTTTTCATTTTCCGCCTGGAATTCGTAGCGATCGACCTGTTCACCGGTCAGGAACGTGGTTTCGCCAGGTTCGGTGATCTCAACCTTCTGCAGCATCTGGTGAACGATCACCTCGATATGCTTGTCGTTGATCTTCACACCCTGCAGGCGATAGACGTCCTGAATCTCGTTGATGAGATAGTCAGCGAGAGCCTCGACACCGGATACCGCGAGGATATCGTGTGGCACCGGGGTACCGTCGAGCAGTGCATCAGCCTTGGACACGAAGTCGCCTTCGCGCACAGCCAGGTGCTTGCCTTTCGGGATCAGGTATTCCCGCGCTTCCGTCTCATCACCTTCCGGCGTCACAACAATACGGCGCTTGTTCTTGTAGTCCTTACCGAAGGAGACGCGACCATCGATTTCACTGATGATGGCGAAGTCTTTCGGCTTACGGGCCTCGAACAATTCCGCAACACGTGGCAGACCACCGGTAATATCCCGGGTTTTGGAGCTTTCCAACGGGATACGGGCCAGAACGTCACCGGCACGGACCTCTGCACCGCTGGCAATCGACAGAATGGCGTCGACTGACAGGTAGTACATGGCGTCAGAACCATTGGCGAGCTTAACCACTTCACCCTTGTCATCAACCAGCGCAATGCGCGGCTTCAGATCGGAGCCCTTGGGCTGCTGACGCCAGTCGGTCACGACTTTCGACGCAATACCGGTGGCCTCATCGGTGACTTCACGGATCGAGATACCGTCAACCAGATCAAGATATTTGACCGTACCGGCTTTCTCGGTGATCACGGGGATCGTGTAGGGGTCCCACTCGGCGAGTTTCTGACCCTTCTCGATCGCACCGCCCTCATCGAGCAGCAGTTTGGCACCGTAAGGAACCCGGTGACGGGCACGCTCACGACCGGCAGTGTCGAGCAGAACCAGCTCGGTGTTACGGCCCATCACGATCGGCAGATCGCGGCTGTCCATAACCACATTCCGGTTTTCGATCTTGATGGTACCGTCAACGGCACTCTCGACCGAGTTCTGCTCCGCACCACGCTGTGCCGCACCACCGATGTGGAAGGTACGCATGGTCAGCTGGGTACCGGGCTCACCGATTGACTGGGCCGCGATAACACCAACCGCTTCACCCATATTGACCAGGGTACCGCGGGCAAGGTCACGTCCGTAACACTTGGCACAGATACCGGTTTTGGTCTTACAGGTCAGAACCGAACGGATCAGGACACTGTCCACACCGGCCTGTTCAATACGGTCAGCGGTCGGCTCGTCGATCAGTTCACCGGCTTCAACGATCACCTCATCGGACAGCGGATCAACCACATTGGCTGCCACGGTCCGGCCGAGGATACGCTCCGCCAGATTAACGATCACATCGCCGCCATCGATGATGGCTTTGGTGGTGAGGCCTTCTTCAGTACCGCAATCATGTTCGACGATGATCGCGTCCTGGGCCACATCAACCAGACGACGGGTCAGGTAACCGGAGTTCGCTGTCTTCAACGCCGTATCGGCGAGACCCTTACGGGCACCGTGGGTGGAGTTGAAGTACTCGAGAACCGTCAGACCCTCTTTAAAGTTCGAGGTAATCGGGGTCTCGATGATCTCACCGGACGGTTTCGCCATCAGACCGCGCATACCGGCCAGCTGACGGATCTGTGCTGGTGACCCACGAGCCCCGGAATGGGCCATCATGTAGACGGAGTTGATGCCTTCTTCCGGACGACCGGAGGACATCACCTTCATCATCTCTTCCGCCACCTTATCGGTGCAGGCGGACCAGATATCGACAACCTTGTTGTACTTCTCGCCGCGGGTGATCAGACCATCCTGATACTGCTGCTCGAATTCCTTGACCTGATCCTGAGCCGCTTCCAGCAGACCTTCCTTGGTTGCAGGAATGACCATATCGTCCTTACCGAAGGAGATACCGGCACGGCAGGCGTAATAGAAGCCGAGAGACATCATGCGGTCACAGAAGATAACGGATTCTTTCTGACCACAGTGACGATAGACAGCGTCAATGACGTTGGTGATCTCTTTCTTGGTCAGCAGACGGTTGACCAGAGAGAACGGCACCTTGAAGTGACGTGGCAGCAGATCGGCAAGGATCATCCGACCAGGGGTGGTAACCACCTTCTGCAGGACTTCGTTGCCGTCTTCGTCACGGGTACGATAGCGGGTCTTGATCCGGGCATTGATCGAGATATCGCCGGCATGCAGGGCATGCTCGATCTCTCCGATACCGCGGAAGTAAGGCACCGCATAGGCGTCGATGTGCTTCTTGGCCAGTTCGGTTTCAGGGTCTTCGACCTTGTCCTGAATGACCCGTGGCTGATCACCGGAGGTATCGACCATCATCACGTCGCCGTTTTTGTAAGCGGCGGCGAGGCTGGCGATATCGTCAACGCCCTCGATCTTGTCACCGAGAATGTCGTCGCGTTCCCAGGTCACATAGTAGAGGCCCAGAACGATATCCTGTGATGGCACGATAATCGGCTTGCCGCTTGCAGGCGACAGGACGTTGTTCGTGGACATCATGAGGACCCGTGCCTCAAGCTGTGCTTCCAGTGACAGCGGTACGTGGACCGCCATCTGGTCACCGTCGAAGTCGGCGTTGAACGCGGTACAGACCAGCGGATGCAGGCGGATCGCCTTACCCTCAACGAGGGTCGGCTCGAATGCCTGAATGCCGAGGCGGTGCAGCGTCGGCGCGCGGTTCAGCATGACCGGATGCTCGCGGATAACCTCTTCGAGGATATCCCAGACTTCCGGACGGGTTTTCTCAACCATCCGCTTGGCCGCCTTGATGGTCGAGGCCATGCCGTACATTTCCAGCTTGTGGTAAATGAACGGCTTGAACAGCTCGAGCGCCATCTTCTTCGGCAGACCGCACTGGTGCAGTTTCAGCTCGGGACCAACGACGATCACGGAACGACCGGAATAGTCAACGCGCTTACCGAGCAGGTTCTGACGGAAGCGGCCCTGCTTGCCCTTCAGCATGTCTGACAGGGATTTAAGCGGACGCTTGTTGGCACCGGTGATGGTCCGGCCACGACGACCGTTATCGAACAGCGCATCAACAGATTCCTGCAGCATACGCTTCTCGTTACGGACAATGATGTCAGGCGCACGCAGTTCGATCAGACGCTTCAGACGATTGTTCCGGTTGATAACCCGGCGATACAGATCGTTGAGGTCAGAGGTCGCGAAACGGCCACCATCGAGTGGAACCAGCGGGCGAAGCTCCGGTGGGATCACAGGAACGACCTCAAGGATCATCCACTCTGGACGGGCACCGGACTCGATGAAGGCATCAAGGAGTTTCAGACGCTTGACCAGTTTCTTGCGCTTGGCTTCGGAACCGGTTTCGCGCAGGTCTTCCTTGACGATCTCGCGCTCTTCCTCGAGGTCCATGCGCTCAAGGATTTTCTGGACCGCTTCGGCACCGATTGCGGCTTCGAAGTTTTCCTCGCCGTACTCGTCCTGTGCCTGAACCAGCTCTTCCTCGGACAGAAGCTGCATTGGCTGCAGATCGGTCAGGCCCGGCTCAACAACGACATAGCTCTCGAAATACAGCACGCGCTCGAGGTCTTTCAGCGTCATGTCAACGATCAGACCAATGCGGCTTGGCAGGGATTTCAGGAACCAGATATGGGCAACCGGAGCGGCCAGTTCGATATGGCCCATGCGGTCACGGCGCACCTTGGACAGGGTAACCTCGACACCGCATTTCTCACAGATAATGCCTTTGTACTTCATGCGCTTGTACTTGCCGCACAAGCATTCGTAATCCTTGATCGGGCCAAAGATACGCGCACAGAACAGACCATCCCGCTCAGGCTTGAAGGTCCGGTAGTTGATCGTCTCCGGCTTCTTGATTTCACCAAACGACCAAGAGCGGATCTGCTCCGGGCTGGCAATCGAGATGCGGATTTGATCGAAACTCGGCGGCGTATTCTGTTGTCCGAAAATCTGCGCCACGTCGCTCATATGAGATCTCCTAAAAAGGCTGCGATGCTTGGGGTCAACCCCGCCCATCGGATCAAAGCGTGCCATCAATCAAGACGGCGAATTCCAAAAAATAACGGTGCCGAAACCGGCGGGCGTCAAAGCGCCCGCTGGCTCAGGTCAACGTTCAGACCAAGTGATTTCAGTTCCTTCACGAGAACGTTGAAGGACTCTGGAATACCGGCCTCGAAATTGTCATCGCCACGGACGATGGATTCATAAACCTTGGTACGACCGGAAACGTCATCGGACTTGACCGTGAGCATTTCTTGCAGGGTATAGGCAGCACCGTAAGCCTGCAGTGCCCAGACCTCCATCTCACCGAAGCGCTGGCCACCGAACTGGGCCTTACCACCCAGCGGCTGCTGGGTAACGAGGCTGTATGGTCCGATTGACCGTGCGTGGATCTTGTCATCCACGAGGTGATGCAGCTTGAGGATATAGATATAGCCGACCGTAACCTTGCGGTGGAACTGTTCACCGGTCCGGCCATCGGTCAGGGTAACCTGACCTGAGCTTGAGAGACCGGCCATTTCCAGCATGGTGTTGATGTCTTCCTCACGGGCACCGTCAAAGACCGGTGTCGCCATCGGAATACCACCGCGCAGGTTGTTACCGAGTTCGAGCAGCTGTTTCTCGTCCATCGGCTCGATATCGGCCTTGTACTGGGCCTCGCCGTAGACTTCCTTCAGCGTGGTGCGCAGATCCTCGATCATCGGTGAGGTATCCTGCTGTGAACGCGCCAGAGCCTGTACCCGATCCACAGTCTTGCCGACCTGCTGGCCGAGGGACGCAGCCGCCCAGCCAAGGTGGGTTTCAAGGATCTGACCGATGTTCATCCGTGACGGCACGCCGAGCGGGTTCAGAACAACGTCAACATGGGTGCCGTCTTCAAGGTAAGGCATATCCTCGATCGGAACGATCTTGGAGATAACCCCCTTGTTACCGTGACGGCCGGCCATCTTGTCACCAGGCTGCAGCTTGCGCTTAACAGCGATGAAGACCTTGACCATTTTCATCACGCCCGGCAGCAGTTCGTCACCGCGCTGGAGCTTCTCGATCTTGTCCTCGAAACGCTTCAGCAGGGCTTCGATGGCGCTGTCGAAGGTAGCACCGATCGCTTCAACGGTGCCCATGACATCGTCGTCTTCGACGGTGATCTGGCGCCATTGACCCGGGGTGAACTGGTCGAGAACCTCAGCGGTGATTTCATCACCGGCCTTGAAGCCGTTCGGGCCGGAAACAGATTTCTGACCGATCAGAACCTCGCGCAGGCGACCATAGAAGTTACGCTCGAGAATACGGCGTTCGTCATCGCGGTCTTTTGCCAGACGTTCGATTTCAGCCTGCTCGATCGACAGGGCACGTTCGTCCTTGTCGACACCGCGACGGGAGAACACACGCACGTCAACAACGGTACCCTGACAGCCCGGAGGCGCCTTCAGGGAGGTGTCCTTAACGTCGGATGCCTTCTCACCGAAGATGGCGCGCAGCAGCTTCTCTTCCGGGGTCATCGGGCTTTCGCCTTTCGGCGTCACCTTACCGACCAGAATATCGCCCGGCTCGATCTCAGCACCGATATAGACGATACCGGCCTCGTCGAGGTTGCGCAGGGCTTCCTCACCGGTATTCGGGATATCGCGGGTGATGTCTTCCTGACCCAGCTTGGTGTCGCGGGCCATGACTTCAAATTCCTCGATATGGATCGAGGTGAAGACGTCATCGCGCACGATACGCTCGGAGATCAGGATCGAATCCTCGAAGTTGTAGCCCATCCAAGGCATGAACGCGCAGAGCACGTTACGGCCAAGCGCCAGTTCACCGAACTGGGTTGATGGACCGTCAGCGATGATCTCGCCAGCCTGAACCATGTCACCGGTTTTCACCAGCGGACGCTGGGTAATACAGGTGTTCTGGTTGGAGCGCTGGAACTTGCGCAGCTTGTAGATGTCAACCACAGGTGCGGTCGGATCGGTTTCTTCGGTCGCACGAACAACGACACGATTACCATCGACCTGGTCAACCACACCGGTACGGCGGGCAACCATGCTGGCGCCACTGTCGCGGGCCACGGTGGCTTCCATGCCGGTACCGACCAGCGGTGCATCCGCCTGCAGCAGTGGCACAGCCTGACGTTGCATGTTCGAGCCCATGAGCGCGCGGTTGGCGTCATCGTTCTCGAGGAACGGAATCAGGGCGGCAGCGACAGAAACAACCTGTTTCGGCGAAACGTCGATCATGTCGATCGCTTCCGGCATCACCGGAATACCGTCACCGGCTTTACGACAGTCAACCAGGTCCTCGACGAACTTGCCGTTCTTGTCGAGTTCGGAGTTGGCCTGCGCAATGGTGTAGCGGCCCTCTTCCATGGCGGAGAGATAGACCACCTCATCGGTCACCTTGCTGTCGACAACCTTACGGTACGGGCTTTCGATAAAGCCGTAGCGGTTGACGCGGGCATAGGTAGCGAGCGAGTTGATCAGACCGATGTTCGGGCCCTCAGGGGTCTCAATCGGGCAGATGCGGCCATAGTGGGTGGTGTGAACGTCACGAACCTCAAAGCCGGCACGCTCACGGGTCAAACCGCCCGGTCCAAGAGCCGAGAGACGACGCTTGTGGGTGATTTCCGACAGCGGGTTGGTCTGGTCCATGAACTGGCTGAGCTGTGATGAACCGAAGAACTCACGCACTGCAGCAGCAGCAGGCTTCGCATTGATCAGATCGTGCGGCATGACCGTGTCGATATCGACAGAGCTCATACGCTCACGGATTGCGCGCTCCATACGCAGCAGACCAACGCGATACTGGTTTTCCATCAGTTCACCGACGGAACGGACGCGACGGTTACCGAGGTGGTCAATATCGTCGATTTCGCCCTTGCCGTCCTTCAGGTCCACGAGGATTTTCAGGATGGCAATAATGTCCTGCTTGCGCAGCACGCGCAGCTGGTCGTCGGTTTGCTGGTCGAGACGTGAATTCATCTTCACGCGACCGACAGACGACAGGTCGTAACGCTCTTGATCGAAGAACAGGCCCTGGAACAGTGCTTCGGCACTCTCGAGGGTTGGCGGCTCGCCCGGACGCATGACGCGATAGATATCGATCAGCGCATCCTCACGGGTTGCGTTGCGGTCGACTTCCATGGTGTTGCGGATATAGGCACCGACATTGACCTGATCGATCTTGAGCAGGCTGACTTCATCAATGCCGCGCTCGTTGAGAGCCGCCAGCAGATCCTCGTCAACTTCCTCGCCGGCTTCGTTCATGACTTCACCGGTGGTCATATCGACCAGATCGGTTGCCAGATACATGCCTTCCAGATGCTCTTCCGGCACCAGAATGGTTTTGACGCCGGTTTCCTCAAGTTTCTTGATGGTGCGCGGGGTCAGCTTCTTGCCAGACTCGAGGATAACCTCGCCGCTGTCGCCATCGGTCAGATCGCCGGAGATTTTCAGCGCCTTGATGGAATCCAGATCGAAATCGGTCACCCAGCCGGACTTGGTGCGCTTGACCACCATGCTGCCATAGAAGCTGGAGAGGATTTCCTCACGGTTCATGCCGTTGATCATCATGCGATCAACTTCAGCATCGATGCCTTCGGCCTTCTTGGCCTCGATCTCTTTGCGGTAATCTTCGGTCTCGGCACTATCGAGCGCATAGAGCAGTGTGGTCACCGGCAGTTTCCGGCGACGGTCGATACGCACATAGACGAGGTCTTTCGGATCAAACTCGAAATCGAGCCATGAACCGCGGTAAGGAATGACGCGTGATGCGAACAGATATTTACCGGATGCGTGGGTCTTGCCCTTGTCGTGATCGAAGAACACGCCGGGAGAACGGTGCATCTGGCTGACGATAACCCGCTCGGTGCCGTTGACGACAAAGGTGCCGTTATCGGTCATCAGCGGCATGTCGCCCATATAGACGTCCTGTTCTTTAATATCGCGGATCGAGCGCAGACCGCTCTCCTCATCAACATCAAAGACGGACAGACGGAGGGTCACCTTCAGCGGGGCAGCATAAGTCAGGCCGCGCTGCTGACATTCCTCAACGTCATATTTCGGCTCTTCCAGTTCATAGAACACGAAGTCGAGTTCGGCGCGATCGGAGAAATCGCGGATTGGAAATACGGAGCGGAAAACCTCATCCAGACCAGAGGAGCGATCCTCATTGGGCTGCAGGAAGACATCATATGAGCTGCGTTGAACCTCAATCAGGTTCGGCATCTCGGTGACTTCGGTAATCCGACCAAAGTTCTTACGCACTCGTTTTTGCGCCGTGAACGGAGTCGCCATAGCTATTCTATCCTTAACCGCTTGCTTTAAATCTGTTGCCAGCCGATCCCTGTTTCCCAACACCAATGAAACAGCGATTCAGCCGCATTTGACCGTTTGATACCCCATGACATCGGGTTCGGTACGCCGCCGGACCCAATATCTAAAACTTTGAAATTTTTAACTTTTCCGAACAACAGGCGTGACGAATTGTTTGCCTGCCCCGCCATGGGCTGCAGACAGCAAAAAGCGCGCGCGTACTCTCTGGCCAGTACGGCACGGCAGTAAATTTTCGGCTAAAAACATGCCACCTCGGCGCGTCAACGCGATAATCCATTGCATCGGAAGTATGGTGTTATAGGCAGACTCGAGCGCGCTGGCAATCGTCTTTTATAATTTTTTCGCCCACGACTTCGTGAGTTTGTCAAGTCATGAAGGCGGGAGCCGCAGAAAACCCGGATTTGTTGCCCTCATAACGTGCGAAACGCGGCGTGCCGAATGGCAGCCGCGTTCCAAACACATAACTTGTGCTGTCAAGCAGATTACTTGAGCTCGACGGTAGCACCAGCTTCTTCGAGCTTTTTCTTGAGCTCTTCAGCTTCAGCTTTGTCAACGCCTTCCTTGATGGCTTTAGGAGCGCCTTCGACGAGGTCTTTGGCTTCCTTGAGGCCGAGGCCGGTGATGCCACGAACTTCTTTAATGACGTTGATTTTCTTGTCGCCGGCAGAAGCCAGGATAACGTCAAATTCGGTTTTCTCTTCAGCAGCAGCACCTGCATCGCCACCGCCAACAGCAGCAACAGCAACAGGAGCAGCAGCTGCAGAAACGCCCCACTTCTCTTCGAGGAGTTTGGAAAGCTCAGCAGCTTCAAGAACGGTCAGAGCTGACAGGTCTTCAACCAGTTTGGTCAGATCGGTCATTGTTTCAATCCTTCAATGTGTCTCGTTATTTAAGATCAAACAGCCAACAGGGCCTGGGTCTGCGCGGAATTACGCAGCCTCTCCCTTATCGGCATAGGCTTGGAATACACGCGCCAGCTGGGCAGCAGGCGCCTGGGTAACAGTTGCCATGCGTTGGGCCGGAGCCTGCAGCACGCCAATGATTTTAGAACGCAGCTCATCGAGAGATGGCAGTTTGGCCAGCTGCTGAATGCCTTCGGCATCCAGAATCTGCGAGCCCATCGAACCACCGACGATTTGCAGTTTCTCATTTTCTTTCGCGAAGTCTGCTGTCACCTTCGCCGCCGCAACCGGATCGGTCGAATAGGTGATAGCGGTCGGGCCCTTGAACAGATCGGCCATACCCTCGAATTGAGTACCTTCGAGAGCAATTCTGGCCAGACGGTTCTTGGTTACCTTGAACCCCGCATCTGCTTCACGAACCTTACCGCGCAGTGCTTCCATCTCGGCAACGCTCAGCCCTGAATAGTGGCTGACGACGACGAGGGATGCCCCGGCGAAAGTCTCGTTCAGCGACGCAACAAGCGCCTGTTTTTCATTACGAAGCACGTCAATAGGTCTCCTCTTGCCTTGCTTCTTCGGTTCAAAACACCACCCGGCGATACCGTGAAGGCCCCGTCGGATGGCAAACATGGGTTCAGACCGCCTTGACCCGATAAGGTCGCCGCAGCATCACCCGTTTGGTTTCTGTCCCAGAAGGTCTTGATGGCAAGGGGCCTTTGACTGACGGGCTCAACCCATCAACAAAAACCTTGCTTGATCTTCTGTCTCGGCAGGCGAACTACGGTTTTAAGCATCAAACCGGCATGCCGGTTCTCAACACCTGCGGTCTTGGACAGTTGCTGCCGGATCGGTAAACCAACCCGGTAGCAGCTAGCGGATCAGCGGCCGATCAAACGGTCGCCGATCCGAATTCGGTGCGCAACTTACGCTGCTGCGCTGGCAATGTCACCTGTTTCAACCGTGATGCTCGGACCCATGGTTGACGTAAGGGTGATTTTCTTGATGTAGGTACCCTTGGCGCCTGATGGCTTTGCCTTGGTGATCGCATCGATCAGGGCCTGGATGTTTTCCTGAACCTTGTCCTGACCGAAGCTGACCTTGCCGACACCGGCATGGATGATACCGGCTTTCTCGACACGGAACTCAACAGAACCGCCCTTGGCAGCCTTGACGGCATCAGCGACGTTCGGAGTGACGGTGCCGAGTTTCGGGTTCGGCATCAGGCCACGTGGGCCGAGCACCTTACCGAGACGACCGACAACCGGCATCATGTCAGGGGTAGCAATACAACGATCGAAATCGATGGTACCGCCCTGAATGGTTTGCATCAGATCCTCATCCCCGACGATATCGGCACCTGCGGCTTTCGCCTCATCAGCCTTGTCGCCTTTCGCGAAGACAGCGACGCGAACGGTTTTACCGGTGCCGTTTGGTAGGGTAACCATGCCGCGAACCATCTGGTCTGCGTGACGTGGGTCAACACCGAGATTCATGGAAACCTCAACGGTCTCGTCGAATTTGGCCGATGCATTTTTCAGGACCAGAGCAACGGCATCGCCGAGCGCCAGAGCCTGGGTGCGATCATATGAATCGCGGAGGTTTTTAATACGCTTACCTGCTTTAGCCATGTCGCTTACTCCACTACCTCGATGCCCATCGAGCGCGCTGATCCTTCGATCATCTTCATCGCAGCATCGATATCGGCAGCATTCAGATCCTGCATTTTCGCTTCCGCGATTTCCTTGACCTGTTTGCGATTGACGCGACCAACGGTAGCGCCTTTACCAACTTCGCCAGAACCCTTCTGGATTTTCGCTGCCTTCTTCAGGAAGAAGGAAGCCGGTGGGGTTTTGGTTTCAAAGGTGAAAGAACGGTCCTGATAAACAGTGATGACCGTCGGCAGCGGAATGCCAGGCTCCATTTCGCCGGTCTTGGCGTTGAATGCCTTGCAGAATTCCATGATGTTCACGCCGGCCTGACCCAGTGCGGGGCCAATTGGTGGCGATGGATTTGCCTTACCGGCAGGCACTTGCAACTTGATCGTGCCAGTGACTTTTTTAGCCATTGGTTTGCTCCATTTACCCAATGTTACGGCAACGGGCACCCTGCCCGCTTCCAAAAGCGGATACCGTCAATCGCGGTGATCCGAAGGGTGCGTGGTCCGGCTTTTTCCGGCATCAGGCGGAGTAGCACCCGATACCAGCCTCCCACGCAAAATTGCGCGCGGTGGACATGCCACCGACGTCAGCGGCGCGGAATAAACAGTGTTGCCGCCAAGAAAGCAAGGATAAATCTGCACTACAGGCACCGGAGAGGCGCACCGGACAGCCGCGCTGTTATCAGCGATGCCGGAGGATGGTGGTCTGATCCGGTACCGGCAGGCACGGCGTCAGTCCGGTATGTACAGTACTGTTGAGACCGGATGCGGCGATGGCCGGTTTGTAGCGGCCCCGCCATGAATTATCAAATACGACAATCCCGCGGGCGGAGAGGCGAGACAGGGCATGATCCAGACAGGCATTGCGAGCCCTGCCATCAATCACAATCAGGTCGTACTGCCCATCAGTCTGATCTATCGCCGAGGCATAACGCCTGAAGCTTTTGTCTGTGTAACCGTGCTTGCCGGACCTGTATGAGGTCGGTTCGTTTTGATCAGCATCATCCGGCTCCACCAGTGTCAGGGAAACATTGTCAAATTCAGCAAGACTATTGGTCAGATAACCATACCAACCGGCATCATGCTCAACGCTGTCAACACGCTGGCAGCGTTTGGCCAGCCAGATGGTGCTGGCACCGCTGCCGTATTCAAATGCCCGGATATCCGGATTGGCCTGGCAAAAGGCCTCGACCTGATCAATGGCCTTATAGGTCCACCACGGCACATCAAAGGTCAGCATGCGCTCCAGATCATGGATGGCAAACAGACTGCTGAACCAGTGACACCAACGGATATGCCGATGACGGTCGATCAGCGGCAGGATGTGCAGCGCTGCAAGCAGGCGTCCCAGCCAACGAATCACATATATATAGAACTGCTTGAGCTTTCCCATCAATGCCTGCCCCTGCCCCGATCATTGCCGCTCCATGCCTATATCAGGCATAGCCGCTCAACATCGGCCTGATCGAACCCCTTGTGCCGCATGATGTCGTGACATTCCGCATCACTCCACGGCAAGGAAAAGATGTTGTAGGTGAAATATTCCGAATAGACCGCCGCCGCCTTCAGGCTGATGAAGGCACCGAACAGGATGACTGCGGCGATTGCCAGCAATTGTGGGCGAGCATGCCCGCCGGCAGCCGGAACCGCGGCAAAGGATTGGATACCGGGGATCAGTAACACCGCGATCATGGGCCACATATCTATGCGGTATCTGAGCGCAATCGTGCCATAGCTCAGGGTCAGCAACACCGAACAGGCAAGTCCTGCCAGCAGGAGGGTTGTCGGGGTCAGCGCCAGTCGCAGACGTTTTGCCCCAAGCACAGCCAGAATGAACCACAGCGGCCACAGGAAGATAACACCGACACTCGGTCCCTCAATGCGGACAAACCCTACCATCGCCGAGATAATGACAGCATGTATCCAGCGCAGCAGGACAGAAGCGCTGGAAAACTCGAAATCACCCAGATAGATGACCAGATTGGGTATAATACGCAACGGGTTGAAACGGCCATATTGCTCGAAGGCGGCAGCCCGTATGCTGTCGGTTTGCTCCAGTCCGAAAAAGGTCTCGCCATACTGGATATCGGACGCGCCGAAACTGCCATGAACAGCAAACAGCGACCCCATCCTCATGGCATTCAGACCGAGATAACCGGCGGTCAGCAGACCAAGCACAATGCCGGCACAGGCAACCGGCCCCAGCGCCAGCCGCCAGTTCCGGTACAGGCTGTAGAGTGACAACAGACCAACCGCCAGATAAAGACCGACAGCAACATTTGGACGCGCATGCAGGACCAGCCCGGCCAGCAGGGCAAGCAGCACCAGCCGCCACCTCATATCGCGGCCCGGCATATTCCGGTGCTGCCACAGGATCAGCCAGACAAACGCCGCAACGAGCGCATAGGTCATGCTGATCGGCTCATGATACATGGCGGTATTGGCAACCAGCAGCAGTCCCGGACCGCCAAGCCATAGACCGATCGCCAGCAGAAACTGCAACTGCAGGTAAACGCTGTTTTTCTCAATCACCTGATTAGCCAGATATCGGGCAAACAAGGCATGATAAATGCCAGTGCCGATCACGGACCACAGCCAGATTGAGAACGGGGCCAGGGACAGGCTGCGAATATCAACAAACGGCGCCAAAAGCGCTCTGGTCACCAGCGGTGCCACGCCATGATAGATCACGGCCAACCCGTCAGGAGTGTAATGCCCCTCGAACCGGATAATTCGTGGCGATATGTCCATTCGCCCGTCGATCAGCGACAGATAGTAATAATCATACACCTGTTGCCCGAAGGCAGGCATGTAACCGGACCACAGATACCCGGCAGCAACCAATGCGTAAAAAACCGAAAAGAAAACAAAGCAGCAGAAGAACAGGACTTCTCTATTTTTTATCATCGAAGTCGATCTCTATCTTCCTCACCCGCTCCAGCAGCTGCTCGATCAACCGCCTGTTGATTGAAATGGTGTCGCCGATAATCGCCGCGACAAAGGTGATGTATCCCATGACCAGAAACGTACTGCCAAGAACCAGCGACTGGATCTTGCCGTCCCCTTCGCCGATGAAATAAAAATACAGGAACCGCAGGACCGGGATCAGGCCGATCAGGATCATGGTTGCACCAAGCATGGAGAACGCATGCAACGGTCGGTACATGGCATAACTGCGGAGGATTGTTGCCACTTGTTTCTTGATGAAATGGCCCATCGACTTGAACAGCCGCGATGGCCGGGTCACCGGATTGGTGTCCACATGCACCGACTTTACCAACAACCCCTGCTGACCCACATGGATCAGGGTTTCCGTCGTGTAGCTGAAAGAGGTCATCACATTGATTTTCAGCGCTGCATCCCGGCTATAGGCACGAAAACCCGATACCGCATCCCCCACATCAACCCGGGCGACATGCCGGACAACGGCACTGCCCAAGCGCTGCAACAACCGTTTCAGCAGCGAGAAATCGGTATTCCTACCCGGCTGGCGATCACCGATCACCACATCGGCCTTACCCTCGACAATCGGTCGGACAAGATCGGGAATGGATGAACCGGCATACTGGTTATCGCCATCGGTGTTGACGATGATATCCGCACCCAGCTCGATACAGCGTTCAATGCCGGACTGGAAGCTGCGCGCCAGTCCCTTATTCGCCTTGTGGGATACTATGTGCTGGACCCCGTGTTGACGCGCCACGGCAACCGTTTCATCGGTCGAGCCATCATCAATAATCAGCACCTCAATGACACTGATACCCTCAATGCTTTTCGGAATATCGCGCAAAACTTCGGGGAGCGTACCAGCCTCATTGTAGCATGGTATCTGCACCATAAGCTTCATGGCCGGTCACCTGAAATCATCAATTAGCAAATTGATTCAACGGTTTCAGCCTAACGAAAAACAGTAGACAGCAAAACAAAAAACGGCCCTGACAGAAATCAGGGCCGTGTTATGGCAATAAAGCCGAAATTCGGGGGTTTTACGTCTTTTCGACCTGATTGAATTCAAGCTCGACCGGGGTTGAGCGACCGAAGATCGACACCGCAACCTTGAGGCGGGCGCGCTCTTCGTCGACTTCCTCGACGCTGCCATTGAAGGAAGCGAACGGACCATCGGAGACGCGAACCTGCTCACCGATTTCAAAGGTGATGGTCGGCCGTGGACGTTCGACGCCTTCCTGCACCTGATTCATGATCTGCTCGGCTTCACGATCCGGGATCGGCATCGGCTTGCCGCTACCACCGAGGAAGGTGGTGACCTTCGGGGTGTTCTTGACCAGATGCCAGCTCTCGTCGGTCAGCTTCATGCGGACCAGCACATAGCCGGGGAAGAATTTGCGCTCGGCATTCACCTTCTGGCCGCGACGCATCTCGACGACTTCCTCGGTCGGCACAAGGATTTCCTCGAAAGCATCCTCAAGACCAACCTTGGCCGCTTTCTCGCGGATGGATTCCGCAACCTTGTTTTCAAAACCGGAATAAACGTGAACTACATACCAGCGGGCGTCAGCCATCGCTGCATCCTCCTTGAGAAAACCGGCCGAGACCGGGTTCGTTATGTCGTCGGGCGAGAGCCCTTATTTGCCGATGCCGAGAATTGCCGCAACGGCCCACAGGATGAGCTGGTCGGCAACGACGAAGAAAATTGAACAGAATGTCACCATCAGGAACACGAAGAACGAAGTCATCATGGTTTCACGGCGGGATGGCCATGTGACCTTTTCGGCCTCATTGCGCACTTCGCGGAAAAACTGTACGGGGCGCCAAGTCGCCATTGCTTTCAGGCCTTACCTTGTCCTTGATGAAAAATACCACCTGCCATCTGCATCAGAGATGGCAGGAGCGGAGGGACTCGAACCCACAACCCCCGGTTTTGGAGACCGGTGCTCTACCAATTGAGCTACGCTCCTGTGTACAGCCTGAAATCAAGCAAGCAGGGTTCGCCCAACCGGTCGTTATCCCTATCTCGATTTGTAAGCTGAGCCTGTTAAATAGCCAATCGTTGCGCCCGGCGCAACTGCCATCATCACCAAAAACCAAAAAGCCGGTTTCAGGCATATGAAAAACAGGACTGTCGAGTGAGAATTTGGAGCGGGCGACGGGAATCGAACCCGTATCATCAGCTTGGAAGGCTGAGGTCTTACCATTACACAACGCCCGCGCTGCGGCAGTCATATAAGACAGAATACCGCGCTGGCCAAGAGGCTATTGTTGTTTTTAACCACAGCGCCGATGCCGGATCAAACCTATACCGCCACGAGTTGCCCGGCGTACATGCGCAACTGGCCAGTGACTGCGGCAGGCCACGGCACCACCCAGATCTCGCCATAGACGTTGGCATCGGTGCCGGTAGCAAAGTTGCCCGTACCGCCACCGGACCACTTGCCGGTCTCAAGACTGCCCCCGGTGGTGACGGCCTCCCCGGCAAGAACTCCGTCGATCCAGAGCCGGACACGACCGGGACCCGATATCCGTATATCCCAGACCAGATTGTGCAACTGGTCATCCTGTGGGAAATCCGTGACATCAAGCACAGCCGTACTGTTCGTGTCATATGGCGAGGCTCCATCACCGGCACGCACGCGCAAGGTGTGACCGCCATCGCGTAACAAAACGATGTGCCCGGTCTCCCCGCCCCCGTGCTCGAACAGCACACCATTTGCCGGTGTCGATGGCAGCACCGCATCGGCGGCAAAAACCATATCCGATGTCAGATAAGCGGTCAGCGGATCGGTAATGCCACCCACATCAAATACCCCGGTCAGGGATAATCCAGCCTCGGGATCGAATGGGGGCAAGGGGATTGCCGACAGCGCTTTATGTCTGGCCTGCTGGCCCATCCCGATGCCTAATTGTCCAAGCATGATATCATACCTCATGGTTAATAATAGGTATAAATTCCTATCACACTATCCGACTGATGGCAATCGGGACATGCCCGACTCAACCGGGCCGACTTAACCCGACTGTCTCAATGCTGTAAGGAGAATGGTGGAGGGGGCAGGATTCGAACCTGCGTACGCTATGCGGGCAGATTTACAGTCTGCTGCCTTTAACCACTCGGCCACCCCTCCACGGGTGCCAGAAACGGAATTACCGTTGCGGAGCGGAAGGAATTAGGGCTAACACCCCCTCGCTGTCAACCGGCTAGCGTCAGAAGATTGCAAACAATCGTAAAATTTGTCCAAATCAGCCACCATGATCGCCAAGAGAGCCACGATATGAGCCAGGAAAACCGCGGAAAACGCCCTCGTCGCAACACCCGCCGGAAATCATCCGGGGCGGGTCACGCCCAATCGGGAAGCCAGTCTGGCAACCAATCCGGCGGCGACTCAAACACCCTGCATATGGGCGGCTCCAGTCGCTATTATCAGCAGGGCAAAGGTTCATCCAAACGCGGCAATCGCGACCAACGGATGCCGGCCCGTGGCTTCTGGCTTTATGGCCAGCACGCCTCGATCGAAGCCGTGCTGAATGCCAAGCGCCGCATCCATCGGATTGTCACCACCGAGAACGGTCTGGAGACCCTGCGTAGCGCGCTTGACGAGGCGGCAGGGAAAGGCCTCGGTCGCCCGCAACCTGAAGTGCTCAAAAACAGTGCCTTCGCCGAGACCATCACCGATGCACCCGGCCATAACGGCATCGCGATCGATGTGGCACCGCTGATGCAACCCGACCTGCCAACCGTGATCGAGGCGCTGCCAGCGAATGCCCCAGCCTGCCTGATCGTGCTCGATCAGGTCACCGACCCGCATAATATCGGCGCGATTATCCGCAGCGCCGCTGCCTTTGGGGCGGTTGCAGTGGTGGCACAGGACCGCAATGCCCCGGATGAGACCGCCGTCATGACCAAGATTGCGTCAGGCGGCAGCGAACATGTGCCCTACGTCAAGGTCACCAATATTTCCCGGACACTGGCCTGGCTGGAAGAGCATGACTTCATCGCCTATGCCCTTGATGAGCGCGGTGATTCCATTCTCGGCGACACCAAATTTACCCAACGCGCCGCATTGGTCATGGGTGCAGAAGGCAGCGGCCTGCGCCGTCTGGTCGCCGAGCGGTGCCACCATACGATCAGTCTGCCGACCCTGCCACCGATCCTGAGCCTCAATGTCTCCAACGCCGCTGCCGTCACGCTCTATGAATGGTCACGCGCCGCTGCCCAGCAGGCCGAGGGATAAAAACACGGCGTTTCAGATAAGTTTGGTTGCGACGAAAAACCGATCTGGCTAAAGTCCCGCCAGATGCGTTGGCCGGCTTAGCTCAGTTGGTAGAGCAGTGGTTTTGTAAACCGAAGGTCGGGGGTTCAAGTCCCTCAGCCGGCACCATCCACCCGCGCTAGCAGCGGAAACTCGCTTCCCAGGCAGTGACATAGGCAAAAGACAGGTATCGGATATCTGATTCCGACAATCCCTGAAGCTGGGCCAACCGTGTGATCTGAATTGCCAGTTGACGTGTGGCCGCCGGATTACCACGCCCGGAAAAACACGCCTGCATCTCTGTGGTAATCAGCACACTGACACGCTGAAGTTGCGGGATACTGCCCGAATAGGCCAATTCATTCAGCGTTGAGCTCTGTTCGACACCCTGAGCATGAACATATGTCGTGGCAGGACCGATGCCCAGTGAAATGGCCATCACACAGATGCTGAGAATGGAGAGAATGTTTCTTTTCATAATGTCACCAAACCACAAGGCCATTACGGGCAATTATACTGGGCAAGCCAAAGATACTGAACGCTGTCCCGTACAGCCGGCATATCCTGATCCTCGAGCCCTCGGGCAATCAGGGTTTGCGCCAGACGTTCCGCAGATCGGACAATCTGCTGCGCGCCACGCACATTCATGGTGCCGGTATTGTGGCACTGTGCCAGCAACTGGTTGGTTGATTGCACAAGAGAAATCACACTGGAATTGGTGCCCTGATACACCACGGGCTGCAGCCGAACCGTGACCCGCTGCTGTGCGGCAGCGTCACCTGCTGCAAATCCCAGTGACAGGAACGCCAAAGCCCCTGCGACGCAAAATTGTTTTACCGAATGCATAGTTTCCAACCCCGTAGCAAACCAGTATCAACAGTCTAGCGTTAATCCACCGCTTTTAAAACCCGACATACCAACGCAGCCAAACACATTCATGTGGGCCAGATATATGGCAACGAAAAAGCCATATGGATGCCGCGCGATTATTCTCTCAATAACCCTTCCTGCAAGAGACAATTACCACCAACCCACAGGCGCTCAATGTCAAATGGCCGGGGCAGCAGGTTGTGACAAATATCCCGTGCCGATTGCGGACAACTGCTGCACGGCATTGATTTCATCAGGAAGCGGCGGCGATCAAACCGTTCGGCGCTGGCAATCAGTTCGGCACGCTCATCAGACCGGCAAGCCGCCCAGCCATGGTCATAGGCATAGCCGATGCCATAATGGGCCGCGTTTTCCATGGACCCGCGATTGACCCGCGCACCCAGCCATTGCCCGACACTCGGACTTTTACCACAACCCGAGACAGCTTCCAGCAGCCACCCGGCAAAATCATCGCCTGCGCTGTCGCCACCCAAGACAAGCAACTCATCCTGTGGCAAACCGCGCAGGCTGATCCGCTTGTTACGGCAGACATGTTCCAGATGCGCCAGAATGCCAGCATCAGCGACAATCTCCACCTCGTCCCAGTTTTCAAGCCATGCCCGGATATCCTCTATTGACGGCACATCGCTCCGGCACAGCACGAGCAGGGACCGGTAGCGCATGGGATCGGCCATGCGCGGGGCCAGCAGGGCATTATTGGAGAAGTCGAGAAACCATCGGCCCGAGCCAAGCCCCAACTCGCCGATAATCATGTGCTTGTGCTCGACTGCGCCATAAAGCGAACGGCTGGTCAGGCAGATACCGAACCAGTCGGCAAAGGCTGGCGGAATCGCGATCCGCTGCTCGCCAACCGCGAGGGTCTGGCGCTGCTCGACAAAGCGGCCATTGACCATGCGCTGCCAGATTATCTCGCCACCCTCCGGCGCCGATACCGTGAGGGCACAATCATGCCCATCCCTGAACAGTTCCGAGCTCAGCAGCTGCACATCAACCGGCGCGTCCTGTACCTGCATCGCGAGCGTCATGACCTGACCGTCATCCGCCTGCAATTCCAGAACGGAGCCATTGAGATTGGCAGCACTCATGTCATAGAGGTTGATCTCTAGAGCCGGGCGACCGTCCTGATCGGCAATCAGGAACAGCGGATCACTGTGTCGCCCCAGATGATGGACTGAACCCCGCTCATGGTTGAGTTCGATCCGATAGTCATCAATCGCCAGCCCGGTCAGATGATCAAAAAAACCCGCATCCGTGGCCGAGAGCAGCAGGGTCAGAGGGTAATCATCCTCGACCAGCGTGCCCTGCTCACGGTGTGTGAAGGTGCGGGTAAAACAGGTGGAAACCACAGCGCGTGGATTGTACCGCCCGGTCATGGATGCGCGATCAAGGCTGGCCGTATGCCCCGTCATCTCAACCCGACAGATGGGAGCGGGACGCGGAGACCTGATCGTGACAGGCGAAGACCGAGCGCATGCCGGATGGACAGATGCGCTTGTCACGCGCCAGCCGCTCGATCGACAGCAGGGCCGATTTATAGGCACCGGAGACGACACAGGCCTGCACATGCGGGCAACTGCGGCAGGCAGGCCAGCGCATGAGGTTGCCCAGCTCCTCGCCGGGGCTGCGGACCATTTTCTGTTGTCCCTGCTGTTGCCGCACCGCGCCGCTGGCGAACCGCACCGGATCCATATCGGCACTGACCGCCGAGAAGCCGTAATGGATCTGCCCCTGCCCATCGACAAACAGCAGCATATTGCCATGGCCCTCGAGCTGGGTTTGCAGACTGTCCATATCGCTCTGGGTATGGGTCATGGCATCTGCCGTCCGGGCAACCAGACTGCTGTCCATGCCCCGTGACCTGAGCGCGACATACCACTCCGCGAGCCAGTCCTCGAGCGCCAGATAGGTATCCGGGTTCGCAGCTGCCGGGTCGAGGCTCGGGGCCCAGGTCACATTGACCGGGAAGCCATATTTGCCCACATGCTCCATCAGTTTAGGAATATCCGGAAGCTGGCCGAGCGACAGATTGAGCAACAGGATATCGCCATCCCCGTCACCGCCACCGCGCAGGCCCAGCATGTGATCGATGAAGCTGCAGATATGCTGCCAGTAACTGGCGGATTCATTGGCGGCATTGGCCACCACGACAAACCGGGCATCGAGGTTGTGATCAGCCTCGCGGAAGCCGGATACAATCCGTTCGGCCCGCGCGATCTGATCCGGCAGGCGTCCCATAACCGAGGTGGCAATCTCGATCAGCCCACGGTCGAAACTGAACGCACCGGCAGCTGATGCGGCAATGGCATTGAGCTGCTCAACCACCCCGTCACCGAGATCGAGCATATTACCCCGGCCAACACCGAGCACCAGATCACGACAGGAGGTATGGCCCAGCGTCGTGATTTCACGGAAAGCATTCTCAACCGTCAGCGGATTGAGAAATGGCCGCGTACTGGCCCGTTCTTCGGCGGACAGCGCACAAACCGGGCAGGAACCGGCACAGCGTCCGGCGTAATCGAGATTGACTATCAGCGTCTCATACTGCTTGGCGTCACCGGGCATGGCCCGTGACTGTCCAGACCCTGCATCCCCGGCAAGTCCCGGTCTTTCTGCTGCTGTGCCAGACAGGCTCATCCGGTCACCACTTCCCAATCATTATCGACGGCGTCATTGAGCACGGCAAAAACCACAGGCTCATCAAAAACATACTCTGTTTCCGCCGGGTTATAAAGCCGGTGACGTTTTCCATCGGCGGTTTCCACATTGAGTGCCCAGTAGATCAGCGGATATGCCGGCAGCCGGATCGTGCATCCTGAAATCACCGGGAACAGGTCGGGCAGGTAATACGGATGGTCCGTGCCCCGCATGACCAGCGATTTGCGCTCCCGCGATCCGGGAATGCCCGCGGTCACCATGACATCGGCAGTGATCGCCGTACCGGCATCGCCCTCGATATGAAATTCACAGACCGAGGCGTATTCATCATAGCTGCTGGGTTTCAGGCTCAGATTGTCCGCTGCGTGGTTATAGACCACCAGCCCGGTCGGCTTCCAGCGCTGGTGCCGCAGGCAAAGGCCGCGAATGACCTCGACACGCCCCGCCGCATCCTTGCGGAATTTCAGCTTGGAGATAAATTCCCACTCGCCACCATCGCCGGTTAGCCGCCCCGCCTCGTCGATACGGTTCTGTTCCTCATAGATCATCTGGCCGCGCCGGTTGAACACGAAGTAGTCGATATCGCCGGTCTCGCGGTTCCAGTCGTGGATTTTGACGGACGTGCCTTCCTTGAGGAAATACGGCTCGACCCGTGGTCGGAACTCGGCGATCTCGTAATCAACGAAACCACCGGCATCCAATCCCATATGCCGGGTGAAGCGGGGCGAAAGGCAGTTGAGCGCCGCCGCGCGGTCACCGGCAACCAGCGCCCGGACGTAATCACCGAGCCCGGCTTCGATATCCTGCTGATCAAGCTGGAGGGTTTGCCCTTGCATCAAATTGATGATCCCGTTGCGGAGTACCCGTTACACCTAATTAAATAGCATTTCTGGCGATTGTTGACCAAGCGATAGACAGGCAGGTCAGAAAGTTTGAGCGCGCCAATCCATTGTTTTTTATGAACCAAAACCGTCTATCAGCGTTTACTCAATGACTGTAATTGAGGAGCCAGATAATGATAAAATTCATCGACAAAGATAAATTCAACATGACGGCAGCTGTCCTCGTTCTGATTGCTGCTTTTGGTCTTAGCGCCTGTAATACGGTGGATGGTGCTGGCCAAGACATTGAGGCCGCAGGCGATGGCATCTCTGACGCTGCCAATGATGTTCAGGATGATATGTAAATCAGGCTCGCTTGAGGCGTCTGGCAGATAGCCAGGCGCCTACAAGTGCGGCACAGGTCACCGCCAGAATCAACAGCGTTGCCAACGCATTGACCTGTGGATCGACGCCTAAACGGATTTTCGAGAATACCACCATCGGCAGGGTCGATGATCCCGGTCCACTGACAAAGCTGGCAATCACCAGATCATCAAGCGACAGGGTAAAGGCAAGCAGGAACCCGGCAATGACACCGGGCAGGATCAGTGGCAGGGTGATGGTGAAGAACACTTTCACTGGCGGTGCACCCAAATCTTGTGCCGCCTCTTCCACTGACCGATCCATGCCCTGCAGCCGCGCCTGCACCACAAGTGCAACATAGCAGAGGCCAAAGGTGGCATGGGCAATAACGATGGTCGTGGCCCCGCGACCCGAGGGCCAGCCGATCAGGTCTTCCATCGCCACAAACAGCAACAACAGAGACAGGCCGATCAGTACGTCCGGCATGACAAGCGGCCCGGAAATCAGCCCGCCGAGCAAGCGCCTGCCGGCAAATCGCCCGAAGCGGTCGAGCGCATAGGCAGCGAGCGTACCCAGAATGGCCGCCATAAATCCCGAAATCGCCGCCAGTTTCAGCGATAGGAACGCGGCTGTCAGCAGCTGGTCATTGCTGAACAGTTCCACATACCAGCGGGCCGACCAGCCACCCCAGACGGTAACCAGCTTGCTCTCGTTGAAGGAATAGATAATCAGCACCAGCATGGGGGTGTAGAGAAACACCAACCCGAAGATCAGCGAGGCGGTCAGGAGCAGGCCACGGCGTTGCATGATCTAGCGCCCCTCCCCGTCGGCCGAACCGGTATAGATGTTCTGCAGAAATGCCAGCGGAATAATCAGCACACCAACCAGCATGATCGCCAGGGCGGATGCCACCGGCCAGTCGCGGTTATTGAAGAACTCTTCCCACAATACCTTGCCGATCATCAGCGTATCCGGTCCGCCGAGCAGCGCCGGAATTACAAACTCACCGGTCACCGGGATAAACACCAGCAGGGCACCGGCAATAATGCCCGGCAGGGCTAGCGGTAGGGTGATGGTGATAAAACCCCACCACGGGCGAGCGCCCAGATCTTCCGATGCCTCGAGCAGTGACCAGTCGAGCTTCTCCAGCGCGGCGAAGAGCGGCAGGATCATGAACGGCAGATAGGTATAGACCGTACCGATATAAACCGCAGTATCGGTGTTGATGATACGGATCGGCGCATCAATCAGCCCCCAATCCATCAGGAAACCATTGATGATGCCATTGTCCCGCAACAACCCGGTCCACGCGTAGACCCGGATAAGAAACGAGGTCCAGAACGGCAGGATCACCGCGGTCACCAGAATGATGCGCAGACGCGGTGCCGCCCGAGCGATGGCATAGGCCATGGGAAATCCGACTGTCAGACAAATAAGCGTTGTGACAGCGGCTATTTTCAACGATCCCAGAAATGCGGCAAGGTAAAGCTCGTCGCCAAACAGCAGCTCGAAATTCTCCAGATCACCGAGCCATTTCGGCCAGCCAGCACCGGACCAGTCAAGCAGCGGGGTATAGGGCGGGCGGGCCAAAGCAAGGTCGACCAGCGACAGTTTGGCAATTACCAAAAACGGCAGCAGAAAGAAGATGCCGAGCCAGACCAGCGGCGGCAGGACGATCCCTGCCCGCCGGACCAATGCCTGATATTTGCCCGCTACCGTCATCATGGCGCCGGGAACCAGTAGGCGTCCTCGACCAGCCATTGCAGCCGGGCCGGGGCGGCGATCTCGAGCGCTGCCGCCTGTTTGTCCCCCTGATGCCGAACCGCACGAACCACACCGCCATCGGGCAGTTCCACGGCAACCCGCAGATGATCACCCATAAAGGCCACATCGCGGGTATTGCCGGTGACAAGGTTCCAGTCACCCCCGGACGCCATATCAGGCGGCGGGGTATCAACCGGCACGATGCCGATACATTCAGGCCGGATGCCGACCCGCAAGCTGCTGCCAACCGTCAGTTGCGGCAGGGCTGCAAGGTTATCCTTGGGCAGCCTGATGCCCTGACCCAGCCCGTCGCAATCGGCGATAATACAATCGTCATTGATCGCGCTGACCGTGGCATCGAACAGGTTGATCGAACCGATGAACCCGGCAACGAAATCATCCGCCGGTTCCTCATAGAGCTGGCGGGCGGTCCCGACCTGTTTCAACCGGCCATGATCCATCACCGCGATCCGGTCGGACAGGGCCATGGCCTCTTCCTGATCATGGGTGACGATGATGAAGGTGATATCGGTCTCGGCCTGAATACGGATCAGCTCGAGCTGGGTCTGCTCCCGCAGTTTCTTGTCCAATGCACCGAGTGGTTCGTCGAGCAACAGCACCTTGGGCCGCTTGACGATGGCGCGGGCGAGCGCCACCCGCTGTCTCTGGCCGCCGGAGAGCTGGTGCGGCTTGCGCCCGCCGAACCCGTCGAGTTTGACCATGGCAAGGGCGCGTTCGACCTCGCTGGCAATGGTTGCCCTGTCCGGCTTCGGCTTTCGCTGATGCAGGCCATAGGCGATATTCGCCGCGACACTCATATGCGGAAACAGGGCATAGGACTGGAACATCATATTGACCGGGCGGCGATAGGCGGGTATGCCCGCCATATCGACGCCGTCAATAAGGATGCTGCCCTCATCCGGCTGCTCGAACCCGGCAAGCAGGCGCAGCAGCGTCGTCTTGCCGGAACCGGAGCCACCGAGCAGGGAAAACATCTCCCCCGCCGCAATGTCGAGGTCCAGCGCATCAACGGCGGTGACGTCACCAAATCGTTTGGTGACGCCCCGCAGAGAGATGGCACCGAATTCCAGATCCGGTTGCGATTGTGGTGCTGACAAGGCCTAGCGCCCTGCCTTCACACGGGTCCAGAGGCGGGTACGGGCACGCTCATATTTGGGCGTCACTTCACCGACACTGAACAACTTTTCCTGGGTTTCGGCGCTTGGATAGATTTGTGGGTCTTCCTTCACCTCGGGATCAACAAACTCAAGCGAGGCAGGCACAGCATTGGCATAGGCGACATAGTTGGTGATGCCGGCCATATTCTCCGGGTCGAGCACGAAATTGATGAAGGCGAGCGCGTTTTCGGGGTGCGGTGCATCGGCCGGGATCGCCATCATGTCGAACCAGACAACCGTGCCTTCTTCCGGTATCACATAGGTGATATCGACACCGTTTTCCGCCTCTTCAGCGCGAACCTGTGCCTGTACGATGTCGCCAGAGAAGCCAACAGACAGACAGGTATCGCCATTGGCCAAATCATTGATGTACTGGGACGAATGGAAATACTTGATATAGGGGCGGATCGAGAGCAGCAACTCTTCGGCCTCTTTCAGATGGGCTTCATCCTCGCTCTGTGGCGGATGGCCGAGGTAATGCAGCACGATCGGCATGACTTCCGACGGGCTATCGAGCAGAGTGACGCCGCAATCGGCGAAGTTCTTCACCACATCCGGGTCAAACACCATATCCCAGCTGCCGACCGGTGCATCGGGCATGCGCTCCTCGATCATGCTGACATTATAGCCGAAGCCATTGGTGCCCCATTGATAGATGGCAGCATATTCATTGCCCGGATCGGCAGCGGCAACCCGCTCCAGCATGGCCGGATCGAGATTGGCGAAATTCGGTACCTTGGACTTGTCGAGCTTCTGGTGGATACCGGCAGCGATCTGGCGCGCCAGTTGCGGCTGGGCCGTCGGCATGACCACGTCATAACCGGAGTTACCGGCAAACAGTTTGGCTTCCAGCACCTCGTTGCTGTCGTAAACGTCGTAATTCACCTCGATACCGGTTGCTGCCGTGAAATCCTCGAGCGTGGTCTCGCCGATATAGTCGGACCAGTTATAGATATTGACCACATTCTCCTGTGCCATTGCTGTGGCGGTAATGGAAAGCATGGCCAGCGCGCTCGTCGCGCCAAGCAGGGATTTAACGGCAAATTTTGATGACATCGTAGAGATGCTCCTGATTGTTATGCTGCGTTATCAGCAGTTTGCGTGTCCTGAGACGGCAGATAGTTCAACGTCTATGCCCTATCAAGTCAAGCGGAGTCATTTTGTCGGGATAAGCTAGTTCGGGATATCAACGACAACCCGACCAATCACGTCACCGCGGGCATTAGTGATATTGCCGCTGGCTGCTGGCCAATGCTCTGACAGCACCGCCGCATCTATCGTCGGAGCATCCTCCAGCCGCTCGATCAGCGTACGCATTGCCTGTTCCGTGCCACGCTGGCTGCCATCGGCGGATTTGAGCACGATTGCCGTGCCGGTTTCCGGGATCAGTGCGCCCTGTACCCCCTCCGCGCCCTGTTTCGACAGAACGCGACTGCCGGTTGCCAGCATCAGCGCAGTATCAAACCGGTTACTGCCAGCGACCAGATCGGGATGCGCCGCCCATGCCGCCAGCAATCGGCTTGCTGCATCACCATAACCATCCGGCGGAGTTGTCAGATTGGCATAACCGGTCGCCAATGCAGTCAGGGTGACGGCATAATTGGGCACGGCACAGCCATCATAGCCCCATGGCGCCTGATCCAGATCACAACCCATGAATCTGCTGGCAATGTCGCGAATGGCGACCTGCACCGGATGCTCATAGGTCTCGTAATCGGCAGGCAGATCGCGGTGACGCATCAGGGTCAGCATCCCGGTATGTTTGCCCGAACAGTTATGATGCCGCGCGGTAAATGGCTGGCCCGTGCGGATGAGATCGTCACCCGCCGCCTCGGCAAACGGGCGGTGCGACCCGCAATGCAGTGCTGCCTCATCCAGTCCAATGGCCTCAAGCCATGCCATGACGGCTTCGGTATGCTTTGGCTCACCGCTATGGGAGGCCATCGAGAGTGCCAGATGCCGCGGCTGCAGCCCATGGGCATCGGCGGCACCGGACTGGATCACCGCCAGTGCCTGAAACGGCTTGAAGGCCGAGCGAGGAAAATACCGGGCATCAATATCGCCCCAAGCGTCAATAACCGTGCCGCCCCGGACAATCACCCCATGGATATCATGAGTGCTTTCCGGGTGTTCGCCACGGCTATAGGTGACGGTTATCGGCCGCCCGGATCGGATCACGCGAGCGCCTGTGCCAGATCAGCCTTGAGGTCTTCCACATCCTCGATCCCGACCGAGAGGCGGATCAGGGTATCGCTGATGCCCAGTTCGGCCCGCTGTGCCGGTGGGATCGACGCATGGGTCATGATCGCCGGATGCTCGATCAGGCTCTCAACCCCGCCAAGGCTCTCGGCCAAGGCGAAGACCTCGACCCGCTCAAGTAAGCGGCGGGCATCATCAAGGCCACCCTTGATGAAGCAGGTAATCATACCGCCACCGGCTGGCATCTGCCGCGCCGCCAGAGCGTGCTGCGGATGGGATTTGAGGCCCGGATAGATAACCCGGTCGATATTCGGATGGGCTTCGAGGAACTCGGCAATCTGACCAGCACTCTGGCAATGGCGCTCCATGCGCAGATGCAGGGTTTTCAGGCCACGCATCGCAAGAAAGGCATCAAACGGCCCTTGAATTGCGCCAACCGCGTTCTGGAGATAGGCAATCTGCTCGGCCAAGGCATTGTCCTTGCCGACCACCAGCACACCGCCGACCATATCCGAATGGCCGTTCAGATATTTGGTCGCCGAATGCATGACAAGATCACAGCCATGCTCGATCGGACGCTGTACCCAAGGGCTGGCGAAAGTGTTGTCGGCACAGGTCAGGATGCCTTTGGACTTCGCCAGTCGCGTGACCGCTTCGAGATCGACCAGTTTCAGCATCGGGTTGGTCGGGGTCTCGATCCAGATCAGGCGGGTATTAGCCTGAATGGCCTCTTCCAGCGCGTTGATGTCACCGAGATCGACAAAGGTGAATTGCAGCCCGGCCGTACGTCTGCGCACATTCTCGAACAGCCTGTACGTGCCGCCATATACGTCATCCATGACGATGATGTGGCTGCCGTGATCGAACATCTCCAGCAGGGTAGCCGTAGCTGCCAGACCGGAGGCGAAGGCAAAGCCCTTGATACCGCCTTCGAGATCGGCGATGCAGGCCTCATAGGCCGTACGTGTCGGGTTCTGGGTGCGGCTGTATTCATAGCCCTTGTGAACGCCGGGGCTCTCCTGAACATAGGTGGAGGTGGCATAGATCGGGGTCATGATCGCGCCGGTCGTCGGGTCAGGCGACTGTCCCGCATGAATGGCGCGCGTGCCGAAGCCGGCCCGGTTCGGGCGTTTGGTGTCGATGGTATCAGGCATGTATCGGGTCCTTGGCTGCGCGTATCAGACTGTTACGCGTTTACTTTGCGGCGGAGGTGATTGAGCAGGTCAATGCGGGTAATCAGGCCCAGGAATTGGGAACCGTCCATGATGATTGCAACCTTATCCGCGGCAAAAATCGGCAACAGATCGGTAACCGGTGCACGAACCGGCACGGTTTCGAGCTTGCCGGTCATCGCGGCGGCCACCTGATCGTTGAACCGGCTTTCATCCCGTTCCACATGCATCAGCAGATCGCTCTCGTCGAGAATACCGACCAGTTCGCCATCCTCGGCCATCACCGGCAGTTGCGACACGTCGTACATTTTCATGCGCGCCATGGCGACCATCAGCTTGTCATCAGGCTTGATCGTAACGGCGCTGCCCTGATCGTGGCGATAGGCGATCAGATCGCGGAGATCATTGGCAACCTCACGCTCCTTGAAGCCCTGATCATAGAGCCAGAGGTCGTTATAGACCTTGGTCAGGTATTTGTTGCCGTTATCGCAGACAAAGGTACAGACCCGCTTTGGCTCGGTCTGCTCACGGCAATAGCGCAGCGCTGCCGCGACCAGAGTTCCGGTCGAGGAACCGGCAAGGATGCCTTCCTTCTGAAGCAGTTCAGCAGCGGTCGCCATGGTCTCGGCATCGCTGATCGCATAGGCGGATGAGGCAACCGACATATCGCAGACCGGCGGGATGAAATCCTCACCGATGCCCTCAACGGTCCAGCTGCCGACCTCGTTTGGAATTTCGCCGGTCTCAACATAGGGCGCGATGATCGAACCGACCGGATCAGCCACAACCATTTTGGTCTTGGGTGAGACCTTTTTGAAATAATTGCCAAGCCCGGTCAACGTACCGCCGGAGCCGACACCGCAGACCATGGCATCAATATCCTGATCCATCTGGGCGAAAATCTCCGGCCCGGTGGTGGTTTCATGGGCGTGCGGGTTATGCTCGTTGCCGAACTGGTTGATATAGAACGCCCCGGTTTCCTTGGCGATCCGCTCGGCGATATCCTGATAATATTCCGGGTGGCCCTTGCCGACATCGGAACGGGTCAGGCGTACATCCGCGCCCATGGCCCGCAGGTGGAAAATCTTCTCCCGCGCCATCTTGTCCGGCACGACGATAATCATCTTGTAGCCGCGCTGGGTCGCAACCAGCGCCAGACCGAGGCCGGTATTGCCCGCCGTTGCCTCGACCAGCGTGCCGCCGGGCTTCAGCTCGCCGCTGGCCTCAGCCGCCTCGATCATGGAAATGGCGATACGGTCCTTGATCGAGCCGCCGGGATTCTGGTTTTCCAGCTTCAGGAACAACCGGCATGGTCCGGTATCGAGATTGGTCACCTCCAGCATCGGGGTGTTACCGATCATGTCGAGCGTGGATGATACCGGCTTTGGCAAATAGGGCATGGAAACGGACCTGAAATAGCGTGTGACTGTGCTTATGACTGTATAGGCGCGAAAAGATGCGCCCCAAGGTGATACAGGCAGCGTCTCACTAAATCGAGAGCTAAACGTGATGGCAGATCGCCGATTTCTGCATGATCCGGCAAAAACCGCTGGTCAGCAGGCAAAACAGCAGGATTGCTAGCGGATATTCGGGTTGCTGTTCCACTCAATCCGGCCAACTTCAGCTTCCTGAGTGGCGGTCAGCGGACGTCCCGAACCGGGTGATTCATAACGCCCGACAAAGCCGTCGACATAGACGTTATGGGCAAGCCGGTCCATATCCCGGCGGAAATCACGGAACTCGACCTGAGCGGCGCGTCGGGCGCCCTGTTCATCGGTGCGGCGCAGAATGCCGTAACGGTTGCTGGTCTCGGCTACCTGACCAAGCGCGGCATAGGTCTTGGTCAACAGGGTGCGTTCATCATCGCTCATCGGCTGGCCGGTCTTGGCCTCGGCCTTCAGCACGCCATCAATCCGGGCGGCCAGCGCCTGTGCATCCTTGCCGTATTTAACCGGCTGTTCCTGACGGTCATAGCCGAGATGGTTGACGCCCTTGATATAGCCGACAGTCTCAAGCAGGACGTCGTCGCGCGCGGTCAGCGCGTCCTGACTGGAAAATCTACCGAATGCCATAGTATCCCCCTATTCGGCTGCAGTTTGCGGTACGGCAAACCGGCCGGTTTTCGGCATGGCGATCCGCCGACACCAATCGGCGACAGCCTCAATGCCTTCACGATCAATCAATGCATCGATCCTGTCAAATACCGCGAGCCAGACCGCACATAATTCCGTGCGGCCATAGGGGCTGCCGGTATGATGCACAGCCTCGGACATACAGCCGCCCTGACATGCCTCGAGGAACTTGCAGGACCGGCATTTGGCATCAAAATGGTCGCGCCGCTCTGCCAGTGCCTCCCAGACCTCGCGCTCGAACCGCTCCTCAATCGCATTGCCGAGCTTGTACTGCCCGCTATCGGCCATATCGAGGCAGACATAGAGGTCGCCATTAGGGTCGAGATTGAGCGAGACAAAGGCGCAGTTCTTCTGGAATGGACAGCCGAAGTTGGCCTTGTACAGCCCCTCGTCCCCGGCCCGCTCAGCGAGCCGCGTGGTCAGTAACTGGTAATGCGGCTGGATCATGGTAGTGCCACGCATGGCCCAGCGCTCGAACAGATCGACATAGAGTGCAGAGAGTTCGGGAATGGTCGCTGCCCCCACATCCTTGCCGCCATGAAACACCGCCCGATAGGTGAGGTCATAGCCCTCACGATCAGCGATTTCCAACTCGTCCATCGCATGCTCCACACCCGCCGCATCGACCACATAGATGGCCGGGGCGTTCAGGCCGCGACGACGCTTCAGTTCGGCCCGGCTCTTGTTCAGCATGGCGCGATACAGTTCCGGCGAGCCCTTGACAGTGCGCTGGGTGCCGTAATTGTCGACCGAGGTACTGAGCCGATGCCCGAACAGGGTCTGCAACGCTGCGATCTTGTCGGATTTGCCGATCAGATTGGTCTGGCAGCCATCGGTCACAACATCGAACATGCTGCCGAACCGGTCGCGGGCATAAAAAACAGAGCCGCGCAGCGTGGATTTTGGTACCAGCAGGATCTCGCCGCCGACATACTGGATCGAGAGATGCCCGCCCTGCCCCTGCTGCCAGCCCATGAGCGGCAGAACCTCGTCAGCGATGAAGTCCACCGCGCGGGCAAAATCGGGCGTGCGCATGTACTGATCAGGCGCTTCCTGCCATGACGAGCAATAGCTGCAATCGGCATTGCAGTGCTTGGTCATGCGTACATGCAGGGTAAAGCGTTCCATATAGTCCCGATATCCGGACCGTAATTCCGGTTTCAAAAATGCCGTCGGCTCAAGAATAACGCGTTTTGTATTATTTTTATACCTGTGCCGGGTTGTTGCGGAAATCGGTCACGAAAAATGTTACTATTTTCAAATATGACCAAAATAAGGCGAAACCAACGGTCGGGTGCCATCAAACGAAATACGTCAGGAAGTCATGAGTTCTAAAATACACACCAGACGTCATCGTTCCCGTTTCAGACAAGCCGGTCTGACCCTGACCGACACCATTCTGGCGCTGGTAATTGCCGGGTTGACCTTGGGCGGTGTCGGCATCTTGTTCCTGCGTGGTCTGACAGATACCAAAACCAATGTCGGTTATCAGCAATACATCGTCATGCAGAAATCCGTGCGCGAACTTTATAGCGGTCAGGCCGATTACAGCGGACTAACCAATACGCTGGTCTATAATTCCGGTTACGTCCCTTCCGATATCAAGGCCGATTCGATCGGGGAAATGCGCAATACCTGGGGCGGACTGGTCAACGTCGCGGTCAATGGCGGGAATACCGGACGGTTTGATATTTCCTTCGAGGAAGTACCGCGGGAAGCCTGTGTCCGTATCGTTTCATACACCGGCAATCAGAACGGCAGTACTGATGGTGTGGACAGCATTACCGTCACGGCCGATGGCGGCGATACGGTATTCGATACTTTTCCTACCAACATGGCCTCGGTCGTTGCCGCCTGCGATGATTCGAACGAGCAAAATATCCTGACCTGGACTGCCTACTGACCTCCTGCCACAGCACAAGACACAAAAAAGCGGCGGCATCATATGACACCACCGCTTTGTTTGATGTGTCGGCCTGACATCCAGCGGTCAGCCAACCTGCTCCATCGCTGGCTTTACTGGCTTACGGCTGCCAGTGGTTCCCGTGCGATGGAAAATCGTGCGGTACAGTTTGACCGCGTTGCCTCAGCGAGTTCACGCCATGTCTTGCGCGCCTGTTGGTAGCAGGAGAATGGTCCCAGAACCTGCCGGGTCTGCTCGATCAACTGCTCGAAGCGGGTATCGACATATTCACCGCCGACAATCCAGAAACGTTCGGTCATCTGATTAGTCTGTGCTTGCTGAATGTTCATGGTTTCTCTCCTTTATGCGCAAAAACGGGGTTTCCTGATCCCTTATTTTTTGGGGACCGGGGCGGATTGGGCCGCCCCGGCTCACGATTGCTGACCCTTAAAATTGTTCTGTTTCTGTAGAGTCAGCCATTGCCGTGGTTGAGCTTTCACCGGCAGAGATCGCCATACTGACGGCATCAAAGTAACCGGTGCCGACCTCACGTTGGTGACGGGTGGCGGTGTAGCCATCCTTCTCGGCCGCGAATTCAGCCTGCTGCAGCTCGGAATAGGCCGCCATGCCGCGCTCCTTGTAACCTTTGGCCAGTTGGAATGCCGCGTGGTTCAGGGCGTGGAAGCCAGCGAGGGTGACGAACTGGAACTTGTAGCCCATCGCACCCAGCTCACGCTGGTACTTCGCAATGGTGTCGTCATCCAGATTGGCCTTCCAGTTGAAGCTCGGCGAGCAGTTATAGGCGAGCATCTTGCCCGGGAACTTCTCGTGGATCGCCTCGGCGAACTTGCGGGCATCATCGAGGTTCGGCTTCGACGTCTCCCACCAGATCAGATCGGCATATTCGGCATAGGCCAGACCACGGGCGATACAGCGATCAACACCATCATCCGGGCTTGGCTTCAGGCGATAGAAGCCCTCAGCAGTGCGACCGGCCTCGAAATCGATGAACGGCGCATCACGCTCGTCATGATCGGAGGTGATCAGCTGGGCCGACTGGGCATCGGTGCGGGCCACCAGAATGGTCGAGGTGCCGCAGACATCAGCCGCCAGACGGGCCGCGTTCAGGGTACGGACAAAGGTTTTGGTCGGCACCAGAACCTTGCCGCCCAGATGGCCACATTTCTTCTCGGATGCCAGCTGGTCCTCGAAATGGACACCGGCGGCACCGGCCTTGATCATGCCCTTCATCAGTTCAAAGGCATTCAGCGGGCCACCGAAACCGGCTTCGGCATCGGCCACGATCGGGGCATACCAATGGGTCGGATCATCACCCTTGCCATCCATGCGCTCCATCTGGGCGATCTGGTCGGCACGTTGCAGGGCATTGTTGATGCGCTCAACCACCTGCGGCACGGAATTGGCCGGATACAGGCTCTGGTCGGGATACATCTGACCGGCGATATTGGCGTCAGCCGCAACCTGCCAACCGGACAGGTAGATCGCTTCCAGACCAGCCTTGACCGCCTGTACCGCCTGATTGCCGGTCAGCGCGCCCAGTGAATTGACATAAGGGCGGGTATGGAGCAATTCCCACAGACGGCGGGCGGTATGTTCGGCGATTGAATAGTCGATCTTCAGCGTGCCGCGCAGGCGTTCAACATCGCGCTCGGTATAGTCACGCTTTATACCGTCAAAGCGGCGCGCGTGGATATCAGCGGTATCGGTGGTTTGTCCTTGATCTAGCGGTGCCATGTGTCGAGACCTCTTCTCTGTTGGGTGTGGGGCTTTCCGGTTACGGTTATCTTCCGTGTCTTTCCGGTACCTGTTTGCAGCGCTCCCATCGCTGCGGTTGTTCGTTAGGAACAGGCTGACAAAGTAAATGCGGCAGCGCAATAATCGTTTCATAAAAAGAGGTTAGTATGTAAATTATTGTACGCGCTTTTTTGTTATATATGTAAATTTGTAAATTATTGCCCCTTTGAAAAGATTGGCAACCGACGGCATTCCGGTTGCCGTCAGTTGCCAAATTCCCTAGTATTCGCAGCGCCCCGACCACCGAATGGGCAAGCCTCCCGGATGACCACAGGCAATCATCGGTGGTTCACACTGCAGCGGAACACAGAATCATGGCCAGTGAAGTAAATGCCTTTGACCTCGGCACCACCACCAGTGATCACGCCTCATCATGCGGCTGTTTTACCTGCGCACAGGCGGCAGCTTCCGCCTTCGAGAACGCCGGTGATCGCGCAACTGTCGATCAGGATGGATATATCCGGGTAACCGGTGACCTTGTCATCGACAGCCTGATTGGCAGTGGTGAGAACCGCTGGAACACCAAGCTGCCCTATGGCAGCCCGGTTGAAATTACCTTCAGCTTCCGCACCGAAACCCCAGCCAATTACTTTGATACCATCTATGATTTCCAGCCATTCACGGCGGAAATGCAGGTGGCGGCACGCACCATTCTGGGCCAATACGCTGCTGCAACCGGGATCAGCTTTCGCGAAGTTGAATCCTATGTCGGCGGCCAGATACAACTCGGCATGTACTCCGGTCGTGGCGGCGTGCCGGCAGGCATCCCCAATGACGGGGAAGCGATCCCGCCCAGTGACTATATCGGTAATGCCGGCGGCGATGTCTGGATCAACTGGCAGCGGGCCGATGCTGGCGACCTCAACCCGACACCGGGCAATGGCGGCTATTTCCTGCTGACCCATGAGATCGGCCATGCGCTTGGCCTCAAGCATACCGGTTTCAACAGCGGATTTGATGCTGGCCCGTTCCTGCCAAACGAACTCGACAACACCGCCAATACAATCATGAGCTATAATGGCGGCGGTCCGGACAATGGCCCGCAATCATTTGACTACAGCGCCCTGCAATTCCTCTACGGCATCCCGGAGGCGGCAACCGCCGGCACGACCCACACCGTAATCATCGACGGCGTCAACAATTTCGAACTGGACCCATCCCTGTTCGGTGCGGTCGCCTCGACCTACGAGATTTACTATGAGGGCCAGGGCGGCGCACTGTTTACCGCCAGCAATGCCAATGAAATCATCCATGGCAGCAATGATGGCGACATCTTTGCGCGCGATAACATCTTCGGCAATGGCGGGCACGACACCATGTTCGGCCGCGATGGCGATGACGTTCTGTACGGTAATATCGGCCTTGATCTGATCAGCGGCGACAATGGCAATGACACGCTTTATGGCGGCAAGGATCAGGATATCGTCTACGGCAACATCGGCGACGATGTGATCTACGGCAATTTCTATAATGACGTGATCTTCGGCAACGACGGCAATGACACCCTCTATGGCGGCCAGAACGAGGACATTATCCTCGGTCAGGCTGGCAATGACATGCTGTTCGGCAACCGCGGCAACGACACGATGAGCGGCGGCAGCGGTGCGGATATTTTCGTCGGCCGGGTTGGCGGCGGCATCGACACCATCGTCGATTTCAGCTTTGCCGAAGGGGACAGCCTCGACGTTATCATTTCCCAGATCGCCAGTATCGTTGATGACCCGCAGGGCAATGGTCTGGTGCAGTTCATCGATGGCGGCCTGCTGATCCTGCCCGGCGTGGCGGCTGGCGACATCAGCGCCAGTATCGGGCTGGTCTAGCCGTTGGTCAGCACGGGAACGGTTATCTGATGGACGGTAAAGCCATGCTCGGTCACAAGGTCCGGCGCCTGCGTCGCGACCTTGCCCTGACTCAGGCCCAGATGGCGGAGGACCTTGGCATCTCGGCCAGCTATCTGAACCTGATCGAACATAACCAACGACCGGTTACCGTGCCGATCCTGCTCAAGCTGGCACAGATGTTCGAGATCGACATTCAGGCTTTTGCCGAGGATGACGAGGCACGGGTCAAGGCCGAGCTGACCGAGGTATTCGCCGATCCCCTGTTCGAGAATGAGGAAATCAAGGGCACTGATCTGCGCGAGTTGGCCAATATCTCACCCAATCTCGCACGCGGCATCCAGACGCTGTACAAGGCCTATCGCGGCACCAGACAGGATCTGGAAACCCTCGCCGAACGGGTGGCCGATCAGGACCAGCTGCAGAATCTGGACATGCAGGTGTTTCCGGTCGAGGAAGTGCGCGACTTCTTTGAATCCAGCCATAACTATTTCGCCGATCTCGAAACTGCAGCGGAAACCCTCTGGGCTGATGCCGAACTCAATCCCGACCACCTGTATCGCGGCCTGACCGATTACCTTGAGACTGCCCTGTCGATCCGGGTCAAGGTCATGCCCCTCGATGTGATGGGATCATTGCAGCGCCGCTTCGATCGCCATGCCAGGCGGGTGCTGCTGTCGGAAATGCTGCCACAGACCGCCCGCAACTTCCAGATAGCCTCACAGATTGGCTATCTGACCCAGAGCGAGGTGATCAACGAGATCGTCACCAAAGCCGGGTTCAGCAATGATGATGCCCGCCGCCTCGCCCGCCTCGGACTGGTCAATTATTTCGCCGGGGCCGTGCTGATGCCCTATCAGCGGTTTCTCGAAGCAGCGAAAAAGCTGCGGTATGACATTGATGTGCTATCCCACCGGTTCCATGCCAGTATCGAGCAGGTCTGCCACCGGCTAACCACCCTGCAGCGTCCCGGGGCGAAGGGGATTCCGTTCTTCCTGATCCGTGTCGACAAGGCGGGCAATGTCTCCAAACGCTACAGCGCTGGCACCATGCATTTTGCCCGCTATGGCGGCGCCTGCCCGCGCTGGGCGGTACATGATGCCCTGCGCCAGCCCGACCGCTTCCTGACCCAGTTTGGCGAGATGCCCGACGGTGCGCGCTATTTCAGCATTGCCTGCCAGATCGGCAAACCGAGCTTCGGTCACCACCTGCCCGCCAATGAATATGCCCTCGGCATGGGCTGCGATATCAGCCACGCCAAGGACCTGATCTATGCCGATGGTGTCAATCTGGGCAAGGAGGCAAAGCCGGTGCCGATCGGCGTCAACTGTCGGTTGTGCCCACGCCTCGACTGCAACCAGCGGGCCTTTCCGCCGCTGAACCACCGCCTGCATATCGAAGACCATTTGCGCGGTCAGTCACCCTATGCCTTCTCCCCCGTGCTGGAGAGCTAGGGTATCGAATCCTCATTACATTTCCCCGGCAATCAAAATGCTGCTAGCATTCCGGTTCACACGGGGGCGTATCCACGCCTTTAGGCCGCATCACAAAAACAGCAAAAACTTGCGCATCATATACCCATTACCACTTGGCACTTTCTATGATTGAGGTTGTATTACAAGAAGCCGGCCCCGCAATGGTGGTTGGCGAGGCCGAGGACCTGGAAAATATCGCCTTCCTCAAGGTGGCTGATGACGGCGAGACCGTGATCATGGAAACCACCGATATGCAGGAGAAACCGCTCGGGAAACTGAGCGAACGGGCGATAAAGGGCTTGGGCAGTACCGACGCGGTCATCGTGGCGGCATTGTTCAAAAACACCCTGTCCTGGGCCAAAGAGGTGGATTTTGGCAGCTTCAACAGGCCGCCCAGGGATATGCGGGAGATGGAAATATCCATGCTCGCCGAAGCAATATCCCGGAGCGGGTTCTATGCGGAGCCGGCCATTGCCCCGGAAACAGGGCGAAACAACAGGGGCAGCGGGCGCAAGGAACGACAAGGTCGGTAACACAGCGCTGGCAATAGGGATTACAAGGGTAACAGGATATCAATATGAAAACGGCACTTCCAAAACTCCGCAGACTTGGCCTTGCAGTAGGCAGCACGGCACTGATTGCTCTTGCAACAGCCGGTTGCGCCTCGATACCCGGTGAGCGCACCCCGGTTGGCTTTGATGTTCGCGGTGGCACACCGGTAGTTGCCGGAGCACAGAACCCTACACTGCCAACGATCAATCCGCGTGACACCAAATGGGGTCGCGGCCTGTTCGGCACCGTCAATCCCGGCGCACGGGTAGGTCGCCGACTGCATTCCCAACATCTGATAGGCCAACTGCCATTCGGTCTGGAATATGACCGGGAATCCTTACGTGTTGCAGCACAGGACAAGTTGAGCGCAGCCCGGCTGACCGAACGACGTGAAAGCTGGATGGATGTTGTTACCGGCAACAACAATGCCTTCCGCGCCGGTCGTGGTCAGGCCCTGATGGTTGGTATTGATCCACATGACCCGATCAATGGTGCCCGCGACTTTGCCGAACAATATCATCGTCTCTGGAACTATGTTTCCACCGGCACCACGGAAGAGCGCACCCAACGTGCCGAAATCATGCTGCAATCATATCGCGACACCATGGCGGCCCGTCAGAATACCGCCATGCTGCTGCAGGTCGAACAGCGCCTCGAACACTTCCAGGACTATGCCCAGCTTGAACTGGGACGCCGGGTTCTGGGCGATGTGCTGATCCGTGCCGGGGTCTTTACCGAGCGTGAGATCAGATCCGACACGGCCCCAACCTATGGCTTCCTCAACGCAACCGCCATTGGCGCAGTGGCGTATGAAGGTGCCCAGTTCGGCCCGCAACAGGTTCTACTCGCGGATGACCGTTCGCAATCAGCCTATTTCCGCGACGCTGATCCGATGACACAGGTTGAGAACCGTTATGTCCGTGATTCCTACAATCACATTCGACGCGATGCCGATCAGTACAACCGCATTCGCGCGGAAGCGGCCCGTCGCGGCATCACCAGCGCACCACCGATGCGAGCCCTTCGATAAACAAAAGCCATTTTGCCGCAAATCAGCCAGCCAGGGTTTTCGGCTGGCTTTTTTGTTGCGCACCATCACCGCTACCGGTGCCGTTGCCAACCGTCATCCGGTTGGCATCATGCTGCTGCGGATGGAAATTCAGTCGTGCCACCTGTGACATGGCACCCGGCCACTGATCCCACGCCCAGGCACGATAGCTGCGCGGCGGCATGGCGAGAGCAAAATTCTCGGTATCCAGCGTCAGGTTGGGGCTGTAGGTCGGATCGACCAGCAGTTGCTCGCCCCAACGGTCGGTCAGATATTTCATCTCCGACTGGAAACGCTTCAGCTTCTCCGGCGTATCCTCGAAGCCGCGGCTGATCGATTCCAGATGATAGAGCGCAGCATAGGGCGTGAAGATGTTGCGGTACCCGGCCTCACGCACGCGCAGGCAGAAATCCACATCGTTGAAGGCCACCTTCAGCCCCTCATCCAGTCCGCCGACCTCATCATAAACCGATTTCCGGATCAGCAGACAGGCCGCCGTGACTGCCGAGAGTTCCTGCGCCAGCACCAGACGACCGAAATAGCCGGGGGATACGCGCGGATAGTATTTGTGGCTGTGACCGGCAATGCCGCCAAGGCCGATAATCACGCCGCCATGCTGAACCTGATCGTTGCTGTAATAGAGCTTGGCACCGACACAGCCGACATCGGGACGCAGGGCCTGAGAGACCATCTCCGTCAGCCAGCCGCTGTCGATCACCTCGGTATCATTGTTGATCAGTCCGACAACAGAGCCCTTCGCCTGCGCTGCCGCGAAATTGTTGATGGCGGAGAAATTGAACGGCTGTTCATAGCGCAGCACCCGGACCCGCGGGTCATGGCCGATGCTGGCGAAATAGGCCAGTGTCTCCGGCTCCTCGCTGTTGTTATCGACCAGCAGGATTTCCAGATTATCGTAATCGGTGCGCTCAAGAATGCCCTCGATACAGCCGCGGGTCAGCTTCAACTGGTCCTTGGTCGGCACGATGAGCGAGACCAGCGGCGGCTTTTTCGGCAGGGCGTATTGTACGCGGTAATAGCCGTCGAGACCGAATTCCTCGGCCCCCGGCCCAACCGTGACCTCAATCCCGCGGCGCTCGAAATGCTCGGCCAGCGCGCGTTCACCGGCACTGGCGGCATCGCTCTTGGTGCCGATCTCGGTCGCAGCCGACCCGGCAATCGCCCGCCAGTGATACAGGATCAGCGGCACATGAATGATGCGATCATCACTTGTTTGCTCGATTGCACGCAGTAGCAGGTCATAATCCTGACTGCCGTCGAACCCGGTACGCCACTGCCCCGCTGCCTCGATCAGGGACTTGCGGATGACCGTCAAGTGGTTGAGGTAGTTCTGGCCATAGAACAGGTCACGGTTCCAGGCCGGTTTGAAATAGGGTGAATAGCGGCGGTTCTCCTCATCCACCTTGTCCTCGTCACTGTAGAGGATATCGGCGTCCGGAAACTCACCCAGCGCCAGCGCCATCATCAGCAAGGCATGGGGACGCAGCAGATCGTCATGATCCATCAGGGCGATGAAGTCACCGCTGGCCAGCGCAAAGGCATCATTGGTGGCCCCGGCGATATTCTGGTTATGCACATTGATCTGGACCTTGATCCGCGGGTCCGCATCCGCAACCTGCCGCAGCAGATCAACCACCGCCTGATCATTGCCGCCATCATCGACGATACAGAGCTGCCAGTTGTCATAAATCTGGTCGCGCACCGACTGGATCGCCTGAGTCAGTACATCGATCGGCGTTTTGTAGACCGGCATCAGGATCGAGATTGTCGGCTTGCTATCGAGGCCATCCCTAATCTCGGCGAGGCGGGCCAGATCACTGTCGGCCAGCTTGTCGAAATGCTTGACCCAATCACCGAAATCCGCGCTCGAGGCTGGGGCTGGGATACCGGCAAGGCGGTGACGCACCGCCCGGTAAATCGCCCGGAAATCGCCCTTTGACAGGGCCGAGGCCAGACGCACCCCAAGATAGCGATAGTAGGGCAGCTTCTCATGCCGCCAGGCATTGAAATCACGTAAGGGGGCGGTGATCTTCCAACTGCGCGAAGACAGCACCAGATTGAGCTGGTGACGGAGCTCAGCAATTTCCTGCGCCCGCTCTTTCAGAATATCGCTCTGATCGGAAATGGTGCCGCTCAGGCCATGGATATGTTCGCGCAGCTCGTCGCGTTCGCTTTCCCGCGCCCGGACCATCTTGTCATATTCAGCCACTTGCTCACGCTTGCCATCCTCCTGCTCGAGCAGTTCCCGGTCACGCTTGCCGATCTCGGTACGCAACGCCACTTCCAGCTGGCTGGCATGGGTAGCGCGGATCAGCGCATCGATATGGGCAATTGCCTGCTCATTGAGGATGGCAGGCACCGTATCGAGCGGATCGAGGAAGGACGCGGCACGCTGCAGGATGGCGTCATCGACCGAACCACCCTTCGCGGCCAGCAGGGCCTCGTAAAGTTCAACACAACAGGCGGCGAGATCGTTCGGGATATCCTGTGCCGTGTTATGGCGCAGATCGGCAGAGATGAACTCAGCCACCTGATCCCTGATTGCCTTGGGCTTGATCGGCCAGACGAGATCAAGCTGGCTGGCGATTTCCGCCATTTCCGTCTGCCAATCGGCCAGCATACGGTCATAATCGGTGAGCGCGCGCTTCAGCCCCCGGCTGTCGCGTTCGGATTCTACCGTGTAGCGGAGCCAGAGCGACAGCGCCGTGTTCAACCCCATGCCGTCACGCTTTACCAGTGACCCGGCCACCGCCATCGGGTGCCGGAGCGCCAGCACCACCATCGGCTCAATCGACTGTTCCGCTGCAACCTGACGCCACAGGGGCAGAACCCGGCAGACTTTCGGGTCCTTGACCACCGCGAGGTCACCGGAGAACTCACCAGTCAGGATCGCGCCCAGCGCACCCCCGGCATTTGCCGCCGCCTCGGTCTCAAGCCAGTCTTCGGGCAGAGACGGCAAGGAATTCCAGGCCATGCCATAGGTCTGGAACAGTGCCGCATGAACATCGAATGATGCCTGATTCTCCCAATAGCCCTTGGGATTATCGGGGGTTGCCGGCATCAGATCGCCGCCAATATCCGCACCCAGCAGATTGCACAGCCGGGTCACGACAGACGTGCCCGAGCGGTGCATACCGGCAATGAGAATAAGGCTTTGAATGCTCATCTTGTTTTCTTCAACACACTAGGTAACAGCCTTGATGACCGTAAAGCGCGGAACAGGCTGGCTTCCGGTCACGTCATGGGATAGTCAGACCACAAGCCGGAACCGGCCATCCCTGTCAGACGGGCTTGGTAACGTTTTTATCCGGCGAAAGCCAGTATCAGTAACAGCCACACCAACAACCACATCCTGCAGCCGATGAATACCCCCCAGCCGCATCACATCAACGCATCTGCAAACGGCAATCCGGCCCCCGTGGTCATTGGCGCCACCGGCGGTTCGGGCACACGGGCCTTTCACGGCGTACTGCAGGGGCTCGGCCTGTTTATGGGCGTGCGGCTGAACGGTGCCGGTGATGCCATGGATTTCGAGCCGTTTCTCGATAAATGGATCAATCCGCTGATCGGTATGGACAACCGCCTCGACTATACCCTGTCAAAAGCCGGTTTCTGGCGACGCTGGTGCATCCGGCGCGATTTTGACAAGGCGTTCCGGGTATTTACCGCCGACCGGCCAGCGCATGGCCCATGGGGTTGGAAAAATCCACGCTCGATGTATGTGCTGCCGGTAATCGCCGACCGGGTACCAGATTTCCGGTTCCTGCATGTGGTCCGGGACGGGCGCGACATGGCGCTGTCTGATAACCAGAACCAGCGCCGCAAGCATTTTCAGGCCCTGTTCGGCCCACAGAGCAGTGACCGTGACAGTCCTGCCGCATCGGCGACATTATGGTCGATGGCCAACCTGCAGGCTGCCGACTGGGGCGAATCTGTGCTGCAAGAGCGTTATTTGCGGATCCGGCTGGAGGATATCTGCGCCGAACCGGAACGCCATGTTGCCGCAATAGCCCGCTGGCTCGGCCTGCCTGACACTCCCGGTTTTGCTGAAAAAGTAACGGTTGCCGCCCGAACCATCCGGGCACCCTCATCGCTCGGTCGCTGGCGGCAGGCAGAGGAGAAAGATCGGCAGATGATTGAGGATGCGGCCCGCGAAGCCCTTGGCAGATTTGGTTATCTTGATTAGCGCCCGCTCATACCATGAGCTTGACGAACACGTCATACGCATGCCTACATATGCATTGTTTCCTCTGACAGGCATTGGGCCTTTGTGTAATAGGTCACTGTCTCGGGATAAAAGCACTAATCTGTTAAAAACATTCCTCAAAAATTCCGTAAACCCGTATAGTTGAGGCTTCACATCGTTATTCTCCAACGTTCAGGCATGTGACACTCTATGACGCCGCACGAGCTTCTAGACATTCTCCAAAAGCATAATCGGTGGTTGAACCAGAAGGCGGGCGGCGCACGCGCCAACCTCTCATTCGAGACGCTTGAGGGTTCCTCGCTGTCCAAGGTCAACCTGAAGCAGGCCAAGATGTCGGGTGCCAACCTGTCAAATTGCGATCTGACCGGTGCCAATCTGTCTGAAGTCGACCTGTTTGCCGCCAATCTGTCAGGCGCCAACCTGACCAATGCCGATTTGACCAATGCCGATCTGCGTGGTTGTGACCTCAATGGCGCGATCCTCAAGGGCGCGATCATGAAGGGCGTGGACCTGCGCGGTGGTGCCCTGTTCGGTACCAAGCGCAAGACCGATGGCTCGGTCCGTCCATCCGACCTGACCAATGCCGATATGGACGAGGTGACCCTCACCCGGGCGAATGTCTCCGGTGCCAATCTGGCAAATGTCAGTATGGTCGGTGCCACCTGTGAGGGTGCCAAGATGGACGGCGTCAACCTGACCGGTGCCAATCTGGCCGATGCCAGCTTTGATGGCGTCGATATGAAGGGCGCCAACCTGTCCAACGCCACCCTCAAGGGTGCCAAGATGGGCAAGGCCAATCTGACCGGCGTCGACATCACCGGTGCGAAGATTGATGGCGCGCATCTGGACGGTGCCAATCTGACCGGCGTCGACCTCAGCCTTGCGGCCAGCGATGCCACCGATGCCCAGAACATGAGTCGCGGGCTGGCGGAAGACCCACGGGTTACCAAAATTGTCCGCGATCACGTGGAAGCACATATCCTCTGGCTGCAGACCAACGGTGCCAAGGGTTCCCGCTGTGACCTGCGCGGTGAGGATCTGGTCGGGCTGGACCTGTCCGGCGTCAACCTCTCCGGTGCCAATCTCGCCGGGGCCGACATGACCGATGCCAATCTCGAAGGCTCGGAAATGCAGATGGCTGATCTGTCGAATGCCAAGCTGATCAATGCCAATCTGCGCGGTGCCAATCTGAGCGGCATCAATCTGCGTGAAGGTGATCTGACCAATGCCGATCTGACCGATGCCAATGTTTCCGGCGTCGATCTGAAAACCCCGAATGGCAAGTCGACCGGCCGTATCTGGGCCGCCAACCTGTCCTCGGCCAAGCTGTCAGGTGCCAAAATGATCCGCACCCGGTTGAGCGGGACCAATCTCGCCCGTGCCGATCTGAGCGGGGCCGACCTGTCAGAAGCCGATCTGCGCGGCGTCAATCTCGACAACACTACCCTTGATGATGCCAATATGGACGGCGTCGTTCGGGCATAACCATAAGAATAACAATAAATCCCCGGAGCCCGTGCCATGCGAAATGTAACCGTTGCCGCAACCCAGATGGCGTGCAGCTGGGACACCGCGGCCAATCTCGACCACGCCGAGCAGCTGGTACGTGATGCCGCAAAGGACGGCGCACAGATCATCCTGCTGCAGGAACTGTTCGAGACCCCGTATTTCTGTCAGGACCAGAAGCCAGAGTATTTCGGCCTCGCCCGTCCGGTAGACAACAATCCGGTGCTGGACCGCTTTGCCGCACTGGCAAAGGAACTGGAGGTGGTCCTGCCGATCAGCTTTTTCGAGCGTGGCGGTCAGGCATTCTTCAATTCCATGGTGGTATTCGATGCCGATGGTTCGCTGGTCGATACCTATCGCAAAATGCACATCCCCGACGGGCCGGGCTATCAGGAGAAATTCTACTTCAATCCCGGCGATCAGGGGTTCAAAACCTTCAAGACCCGCTATGCCGAGATCGGCGTCGCCATCTGCTGGGACCAGTGGTTCCCGGAATGCGCCCGTGCCATGGTGCTCCAGGGCGCTGAAATCCTGTTCTCCCCGACCGCCATCGGTTCGGAGCCACAGGACCCGACACTGGACAGCCGCGAACACTGGATGCGGGTTATGCAGGGCCATGCCGGAGCCAATCTGACCCCGCTCGTCGCCTCCAACCGGATCGGCACCGAACCGGGCGATAACAGTGAAATCACCTTCTACGGCACCAGCTTCATTGCCGGACCGCAGGGCGAAATCCTGCAGCAGGCCAGCCGCGACAAGCAGGAAATCCTGATCCAGAGCTTTGATCTCGACGCCATCCGGGCACAACGGGCGAGCTGGGGCGTATTCCGCGATCGTCGTCCGGAGTTCTATCTGCCAATTCTGAGCCTTGATGGTCAGCGCGGTCGATAACGGCACAACAATGCTTGCCCTGTCGACTGTTGCGGTTTAGGCAACTTCCCCTAAAATGAACCGATAATTTTCGGGGGGAAATTTCGTGATTGCCAAAACGCTGCCAGATGGCCCGCGCCATCGGCATGTCATCCGCCATATTGGCCGGACAGCTCTTGCCATGGCGTTTGCTGTCGGCATGCTTACCACCAGCGCTCATGCCGCCCCGTTGAAACAGCGCCCAAGCAGCGCTCAAACCCGGACCGAACACCCGATAGCCGCGGATTATTCCGCCCGCGCAGGCAGCCGTTTGACTATATTCGGCGACCGTTTCCGCGCCAGCCTTGCCAGGGACAGCAACACGGAACAACCCGAACCCCTCGGCCAGATCGGCGATGACTATATCATCGGTGCCGGTGACCGGCTGGTGGTCCGCCTGCGCGGATCACGCAACGAGACAACCGAACTGACCATCGACCGCAGTGGTCGGATCGCGCTCGACGAGCTCAACCCGATCATGGCTGCGGGCCTCAGCCTAGGGGAATTGCGCGATACCCTGCAGGATGCGGTGAGCAGCCAGTTTCTCGACACCCGTGCCTTTGTCACCATCGACGGCATACGGCAGATTTCAGTGACCGTGACCGGCGCGGTGCCGTTTCCCGGTCCGCTACAGATCAGCAGCCTCGCTACCCCGCTTGATGCCCTGAAGGCTGCGGGCGGCATTGATCCCATGGGCAGCCTGCGCGCCGTCATACTTGGCAGCGAGGGCGGCAATCGCAGCGTCATTGATCTTTATGACCTGCTGCTCGGCAGCAACCCGGCGGCGAACCGTGTCACCCTGCATGCTGGCGACCGTATTCATGTGCCGCCGATTGGCAGCACCATCGCCATTGCCGGGGCGGTAAAACGTCCGGGCGTATTCGAGCTGTCGCCGGGCAAAACTACCATCAGCCTTGAAGAGGCGATCCTGTTCAGCGGCGGCCCCCTGCGTCCCGGTGCCCATGATATCACCCTGTCCCGGCTCGGAGCCGATGGCCTCGACCAGCATCAGCAGCTTGGTGGCAACGACAAGCCGATGCTGGAGAATGGCGACCTGCTGATCTGGCAGACGCCGCAGGCCGTACCACAGGGCCGGATTACCCTCTCAGGCCATACCGGTCGACCCGGTATCGTGACACTGGATCATGCCTTCTCACTCGCCCGGCTGCTGCGCCAGCCCGGCGTCATCCTGCCAGATAATTACAGCTGGCTCGGTCTGATCGCCCGTCGCGCCGATCCCACCGGTCAGGTCACCTATATCAGCTTTGCCCCACAGGCCGTGATCGAGGGCACGCGGGATCGCCGCCTGCAGGACCGGGATGAAGTCATCCTGTTCCCTGCCGAACTGTTCCCGCTGGCGGCACCTATCCTACCCAAGGATGAGATAGTCATAGCCGAGACTGACACAGAGGATACCGGGGAACTGCCCTTGCCACTTGATGATCTGCGCGCCCTGATCGGCAGTCTGGAACTCGATATTGGCGGCACGGTGCAACAGCCCGGTCGCTACCCGGTTGCCGACAGCCTGAGCGCCGAACAGGCGCTGGCACTGGCCGGTGGCGTACAGCCCGGCGTCGATGTGGAAACCATCGCCCACAGCCGCTACCAGCAGGGTGCCATGATCAGCCGGGCAGACATTCCCGCCGACCGGCTTGGCAATGTCATGGTCAGTGCCGGGGACGTGCTGCATGTGGATGGTGACCGTCAGGCCCTCGCCCGCGCGGTCGAAATCACCGGTGCGGTCTTGCGGCCCGGTCGCTATGCGGTACAGGCCGGTGACCGACTGTCCGACCTGATTACACGGGCGGGCGGGTTGACCGAACAGGCATTCCCGGAAGGTGCGATCTTTACCCGACAGAGCGAAAAAAGGCTGGAGAAACAACGCATCCTGCAAGCGGCACAGGAATTGGATCAGGTGGTTGCCACTATGCTGACCCGGGATGACAAGCCGGACCGCGACCTGATCGAGATGAGCCGCAAGCTGTCCGAGGAATTGCGCACTGCCCTGCCGCTCGGCCGGATAACGGTGGAGGCCGATCCGCTGACCCTCGCCAACAATCCGGCACAGGATCTGTTGTTGCAGGATGGCGATACCGTCTATTTCCCGGAACGTACGCTGACCGTACGTGTCTCCGGCGAAGTGCTGTCACCAGCAGCGTTACAGTTTATCAGCGGCAAGGATGTGGCCAGCTATCTGAAGGAAGCAGGCGGTTTCACTGCCCTTGCCGACAAGGCACGTACATTTGTCGTCACACCCGATGGCAGCGCCCGACCGCTCAAGGTCTCGGCCTGGAACTATGATCCGATCACGGTCCTGCCCGGTTCGACCATTGTTGCTCCGCGTGATCCCAAGCCGTTTGATGCCATCGAACTGACCGCAAATATCGGCAATATCCTGAGCCAGATCGCAGTCACCGCCGCCTCCATCGCGGTCATCACCGATAATGACGACTGATCCCGAGCCGCTGTTGTCGATCATCACGGTTACTGATGATCCGAGTGGTGCCGACTTTGGCATAACCCGTGACAGCCTGCAGGCAATCGGCGCTGTGCCGGAAGTCGAATGGCTGGTTGTGCCCGCCGAGCCATCGGCCATGACAGGCCCGGTAAACGCGCGCATCCTGCCGCCCTGCAATGACGGTATCTATCCGGCCATGAATGCCGGGCTTGATGCCGCGAAAGGCACTTATGTCTGGTTCCTGAATGGCGGTGATCAACTGGCCGGGCAGGATGCCCTGACTGCCGTACTAGCGGCATGCCGGGATGGACAGGCCGATTTCATCTATGGCGACACGCTGGTTGTGCGTAATGGCTTGCCCGAACCGGTCTTGAAAACAGCCCGCGATCACAGGGACTGGCACAAGGGCATGTTTGCCCATCATCAGGCCATGATCTATCGCCGTGCCAGGATCGGCGAACAGCGCTTCGACAACCGCTACAGCATCGCCAGCGACTATCATTTCACCATCCGGCACCTGCTGACCGCGGAGCATGTTATCCGGCTTGACCTGCCGCTCTGTCGATATGCCGAGGGCGGGTTATCCGAACAGCATATGGCGCTTGGCGCACGAGAACAGGCCCGGATCAGGCGGCATGACTTTGCGGTTGATCCATGGACGAACCTTCGGGTGCTGCTGTGGCAGCATGGCAGTCGCCGTCTGCGTTGCTGGGCACCGTCGCTGTGGTTCCGGCTGCGGCATCGCTGGACCGGCTAGCCACCTGCTTGTGGCGTCTGACGGCTCTATCAATCTCCCGATAATACCATGCCCGCGCGCAGGCATAGGACAGACCGATACGCCCGTCGAGGAAGCCCAGGCACAGGACATAACTGTCGATGAATGCCGCGAGTGGTCGCAACGGCGTGTGGTCGAGCAATGACTTGGCCCAGCGTCGTGACCAGTGCTCATGACGGCGACTGTCAGTCAGGGCACCGCGCAAGCGCATCATCGCCGCCCAGTCGGCATAATTCAGATGCCGCGCCCGCCAATCGGCGTCCGGCTTCAGATCATGGTGCAGAAGTGGTGCAGACAAATAGCCGATAGCGCCATCAACAATCGGCTGATAATGGCCCTCAACCTCCCAGCCACCGGCGCTGTCGAGGTCATCAACCACCGGAAACCGTGCGCTGCCGGTCCGAAACAGCGACAGCTTGCGATGGCGGCGGCCATACTGCATCACCTGACCGCGATGACCGACCCGCGCCTGCAGGTAATAGCCGCTCGGCCCCTCGGCGCGGTTCAGCACATCGCAAAACTGATCGAGCAGCGCTGGCGTCAACTGTTCATCGGCATCAAGGAACAGGGTCCATGGCTGCGAGATCGGCAGGGGATCGAGGCACCATTGCTTCTTTTTCGGATAGCGCCCGTCCCAGACAAAACTGACCAGCCTTGCCCCGTATGAGCGGGCAATGGCACAGGTCTCATCAGTGCTGTCGCTGTCGACGACGAAAACCTCTGCCGCCGACCGAGAGGATGTCAGACAGGACGCCAGACAATGGGGCAGGTTAATCGCCTCATTCCGGGTCATGATGATAATGGAGAGCGGCAGGGCGTCAGGCATTGTCGGCCTCCCTGCGCCGGTTGGCCAGCGCCACGGCACAACCAATGCCGAGGCAGGCTCCGGCGAGCAGGGCCAGTCCGGCCACGGGCAATGGTGCAGGCCAGTCAGGCATGCGCAAGGCCGATGGCGGTTCGATAATGTCGGCGGCAAAGGGCAGGTCGACGGCTAACATCATGGCGATCTGCAACTGCTCGGTCAGCAGGCGGTTCATGGCTTCCCGATGGCTGGCCAGTTGCGCCTGTTCCATCTGTTCGCTCAGATGCGCGATCTGGGTTTCGACCCGCCGTTGCGCCTCTTGCCGCAACCCGGCATCGGTGAGGCGCAACAGCCGCGTGACCAGCTCCAGCGCCACAGACCGGTCAGGATGGCGCAGGCTGACCCGATACATGGCGCTCTCACCGATGCGCCGGATCGCCAGATGATCGCTGAGCCAGTCGGCCAGATATTCGCCGTCATCATTGATCATGGCCCGGAAGCTGGCTTGTCCGCTTGCCGTGGCTTCCGCGCCCTGACTGCCGCGCAGCAACCCGGCCAGTACCGCCTCTACCGAGCGATCGGGTACGGCCCATTGCTCACGCGCCGGTTGCCACAAGCCGAGGCTGACCCGGCGCATGAAGGCTTCATCCGCCATGATCTGTCGCGCGGTTGCCGGGGCATCGAGCGTCTGGCGGAAATGCTCGAAATCGGAGACCAGCTCATCGGCGCGATGCTCCAGCGGTGTGGTAATCTCCCCCGGTGTTGCCAGCTGCGGCACCCGCAATCCCATACCAACCAGCCCCGATTGCGCGGTCGGGCCGATGATCGCTGTGGCGGTATATTCCGGTACCGTCATCCGCAGCCAGATCACCGCCAGACACAGGCCGATCAGGGCACCAATCACAGCGGCAAGGCCAAGGCGCTTCGCTGATGGAATATACAGTTCCGTCCCGGCAGCAGATGCCGGACCTGTACCACCACCGGTTGCCGTGGATGCGGCATCGGACTGTAGGGGTGGGTTATCGAGCATCGCGCAGCCCCATGCCCATGACCGGATCACAGTCACTGCCCGCAACCGGATGCGGTGTGCGATCCGATACCGCCACCATCGCCCGGCTGGCAATCAGGGCGGCAAGCCGTTCGGCAGGATGGCGGGCAAACAATTCTTCAGCGTAACGACCGGCATTCCCGGCCATAGTCTCAAGGCGTTCCGGCTCAGTGGACAGCACCTGCACCCACTGGAGCAGCCCTGTCGTGTCGCCCGCCGGAACCACATGGCCGAGGTCATGATCGGTGATCATCCGGGCCAGCTCGGTATCCGGTCCGCCAAGCAGGAGGACAGGCCGCCCCACATGCAGGCTGGCCATGGATTTGCACGGCATGATCGTGCCACTCGCGGATGGTTTGATCGACACCACATGGATATGCGCATTCTGCAGATGTTCGCCAAGCTCGGCCTCCGGCACCAGCCGGGTTATCCTGATGCCGTCGAGCAGGTCACTGCCCGCATATTGCCGCCGCAAGCGCTGCTCGCCCCGTTCTGATAGAGCCAGATGCACATCCACGGGCGTGACTGATTGTGCCCAGACACGATGCGCCCGCAGCAGGTCACCAAGGTCATGACCGATGCCGTAATGACCGGAATAGAGCAGGCGCAGAGGCTTTGATGATGGCAGCGGACGGGCAGGTTCCAATACCCGTTCCGGCCAGTTGGGCATGACCGTTACCGCGATATCCGGATTCTGGCGCAACAGCTGTTGCCGCAGACATGCCGATGGCACCACAACCCAGTCACAGCGCCGGACCAGCCAGCGGTGCAGTGGCCGCATCAGCCGCACCGGTATCCGCTGCAACTGCCACGGTGCCTGCATGGCATTGATGACATCGGGATAGATGTCATGGCACCAGTACATGACCGGCACCCGGCGGATCATACCCAGCAACAGGGCCGTGAACAGCACCATTGGCGGGTCGGACAATACGACAATGTAATCAGGTTTCTGACGTTGGAAAAGCGCGCGCAGCAACAGTTTCGGGTGAGCCAGAAACCGGCTGAAGATTGATGGGTCAGAAGCGTTCCCAGAAACCGCTGAAACAGCATCGGCCTGAAGCCCGGTAGCATCCAGCTCCGCCGCCAGATCGGCAAGCAGTCTTGCTGTTGGCACCCGTGCCTCATAGCCATAAAACCGATTGATCAGCAGTATGTTTGCAGATCGCTGATCCACAGTAACCGCAGGTATTGCGCCTGCCATGACCCCTCCCCCGACATGCGCAAATTGTCATACTGGCAAGTCACCGACAATCATACGCTTATATTCACAGTAAGGGGTTGGATGCCACTTGTCACCGCCAAGGAATAATTGCGCGCGATACTATTTCATCGAGTTTCGCTTATCAGTATGGTGATCGGTTGAGAGTTGGGGTAGGATGTTGTTGCATCGCAGTATGCGGCTACATGTACCGAAACATCCAACTGGACCTGCTATTGTTTGTTATATGCCTGCATAGTCATCGCATTCACACAACGAACTCCGGGCTTACCAGCCATCTGATACCTCTGGAGACAGGCGCCGCATTGTCGCTGAATATCACAGACGCGCAGGTACTGCCCCATGCGTGACAAATACCTACGATATACGCTGGAATCCGGCAGTACCCGCATTTTCAACTGTCTCGCGGTTACCCAATCCATTCTGGCAACACAGGCCGAAGAACAGGCAAGCGAACCACTCGCCATCAATGCCACCGACGGGCAGCCGGATGTCGCCACCCTGGCAACCAGACCCGCCCCGCTGTTTTTTGAAAATCTCGGGCTGAACTATACGATCTTCATCAAGGACATGAACCCCGCCTATTCCCATGGCGACGAGGACAGTCCGGAAAAGCCGATCGGCATGAAGATCTATGTGCCCTTCGATACCGACAATGTCTATGCCGGGGGCAAGTCGATCTTTGCCAGCGACCGGGGGTTCCGCAATGCGATTACCGAGGTGATCGGCGAAGGCAATCACATCCGACCGGAATCCATTGCCCGCGACCTGCGCCTGATTGAAATCCTCGACAGCATGCCGGCACTTGACCCGTTTCTGGTCCGGGACATGATGATTTCCCATGGCATCGAGATTGATGAGCGTTATTTCCAGATCAATGACGTGGAATGGAACCGGATTCAGGACCATATCCGCCAGCGCATCCGCCCCATGGTGTCACTGGCACTGCCTGACGGCATTCTGCATTCAGAAGAACGCATGTCAGAGATGATCGATGCGATCTGGAAAGCATCTGACATGCGCAAGCTGCAGCCGCTGATCAAGGCGTTCCTGCTGCCGGTGGAACAGACCGCCGAGATTTTCTATGCCTGGAAGGGCGTCGCGTTCTTCGAGTATCACTATATGCAACTCTCGGAACCGGCGATCGAGTTTGCCAAATGGCTGCAGAGCAGCGCCATACCGACCCACTCGATCACATCACCGGAACAGGAGGAGCTGGACCGGCTCCGCAGTTCGGTGCGGGCGAAGTTGAAAGCCCACTGGAACCGGGCGACCGGCATTTTGAAAGATTACAACTATTCCTATGAACGGCTGTTCAAGGAACAGGGCAGTGCGGTCGACTTCATGCGCTTCATGGGCGCGGCACCGGAGCATTTCTGGCATCTGGGCGACGCGATCATCCGCCTGCAGCACGCTGTCGAAACCTGGGAAAAGATGACCGGACTGACGCCGGAGCGGCGGCTGGAATTTGAAAACCTCAGGATGACCCTGCTGGTAATGGAAGATCTGCTCTAGGCGGTAATGCCAACGCCAGCGGCATCGCCCTTACAGCGCTGAATGCGCAGCGCCAGACCAGCAGCAACAGCAGCCCATATCCGAGATATTTATAGCTGGTATAGAACAGCAGACCGGTCAACAGCGGTGGCAGACAGGCAACCAGCACCAGCCGGATGCCCGCATCGCCGATACGCCAGCCCCTGAACGCCGCAGCAAGTGTCGCCACCAGATAGCACAGCAGACACAACAGGCCGAGCAAGCCTGCCTTGAGTAGCATATAACCGCCCAGCCCGTGCACATAGCCGACCCAGTAATCCCCCACCGCCGGTGAGGCATAATGGGCACCCCAGCCCTGCCCGAGGAAGAGGTCATCAAGCCGCCAGACAATATCCGACCAGATCGCCGCCCATTCATCGAGCCGCGCATTGTCCCCAACGAGCCGTGATTTCTCCACCAGCGCCGGCATGATCGCCAGAACGGTATCGGTATTGATCAGCAGGATAAGCAACAATCCGGCTGAAACCACGATCAGCCGCAGCATGGCGCGCTGTCCCCGGTGACAGGCCAATCGCACCAGCAGGGCATAACCGGCAAGAACAGCGAGCAGGCACAGGCCTAGTGGCGCGCGCTGTGCCGCGGTCGCCATGGCCATCCAGCAAGGGACAGCCGCCGCAATCATCGTAACACTGCAGGCAATGGCGCGGAACCTGCCCGGCATCTCGACGAGCCGGAGGGCAATCGCCAGCCCCAGCAGCAGGCCATAACAGGCACCGAAGCTGACCAGCGGCGAATTGGCGAGATAATCCAGACCCAGCGGATGGGTCACCCGACCCCAGAGCACCAGCGGCAGATCGGTGCCCATCAGGAAACGACAGGCAAAGGCTGTACCGGCAAGGGCGAACAGTGCCGCCAGCATTGCCGGACGGACCGATTGCAATCGCTCGACCGGCACCAGTACCGCCAGAAACAGGAAACCGAGCGGGATAATATCGCGCAGCATATCGGTGGCAGGCCAACCGGCCATCATCCCGCGGATCAGGCCCAGCCAGAACAACAGTAGAAATGCCGCCCCGCCGAGACGCACCCACCAGACATGATGCTGATCGGCAAGCATCGCACCACTGACGCAAAGCATCGCCGCACGGCCACCGACCAGAACCAGCAGACACAGACCGATCATGGTTTCCGGCAGGGTGATTGTATCCGGGGCAGGTTGTGACCAGAGCGCATGAATACCGACAATCATGGCCGGCAACGCGCTTGCCGCCATGGCTGTCAGCTGTTCACGCTGCAGGATCATCCGGTAACCAGCTTGTAGATCATGCGGATCGCGACAATCAGCAGAAAGAAGCTGAACGCCTGTTTCAACCGCTGGGTCGGCAGTACATGGGCCAGATGCGCGCCCCATGGTGCGGCCAGCATGGTCAGCGGGACGATCAGGGCAAAACCGACCAGATTGACATAGCCGATTGACCCGACCGGCAGCCCCTCGGCACCGAAACCGTTGGCGGCAAAGCTGCAGGCACCGAAAATGGCGATCACCAGACCGATTGCCGAGGAAGTACCGACAGCAACCCGTGGCGGCACGGCGCACATGACCATGGTTGGCACTGACAATGTGCCGCCACCGATACCCATGAGGGAGGAAATAATGCCAATAACGGAACCGATACCGGCACTGCCAACCGGTCCCGGCACGCCCTGACGCAGCACCTTATGCTCCGGTGAAAAGGCCATATGGGCCGCGACAAACAACGCGAGGAAGGCAAACAGCCCGGTCAGCCCCTCGGATGGCAAATATCTGGCAATCACGCCACCAACAATGGCACCGATTGCAATCCATGGCGCCCAGAGCTTAACAATCGTGAAATCGACACTGCCGCGCTTTTTATGCGCCCGGATCGACGACAGCGAGGTGGCAATAATGGTAGCCAGCGAGGTACCGACGGCGCAGTGCATGCGCACCTCATCATCGACACCGATAACGCCGAACAGCTCAAACAGCACCGGCACCAGTACGATGCCGCCGCCAACACCGAGCAGCCCGGCCAGAACACCGGCGAACAGGCCAGCACCAATCAGCCCCGAGACGAGGAGCACAAGAGTTTGGGTATCGAGTTCCATGAGAAAATCGCAACAATACGGATCGGAAAGAAGAGATCATGCGGCTTAGCACAAAAAACCCGCCGCCATGCGAAAAAAAATGGTGCAACTGGACAGCCATGCGAAAACCGGCCGAAATCAGTTTTGGGTCAGGGCTGCCTGTTCATCAATCAGCCAGCCCTGATACATCTTGACCCCGAGTGTCTGACCGATCTTGATCGCGCCCTCATGATCACAGCGTGAAAAGACAATCTTGTTGATATCAAGCTCGCGCAATGCCTTGACGCAATCATCATCCTGCAACAGAGCGACGTGCTCCCGGAACAGGTGAATTTTGATGATTTCGGTATTCAGCTTGTTAAGGCGGACATAAGGCAGCAAATCCATGGTCATGCCATCAACCGCGACGCCGAAACCGAGTTTGTGCAGCTTGGCAATCCCCTCGACCGCACGGGCAATGTCCTGAAATATTTCTGCCCGGTGAATCTCGAACACCAGATTCTCCCGCTCCTTGATCTGCAGGTTCTGGGCAAACATATCGAACAGCTGGTCGAAAACCGTATCGAGCGCCACATTGACGCTGACTTTGTGGGTGATCTTGGTCTTGGCAATCAGCAGGTAATGCAGCAGCCGTTCATCGAGCAAACGGCAAAGCTGGTTGAACAGCGGATCGGAGGGCCGGATTTCCACATCGGGAAACAGCTTGCGCTTGAGGTCGGCGAGGCTGACAAACCGCTCCTCGAACACCGGCCACCAGCCGGTATTGCCCCGGTTGATGAAAATATCCTGCTTTTTCAGAAACGGTCGAATGTCACAACGTGCAATGCGATATTCAATACGGCTGAGCATGGCAGCGTTGAGTGGACCATCCAGATCTGCATCCGGCTCCACCTCGTCATCAACCAGAACCGCCGGCAGCTTGGCGAGATTGCCGCCCTGCAGATACTGGTTGGTATGCTCGCGGAACTCCGGATACTTCTCCGGAATCTCGAACTGGTCGATCAGTTTGCGGACCTTTTTCTCCGGCACATCGGGATCGCGCAGGATCGACGTGGCAATCTCGTCAATCAGCGTCTTGGGCTGATCAATCATGTCGAGACGCAGGATAATCACCGCATCGCCATTGCTCATGCGGAAATACTGGCCACGATAGCGGTTCGCCATCTCTGAGATCAGGCTCTGCTGCAACCGGATCAGGCGTGAATTCCCACGCAGCTGGGTGAAGGCCGCAAGCTGCACGGTAACCGCCAGATATTTGTACGGGGTTCTGATCAGGCGACGGCAAAATGCCATCAGTTCTTCTTCTGAACTCATCCGGCGTTCCTGCCAGCGATGCAACGGGCCCATTGCGGAGAATACCAGGGCCTGTGCGGGTTATTATTTATATGCGGCAACCATAACATAAAAAATCCCTGATAACGACCTAACTGCACGTCTGCGGGACAGGCGGCATCAGGCGATATTCCGATGCAACACCTGACGCTACTCGTCGGCATCCGGCACAGTGATTTTCGGCTGTTGCTGGGTGATACAATGGATACCGCCACCGCCACGAATGATATCGAGGGCAGGTACCTGAACAATCTCATGCTCCGGGAACACGCTGTTCATTACTCTCGCCGCCTCGGCATCCGTGTTCTGGTTGAAGCTCGGCATGACAATCGCAGCATTGTCACCCTGCCCGGCGATGTAGAAATTGATGTATCCGGCAGGCAGGCGTCGCCCCTTCTCATAGATCGGTTTCGGTTGTGGCATCAGGATAATTTCCAGCTCACGTCCCTTGGCATCCTCGGCCTTCTGCAGGCGTGACAGGGCATCCTGACCGAGCGTGAAGTTCGGGTCTTTCTCGTCCGAGGGCATGTTGAGCAATACCTTGCCCGGTGCCGCGAAACAGGCGAAATTGTCCACATGGCCACCGGTTTCATCTTCCTCGAAACCGTCATTCAGCCAGATAATCTTCTCGGTACCGGTGTAATCCTTGAGCAGCTTGGCGATGTGATCGCGGCTCATGCCCGGATTGCGGTTCTCATTGACGATGCAGCTCTCGACCGCCAGCAGCGTGCCCTCACCATCGGTATGGATGGCACCACCCTCGGTCACCAGCGGCGCATCAAACAGTGACCAACCGAAGCGTTCGGCAAGGGTCAGTACCAACTGCGCATCACGGGCATATTCATCGCCCAGCAATCCGCCCCAGCCATTAAAAGTCCAGTCGACCGCCGCCTGACGGCCATCGGGATGCACGACAAAGGTGGGACCGGTATCACGGGTCCAGCTGTCATCGAGGTCGACCGGCAGAATGTCGATGCTGTTACCACAGGCCATGGAGGCATCGGCCACATCTTCCTGACGACACAGCATGGTCACCGGCTCAAACCGCGCGATCGCCTTGGCCACCTCGGCATAAGCTTCACGCCCTGCCTCGATGTCGCCATCGCTGAGCGCCCAGGTCTCCTCGCGGCATGGCCAGGCCATGAAACAACGCTCATGAGGGGCCCATTCGGGCGGCATTACGAAACCGGCAGCACGGGGGGTGCCGCTGAGCACGTCTCGATCAGTCATGGTTATTCCGTGAACGGTTGATGGGGCTGGCCATCGGTGCTTTTGAACCGCACCTGTCTGTCTGGCTCTTTTGTCGTCACCAGCAGCCTAACCGCAGTTGCTGGCAGACGCAAGACAGGGCGCAAGACGGGGCGCAAGAGGGGGCCACCATGGCCCCGTCTCACATTGGTTTGAAGATCGCATCGGCATCGGACCTAGAGATAGCCCATGTCTTTGGCCGTTGCGTCGATGGCGCGTTTGGCGCGGCCGACCATTTCGTCGATTTCCGCCTCAGTGATCGTGAAGACCGGCGAGAGCACCATGGTATCGCGCACTGCCCGCATGATCAGGTCATTGGCGAAGCAATGGTCACGACACTTCATGCCGACCTTGTCCTTGTCATCTAAGAAGGTGCGCTTTTCCCGGTCCTTGACCAACTCTACCGCCGCCAGCATGCCGATGGAACGGACCTCGCCCACCATCGGATGATCAGCAAAGGCCTCGTTCAGCCGCTTGTTCAGATAGGGGCCGGTCACATCGCGGATGCGTTCGACCAGACCTTCCTTCTCGATGATGTCGATATTGGCGAGGGCCACGGCACAGGCAACCGGATGACCGGAATAGGTGAAGCCGTGATAGAACTCGCCGCCTTTCTCAATGAACATTTCGGCCACACGATCACCAACCATCACCGCTGACAGCGGCAGGTAGCCGGAGGGGATAGCCTTGGCCTGGGTCATGAAGTCAGGCTTGATGTCGTATTTGTCAGAAGCGAACCAATGACCGGTCCGACCGAAACCGGTAATCACCTCATCGGCGATCAGCAGGATATCCCGCTCCTTGCAGATGCGGTTGATTTCCGGCCAATAGGTCTCCGGCGGAATGATCATGCCACCGGCACCCTGGATCGGCTCGGCGATAAAGGCGGCAACCTTGTCCTCGCCCAGCTCGTCAATCCGCTTCTCCAGCGCCTTGGCAGCGTGCAGGCCGAATTCCTCCGGCATCATGTCGCCGCCCTTGCCGTACCAGTATGGTGGTAGGATGTGATCGACACCGGGCAACGGCAGGTCGCCCTGACTGTGCATGTGCTTCATACCGCAGAGTGAGGTCGCCGCCACGGTGGAGCCGTGATAGCCGTACTCACGGCCGATGATGATCTTCTTCTCCGGTTTACCGGCGAGGTTCCAGTAATGGCGGACCATACGGAAGATGGTGTCATTGGCCTCTGACCCGGATGAGGCATAGAACACATGGTTCAGCCCCTCGGGTGTCAGGTCGACCAGACGCTTCGACAGCTCGATCGACGGTACCGTCGCGGTCTTGAAGAAGGTGTTGTAATAGGCCAGATCCATCATCTGCTTGTGTGCCACATCGGCCAGTTCCTTGCGGCCATAACCAACCGCAACACACCAGAGACCGGCCATACCATCGAGGATTTTGGCACCATTGATATCATGGAGCCATGTGCCCTCTGCCTTTTCGATGATGCGTGAACCGCCCTCGGCTGCCAACGCTTTGTAATCGGTGAAGGGGTGCATGTGGTGGGCAGTATCAAGCGCACGCAGCGCAGCACCGTGATCATTGGTGCCATGGCGGGCATCGGGCATGTCTGCCGGTGGAAATGTCATGTTCGAGATGCGAGTCATAAGTCCCGTACTCCTGTTCTGATTTGATTTTTGTAAATAGTCGGGGGTGTCGGCGCCGGATCGGGGATCGACGGCACCGGCTTGAAAACGCAGCCAGTATCAGGCCTTTGGCGATTGCGGCGGGTTGTAGCCAATACGCGCGCAGAGCAGCATGAGTTCATGCTTGCGGGTCAGGAGCGCGGGTACTGTAACAATCAGATGGACCATGCCCGGAATGGTATGCTTGGAACATGACGTGACCAAGGAAAACTTGGCCGAACTGGCCGAAAATTGCGGTTTCGGTTAGGATAGTTTTAGGAATGCTCATCAACAGGGAAGATTCTGACCATGAATACCTGCTCACAATGCGGCGGCGCACGTTCGGTACAATGCAATCAGTGCCACGGCTCCGGACAGGGGCAGCCTGTCCCCTCCGGGAATCCCGGTCAACCGGCCATGCCTGTGCCCTGCCATGGCTGCGGTGGCAGTGGCCGGATGCCCTGCTATAGCTGCTAGACCAGTCTCAGCACCCTGACGCACCCGACAGCATTGCTGCCCTCACCATTTTGTCGGTGCTATAGGTCTTTCGGTTTCAGATCCCGCACCCTATATGGGGTGAATGTTACCGATCTCCGTTCTCGACCTTTCCCCGATTGCCGATGGCAGTGATGCCGGACAGTCCTTGCGCAACACCCTCGATCTGGCGCGCCACGCAGAGCGTCTGGGGTATCACCGCTACTGGCTGGCCGAACATCACAACATGCCCGGCATCGCCAGTGCCGCCCCCGCCGTTGTTATCGGACAGGTGGCCGCTGCCACCTCGACCATCCGGGTCGGCGCAGGCGGCATCATGCTGCCCAACCATGCCCCGCTGGTAATTGCCGAGCAGTTCGGCACCCTCGAGGCGTTGTTCCCCGGTCGCATCGACCTCGGGCTGGGCCGGGCACCCGGCTCGGATCAGGTGACGGCGCAGGCTCTCCGCCGCACGCTCGCAGGCAGCGCCGACAGCTTTCCCAATGATGTGCAGGAATTGCAGGCCTATCTGATGCCCGCCGTGCCACAGCAAGTGGTACAGGCCGTGCCCGGTGCCGGGTCTGAAGTGCCATTATGGATACTGGGCTCCAGCCTGTTCGGCGCGCAACTGGCAGCGCATCTGGGCCTGCCCTACGCCTTTGCCTCGCATTTCGCGCCGGGTGAGATGGAACGGGCGATCACTATCTATCGTGACCGTTTCGAGCCATCGGCACAGCTAGACGAGCCGTATGTCATGCTCGGCCTGAATGTCTTTGCCGCCGATAGCGAGGATGAAGCCGAACTGCTGTTCAGCTCATTGCAGCAGGCCTTCGTCAATCTGCGCAGTGGTCGTCCGGGCAAACTGCCGCGTCCGGTGGAAAATTACAGTCAGCAGATACCACCGGCCATGCAGGGCATGATCCAGCAGGCACTGGCCTGCTCGGCAGTCGGTACGCCGGAGATGATCAGAGCAGGGGTTGAAAGGTTCATCGAACACTATCAGCCCGATGAACTGATCATCACGGCACAGATCCATGACCATACCGCCCGTCTGCGCTCCTTCGAGCTGACGGCAGAAGCACTTGGGCTGGCCTTGGAGCAAGCTGCCTGATGTCAGGTATTAGTGATGACCACCGGGACGATCGGTCAGGGTAATACCGACCGTATATTCCGTGGTCAGCGTACCCTTGTCCGTCACATGGCCGACAGATGCCCGCTTCGCCACATGAAAAGCCGGGCGCAGATCGGGATCAACCGGGTATTCGAGCGTGATTTTCGGCTGGCGGCGCTCGAACAGCAGGGTCACATAGCCATCGCTGCCATGAAACACCACCGACTTCAGCCGCTCCGGCACCGGCTCCTCCAGATAGAGAACGATCTGGTTCTTCTCGGTAATCGCGAGATCAACGATCAAGTCAGACTGTGTCATGGCATCAGACTTTCATCGCAGGCTTTTTCGGTTCAGCTGCAGAACTCTGCTCTTTCATCTCTTTTCCCGGCAGGGCCTGTTCTTCCTGCTTGTGGAAATGGTGCTTCATGATCAGCTGGCCGTTTTCATCCTTGACCCATTTGGTCGTGGCTCGTGGTTTTTTTCTGCCTAGACGGACGGCATTCAGCCGAGCGGTACGCAGGGCAATGCGGTCCTGCTCGGCCTGCTTGCGCTCCTGTTCCTCATGACGTTTGTCGAGATAATGCCGTGTGGCCTGGATCAGGCTGACGCCCGATGTTCCGGCGACAATGCTGTAGACCGAGGTCTTGGCAATATCGAACATGTATTTCGCTTCCGGCAGCTTATCGAGTTCCACATCCATGCCAGTGCTGATAGCGAGATAACCATACAGCCCGGTAAGACCGGCCAGCACTGAAGGCTTGTGCAACAGGTCATTGATGACAGAGACAGTTTTCTGAACTGCCGGATTTTGTGCGGCCCGAACGGTCATGCGTGCCAGGCGGCTGGTGATACCGCGTTTACGATCACCATTGAGCTGCTGCAGGCGAACACCGTCACTATGCTGGCCGGCAATGCCATGTTCTGCATCGTCACCGGCATGGTGCCCAGCTTCATGGCCCTGATCATGCCCGTGCCCATGACCATTGTCGTTATGAGCCAACATCTTGATCACCGACATAGCAACAGAGGCCGTGCTCGGAATATCTGCCAGCAGCATTTTCGGCGCCGAGAGCAGGGCAACCGTAGTGTATGAACGTCGACGATGAGTCTGTTGCTGCATCGCGTCGATTACCTTGGTGTCGGTGGCCCCGGCAGTGGCCAGCAACATGGAGTGAATGACACTGCGGCCACGCTTGGGACGCGACAGTTGCTGGACATAGACCCGAATACTCTCTTCCGACTGATCCAGATCAATGTCGTCGAGCGCAAAATCGCGATCTATATCAATATGCGGAATGCGTTTTCCGGCAGGTCTTGGCCCGTCGGTGCTGGTTTTTGGGTCGCTGGCGGGTTTTGCCCCGGTTTCAGTGGCCTGTTTGCTGTGCCGCGGATCATCGTTGGCGATGATTTTACCAGTGTCCGCGTTACTTGCTTGAACGGCGTGCGGTCGATTGTCTGATCGATCGTAGTCGTCGGATGGTTCAAAATGTTCCATCCCCCGATACTCCTCAGAGGCGAATGTAGTCAGCACATTTATTGCGCTGCAATATCAATCTGGCACCCGTTGTAAGAAAGCGCAAACGCCAAAAACCGGGAGTTTGCAGAAATGTGACATTTCTGATTTCATCATGAAACTGGAAATGGGCCATATGACGCAGAAACATACGGCAATGACCCTGATTACTATTTTTTACGTTTCTTGCTGTTATCGCCCAGCACAAATTTGTTATTGGGCAAATGAATTTCAAAGAACCCAAAAGCGGCATCGACAAAAACGACTCATTTAAAGTTCTATAATAAAACCTTAAATACTCCCAGCAGCAAGTGAGTGAGACTCTCCGCAGTGCCGACGACAGACATCATGCGATGCGCTTAGGCTCCGTGCCAGTTCATTGGACCACAAGGCATGAAGGAGCCGATCCATGAAAGCACGCATTACCGCTACCGAGACCGTTCCCACACATGATGGCGCAAGCCTCGACTGTCATGTCTGGCAATCCCAGACCGGACGCATTCACAATGCACTCCTCATGCTGGCCGACAGTAATAACGATGACGGCTGGGCCAGCGCACTGGTGCATCAACTGGATATGCCCAATGCCGTCGCCATGGCACCGGTACTCCATGAGATCGAACTGGCCGACAGCCCGACTATCATTCAGGCGCTGATTGACCATATCTGCAGCCGCCACGATCTGAGCCCGGCGGATATCCTGCTGATCGGCAAGGGTTCCGGGGCCAGCCGGGCAGCGCTGTTTGCCCATGACTGCGCCCCGCTGCTGCGCGGCATGATCCTCGACACCCCGCGTTTTGCCAGCCTTGGCTTTGCCGAACGCCGGACCATGCACCGGGTTGTCGCCGATGCCACCGCCATCATCACGCCGACACTGATATTAAGCGCCAACCACAGATTTGACCGCGATCACGGCGCGCAACAACGCCTCCATGACCAGTTCGGTAGCCTGTTGAAAGATATCGCCCCGGCTGCTGAGGCACTGGTTCTGCCAACCATTCGTGGCTTTATCGCCCGCTGTTTTGCCACCGCCCGCCCGGTGATCCCGAACCTGCTCGATGCCGATCGGCATGGCCATACGGCAGCGGAATTCGAGCGACTGAGCCAACCGCCTGGCCCATGGTCACCGCGCGGCCTCTATTGGCGCGGTGTCCGCAGCGGTCTGAAGCTGGCGGGCCGGTTCTCCGACGGCATCCGCCTTGGTCACGAGGTCGGCTTCGACAGCGGTGCCATGCTCGACTATGTCTACCGCAACGAGGCAAAGGGCATGGGCCCGATCGGCCGGATGATCGACCGCAATTATATCGATGCCATCGGCTGGCAGGGCATTCGACAGCGCAAGCTGAACCTTGAGGCCATGCTGCTCGAGGCCAACCGACGCCTCAGCGATACCGGAGAGGATATCCGCCTGCTCGATATTGCCGCCGGTCATGGCCGTTATATTCTCGATGCCGTCAACCAATTTGACCAGCGCCCGTCACGGGTACAGCTGCGCGATTTCGATGCCCATAACGTCGCCGATGGTCGGGTGCTGATCCGCGACAAGGCTCTCGCCGACATTGCCGGTTTCGAGCGCGGCGATGCCTTTGACGCTGAGGCGCTGGCAAGCCTCAACAGTCCTGATAGTCTGGCGACCCTGTCAGTCGTCTCGGGCCTTTACGAATTGTTCCCCGAGAACGAACCGGTGCAGCGCTCGCTGGCCGGACTGGCCGAGGCGACAGCAAGCGGCGGCTATCTTGTCTATACCGGCCAGCCATGGCATCCACAGCTTGAGTTCATCGCCCGCGCCCTGACCAGCCACCGTGACGGTCAGGCATGGACCATGCGCCGCCGGACACAGGCGGAGATGGACCAGTTCGTCACCGCCGCCGGTTTCGAAAAAGTGACCCAGCGTGTCGACCCGTGGGGCATCTTCACGGTGTCACTGGCAGTCAGGCGGTGATAGTTTCGGGCTTTGCGAACGAACACCAACACCGCTTGCCCCAATGACACCCGATGATTTCAACAGTTTCTGCGCCGCCCTGCCTGCCACCACCCATGTGGTGCAATGGGGCGGTGCGGATGTGTGGAAGGTTGGCGGCAAGGTTTTTGCCATCGCCTGGTTCGGTCGCGACTATCGCAACTGGCCGAATGGCAAGCCGCCAGCGGATATGATGATCAAACAGGGCGATCCGACACCGGAGAACGGGCATTTCACCTTCAAGGTCTCGGACCTGTCCTATGAGATCATGAGCGAACAGCCCGGATTGCGCCCGGCCCCGTACCTCGCCTCTCGCGGCATGAAGTGGATCCAGCATCATGCGGCACCGGGACTGAACGATGACGAATTACGGGACTATATCCGGATGAGTCACAGGCTGGTCGCCGCCGGGCTGACCAAAAAGAAACGGCTTGAGCTTGGCCTTGCCGAACCGGCGTAGCCTGCCGCCAGCCGCCCGTTCCAACTCCCGCCCCTCGGCGGTATCGCCCGCCCATATCTCGAGCGCTGTGGTGATGGCATAACCGGTCATCTGCGCCTCAATCGCATCAAGCGGCAACAGATCACCGGCAAGCCAGGCACCGGCTGCCGGTGGCGCATCCAGCAAGAGTGCGAGCGCTGCGGCAGTGGCCATAACCGGCACATAAGAGCCGTCATCATCAGCCGCAACCAGTGTCCAGCGAGCATGACGGGCAATACCGGCAGCATCCCGGCCATGCACATCAACCATCATCCCGCCGCGATCCCCGGTCACAAGTCGGGTCAGGCCGCGCGCTTTCTGTAACCATGGGACAAGCCGTGCCACATCGCCGAGCAGATGACGGTGACGCAGCCATGCCAGCGCCTCCATCCCCCGCTGTTCGACCGTCGCCTCAAGCCCGGCATGGAACCGGATAGAACCGGTGATGCTGTAACGTCGGTTGAGCAGGGCAGCATCGGCGGTTTCCACCAGTGCCACCCGCCGCCGTCCCAGCCCCGGCAGATCAATCTCATGCCCCTGCCGCCAACCGGTCTCGACATCGAGCGTGCCGTTTCGATAAACGGTAACCGGCTGTCCGGCATAGCTGAGCACGGCCTCGATAACGGATTGCCCGACCGCGCTTCTGCCCCCCGGTACGATGGCCATGTCAATATCGTCAATGCCCTGCCAGTCATCACAGATAGCGGCGATCACCGCGCCGGACAGGCCGGGCGTGGAGCTGGCTCCGGCAATGGCGAGCACCCCGGCGGCTTTCGCCAGACCATGCAGATGCTCGCGGTAGCCGGTGAGATAGGCCTCGGCATCCGCCAGATCGATGATATGGGCACGAGAGGCAATCGCAGCCTCCGCCAGCCGGTAATCCGCCGTCTGAAACGGCCCGGTGCAGTCGATGACCGCCCAAGGCTTCAGAGCGCCCAGTTGGGCCGCAAGATCGCCGCCGGTGTCAAAGGCAACGCCCTTTACCGGGATCGCAGCTGTTACCGCCAAGGCGGCAGCCAGATGCTGTGCCCGTGCCTCGTTCCGTGAAGTCACCACCAGATCGATACCGGTGAAGTCCCGGCACAGATGTTGCGCCAGCCTGCCACCGAAAACACCGGTCGCGCCCACCAGCAATACGGTCTTGCGTGTCCTAGTTGTCGTCATGGTCTTTGCTCCCGATACAGCCCGGCCTGATAGATCAGCTCACCGAACCATTTATGGGTCAGGGTCAGGGCGAAGAGGAAGGCACCGTCGCCGTCGCTTGCCGCCCGGTCCCGGTGTTCCACCAGCAGGGCACCGGGCTCAAGCCAGCGGGGCAGACGCAGCCGCCATGCGCCAATCCGCCAGTAATAACCGGCGCTGTGGAACAGCAAGGCGTCTTCTGTCGCCTCAACCCGCAGGGCCATGGCGAGGCCGAAGCCGAGATACTCCTCCAGCCCGGTCGGGCCGGTAAACTGCTTGGCAGAATGGATCACCTGCGGAAAGCCAGTACGGTTGGCATAGAGCCGGGTCCAGACCTGCCCGCCGCTCCGCACATCCTCGGTCACGGTCACGACAGACGGCACATCCACCGCCTGTTGCAGCGGCAGCGGTGCGCCGAAGGGGCGGAGCAGATTGGCCAGAACCCGCCCAGCCCGGCTGACCCGCATCTCCACCAGCCGCCCGACATAAATCGCCGTTGCGCCATCGGTCAGCCGTTTGGCAAAGCGTCGTCTGATGGCCGCTGGCAGGCCGTTCCAGTCATCGGCACCGAGCAGGGTGCGGAACCGCAGATCGCCCAACGCCGTGGGCCTGTCCTGTTCGGGATAAAGCCTGTTTTCCGGCGGCTGGTGCCGCTCTGTTCTGACATCAAGGGCCTGTCTCATATCGGCCTCCCTCCCCACCCGGGGCAGAGTGTCTGTCCGACGCCTATCGCCGAACCCTTACATTACAATCTGTAATTTCTGTCTTAACAGAAATTTAAGTCAGCACAGTTGGATTTGCAAGAAAATTTGCACCTGCAAACATCAATGGCGTGTAACGGCTCAGCCCTGATCGTTCAGATAGGTGCGGGCGGTGGCGATCATAGCCTTCAGCGCGTCTTCGCCCATGGTGTTGAGGCGTGGCTCACCGAGATGGGCATTGATCCGCATCCGCAGGATCGCGGCATCGGCGCGCGCCAGATCACTCATGCCGTGAATGCCCAGCATTTCGACAAACCCGACCATGGCCGGGCCGACATTATCGATGCCGAGCAGCGCCTCGCGCTCCCGCTCGGGGAAAGGCTGGATCGTTGATGCGGACATGGGAACCTTACCGGGAATATGACGATGACAAAGGCCGGGCACATAGGCCGGGCGCGATCATAGGTCAGAAGCCCACCCGGTTCCAGAGCGATGCCTAGACCAGATGCCGGGCGGCGACCGCCCGCACCTTTCGGCTGAGAGGCTCCAATGCCGGTGCGGCGAGACGGCTGACATGCCAGAACAACGGCACGTCATGGGGCTCAGACGGTGACAGGGAGATAAGCCGCCCTGCCGCCACATGCGCACGGACCAGCGGCTCGGGGTTCATGCCCCAGCCAAGCCCGGCCAAGGCCGCATCAACAAAGCCATGGGTCGAGGGCAGCCAGTGGGTCGGTAATACCATGCGCTGCCCGGTCAGCCGTTCCGCCCAGTTTGCCTGTAGCCGGTCCTTGATGTTGAAGGTCATGCAGGGTGCAACCGACAGTGCCTTTGCCGTCACCCCGTCAGCAAACCAGCGTTTGACGAAGGCGGGGCTGGCGGTTGCCATATAGCGGAGCGCACCAAGCGGCACGCAGTTGCACCCCTGTACCGCGCCCGGCTTGCCACTGATCGCCGCCGACACCTCACCGCGCGCCAGCAGTTCCGAGCTGTGATCCTGATCGTCGACTACCAGATCATAGAGCAGGCCGTCATCGGCACCGGCCAACGCCTCGACAAACCAAGTGGCAAGGCTGTCGGCATTGACCGCGATCCGTATCGTGACCGCCTCCCCCGCGCCTGCATTCTGTCCCAGATCCTGTGCCACCGCCTGTTCGAGCAGCGCCACCTGTTCGGCATGCTGGACCAGACGCTTGCCGGTCGGGGTCGGGTAGCAGGGCTGGGCCCGCACCACCAGCACCGACCCCATCCGTTCCTCCAGCAGCTTGATCCGCTGGGAAATCGCAGAGGCGGTGACGCCAAGCTGTTGTGCCGCCTTGTCGAAGCTGCCGGTATGCACCACGGCGGCAAGGGCGGCGATTGCCTGATAGTCATACATGGTTGCACCCCGCGTGATGGCGCATCATTAGTTTTTCTAAATTATACTTAATTATCATAATTTTTCTAATTCATGGCGCTCTGCTAGTCAAAGCCGGTGGCCCGACTACAGACAGACACAAACAGCATCAGATCATGTCCAACGCCCTCATCGCCGGTTTTCTGCTCAGCTTCAGCCTGATCCTCGCCATTGGTGCCCAGAACGCCTTTGTGCTGCGGCAGGGCCTGCGGCGGGAGCATGTGCTGGCTGTGGTCTTTGCCTGCGCGCTGTCGGATGCCGTGCTGATTGCTGCCGGGGTGGCGGGGTTCTCGACACTGGTTACCGGCAATTCGTGGATCGAGCCGGTTTTCCGCTATGGCGGCGCGGCGTTCCTGATTGTCTATGGGCTGCGCAGTTTCTGGTCAGCCTGGCGCAACCGGGGGGAAGCGCTGAACCCGGCAGAGGACGCTCCGGCGCGGCTCGGGCGCGTGCTGGTGACCACGCTGGCGCTGACCTGGCTCAACCCGCATGTCTATCTCGACACGCTGGTGCTGATCGGCTTGATCTCCACCCAATATGACAGTGAGGCGCTCTGGTTCGGCCTCGGCGCGGTCAGCGCATCCTTTGTGTTCTTTTTCTCGCTCGGTTATGGCGCAAGGCTGCTGCGCCCGTTCTTTGCCAAACCATCGGCATGGCGGGTTCTGGACGTGCTCGTCGGTGTGGTGATGCTGGGAATTGCCGCGGGCTTATTGCTCGAAACCGGCTAACTAACAGACGCAAGAATCCCATCTAAATGATAATGATTCTTACTTTCATAAGCATGGTGCATGGTACTGGCTGATCTGATCAGCAGGAACACCAAGCATGTATGTATGCAACTGTACGGGCATCGGCGAAAAGCGCCTAGAAGAGATTATTGACGATGAAGGTGCCCGCACCGTTGGTCAGGTATTCAAAACCCATGGCCAGAAGCCCCAATGCGGGCAATGCACCTGCGAAATCCGGGATATCCTTGAAGATGGCGCCAAATCCGGCAAGCCGACCAAGGAAGGCCTTGCCGAATGGCGCAAGCGCAAGATGAATGGCGGCCCGCGCTGCAAATCCAAGGACAAGGGCGCGGCCAACGACAAAACCGGTGATGAACCACCCCGCCTGCGCCGCGCCATGTAGGCTAGCGCACCCGGTCCGACCGGATCAGACGTTGAGCAACAGGAACTCCCGCTCCCAGCTGCTGATCACCTGCTGATAGGCATCATACTCACCATATTTCACCTGCTCCAAAGCATCGACGAAGCGTTCGCCGAACAGCTCACGCAGCGGCTTTGACTGGCGCAGCTTATTGAGCGCATCGAACTGGTGACGCGGTAGCGAGAAGGCGAGACGATAGGCGGAGCCGGTTACCGGATCGGTCGGTTGCAGCTTCTGGGTCATGCCGAGATAACCACAGCCGAGCGATGCCGCGATGGCCAGATACGGGTTGGCGTCAGCACCGGCAACCCGGTTCTCGACCCGGCGCGATGCCGGACCGGAGAGCGGTACGCGGAAGCCGGTTGTCCGGTTGTCATGGCCCCAATGCACATTGATCGGCGCATCGCTGTCCGGCCGCAAGCGGCGATAGGAGTTCACGTTGGGCGCAAACATCGGCATGGCGGCGGGCAGGAATTTCTGCAACCCCGCGATATGCGCGAGGAACAGGCGACTGCTCTTACCCGTAGCGGTGGAGAAGACATTCTCCCCGGTTTCGGTACTGACCACCGACTGGTGCATATGCATTGCCGATCCCGGCTGACCCTGCATCGGCTTGGCCATAAAGGTGGCATAGACGTCGTGGCTGATCGCGACCTGACGAACCGTGCGCTTGAACATGAACACCTGATCGGCCAGCGACAACGGATCACCGTGATTGAAGTTGATCTCGATCTGCGCCGCACCGACCTCATGGTTCATGGTATCAGCATCAATGCCCTGCTTCTCGCAGTAGTCGTAAACATCCTCGAAGATCGGATCGAATTCGTTGAGCGCATCGATCCCGAAGGCCTGCGCGCCGAATTCCTGTCGGCCCGAGCGGCCTACAGGCGGCTCCAGCGGATAGTCCGGGTCCTTGTTCTTGGCGACCAGATAGAATTCCAGTTCGGGCGCCACAACGCAGCGCCATTTCCGCTTGGTGTACTGCTCAACAATCCGGCGCAGGATATAGCGCGAGGAGATATCCACCGGCTTGCCGTCACGATAGAAGCAGTCACAAATCACCTGTGCCGTCGGTTCCTTGTACCAGGGCACGATGCGGATCGTGGCGGGGTCAGGCTGGAGGTAAACATCGATATAGGTGCGATCGGTGATCGACTCCCCTTCCGGATATACCCCGTTGACCATGGAGACGAAGACCGCTTCCGGCAGGCGCAAACCGTTGGTACCGAGGGCTGTCAGGAACTTTTCTGCCGGCAGAACCTTGCCGCGGGCAACGCCCGACATATCGGGAATGAGGCACTCAACCTCGGTAATCCCGTGGCCGCGCACGAAATCAATCAGGCTCTGCTTATCGTGAGCGGGCATATCAAAAGGCATAGAACACATCTTGGCTGTTTCAGAAGCCTGTATGATGCTGCTTTACAGGGCGGCCTACAACTGCCAACCATTGCTGCCTACAAAAATATCTGCGGATCAAACCGCACCAACCACGCTTTGCCACAGATCACGCCCGGAGCGATGAGCCATGGCAGCCAAGAAAGTCGATCGCACATATCATGCTCATGACCGATAAAACCGCAGAAAACCCCTATATCGACTTCCTGAACGAGCACCCGGAGCTGGTCGAGAATGATGGCCTTGTCGATGTGCTGATGCCGGATATGAACGGTGTGATGCGTGGCAAGAAAATGCCGGTTGCCGACCTGCCGAAACTGGCCAAGGACGTGTTTTCCCTGCCCGGCTCGATGTATGCGCTCGATGTTACCGGTGAAAATGTGAAGGGAACCGGTCTGGTCTGGCGCGATGGCGATGCCGACCGCATCTGCAATGGTCTGCCGCACACCATCAGCCTCGTGCCATGGGCGTCCAAGCCAACGGCACAGGTGATGATCACCATGCGCGACAAGGATGACAGCCCGATGGAGGTCGAGCCGCGCAATACCCTCGCCCGGATTGTCGACCGGTTTAACGAGAACGGCCATTACCCGGTTGTGGCGATTGAACTGGAGTTCTTCCTGCTTGATCCGAACTGGCGGATGACCGGCGATCCGCTCGGCCCTGTTGCGCCGATGAGTGGCGACCGGTTGAGCACGACCCAATGCTATTCCCTTGATGACCTTGGCCAGTTCGAGCCGGTGATCGACGATATCTATGCCGCCGCCCGGCTGCAGGATATTCCGGCCACCACGGCGATTGCCGAATACGGCCCCGGCCAGTTCGAGATCAATTTCAACCATGTGAAAGACCCGCTGAAAGCGGCAGATCAGGCAATCCTGTTCAAACGTCTGGTCAAAGGCGTGGCCGAGGCCCACGGGTTTGAAGCCACCTTCATGGCCAAGATTTCACCCGACCTGTCCGGCAACGGCATGCATATCCATTGCAGTGTCGAGGACGCAGACGGCAATAATATCTTCGACGATATCGACAGCGAACACCGGACGCCGGAATTCCTGAACGCGGTCGGCGGTCTCTGCGCCACCATGGAAGACGCCATGGCGATCTTCGCCCCCCATGGCAATTCCTATCGCCGCTTTATCCCCGGCTCCTACGCGCCGATGGCACCCCATTGGGGCTATAACAACCGGACCGTGGCGATGCGGGTACCGCTCGGCGCGCGCCGGGTCGAACACCGGGTCGCCGGGGCCGATGCCAACCCCTATCTGGTGCTGGCCGCCGTCCTCGCCGGTATCCATCACGGCATGACCCATGACATCGAGCCGCCAACCCCGATCAGCGGCAATGCCTATGAGCGCCTCGACAGCAACCGCCCGCCGAACTGGGCCAATGCGCTCGACACCTTCCATGAGAGCGAGTTCATCCGCACCTATTTCGGTGAGCGTTTCGTGAAGACCTTCCTCGCCATCAAACGCAACGAAATAGCCCGCTACATCAGCGCCGTGCCACCAATCGATTACGACTGGTACCTGCGAACGACGTGACGGCCTTACCGGCAGATGCCATAGGGCCCCATGTCGAGGTGGAAGTGGTCGGCATGGGCGGCGTTATAGTCCGGGCCGAGGACGCTGCGGAACAGGTCGCAGGCGCCGTCGCGAAGATCGCGCAGAAACGCGCCTTTCGCGCCCTCATCATCCCAATCATTCAGCACCGAGATTTGTGTGCCGTCCTCTAGCGTCAGCCCGGCAATGTCAATGGCATTGGCGGTTGCGTGCTGACTGCGCCGTGACGACCCCGCAATGTTGCGACAGGCAAAGATGCCGTAATGCTGAATGCGGGCGACCGGCTGGCCGAAATGACGTTCGGCAGCGGGCTTGACCACCGCATTCTCCCAGATCATCAGCGCCGCAACCATGGGACAGGTACCGCGCACTGGTGCTGAATAGGGATACAGGCTCTGGTTCAGAGACACCTGTTCGGTGAGGCTGCATTGGCCAGCCTCCCGATCACCAATGGCAACATAATCGATCTCGGAGCGCGCCAATGCCGCCTGACACCCGTCAAAATCGCCCTTGAGCATCGACAGTTTGGACCCGGTGAACAGCCCGGGTTCAGCGCGCAGGTCAATCGGCTTCCATGGGATATTGGCATTCCGGATCATGCCGTTTTCCGCCATGTACCAGAACGTCCCGGCGGCAGAGACGATAATCAGACAAAGAACAAGTAATATACGCATGACCAATCAACGCATCGGATGGGTTTGCGTTGCGTGCGCTTAAACTGCAGCCTTGATCCAACGGTGAACGAAGGCCAGTTTCCGCCGGGTTACGGCGCTCATGACAAAGGGGTAGACATCATACAGCCCCATCGCCCGGTTGACGTGGTTCAAAGCAATACCGAGGGACGCCGCGACACTCAGTAACGGCTCGGGCGTAGCCGCATCATAGGGATCGAAATCAGCAAGGATCGTATTGCCGTTATCGTCCTTGGTGGTCCATGAGAGCCCCGACGCTTGTGCGCTGTCAACAATATCAACCAGATGCAGAAAATGGGCAAAGGTCTCGGCCCAATCCTCATGGGGATGGGCGCTGGCATAATGGGTCAGGAACTCATGTTGACGCTCCGATGGCTCCTGGCGCGCATAATGGCGTTCGAGCGCAGCGGCATAATCCTGCTGCTCGTCCCCGAACAGATCCCGAAACTCCTCGGCAAAGCCGGGGACGGCAACCAGTCGCATATGGATATAGTGACCGAGTTCATGGCGGAAATGACCGATCATGGTCCGCAAGCGTTCATCCAGTGACTGCCGCCGGGACTCCCGGATTGCGTGATCGGCTTCGACCACATTGATGACAATCCGGCCTTCTGCATGGCCCATCATCACCTGTACCTCACCACCTGCTGTCGCCTCGCTGATCAGTTCGAAGACCGGGTCGGCGTGATTGTCCTGTGGGCCGAATATCCCGTAGCGCATGAGATTGGCCATGACCCAGCGTTTGGCCTGCTCCGCCTCGGCCCAGAGCTCCCGGTTCTTTGACACGGTGAGATCGGGAATGGTCTCCGTCGTGCGGCATGACCGGCATTGTGCATAGCCGTCATCAGCACGCCAGTTGCAGTCGATCTGTTCCCGGTTTTCACATGGGTTGACCGTATTCAGGTCAACAAATCCGCCAAGTGCCGGATCATAGGCCACCGCCTGACCACATGAGCACCCAAGATTGCGGAAATAGATCGTGCCACCGCAACCGGGACATTTAAACAGCTTCATGCTCTGATACAGCCCGTCATGACGCCGAGGCGGTCTCGATCGCAGCCACGGTCTTGATCCGGTCGATCATGGAGAAAAAGCCGTTGCGACGGTTGGCGCTCAGATGTTCCTCGAGCTGCAGCTGCCGGAATGCATCTTCCACATCGACAGCCAGCACCTGCGCCGGCGTCTTGTCGGAATAGAGCACCATCAGAACGGCAATAAGCCCCTTGACGATATGGGCGTCGCTGTCAGCCTGCAGATGGATCACGCGCTCGCCATCAATCTCACGCATTTCATGGATCATCCAGACCTGACTCATACAGCCGCGCACCTTGTTCTCGTCGGTATAGGCGGCCTCGGGCAGCGGCTCCAGCTCGCGGCCCAGATCGATGATGAATTTGTATCGCTCTTCCCAGTCGTCGAGAAATTCAAGGGTTTCGACCAGATCATTGAAATCTTCGGGCAGCGCCATGACGGGTACTCTGACAGTATGGAATAACAGGATATATTTAGCCCTTGCCGGGCGTTCTCATCTTGCAAGCTAGCGAGATCGCTGCCAAGGACAAGGGCAAGTTTTGGTTTTCCTGCCGCCAGATCGGCAAACAGGGTTTCGATCATGCATAACTACCGCAATGAAGGGCACGAGCATCCGGCATCATGGTATGCGGCCTCGGCAACGCTCGACCAGCCACGCCCGCCGATACTGGCCGACCGGACCTGCGATGTCTGTATTGTTGGCGCGGGCTATACCGGGTTATCTGCCGCCATCGACCTTGCGGCCAAGGGCTATGACGTGCTGGTGGTCGAGGCCAACCGGGTCGGTTGGGGAGCCTCGGGCCGCAATGGCGGGCAGGTGGTGCGCGGCTTCACCAAGGGACAGGACCAGATCGCGGGCTGGGTCGGCAAGGAAGACGCCGACCGGCTCTGGAACCTGTCGGTTGATGCCATGGACCTGCTGCGTGAGCGGATCGACAGCCACAACATCGATTGCGACCTCACCTGGGGCTATATTCATGCCGCAGAGAAGGAATCCCACCTCACCGATTGCCGCGAGACCTTCGAGGAATGGAGCCGGTATGGCGTCGAGGACATTTATGTCATGCGCCCGGATCAGATCAGGGAGCGGGTCGCCAGCCCGCGCTATATCGGCGGCTTCTATGATCCCGGCAGCGGCCATCTGCATCCGCTGAAGTATGCCCTCGGCCTTGCCCGTGCGGCGGAAACTGCCGGTGCGACCATCGCCGAGCATTCACAGGTCCTGACCCTTGAGGATTATGACAAGCCCGGCCCGGTAAAGGTGAAGCTGGCAACCGGTGCCACGGTGACGGCGAAGCATGTGCTGCTCGCGGGCAATGCCTATCTCAAAGGGGTGGCACAGGAGATCGAGGGCTATGTCATGCCGGTCGGCACCCATATTGTCGCCACCGAAACCCTCGACGAGAACATGGCCCGGTCGCTGATCCCGGATAACGAGGCAGTCTGCGACCTGTTCTTCGTGCTCAACTATTATCGTCGGTCACCGGACAACCGGCTGCTGTTCGGCGGGCGGGTGAGCTATTCCGGCTATGATCTGCCCGATGTGAGCAAGCATACCGCCGACAAGATGCGCCATGTGTTCCCGCAGTTGAAGGATACCGAAATTGAATACAGCTGGGGCGGCTATGTCGGCATCACAATCAAGCGGGTGCCGCATCTCGGCAAGATCGGCCCCAATACCTTTTTCGCCCATGGCTTCTCCGGTCACGGTGTTGTGTTGACCGGTATGGCCGGGCGCGTGATGGCCGAGGCGATTGCCGGTACCGCTGAACGTTTCGACCTGATGGCCAAAGTGCCGCATGCCAAATTCCCCGGCGGCCGCCTGTTCCGCACCCCGGCACTGGTACTGGCAATGACCTGGTATCGCATGCGGGATTTGCTTTGACCGACAGATCGCCGTAAAACAGGCCGCTCGTCAGCACGACACTTCCTTCCTGTCCTATTCTGGAACATATCGACCAATGACCACCGACCAAAACGTCCGTATCGAAACCGACAGCATGGGCGAACTGCCCGTTCCAACCGACCGTTATTACGGTGCCCAGACCGCCCGCTCCCTGATCAATTTCAAGATCGGTGGCGAGACCATGCCGGCCCCGCTGGTACGTGCCCTCGGTATCGTCAAGAAAGCAGCAGCCCAGACCAATATGGAACTGGGTGCGATGGACAAGAAGATCGGCAATGCGATCACCGAGGCCGCTGAAGAAGTCATCGACGGCAGCCTGCTCGATCACTTCCCGCTGGTGGTCTGGCAGACCGGCTCCGGCACCCAGTCGAACATGAATACCAACGAGGTCATCGCCAACCGGGCGATTGAGCTGCTCGGCGGCGAGCTTGGCTCCAAGGACCCGGTGCACCCGAACGACCATGTGAATATGGGTCAGTCCTCGAATGACACCTTCCCCACCGCCATGCACATTGCAGCGGTCGAGCAGGTGCATCACGAACTGATCCCGGCCCTGCAACGCCTGCATGCTGCCCTCGACAGCAAGGCGAAGGATTTCGCCGATATCATCAAGATCGGCCGCACCCACCTGCAGGATGCCACCCCGCTGACCCTCGGTCAGGAATTCTCCGGCTATGCCCGGCAGATCGAGAACGGCATCGTGCGCATTCGTGGCTGCATGCCACACCTGCTCGAACTGGCGCAGGGCGGCACCGCTGTCGGCACCGGCATTAACTCCAAACGCGGTTTCGCCGAAGGCTTCGCCGCTGCGGTTGCCGAGATCACGGCACTGCCATTCGTTACCGCACCGAACAAGTTCGAGGCACTGGCCGCCCATGACGCGCTGGTCGAGGCATCGGGCGCGCTCAACGTACTGGCTGTCTCGCTGATGAAAATCGCCAATGATATGCGCCTGCTCGGCTCCGGCCCACGCTGCGGTATCGGCGAGATTTCCCTGCCTGCCAATGAGCCGGGCTCCTCCATCATGCCGGGCAAGGTGAACCCGACCCAGTGTGAGGCGATGACCATGGTTTGCGCTCAGGTGATGGGCAACCACACCACTGTCACCGTCGCCGGTTCCAACGGCCATTTCGAACTCAACGTGTTCAAGCCGGTCATCATCTTCAACGTGCTGCAGTCGATCCGCCTGATCGCCGATGCCTGCAACAGCTTCACCGATAACTGCGTTGTCGGCATCACCGCCAATGAAGAACGGATCGGCAAGCTGATGCGCGAGAGCCTGATGCTGGTTACCGCCCTCAACCCGCATATCGGCTACGACAATGCCGCCAAGGTCGCGAAAAAGGCGTTCGAGGACAACTCGACCCTTGAGGAATCGGCTGTCGCCCTCGGCCTGATGACCGCCGAGGAGTTCAACGCGGCGATCAAACCGGAGGAAATGATCGGTCCAAGGGACTGATTTTCCAGCCCTGCCAGATAAATTTTCAGGCGGCAAAACCGCCCGTTTCTACCGCGCTGCAGCATCATAACATTGATGTTGCAGCGTTTTCTTTTTGATTAACCGAATCCTCAGGTTTCCCGGCTAATTTGCCTAAAATTGAGTCATTTGTCATTGGACGAAATCTCGGCCATATTATGACAAAAGCAGCGTATTTGATTTTAAATACACCTGCATTTTCCGGAAATACCGGAGACTGCAGATTTGGCACATGGGGCAAGAATTTTGGATGCAGTCGTAACAGCATCTGGTCAGCAAACCGAGGGAATGGCGGCAACCGCGCCATTGTCCGATGCGCGTGGCGTGAAGATTACCCAGCAGCAGCTTGAAGCGCTGATTGCAGCGCATCAGCATTTTCTGGCCAATCGTGCCGATGCGCCCCGGCTTGACCTGTGCGGACGCACTGTCACCGGCCTCGACTTCTCGCACCACAACCTGACACTCAGCGATTTTTCCCGTGCCGATCTCAGCGGCAGCAACTTCCGGGGCTGCGACATGGCCAACGCCAACCTGTTTGGCGCTGCCATGATCGACAGCAACTTCGCCAGCGCCAATCTGATCAACAGCGACCTGCGCGGCGTGGGCCTGCAGAACGCCGATCTGCGCAGTGCCAATCTGCGCGGTGCCGATCTGCGGCAGGGCATGGTCGAGGACGAGCACGGCAACCGCCACTTCGTCGGCAGCAATCTGCGCTTTGCCGATCTGCGCGGTGCCAACCTCACCGACATTCTCGCCCATGGTGCCGACCTTTCGGCCAGCGACCTGTCCAATGCCCGGCTGAATAATGCCGAGTTGAACGACTGCAACCTGCGCGCCGCCAATCTCGAGAACAGCGACCTGACCGGCACCAATCTCAGCGGCTCTAACCTGCAGGGCGTCGATCTGACCGGGGCCATCCTCGACCGCACCGACCTGACCGGGGCCGATCTGACTGCCGCGATCATGGAAGGGGCACGTATCCGCCGCACCGATCTGACCAGGGCACGGCAATCCGAGCAGCTGGTCGATATCGAAGCCGATCTGCGCTCGATTCTGCATGAGCACCAGCGCTGGATCGAAAGCCTTGGCCGTGTCGGTCGCCGGGCCGATCTCGCCCGCCATGACCTGACCGAAATCGGCCTCAATGGCGCGGAACTGTCCGCTGCCATCATGACCCTGTGCCTGCTGAAATCCGGGCGTCTCGACCGGGCCAATCTGGCCATGGCCGATCTCAGTTCCTCCAACGCACCGGAGATGAGCGCGATCAGCGCCGATCTGCGCGGCACCGTGTTCTCAGAAGCCAATCTGCGCCGCGCCCGGTTCGACCGTGCCGATTGCTCACCGCTGCAGGTAAAACGACCAGAAGGCACCCTGACCTGCGAGGCGGATTTCGCCGGTGCCAACCTGTCTGATGCCAGCTTCGCCCATGCCGATCTGCAGGGCGTCAACTTCGCCGGTACGATCCTGCGTCGCGCCAATCTGCAGGATGCCGACCTGACCGGTGCCAATCTGCGCGGGGCCGACCTCACCGGCGCGCTGTTTGATGGCATCCGTCTAGACGGGGCCGATACCACCGGTGCCATCGGCATCCCGGACGCCTATCTCGACTGATCGCTCCACGAAATTGACGGTTCAGTACTTCCCAGCATCCGGGTAGCGGGTTACTCTGGTTCGCATCCCGTGAACCGCAACAGCCTGTCACCATGCCCGGCAATCCGATCCGTAAACGCTCTGTCCGCCTGTTCGGCCATCTGACCTCGATCAGCATCGAGGAACCGTTCTGGCGCGAATTGCAGGCAATCGCCGCCGCGCGCAACATCACCATGACCGGCCTGATCGAACAGATCGACGCCGAGCGGGCGGAGAGCGAAGACCCGGAAGCCACCGGCAACCTCTCCAGTGCCCTGCGCCTCTATGTGCTGGCGCAGCTGCTGCGTGAACGCGATGAGCGGGACAGCAATCAGGACAATATGACAAGCATGGAGGCAAGCCATGGGTGATGTGGTCAACCTGCGCCAATTCAAGAAGCAAAAGGATCGGGCGGAGAAAGAGAAAACCGCCGAGGCCAACCGCCGCGACCATGGCCGAACCAAGGCCGAGAAGCAGAAGACGGAAGCGCTGCGCAAGATCGAGCAGGACCGCATCGACGGGCACAAGCTCGGCACGGATGAAACCAACAGCGATACCTAGACCGCCAGGTCAGGTGCGAAAATCGAAATCATCCGGTATCCGGTTGAATGCGATCTTGGCCCCGACATAGGGCGCGGTCTTCACGGGCATATGGCCGAAGGACACCGTATCCTGGCCGTATTTCTGGTTCAGTTGATCGAGCGCACCGGACAGTTGTTCATGCCGCCGACGCTTGCTGGCGGATGGTGCCGGTACAGGTTTGTGACCAGCCACCTGCGGCTGCTCATCTGCTGCTGTTGCGGCTGCTGGCGCGAACAGCTCGCCCTGCACCGCATCCATCGGGCTGATCCGGTGCAGCATGACCCCGACTTTTTTCAGTGCGGTATCCGGCGTGATGCCAAGCGCCAGCTCCATGCGGTCCCAGAGCCGATCCACCGCCGTGGTCAGCGCCACCACATCATGCACCGCACCGCCAAGATCCCAGCTCCCGGCCCAGCGACGGCCATCGACAAACCGGACCGACAGATCGAGCAGCCCGGCGACGCGGTTCTGGTGCCGCAAGCGGCTGCCTGCCTTCTGGGCCAGACGCCGGGCAATGGGCCGGGCATTCGCCGGAATACGGGCATCCAGCGGCAGGATATGGCTGTGGCCGACCATCTTGCCACTGCTGTTGTAATCCTCCGGCACCGGATAGCCATGCAGGCGATACCAGAGCCGCTCGCCCTCGACACTGCGCCAGATCGCCCGCAGCTGTTTCGGACTGCTGCGCCAGAGATCATCGATGGTGGCAATGCCATTATCGGCCAGCCGCCTGCCGATGCCGCCCCCGACCCCCGGCAGGTCATTGAGTTTCAGATCGTATAAACGTTGCGGCAGATCATCGGCGCGGAGCAGCACCAGACCATCGGGTTTCTGCAGTTCGGTCGCCACCTTGGCCAGAAACCGGTTCGGACCGATACCGATGGAACAGGTAATCGCCGGGCTGAAGGTCGCGAGCAGGTCACGCTTGATCGCATGGGCAATCTCGTACACCCGCTCGACCGTACCTTCATTGGCCTTCAGCGCGCAGACGAAATCATCAATGGAATAGGCCTCATAAACCGGCACATGATTTTCGATCACCTGTTTGATCTGGCGATGAATGCGGACATAGAGGTCATGCTTCGCCTCGCGAAACACGATGCCGGGACAGAGCTGGCGTGCCTCCGCCACCCGCGTGCCGGTTCTGATGCCATGGCGCTTGGCAATCCGGCAGGCGGCAATGACCGACCCCGAATTGCCCATGATCGGCACCACGGCAACCGGCCGGTCACGCAGTGCCGGTTCCAGATGCTGCTGCACACTGGCGAAAAAGCTGTTCAGATCGACATAGAGCCAGCGCGGGTCATTGACCGGATGAAACGCGGCAGTGGCATGAGGATCGGTGAACATGTGCAGTTACGGGCATAAGTTGAAACCGCCCGAACCATAACCCGATGCGCAGGACTCAACAAGAACAAAAAGCGAACAAATGCACCCTAAGCCTTGCCGAAGCCGCCACCGCCGGGGGTTTCGACGATGAACACATCGCCGGTATCCATTTCCACCGTCTGGGTGCTGGCCAGTTCCTCGACCGTGCCGTCCTTGCGACGGACCGATGTGCGACCGAGCGCACCCGGCTCACCGCCTTCAAGCCCGAATGGCGGTACCTTGCGCCGGTTCGACAGGATCGAGGCGCGCATCGGCTCAAGGAACCGCACCGCCCGAACCGTGCCATCACCGCCGTGATACTTGCCCTTGCCGCCGGAGCCATCCCGGATGGCAAAGCTCTCGAGCAGCACGGGGTAACGCAGCTCCAGCACTTCCGGGTCGGTCAGGCGGGAGTTGGTCATATGGGTATGAACACCGCTGGTACCGTTGAAGCCACGGCCATTATGCCGCCCTGCCCCGGCCCCGCCGCAGATCGTCTCGTAATACTGGTAACGGTCATTGCCGAAGGTGAAGTTGTTCATCGTCCCCTGTGCCGAGGCGAGAACGCCAAGCGCGCCGAACAGACAGTCGGTGACGCATTGGGACGTCTCCACATTCCCGGCAACTACGGCAGCCGGATGATGCGGGTTGAGCATCGAGCCTGCCGGAATACGGATGGTGATCGGTTTCAGGCAGCCGTCATTGAGCGGAATATCCGCCTCGATCAGAGAGCGGAAGACATAGAGCACTGCCGCCCGACACACCGCCGAGGGTGCATTGAAGTTGTTGTCGAGCTGATCGCTGGTGCCAGTGAAATCCACCACCGCCTGCCGGGCATCATGGTCGATGGTCACCGCTACCTGCACCTGTGCGCCATTGTCGAGATGCACCGTATGGGTGCCATACTTCAGACTGCCCAGCACCTCACGGACCAGCCGTTCGGCATTGTCCTGCACATGGCCCATATAGGCACGCACGGTGGCGAGACCGAACTGGTCAACCATCTTGCGCAACTCCGCGACGCCCTTTTCATTGGCGGCGATGTGGGCTTTCAGATCGCCGATATTCTGCTCGATATTCCGCGCCGGATATCTGGCACTGGAGAGCAGTTCCGTGACCTCATCCTCAAGGAACCGGCCCTGATCGACGAGTTGGAAGTTGTCGATCAACACGCCTTCCTCGTCGATATGCTTCGAGTGCGGTGGCATGGAACCGGGGGTCATGCCACCGATATCCGCATGGTGCCCGCGCGACGCGACATAGAACAGCAGTTCAGCCCCCTCACGGTCGAAAACCGGGGTGATGACCGTAACATCGGGTAAATGCGTGCCGCCATTATACGGATCGTTCAGCATGAACACGTCACCGGGCTTCAGGCTGTCGCCACGACGCGTGATGATCGCCTTCACACTCTCGCCCATGGAGCCGAGATGCACCGGCATATGCGGGGCATTGGCCACCAGATCGCCCTGCAGGTCGAAGACGGCGCAGGAGAAATCGAGGCGTTCCTTGATATTGACCGAATAGGCTGTGTTCTCGAGCGTCACGCCCATCTGCTCGGCGATTGACATGAACAGATTGTTGAACACCTCGAGCAGCACCGGATCGGGCCCGGCATCGGCATCACCGGACAGCGCCACCTGATCGGCGCGCGGCTGATAGCGTTTCATCACCACCGCACCGGATGGCATAATCTCCGCCTGCCAGCCCGGCTCGATCATGATGGTCGAGGTATCCTCAAGCAGGATAACAGGCCCCTTGACGGTACTGCCGACCGGCAGATCCTTGCGCTCATAGATCGTGGTATCGCGGTGCTTGTCCTGACAATACACCCCCGTCACGGTCAGCGGTGGCGGCAGCGGCAGGCCGCCCATGCGCTTGCCACCGGTCGCATCATCAACTGTCGCCGTGGTGCCGGAGGCACCGATTGCCTCGACCGCCACCATCTCGACGATCAGATCACGACCATCCATGGTGAAACCGAATTGCTGCTGGTGCAGGCTGTGGAAGTCCGCGGCCATGCCCTCGGCATCGCCAAGCGGCACAGCGAGTGATTTATCAGTGCCGGCATATTTCAGATGCAGGCGGGTCTGGACCGAGATCAGGTCCGGCGTCACACCCTGATCGCGCAATTCCTGTGTTGCCTCATCGGCCAGTGCCCTGGCCCTGTCCTCGGTGCGGGCGAGCGTATCCGCATTCAGCACACCCTCGATCGAGCCTTCACGCAGGGAGCGCAGATCGGCGAGGCCCATACCATAGGCGGAGAGCACACCGGCATAGGGGTGCAGCAACACGGTTTCGATACCGAGCGCATCGGCAACCAGACAGGCATGCTGGCCGCCAGCGCCGCCGAAGCTGTTAAGCGCATAGCCGGACACATCATGACCACGCTGCACCGATACCTGCCGGATCGCATGGGCCATGTTGTCGACGGCAATCCGCAGGAACCCGGCGGCAACCTCGACCGGCGCCCGGCGTGTACCGGTCTGCTCGGCGATTTCCTCGGCCAGCGCGACGAATTTCTTGCGCACCACCTCGGCGTCCAACGGCTCATCACCCTCGGGACCGAAAACACGCGGGAAAAAGCTGGGCTGCAGTTTGCCGAGCATGACATTGCAATCGGTAACCGTCAGCGGCCCGCCACGGCGATAGCTGGCCGGACCGGGATTGGCCCCGGCACTCTCCGGCCCGACCCGGAACCGGGCACCGTCGAAATGGCAGATCGAGCCACCACCGGCAGCAACCGTATGAATGCTCATCATTGGCGCACGCATCCGCACCCCGGCCACCGCCGTCTCAAAGGTACGCTCATAGACACCGTCATAATGAGCAACATCGGTGGAGGTCCCCCCCATATCGAAGCCGATGATCCGGTTGAAGCCATAGGCACGGGCGGTTTCCACCGCTCCGACAATACCGCCCGCCGGGCCGGACAGAATACAGTCCTTGCCCTGAAAACGGTCGGCATCAATCAGCCCGCCATTGGACTGCATGAACATCAGGCGCGGTTGTTCACCATTCTCGCGCTGCAGTTGTCCAGCTACCTGATCCACATAGCGACGCAGGATCGGCGACAGATAGGCATCGACCACCGTGGTATCGCCCCGGCCCACCAGCTTGATCAGCGCGCTGACCTCATGGCTGACCGAGACCTGATCGAACCCGGCCTCGCGGGCGATGGCGGCGGCACGCTGCTCATGATCGGGATAGCGATAGCCGTGCATGAAGACGATGGCACAGGCATTGAAGCCGTTGTCCTTGGCCGCGGCCAGACCGGCGCGCAGGGCATCCTCATCGAGCGGGGTCAGCACCTCGCCCTGTGCCGTCACCCGCTCGGGCACTTCGAGGACATCAGCGTAAAGCAGTTCCGGCAACTCAATCGCCAGATCGAAAATCCGTGGCCGCGCCTGATAGCCGAGGCGCAGGGCATCGCGGAAACCTTCCGGCACGATCAGCAGCACCCGTTCGCCCTTGCGCTCGAGCAGCGCATTGGTGCCAACGGTGGTGCCCATCTTGACCACCTCGATCTTGTCCGCCGGAATATCGGCCTCATGCTGTACCTCGAGCAGATCGGCGATCCCGCGAATGGCGGCATCCTTGTACCGCTCCGGATTTTCCGACAGCAGCTTATGGGTGGTCAGGGTGCCATCGGGTTTGCGCGCAACGATGTCGGTGAACGTGCCACCGCGATCAATCCAGAACTGCCATTTGGTCATGAGGAACCGAGAGTTGGAACCAGTGTGAAGACACCTTCACCTGTACCCGCCAAACCCGCGTAACGCAAGCGGGTCAGACGCCGCAACGCAGCATCGCGAGCCGCCTGGATCAGTATGGCAGCACGACAAAACTCAACCGGTGGTAGGCCCGCTGGGCACTGCCGATACCATCGGTTGAAGAGACGATATACTGCCCCGGATCGAGCACCATGACACAGCGATACTGGCCATCGAGCACGCCATTGGTGTTCGGGGCGGCATTGACGCAGTCGCGACCATTGACCTTGATCCCTGCTGCCGGGGGCAGGCTGATCCGTTCCTCCCCGCGCACCGGACCGATTGCGGCATCGGCAATCAGATAGCCACGCTGGCTCAGACCGAATTGCTGACTGTTCACAATCGCCTCATTTTTGGCCAATCCGGCATAATGCAGGGCCAGCGGCAGGGCAATCGGCTGCCAGACCTTGTCCTGACAGACCAGTATCTGGTTCGTGTTATCAAGCGAGATTGCCAGCGAGCGTTCCGGCGCGCACTTGGCCCCGGCAACCGCGCTGGTATTGTCCGACTGGACGGGCTTGGGCGCGGCGGCGGCCTGAACCGGCACCGGTGGTGGTTGAGGTGCTGCCTGTGGAGCAGGTGGCGGAGCAGACGTTTGGATAGACGATCCACCGGCATCATCATCAAAAAAGAAGAAACTGCTGTTGCTGCGTCTCGGCAACTGGTCGATGTCATAGGAACGGCCCAGAATACCGGACACGGAACGCTCGGCTGGATCGTTGACCGCACGGTTGCGGTCCCGGATTTCCTGACTGCGTTGCCGCTGGCGCTGGATGATGCTGCTGACCCCGCGCCCCTGGGAACCGGCCAGACGGTCTTCTGTTGTCGGCAGTTCCTCATACTCGTCCCGGCGGCTCGGAATATTGACCGCATAGCTGTTCACATAGACCCCGCCGCCCTGTCGGTAATAGGCGATCATGGCCAGATTGCCCCGCCCCAGCCGATATTCCGGCGGAAACTCGCGCAACGGGATTTCCCAGCTGCCATAGGCACCGTTCAGATGGGTGCCATCAATGGATATGCCGCCAGCCTCGGCCCCGGCGATTGATATGATCCGCCCGACCTCACTGGCCGAAAGCTCCTTGCCGCCGCTGGTAACGGTCAGCAATTCAAGGGTCGGGAGCGGTTTCTCGCCATCGGTGCGACGGATCAGCAGCCGGTAGCTCTGGTCATAGGGGTTGGGTCGCAAAACCCCGTTCTGCACCATGAAGTCGGGCACATAACCCTCAGCCGCCAGCAGCGAGGGCGGTATTTCCGTCACCCCGCCCCGACTCACCTCGGCCAGCACGGCACCAAAATTATCCCGCAGATAGCGCCGGGCCGCGTAATGCACAATCCGGTGCTGCTGGGCGGTAACGGCAGCCTTTTCGTAATTGAACTGGCTGACCTGCAATGTGGTGATGATGGCGAGACCGCTGGCGACAATACCAACGCTGAGCAGCCCCTCGATCAGGGTCAGACCGGCCTGATGGCGTCTGAATACCGGAGAATGCCGTCTCGAGAACAGCGATCTGAGAAAGGACATGGGGCGCAAGCTGTGATTGTACCGGACGCTCATAAACAGTTTCGTATCATATCCGCATCGCTGCAACAGCGCATCTTTCTGATCCGACCGGGAAAATTGCGCGTGGCCTTGGCCAGAGCGGCAAATACAGGATATGCTGACCAGTGTTCCATAAGGGGTATCCACCCGCACATTATCAGTATTGGTTTCCCATGGTTGGTTTTCTGGCAAAAGTTGCCCTCAGCGCCGGTGCTTTCGCATTGGCCGGTCCGCTCTCCTATGTTCTGAAAGCCGCCTTTGACGGGACGGTAGAAGGCGCCACCGCCCTGATCACCGGTGAAGACCCGGAGGCCGACAGCAACCCGCTCCGTGGTGCCCTGCCGATTACCGATCTGAGCACCGAAGACCAGTTGGCGTTCTTTGTCGGTGCCATTACCCTGATCGCCAAGATGACCGCCGCCGATGGTGACAGCACCTTTGATGAGGTGCGGGTATTCCGTCAGGTATTCCGCATCAATGGCGAAAACCTCGATGATGTGGCCAAGATCTTCAATGCCGCCAAGCAAAGCAGCCTCGATTACGAGGAATTTGTCGAGCAGCTGGTGGAAATCTTCGGACCGCGCCATGAAACCCTCGACGCCCTGCTCGATGCGCTGTTTGCCATTGCCTATGCCGATCATGTGCTGACCAGTTCGGAGCTTGAATTTCTGCGCTCGATCGCCACCGGCTTCGGGCTGAACAAGGTCGAGTTCGATCAGCTTTGCGCACTTAATGATGCCCGGAAAACCACCGATCCCTACATGGTTCTCGGTGTCCGCAAGGTACAGAGCACCGTGGAAATTCAGGACGAGTACCAGCGCCAGATGGCCCGTTACAGCCCTGATGAGCTGACCCGTCAGGGCCTGCCCAATGCCTTTGCCGAACTGGCGGCCCTGCGCATGGAACTGCTGACCGAGGCGATGGAGCGCATACTGACCGAGCGGGATGTGAGCGGCATGGCCGAAGGCGAGACACCAACCGCCTATTTCGAACGGGTATTCCCGATTGCCAATGCCGGGTTCAAGGGCTTTGGCGTCGGCAAGGACCCCCGTTATGCCGATGAGGCCGAACGCGAGGCATGGCGCGCCCGTAACCAGAAGCGCCGATAGGCAAGCGCCCGACGGTGCCCCCAAGCGACTATATATCCCATCCCTCGCCCAATCTGGATGACCGCCCGGATGGCACGGCAATCGACCATCTGGTGCTGCACTATACCGGTATGAAGACCGGCGCGGCGGCACTGGAGCGCCTGTGCGATCCTGACGCCAAGGTTTCGGCCCATTACCTCGTTGAGGAGGATGGCCAGATATTCCAGATGGTCGATGAGGCCAAACGCGCCTGGCATGCCGGTGTCGCCAGTTGGCGCGGTGCCCGCAATATCAATGCCCGCTCCATCGGCATTGAAATCGTCAATCCGGGCCATGAACATGGCTACCGACCGTTCCCGGCAGAGCAGATCAGCGCCGTCATCGAGCTGTGCCGGGACATCCTTGCCCACCATGACATTCCGGCTCGCAATATTGTCGGACACTCTGACATAGCACCATGGCGCAAGGAAGACCCCGGCGAACTGTTTCCATGGGCCAGCTTCGCCGCTGCCAGCATCGGCCTCTGGCCGGGGACAGGGGCATCGGCAGAAGGCATGGATGCGATCGAGGCACTGACCTCGATCGGCTATCTGACCATGGAACCGTCAAGCACGGAACTGGCGATTACCGCCTTTCAGCGCCGGTTCCGGCCTGCGCTGTTGAATGGCATTGCCGACCCGGAAACCACCGGCCTGATCCATGCCTATGCTGCGCTTTGCGGGATCGACGCTGCCTGAAAACATCGCTATGGTGCGCCACCGCCAGATGGCTGGATGATCGCATGATCGGCCTTGTTGCCGGTCCTGAGGAAAGTCCGGGCTCCACGGAAACACGGTGCCGGGTAACACCCGGCGGGGGCAACCCTAGGGAAAGTGCCACAGAAAACAAACCGCCTGCCTCGTGCGGGTCAGGGTGAAAAGGTGCGGTAAGAGCGCACCGCGACTTCAGCAATGCGGTCGGCATGGTAAACCCCACCGGGAGCAAAACCGAATAGGGATGGCCGGATGGGGCGCCTCGGCGCTGCCATCGGACGGGTTTTCGCGTCGCTATCCGGGTTGGTTGCTCGACGCAGTCAGTAATGGCTGTGCTAGATGAATGATCATCCAGAGGCAGCAATGCCTTGGACAGAACCCGGCTTACAGGCCATCTGGCGGCCTTGCCTTCCACCCGCACATCACCACCATGGGATTTTATGGGCAGACCCGATCCCATCGCGCTCTTATGAGATCAAAATAGGAACATTAAGCGAACAATACCGGTTATAATCTGAATAAATATGCATTCAATCATTTCAAAACCCGTTTTGTTCTATTCAAAGTGTTTGAATATCTACTTCAAAACCGCAGAAAAACTGCCGTATTTACTATCAGATAAGTTGACGACCCATAATTTCCCATGATATCCCAAGATATCCCGGCGAAACGGATGGCAGGGGAAGGCAGCCCTTAACTGGGCAACATCCGGATCGCAGCAACGGGACAGAATGCGGAGCAACCAGCCATAGCGGCTTTTTGGTGGGGAACGGGCTGATGGCCCTCTTTTTGGCCACACACCACAATCGGGTAGATAAGAAGGGTCGTGTATCGGTCCCGGCCCAGTTCCGCACGGCCATTGCTGGCCAGAGTTTTCAGGGCATCGTCGTGTTCCCGTCGCACAAGGCGACCGCGCTGGAGGGTTTCTCCATGGGCCAGATGGAACAGCTGTCCTCAAGCATCGACAGCTTCGACCTGTTCTCCGACGCTCATGACGATCTCGCCACCACCATGTTCGGCAGCTCCGTGCCGCTGCCATTCGACGGCGAGGGCCGGATCGTCCTGCCGAAAGAATTATGTGCCCATGCCGGCATCACCGATGCCGTTGCCTTTGTCGGTCTTGGCAAAAAGTTCCAGATCTGGGAGCCGGAAGCCTTTGCCAGACATCAGGCCGCCGCACAGGAGCGGATGCGCAAGGCCGGACAGACCGTCCCCCAATCAAAAAGTCAGGATGGTGGTCAATGAGCACAGATGCGCCACACATCCCGGTTCTGCTTGATGCCGTCCTGAGTGTGATGCCCTGTGCCGCTGATAAAGTCGTTGTTGACGGCACCTTCGGCGCAGGCGGTTACAGCCGCGCCATGCTGGCCGCCGGTGTCGGCAAACTTTATGGCATCGACCGTGACCCGAGCGTTCAGACCTTCGCCGCACCGCTTGCCGAACAGTACAAGGATCGCTTCACCCTGCTGCAGGGACCGTTCAGCGACATGGAAAGCCTGCTCGCTGCCGAACAGGTCGAGAAGGTGGACGGCATCGTCCTCGATCTAGGCGTGTCCTCGATGCAGCTCGATCAGCCGGAGCGCGGCTTTTCATTCCGCTTCGACGGTCCGCTCGACATGCGCATGGGCGATACCGGCCCGACCGCCGCCGATATCGTCAATGATCTCGAAGAAACCGAACTGGCCAACATCATCTACAACCTCGGCGAAGAGCGTCGCTCCCGTCAGGTCGCCAGCGCCATCGTCCGCGCCCGCGCTGAAAAACGTATCGAGACCACCTTTGAACTGGCTGAAATCATCCGTCCGGTCGTGCGCAAGGGCGCCAGCCGGAAGGCCGCCGAAAAGATCGATCCCGCCACCCGCACCTTCATGGCCCTGCGTCTCTATGTGAATGACGAGTTGGGTGAAGTGGAGCGGGCGCTGAGCGCTGCTGAAAAAATTTTGCAACCAAACGGCGTTCTGGCGGTTGTGTCATTTCACAGCCTCGAAGACAGGCTGGTGAAACAATTTTTCAGAAACCGCTCCACGCCCCAAGGCAGCGGCTCTCGACATCTCCCTGCTCCAATCGCCCATCCCCCCATGGGCACGCCCCCCCTCAAGGGGCAGGGAGATGTCAACTTTCTCCAGACATTCCGGTTCGACAAGGATCTCGGCGGCTCCCGCGGGATCACCGCCAATGATGCAGAGCTCGAGCACAACCCGCGCGCCCGGTCCGCCCGGCTGCGCGCGGCGATCCGCACCGATGCCCCGGCACGGGAGATGGCAGCATGAGCAACCAGAACAATATCCGGTTCAGCACCACCATGTGCACCAGCCTGATCCTCGCCGGCCTGATCGTCATTGCCGCCAGCACCATGATGACCGTCGCCCAGCGGGTCGAGAAACTGCGCGACCAGCAGGCATCACTGACCAAGGATATCGAACGCGAACGCCGGGCGCTGCACATGCTGCACGCCGAATGGGCGCATCTCAACCAGCCGGAGCGCCTGCGCGATCTGGCACTTGCCGTTACCGATCTGCGCCCGCTTGAGCCGGCGCAGCTCGTGTCGGTTACCTCACTCGCAGAAACGCTTGAGGAAATCGAACACACGCCGACTGCACCACATTGCGCGGGTCTGGAGCCACCGGCCCGCAAACCGACCGTGGACAGCAACGGCATCCTGCTTGTCACCTATGGGTTAGGAGGGGATCCCATATGAGCGCGACCATCTGCCAGAATGGCCATAACAGCATGAAACTGGACGCCATGCGCCGACATTACGGCGCCCAGCACCATGCTGAGGACCAGCTCAACAAACCACAGCTATTGCCACAGCGTGCCAGCGCCCAAGCAAAGAGCGCCAATGTGCAGGCCAAGCCTGCCATCTCCGGCATCGCCGATTTTGCCGGTCAAAAAACCCTGTCCTGCCACCGCATCGACGGCACCGACCGTCCGGCACTGCAACGGGCCCGCAAGCGCCTGATGCTGGCCGGGACCGCCTTTGCCTGCGCCATGGCCATTATCGCCGGTCGCCTCGTGGATGTGGCCCTGACCAAGAACGCGGAAGGCAACCACATCGCCTCCCCGCTGCATGGTGATTTCCGCGCCGATATTGTGGATCGCAACGGCGTGCTGATGGCAACGCAGGTTCAGACCGCTTCCCTGTTCGCCGATCCGGCCAAAGTGCTCGACCCGGCGGATACCGCGGCACAGCTGGTGCGCGTCCTGCCCGACCTGAACGCAGAGCGCCTGACCAAGCGCCTGTCCAGCGATGGTCGCTTTACCTGGATCAAGCGCCACCTGACCCCGGAACAGCACGCCGCGGTGCACCGTCTCGGTCTGCCCGGCATTGATACCCGCGAGGAAACCCGCCGGTTCTATCCGCAGGGCAACAGCTTTTCCCACCTGCTCGGCTTCACCTCGATCGACAATGAAGGCCTTGCCGGGATCGAACAGGAATTCGATACCCGCCTGACCAGTGAGAGCGAGCCGTTGAAACTGTCGGTCGATACACGGGTTCAGGATATTCTCCGCCGCAAGCTCGGCGATGCCATGCTGAAGCATCAGGCGGTGGGTGCCACCGGTCTGGTCATGGATGTGCGCACCGGTGAGGTGGTGGCCATGGCCTCCCTGCCCGATTACGATCCGATGCGTCCAGCCGAAGCCCCTGCCGACCACCGTTTCAACCGGGCGGTTCAGGGTGTTTATGAGCTTGGCTCGACCTTCAAGATTTTCACCTCGGCCATGGCGCTCGACAGCGGTCGCGTCACCATGCGCGACGGCGTCGACACCACCGACCCGATCCGCGTCGGCCGGTTCACCATTTCCGATTTCCACCCGCAATCACGCTGGCTGTCGGTGCCGGAAATCTTCATGTACTCGTCCAATATCGGTACCGCGCGCCTCGCCATGGCGGTCGGCACCGAAGGCCAGCAGAAGTTCCTCAACAACCTCGGCCTGACCCAGCGCCTGTCGGTTGAACTGCCGGAAGCGGCCAACCCGATCGTGCCGAAGACATGGCGCGATGTCAGCACCATGACCATTTCCTACGGCCACGGTATTGCGGTCACCCCGATGCACCTGACCAGCGCGGTCAGCGCCATGGTCAATGGCGGTGTCTGGAATGCGCCCACAATTCTGGCCGCAAACAGCCCCGACAACACCCACAAGCTGCCATCACATCGTGTCATTTCCGAGCAAACCTCGGCTCAGGTGCGTCAGCTGATGCGTCTGGTGGTCGAGCACGGCACCGGTGGCCGCGCCGATGCCGACGGCTATCTGGTTGGCGGCAAGACCGGCACTGCCGAGAAAGCCGTCAATGGCCGCTATGCCGAGCGTTCGCTGATCTCTTCTTTCGTTGCGGCCTTCCCGATGAATGACCCAAAATACGTCGTGTTGGCGACCCTGGATGAACCCAAGGGAACCAAAGACACATATGGCTACGCGACAGGTGGCTGGGTTGCCGCCCCGGTCGTGTCCCAGGTGATTGCCGAAATGGCACCGATCCTTGGCTTGCCGCGTGTCAACGCCGACGACCCGAAGGTCCGTCGCGCACTTGATATCCGTTTCGACGGTCCGGTCATCGAGAACGAGCCGGAGCCGACTCCACTTAGAGGAACCAGGCTTGCGTCCTACTGATGTGATGACAGCAATTGTGGATTACATACGTCGTATCGACGGTCAGGATTTTTCTGTGGAAAGCGGGGATAGTTTGCCCGAAAACACCACCGGAAGAATTACCATCGAGAGCGTCACAAGTGACAGCCGCCGGGTAACCCCCGGCGCGCTTTTTTGTGCCATTCCGGGCACCCTGACCGATGGCCGCAACTTTATCACCCAGGCCGCCGAAAAAGGCGCCAGCACCATTCTTGCCCCGACCGGCACCGACTGGCCCAGCCTCGACCAGCGTGTCACCCGTCTGGAAACCGACCAGCCACGCCGGGTTCTGGCGCTGGCCACCGCCGCCTTCTATGGCCGCCAACCGAAACACATGGCTGCCGTTACCGGCACCAGCGGCAAGACTTCAACCGCGCTGTTCACCCAGCAGCTGCTCAGCCTGTTCGGACACAAAAGCGGCAGCCTCGGCACGCTCGGCCTGCGCGCTGACGGATTCCCGGAAACCGAGGCACTGACCACCCCGGCACCGGAAGATTTGCACAAGCTGCTGGCTGAGGTCGCCGATGCCGGTATCGATTACTGCGCGATGGAAGCATCGAGCCACGGCCTCGACCAGTATCGCCTCGACGGCGTGCAGATTCAGGCGGCGGGCTTCACCAATCTGGGCCGCGACCATCTCGACTACCACGCCGATGAGGCGGAATATTTCGCTGCCAAGGCACGCCTGTTCAGTGACCTTCTGGCCAAGGACGGCACCGCGGTTATCAATGCCGACAGCAGCTATGCCCCGGCCTTGCGCGAGATTGCTGCCAAGCGCGGCATCAGCGTGGTTGATTACGGCTTTGCCGCCCGCAACCTGAAACTCCTGAAAGCAACGCCGCACACCACCAGCATCGAGCTGGACCTGTCGATCAATGGCACCGAGCGGACCATTTCCGTACCGCTAGTTGGCGCGTTTCAAGCCCATAACGTCCTGTGCGCCCTCGGCATGGCCATGGCGCTCGATCCGAGCGTGCGGATCGCGGCGGCACTGGATGCCTGCACCAAACTCAAGGGCGCGCCCGGTCGTATGGACCATGTGGCGACCCATACGAGCGGCGCCCCGATCTTTGTCGATTATGCCCATAAGCCCGATGCCCTCGAGGCCGTGCTGAAAGCGCTTCGCCCGCACACCGAAAACCGGCTGGTTGTGGTGTTCGGCTGTGGCGGCGACCGGGACAAGGGCAAGCGTCCGGTGATGGGCGAGATTGCCGAACGGCTCGCAGACCGGGTTTTTGTCACCGACGACAATCCACGCGGTGAGGACCCGGCAACAATTCGCCGCGAAATCCTCGAAAAGTGCAGAAATGCAACGGAAATCGGCGACCGGCGTGCGGCAATCGCAACAGCGATTCGCGATCTTTCGGCAGGGGACATTCTGGTTATTGCCGGAAAGGGTCACGAGACCGGACAAAAGATCGGAGACGAGATTCTACCTTTCAACGACACAACAACCGCCCAAGAACTGGCCGGGGAGCAAAGACAATGATGCGCAAAGCGCCAAGACCAGTCGTCCTCTGGACGTCCAACGAAGTAGCACAGGCTGTTCGCGGCATCTGTGAAATCTATTGGGAAGCCACCGGCGTTTCCATCGACAGTCGCACAACCAAGCGTGGCGACCTGTTCATCGCCCTCGATGGCGAGAATTTCGACGGTCACGACTTCGTTGCCGATGCCTTCGTCAAGGGCGCATCCGCTGCCATCGTCAGCCATATCCCGGATGATGTGCCTGAAGACTGGCCGCTGGTGGTTGTCGAGGACACCTATCAGGCGCTTGAGGACCTTGCCCACATCTCACGCCACCGCAATCAGGGGAAGATGATTGCGCTGACCGGTTCCGTTGGCAAAACCGGTACCAAGGAGGCGCTGCGCCTCTGCCTCGGCGCACAGGCACCGGCCTATGCCAATGAAGGCAACCTGAACAACCACATCGGCGCACCGCTCAGCCTGACCCGGATGCCGGAAGACACCTTCTACAATGTCTTCGAGCTGGGTATGAATCATGCGGGCGAGATCGAGCCGCTGTCGAAGATGGTCCAGCCGGATATCGCCATCATCACCAACGTCCATGATGTGCATATCGAATATTTCGAGAATGAAGAGGGCATCGCCGATGCCAAGGCCGAAATCTTTGCCGGTCTCGGCCCGAACGGTACTGCCATCATCAATGCCGATAACCAGCATTACGCCCGCCTTCTGGCCCATGCCAAAACCCGCGGCATCAAAAACATCCTGACCTTCGGCTCTGACCGCAGCTGCGACGCCTATGTCGTTGATGCCCAGTCCCATGCCACCTCCAGCGCGGTATCCGCCGTGGTCAATGGCGAACGCCTGATCTACAGCCTGTCCGTGCCGGGCATGCACCTTGTCATGAACAGCCTCGCGGTGCTGCTGGCCGCCTCTGCTGCCGGTGCCGACCTGCCGACCGCGGCACGGGCACTCAGCTATCTGAAGCCGATCAAGGGCCGTGGATCACGCAGCCGCGTCGCCACCCCGTTCGGCGCCTTCACCCTGATCGACGAGAGCTACAACGCCAGCCCGATCGCGGTCCGTGCCGCGATCAATGTTCTGGACCGCACCGATCCACAGCCCGGCGGTCGCCGCATGGCCGTGCTCGGCGACATGCTGGAACTGGGTGATACCGGTCCAGCGGCTCATGCTGGCCTCGCCCGCGACCTGAAACGCGCCGGGATCGAGACCGTCCATTGCTGCGGCCCGCTGATGCACCACCTCTATGAGGCACTGCCACCCCATATGCGCGGCCATTATGCGCCTGACAGTGCAACCCTCGCCCCGCTCGTTGCCAATGACGTGATGAGTGGCGATGTGGTGCTGGTCAAAGGCTCGTTCGGCAGCCGGATGAAGGCTGTAGTCGAAGAACTGACCGCCATGTCGGATGAACAGCCGATGTTCCACACCTCGACGGCAATTGCCGTCAATGATGCTTGATGGTGTCTAAAGGAGACCCAGAGACGCCATGCTATACAACCTGATCACGCCTTTTGCGGGTGATATTCCATTAGCCAACCTGTTTCGGTATCTGACTTTCCGGACCGGTGGCGCGATTATGACCGCACTCGTGATCAGCTTTGTTTTCGGACCGGCGATTATCCGCTGGCTGCGCTCGAAACAGGGCGAAGGCCAGCCGATCCGCGAGGACGGCCCGGAAACCCATTTTGTCAAAAAAGGCACCCCCACCATGGGCGGGACCATGATCCTGCTCGGGATTGCGGTCTCCACCCTGCTTTGGGTTGATCTGACCAATATCTATGCCTGGGTCGTGCTCGGCGTGACCATCGGTTACGGCATGCTCGGCTTCGTCGATGACTATCTGAAACTGACCAAGCGCAACACCAAGGGCATGCCCGGCAAGGTCAAGCTGCTCGGTCAGTTCTCCATAGCCTTCATTGCCGCGCTGATCTTCACCATGGTTACCGAAGCGCCGCTCGATACCGGTCTGGCCATTCCATTCGTCAAGGACTTCCTGCTCAATCTCGGCATCCTGTTCGTGCCCTTTGCCATGTTCGTGATTGTCGGATCGTCCAACGCCGTCAACCTGACCGACGGCCTCGACGGCCTAGCCATCGTCCCGGCGATCATCGCCGCCATGTGCTTCGGCCTGATCGCCTATCTCACTGGTAACGCGCTGTTTGCCGACTATCTGCAGATCCACCACGTTCCCGGCGTCGGCGAACTGGCGATCTTCTGCGGCGCGCTGATCGGTGCCGGTCTCGGCTTCCTCTGGTTCAACGCACCACCAGCCATGGTGTTCATGGGCGATACCGGCTCACTCGCCATTGGCGGCGCGCTCGGTTCCATCGCCGTGATCACCAAGCATGAGCTGGTACTGGCGATCATCGGCGGACTGTTCGTGCTCGAAACCGTCTCCGTGATCGTGCAGGTCGCCTCGTTCAAGCTGACCGGCAAGCGGGTATTCCGCATGGCCCCGCTGCACCACCATTTCGAGAAGAAGGGCTGGCACGAGCCAACCATCGTTATCCGGTTCTGGATCATTGCCACCATTCTGGCCTTGATCGGCCTCTCGACCCTGAAGCTGCGGTGATCGAATGATGACAACAGCACCAGACAACCATATCGCCATCAGCAGCAACCGCCCCGTCGCCGTGATGGGGCTTGCGCGTTCCGGCCTCGCCACCATCCGGGCGCTGAAACGCGGCGGCAGCGATGTTATTGCCTGGGATGACAATGCCGACCGGCGGGCCGAGGCAGAGGCACTCGGTGCCAATATCCGCGATCTGCTCGAAACCGATTTTACCGAGGTAGAGAGCCTGATCCTCGCCCCCGGCATTCCGCTGACCCACCCGGCGCCGCATCCGGTGGTAGTGAAGGCAGAGGCCGCGAATACCGAGGTGATCGGCGATATTGAGCTTCTGTACCGCGCCCAACCGGCGGCACGCCATGTGGGCATCACCGGTACCAACGGCAAATCCACCACAACCGCCCTGATCGGTCATATCCTGAACCAGCAGGCCGAGGCTGGAAAGCACGTACAAGTCGGCGGCAATATCGGTATGCCGGTGCTCGATTTCAACCTGCCCGAACCGCGCGATCCGGTGGTGCTCGAGCTGTCCTCGTATCAGCTCGACCTGACCCGTAACGCCGTGTTTTCGATTGCCTGCCTGCTCAATGTCACCCCGGACCATCTCGACCGGCATGGCGATATGGAGGGCTATATCGCCGCCAAGAAACGCATCTTCCGTCGCGGTGCCATGCCGCAGGATGCGGTGATCGGCATCGACAGCGCACCGACCGTCACCATCGCCAGCGAGCTTGAGAAAGCCGGACACTGGCGGGTTACCCGCATCAGCAGCGAAGGCCGGGTCGAGGGCGGTGTCTATGTGCTCAACGGCGTGTTGTATGACGATATTGACGGGCTGGATGAGGCGGTCTGCGACCTGATGCCGATCGAAACCCTGCCCGGTCGACACAACTGGCAGAATGCCGCTGCGGCCTATGCCTGCTGCAAGCGCCTCGGCCTTGATGCCGAAACAATCGCAACCGGTCTCGCCAGTTTTCCCGGTCTGGCCCATCGCCAGCAGATCGTTGCGCGCTACAAGCGGATCAGCTTCGTCAATGACAGCAAGGCGACCAATGCCGATGCCGCGTCCAAGGCGCTCGGCTCATACCCGCGTATTTTCTGGATTGCCGGTGGCAAGGCCAAGGATGGCGGATTGAGCGGGCTTGAGGGCCTTATGGACCGGGTACGCCATGCCTATCTGATCGGCGATGCCGCCAATGATTTCGGTGCATGGTGTGAGGGCAAATGCGCCTACACCATCTGCAAGACCATGGACAAGGCCGTGGCCGAGGCGACCGCGCTGGCCGTAAATGAGCGCAAGGAAAGCGTAGTTCTGTTGTCCCCGGCCTGTGCCAGTTTTGACCAGTTCGACAGCTTCGAGCATCGCGGCGATGTCTTTGCCGCGACGGTGACCAGTGTCATCCGCACCCGCCAGCAAATGATGGAGGCCCAGCAATGAGCGCCACCAGCATGAGCCACACCCACGGCATCCCGTCCAACCGGCAGCCGGTCAATTCACAGCTCTCCATGTGGTGGTTGACCATCGACCGCTGGCTGCTGAGCGCCCTGATCGGCCTCGCCCTGTTCGGGGTTCTGGTGATTGCCGCCGCCAGCCCGGCGGTTGCCGAGCGCATCGGCCTTGCCAGCACCCATTTCCTGAAGCGCCACCTGATCCTGCTGCTGCCGACCATGGCGATCATGATCGGCCTGTCCTTCCTCAGCCCGCGCGGAGTTCGACGCGCCGGGCTGCTGCTGTTTTTCGGCGCGCTCGCCATGCTGATCATCACCCCCTTCACCGGTGATGCGATCAAGGGTGCAACCCGCTGGGTACGGATTGCCGGGTTCTCGCTGCAGGCATCCGAATTCATGAAGCCGGCCTTTGCCATCGTGGTCGCCTGGATGTTTTCGATGCAGCAGAAGGGCGAGGGCTTCCCGGGCAATATTGTGGCCATGGGCATCTGTGTTGTGGTGGCCTCCCTGCTGCTGGTTCAGCCAGATCTCGGCCAGACCTTTGTGCTGATGAGCATTTTCGGCGTGCAGTTCTTCCTCGCCGGACTGCCGATTCTGCTGGTTGTCTGCCTCGGCGTGCTCGGGCTTGGCGGCCTTGTCGGTGCCTATTTCACCTTCCCGCATGTGCAGAGCCGGGTTGACCGGTTCCTTGATCCGTCGAGCGGCGACACCTTTCAGGTCGAGCGCTCCCTCGCCGCCTTCCGTCACGGCAGCTGGTTCGGTACCGGCCCGGCGCAAGGCGAGGTCAAGCATCAGTTGCCCGATGCCCATGCCGATTTCGCCTTCTCCGTACTTGGCGAGGAAATGGGGCTGATCGCCTGCATGCTGTTGCTGATGGTTTTCGCCTTCATCGTCATGCGCGGCTTCTACCGGGCCAGCAAACAGCCCGACCTGTTCGTGCTGCTGGCCACCTCCGGCATCCTGACCCAGTTCGGTATGCAGGCGCTGATCCATATGGGTTCTGCCCTGCACCTGATGCCGACCAAGGGTATGACCCTGCCATTCATCAGCTATGGCGGTTCCTCGCTCATCAGCCTCGGTATCGCCATGGGCTTCATGCTGGCCCTGACCCGCACCAAACGGGCCATCCCGCTGAACATCCGGTTCCAGCCAAATGACAGCGACTGGGATGCAGCCACCACCGACCGTTCGGAGGTGCGCTCATGAGCAGGAATGTGCAGCAACAACCGATCATGCTGGCCGCCGGTGGCACTGGGGGACACCTGTTCCCGGCTCAGGCGCTGGCCGAAACCCTTATCAAACGTGGCTATCGCGTGATCATGGTCACCGACCGTCGCGGCCTCAATTTCGGTGATAATCTGGCCGCGATCGAGGTCCGCCATGTTCAGGCCGCCGGGCGCAAGCCGGGCCTCAAAGGGTTGCTCCGCATGGTAGTGAAAATGGGCCTCGGCTATGCACAGGCCCATGCCATGCTGATGAAGACCGATCCGGCGATCATCGTCGGCTTCGGCGGTTATCCATCCATGCCAACGGTTCTGGCCGCCCTGCATCAGGGCCGGTCTGTCATGCTGCATGAACAGAATGCTGTCCTCGGTCGGGTCAACCGCATGTTTGCCAGCAAGGCCAAGGCCATCGCCACTGCCTTCCCGCGTCTGGAACTGTTGCCGAAAGATGCGGCAGCGCTGACCCAGACCGGCAATCCGGTACGCGCCAATATCGCCAGCCTGCACGACGAGCCATATACCGCACCGGGCGAGGATGACCCGCTGGAGGTGCTGGTGATCGGCGGCAGTCAGGGTGCCACCGTGTTCAGCGAAATTCTGCCCGCAGCGGTTGCCAAACTGCCCGATCATCTGCGCCGCCGCCTGCATATCACCCAGCAGGCTCGCCCGGCGGATATTGAGGAAGCACGCTTCGCCTATGCGCAGATCAACCAGCGTGTCGAGCTGCAGACCTTCTTCACCGATATGCCGCAGCGCCTTGCCGCCGCACATCTGGTCATTGCAAGGGCCGGTGCTTCCACGGTATCGGAGCTGACCGCTGCCGGACGTCCGGCCATTCTGGTCCCCTATCCGCACGCAATGGACGACCACCAGCACAAGAACGCGACCCAGATGGTCGAGCAGGGTGCCGCCTGGCTGATGCCGCAGGACGGCTTTACCGCCGATGCGCTCTCGGCCCGGCTTGAGGCACTGCTGACCAATCCGCAGAAGCTGGCCGAAACTTCAGCCAATGCCCGTGCCGCAGCCCGTATCGATGCCGCCGACCGGCTGGCCGATCTGGTGCTGGCCACTGCCGGGATCGGTGCTGCGGAAAATAGTCAAGAAACCGCCGCAAAGCCGTCAAAGGATCAACCTGATCAGGCACTAATGGAGATGGCATCATGAGAGCTATTCCATCCAATATAGGTGCCCTGCACTTCGTCGGTATCGGCGGTATCGGTATGTCCGGTATTGCCGAAGTCCTGCACAACCTCGGCTACACGGTTCAGGGGTCGGATATTGCCGACAGCGCCAATGTCAAACGGCTGCGCAATCTGGGCATCGAAATCAATGTGGGTCACCGGGCGGAAAACCTCGGCGATGCCATTGCCTGTGTCATTTCCTCTGCCGTGAAGGCTGACAACCCGGAAGTGGTTGCCGCCCGTCGCGCCCGCGTGCCCGTGGTACGCCGCGCCGAGATGCTGGCCGAGCTGATGCGCCTGAAATGGTCGGTCGCCATCGGCGGCACCCATGGCAAGACCACGACCACATCACTGGTCGCAGCGGTCCTGGAAGCAGCCGATCTTGACCCGACTGTCATCAATGGCGGCATCATCAATGCCTATGGCACCAATACCCGGCTTGGTGATGGCGACTGGATGGTGGTCGAGGCGGATGAGAGCGATGGCACCTTTATCCGGCTGCCCGCCACCGCTGCGGTTGTCACCAATATTGATCCGGAACACATGGATCACTACGGCGATTTCGATACGCTGCGCCATGCCTTTGACCGGTTTATCCTGAACCTGCCCTTCTATGGTTTTGCCGCCGTCTGTATCGACCACCCGGAAGTGCAGGCGATGATCCCGCGCGTGGCTGACCGCTGGGTTGTCACCTATGGCTTCTCGCCACAGGCCGATATTCGCGGCATTGATCTGCGCAGTGATGCCAATGGCACCCGTTTTACTGTCCAGATCAGCGAGCGCGCCGGTCGTGACGGTGAGGAAGGCGAAATCCGCGACCTGTTCCTGCCGATGTATGGCGACCATAACGTCCAGAATGCCCTCGCCGCCGTTACCATTGCCCATGAGATGGGGATCGACGCCAATGCGATCCGCAAGGCCTTTACCGGCTTTGGCGGGGTCAAGCGCCGCTTTACCACCACCGGAATCGTCAACGGCATTCGCGTAATCGATGATTACGGCCATCATCCGGTCGAAATCGCCGCCGTACTGAAAGCAGCGCGTCAGGCGGTCGGCGCTGGCAATGTCATCGCCGTGGTGCAGCCGCACCGCTATACCCGCCTCGCCGATCTGTTCGAGGAATTCTGCACCTGCTTCAACGATGCCGATGCGGTGATCGTCGCCGACGTCTATGCCGCCGGTGAAGACCCGATCAAGGGCGCTGACAAGAACAGCATGGTCGAGGGCCTGCGCATGCACGGTCACCGCGATGTGCAACCGCTTAAAGATGCCGCCGCCCTGCCGCAGGTGATTGCCGGGATGGCCAAGCCGGGTGATCTCGTGGTCTGCCTCGGTGCCGGTAATATCACTGCATGGGCCAATGATCTGCCAAGCCAGCTCGAAACCCTGTTTGATGAGCCGAACGCTCAGGGGAGTGCCTCATGATGGCAGCCCAACAAACACAACAGGCGGATTGGCGCGATACCCTGCCGGAACTGCGCGGTCGGGTTAAATATGATGCCCCGATCGGTGCGATGACCTGGTTCCGGGTCGGCGGTCCAGCCGAGTTGCTGTTCCGCCCGGCGGATACCGATGATCTCGCCGCCTTCATCCGCGCCGTGCCCTCGGAAGTCCCGGTTACCGTGATCGGTGTCGCCTCGAACCTGCTGGTGCGCGATGGCGGCATTGACGGCGCGGCAATCCGGCTCGGTGGCGGTTTTGCCAACATCACCGTCGACGGCGATGTGGTCGAGGCCGGTGCCGGTGCCCTTGACCTCAATGTGGCGCTGACCAGCCGTGACGCCGGGCTGACCGGCCTTGAGTTTCTGGCTGGCATTCCCGGCACCATCGGCGGTGCCCTGCGGATGAATGCCGGTGCCTATGGCGGCGAGACGAAAGATCACCTGATCGAGGTCGAGGCCGTAACCCGCACTGGCGAGATCATCCGCGTACCGGCAGCCGAGCTTGGCCTTGCCTATCGTCACAGCGATGCCCCGGCGGACTGGATTTACACCCGCGCTTGGTTCCGTGCCACGGCGGGTGACAAGGACGCCATCGCCGCCCGGATCAGTGAAATTCAGTCGGCACGTGCACAGACCCAGCCGATCAAGTCCCGTACCGGCGGCTCCACCTTCGCCAACCCGGATGGGCACAAGGCATGGCAACTGGTCGATCAGGCCGGGTGCCGCGGTCTCAAGGTCGGCGGGGCACAGGTATCCGAACAGCACTGCAACTTCCTGATCAATACGGGCGACGCCACGGCTGCCGATATCGAGGCGCTGGGCGAGGAAGTTCGTCGCCGGGTCAGGGAAACATCAGGGATTGAGCTCCGCTGGGAAATCAAACGGATCGGCAATCCGATCCGGTCAGGAGAAAGCGCATGAAATCTATGCCGCAAAACAAGGATATCGTTGTCTTGCTCGGTGGCTGGTCTGCCGAACGTGAAGTATCGCTGGTCAGCGGCAAGGCGATTGCCGATGCACTTGAGGCACGTGGCCATAAGGTGCGCCGTGTCGATGTGACCCGTGATCTCGAAAAGCTGCTCGCCGATCTGACGCCGAAACCCGATGTTGCCTTCAACGCGCTCCACGGTCAGGGCGGCGAGGATGGCGTTATTCAGGGCGTATTGGAAATGCTAGACATTCCCTATACCCATTCCGGTATTGCCGCCTCGGCCATCGCCATGAAGAAGCCTGACAGCAAGCGCATCGCCTCTGCCGCCGGTCTCAATGTGGCGGAAGCACAGGTGCTGACCAAGGCCGAGATCATGGCCGGTGAGATCACACTCGAGGCACCTTACGTCATCAAACCGGCAGCCGAAGGGTCAAGCGTCGGCGTGTCGATCATCAAGCCGGGACAGAACGACCTCAAACTGGCGCATGGCGATGATGACACCATGTATCTGGTCGAGAAGTTCATCCCCGGTCATGAACTGACCGTCGGTGTGATGGGTGACCGCGCCCTTACCGTGACCGAGATTTTCCACGAGGAAGGCTTCTTCGACTATCTGGCGAAATATACCGCGGGCAAAGCAACACACGTGATCCCGGCCCAAATCCCGAAAGAGATCGAGACCGCCGCCATGGAACACGCGCTGGCAATCCACCGCGCCCTCGATTGCCGCGGGATCAGCCGGACCGATTTCCGCTGGGATGATACCAAGCCCGGCACCGAGGGGCTGATCTTCCTCGAGATCAATACCCAGCCCGGTTTTACCCCTGTCAGCCTCGTCCCGGAACAGGCCGATCATATCGGCATCCCGTTCGGTGAGCTGTGCGAATGGATATTGGAGGATGCCCTATGCCGCGTGTAGCCAAGACCAAATCCAAAGCGAAACAGGGTGACGGCAAGCAAGCATCCATCTGGAAACAGAATCTGGGCAACTGGTATCGCGGCCAGATCGCCCGCTGGCGTCGTCCGCTGACCATTACCGCCTTCTGCCTGCCCGTGCTCGGCGCTGTTGCCGGAGCCGGATACTGGGCAGTTGCCAGCGGCTGGGCCGCACGCACCCAGAATGCCGTCACGCATACGGTGCTGAACTGGACCGCCGATATGGGTTTTGCCGTAGCTGATGTCCGGGTTGTCGGGCGCAGTGAGGTATCGAGCGAGACCATCCTCGCGATCCTGAATGTCCGCCCCGGCGACCCGATCCTCGGTTTTGATCCGGATGAGGCTCGTTCGCAGCTTGAACGCCTGAGCTGGGTTGGTGCGGTTACCGTCCGGCGCGAACTGCCGGACCTGATCCAGATCCGGCTGGTTGAGCGCACCCCGGCTGCCCTCTGGCAGCGGCAGGGCGAGATTTCGCTGATCGATGCCGATGGCAATGTGCTCGACACCGCCGATGTGCGCGACTACCGCCATCTGCCACTGCTTGCCGGTACCGGCGCGGCCAAAAAAACCCGTGACCTGTTCGGCGTACTGGCCAGCGCGCCGGAGATTGCGGAGCGGATGGTAGCCGCTGCCTGGATCGCCGATAGACGCTGGGATATCACACTCGACAACGAAGTTGTGGTCCGGTTGCCGGAAGACGATCCAGCAGGTGCATTGACCCGGCTGATGCGAGTAAATAACGACCACGATCTCCTGACCCAGGACATCGTCAGTATTGATCTGCGTGTTGATGACCGACTGGTTGTCGAAACGCCTTCGGCTGAAGTGGCCGAGGCGATCAACCCGCAGGAAGGCATTTAGAAAATCAGGCAGGCAGAAAGCTTAAAACCATGGGGTTTTCCAGTATCAGACAAAACCGTCGGCGTCCGGCAGGCAGTATCATTACCGCCCTCGATGTAGGCTCGACCAAAATCTGCTGCTTTATCGCGCGGGTTGAGGAAGCAGGCCATCTGCGCATCATCGGCATCGGACACCATGCCTCAGCGGGCGTGAAAGCTGGTGCGGTCGTCGATATGGAAGCCGCCGCCATCGCGATCGGTCACGCGGTGCATCAGGCCGAGCGTATGGCCGGTCTCGCCATCGACAACGTGCTGGTCAACCTGTCCGGCCCCCATGCGAAGTCGCACCGCGCCGAGGTGGATATTGCCATTGCCGGTGATCAGGTCACCGAGGCCGAAATCTACCGTGCCATCGGTCAGGCCCGCGCGGTTGACCTCGGCGACGATCAGGAACTGGTTCATGCCATGCCGGTCGGCTATGCGCTCGACGGTCAGCGCGGTATCGAAGACCCGCTCGGCATGTATGGCAAGCTGCTCGGTGTCCATATCCATCTGGTCAGCGGTGCCACCGGCCCGATGCGCAACCTGACCGCCTGTATCGAACGCTCGCAACTCAATGTCGATGCCTTCTGCCTCGGTGCCTATGCCGCAGGTTTTGCCAGCCTGACCGAGGATGAAATGCGCCTCGGCGTCACCCTGATCGATATCGGCGGCGGGACCACGGACATTGCCGTGTTCGAGGATATGAGCACGGTCCATACCGATTGCCTGCCGGTTGGCGGCCTGCATATCACCAATGATCTGGCGCAAGGCCTCGGCACCGCTGTCGGCCATGCCGAGCGGATCAAGACCCTGCATGGCAGCGCCCTGCCCGCGATCGGCGATGATGAGGAACTGATCGACGTGCCGCGCCTCGGCGATGATGACGAGCTCTCAGGTCAGGAGCAGGTCTCACGCTCGCTTGTCGTCGGCATGATGCGGCCACGGCTGGAAGAGATATTCGAACTGGTGCGTGTGCGCCTTGAACGCTCCGGCGCTGACCGGTTTGGCGGTCGCCGTGTGGTCCTTACCGGCGGTTCCAGCCAGATCACCGGTATCCGTGAGCTGGCCAGCACCATGCTCGACAAACAGGTACGCCTCGGTCGCCCGAATCGACTGCTCGGTTTGGCTCCTGCAACCACTGGTCCGGGCTTCGCCACGGCTGCCGGGTTGCTCCATTACGGCCTTGAGCACCGGATTGAAACGGTACCGGAAATGACGGCCGTAGAGCCGGAAACGACATGGTATCAACGCGTTAGCCATTGGTTGCGGGAAAACTTATGACCCGGCAACCGATGCAGCAATCCCACAGCCTTACAAAACCTGTGGTTTTCCCATGCCCCGCGCGGGCGGGCATCGGTAGGTTGGACAGGATTCGGTCTGTGATTCCAGAGACATGGCCAGACATGACTGTAATCCATCCGACCATATATACTTGCCACCATGATGAGCATGGTCGCAGCCAGACAACTTAAACCCGCAGCAGCCAAGCGGAGGCTTTTATGATCAATGTAGCAGTACCTGACGATAACGGCGCGCAACTGACGCCCAAGATTTTCGTCATCGGCGTTGGTGGTGCGGGCGGCAACGCCGTCAACAACATGATCCACTCCAACCTGGAAGGCGTGAACTTCCTCGTTGGCAACACGGACGCACAGGCCCTTCAGGGCAATGATGCCGAGATCAAAGTCCAGCTTGGCCCAACCACCACCAAGGGCCTCGGCGCAGGCTCCCGCCCGGAAGTCGGTGAAGCCGCTGCTGAAGAAGCAATGCCCGAGATCATGGAGCACCTCGAAGGTGCGAACATGGTGTTCATCACCGCCGGTATGGGCGGTGGCACCGGCACCGGTGCCGGTCCGGTGATCGCCAAGGCCTGCCGCGAGGCCGGTATCCTGACGGTCGGCGTTGTTACCAAGCCATTCCAGTTCGAAGGCGCACACCGCATGCGCACCGCCGAGGCGGGCATCAAGGAACTGCAGGCCTATGTCGATACGCTGATCATCATTCCAAACCAGAACCTGTTCCGCGTTGCGAATGAGAAAACCACCTTCGCCGATGCGTTCAAGATGGCGGATGACGTCCTGCATGCCGGTGTTCGCGGTGTTACCGACCTGATGGTCATGCCGGGCCTGATCAACCTCGACTTCGCGGATATCAAGACCGTGATGCAGGAGATGGGCAAGGCGATGATGGGTACCGGCGAAGCCTCCGGCGAGCGTCGTGCTACCGAAGCCGCCGAAGCCGCGATCTCCAACCCGCTGCTCGAAGATACCTCAATGCAGGGTGCCCGCGGTATCCTGATCAACATCACCGGTGGCATGGACATGACCCTGTTCGAGGTCGATGAAGCTGCCAACCGTATCCGTCAGGAAGTTGATCCGGACGCCAACATCATCTTCGGTTCCACCTTCGATGAGCACATGGAAGGCGTCATGCGGGTTTCCGTTGTCGCCACCGGTATCGACGCTGCCGAAGGCCAGCAACCGGTTCCACTGCCGGAGCGCCGCACCGAAGCGGTCGCCAGCAAGCCGGTCGTTATGGCTGAACCAGAGCCAATGCCTGAGCCGGAACAGGAGCCGGTGATCGAGGAAGAAGAGATCGCTGCCAGCGCCCCTGCCGCTTTTGACATGGAGCCGGAACTTGAGGACGAGGAAGTCTATATCGAGCCGGAGCAGGTTGATCTTGAGGATTTGACTGCTGCTGAGGCACCGGTACATGATCTGCTCGGTATGCCAGCGCCACAACCGGAGCGTCCGGCAGCCCGCGCACCGGCTGCCCGCCCGGTCATGCAGCCACGTCCGGCCATGGCACCACAACAGGCTGCACCACAACAGCCAACTGCCCGCCCTGCACCACAGGCACAGCCTGCAGCAGAGCAACGCCCGCTGCCACAACGCCGCGACGATGCCTTTATTCCACCAGCCCCGATCGATCCCGGCTACAAGCCGGAAATCGCCCGTGAGGCCAAGCCAGACCCGTTTGCCGCTGCGGCACTCGCCAATGGTGGCCGGGGTGAGGAAAAGACCCGTCGCCGCTCTCTGCTGGACCGCGTAACCGGCCTCGTCGGTTTCGACTCAGACAGCGCTAACCACGCTGAAAACCATGACGAAAATGCAACGGCGGCATCCAATAAACGCACAGCTGGTGGTTCTCCATCACTGAGCCGCGGTGCCGGTGAGCGGCCACAACAGGCCCCTGCATCCCGTCCGGTACGCAGCGCACCAGCCGGTCGCACGGCAGCTGCAGTTGCCCAGCCGAGCCTGAATATCGCCCCGACCTCACCTGCCGAAAGCGCAGAGACGGACGAGGAAATGCTTGATATTCCAGCATTTTTGCGCCGCCAGGCGAACTAATCAACGGGCCAGACTGCATCTGATGCAGAAGCCTGAACCCACTGAAACACCCCGGTTGCCAGACCGGGGTGTTTTTCTGTGCGGCTGCGAATAGGCAATGGCACAACCATTCACAGGTTTTTCAACATGTTACATTTGGTAACAAACGTTGATTTGTTCCCTTGTGCTGCACTTGCTAAATCGGTGATCGTCAAGAAACCGAACTGAACACCAAAACTGAATAAAGGCAATTTTCCAACCGGTTACGGATCAGGCCCAGCGAAGCGCCACAGCTTACAAGCCCCCCTACAAGGCAGCACGCAGCTGATCCGCAGGAAACAACCGAAGATGAGAACATCTTGGAAGATTGTTGGCAGCAACAAAGCCGATGGAGCCAGTCTAGTGCATTACGCAAACGATACCGTCGAAGCCGTTCTTCAACGCACCCTGAAAACCAGCATTCACTGCACTGGTGTCGGGGTCCATTCCGGCAAGAAGACCGCCCTGCGGTTCCTGCCTGCCCCCGCCAATAGCGGTATCCGCTTCATCCGTACCGATGTCACCGATCGTGACAATGTCGTCCCGGCTATCTGGGACGCGGTCACCGACACCCAGCTCTGCACCGTTGTCACCAATGATGCCGGCGTTTCCGTCAGCACCGTTGAGCACGTCATGGCCGCCCTGCGCGGTTGCGGTATCGACAACCTGACCATCGAGCTTGATGGCCCGGAAGTGCCGATCATGGATGGCAGCGCCGAACCATTCGTCTTCCTCATCGACTGCGCCGGTATCGAGGTTCTCGACACCCCGCGCGACGTTATCAAGGTTCTGAAGCCGATCGAATTCGTCGATGGCGACAAAATTGCCCGTCTGCTGCCAGCCGATGGCTGCCAGTTCAGCTTCGAGATCGATTTTGCACCGCGCCTTGACGTCCAGCAGACCTATGAGCTCGACCTCGACGCCAGCGCGTTCAAGCGCTTTATCAGCCGCGCCCGCACCTTCGGCTTCCTTGAGGATGTGGACAAGCTGCGCGCCATGGGCCTCGCCCGCGGTGGCTCGCTCGAAAATGCTGTCGTCATCAGCGGCGACAAGATCATGAACAAGGGCGGCCTGCGCTACACCGACGAGTTGGTCCGTCACAAGGTTCTGGATGCCGTTGGCGACCTCTACCTTGCCGGCGCGCCGATCATTGGCCGCTATGAAGGGTTCAAGGCCGGTCACGCCATGAACAACAACCTGCTGCACGCCATGTTCGCCGATCCGACCGCCTGGATCAAAACCAGCACCGTCGATCTCGGCCTTGATGCCGCCAGTGCCGACCTAGCCGGTTGGCAGGGTCAGTCACAGGTTGCCCGCATCGCCTGATTGCCGCTCAGGCACTGATTTAAGGGTCAGGCGTGGCCTTCGGACGATAGCCGATAATCATATATTGCCGTGTGGTGATCTCGCGCATTGCGCCGGGCATCAAAACGCTTAGAATGCGCGGCAACGCTATATTCCTGTGAAGAGTACGCGCATCATGACTGCCCCTATCGGCTCCTGTTCCGGCAACCGTTTTCGTCCCATACTGCTGGGTCTGGCTCTTGTCCTGTCTCTGGCCGCCTGTTCGAGTGATGACGAGGGCGTCGCCTATGTCGAGCGCCCGGCCGAGGAAATCTACAACACCGCCGCCAATGCGCTCGATTCCGGACGCTATCAGGAAGCCGCACAGCAATTCGACGAGGTGGAACGCCAGCACCCCTATTCCGAATGGGCGACACGCGCCCAGCTGATGGCCGGTTACGCCTATTATCAGGACCTCGACTACGATCAGGCGATCCTGGCGCTGGAGCGCTTTATCCAGCTGCAGCCGGGGCATAAGGATATCGCCTATGCCTATTACCTGCGCGCGCTGTCCTATTACGAACAGATCACCGATGTTAAGCGTGATCAGGCCGTGACTCAGCAAGCCATGGACGGCCTACGTCAGGTGTTCACCCGCTTCCCGGAGAGCAAATACGCCCGCGATGCCCGCTTGAAATTCGAGCTGACCGAGGATCACCTCGCCGGCAAGGAAATGAGCATCGGTCGCTATTACCAGAAGCGTGGCCAATATCAGGCTGCGATCAATCGCTATCGCCGGGTGGTCGATGAGTTCCAGACCACCAGCCACGTGCCCGAAGCGCTGCACCGCCTGACCGAATCATACCTGGCTTTGGGCGTTGTTCCCGAGGCGCAGGCCGCTGCCGCCGTACTTGGCTACAATTTCCCGGGCAGCGACTGGTATGAGGACAGCTACGCATTGCTCGCCGAGGAAGGCTATGAGCCGGTTCGCCCGGAGAAGGGCTGGATGGCCCGTATGATGGACAAGGTCGCCAACGCATTTTGATCGGCCCCGCCGGACAAATACCGCTATAATTCCGGGACAGTTTCCCCGAACCCGCGACGCCGCAATGCTCGTCTCCCTGACCATTCAGAATATCGTTCTGATCGACAAGCTGACCATCGAGTTGGCGGGTGGCCTCTGCGCGCTGACCGGGGAGACCGGGGCGGGCAAGTCGATCCTGCTTGATGCCCTTGGCCTCGCCCTCGGTGCCCGCGCCAATGCCGGTCTGATCCGCGCAGGAGAGGCACAGGCATCGGTCAGCGCGGTTATTGATGCCTCGGCCCTGCCCGGTCTGCAGCAATCCCTCAGCGAGCTTGAAATCGACACTGGCGAGGATCTGATCCTGCGCCGGGTCATCACCCGTGACGGGCGCAGCCGCGCCTTCGTCAACGACCAGCCGGTCAGTATCGGTACCCTGAAGGATATCGGCGCGCATCTGGTCGAGATACACGGCCAGTTCGAGACACAGGGGCTGCTCGATACCGCTGCCCATGCCCAGCTGCTCGACAGCTTCGGCGGCCTGCTTGATACCCGCAAGGCGGTTGCCGACGCCTGGGATAACTGGCAACAGGCCGAAAAAGCCCGCCAGAGCCTCGCCGAGGAGATCGACCGCGCCCGCGCCGAGGAAGACTATCTCCGCCATGCCCTTGGCGAGCTGGATGAGCTGAACCCGGAAGCCGGTGAAGAGGATGCCCTCGCCGCGCGCCGCACCCAGCTCATGCACCGCGAGAAGGTGATGTCGGCCCTTGCTACCGCCGCCAGCGAACTCGGCGGCGAACAGGGTGGCGTCAGGCTGCTGTCATCGGGCCGACGCACCCTTGAGCGCATCGCCGACAAGATGGGCGATGCCTATGACAGGATACTGGAGCCGCTCGACCGGGCACAGTCGGAACTCGATGAAGCCGTCGCCATTCTGGAGACTGTGCTGGCAGAACTTGACCATGACCCGCGCGGGCTTGAGGAAATCGAGGACCGGCTGTTTTCGCTCCGCCAACTGGCGCGCAAGCACAATGTCTCGCCGGATGATCTCGCCGCCCTGCGCAACGGTTTTGCCGAGAAACTGTCGATGATCGACGACCAGAGCGCCCATCTGGACAAGGCCGCCCGCGCCTCGACCGCTGCCCGGCAGGCCTATATCGACGCCGCAGCGATCCTGCGCGAGGGCCGGGAACATGCGGCGGAGAGCCTCGATCAGGCCGTAATGACCGAGCTAACGCCGCTGAAGCTGGGCCGCGCGGTCTTTGTCACCAACCTGACCCGGCTGGAAGAAGACAACTGGACCTCTACCGGCACCGAACGCGTCCGCTTTACCGTCGCCACCAACCCCGGCCAGACACCGGGGCCGATCGACAAAATTGCCTCGGGCGGTGAGCTTGCCCGCTTCATGCTGGCGCTGAAGGTGGCGCTGCGCCGGGTCAATGCCGTGCCGACACTGGTGTTCGACGAGGTTGATGCCGGTATCGGCGGGGCGGTGGCCGATGCGGTAGGCGAACGGCTTGCCCGGCTCGGTCAGGATGTACAGGTTCTGGTGGTCACCCACTCACCGCAGGTTGCCGCGCGCGCCGGTCATCACTGGCAGATCGCCAAATCGGAAGCCGCCGACGGCCTGCCCGCCACCGCCATCACCCGGCTTGACGACAAGGCACGGCGGGAGGAGATTGCCCGGATGCTGTCCGGCGCCGAGATTTCCGATGAAGCCCGCGCCGCCGCTGAAAAGCTGCTTGTCAGTCCTACATAACACACCACACTGAACCGACTGTCCGACAATTATGAAACATGATGTCGTTGATCCAACTAAGGATTTCAGCACTGACAACCTGACCGCCGATGAAGCGGCAGCGGCGCTTGAAGCATTGGCCAAGACCATTGCGGAGCATGACCGCGCCTATCATCAGGAGGATGCGCCGACCATCAGCGACGCCGATTACGATCTGCTGCGTCGTCGGAACGAGGCGATCGAACAGGCATTCCCGCTGCTGGTCCGGGCGGACAGCCCGTCACGCAGCGTCGGGGCAAAACCGGCTTCCGGCTTCAAAAAGGTCCGGCATCAGGTCTCCATGCTGTCGCTGGCCAATGCCTTCAGCGAAGAGGATGTGGCCGACTTCCTCAAAACCGTGCGCCGGTTCTTTGACCTGCCCGAGGATGCCGAGGTGCCGGTACTGGCGGAGGTCAAGATCGACGGCCTCTCCTGCTCCCTGCGCTATGAGCAGGGCAAGCTGGTACAGGCTGCCACCCGTGGTGATGGGCAGGAGGGAGAGGATATTACCGCCAATGTCCGCACCATTGATGATGCCTATATTCCCAAGACGCTGCAGGGCGATTACCCGGATATTCTGGAAATCCGCGGCGAGGTCTATATGGACCGCAGCGAGTTTCTGGCCCTCAACCAGCGCCGGGAAGAGGCCGGTGAGCCGCCCTTTGCCAATCCGCGCAATGCCGCTGCCGGATCTCTGCGCCAGCTTGACCCGAAAATCACCGCCGAGCGCAAACTCCGCTTCTTCGGCTATGGCTGGGGCGTGATCAGCGAACCGGCAAAGGAGTTGTTCGGCACCCAGACCGGTGCCCGCGAACGGATTGCGGGCTGGGGCTTTCCGCTGAACCGGCCCGAACGGCTCTGCCGCACGGTTACGGAGCTGATGGCCTTCTACGAACATGTGCAGGCGGAACGGCCCGGCCTGCCCTTCGACATTGACGGCATTGTCTACAAGCTGGACAGCCTTGATTATCAGGACCGCATGGGCTTTGTCAGCCGCGCACCGCGCTGGGCCATCGCCCACAAGCTGCCTGCCGAACAGGCCCAGACCATATTGGAAAAGATCGATATTCAGGTGGGGCGCACCGGCGCCCTGACACCGGTCGCCCATCTGCAGCCGGTCACCGTCGGCGGGGTCGTGGTGTCCCGTGCCACCCTGCATAATGAGGACGAGATTGAGCGCAAGGATGTGCGGGTCGGCGATACGGTGGTGATCCAGCGTGCCGGGGATGTCATCCCGCAGGTACTGCATGCGATCCCGGAGAAGCGCCCGGCTGACAGCCAGCCATTCGTCTTTCCCGATCCCTGCCCGATCTGCGGCAGCCATGCCATTCGTGAGGCCAGTGAGGTCGTACGCCGCTGCACCGGCGGCCTGATCTGTGCGGCACAGGCGGTTGAGCGCATCCGCCACTTCGTCAGCCGTGATGCCTTCGATATCGAGGGTTTTGGTGCCAAGATCGTCCAGCAGTTCTGGGACGATGAACTGGTGCGCAGCCCGGTCGACATCTTCAAGCTACGGGATAAGGACAGCCAGAGCCTGACGCCACTGCGCAACAAGGAAGGCTGGGGCGCCACCTCGGCCACCAAGCTGTTCGATGCCATTGATGAGCGCCGGAATATCGAGCTGGACCGGTTTATCTATGCCCTCGGCATTCGCCAGATTGGCCAGACCACATCCCGGCTGCTGGCCCGGCATTTCGGTCGCTTCGATGCCTTGCGACAGGCGATGATCGAGGCACAGGACCGCGAGAGCGATGCCTATAACGACCTGATCAATATCGACAAGATCGGTCAATCCATGGCCGATGACCTGATCGGATTTTTCGCCGAGGAACAGAACGAGCAACTGCTCGACGCCCTGCTGGCCGAACTGCAGGTGCAGGAATTTACGCTGGAGGTCGATGACAGCTCCGCCGTTTCCGGCAAGACCGTGGTATTTACCGGCACGCTCGAAACCATGTCACGGGCAGAAGCCAAGGTGCAGGCGGAGAAGCTGGGAGCCAAGGTGGCAGGCTCGGTCTCCAAGAAAACCGATTACGTGGTCGCCGGTGCCGATGCCGGATCAAAACTGACCAAGGCCCGCGATCTCGGCGTCACGGTATTGAGCGAAGCCGATTGGCAGGCCTTGGCCAGCGGTTAGCGGTTATTGGCAGGCTCAGGCAATCACAGCCGAAGAAACGGCATCGATTGATGTGACACCAATCAAGGTCAGGCTGTCGCCACCACCGAAGTCGAGCACCAGACTGCCATTAATCTCTGTCGCAACGGCTGTATCCAGCGTCAGGTTCATGAGTGACAGGCTGTCAGGATTGCTGAAATCGGAGATCGTATCCGCACCGAAGCCGAGACCGAAAACGAACTGATCCGGCCCATTGCCACCGATCAGCAGGTCATTGCCAATGTCACCGGACAGCACATCAGAGCCGACATTGCCGAACAGCACATCATCACCGGCACCACCGGAGAGGTAGTCGGTTGCCTGCCCACCGAACAGGGTATCGGCACCATTGCCGCCATTGATAACGTCAGTGGACATGTTGCCGTAGAGAACGTCATCGCCGTCCTGCCCCAGAACCGTATCATCCTGCTGGCCACCATAGAGCGTGTCATTGTCATCATTACCGAACAGCTGGTCCTGATTCTGGTTGCCATAGATCACATCGGTACCGCTGCCGCCATAGATGGTATCCAGCCCGCTGCCACCGAAAATTGTGTCATTACCGGCAAAAGCAGTAACCAGATCCTCACCGGCATCAGCAAGAATCTGATCATCCCCAACCGTCCCTTCGATCATGTCGTTGCCAGCCGTGCCAAGTATGACACCGGGCAATGGCACAGGACCCGGCGTTGTACCGACCAAACCGGGCACAAAGGCAATGGTGGCAGTTGCAGAGGCATCCCCACTGAAGATGAAGTCACCGGCACTCAGCGTCGCCACGCTTGCGCCATTCACTGTCAGCGCCTGCGCATCATTGGCCATGATGGTAACCGCATTGGCACCGCTGGTGCTGATGACCAGTTGGCTGAGATCGGTAATGCCGAGATTGGAAACATCAATCCGGTCAATGCCAACTTCAAAGTCACCGATTGTATCGAGCGAACCCGAGGTCGGGGTGAACAGGAAGACATCGGCACCCGTACCGCCAAACAGCATCTCATCTGATCCGGGACCGCCCTGCAGCGTGTCATCGCCATCCTCACCCAATACCAGCGCTGCGCCATAGCCAACCAACACGTCGCCATCAGCCCCACCATAGAGGGTATCGTTACTACCGATGAGGGTATCCGCCCCGGCATAGCCATAGATCGTATCAGCCGTGCCAATAACGGTATTGGTAATCAGGTCAGCGGAGGTGGTTCCTTGAATAGACATGTGGGGGGATTTCCTTTTTGCCGGGGACATGGTTGTCAGGGCGAATGGGGCATACGGGTGATGTCAGCCGTAATATCTCATGCATCTGCACAACCGCCTCAGCAGCCAAAGGTTCCCAAACCACTCTCCCCATCTCCGGCGAATCGTTTATCGGTTTCAGCCAAATTCGCGCAGTTTCCCTATCCATCAGACCGCGTTCCGTGCCGTCAATTTCAATAACAGCCTGATTTTCCAGTGCTCTTGATTTGCCATACTTGTCCGCGCTGGTGTGTTGCTGAACTGGTCCGGTATCGTATGGCAACAGTTCTCATGATCGCTGCTGGAATACGCATGACCCAAGACACGCGCCCCCTCACTGCCATCTGCCGCCTGCCTATCCTGTTCGGGCTGCTCATCGCCATGCCGTTTCTGGCAGCCTGCGAACCGGATACCGGAAGCGCAATCGGCGAACGCGCGCGCATCGTCTCGGACAAGGATCCGACCGGCGAGAAACTGAATGAAGAAATCTACAGCACGCCAAGCCGTCTGGTCGCCTCGATCCAGACCCTGACCGGGGCCAAGCTCTATGATTTCCAGCTGGAAGAACTGGTCAAGATCGATGCCGCGCTGTCCGACAGCTTCAACCGCATCTCGCTCGCCTATCTCCACGACCTCTCGATCATCACCGGCGTCGAGAAGCAAAAGCTGGAGCCACTGCGCCAGCAGTTTGATACCCAGACCGTATCGGTCGACCAGACCGTGCTGTTCCCCTTCGTCGAGGCCAAGCGCCATCGCCGGTTGTCCGAGGACCAGAAGGAACTGATCCGCCGTCTAGACAGCCAGCGTCGCCTCGACATGACCCATCTGCGCAATAAATACGCCCAGCAGGTCTCGGCGATTACCGGCCTGCCGATGCCCGATGTGGCCGGTGTTCTGGTCCGGGAATTCTGATTAACCGGTTATTCTTTCCTGAAAGCGGTCTAGCCTGTCGTCCTGTTGATTGACGATATGCAGTGGGTGCGGTAGCACCAGCAACCATAATGACCAAGCCGCTCGACCAGATGATTGCCGATTTCTTCAGGGAGTTTCCTGCCCTGAAGCCGACCACGCATATCATCAACCCGACCCGCAAGGGCGCATTCGAGGCAGCAAACCGCTGGATCAGCACGCGGCTGAAGGATGAGGGCCTCGATGGCCGCGCCATGCAGCGGGTCTGGAGCGGCACGCATCGGCATATCCGTGAGGGCGTCCCCCATTATTATGGCGTACCCGGCCTCCGGGATAAGCGCCTCGCCGCGAATATCATCAATCCGGTCTGTTACCCGCTGACATGGGCGGATCGGGTCGAGCGGCAGGTGAGCGATTACCGCGAACAACACTGGGCACGCCCGGACATGCAGGCATTCGAGGCACTCGACCACGCCTATGGGGTGTATACTTTCCATCACGAAACCGGCCATGCGATTGAGCACAGCCTGCCGAAAATGCTGAGTAAGCGCCCATCACGGCATACGGCAACGACAACCGCACTGAAGGCACTGCAGAGCGAGACCTTTGCCGATATTCGTGGCAGCCTCGGCCTGATCCATGAGCTGCCGGCAGCGGATGCGATCGAAACCATGCGGCGGCTCGCGCATCTGCGCAGCATCGCCGCCATCCATCACGGCGATACCGAGCATCTGACCACCCGCGGTTTCCGCACGGTGGTTGGCCGCCTTGCCAGACATCAGGAGCTGGAAGCATGGCAGAAACCTGGGCAGGCCGGGGCACAGGCGCTGATGCAGGACCTGCCGGAGATCAGCTTTACCGCCGACAATATGGAGAGCCTTGCCAGCCTCAACCGGGCGATCATGCCCGGCGACACCTTCTCCGCCGAGACAGCCCTCGCCACGGTCAGCGGCATCGGGGAGAGCACGCCCGACCCGGCGGTTTATGAACTGGCCCGCGATTATGTCGAGGCGGTTGCCGCGCTTGTCCCCGCCGACCGGTATGAGGCATCCAGCCTGACGCTGGCCCGGCTAAACCTGCGCCGCAACCCGATCGCCAAGGCGGTGGATGCCGCCCAGCCGCGGATTGAAACACTCGCGGCACAGGCGCGGCAGGCACTTGTCCCCACCAATGACGCCAAACCGGCACCGGGCACAAAACCGGCACCGCCCCTACGCCGCGCCGGTCTGTAAGTCTCTATTCCACGGCCTTTACCGCAGCGGATACTGAAATACGTTGTCTCACCTGAACGTTGAGCCAGGCGAGGGCGGCCAGTATCAGGCCGAGGCCGAGGAAGGAAACCACCCGCAACAGGCCATCCAATCCCGCCATGTCGATCAGGAATGCCTTGGCAAGGGTCAGGCCGACGCCAACCACGGCGATCCTGTAAAGTTCCGGCGAGCGACGGAAAAAGGTCAGCAGCAGCAAAACCGCTGAGGTGAGGATCATCAGCAGGGTATAGCTGTAGAGTTCCGGATTGGTGGTACCCGGTACCGACAGGATATCGCCGCGCCAGAAACGCCGGATTTCCAGCACCACATACAACCCGCCAAACGCGGCCATCAACCATGCCAAAAGTAATTTCGCTTCGGGCTTCAGGGCCGATGACTGCCGCCCGAACAGGTACAGCAGGCCCCCGAACAGCAGTGCTGGCAGGCCATAGGCAACAAGCAGGGTATCGGCAACCAGCGGGCCGAACACAATCTCATCCGGATCCCGGAGCGGGCTGAGCACCAGCATGGCCACCGTGAACGCCAAAGCGCTGGCCACACCGAATATACCGCAAAGACCGACCCGCACCTGACGGACAAACCCGGTCGAGACCTGCAGGCGGTAATACTGCACTGCTGCCGAGAGCAGACAGATCATCGCCAAGAGCGATGCGCCCCAATGGCTGGCAATATCGTTATCCAAAGCGCGCAGCAGCAGGATGATGCCGAGCACGAATGGCAGGCTGAGCACTGCAGAGTCGATCATGGTCCGGGCGGCAATCCGCTCACGCCCCCGGATATAATGCCATGAGGCGGCGAGCAACCCGATTGATCCGCCATAGACAGCCAGCAGCTCAACCAGCGGCGCATCCAGCGCCCAGAGAACGCCCGGCGTGATGATGAGGCGGCTGGAGACCAGCACCACGCCGACCTGAACAAAGATTGTCAGCAGAGGAAGGTCGAACCGACGGTCGATCAGGACGGCAACCAGCACCATCAGCGCCATGGCAATGGTCAGGGCCACCGATGTCAGGGTCACAACCAGCGCGAAACCGAGCATGGTGAGTGCCGCCAGCGCTGCAAGCGAGACGCGCATCTTGTCCGCGCCGTCAATCCGCGCGAGGCGTTCGGCAAACAGGGTCATCATGGCCGCAATCGCAATGCCGACCAGCCCCCAGCCCTCTGCGCCCAGCACCTGCTGTGGCTCCCAGAATATTTCGAGCAGGACCAGCGTAACCGGTGCATAAAGCGCCAGACCAAATCCCCAATGCACATCGAACGAGCCGCGAATACGCGCCCGGTAAAATGCCAGTACCGACCCGGCAACACCGAAGGCAACGAGGGCGAGCAGGGCCACCAGCGCATCCGATGACATGGCAACGCCCGTGTTGTCCTCGATATAGTCATGGAGCGAGCCACCCGATACCGCCTGCATCACCAGAATAGCGAAGAACAGCAGCGGCGGGATCAGGTTCATATCCGTCAGCGCCCGCGCGTCCCTAAGCCAGACAACAGAAGCCAGCTGCATCAATCCGAGAACAACCAGCACCGTTACCATTTCGGTCAGCCCGCGATCGACCAGAGCGACGGCCAACACCACGCCATAGCTGGCAACGGTCGCAACGGCGGCAATCAGGGTGGTGGCGTGCGGCATGGAACGGTTTTTACCCCACAGCGCCTCGCTCAACATGATCCCGGCATGATCCGGCCAGAGCTTGCGGTTCGGGATAATGATCGCGCCGAGCGCCACAATCAGGGCAAAGGCGATGAAATGAACGTCAGCGTCATGGGCCAGAAACAGCATGCTGGCGGCAGCATAGGTAAAAGCCAGCGCCAGAGCCGATGGCCAGAGCCACTGCTTGACCGTATCAACCAGCAGCCCGGTCAGGGCGATCAGGGCAAAGTAATAGAAGAACTGGTCGACGCTCTCGCTCTCGCCACCGACGATGAAGGGGGCGAGGGTCGCGCCCAGCAGGCCGATGACGGTCAGAACCGGACCATAGAGCCAGCCCATCACCACCGTCGCAACCGACAATCCGGCGAGCAGCGTGAAGGCCATCTCGGCCCCGATCAGGCCATAGAGATGCCGCGCGCCGAGAATGGCGACAAAGATGACAACGATTCCCGCCCCCGACAGGGTCGATGGCAGATAGGCGGTATGGCTCGGCGCATCATCACCAACCCGGCGGCGCAGGAAATCACCTGCGCCAATCAGCGCCAGACCGAGCGCAACCGCACAGGCCACGCGCATTTCAGGGGTCAGCAACCCGCGCTCGATGCCGTAATGGATCAGGAAGATACCGGCAAGCGACAGACAGATGGCTGATACCGCGTAAAACCAGTTCTCACGCAGCCAGTCACCAAACCGTTCGGACAGATCAGGTGCCGTTGTAACCGGAGAAGTCGTTACCGGGGCCTGCTCATAGGCAGCTTGCGCCGGTGCCGGAATATCCAGCGGTTCATCCCGTACGGCGTCAGCTACGGTTTCCGGCAAGTCATCAACGCTGTTCGGAACACTGTCGGATTCCGCCTTCCGTTCACCGGCAGACGGGGTTTGTGACCATGGCTTTGGCCCCCAGAGATCATCGCCGGAGACCACAAACCGGCGCAGATTGCTTACGGTATCTTCCAGTTCACGGGTTTTCGCACTCAGGCGATTGACCTGTACCAGCAGATAGATAAAGCCGCCGATAACGGCGAGAACGGCCAAGGCTTCCATGCGACAAACCAACCCTCAGACAAAAAGCCATGACACTCTGTGCACCAATGGCCCGGCAATCAATGGCGGGGCGGCGAGCGGCACTCACTCACGAGCCGTCTTGCCCCCCTACAAATGCGAAACGGGGCAGAATGATTCTGCCCCGTTTCGGATAATCGTTACGTCCGGCGTTATTCCATCGCCTTGACGATGTCCTCACACATCTTCTTGGCATCGGCCAGAAGCATCATGGTGTTGTCGGCAAAGAACAGCGGGTTATCGACCCCGGCATAACCGGAACCCATGGACCGCTTGACGAACAGCACGGTCTTGGCCTTCTCCACATCCAGTACGGGCATACCGTAGATCGGTGAAGAAGTATCGGTTTTCGCCGCCGGGTTGGTGACGTCATTAGCGCCGATCACAAAGGCCACATCGGCCTGCGCAAAGTCGCGGTTGATGTCTTCCAGCTCGAACACCTCGTCATACGGCACGTTGGCTTCCGCCAGCAGCACGTTCATGTGACCAGGCATACGACCGGCAACCGGGTGAATGGCGTAGGACACGTCAACGCCCTCGGCCTTCAGCATATCGGCCATTTCCCGCAGGGTGTGCTGGGCCTGTGCCACCGCCATGCCGTAACCAGGCACGATGATGACCTTGCCGGCATTCTTCATGATGAAAGCGGCATCATCGGCCGACCCGGCCTTGAAGCTGCGCTCACCCATGTCAGCGGCGGCGCCACCAGCGGCATCACCGCCGAAGCCACCGAGAATGACGTTGAAGAACGACCGGTTCATGCCCTTACACATGATATAAGACAGGATCGCACCGGATGACCCGACCAGCGCCCCGACGATAATCAGCAGGGTATTGCCGAGGGTGAAGCCGATACCCGCTGCTGCCCAGCCGGAATAGCTGTTCAGCATGGAGACCACCACCGGCATATCGGCACCACCGATCGGAATGATCAGCAGGATGCCAAGCGCCAGCGAGACCAGAATGATCAGCCAGAAAGCAGCGGTGGAATTGCTGCCCGCCATCCAGATAATCAGCAGGGCCAGCAGAACACCAAGCGCGGCGTTGAGCGGGTGCTGCATCGGGAAGCTGACCGGCTTGCCGGAGACGATGCCCTGCAATTTGCCGAAGGCAATGATCGAGCCGGTGAAGGTAATCGCACCGATTGCGGTACCGAGCGCCATTTCGATCAGGCTCGACCCGGCAATGTCGCCGCGCGTACCGATACCATAGGCTTCGGGTGCATAGAATGCGGCCATGGCAACGCAGACCGCGGCCAGACCGACGAGAGAGTGGAACCCGGCCACCAGCTGCGGCAGGGCGGTCATGTCGATCTTCTTGGCGATCAGGGTACCAATGGCGCCACCAATAGCGATGCCGAGAATGATCATCCAATAGGACAGAACGCCCGGCAGCATGAGGGTCGTGACAATCGCCACAACCATACCGGCGATACCGAACTGGTTACCGCGACGGGCAGTTTCCGGGTGGGACAAGCCGCGAATGGCCAGAATGAACAGGACCGACGCGACGATATAGGCAAAGCCTGCAAAAGTATCCATGAGTGCTGCCCTACCCTATCGCTGTTTTTTCTTGAACATCGACAGCATTCGCTGGGTCACGATGAACCCGCCGAAGATGTTGATCGAGGCCAGAATGACCGCAAAGAACCCCATGACCTTGGCAAAGCTCATGCCCTCGGGACCGGCAGCGATCAGTGCGCCGACGATGATGACCGAGGAAATGGCGTTGGTGACGGCCATCAATGGCGAGTGCAGTGCCGGGGTAACCGACCAGACCACGTAATAGCCGACGAAACAGGCCAGTACGAGTACCGTCAGGGCGGTGATGAAGAACCCGTCACCATGACCGGCGGCGGCAGCGTCAAGGCCGCTATGGGCCATGGAACTGACATGGGCCTCGATATCCATGAGGCGCGCCTGAGCCGCCTCCAGCGCATTGCGCACGATCTCGAGCTCACCGGTGGTATCAAACCCGTTTTCGCCGAGGCCTGATGGAATATTCTGTTGTTGGCTCATTATTTCGTCTCCCCGTCAGCGGGTTTATCAGTCGCCGTATCTGCTGGTTTTGCAGCAGGCTTGGCCGCCGGTTTTTTGGCCGCAGGCTTGCGTGCCGCGGGCTTCTTGGCCGGTGCGGCAGCAGCTTTGGCTGCTGGCTTGGCGGCTTTGGCATCCTTGAACTGCTCATGGACAACGGCCCCGTCGAGGGTCAGCAATGTGCCCGCAACGATCTCGTCCTCACGATTGATGTTCAGCGACTTGCCGTCTTCCGACAGCAGCAGCGACAGCAGGTTGAGCAGGTTCTTGGCAAACAGGTTTGACGCATCGGCAGCAAGGCGTGACGGCACGTTGTTGTGGCCGACAATCTTGACGCCATTGGCCGTCTCGACAATCTCACCGGGCTTGGAGCCCTCACAGTTGCCGCCCTGTTCAACCGCCAGATCGATAATCACCGAACCCGGCTTCATATCATCAACCATCGCCTTGGTGATCAGGGTCGGGGCCGCACGGCCCGGGATCAGGGCGGTACAGATGGCAATATCGGTCTTCTTCAGCGTTTCATGGACCTTCTCGGCCTGACGCTTCTTGAAGTCCTCGCCCGCTTCCTTGGCGTAACCGCCAGCGGTTTCCATATCCTCCATGCCGTCGACCATCAGGAAGCTGGCACCAAGGCTCTCCACCTGCTCCTTTGCCGCCATGCGAACGTCAGAAGCGGTAACGACAGCGCCCAGACGGCGCGCGGTGGCGATCGCCTGCAGACCGGCAACACCGGCACCCATGATCAGAACGCGGGCCGGGGCAACGGTGCCCGCAGCGGTCATCATCATCGGGAACGCACGGCCATATTCGGCTGCGGCATCAAGCACGGCCTTGTAACCGGCGAGGTTTGACTGGGATGACAGCACATCCATGGACTGCGCCCGGGTAATCCGTGGCACCAGTTCCAGCGCCATGGCGGTCACACCGGCCTTGGCATAGGCAGCAATGTCATCAGGGGACTGATAGGGGTTGATCGTGGCGATCAGCAGCGCCCCCTTGGGGATCAGCGCCAGTTCATCCAGATCACCGTCGCGGAGCGGCTTCTGTACCTTGAGGACAATATCAGCACCCTTGTAGAGGGCTTTCGGGTCCTTCTCGATCTTCGCGCCTGCGGCTTCATACTGGGCATCGGTCACCGACGCCTTCAGACCGGCACCGGTCTCGATCACAACATCGAGCCCCTTGCCGACCAGTTTTTTCACCGTATCGGGCGACGCAGCCACACGCCGCTCGAATGGGCGCCGTTCCAACGGCACTACCAATTTCATCTTGGTCATCTCCCGGTTGCTTGAATGACCACCACGCCGGACGACGCGGTACCATTGATTATTTGTCAGGTGTACGAACCCCACGAGGGGTCGCACCCATGCCCCATGGTGATTCGCACAAGACAGCCCCCATGGCAACAACGCTTTCGGGATCAATCAATAAAATCGGGGAAGACAGGCGTACGCCAGAGACGTACACATACACAAATAGCAAAATCGCAGCCGCAAACGGCAAAATCGCAGCCGATCAGGCAGCCTGAACCGGCGGCAGGTCATTGCGGGCAAGCAACTCGGTCTGACGCTGCTTCAGCTTGTCCTCATCGAAATCGGCGATGACAGTCTGGAACAGCTCGTACCAGTTGATATTGGCGCGCAGGTGCAGGAACACCGAGCCGAGGCCAATGGCGGCACGGTCCATGAAGACGAATTCCCGTGGCACCTCAACCCCGCCGACCTCACGCAGGGCCATATGCACCTTGCGCGCGGTCTCCCGGCCATACATGCCGGAATTGGTTTCCTCGATCAGCCGGGTGCGGTCCTCAAGGATCGGGGCATAGATGAAGTTGGCCCAGATATTGAGAACGTCGATCAGGTCCTTGCTCAGATTGTTGAAGCCCCATGTCTCATAGGCATGGACCGCCAGCGCCTGATCGTCGGTGCGCAGGGCATTGTAGAGATCAATGACACCGCGCACGAAATGTGACGGGAACACACGGACACAGCCGAAATCGAGCAGGTTGATCGAGCCGTCCTCGCGCACCTGATAATTGCCCAGATGCGGGTCACCATGGATCAGGCCGTAATTATAAAACGGCGTGTACCAGGTGTAGAACATGTTCATCGCCAGCAGATTGCGATGTTCCTCATGACTGTCGACATAGTTGAGGATGCCTTCACCCTCGAGCCAGCTCATCGTCAGCAGCCGTTTGGTGGTCAGGTCATTATCAACCGCCGGTACGTGCACCCGATCATCGCCGGTGAAGATATCGCGGTACATGGCCATATGCTTGGCCTCGCGTTCGTAATCCAGCTCTTCACGCAAGCGCTCGGAAATCTCCGCATGGATCTGCTTGGTCGAAATCGCCTTATCCGAGCGCTCGAACAGGTTCATGATCAACTTCAACTGGCGCAAATCCGCCTCGATTGCCGATTGCATATCCGGGTACTGGAGCTTGCAGGCCAGCTGCGCACCGTCGAGGGAAATCGCGCGATGCACCTGTCCGAGCGATGCGGCGGCACAGGCCTCTTTCTCGAAACTCTCGAACCGCTTCTGCCAGCCGGGACCGAGTTCGCTCGCCATACGGCGCTTGACGAAGGGCCAGCCCATCGACGGGGCGTTCGACTGCAGCTGTGACAGCTCCTTCACATATTCCTTCGGCACGGCATCCGGGATGGTCGCCAGCAGTTGCGCCACCTTCATCAACGGGCCCTTCAACCCGCCAAGGGCTGCCCGCAGATCCTCGGCCGCCTTCTCGCGCTCGACCTTGATGCCGAGATAACGCTCACCAGCCGCGCGCGCGGCGATACCGCCCATGGCGCCGGATACCTTTGCGTATCGGGATAATCGTCCGGCCAGGTTATTGTCTTCGCGGTCACTCATTCCGGCAGCGCTCACAATCACGGTATTCCCAGCCATCCAGACAGGCCGGGGAGGTGTTCTTCACAACATAGGGTACTGGTCACCCAACAACCAGTTCCAGATGGCAAAATTTTGTCGCAGGGACAACGAGATACTTTGATCGTGACCGATTGGGTGCGATGCTAGGCGAAATGCCGGATCGGCAGGACAGTCATGCAGTAAACTCATTCTTGGCTTTCGCCCGGAACCGCGACAAACTGAAGGTGTCTCAGATATTGGCTACCCTCACCGCATGGTGAGGCGTTGCGGGTAACAGGATCATGCGTCAGGTCTTTCCGAGCGGCCATCGGCTGCACCAGCCCTCACCCATGGACCGTATGATGGGTTTCTTCCGTCGCGGCGATGCGCGCACACATGTGTTCCAGCTCGGGCTGAGCGGCATGATACTGGTCGGCAGCACCACGCCGACCGCGCTGAAATCGACGATCCGCGACCGAGAATTGCCGATCCACAAGCCGGAGCCGGAAACCGGCGGCAATGCCAGCCCGCCCGACGACCGCATTCGCATCGCCCACGAGCTGACCGCAGGTGGCAAACCGCTGACTTTCGCCCCGGCGGTGAAGACCGAGACAGTCCCGGTTGAAGCCGTCCTGAACGAGCCCGAAACCATCAAACCGGTTGTACCGGAAGTGATCGAACCCGTTGAGGTGGTTGAGGTAATCGATGCCGTTGAGACGGGCGCCCCTTCAGCCACCGCCGGGCCGTTCCGGGACGGCATGAAGACCAGCTTCAGTAATGCGCCAGTGATTACCGAGGAAATGGCCGAGGCGATGAACATCGCCTATGACCGACTGCGCAGCTATCCGATCACCAAGAATGCCGCCATCGCCTGGACCCTGCACGGACTGCATGAGAGTCAGGGCGGCACGATCCTGCGCGAGAAGGGCAAGGGCGATGGCGTCGGCTTTTTTCAGTTCTCGATCTGGAATGGCAATGGCGCCGGCAGCGAGATCAGCGAACTGCCGAAGCGCGGCACGGATCGCAACTGGGAACGCGGCGACTTCATGACCGTGGATGAGGGCGGCACCGCCCCCGACCGAGCCAGCGCGATTATCAGTTCCGTCGATGCGCTGGTGCAGAGCCTGCACGCCCAGCAACATTACCAGTCGCTTTATCGTGCTTCCGGTCGTCACCAGACCACCATTTCCCGGCTGGCTAAACTGTCCACCGGCAGCTTCATCCGCCCCGGCGTGTCATGGAGCGGTCGGAGCAACGGCATCACCAAGACCTATGACCAGAACAAAAAGGCGATTGAAGCCAATATCGCCAGCTTCGAGGCGGAGCGGCAGCGCGATGCCCTGTTGCCCGGTGCCATACCGGTGCCGATACCGGTGCGTCGCCCGGACAATCTCGCTGAAGCATCAGTGGAAGCGCTGGTTTCCACCGGCAAGCATCCTGCCGAACGCGGGCCAGCCATGCCGCGCTGACATAGCGCAAGATATGGCGTATACACTTTCTTGATGATCCGACAATGATACAGTCAGCAAGCAATTCAAAGGGCTGATCCAGAGGAACCGGACCAATGGCAAAACGCAGCTTTTCATTCACCCGTCACGATGGTCGCACCACCCGTGTGTTCATGAGTGGCCCTGATCTGATTGCGCCATCACCGGCTGAAAGTCTTGGCCGCTTCGCCCAGAAAAATGGCCGCCGCGCCGGTGTTGGCCTTGCCATTGCCGGTGTCGCCAGCTTCTTTGCCTTCAATGGTCCGAAGCGCGAGGAAGGCCCAGCCATCGAAACCGGCATCGAAACCAATATTGGCACCCAGCTGCGCACGCCGGAAGTTGTCGCCGGTGATGGTCTGGCCGGTATCGAGACCGTTACCGAGGACCGCACCCTCCGTGCCCCGCGCGTCGCACCACTGCTCGCTGAACCGGCTGAGATCAACCGCGACCTGCCAGTGATCGCGCCCCCGCCTGTACTGGCAGATGCCGAAAATGGTCCGTTCCGTCAGGGCATGCGGACCGGCTTCAACAACAATCCGGTGTTGACCGGGGCAATGGCCGAAAACATGAATATCGCTTTCACCCAGTTCCGCAGCCACGGCTTTACCGAGCAGGCTTCCCTCGCCTTCACCCTGCAGGGCGTGGATGAGAGCCTCGCCGGTACCACCCTGAACGGCACCGGTGATTCCGTCGGCTATTTCCAGTTCTCCAAATGGGATGGCAATGGTGTCGGCGCGGAAATTGCCGCCCTTGCCAAGCCGGGTGCTGATCGCAACTGGGGACCGGCAGATTTCACAGGCGCTGACAGCGCCACCGCCATTCGCAATGCGGCTGATGCCACAGCACAGCTACTGGCCGAAGCCCCCGATTATGCCGGGTTGAATACGCTGGTCCGTGACCCGGATGCGAGTGCTGCCGATCTGGCCCGCGCCACGACCCGCGACTTCATGCGCCCAACCGGCACGGTTGCCGACCGCATGGCCGAGATTGCCACCACGCTTGAGCGCAATCAGGTGGCCCTGCGCAGCAATATCGATGCCCAGACACCGGCGGCGGCCAGCCTTGCCGACCGCCCGCTCGATCGACGCGCAACGCCCTAACCGCCGCTGTGTCCGGCTAATCTGGCTGGCCGGTTAATCAGGCTGCCAGTTAAATCAGGCGACTTCTTCCAACTCATCAATCATGCCGGAAATGATGTCGAGACCGCGCGTCCAGAACGCCGGGTCCGTGGCATCAAGCCCGAACGGTGCCAGCAATTCCTTGTGGCGCTTGGTACCACCGGCGGCAAGCATCTCCAGATACCGCTCGGCAAAGCCGTCATTGGCATCCTGATAGACGGCATAGAGCGCATTCACCAGACAGTCACCGAAGGCATAGGCGTAGACATAGAACGGTGAGTGGATGAAGTGCGGGATGTAGGACCAGAAGTGCTTGTACTCATCCTCGAAATGCATCGCCGGGCCGAGGCTCTCGGTCTGCACATCCATCCAGATTTTGCCGAGCTCGTCAGCAGTCAGTTCCTGCTCGCGCCGTGCCTCATGCACACGCTTCTCGAAATTGAAGAAGGCGATCTGGCGCACGACGGTATTGAGCATGTCCTCGACCTTGCCCGCCAGCAGGATGCGGCGCGCCTTCGGGTCGGTTTCGGCATCGAGCAGTGAGCGGAAGGTCAGCATCTCACCGAAGACGCTGGCGGTTTCAGCCAGTGTCAGTGGTGTTGAGGCCTGCAGATGCCCCTGACCACCCGCCAGCACCTGATGCACGCCGTGACCCAGCTCATGGGCCAGCGTCATCACATCACGCACCTTGCCATGATAGTTCAGCAGCAGATACGGGTGGGCGCTCGGCACGGTCGGGTGCGCAAAGGCACCGGGAGACTTGCCCGCGCGCGGTGGCACATCGATCCAGTCGTTATCGAAGAACTTCTGGCCGACACTGGCGAGATCGGGTGAAAACCGGCCATAGGCGTCGAGCACGATCTTCTTGGCTTCCGGCCAGCTGATCTTGCGGTCGATGTCATCGGGCAGCGGCGCGTTGCGGTCCCAGTAATTCAGCTTGTCGCCACCGAGCCATTTCGCCTTCATCGCGTAATAGCGGTGCGACAGGCGCGGATATGAGGCCGTGACAGCATCATTGAGCGCCTCAACTACCTCATCCTCAACATAGTTGCCGAGATTGCGCGCCGATACCGGTGTCGGATAGTTGCGCCAGCTGTCGTCGATCTGTTTGTCCTTGGCCAGAACATTGGTGATCAGGGTAAAGGTCTTGATGTTGTCGCCAAACACCTTGCCCACCGACTTCGCCGCATCCTTGCGCTTCGCACCGTCGGTATCGCTCATCAGGTTGAGAATTTCGCTCGAGGTCAGCTCCTCGCCGCGGAACGGGAAGCGCAGACCGGCAACAGTCTCATCAAACAGACGGTTCCAGGCAGAGCGGCCAACCACATGGCGCTCATGCAGCAGGCGCTCCAGCTCATCATCGAGCTGGTGCGGGCGGAACACGCGGACATCGCGCAGCCAGCTCTCATAGGCCTTGAGATCGGCATCGGCCAGTTTCTTGCCCATGCTGTCATCACTGATCTTGTTGATCTCCAGCGTAAAGAACAGCAGCGGCGTCGATATTTTGGTGATCCGGTCCTGCATGGAGGAGAAGAAACGACCGATTTCCGGATCGCTCATGTCACCGGCATAGGTCAGATGGGCAAAGCTCATGATCCGGGACAGCACCTCGTCGATGCGCTCATATTCGCGGATCGCTTCGGCCAGTTCGGCACCGGTCAGCTTGTCGATCCGGCCCTTGTACTGCTCGTGGAATGCCTTCGCTGCTGCATCCATGGCCTCAAGATCTTTCTTGAGTTCCGGGCCATCGGTGGAGGGGTAGAGATCAGCCAGATCCCAGACGGGCAGGTCCTGATCGCCCTTGGGGGCGGCGGCAATGCCGTCAGGGGTGTTGGGGATCGAATGGCGGCGGGCAAGGGAAGCGCTGTTCGGCAGAAGCATCGGATGATCTCAATCGGCAGGTGTTAATCAGACATGGTTGATAAAACCATACTGTAAACACCTAGGCGCTCAACAGTCATTCTACCAGTCCGAAACGTTCCTTTATGCCGTTCAGTTGAAAATCACTGGGGCGGCCGATGCCGTGAACCAACACTTCGCCCCATGCCGCCGGTTCAAACCCGTCACGGTCCAGTGCCTCGAGGCACGGCTCCAGACGGTCGATGGCGACACTGAGTACGCAATAGATTTCCGACCCCGCCAGATCATGACCGGACAGGATGAAAACCGTCCGGTCATCGCGGGCGACAATCTTCTGGCGGATCGTCAGTTTCATAACAGAACCTTAGCCGAGCTTGGCTGTCTTCCGTGGTGCATCACCATCCTGCTTGGGCGGTGCAGGTGGTGCCGCGCCATAGGCATGCAGATCATCGCGGCTGACGGCATCATTGTCACGCAGCCCCATGGCCCGTTGCGTGGCATGGGCATCGTGGCGGAATGCGGCCTTCAGACGTTCACCACGCTCTTTCATGTTATCCCGCACACCCATGATCAGGTCACGAACAACGTGGCAGAGAGCGCCTGGACGCTTGATAACCATACCGATCAACTCACCAAGCGGTGCCTTGCGGAACTTGATGTCACCGGCTTTGGCATAGGTGTCGGCAACCGTACGCAGACGCTTGGCACCAACTGCCTTGGCAAAGGGTTCGGGATTGTGATGCGGGTGAACCACCTGAATTTCTTCCCGCAGCATCTTGATGAAATCCTGATTGGCAGCACCGGCCGGATAGGATTTCACAAATGCTTCGGCGGCACGCAATGACATTGGCATGGTGCGGAAGGTTTCGCCCCGTGCCTCTTTCAGGGTGCGCAGCAGGTCGATCATCTTGATTGATTCAGGACCGGAGGCATCGAGTACCTGATGCTTTGCAGCATCGCTCTCGACCAGCCGGGCGGCCTTGGCCACGTCACGGACATGGATCGGCTGCATCCGGGTCTGGCCCTTCCCGAGGATCGGTACGATCGGCATGGCGGCGATGTCATCCATGGACATCTTGTGGCCCCAGCTCTCGGCAGAATAGACAATATCCGGGCGAACAATGGTCCAGTTCAGATCGCGCTTGCCCTGGATGTAGTCATCGGCCTGACGCTTGGACGAGCCATAACCGACCTTGCCGGCATAGGACTTGCCGGCAACGGCGGATGACATCTGGATAAAGCGGCCAACTCCTGCCTTCCCGGCACCCTCGGCGAGGGCAACGGCGGCATGGAAGTTTACCGTCTCGAAGCTGGATTTGCGTTCGAGGTTTTCTTCAAAGATACCGGCATTGTTGATGACGGCATCGACCTCATGGGCCCGGATGACAGCGCGCCAGAAATTCGGACGGTTGACCTTCGGGTCGGTAAAATCCGCCTTGATCCAGCTGACGCGTGGATCATCGGATTTGCGGGTTCGGGAGGAAGTGGCGACAACGTCATGGCCACGTTTCAATAGCTCACGCATGAGCTCGCGGCCAATAAAGCCGCTTGCACCGGTCAATAGAACTTTCATGTCAGATGAACTTCGGTTGTTGCTGTTCGGTCCGTTGGCGGAGGCGGTGTGGCCGCGCCCAGTACAGTGTCCGTCCATACTTCAGCCCGTTTATTCTCATCGGGCGGTTCCGGAACGCTCACCGGGGCAGTCGCATCGTCCCGTCAGCACATTCACACCCTGCGCCTGTTCGATGAAAAAGGAAACATATTGCAGTGCGAAAGATTTATGACGGAAATGTTTCAGCTTTCGACTTCGCAATTTTTTTTCCAAATGCTGCACTGCTTCGATGGAATTATTGCGTTTTGCATAAAGCCCAACCGGTTTTCTCGCCAAAAAGGTCAGCACCCATTACCTTAATGCAGATGTGACATTCATGAGTTGCATGCGAAATCAGACAGCAAAGACACCTGAACAAGGGTGCAGACGTCGTTTTTGGGAGAAAATTTATGGCCGATTTGGTGTTAAACCGGACAATCAGCCTCGACGATAAATATACGCTCGATACCGGTCGTGCCTATATGACCGGCACACAGGCACTGGTGCGCCTGCCGATGCTGCAGCGGCAACGCGATGCGGCAGCCGGGCTTGATACCGCCTGTTTTATCTCCGGCTATCGCGGCTCCCCGCTCGGCGCGCTCGACCAGCAGCTCTGGCAGGCGGGCAAGCATCTGGCCCATAACCACATCCACTTCCAGCCGGGGCTGAATGAAGACCTCGCCGCCACTTCGGTCTGGGGCAGCCAGCAGGTCGGACTGTTCCCCGGCGCGAAGCACGACGGCGTATTCGGCATCTGGTACGGCAAAGGGCCGGGGGTTGACCGCTCCGGCGATGTACTGAAACACGCCAATGCCGCCGGAACCGCCAAACATGGCGGCGTGCTGGCCCTTGCTGGCGACGACCATGCCTGCAAATCCTCGACCTTCCCGCACCAGTCGGAACAGGCCTTCATGGCCGCGATGATCCCGGTGCTGAACCCGGCCAGCGTGCAGGAGTTCATCGATCTCGGCCTGATGGGTATCGCCATGTCGCGCTATGCCGGTTTGTGGGTCGGTTTCAAGACCCTTGCCGATACCGTGGACAGCTCTGCCTCGGTGCTGATTGATCCGCGCGCGGTAGAGATCAATGCCCCGCTCGATTTCGATCTGCCGCCGGGCGGCCTCAATATCCGCTGGCCCGATCCGCCACCGGGACAGGAAGTGCGTCTGATCGACTACAAGCTGCCAGCCGCCCTCGCCTTCGCCCGTGCCAACAAGATCGACAAGGTGGTTTTCCAATCAGACAAACCACGGATCGGTATTGTCTCGACCGGCAAGTCGGTGGTGGAAATCCGCCAAGCCCTGAATGACCTGAATATCGACGAGGACCGGGCCAAATCTCTCGGCCTGTCGCTTTACAAGGTCGGCATGGTCTGGCCGCTGGAAACCGAGGGCGTCAAGGCCTTTGCCGCAAAGCACGAGGAGCTGCTGCTGATCGAGGAAAAGCGCGGCATCATTGAGCCACAGATCAAGGAAGCGCTCTATCACCTGCCTGCCGATCAGCGCCCGCGCATTGTCGGCAAAAAGGATGAGACCGGCAAACCACTGATCAAGTCCACTTACGAGCTGAGTCAGGTCGAGCTGGCGAGTGCAATCCTGAACCGCCTTGGCGATACCGCCCCGGCCGATGCCCGCGAACGGCTGGCCAATATGCAGAAACAGGAGAACATGCGCAAAAACCCGGCCAAGCTGGAGCGCGTGCCGTATTTCTGTTCCGGCTGCCCGCACAATACCTCGACCAATGTGCCGGAAGGCAGCCGCGCCATGGCCGGTATCGGCTGTCACTATATGGCGGTCTGGATGGATCGGCGCACCGATACCTTCACCCAGATGGGTGGCGAGGGCGTGCCATGGATCGGCCAGGCAGCCTTCACCGATACACAGCATGTCTTTGCCAATCTCGGCGATGGCACCTTCTATCACTCCGGCTCGCTCGCCATCCGGGCAGCGATCGCGGCGAAGGTCAATATCACTTACAAACTGCTCTACAATGATGCGGTTGCCATGACCGGCGGTCAGCCGGTCGATGCCCGCGACCAGAGCATTACCGTGTCGCAGATCCTGAAAATGCTGATGGCCGAAGGCGTTGACCGCATTGACGTGGTGACCGAAGATCTCGACCGCTATAATGGTGTCAGCCTGCCGAACTTCACCGGCCTGCATCACCGCAATGATCTGGACAAGGTCCAGCGCGAGTTGCGTGAAACCGGCGGCGTCTCGATCCTGCTCTACGACCAGACCTGCGCCAGTGAGAAACGCCGCCGTCGCAAGCGTGGCCTGATGCCCGATCCAGACAAACGGGTGATCATCAATGAGCTTGTCTGTGAGGGCTGTGGCGATTGTAGTGAGAAATCGAACTGCCTGTCGGTCGTGCCGGTGGAAACCGAATACGGACGCAAGCGCAAGATCGACCAGTCGACCTGTAACAAGGATTATTCCTGCGTCAACGGCTTCTGCCCGAGCTTCGTCAGCGTCAGCGGCGCACAGCTGCGCAAGCCGAACAGCGGCATTACCGGAACCACTGGCCCGCAACCGGTCATTGATCTGCCGGAGCCAACCCTGCCCAATCTGGAGCGCGACTATTCCATTCTGGTTACCGGCGTTGGTGGTACCGGGATCGTGACCGTCGGCGCGCTGCTCGGCATGGCCGCCCATATCGAGGGCAAGGGCGTATCTGTGCTCGATCAGGCCGGTCTCGCCCAGAAGGGTGGCCCGGTGATCAGCCATCTGCGGTTTTCCAAATCGCCGGACCATGTCCTTGGCTCACGTATCCCGAGTGCCGGGGCCGATCTGATCCTCGGCTGTGACCTGCTGGTTGCTGCCGGTGGCGAGGCACGGGCCAAGGTCGATCCGGGCCGCACCCATGCGGTTGTCAACGCCCACCGGACCATCACCGGCCAGTTCACCAAGAACCCGGACCTGAAAATTCCGGGTGAGGCCATGCTCGGCGACATTGCCGCACTGGTCGGTGACGGCAAGCTGTTCTCGATCGACGGCACCGAAATCGCCACCCGAATGATGGGCAACTCCATCGCCACCAATCTGTTCATGCTCGGCATCGCCTATCAGAAGGGGCTGGTGCCGGTATCCTCCGAGGCAATCCTGCAGGCGATCAAGCTGAACGGCGTTGCGGTCGGCATGAATACCGATGCCTTCATGTGGGGCCGTCGCGCGGCACAGGACCCGGATGCGATCCGCAAGGTCATGGAGCAGCGCCGGGCCGCCGCCCGGGCGCAACTCGGCGTTACCGCCAACAAACCGCGCCACCGCGTGCTCTCAACCTCCACGGACGAGATCATCGCGCGCCGGGTCGAAGAACTCACCGCCTATCAGGATGCCGCCTATGCCAAACGCTACAAGGCTCTGACCGAACGGGTACAGAAAGCCGAGGCCAAGCTCGGTGCCGATTTCACCCAGTTGACCGAAGCTGTCGCCCGCTATGCCTACAAGCTGATGGCCTATAAGGACGAATATGAGGTGGCACGGCTCTATACCGATGGCCGGTTCCTGAGCCAGCTCAAGGAGCGCTTTGAGGGCGATATCAAACTCACCTTCCACCTCGCCCCGCCGATGCTGGCGGATCGGGATGAACGTACTGGCGAACTGAAGAAACAGGAGTTCGGCCCTTGGATGCTAAAAGCCTTCGGCCTGCTCAAGCATTTCCGCAAGTTCCGCGGCACCGCACTCGATCCATTCGGGCGCACCGAGGAACGCAAGCTGGAGCGCAAGCTGATCGCCGACTACTTCACGACCATCGATGGCTTGCTGGCGACACTGGATGCAGCCAACCATCATATCGCGGTCGACATTGCCCGGGTGCCGGAACATATCCGCGGCTTCGGCCATGTGAAGGAGCGGCATCTCAAGCAGGCCAAGGCGCGGGAGGCTGAATTGCTGGCCAGTTACAGCAATCCGGAGCCACAGCGCACTGCCGCCGAATAGGCGCCGAATAACCACCACTCATGGATCGATCAAGCAGGTGTGAACAAGCCCCTGCTTGCAATGACTGCTCAGCATACCAACCTGTAACGCAAGCGTTTTTACCCTACGTTACAAGGTGTTATCATGACTGCAGAGACCCTCATTGCCACAGATGCGCCTGCATCCCGGCAACCCCAAGCCCGTTCGGCCAGTCCGTTTCAGGGCTTTTACAACTACACCCTACCCCATGATTATTTCGGTTTTCTGGCACCTCTCGGTTATCGGGCGCCCGACGAGACCATGGGCTTGCTGCGCCCATGGCTGCGTGAGCAGCAGAAGGTCATCACTGACCGACCGATCCGTATTCTGGATTTCTTCTCCGGCTATGGTGCCAATGGCCTGATGCTGCGCACCGGCTATTCGATCCCGGAGATCAGCACCCTCTATGCCGAGGGCGAGCTGTCGACCCATGATTTTGCCAAACACCGGGCGTTCTTTGCCGAACAGCCGATCGGGCCGGATCAGGTGGAGCTGTATGGTCTCGACATCGCGCCCAATGCGCTGGCCTATGCCAAGGCAACCAATGTCTATCAGCAGGTGTTTGACGATAATCTGCTGGAAGGGCCGCCATCAGCGGCATTGGCGCAAGCCGTACATAATGCCGACATCATCATTGAATCCGGCGGCCATCACGAGATTTCCGCCCCGATCATTGATGGGCTGCTTGGTGCTGCCAATCCGGCCCGGCGTCCGCCGCTGATCCTCAGCGTTGCCCGTGACTTCGATTTCCAGCCGATTGCCGAAGTGCTGGACCGGCATGATTACCGGTTCAGGATCGCCAAGCCCGACTTCATGCTGCGACGGTTTGCCGATGACGCCGAACGCGCACGCCGTCAGGCACGCAACCTCGAACTGGGCCAGCCGGTCGGCGGACCATTGGGGGATAACGTTCGTTACGCCAATCTGTACTGGGTCGAACCGGCAGAAACTCAAGCGCGATAACGCTTGTTATGCCGGCTGCATACCGATGGCCGCCAGGTAGAGATCGAGCAGTTGTTCCTGCTCTTCGCGATCCTGGCGGTCCATTTTGCGCAGTTTTACTACCTGACGCATGACCTTGGTGTCGAAACCGACGGCTTTTGCCTCGGCATAGATTTCGCGCACATCAGCGCCAATCGCGGCCTTTTCCTCCTCTAGACGCTCAATGCGCTCGATAAAGGATTTCAGCCGGTCACCAGCGACGCCACCAACATTTGAGGTCTGGGGTTCGTTGCTCTGGTCAATAGCGGCTTCTGACATGGTGCACACTCCATAGGCGCAAGAGGATTGTTCGGGACCGTCTGGATGGCGGATTGATGCGCCCGAGTCAAGCTGGCTGACCGACGCACCCCGCTATCTTCTGGGGGCAGGCTGTTGATAGTTTGGGCAGGGTTCTAACCGCGCCAGAAACCGGGCAACAGGACAACCGCCACCGCCATCAGCTCAAGCCGCCCGAGCAGCATACCGAAAATCAGCAGCCATTTGGCGACATCCGGCAGAGAGGAGAAATTGCCCGCCGGACCGATGATCGGCCCGATCCCCGGCCCTACATTGGCAACTGCCGTTGCGGCACCACTGAAGGCGGTGATGAAGTCCAGCCCGATAAAGGTCAGGGCACAGACCAGCGCGAATACCGTCATCACGAAGATAATGGTGAAGGAGATAATCGCTGCCTCGGTCTCATCATTGATCGGCTGGCCGTTATAGCTTTTCCGGATAACCTTGTGCGGCGTGATCATCTGCTCGGTCCGGGCGATGAACATGCGCACCATGACGATCAGCCGATAGACCTTGAACCCGCCAGCGGTGGAACCGGCACAGCCACCCATGAAGGTCAGGAAGAAGAAGAAGCAGATCGCCCCGGCACCCCACATCAGATAATCAGTGCTGGCATAGCCGGTGGTGGTCATGACCGATGAGATATGGAAGGCCGAGAGCCGCAGGGCATCAAGGAAACCGACATCGTTGATCTCGTAGATATAGAAAGCCATGGCGAACGAGGTGATCACCAGAAAGGCGATATAGAACCGCACCTGTTCATCGGTGAAAAACACCCGGTATTTGCCCTGCATGAAGCGGATGAACAGGACAAAGGGAATACCGCCACAGGTCATGAAGACAACACTGACCCATTCGGTCGCCGGATTGGTGAAATGCCCCATGGAGGCGTCAGAGGTTGAATAGCCACCGGTCGACAGCGTAGTCATGGCATGGTTGACCGCCTCGAACCCGCTCATCCCGGTCATGCCGTAGAGCACGGCACAGGCCGCGGTCAGCACCACATAGACCATGGCAAAGGCACTGATAAAGCTGGCCGATTTCGGCACCACCTTGTCATAGGTATCCGAGGACTCAATCCTGAACAGCTCCATACCACCGATTTTCAGGAAGGGCAGGATCACCAGCCCCATGACGATAATCCCGATCCCGCCGAGCCACTGGGTCATGGAGCGCCAGAGCAGCAGGCTGGCCGGTTTGCTGTCGAGATTGGTGAGGATGGTCGAGCCGGTTGTGGTCAGCCCGGACACGCTCTCGAACACCGCATCGGTGATGGTCTCGACAAAGCTGGAGAAATACAGCGGCAGGGCAGCAACGAAAGAGCCGATGATCCAGGTGACGATAATCAGCAGAAATGCCTGCCGCCGGTTCAGTCCCGGATTGTCATGACGCATAGCGAGCAGAAACAGCCCACCCAGAAAGGCCGAGAGGAAGAACGACACGGTAAAATGCCCCGCCTCCCCGTCATGAAGGTGCAGGGACACCAACAGAGGAACAAGCATCGCAGCGGCAAGCACCAGCACGAACCATGCCGCGATATAGAGAACCGGTCGTATGTCAATCATACTGGATCATATGTAAGAGAATGCGGGTGCGTTCAATACATCCGCCCGCCATTGGGCACATCGAGACTGGGCTGCAGCAGCACAACCTCACCCTCATCATCAGGTACACCAAGTACCAGAAACTCGGACATGAATTTACCGATCTGCTTGGCCGGAAAATTCACAACCGCCACAACCTTGCGACCCGGCAGGGTTTCAGGGTCGTAATGCTTGGTGATCTGGGCCGAGCTTTTGCGCTCACCGATCTCCGGGCCGAAATCCACCCAGATCTTGATCGCCGGACGTCGCGCTTCAGGATAGGGCTCAGCCTTTACAATCGTCCCAACCCGCACATCCACCTTCAGGAAATCATCGAACCCGATTTCCGGTACCAATTCGCTGCTGGCCATCTCGTATACTCACATCATTCGAAAAACACCTTTTCTCTCCTGCCGTGATGACAACCATGGCCCCGACAGAAGGGAAGGAAGAGATAAACCATAATCGGCACTGGAATGCCACCTGACCGCACAAGGCAATAAAAAAGCCCGCCGATAGGGCGGGCCTTTTCATTTCAGCATCAGGGACGCTTACTTTTTCAGCGATTCAACCTGTGATTTCAGCTCGGCGAGGCTTTCCGAGAAACGCTTGGACAGCACATCGGCGCATTCGTTGTTCGACTTCGCCATCAGTTCGGTCATCTCGCGCATATTCTCGAGCAGTTTCTCGAAGTTTTGCTGCAGCAGTTCGGTCTGCTTGGCGACCTTCTCTTCCGGTGCGGACTGGGTCATCAGTTCGTTCATGGAGCCCTGCATTTCCGCGAGCATGGTCTGGAGCACTTCCTGCTGACGACGCATAACCGTCTGCATGCCCTCAAACGCCAGACGGTTGGCCTGGGTCAGCGCATCGATGTTACGGCGCTGGCTGTTGATGACATTGTCCATGTCCACGCCTGGCATTTTGAAATCAGCCATAACTTTGGTGAAATCGGTTTCAAAGAAGTTCATTGGGTTCCGCGCATTCATGGGGCTGTACTCCGCGTGATTATTCTAGTTGGCTTGGGACAGGCCAAATGGCTCTTTGCCTGCCTGTCCGGCACTGTGCGTTTACAAAACACACAGTTACGCCGTCAAGGAAATTGTGCACTGCACAATAAACTTTCAAGCGAAAAAGTTATTCTGTTTCAATCATTTGCGCACATACAAACGCATGCTGCGGCGCAAAACACTTTACACATCAATCGCTTGGCTCAGCCGGTTTCTCGACATCACGTGACGGGCGCAATTCGGACAGCAAGGTGCGAATAAACGACACAGGACCGTCATTGAGCGAATTGGCCAGACTTTCCGCATTCAGCAGGGCCTTGTCGAGCGCTGCCATGGTCTTTGCCTGATCGGCGCTGTCATCATCGAGCCATTTGCGCATGACCGATAACCAGATCAGTGACAGGGCGGCAACCCGTGGTGGTCCGCCATTGGTTTTGGGATCAATGCCAACGGCTGTCATCATCGCCGCCATGGAGCGCCCCAGCTGGGGCAGAACCGGCAGGATATGCTGGGGCCGCGACCGGGCCTCACCCAGCACCACCTTCAGGCCGGGCTTGTAGGCATCGAGCGCATCGAAGCGCTGCATCAGAATATCGAACAGGGCATCGCGCGGCGTCTCGTCGGCGAGATCGGACAGGTCACCGCTCAGAACATCGGCATCAGTCTGCCGGGCCAGCGCAATCAGGATTTCATGTTTGGCGAGGAAATAGCGCTGCACCTCGGCACGGGGCAGCTTGCTGGCATCGATGATGTCATCCATGGACAGCCCGTGCCACGATCCGGCAGCAGCCAGTTCCATCGCCGCATCAATCACCTGACGCGGCGCATCAATTGCTGTGCCGGAGCCATTACCCTTGGCAGCCATGATGACCTCAACTCCCTCAAACGAAGCGCTTATTGTTTAGCCACTATGTAGGGTTATTTACCATTAAAACCAGTAACGGGCGCCGAAAAACCCGTGCCGTTACTCGACTTTAAGCGCGCGAGAGCGGGCAGCGGCGGCGCGGACCGTACGGATCACCAGTGATGGCAGGCCGCCTTCGGCATCCATCAGCACCTGCAACCCGGCCTCGGTCGTGCCCTTGGGACTGGTCACATTCTCACGCAGGGTGGCCGCACTCTTGTCGCTGTCAAACAGCAGGGCACCGGCCCCCTCGACGGTCTTGCGTGCCAGCGTCATGGCGAGATCAGGGGCGAGACCCTCGGCCTCACCGGCGGCGGCCAGCGCTTCCACCAGATGAAACACATAGGCGGGGCCACTGCCGGCCAGACCGGTTACGGCGTCGAAATCATCTTCACGGTCGAGCCAGACCAGCGCACCCGCCGCCTCGAACAGCGCACTCACCGCCTGTTTCTGCTCAGCGGTGACATTCGCGGTGGCGAGCGCCGCGGTTACTCCGCGCAAGACTGCCGCCGGGGTATTGGGCATGGTGCGGATAATCGGGGCATCGGTGCCGAAATAATTGCCGAGCGTGGCAATCGATGTACCGGCCATGATCGAGACCAAGGTACCGCCGCGGCGATAACCGACCAGCCCCGGCACGACGCTTGCCACCATCTGCGGCTTGATCGCCAGTATCATCAGGTCCGGCGCAAAATCATCCGGCACGGCGCTGATATCGAGCACAACTCGCACATTATCGGGCGCATCGGCCAGCACGGCCTTCGGGTCAACAATGTAGGATTGATCGAGCAGCCCGGCCTGCAGCCAGGCATTGAGCAGGGCACCACCCATATTCCCACACCCGATCTGCAGAATGCGGATATGGTCAGCCATGAGCCCTCGCCCTGTCAGCGGTAGAGTTGTTGTTGATTACGCTTCGCCGAGAATATCGACGATGGCGGCTTTCAGTGCCTGATCGGCATCGCCACCACCCATGATGACATACTGGAATGCCGGATAGAAACGCTCGGCCTCGGACAGGCCGAAATCAACCAGATCCTCGATCTGCTCAAGGCTGGCACCGCTGGTACCGCGCATCAGCAGGGTATGACGGAACACCGGTGAGACCTCGTCGCTCGGGAAGATGAAATGGCCGAGCCACAGCCGCTCATTCACCTTGCCCAGCAGCGGATAAAGTTTGTCACGGATCGGGTCCGGGACGGCGATGCAGTATTGACAGAAGAACTGCAGCGAGCTGAAATCATCCTGCCAGATGAACAGCAGGCGGTAATTGCACCAGGTACCCGCAACCTCGACCGCCAGTTCGTCGCTGTCCTGACGCTCGAAGCGCCAGTCATTGGCAACCACGATCTCCTCAACCAGATCGAGAGGATTGACGTGGGGCTGTTCGGTTGTTTCATGCCATTGAATTGACATACCGGTTAGACTCCTTCTAGCGCACCGGCAAAGGGATGGCGCATCACTGCAATGACTGGGTTGGCGACGATGGCCTTCAGCATCGTCATCGAAACGTCATAGTGACCGTGCCAGAGCCTTTTCGGCTGAGCAAATCGGGGTTTGGAACGTAACTGGCGCAGACACGCAACAGCACGCATAAACACATTGTTTTTCAAGCAATTAGACAGCGATACCGTTGCGCCACACCGATCAATAAAGCAATCGGCACTCGGGCCTGTGACGCCCATGACACGAAAAGGGACATTGCTGCCGGGGTAAATCACGGACGCAGACTCCAACCGCCAAACCGATCCGGGCAGTAATGGAGCACACGGCCACCGGGATTGTTGACCTGTGAGCAGCCGTGCTGGCTGAGCGGCGCCGTGCCCTGACGGTAAACCGTCACGTCAGACACCGGCTGCCAGACCACCTCGCGGTAAGCGGGGTACTGGTACTGGACCGCGGGTACGGAGAAGACATTGTTCTGGATCGTGTTCGGCACCACAGGGCCCTGACCGATTAGATAGGCGCTGTTGCCCGGATCACCGCGATAGATATAGCCGCCCGGCGTATAGGACGGGATTTCACCGGACTGATAATAGGCCGCGCGGTTGTGATAGGTGTAATAGTTGTTGCCGATGCGCGATGGGCCGCGCTCGAAACCGGTACCGGCAAAACCGGAGTAATTCGCCTGATGGCCGATACTGCCGCCAACGGCCGCACCGATCAGGGTACCGGCTGCTGTCGCTGCCAGCCGCCCGGAACCACTACCGATGGTCGAGCCGATCAGACCGCCCGCCGCAGCGCCCAGCAGGGTGCCACCGACCTCGGTGCCGGATGGGCCCGGATGGTAATAACCGGAGCCGTAATATGGATGCGGTGACGCACAGGCGGTGGCGAGCAGAGCCACACCGGCAATCACACCGGTGCGCATGAAACCGGCAAAACGCCGGGCCTGACCTGCAGATGACTGATGGCCAGCCACGCCACCGATATTGGCACATGACTGTGCCCTGGCACTAAACAAGCGCATGGAACCTTCCCCTTATCCGTCCACGACCCTGACCTTTAGCCCGTGACCTCGATCTTCCCAAATCGATACCACCCGGCCAGCGTCTTATGACTTGAGGAAAAGACTACGCGATCAGTTTTTCTTTGTCGTGCTGCCTTTGCCGGTTTTGCCGGTTGCAGTTGTTTTGCGTGTCGTTTTCGCCGCGGTCTTTTTGGCAACACCCGTCCCGGATGCCTTGTTTGCGGCGGGTTTTGACGCGGTCTTCTTCGCTGCCGGTTTGGCATCGGCGAGCTGTTTTTCCAGCTTGGCGAGCCGTTCCTGCAATTCCTCGACCTCGATTTTCGCGTCCTGTGCGATCGCCGACATTGTGTCGAATTCCTCACGGGTCACGAAGTCGAAGCGCTGCAGGATCTTCTCGACCTGCTGGCGCACCTGTGCGTCAAACTCTTCACGCAGGCCGAAAACCGTACCCATGGCACCGCTCGCGAGCCGCGCCATATCGTCAAAGAACTTGTTATCGGTCTGCATAGTCTTGTCCCTGTATCAATTACCCGATGCCGTTTACGGGCGCTGTCCGCCAACATCCCTAGCATTACCCGCAGTATAGGCGCGCGCGGTATAAAGGCCAAGCACGGGAATAGTTTGCGATCAGACAAGCCCCGCGCCTATAAGCGTCCACACGGAGAACAACGCAAGATCAGCGACGGGATTTTACGCATATGTATATCGTCACCGGCGGTGCCGGCTTCATCGGTTCCAATATCGTGGCAGGGCTTGAGCAGGCAGACATGGGCCCGATCGTGGTCTGTGACTGGCTCGGCACCGAGATGAAGTGGCGCAATATCTCCAAGCGCAAGCTGTTCGATGTGATCGCACCGGAGCAGCTGGCCGATTTTCTGAACAGCCATGCGGGCGAGATCAGCGGCGTGATCCATATGGGTGCGATTTCCTCGACCACCCACCGCGACGCCGATGAAATCGTCAGCAACAATATCCGCCTGTCGCTCGACCTCTGGACATGGTGTACCCGCGCGCGGGTACCATTTATATATGCGTCTTCTGCCGCCACTTACGGTGATGGCAATGAGAGCTTTGACGACCGCCGCAATGCGGATGGCCTCTCCAGCCTCAACCCGCTCAATGCCTATGGTTGGTCCAAGCATATGGTCGACCGGCGGATTCAGGATGACCTCGATGCCGGTCGCCCGCATCCGCCGCAATGGGTCGGGCTGAAGTTCTTCAACGTCTATGGCCCGAACGAGTTTCACAAGGGCGACATGATGAGCGTGCCCTGCAAACGCTATCCGGAACTCAAATCCGGCGAGCCGTTCCGCCTGTTCGCCTCCGACCGCCCGGAATACGAGGATGGCGGTCAGCGCCGCGACTTCGTCTATGTAAAGGACTGTGTCGAGGTCATTCTCTGGGCACTCAAAAACCCCTCGGTCAGCGGGCTGTTCAACTGCGGCACCGGTCGCGCCACCAGCTTCCGCGAATTGGCGGAAGCCACCTATAGTGCCATGGGCCTGCCATCCAATATCGAGTACATCCCGATGCCCGAACAGCTCAAGGGCAAGTACCAGTATTTCACCCAGGCCGAGATGGGTAAGCTGCGCGACGCCGGATATAATGGCCAGTTCCGTACCGTGGAACAGGGCATGCAGGATTACGTGGCAAATCACCTCAGCAAGGAAGACCCGTTCCTGTAAGCGGCAATCCGCGCTAGGATACCGCCCCTGACATCAATTCTGTTACAGCCCCGGATAGCCCCCATCTATGGCTCTAGAATACCCGACAATCGACCCGGTCGCCCTCGACCTCGGCATCCTGCAGGTCCGCTGGTATGCGCTCGCCTATATCGCCGGCTTTCTGATCGGCTGGCGCTATGTGGTCAGCCTCGCCAACCGTCGCGCCCGGCTTATGGGGCTTTATCCAAAGGCCGCTGACGATAAGGCCCGCATGCGCCCGTCAGCCGATCATATTGCCGATCTGGTCAGTTGGATGATCATCGGCGTAATCCTCGGCGGACGGCTTGGTTACGTGCTGTTCTACCAGCCCGGCCATTTCATCCAGCACCCGCTGGAGATTGTGCAGGTATGGCATGGCGGCATGTCGTTCCATGGCGGCTTTCTCGGCGCCGTCGCGGCCATCGCCCTGTTCGCCCGCCGTCACAAACAGCCGGTACTGGTGCTCGGCGATTTTGTTGCCGCCGCCGCCCCGATCGGGCTCTGCCTGGGTCGGATCGCCAATTTCATCAATGGCGAGCTCTATGGCCGGGCGAGCGATGTGCCCTGGGCCATGGTGTTCCCGAACAGTGATGGCGTTCCGCGTCATCCGAGCCAGCTCTATCAGGCCGGGATGGAAGGCATCGCCCTGTTCATCATTCTGGCGATACTCGCCTATATACCCGCCGTACTGAAACGCCCCGGCATGCTCGCCGGATCGTTCCTCACCGGCTATGGCATCGCCCGGATCATCGGCGAGCTGTTCCGCCAGCCCGACCCGCAGCTCGGCTTCCTGTTCGGCGGTATCACCATGGGCCAGATACTCTCTCTGCCGATGATCGTTATCGGCCTTGGTCTCGCCATCTGGGCATGGCGACGGGGCGAGCGGCTGGGGGAACCGGCACCGGTAACGTCAGTGCCACAATCCGGCACCGAAACAGCCAAATCCTGATATGAGCGTCGATAGCGCAGACAAGCCGGATGAGACCAATCCGCTGCTCGACCTGATGCGGACACGGATCGAACGCGACGGCCCGATTTCAGTCGCCGATTTCATGGCCCTTGCGCTTGGGCACCCCGAGCATGGCTATTACCAGCAGGCAGAACCCTTCGGCGGCAAGGGCGACTTCACCACCGCACCCGAAATCTCCCAGTGTTTCGGCGAGTTGATCGGGTTGTGGCTGGTGCAGTACTGGCGCGATTGCGGCAGCCCCGATCCGGTCAATCTGATCGAACTCGGCCCCGGTCGCGGCACGCTGATGGCCGACACCCTGCGTGCTGCCGCGATTGATCCGGCCTTTATCAGTGCCGCCCGGATTTATATGGTCGAGACCTCACAGCGCCTGCGCGCCATACAGGCCAAGACCCTTGGCCGCCCGATCACGCATCTGGATGATGTCAGCGACCTGCCCGAGGGTTTCTCGCTGGTTGTCGCCAATGAATTTTTCGACGCCCTGCCGATCCGGCAATTCATCCGCACTGACACCGGCTGGCAAGAACGGCGCATCACTATCGATCCGGCAGACAACATGCTGGCCTTCTGCCAGACGCCCCTGCCCGGTAACCGGGAAACCGGCCTGCCCGCCCATGCAGCGCGGGCCGCAACCGGTGCCATCGTCGAAATCTCTCCGCAATCACTGATCGCCACCCGCGATATAGCCGCCCATATCGCGCGCAATGGCGGCGCCGCGCTGTTCATTGATTATAGCTACCACGCGGACCAGTTGCCTGCGGATGGCAGGTTCGGCGAGACACTGCAGGCGCTTCGCGCCCATACGCCATGGCCGGTGCTGGCCGATCCGGGACAGGCCGATATCACCGCCCATGTGGATTTTACCGCGCTGGCGGATACCGCCGCAGCCGATACCCGTGTGGCACCGATCACGACCCAGAGCCTGTTTCTGCAGCATCTCGGCCTCGCCCACCGCCTCGGCCAGTTGCTCGCAACTGCCGCCTCAGCAGAACAGGCGCGCGAGATCGAAACCGCCGCCATCCGGCTGGTTGATCCGCAGCAGATGGGCGATCTGTTCAAGGTGCTGGGCTTCTGTCAACAGGGACAGCCCCCTATGCCCGCACTGGAGAATCTGTAAGGTAGCGCCATGATTACCAGCGACGTACTCGACCACCCCGGCATCGCCCATGGCTTCTGCACCCGCGCGGGCGGCGTCAGCACCGGCGTTTATCAAGGGCTGAACTGCGGTTGGGGCTCGGATGATGACCGGGCCGCCATCCTCGAGAACCGGCGCATCGTTGCCGACCGCTTCGGCCAGACGCCGGACAAGCTCGTCACCATGTTCCAGATCCACAGCGCAAAGGTCGCGACGGTAACCGAGCCATGGGCACCGGACAAGGCACCGGAGGTTGACGGCATCGTCACCGACCGGCCCGGCATTATTCTTGGCGCCCTCGCCGCCGATTGCGCGCCGATCCTGTTCGCCGATCCCGAGGCGCGGATTATCGGTGCCTGTCATGCCGGTTGGAAAGGTGCCCTGCACGGGGTGGCACAGGCGACCGTCGAGGCGATGGAGCAGCTGGGTGCCAACCGGGATGACATCCATGCCTGTATCGGCCCCTGCATCTCCGCCATCTCCTATGAGGTCGGGCCGGAGTTTCCGGCACCGTTTCTGGCCCAGTCACTGGATAACGATCGTTTCTTCCGGCCCGGCAATGGTGATCGGCTGTATTTTGACAATCCCGGTTATCTGCGGGCCAAGCTCACCGAATTGGGGCTCGCCCGGGTAACCGCTACGCGCCACGACACCCTGACCGATCCTGATCGTTTCTACAGCTACCGTCGCAGTTGCCACCTCAATGAACCCGATTACGGACGGCAGATTTCGGTCATCATGCTGGATGCGCAAGGGTGATAACCGCACGAAAGAGCAGGTCAGCGCTTGTAAGAAACAGTTTTCGACGCTATCCCTTGTTCCGCGTTTTCATTGCCAGCATTCGACTGGCCAGCCAACCACGCCAGACATCCCATGAAACTGCTCGCCTGTAACAGCAACCGCACCCTCTCGGAAGCGATTGCCGCCGCTCTCAACACCCCGCTGACCAAAGCCAGCATCCGCCGGTTTTCCGATATGGAGGTGTTCGTTGAAATTCTGGAGAATGTGCGTGGCGAGGATGTTTTCGTCCTGCAATCTACCTCGTTCCCGGCCAATGACAACCTGATGGAACTGCTGGTCACGCTCGATGCCCTGCGGCGCGGTTCGGCCCGCCGGATAACGGCTGTTATCCCCTATTACGGCTATGCCCGTCAGGATCGCAAGACCGGCCCACGGACCCCGATTTCCGCCAAGCTGGTTGCCAATCTGATCACCGTAGCCGGTGCCGACCGGGTACTGACCATGGATCTCCATGCCGGTCAGATCCAGGGCTTCTTCGACATTCCGCTCGACAACCTGCTCGGCGCGCCCGTCTTCGTGAAAGACATTGAAGATCAGGTCGGTCGCGGTAAGGACATCGTTATCGTCTCTCCTGATGTTGGTGGCGTTGTGCGCGCCCGCGCTGTTGCCCGCCGCCTCGATGCCGATCTCGCGATTATCGACAAGCGTCGTGAGCGCGCCGGTGTCTCCGAGGTCATGAACATCATCGGCGACGTCAAGGGCCGTGACTGTATCCTGCTCGATGACATTGTCGATAGTGCCGGCACGCTCTGCAATGCCGGTGTCGCCCTCAGTGAGGCCGGTGCCAAATCTGTCCGCGCCTATGTCACCCATGGTGTTCTGAGTGGCGGTGCCGTTGCCCGCGTCAGCTCCTCACCGCTGGTTGAGCTGGTGACTACCGATAGCATCACCGCAACCGAGGCGGTCCGCGTGGCCACCAATGTCCGCCAGTTGTCCATCGCGCCGATCATGGCCGAGGCGATCAGCCGGATTTCGGAAGAGCGCTCAGTATCCAGCCTGTTTGACTGATTGGCCTGAGCTAGCTGTTGTGAGCGGATGCAGGCCGCATCCGTCCACCGCCAACCGGTCAAACAAAAAACTGGCACTTTCCTGCCATCTGCGATAAACCCCGCACGTCGATTGCGACCCGTACCTGCACCCTTGGAGGCGGCGGTATAGCGTTCGACTGCTATCAAAAACATCAAACACCTGTCTCTTGCGGATTTTTTACCATCCGCATCAACGGGTTATTGGAGATTAACATGACTGAAGTTCGCAAACTCGAAGGCGAAGCACGCGACCGGGTCGGTAAGGGGACCGCCCGTGCAGCACGTCGTGCAGGCCGTATTCCAGCCGTTATCTATGGCGATAAAAAAGATCCGGTGTCGATTACCCTTGATGATCACACCATCCGCATGTTCCTGACCAAGCCTGGCTTCATGACCACCCTGTGGGACATCGAAATCGGCAAGGACAAGCATCGCGTTCTCGCCCGTGACGTTCAACTGGACCCGGTCATGGACTTCCCGGTCCATATCGACTTCCTGCGCGTTACCGACAGAACCAAGATCACGGTTGAAGTGCCTGTGCACTTCATCAACGAGGAAACCTCTCCTGGCCTGACCAGCGGTGGCACCCTCAACGTGGTTCGCTACTCTGTCGAGCTCAATGTCCGTGCCGGTAACATCCCTGACAGCATCGAAGCTGATGTCGGCTCCATGGAACTGGGCGATGCGCTGAAAATCAGCGACATCAACCTGCCCGATGGTGCAACCCCGACCATTGATGACCGCGACTTCACCATCGCCACCATCGCCGCTCCATCTGCTCTGCGTTCTGAAGCAGATGCCGAGGAAGAAGGCGAAGAGGGCGAAGCAGAAGCGACCGAAGCTGATGCCGAGGGCGAGGAAGAAAGCGCGGAATAAACCGCTGCTTCTCCAGCACTCTGCTAAAGACAAGAACCGGCGGTTTCCCGAGCGATACCGCCGGTTTCTTTATGATGACTTCTCAGATAAATGGCTGATCCCCGATGATGATCATTGCTGGCCTCGGCAATCCCGGGCAGAAACATGCGAAACAACGGCACAATATCGGCTTCATGGCGGTCGATGCGATTGCCGCATTGCATGGTTTTGACAGCTGGCGCAGCCAGTTTCAGGCACTGACCGCGCAAGGCCGGATCAATGGCAAGAAGGTGCTGCTGGTCAAACCCCAGACTTTCATGAACAATTCCGGGGCGGCAATTGCCGGCGCCATGCGCTTCTATAAGGTGCCTATGGACAAGCTGGTGGTCTGTTATGACGAGCTTGACCTCGCCCCCGGCAAGCTGCGGGTCAAGCGTGGCGGTGGCCATGCCGGACATAACGGTTTGCGCTCCATCGACAGCCATCTGGGACCGAATTACTGGCGAATACGCCTCGGCATCGGCCATCCGGGGGAGAAATCCCGGGTTCTCGGCCACGTGCTTGGTGATTTCTCGAAGGATGAACAGACATGGCTGGTGCCGCTGATTGCCGCCATCGCACAGGAAATCCACTATATCGTCGATGATAATCAGGCATCCTTCATGAGCCGGGTTGCCATGCATGTGAATGCGGAAACCAAACCGTCAGAGCCAGCCAAACCGAAACAGGACAGCAGCGACGATGCCTGATCTCTCAACCATGTTGCCCCTGTTCGACAACAGCGAGACGCTGGTGCGGATCAATCCGCCCGCAGTTGCGGTCGACTGTCAGCCGGTCTATGCCTCGGCCCATAATGTTCTGGCCCACCCGCTCTATAATCGTCTCGACTGTTACCTGCGACCGGTAGCGGCCAATGCGCTGGCCCTTGCCGCCAGTCTGGCGAAGGAGGACGGGCTGTCTTTACGGGTTTTCGATGCCTATCGCCCGGTTGAGGCACAATATGTCTTCTGGGACCACACACCCGATCCCGATTTCGTCGCCGATCCCCGGCTCGGCTCTACCCATGGGCGCGGGATTGCGGTTGATCTGACCCTGATCGATGAGCAGAAAATGCCCCTGCCGATGGGCACTGAATTCGATGATTTCACCATTGTCGCCCATCACGACTATGGCGACTTGCCCGATGAGGTGATCGCCAACCGGCACCGTTTGCGCGGTTATATGGAAGCGGCAGGATTTATTATTCACGCGCCCGAGTGGTGGCACTATAACCTTCCCGATCCGAACCAGTATCCCCTGATCCATGATGGGGATGCGGTCCCGGCCCTGCTGCGTCCGGAGATGCGCGCCCGCGCCGACCGGACTATGAAGAATTTTTAACTCCGCGCTGATTATACCAGAGAAAAGAGCATATTATGGGATTTAAATGTGGGATTGTCGGACTTCCTAACGTGGGCAAGTCGACATTGTTCAACGCCCTGACCGCCACCGCGGCAGCCCAGGCGGAGAATTTTCCATTCTGCACCATCGAGCCCAATATCGGTAGGGTCGCCGTGCCCGATGAGCGTCTCGACAAGATCGCCAAAATCGGTCAGTCAGCAAAGATCATCCCGACCCAGCTCGAATTTGTCGATATTGCCGGTCTGGTGCGCGGTGCCTCCAAGGGCGAGGGTCTCGGCAACCAGTTCCTCGGCAATATCCGCGAAACCGATGCCATTGTTTATGTGCTTCGCTGTTTCGAGGATGGCGACGTTACCCATGTGGAAGGCTCGGTCGATCCCCTGCGTGATGCCGAAATCATTGAAACAGAACTGATGCTGGCTGATCTCGAGAGCCTCGAGCGCCGGATCCAGAATGCGGTCAAGAAGGCGCGTGGCAATGACAAGGAAGCCAAGGAACAGGTGGCGCTGATGGAACGCATCGTCCCGCTGCTCGAGGACGGCAAACCGGCCCGCATGGTTGAGTTGTCTGCCGATGAGCGTGAGACCTTCCGCCAGCTGCAACTGCTGACCTCAAAGCCTGTGCTGTATGTCTGCAATGTCGAGGAAGACAATGCCGCCGATGGCAATGAGTATTCTGCCAAGGTCGCGGCGATGGCAGCAGAGAAAGGTGCAGAATCCGTTGTCATCTCAGCCAAGATCGAGAGCGAGATTGCCCTCATCGATGATGCAGAGGAAAAGGCCGAATTCCTCGAAACCCTTGGCCTCAGCGAACCCGGATTGAACAAGATCATCCGCGCCGGTTACAAGCTGCTCAACCTCGTCACCTTCTTTACCGTCGGGCCAAAGGAAGCACGGGCTTGGACCGTCCGCCGCAATGCGACGGCACCGGAAGCGGCCGGCGCTATCCATACCGATTTCCAGCGCGGTTTCATCAAGGCGGAAACCATTGCCTATGATGATTTTGTCGGCCTTGGCGGCGAGAGTGCCGCGCGCGAGGCGGGCAAACTCCGTCAGGAGGGCAAGGAATACATCACTCAGGACGGGGATGTTTTCCACTTCAAATTCAACGTTTGATCCACTCCGAACGGGGTCACCATCCGGGCACGAATTAGCGCCACCAGACTCCGGATCAAACAGCTTTCAAAATCGCCGTGACAGGAAACTGTCGACGGCGATTTTTTTATTTCGCGTCCCAAATTGGCCCAAAAGACAATTGGTTTTACCGTCAACTTGCTTGCTTATTCGCTATGCATTACACGCAAAGCAGCCCAAAACGATGCGCATATCGTGTTTGTTATACTTTTTATCCATGCCGTTACATTTTATTTCTCAAAACCGTAACAAACCGTCTTTGTTCTTTCAAAACTGACCCTTACGCCTAGAAGGGTCGCAAATGCGTCAGGCCAGCCATGCGCTGACCAGATAACTACTCCCCCCCCTTTCACATGAAAGACGGTTTTTTATGTCTGATGGTCCGATCAGCACGCGCGAATTTTTTGATGAACTTGGCGTCTATATGGAAGCCAGCATCGAAGAGCGTAACGGCACAGCACCAAATTTTGATGACCTTCTCTACGGTATTACCCTGATTGATGAAGGCCAGTTCCTTGCCGCCCCTCGCAACCTGAATGCGTTCGGCGTGCTCAACGACATCCGCTATGTTCAGCAGTTTGGACGGCCAGAGGGTTTTGAGCGTCAGGAGCCATTTGCCCAGTTCAAGAAAGCTTACAGTGAGCTCGCCCCTCAAATCCTGAAGGAATATCAGGAAGGAATGGCAGCTGTTACTGAGCAGCTTGATGATGAGCATTCCCAATATACCAAGGAAGCACTCGATCACGCACAGGACCAGTATCGTGACAAGGCTGAGCGCGACTTCAATCGCACCTCGCCAATCAGCGTTCACAGCATGGCCGAATATCTGCTGCGCAACATTGTTAATGCGACCCAGACCAATCGCCGTGCAGCACGCAAACTCGATGGCCCACTGACCATCGATGCTGAAACGGAAAAAGAAATTTCCAACACGTTCAACAGCGCCACCCGCAATCCGGTTGACACCCTGTTTGTCATCGAGGGTCGGACACCGGAAATGCGGCCACTCAGAGTACGCAACTTCCTGCGCGCGCTCGATCCGAAGTTTTTCGAACTCATCACCACACGCAACAACACGCAACTCGCCAACTCAAGTGCAGTACCGGAGTCTTCTATGCCTTCTAATGAACTGACCAAATTCATCCTCCGTGCCCAGACAGAAGCCAGAACCCTGGGTGATGATGAGCTGCAGCCGAAGCACTTGTTCCTCGCCCTGCTGGACGATGAAAAGGTCAAAGCCGAGCTGAACAGCCTCAACCGCAGCGCTCGCAAGGTTGAGATCGGTGAACTTCGCTGGGCCTTCACCACCGCTGACACCTCGAAGGCAAGTGCCGACAACCCGCAGGCGAGTGCAGACTTCAATGCGGCACTGGCGCTGGTCGGTCCCGAGTTCCACGAAAGCAATGGCAAGTTCGCTGCCTCCAAGGCCGTGCAGAAGATGCTGGAAGAGTATCCCGAAATCTCTGCAACCCTCAGCGAGGCCGGTTTCACCCCACGCCGTTTCGAGCGCTGGTCAGAAATCGCCGGCAAGGAAATCAAGCCGGTCAACCACAAGCCGTTCAAGATTTCCGATCACGTCTTCAAAGAGGCGATCAAAGAATTCACCCGTGACATCACCGAGATGGCCAATGATGGCAAGCTCGACCCGATCATCGGTCGTGCCGATGAGCTCGAGCAGATGAAAACCATCATGACCCACCGGAAGAAGAAAAATCCGATGGTCATCGGTGAGCCGGGCGTTGGTAAAACCGCACTGCTGCATGGTTATGCTCAGGATGTAGTCAAGGGCGATGTCCCTGATAACCAGAAGGGCGCACGGGTTCTCGAACTCGACGTTCAGGCGCTGATCGCCGGCACCCAGTATCGCGGCCAGTTTGAAGAGCGCCTGCGCAACATCATTGACGGTATCGCCGAGCGCAACGAGCGTGGTGATCGCCCGCCGATCATCCTCGGCATCGACGAAGCTCACACCCTTGTCGGCCTCGGCACTGCCAGTGGTCAGGCACAAGGCGCGTCCCAGTTCATCAAGCCTGCTCTGCAGGAAGGTAATCTGTGGACCATCATGTTCACCACCGAGGACGAGTTCACCAAGCACATCGAAGGTGACGGTGCCCTCGAGCGTCGTACCCAGACCCTGAAGGTTGAAGAGCCTTCACCGGAGGATACCGTCAAGATCCTCATGGGTCTGCGTGGCAAGTTCGAGGATCACTACGACATCACCATTCCTGATGAAGCCCTTGAGGACATCGTCGGTCTGGCAGCGAAATACGTGAACAACCGCAACTTCCCTGACAAGGCGATCGACCTGCTCGATGGTGCGGGTGCCGTTGCCTTCAAAAAGGGCAAGGACACCGTTGACCGTGATGCGGTTATCGAGGTCGTCGCCCGGATGGCCAAACTGCGGAAATCCTATCTCGGTCAGGAAGACAACCAGCGTTATGCCGAACTGGCTGACAGCCTGAAGGAAGATGTCTTCGGTCAGGATCAGGCGGTTGAGGAACTCGCCGATGCCGTTGCCTATGCCAAGGCCGGTCTGCGTGAGCCGAACAAACCTGTGGGCAGCTATCTGTTCGTTGGTCCAACCGGTGTCGGTAAGACCGAACTGGCGAAAAGCCTCGCAAAACGCACCACCGGTTCGGAAGACAACCTCATCCGTATCGATATGTCCGAATACATGGAGAAACACACGATCGGTAAACTGGTAGGCGCCCCTCCAGGCTATGTCGGTTATGGTGAGGAAGGTGTCCTGACCGGCGCAATCCGCCGCCAGCCAAACGCTGTTATCGTGCTCGATGAGATCGAGAAAGCCCACCCTGACGTCCAAAAGCTGCTGCTCGGTGTCATGGATGACGGCAAGATGAAGGATGGCCGTGGTCGGGAGATCAACTTCCAGAACGCTACCCTGATCATGACCTCCAACCTCGGTGCAGCGAAAGCTGACATGGAAGCCACCAAGCGCACCATCGGCTTCCAGAGCGAAGAGAAGAAGGTTGATCGCGGCGAGATAATGGAGAAAGAGGTCGAAGCCTTCTTCGCACCTGAGTTCCGTGGCCGTCTCGATGGCATCATCCGCTTTAACGAGTTGGACAAGGATGTGGCCAAGCTGATCCTCAAGGGTCAGGTCAAAAAACTCATCGGTCGTGCCAAGGAATCCTGGGGCATCAACCTTGAGATTAGTGACAAGGCCCGCGACACCCTGATGGAGCAGGGCTTCAATCCGAAGCTCGGTGCCCGCCCGCTGAAACAGGCGATCGATCGTCTGGTCGGTAAGCCGCTGGCCAAATGGCTGATGAAGAACGGCGACCAGAACACCCGTTCCGGCATGACCGTTACGGTCGAGGAAGTCGGCGAGAACTTCACTGTTTCCAAGGGCAAGGGCGACGATCTGATCGTCAATCCGAAACGGATCGTCAAGCCGGGTGACCTGCCAAACGATACCCTGATGCGCCTCAGAAAGCGCCGTGAGGGTGATACACGTCAGCCGGTCAACGGCAACGACCGCAAGCTGTTTACACCGGGCGGTCCCGGCAAGCGCTTCGGTTAATCTCTGCCGATAAATGAAACAAGAAACGGGAGTGTCTGCTTTTCAGACACTCCCGTTTTGTTTCGGGACCCGGGCTTCCGGGGGTCGGGCAGGATCATCGGCCAAGTTGAGGCAGGAAGCCGATGAAGTCAGGTTACCCAAGTCCCGATCTCGTTCCACGCATTGGCCTACTCTATCAGCCAGTTCGCTTCGAAGATCATGGTCAGTATCGGGCAGGTTATGTGGGGTGTTGGGGCCCGTCCGATGTCCTGACAAGCTCATGATTGGCGGGTTTCAACAGGCCCGCAACAAATTTTATTTAGCGAATACTAAGGCCAAAAACGGCCCAATTTCGCATCAAGAACCGGGTATATTTAGGTAAAATTCTTCTCAATATTAGCCACTATTGATCAGATAAAAATCGCTTTAAAAACAATAGCGTATGGCGTCCATGATCAGGATGTCGAGACCGTATTGCCACCACAGGGCTAGCCCGCCGGCGACCATGCCCATGCCGACCAGCCCTGCCGTCAGTTTAAAAAAAAATTTGCGGTGGGCTTCGATCATGCCATCTGCTCTCTTCCGAGAGCAATTTTCGCCGACATTTCGCGAATTGGCAAATGCAGGATCGCGGCCATCACCCCGAAGGCGATGCTGGCATACCAGATCGGATCATAGCTGCCATAGCGCTCGAACGCCTCACCGCCGAGCCAGGCACCGAGGAAGCTGCCCACCTGATGCCAGAGGAAGACCACGCCGTAGAGGGTTGAGAGATAGCGGGTACCAAACATCAACCCGACCAGACCGCTGGTCAGAGGCACCGTGGCGAGCCACAGGAAGCCCATGGCCGCACCGAACATAATTGCGGTGACGGAATTGAGCGGAATGACCAGAAACAGCGCGATCACCACAGCACGCAGCAGATAAATCAGGCTGAGGAGATACTTTTTGCTAAACTTGTCACCGAGATAACCGGAGAAGTAGGAGCCGACCATATTGAACAGCCCGATCATCGCCAGACCGATCGAGGCTGACCCGGCATCAACCCCGCGATCAAGCAGGTATGACGGGTAATGCACACCGATAAAGGCCAATTGGAACCCGCAGACGAAAAAGCCGAGATTGAGCAGCCAGTAATCGCGGTACCGGAACGCCTGCTTGACCGTCTCGCCCAGTGAACCAGTGCTGATCTCTCCCTCCGGCTCCTTTGGCTTGCCGGCCAGCGCCAGCCCGAGCACGGCCATGATCGAGGTCAGGATGGCCAGCCCAACCAGCGCGCCCTGCCAGTCAAACCAACTGATCATGCCTTGCGTCCCGGGCACGATGGCAAACATGCCGAAACTGCCCGCCGCCGTGGTAATGCCAAAGGCCCGTGAGCGGTAGGCGGGCGGCACCGCCCGGCCTACGGCACCCAACACGACAACATAGGTGGTACCGGCAAGGCCGAGACCGGTCATGACGCCAAGGGTGAGGTGCAGACCCAGCGGGTCCTTGGCCACGATCATCAGCAGCAGGCCGAGGACATAGACCACGGTGCCGCCAAAGATTACCCGGCCTGCGCCATAGCGATCGGCAATCGCGCCGACAAAGGGCTGCGCCAAGCCGAATAACAGGTTGGAAATGGCAATCGCCAGCCCCATGACATCGCGGCCGACCTCAAGATCAATACCGACAGGCTGGACGAACAGGCCCATGCTCTGTCGGATCCCCATGGCAATCGAAACAATCGTCGCGCCACAGGCAATCATCAGCCAAAGTCGAGCAGTCATGGAACCGGCTTTCAAGAAACGTAAAGGGAGACGGAGCATGCCACCATGCAGTGGATGAGACAATCCGCCACGTGCACAACACTAGGATGCTGCAAACTCAATAATAGTGCCGTCAGTATAGGCCGGATCAATAACCAGCCGTTCACCGGGTACTGACAGGATCGGAATATCCGCCTGTGCCAGATAATGCGCGGTATCATCAAGGGATGCGACAGCAAGGGTAATCACCAGCGGCCCCGGCCGATTGAGCAATGCCGCATCGATACCGGGATAGCGCCGCGCCGCCCGCGTCGGTGTCAGGAAACGCAGGCTCTGGCGCGCACCAATCGGCACATCCAGCCGCCCCTCACCGCGATGCAGGCGATCCAGCGGCTGTTCCAGCGCGCTCAGAAAGGTCACGTAACCCGCCTCAAGGCTGGCCGGGTCATCATGGATGATGGTCATGCCCTCGACACCGACCGTGCCATTGGGATGCTCAAGCCATGCCGCTTGCCGGATAATATCCTTGCTCAGATGCTCAACGATAAAGCCGGACAGGGCAGGTACGCTGCCCGGTTTCGGATAGGCGAGACGGAAATGCAGTTCGGTATCGCCGCTATCGAGTTCGACCAGCCGCGACAGATCGGCCAGACGGTCGGCAAGCCCATGAGCTTCGAGCATGGCATGGGCCTGCGCTGCATTATCGGTGGCAAAGGCGAGACCGCTGACACCCGGTCCACGGCTGTCCAGCTGTGTGTTAAGGCCATTGACGAACTGGGACGCATCGACAATGCCGAGCAGTTCCAGATAATCATCGGCAAACATGATGCAGTAATTGGCCGTGCCCCAGCCGATATGCCGACCGCGCGGGGTCAGGGTGAAACCGAGCTTGCGGTAGAGCGCTGCCGTTGCCTCAAGATCGGCAGCGACACTCAACGTATGGTCAATGCCGGTAATCATGGTCTCAGAACCCGTCCGGATGCTGTGCCAGCCATGCCGCCTCTGCCGCCGTGGTCTCCCGCCCCAGCACCTGATTGCGATGCGGGAAACGACCAAACAGGCTGATCGGTTCAAGATGCCGCCGGGCATACTCGGTGGTATTGGCCCAGAACTCGGCATCTGCCGGGTCGATGCTTGGCGCCAGTTGCTCGAACATACCGACACAGGTTTCCTGAGCTGCCATATCCTCGGCATGTTCGAAAGGCAGCAGGACAAACAGCTTCTGCTGGGCGCTCAGCCCCATAAAGGCATCATGGAACTGGTCGAGATACTGCCGGGCGGCGGCCAGCGCCCGGTCATCAAGGACAAATGCCCGTGCCGAACCACGAAACAGATTACGCGGCAGCTGATCGAGCACCAGTATGAGCGCCAGCATGGGCAGGGGATGATCGCGCCAGTAGTCCAGCTTGCCAGCCTCTGCCTCATCGACCAGATGGCCGAAACGGCTCTGCAACCGGGCATCAACATCGTCCTTCTGGATGAACCAGTCGTCAAATGCCAGTTCCTCAAACCAAAACGACAGCAACCCGCGGGCGCTGTCGTCTTGTACAGTCTCAAACTGTGTCATTTGTATTGCGCCTTTAGTGCGCGTCAGCCCAGATGCGCCGTTTGACGGCATACATGAGACAGGTGAACACGATCAGGAACAGGATCACCTTGACCCCGGTCTGCTTGCGCTCATTAAGGTTCGGTTCGGCGGCCCACATCAGGAAGGCAGAGACGTCCTCGGCCATTTCCTCGACGGATGGCGCATAGTCTTCCTCACCATCAAGGCCCTTGTAAGTGATGGCACCTTCAAGCAGCGGTGGCGCCATCGCGATCATGTGACCGGGGAAGTACTCGTTATAGTACATGCCCTCTGGAACGGTCACACCTGCCGGTGCGTCATGATAACCGATCAGTACACCATGGATATATTCCGGGCCCATAGGGCGTGCCTTGGCGAGCAGGGACATATCCGGTGGCAGGGCACCGCCATTGGCGTAGCGGGCAGCCGCTTCATTGGCAAACGGGCTGACGAAGCGATCCTTTGGCTCGGCTGCGCGCTCGAACATCTCGCCTTCGTCATTCGGGCCGTCGGTGACGGTGTAATTCGACGCAATCGCCCGTACCTCTTCCTCGGTAAAGCCAAGTTGGCCAAGGTTGCGGTAGGACAGCAGGCTCATCGAGTGACAGCCAGAGCAGACATCGCGGTAGACCTGAAAACCGCGCTGCAACTGAATCATGTCATAGGTACCGAACGGACCGTCGAAGGAGAAATCCACCTCAGGTGCGTGCACCTCCTCACCAGCAGCGCTGGCAGGCGCAGCCATGAACATACCGGACAGACCGAGGGTAACGGCAAAGGCCGCGGCTAAAGTTGTGGTAAACCGCATTACGGCTTCTCCATCGGGTTGCTTGCCGGTGCGGCACCAGCAGTCGTTGAACTACCACCACCCTTCAGGACAGCCTCGCTGATGCTGGCTGGAAGCGGCAGTGGTTTCTCGATTTTGCCCAGAACAGGCAGGATCACGAGGAAGTGCAGGAAGTAATACAGGGTCGCAATCTGACCGGTGATCACATACCAGCCTTCCGGTGGCTTGGCACCGACATAGCCGAGGACAACGCAATCCACAGCCAGCACCCAGAAGAAGATGCGATAGATCGGCCGGAAATTGGTCGAGCGCACTTTTGAGGTATCAAGCCAGGGCAGCACGAACAGAACAGCAATCGCCGAGAACATCAGGATGACGCCGCCGAGCTTGTCCGGCACGGCCCGCAGGATCGCGTAAAACGGCAGGAAGTACCATTCAGGCACGATATGCGCCGGGGTAACCAGAGGGTTGGCCGGAATATAGTTGTCCGGGTGGCCCAGATAGTTTGGCGCAAAGAACACGAAGGCAGAGAAGAAGATCAGGAAGACGCCAATGCCGAATGCATCCTTGGAGGTGTAATAAGGATGGAATGGCAGGGTGTCTTTCTTGGACTTCGGCTCAATGCCGAGCGGGTTGTTGGACCCGGTAATATGCAGGGCTGCGATATGCAGGACCACAACGCCGACAATGACGAATGGCAGCAGGTAATGCAGGGCAAAGAAGCGGTTAAGGGTCGGGTTATCGACCGAGAAACCACCCCAGAGCCAGGTGACGATATAGTCACCGACCAGCGGTATCGCCGAGAACAGGTTGGTAATAACCGTGGCACCCCAGAAGCTCATCTGGCCCCATGGCAGGACATAGCCCATGAACGCGGTGGCCATCATCAGCAGCAGGATCACAACACCAAGCATCCAGAGCAGCTCGCGCGGTGCCTTGTATGAACCGTAGTAGAGACCTCGGAACATGTGGATATAGACCACGATGAAGAACATGCTGGCGCCATTGGCATGGACATAGCGCAGCAGCCAGCCGTGATTGACGTCACGCATGATGCGCTCGACGCTCTGGAAGGCATAATCGGCATGGGCGGTATAGTTCATGGCCAGCATGATGCCGGTCAGGATCATGGTAACGAGAACTACCATCGCGAGCGCACCGAAATTCCAGAAATAGTTGAAATTCCGGGGCGTCGGGAAAACGCCGTATTCCTTATACAGCATCGTGACTACCGGCAGGCGGCTGTCGATCCACTCTACCACCGGGTTCTCAAATTTGGTTCTTTCGCCACCAGCCATCTTGTGACCTCTATCGGTTATATCAAAGCCGTTCAGTGATTTGGCTTGTCAGTATCAGTGTTTTGTTCGGTATCGGAATGCGCGTTCGGGCGATCAGCCGATTTTCACGGTTGTATCGTCGACAAACTCATATGGGGGAACCAGCAGGTTGGCCGGGGCCGGGCCCTTGCGGATACGACCTGCGGTATCATAGTGCGAGCCGTGGCATGGGCAGAACCAGCCACCGAAATCACCCTTGTTGTCAGCAGGCTTCTGACCCAGCGGCACACAGCCGAGGTGGGTACAGACACCAACCATCACCAGCCATTCAGGCTTCTCGGCGCGCTCTTCATCCGTCTGTGGGTCACGCAGATCATCCACGTTCACAGCGCGTGCCTCGTCGATCTCCGCTTCCGTCCGGTGACGGATAAAGACCGGCTTACCGCGCCAGGTGACAGTGACCGCCTGCCCGACTGCGATATTGGCGATGCTGACCTGAATTGACGCCAGCGCCAGCGTATCGGCCGCCGGGTTCATGCTGTCAATTACCGGCCAGGCAACGGCACCAACGGCAACCGCACCCATGGCACCCGTGGTCAGAAACAGGAAATCGCGGCGCGTTCCCTCGGTATGATGTGATTTGGCGTCCACTGTCTGATCAGTCATCGCAAGGTCATCCACTAGAAATTTCAAGGCGATCATGGCTCATCTATAGCAGCGGGTGGTTACCCGACCCTTACGGGCGCACTATGGTTAAAGCCTTGACCATTCATAGAAATGCGACCGGCAGTCGCATCGTGATAATCATTTTCACATTGTTTGGAAAAATTCTAAACAACATGCCAGCAGGGTCTATACAAAAGCTGAGGCCGCTTGCCTAGAGCCATGCGACACTTATCATGATCCGGCGTGTCATAGCAGCACTGCCGGTTTCACGCCAACCCCTTGTTTCTGACACTGTTTGAAGACCGATTTCGATGCCCCGCCTCTGTCTCTATCAACCGGATATCGCTGCAAATATGGGCAGTATCCTTAGGCTCGGGGCCTGTCTCGGTACCGATTGCGAGATTATCGGGCCATGCGGCTTTCCCTTCGATGATGCCCGATTGCGCCGATCGGCCATGGATTATATCGAGCATGTGACATATCGCTACCACACCGGCTGGGATGCCTTTAACGACTGGCGCACCGGTGAAAATGCCGGTCGGCTCGTGCTCCTGACGACCAAGGGGGCGACTCCGCTGCATGACTTCCGCTTTCAGGCCGATGACCTGCTGCTGTTCGGGCGCGAGGGTGCGGGGGTACCGCAAGTGGTGCATGACAGCGCCGATGCCCGTGTCATCATTCCCATGCGCGCCGAGGTCCGCTCCCTCAATCTGGCACAATCAGCCACCATCACCCTGGCCGAGGCCCTGCGCCAGACCGGGCAATGGCCGCAAATTACCACACCGAGACGGCGATAACCGCCGCACAGGATTAGTTTCATGCACACTGACGAACTCTCCAGCCAAAAGCCGACAACCGTACCGACGGCAACGCAGAAGCAGCGTGCTGTCGACTGGTTTGCCGAGCTGCGCGACCGTATCTGTGCGGCATTCGAGGCGATCGAGGATGACCTTGCCGGCACCAACAGTGACCAGCCGCTGGGCCGTTTCACCCGCAAGGATTGGCAACGCACCGATCAGGTGACCGGCGCTGTCGGCGGCGGTGGCACCATGTCGACCATGCGCGGGCGGGGGTTCGAGAAGGTCGGGGTGAATATTTCCACCGTCCACGGCCATTTCTCGCCTGAGTTTCGCGAACGCATGACCGGGGCCGGTGAGGATGGCGCGTTCTGGGCAGCCGGGATCAGTCTGGTGGCACATATGCACTCGCCGCTGGTCCCTGCGGTTCATATGAATACGCGCCATATCGTAACCCGGGTCGGCTGGTTCGGCGGCGGCGCGGATATGACCCCGACCTTTCCCGAAGCCGCCGATACCGATGCCTTCCACAACGCGCTGAAACAGGCATGCGATGCCCATGATCCGCGCTACTATCCGGAATACAAGGCGTGGTGCGACCGTTACTTTTACCTGCCGCACCGACAGGAACCGCGCGGCATCGGTGGCATTTTCTATGACACCCTCGACAGCGGTAACTGGGAGGCGGATTTCGCCTTCACGCAGGATGTTGGCAAGGCGTTTCTCGATATCTATCCGCAGATTGTCCGCCGCCATATGGATCAGCCTTGGACCGACGAGCAGCGACAGGACCTGCGTGAAAAACGCGGGCGCTATGTGGAATTCAACCTGCTCTATGATCGCGGCACACTGTTTGGCCTGAAGACCGGCGGCAATATCGAGGCGATCCTGATGAGCCTGCCACCGGACACTGCCTGGCCTTGAGCTTCCCGCAAATTTGGCGGTACAGGAATCGTTATCCTGCCTGTTTTACTGGGGAATATTAGCCGGTAAATCCCGATGCAGCACCTGCGGTTTGAACTGGTCATCGGTCAATGCCGCCGCGATCCGTTCAGCCATGAACACCGAGCGGTGCTTGCCGCCGGTACAGCCGATGGCAATGGTCAGATAACGCTTGCCCTCGGTCCGGTAGCGCGGCAGCAGCGGTTTCAGCAGACTGAGCAGGTTCTGCTCGAATGCCGCGAAATCCGGGTCCTGCATGATCGCCTCACCCACCGGCTTATCCAGCCCGGTCAGCGGGCGCAACTTTTCATCATAATGGGGATTGGCGAGAAAGCGCACATCGAAGACCAGATCGGCATCGCGCGGCACGCCCTTCTTGAATGAAAACGAGGTGACAAAGACCTCGAGCCGGTTGCGACCGCCGATCTCGTAATGCCCGGTCATCAGACGCCGCAGATCGTGGATATTGAGGTCCGTGGTGTCGATCACCAGATCGGCCTGTTCCTTCAGCGGCTGCAGCACCTGCCGTTCCTTGGCGATGCCATCCGCCACCGGTCGGTCAAGCGCCAGCGGATGCCGCCGTCGGGTTTCGGTGAAGCGGCGGGCCAGCACCTCGTCACTGCAATCGAGGAACAGTATCTGCACATCGCCATGGGTTGAAGCCGCAAGCTGATCCCGCTGGGCAATCAGGCTGTCGGCGGCGAAACCGCGGGTCCGGGTGTCGATGCCGACCGCCATGTGCCGACGCAACAGATCACCCTGCGCCACGAGTGTTTCCAGCAGCGGCAGGGGCAGATTGTCCACGGCCTCGAAGCCGAGATCCTCCAGCGCCTTCAGGCCACTGGACAACCCGGCACCCGACATGCCGGTGACGAGTATCAGACGGTTTCTCATTGCAATACGCTGCTTGCCGGTCACGGGGCAATTATCCCTCTGAATGCATATGCACAGCTAAACGCAAAGCTGCAAGCACACGTTCCGGAACGCCGAATTCGAGCATGGTCAGCGGCAACATGGGCACGGACCGATCACCGATGACCGTAACCGGCAATACCTCCGGCAGCCGCTCCAGCGCCTGCGCCGCATCCCGGTCACCAAGCCGGGCGACCAGCCGCACAGGTTCAGGCTCCCCAGCGACCGGATAGGGCACGAGCCCGACCCCGCGCACCTCGATACGGCCCCTGATTTCTGTCGGACAGTCGGGCATATAATCGCCACTATCAAGCTGATTTAGAAGGGTTTGGTCATCAGATACCAGTTCAGCACCATAGCGTTCGATCAGATGCAGGGCGAGCATGGATTTGCCGCTACCGGACGGTCCCTCTATCAGGATCGAGCCAAGCCCGGCGATTGAAACGGTGCTGGCATGGCGTCGGATGGTCAGGGGCTTGCCGGTCAATGCCTTACCTCGCTCGGCACCTGTCATGCACCACCACGACGGCTGCCATCCTCGCGGCGGCTCTCCCGTGTCGATCGCTCGATCGGCAGTCTGATGATAAAGCGCGCACCGACAATCTGGCTGCCTTCATAACGGTTTTCGGCATGAATGCTGCCGTTCAGCGCCTCAACAATTTGTTTCGAGATCGACAGCCCCAGACCGGAATGGGTACCGAACTTCTCCGTCTTTGGTCGCTCAGAGTAGAAACGGCTGAATATGGCATCCAGCTTGCCCTCTGGGATGCCCGGCCCCTCATCGGCGACACAGATCACAACCTGATTTCCCTGCTGTTCGGCACTGAGCCAGATACGGCCATTCGCCGGGGAGAAGGAAATGGCATTGCCAATCAGGTTCTGCAACACCTGCACCAGCCGCCCCTCGAGCGCCCGCACCTTCAGCACCGTATCGGGCAAGGCCAGCACAACCGATGGCGCCTTGTCTTCCTGTGCCTGCACCGTATGCCGGTGAATATCGGCGAGGGTCGACAGCATAATATTGAGGTCAATGCTTTCGGAATCCGCCCGCGACAACTCGGCATCAAGGCGGGACGCATCAGAAATATCGCTGATCAGCCGGTCAAGGCGGCGAACATCATCCTGAATGATGCCCATCAGCTTGCGCTGCTGATCGGGATCACTGAGCCGGGCTGCGGTTTCGACCGCCGAGCGCAGGGAAGTCAACGGGTTCTTGATCTCATGGGCCACATCGGCGGCAAAGGCCTCAATGGAATCCATCCGCTGCCAGAGCGATTCCATCATCTCCCGCAGGGCCAGTGACAGATCGCCGATCTCGTCATTGCGGGCGGTGAAATCAGGAATCGCAGCGACAGTGCGACCGGGGCTGTTACGCACGAGATCAGCGGCCCGCGCCAGCCGACGCAAGGGTCGCTCGATCGTGCCGGCCAGATAGAGCGATAACAGCACGGTGACCGACAGCGCGATCATCGACATATAGAGGATTGAGCGTCGGACCTCGACCATGGCCGCATCAACGCCGCTGCCATCACGGATCAGCAGCACCGCGCCCAGAACCTTCTTGAACTGCTGGACCGGCGCGGCAGCGGTCAGGATAATGCCCTGCTCGCGATTGCCCCAGCTGTTGGCGCTGACATTACCGGCAAGTGCACGGCCCACATACTGGGTTGCCGGACCGATCAGCATCAGCCCATGCTCTTCCGGATTGGAGTAGATACGTGGCGGATCGCTGATGCTAAGCAGGGCAAACAGGTCATCGAACAGTGACCCGACCCCTTTCCAGCTCTCTGGACTCTGTTCGTCCAGCGGGGCCAGTTCCTCGATTTCCACCAGCCCAAGGCCACTGCGCAGCAAATGGCTGTCGGCAAGCAACTCGCCATTGGCATTATACAGCCGGGAGCGAACCTGCGTCGTCTCGGTCAGGCGACGCACCATCTGGCGGGCCAGTTGCGGCGACAGGGCAATATCGCGCTCGCCTTCCACCTGCTCGATCACCGCGCCTTCAGACACCAGTGCGGCGAAAACCCGTGCCTCGACCAGCAATGTTGCCAGTTCGCGCTCAACCAGTTGCTTGCGGTACTGATCAAGGAACATGACACCAGCCACCAGAATCAGCAGCGCGACCAGGTTTACGGCGAGAATACGCAAGGTGAGCGTTGAGAACGGACGCTGTCCGAGTGCCCGCTTGGCTTCTGGCTCATCATGCTCGACCTGACCACCGGCACGGGATTGGGCCGGGTCATGTCCGGTCGCCTGCGCATGGTGGTTGATGAGCGGACGCGCCATCTTCGGCGATGCATAGGCATCACCGGGGATCAGCCGGTCATTGTCGCCAGCACTCGATGGACGCTTTATCTCGTTCAAAATACCACCAGTAACCTTGCATTGCCGAAGCCGTCAGCAATCGCCTGCATGACAATGGTCAATACAGCAAAGGATACACTGAAAAAAGGGCAGTGGCCAAATAGCGCCGGATCAGGCGTCGGTCGGCTCCGGCGCATCGGCAGCCTTGCCATCCTCGAGACCGTCGCCATGCTCGCGGTAGCGATAGCCAACGCCATAGAGGGTTTCGATGCCGGAGAAGTCGTCATCGACCGATTTGAACTTCTTGCGCACCCGCTTCACATGGCTGTCGATGGTGCGATCATCCACATAGATGTGCTCGCCATAGGCGGCATCCATAAGCTGATTACGGGTTTTCACATGGCCCGGACGTTGCGCCAGGGTCTTGATCAGCAGGAACTCGGTGACGGTCAGCGGTACTTCCTTACCTTGCCAGGTGCAGAAGTGGCGATCCATATCAAGGATCAGGTCACCGCGATCCATGATGTTCTCATCGGATTTACCGGCCTGGCTGCGGGCACTCTCACGCCGTAGCAGTGAGCGGATACGCTCGATCAGCAGGCGTTGGGAAAACGGCTTCTTGATATAATCATCGGCGCCCATGCGCAGGCCGAGCAGCTCATCGACCTCATCATCCTTGGAGGTCAGGAAAATTACCGGCACCTGACTGGTCTGGCGCAATCTGGCGAGGGTTTCCATACCGTCCAGCCGTGGCATCTTGATATCGAGCACAACCAGATCGGGCATGTTGTCCTGAAGTCCGCGCAATGCCTCATCGCCATCGCCATAGGTGCGGACATTAAAGCCCTCTGCCTCAAGCGCCATGGACACAGAAGTCAGGATATTGCGGTCATCATCAACCAGAACGATCGAATTGGTCATGGAACATACTTTCATCAAATAAACCAGATTGGCATCAAATAACCCGGATTGGCCCAGATTTGCCCCGCTTGCACCCGGGTTCCCTGCCACCAACCATCATTATGCCGTCTTTCACACGATCCGTCATGAATATGGCGCCAATTCGGCAGAAACTTGTGCCTTATCCGGCAAACCCGGTGGTCATTTATGGGCAAATGGCCTTATCTGTTGTCCTGTCTGTTGATAAGTTCCACCGGTATGCACACGATCGAGAGACCGACATGAGCAGCAACCGCCCCTCGCTGACCCCGGCCATTACCGCCCGTGGCCTTTTGCGCCGCGCCCGGTTCGGCGCACTGGGCACGGTCAGTCACGGCGTACCCCATGTCTCACTGGTCTCGGTTGCAACCGACCAGCAGGGACAGCCGGTGATGCTGCTTTCGGACCTTGCCCGACATACGCAAAACATCGCACAGGATGCACGGGCCTCGGTAATGGTGGAAGAAGCGCAGCCGAGCGTGGTGAGGGCCAGACAGGCCCATGGCACCGATGGCGCGACCGAGGATCGCGGCGATCCCATGACCCAGGGCCGCCTGACCGTTACCGGTCGCATCGAACTGGTCGACAATGTCGACCGCCCGGCACTGATGGAGCGGTTTCTGGCCCGCCACCCCGATGCCGGACGCTATACCCAGTTCAGCGATTTCCGGGTCTATCGCCTGCTCGTCGAGGACAGTCATATGGTTGCCGGGTTCGGTGCCATTCACGACATCAATCCCGACCAGTTGCTGATTGCCCATGAGCGCGCCGAGGCCATGGCCCATGCGGAGCCCGACATCATCGACCATATGAATGCGGATCATGAGGATGCGCTGCGCGATATCTGTCACAACGTCACCGGCATGCCGAAAGGACGCTGGCGTATGACCGGCATCGATTGTGAAGGCTTTGACGTGATGGACAGCAATCTTGGCTGGGCACGCCACCGGTTCGAGATACCCTTGCGCAATCCGGCCGGTGCGCGTGCGGTGTTCACCCAGCTCGCCCGGGCCGCGCGCGATGCCTCGGCCTCGGATCAGACCTGATAGCTAGTTAAGGGATGCCGACACAAACTTCCCGGCCCCAAGGATCGGCCCGTGATTACGGGCCTGAACCAGTACGGCGAGACCGCTGTTGTCAGTTTCCTGTGGTGCTGCAACGTCGAAACTCACCGGCTCACCACGCCAGCGGCCAAGAATACGGCGCTCATACACCACATTGTAGTGATTAAGGGTCCGACCGGCATTCTCACCGCTGCCGATGGGCTGTCGCTCATGACGCTTGAAGCGCAGCAGGATAATTTCCGCCTCAACCCCGTGATCCATGCCATCAACGCCCACCTGCAGCTGGTTATCCGGTTTTTTCAGGATGCGGACCGGCACATTCGGTCGTGAACTCTTCTGATAGGTCGCGATTGTTTCGAGGACATCATTGCGGCGCGACCCGATCTCATCGGTCTCACCCTGTATCACCATCTGCGGGGTATAATTGTTGCGCCGTCCATGGGCGCGGCTATAGGCCGATTGCAACTCAGTCGCCCATTTCGAAGAATAACGATCCACCCAGCCGAGCCGGTTCCAGTAATCCACGTGATAGGCAACGGCAATCACATCGTCGCGGCGGGCGAGATCACCAAGCAGCGCATCGGCGGGCGGGCAGGATGAACAGCCCTGCGAGGTGAATAGCTCCACCACCACAGGCTTTGACTGCGCGTTCGCCAGCTGTGGGATCATCAGCCCGACCAGCAGGCCAAGCCCGAGAAAACCCGATGCAATCCGCGATGCGATTTTATGTGTCATGGCCGTTCTGCCGTTTTTCAACTCTGTTGTGCTTCCTTACTACCAGAAAAAGCGCAATACGGGCAGATGACAAGCCACGTTCGGTCACACTGATGTGAGCCTGTGGCGAAATATCAGACGCCAACCAGCGCCAGACGCCCGGCCTCACCCTCAAGATGGCGCAGCACGGCACCGGCGAGATAGAGCGAACCGGCAATCAGTATCGGCGCGTCAGAGGGCAGAGTTTCCGCCAGTTTTCCCATGGCCTCGACGATGTCACTCGCGACCAAGACATTGGCGGTAACGTCATCGCAGCCATCGATAACGGCAGCGAGATCGGCTGGCGGCATGCCGGCTTCGGTACCCGGCACTGGCACGGTGACAATATGGCTGAACCGGTCCGCCAGATAATGCGCCATGGTGGTGAAATCCTTGTTCGCCATCACCCCGATCACCAGACCTGCCGCACCAGTTCCATGCATCTGCTGCCAGCTATGCATCAGCGCCGCCATACCTTCGGGGTTATGGGCACCATCGAGCCATATTTCGCGGCGCTGGCCGAACTCGGCAACGAAGGCGGTATCCGCAAGGCGCTGCAGGCGGGCAGTCCATTGCACGCTGGCCAGCGCCTGTTCTGCCGTTGGCCAGTCAATCGCCTCGCCTCGCTGGGCCATAAAGGCCTCGAAAGCAGTGAGTGCTGCGCGGGCATTGGCCGGTTGATGGCTGCCGACCAGACCCAGCCTGCCAATCGGATGCTCGGACAGAGGCAGGATCGGTGCAGTAAGCTGGCGCGCACGCTCCTCAACCACCTGAACCGCGGCATCATGGGCCTGCGCCGCCAGTACTACCGGACGCCCATGCTTGATGATCCCGGCCTTTTCTCCAGCAATCGCTGCCACGGTATCACCGAGAAAGCCCATATGGTCGAGGCCGATGGCGGTAATGACACTGAGCGCTGGTGCCGCCAGCACATTGGTGGCATCGACCCGACCCCCAAGCCCGGTCTCGAGCACAACCAGATCGGCCGGGGCTTCGGCAAAGGCCAGCATGGCCGCCGCGGTCGTTACCTCAAAAAACGTGATCGGCACGCCGCCATTTGCGGCCTCAACCCTATCCAGCAAGGCAAGCAGGGATTGGTCATCAATCGGCTGCGGCAACTGTCCCGGCCCGCATGACAGGGCAATGCGCTCGTTGAAGCGCACCAGATGCGGTGAGGTATAGCGATGCACCCGCAAGCCCTGACTGGCCGCCAGCGCGGTAATCATGGCAATGGTCGAGCCCTTGCCATTGGTACCGGCCACATGAATGACCGGCGGCAGGTGGTGGTGCGGATTATCGAGTGCAGCCAGCAATCGCTCGATACGATCAAGCGACAGATCAATGAGCTTCGGATGCAGGCGCAACAGTCGCGCCAGCACAACATCAACGGGATGGTTGCTGTCCGCCGCGATCATGGCTGCCGGTGATCCTAGTTCTTCGCCTTGCCGTCCGGCTTTTTAAGGCTGTCCGGTGCGGCCATTTCCAGACCGTCATCCGCATCCTCGGCGCCGTCTTCGGCCAGACCGCCCTTGATATGGTCGGAGCCATTGGCCTTGCTCGCAGCAGCACCATTGCCATTGGCACCGTTGGTGGCGGCTTTCGGCGCAGGCTTTTGGGCTTCGGCATATGGCTTGGTCAGCAGGTTCAGAATTCGGCCAAGAGTCGCTTTCAGGTCCTTGCGATGCACGACCAGATCAACCATGCCGTGAGAATGCAGGAACTCAGCGCGCTGGAACCCGTCAGGCAGGGTCTGGCGCATGGTTTCCTCGATCACCCGGGCACCGGCAAAACCAATCTGGGCACCGGTTTCGGCAATATGCACATCACCCAGCATGGCAAAACTGGCGCTGACGCCGCCGGTGGTCGGATCGGTGAACACCACGATATAGGGCAGGCCAGCCTCACGCACCTGCTGCGAGGCAATGACTGTGCGCGGCATCTGCATCAGGGACAGGATACCTTCCTGCATCCGGGCACCGCCGGAAGCAGGTACGACGATCAGCGCTGCTTCCTGTGCCACGGCCAGCCGTGCCGCCGTGACGATCCCTTCACCAACCGCAATACCCATGGACCCACCCATGAAGGAGAAGTCAAAAGCGGCAATCACGGTTTTGACCCCGTCGATGCTGCCATGGGCAACCATGATCGCATCATCGCGACCGGTCTTCGACTTGGCATCGCGCAGACGGTCGGCATAGCGCTTGCTGTCACGGAACTTGAGCGGATCGGCTGGTGTCTTCGGCAACTCGACCAGTTCATAGGCACCATTATCGAACATCAGTTCGAGGCGCTGTTTCGCATTCAGGCGCATATGGTGCGAGCATTCCGGGCACACCATATTATTGGCCACCAGATCCTTGTTGTAGATCATGGACCCACAAGCCTGGCACTTCTTCCACAGATCATCGGGGACTTCCCGTGGAGCAACCAGCGCGCGAATGCGCGGACGAACATAGTTGGTAAGCCAATTCATCGTACAAAAAACCCAAGCAAACCTGCACCCTAGCAGGCGTACGCCATATCAATGCGTACGTTTGTTATCAGGAGCGTACAGCGGCCGACAGCTCGGCAACGAAGCCAAGCGTGGTTGAAACCGCGTCATCAGACCCGCCTTGATAGGCGTTTTTAAGCGTTTCCACAATAGCAGAACCGACCACAACCGCATCGGACAATGTGGACATCTCTTTCGCCTGTTCCGGGGTTTTGATGCCGAACCCGACCGCGACCGGCAGTTCCGTATGTGCTTTCAGGTCATCAATAGCGGCCTGTACCTTGACGAGATTGGCCGAGGCCGTACCGGTGATACCGGTGATCGATACATAGTAGAGGAAGCCCGACGTATTGCGCAGCACCGCCGGCAGCCGCGCCGCATCGGTGGTCGGGGTGATCAGGCGGATGAAGCTCATCCCCGCCTCGACGGCAGGCTGGCACAGCTCGGCATCTTCCTCTGGCGGCAGATCGACCACGATCAGACCGTCGACACCGGCAGCAAGCGCATCGGTGATGAAGCGATCAACGCCGTAGCGATAGATCGGGTTGTAATAGCCCATGAGCACGATCGGCGTGGTCTTGTCCTGCTCGCGGAAATTGGCAACCATGGCCAGCGTCTTGGCGAGCGTCATTCCGGCGGCAAGCGCACGCTGGCTTGAAGCCTGAATCGCCGGACCATCGGCCATCGGATCGGTGAAGGGCATACCGATCTCGATCACATCGGCCCCTGCAGCGGGCAGACCGTTCAGCACCTGCTGGCTGATACCCGGCTCGGGGTCACCGGCGGTGATAAAGGTAACCAGCCCGGTCTTGCCTTCGGCTTTCAGTGCCGCAAACCGTGCCTCGAGGCGATGCTTGCCGAACAGGGTTTCACCGGCAGCGGCAAAATTAACAACATTGCTCATTACATCTCGACTCCCAGAGCCTCGGCGACGGTGAAGATATCCTTATCCCCCCGGCCACACATGTTCATGACCATCAGATGGTCGGCAGGCAGTTTCGGTGCCCGTTTCATGACTTCGGCGAGCGCATGGGACGGCTCAAGCGCAGGCAGGATGCCCTCCTTGGCCGCACAGAGCTTGAAAGCTTCTAGCGCTTCGGCATCAGTGATCGGCACATATTCCACGCGCTTCTGCTCATGCAGCCAGGCATGTTCCGGGCCGATGCCGGGATAATCGAGACCGGCAGAGATCGAATGGGCCTCGGTGATCTGGCCGTCATCATCCTGCAGCAGGAAGGTGCGGTTGCCATGGAGCACACCGGGCAGCCCGCCGGTCAGGGACGCCGCATGTTCGCCGCTGTCGAGACCATGACCACCGGCCTCAACCCCGACCATGCTCACCTCACGGTCATCAAGGAACGGGTGGAACAGGCCGATGGCGTTCGAGCCACCGCCGATGCTGGCGATCAGGCTGTCAGGCAGGCGGCCCTCGGCCTCGAGCATCTGCTCACGGGTCTCGATACCGATCACTGACTGGAAATCACGAACCATCTCGGGATAGGGGTGCGGACCGGCAGCGGTACCGATCAGGTAGAAGGTATCCTCGACATTGGTGACCCAGTCACGCAGCGCCTCGTTCATGGCATCCTTCAGGGTTGCCGACCCACTGGTCACCGGGCGGACCTCCGCGCCGAGCAGCTTCATACGGAACACGTTGGGAGCCTGTCGCTCGATATCGGTCTTGCCCATATAGACAACGCAGGGCAGGCCGAACAGGGCGCAGACGGTAGCGGTGGCAACGCCGTGCTGACCGGCACCGGTCTCGGCGATGATCCGGGTCTTGCCCATGCGCTGGGCGAGCAGTATCTGGCCGACACAGTTGTTGATCTTGTGCGCGCCGGTGTGGTTCAGCTCGTCGCGCTTGAAATAGATTTTGGCACCCTTGCCCGGCTCCGCCTGCGCGCGGAAATGCTCGGTCAGTCGTTCGGCATAAAACAGCGGGCTTGGACGACCGACATAATGTTTCAGGTAGTACTGGAACTCTTCATCGAATTTCGGATCGGCCTTGGCAGCGTTATAGGCCTCCTCCACCGCCAAAATCAGCGGCATCAGGGTCTCGGCCACATAGCGGCCACCGAAAATGCCAAAATGCCCGTTTTCGTCCGGGCCGGCTCTGTAGGAATTCACATTCATGTAATTGCTCTCGTCAGGGAGACATCGGAAACCGTCTGCGCGGGACATTAGCCCTCGGGCAGCAGCAAGCCAAGCGCTTGTGCTTTTTTCTGCGCTTTATTCCGTTCCGGCGATGGCAGGCTGTTGGCCAGTTCGACAAATTCGATGATTTTCGCCGGGTCCTTCTTGCCCGGACGTTCCTCGACACCGGAGGAAACATCGACCGTATGGGCATTGGTTTCGGCCACCGCCTCGGCCAGATTGCCCGGATTGAGGCCACCGGACAGCATCCATGGCCGCCCGAACTCCTGATTGGCCAGCAAACGCCAGTCGAAGGACAGGCCGTTACCGCCGGGCAGAGAGGCCACATTGCTCGGTGGCCGGGCATCGAACAGCAGCCAGTCGGCCACCGGCTCGTAATCCCTGATCGTTTTCAGGTCGCTGGCATCACCGATCCGAAATGCCTTCATCACCGGGATCGAATAGCGCTCACGGATTTCCCGCACCCGGCCCGGCGTCTCGTCGCCGTGGAGCTGGAGCATGTTGAGCGGGGTCTGGCTGATGACATCAGCGAGGAAATCATCACTCGGGTCAACGAACAGGCCAACCACCCGTGAGCTGGTCCCGGCCTGTGCTGCCAGTTGGGCTGCCATCGGTGGCGGCAGATAGCGCGGCGAGCGCTCATAAAACACAAAGCCGATATAGCGCGCACCGTGGGACACCGCAGCCTGCAGGGCCTTCGGCTCATTGATCCCGCAGATTTTTGCATCGACTGACATGACGGCTGCCCCGCTTGGTGAAAACCCAGACCCTAGAGTTAGGGCAAATCGGCCTAAACGCCAGCCTCAATTTCAGCAACGATCTTGCCCGCCGCCTCAACCGGATCGGGGCTGGCGGTAATCGGGCGACCAATGACGAGGTAATCGGCACCGGCATCAATCGCCTGTGCCGGGGTCATCACCCGTTTCTGATCATTCTTGGCCGACCATTCGGGACGCACGCCGGGCACCACCAGCACCACGTCATCGCCCAGCGCCTCACGCAGGAACTTCACCTCGAACGGCGCACAGACCAGACCATTGGCACCGGACTGGACCGCCAGCTCACCGAGACGACGCACCTGATCGGCAACGCTGCGATCCTGTCCGACGCTGGAGAGGTCATCGGCATCGAGGCTGGTCAGCACCGTAACCGCCAGCAGTATCGGCGGCTGGACGCCCTGAGCTTCCGCCCCTTGCTTCGCCGCATCGGCAGCAGCGGCAATCATGGTCCGGCCACCGCTGGCGTGTATGGTCAGGAAGGTCGGCGCGACACTCATGGCCGAGCGCACGGCACCGGCAACGGTATTCGGAATGTCGTGAAATTTAAGGTCGAGGAACAGCGGCAGGCCGAGGGCACGAATATGGTTCACCGCCGGTGGACCGAGCGAGCAGAAGAACTCCAGCCCCAGCTTGACCCCGCCAATCAGCGGCTTGCCATTGGGGGCGAGCGAACGGACCGTTGCCTTGGCGGCGTTCAGGTCATTGGTATCAAGGGCGCAAAGGATGCGTTCATGCGGCTGCAAAACCAGGGTCATAACAGGGCTCTTAACAGTCAGAAGAATAAACTCGGATCGCGCCGGTTTACCTGCTTATGCGACGGATGCCAACCCGGCAGCCCATGGTGTCACCACATCTTTGTCCCGCTGGCCCAGAACCATATCGGCCATGGCCTCGCCCATCAGCGCGCCGAACTTGAAACCGTGGCCGGAAAACCCTGACATTACAAAGCCCTTGCGCCCCATTGGCTCGAGCAGGAAGCGCTCTTCCGGCTGCACGGTATAGAAGCAGGCTCTGGCGCTCTCCAGACGGCTGCGGTCGAGATTGCCGAGGCGCGCTGCGGCCCAGTCGACAACATTGTGCGCCGCATCACGGGCCACATCGCGGTCATCATCGGGATCACCGCTCAGGCTGAACTTGTGATCGCCGATCTTCAGCCGGTTGCCGAACACTGGCGGCACGGCATAAAAGCCGTTGGCCGGATCAATATCGAGCAGCATTGGCGCCATCCGCCATGCCGCCAGCTCATCATCGGTGAGGTTGATATAAACCACCATCTGCCGTGAGGGCGTCACCCGCGTACCGAGTTCCGGCAGCAATTTGGTGACCCAGGCACCGGCAGCCACCACGACAGCGTCGAACTGCTCCGTCGTGCCATCACCGAAATCCAGTATGCCGGTTTCCAGATCAAGACCGTGCACCGGGCGGTTGGGATGGATATGCACGCCGCTGCGCGACAGGTAATGGGCGGTCAGCTCGACAATCCGTCCGGCATGAAGCACACCGCCGGTCGCCACATGGAAGGCATCGAGCACGATCTCACCACGTAGGCCCGGCACCAGTGCGGCACAACCCGCCCCGTCCAGATCACGATAGGCAACAGAGAGCTGCTCCAGACAGCGCCGCGATCCGGCGATCCAGTCCTTGCGTTCGGGCATCCAGCTGCGGTCGGTCGCCGCGTCACGGCCCTCGGCCCCGCCGGTATCCATCACCAGCGTCCCGGTCTCATGATAGAGCGGCTCATCACCGGCAAATTTCGTCAGGTCGGCAAACAGCCGGTCCCAAGCGGCAAAGGCCGGATCGACCATCGCCGTATAGCCCATGGCATTGCCATAGGGGTGGCGGATCAGGCGGCTTTCATCCACCGAGCTGCCATCGGGATTGGGAATATGCGCCTGCTCGAATACCGAAACCCGCGCCCCGGCCCGATACAGCGCCCATGCGGTCGACAGCCCCATAATACCGGCGCCGATCACTGCAATCGCTGGCTTGTCACTCATGCCCACACCCGATCTGAACCCTGCTGAATAATGGCAATATTATGGAATCTCGCCTTGCCGCTGAACCCTGCCACAGCTTCAGCGTTGTGTCCGTAATATTAGATTATGGATTTTATTGATGGCAGATAATTTGGATCGCAGAGCGCTGCTGGCCGCCGGGATCGGTTTTGCCGCAGCCACAACAACCATCGGGATCAGCCCCGCCTTCGCGCAGGGCGATGAGGATGTACACGCCCTCGACCAGTCGACAGAAGTGGTAAAGGGTCCATTTGTGCAACCGGAACTGGGGTTCGAGACCACCGCACTCGACCCGGTGATTTCATCACAGACCATGGTACTCCATTACGAAAAGCACCATGCCGGTTATTACAACAAGCTGAACAAGCTGGTGCAGGGCACACCCTATGAGGCGATGAGCCTTGTGGAGGTAGTGCGACAATCGAAACAGCAGGATCTGCATCAGGACATTTTCAACAATGCCGGTCAGGCGCTCAACCATGTGCAGTACTGGGAAACGCTGGTACCTGGCGGACCGGCAGAACCGGATGACATTTTGAAGGCTGCAATCGACGAGAGTTTTGGTCGGTTTGACGTCATGGTTAATCAGATTGTCGAACAATCCGGCAGCCTGTTCGGCAGCGGCTGGATCTGGCTGGTTAGGACACCGGAAAACAAGCTGTCGATCGTGAAGACCCGCAATGGCAATACGCCGATCGCGGAAGGCGGCAGCCCGGTGCTTAATCTGGACCTGTGGGAACACGCCTATTACCTCGACTACCAGAACCGCCGGAAGGATCATGTCCGCGCCTTGCTGGAGAAGAGCATCAACTGGCGTGTGGTCAGCAGCCGGTTTCAGGATGCCTAGAGGTACTGCGGGCTAAACACGCTCAAAGGTCAGTTCGGCAGCGGCGAGGTCTTCCAGCGCCGTGCCGACCGATTTGAACACCGTAATATCATTATAGCGCCAGCGGGCACTGGACTCACCGCGGGTCAGGCCGAACAGATCGCCGATGATGTCCTGTTCGGTCATGGCACCGTTATTGATCGCCTGAATGATGTCACCGGCCTCTTTCAGCGCACCCTCGCGGGTATCGACGAAGACCAGCCCGCGCTTGAAGGCGCTGTCATCGGCCTCACGCATATCCGGGCGGAAAGCACCGACCAGATCGAGATGGGCACCGGGCTTGAGCAACTCGCCCTTGATCAGCGGCTGTTCCGCCAGCGTGGCACAGGAGACGATATCCGCCCCCTCAATCGCGGCATCTAACTCATCCGTGGCATTGATCGTCAACCGCCGGTTGGTATAGCGGGCGAGGTTTTTGGCCAGCTTCTCGGCCTTGGCCTTGTTACGTCCCCAGATCAGCACTTCAGAAATCGGCCGCACCGCCGCATGGGCGAGGATCAGATGCGGCGCGAGCGCACCAGTGCCGACCATGAGCAGGCGGCTGGCATCACTGCGCGACAGGTAACCCGACGCCAGCGCCGAGGCACAGGCGGTCCGGCGCACGGTCAGCGCCGACCCATCGATCAGCGCCTTGGGCTTACCGGTTCTGGCATCCATCAGCAGATAGCTGCCAATGACCGCCGGAATGCTCTGTTTCGCGTTGTCGGGAAAAACCGTGACCAGCTTGACCCCCAGATGCTTGCCGGTCTGCCAGGCGGGCATGATCAGCAGATTGCCGGGGTGTTCCGTATGGGTGGGGATGGTCAGGTGCTGGCGCAATGGCACCTCGGCACCGCTGCGGAATGCCTGCCTCAGACGCTCAACCAGATGTTTGTAATCAAGGGCCGCATCGACCTCGGCGGCAGAGATAACGCGCATATGGTACGTCCCTGCTTGTTTGTCAGACCCGGCCTGATTGCCGGTCTGCCGCCCCGATCAAGTCAAAGAGGCAAATCAAGAGGCGACCCGGTCCACCTTGTCCGCATCTGCAGCGTCGATGGTTTTGGGCTGTTCGGGGACAACCAGCGGGTTCGGCGGTGACAGCAATGTCTGTGGCACCGGGGATGGCGGGCGCTTGGCCAGTTCGGCCTTGACCCCGGCAAGTTCTTTTTCAAGCGCGGCAGCCTGCTTCTCTGCGGCACGACCGGCCTTGCGGCGCGGGGCGGCATTGCACCAGATGACAAAGCCGCCAACCAGCATCGCCACAAATGCAACGACCAGAACCAACAGGAATAACGGTAGGGTCAGCGTTCCCGGCAGCGGGAACAGGGCAATCTCGACCGGATTGCGATTGCTCAGCGCAAAGGAAACAAGAACAAGACTTACAACGGCCATGATCGGCCATGTGAAAAGGCGCAACATCAGGTACCTGTTTTATGCGTCGCCGTTGAGGCGCTCACGCAGCTGCTTGCCGGTTTTGAAGAACGGAACACTCTTCGCATCAACCTGAACGCTCTCACCGGTACGCGGGTTGCGACCGACACGGGCATCACGCTGTTTGACGGAGAAGGCACCGAAACCGCGCAGTTCAACCCGGTCACCACGGGCAAGGGCCGCCGTGATCTCGTCAAAGACGCAGGCAACCAGCCGTTCAACATCGCGCTGATACAGGTGCGGATTCTGTTCTGACAGTCGTAAAATCAACTCAGACTTGGTCATAGAAAAGTTAAACCTCCAAAAACAACGCGGTTAGTTGCCTGGCTAACGGCTCTCACCAAAACGCCCGTCACAACATCCGGTTTTTTTCTACATGCGTTATCGTTCACATTACAACCATCGAACAACCATTGGTCATCACGATTACGCATATATCTAATTTTATTTCTAAATCATGCGCTTGTGAGAGTGCCAAAGCATAACGCAAGCCGTCAAGGAACGCTTAAGAAAAATGCCGGCGAAGAGGGTTCCCCGCCGACATTTTTGTGTGTTTTTGCAAAAACTGACCGTTTTGGCCAGTTCTTACTTGTCTTCGTCGCTACCGGCTTCGGCTTTTTTCATGGCCGCGCCAAGGATGTCACCGAGAGACGCACCGCTGTCGGTAGAACCGAATTCAGCCATTGCTTTCTTCTCTTCAGCAACTTCGCGTTGTTTGATCGACAGGTTCACCTTGCGACCGCTGCGGTCAACGGTGGTGACGATAGCGTCGACCTTTTCACCAACGGCGAAACGGTCAGGACGCTGCTCGGAACGATCACGGGACAGTTCACCCTTGCGGATGAAGCCGGTGACACCTTCGGTGACCTCAACTTCAACACCGTTATCTTCAAGTTTGGTAACGGTACAGGTAACGATCTGACCCTTTTTGACGGAGCCTGCGGCACCTTCATATGGATCGTCGGACAGTTGCTTGACGCCGAGGGAGATACGCTCTTTCTCGGTGTCGACCTCAAGGACTTTGACCTTGATGGCATCGCCCTTGGTGTATTCCTTGATCGCTTCCTCACCGGATTTTTCCCAATCCAGATCAGAGATGTGAACCATGCCCTCGATGTCACCTGGCAGGCCGACAAACAGGCCGAATTCGGTGATGTTGCGGACATCGCCATCGATCTCGGCACCAACCTGATAGTTGGCAGAGAAGCTGTCCCATGGGTTTTCCATGGTCTGCTTCAGGCCGAGAGAGATACGGCGTTTGTTCGGATCAACGTCGAGAACGGCAACGTCAACTTCCTGGCTGGTAGAGACGATTTTACCGGGGTGGACGTTTTTCTTGGTCCAGGACATTTCGGAAACGTGAACCAGACCTTCGATGCCGGGCTCGAGCTCAACAAACGCACCGTAGTCGGTGATGTTGGTAACGCGGCCAGAGAACTTGGCACCGACCGGATACTTGGCTTCGACGCCTTCCCATGGATCGGTCTCGAGCTGTTTCATGCCGAGAGAGATACGCTGGGTTTCAGCATTGAAGCGAACGACCTGAACTTCGACAGACTGGCCGATTTGCAGGGCTTCCGATGGGTGGTTGATACGACGCCATGAGATGTCGGTAACGTGCAGCAGGCCATCGACACCGCCGAGATCGACGAACGCGCCGTAATCGGTGATGTTTTTGACGACACCCTGAAGAACCTGACCTTCCTGCAGGCTGGAAACCAGCTCGGAACGTGCTTCCGCGCGGCTCTCTTCGAGAACGGCACGACGTGACACAACGATGTTGCCACGTGAACGGTCCATTTTCAGGATCTGGAATGGCTGTGGGGTACCCATGAGCGGGGAAACGTCGCGGACAGGGCGAATATCGACTTGGCTGCCCGGCAGGAACGCAACCGCGCCGTTGAGATCAACGGTAAAGCCACCCTTGACGCGACCGAAGATGGTACCGGTAACGCGACGGCTTTCGTTGAAGGCGGTTTCGAGTTGCTGCCAAGCCTCTTCGCGGCGGGCTTTCTCGCGGGACAGAACAGCTTCGCCGTTCTTGTCTTCCATACGCTCGACGTAAACCTCAACGGTATCGCCAACGGTCAGTTCGGGCTTTTGTCCGGGTGCAGCAAATTCCCGCAGGGGAACGCGACCTTCGGACTTGAGGCCGACATCGATGAGGGCAGCATCACTGTCGAGGGCGATGACAACACCGCTGACGACGCTACCTTCAAAACCTTCTGAGGCGCCGAGCGACTCATCAAGCATATCGGCAAAGGACATTTTATCTTGTTGCTGTTTAGCAGCTGCTTCAGCCATGGAAACTCCAGTTATGCACACGACACGGGGTTAAGGGTTATGGATAAGAACCTGATGCGAAGAATGTCTGTGCGACCGGTCGTGTCAGCGGTCGACAACCACTCTTCAGCGGGTTATCAAGTGCCCGTAGCGGTTGCCCCATCCCTTGAAATGCAAAAACGCCCGCAGGCTTCAACGCCGCGTGCGCCACGCATGGATCAGGATGTGTCAACCAAACCACTGGACGCGCGCGTTATAGTGCCGGAAAACCACGGATGCAAGCGTCTCGCATAAGATTCTGACAATCGTAACCGACGATACCTTCCATGATTATTACCGCTGTTGGCATGCCCGGATCGGGCAAATCCGTTTTCGCTGAGGAATTGCGCCGTCGTGGCCTGCCCCTGATCTATTTTGGCGGGCTGGTGCTGAAAGAGGTGAAAGAGCGCGGTTTGCCTGGGACTCCGGACAATGAGAAGCTGGTGCGCGAGGAGCTGCGTGAGCAGTTCGGCATGGATGCCATGGCCCAGCTCGCCCTGCCGCAGCTGAAGGCCAAGACCGGCGATGGCAGCAAACATTGCGGGATCGACGGGCTGTACAGTTTTTCAGAGTACAAGACCCTGAAAGAGGCATTTGGCGATCAGTTGGTGCTGGTTGGCATTGTTGCGCCCAAGGGCCTGCGCCATCAGCGGCTGGCCGAACGGGAAATCCGCCCCCTCACCTATACCGAGGCCCGCAACCGCGATATTGCCGAGATCGAGAATCTGGAGAAGGGCGGCCCGATCGCGATTGCCGATCACTACATCCACAACCATGGCGATCTGGCGGATTTCACCGCCGATACCAAGGCACTGCTCGACGAGCTGCTCGGACCTGCCAGCAAATAGCCCGCCGATCAGACCGGATTATGCTGCAGCTTGGCGCCGAGCTGGATCATCAGCTTGGCAAAGCTCGGGAAACTGGTGGCGATCGGGGTGGCATCATCGACCGTGACCGGCTCGTCACTGGCGAGGCCGAGGACGAGGAAGCTCATAGCGATGCGGTGATCCAGTGCGGTGGCTACCGTCGCCCCGCCCTTCGGCGGCTGACCGGTGCCACGGATGGTCAGGCTGTCCTCTCCCTCATCGAGATCGACCCCACAAGCGGCAAGCCCAGTCGCCATCATGGCCAGACGGTCGCTCTCCTTGACCCGCAATTCGTGCAGGCCGGGCATATAGGTCGTGCCCTTGGCGCAGGATGCGGCCACTGACAGAACCGGATATTCGTCGATCATGTCGGCCGCCCGGCTGGCCGGTACTTCAATGCCTTCGAGCACACTGCCACGAACCCGCAGATCGGCCACTGGTTCGCCTGCCTCGATGCGCTCGTTCAGAATATCGATCTGGCCACCCATCTCTTTAAGGGTCAGGATCAGCCCGGTGCGACGGGCATTCATGCCAACCGCCTCGATGGTGACATCGGAGCCGGGACGGATCAGTGCCGCGACAATCGGGAAGGCAGCCGAACTCGGATCGGTCGGCACCTTGATATCGGCGGCGACCAGTTCCTGCTGACCAGTCACGGTAATGCGGGTGGCACCATCACTGTCGGTAGTGATGGTCGGGGCGGCACCGAAATGGCGCAACATGTTTTCGGTATGGTCGCGGGTCGGCACGGCCTCGATCACCGTGGTCTCGCCCGGCGTGTTCAGCCCGGCCAACATGATCGCCGACTTCACCTGCGCCGAGGCAACCGGCAGGCGGTATTCAATCGGCACGGCAAGCTCTGCCCCCTCGACCATCATCGGCAGGCGACCAGTACCAAGCTCACCGCGACGGCTGTGGAAGCTCGCGCCCATACGGGACAGCGGATCGGTGACCCGTGCCATAGGCCGCTTCACCAGCGAGGCATCACCGGTAAAGAAGGTGGTGATCGGATGGGTTGCGACGAGGCCAACCAGCAGGCGGGCCGCGGTACCGCTGTTGCCCATATCAAGCACCCGATCAGGTTCGCTGAGCGCACCGACACCGACACCATCAATGCTGACCCGGCCACCCGGCCCGGCGTGATGGGTAATGGTGGCTCCCAGCGCGCGCATGGCAGCCATGGTGTTGAGCACATCCTCGGCTTCGAGCAGCCCTTCAACTTCAGTCCGGCCAACCGCGAGGGTGCCGAAAATCAGCGAGCGGTGTGAGATCGATTTGTCACCGGGAACCCGGATTGTACCCGTCAGCGCATCGCTGCGCCGCGCGACCATTGGGTGTTGCGTTTCGCCGTGGGCCATTTGTTTTCTGCTTGTTTTCGTTATGTTTGCCGCCGGGTGAAATCCACGGGGTCGGGCGAGTTTACAGCCGATCCCGATGCCAGCGCCAATGATTGATAAGCCGGATGCGGAAATACCCGGTCAATTTGACTTTGACAACCCGCTCGCCTCATGGCAAACGCGAAACGGAATTGGGGGCCGGTTATATCTGGCCATGGCCGCCAGTACACCTCATATTTGCAGACCCATTTTGTACATTGACCGTGACCTCTAAGGATACCCTCCCGTGAGCAAGACATCACTCGGCACCAAGCGCATCTGCCCAAACTGCGCAACCCGTTACTATGACCTCGGCAAGAACCCACCGGTTTGCCCGTCATGCAGCACAGAATACGATCCCGAGGCGATGCTGAAGTCACGCCGCACCCGTGCACCACAATCCGATGACGTGAAGAAGCCATCTCCGAAAAAGGCATCGAAGAAGACCGAGGCCGATTACGATGATGATGAGGACGAGGATGAAGATGACCTCGAAACCACGGCATCAGATGACGATGATGATGATCTCGAGGAAGAAGAGGACGACATCGCGGAAATCGATGAGCTGGACGGTGAAGCCGATGCCAGCCTGTTGAAAGATGACGATGATGACACGGACGATGACGATGATGATGACGACATCGACACCGACCTTGACGACGACGATCTGGGCGATGACCTTGGTGATGACGTACTCGTCGATGATGACGATCTCGACGATGACGACCTGGGCGACGTGAAACCAAAAGGCGGCTCAGGCGATATATAAGGGGTCACTGTTACCCCGCCCCTATCAACTGGACACCATAAAATGACACGATCGAACATCCGGCAAAGCGCAACCCTCTGCCGGATGTTTGTTTTTGCGCTATCGCCCCTGCTGATGGCGCCAGTGGTACCGCTCTCAACCGCGCTGGCCGATGAGTCAAAGCCGGTGGAGCCGGAACTGCAGATCGACAAGACGGCGCGTGAGGAACTCGACGCCGACGATCCACGCCTGCTGAAACAGGATGATGACGGTACCATCACCTTCATCTGGGAAAATGACCGCTTTGGCGGCACCGACCGCAACTACACCAACGGCAACCGCATATCCTATCTCTCGCCGACCCAGTCGGTCGGCAGCTTTACCGCGAAGGCAGCACGCACGCTGCTCGGTGCCGATGGCTCTGACAACGTCCGCTATGGCGTTTCGATCGGCCAGAGCATCTTCACCCCGGAAGATACCCAGACCACGGCGCCGCGCCCGAACCAGCATCCCTATGCCGGCTATCTCTATGGTGAGGCCGCCCTGCAGGTGGAAAGCCCGCAGCTGCTGGAGACACTCAGCCTGCAACTGGGCGTGGTTGGTGAACTGGCCGGGGGTGAGTTCGTACAGAACAATTATCACCGCCTGACCGGTGTTGATGAGGCAAATGGCTGGGACAACCAGCTTAAAAACGAACCGGCCCTGCTGATCAGCTATGACCGCAGTTTCCGCAGCCTCTATGACTGGCAGGGGGATGAGGGCGATTTCTTCGATGGCTACGGCTTTGACGTAACGCCAAGCATCGGGGCCAGTCTCGGCAATGTGCTGACCCAGGCGCAGGTCGGCCTTACCTTCCGCTTCGGGCAGGATCTGCGACAGGATTTCGGCCCGCCACGGGTACGCCCGGCAGTGGCCGGCGGCGGCTTCTTCGACCCTGACAGTGATTTCAGCTGGTACGTCTTCGCCGGTGTTGCCGGTCGGGCTGTCGCCTACAACATGTTCCTTGATGGCAACCTGCTGCGCAGCGGTGGGCCAAGCGTCGATCGCCGCCCGCTGGTTGCGGACTTTCAGGTCGGATTGGCGATGCAGTTCCACGATGTCCAGATCGCCTGGACCTATGTCACCCGGACCGAGGAATACCAGACGCAGGGCAGCCAGCAGCAATTCGGTGCGTTCAGCGTCTCCTACAAATTCTGATCCGGTACTTTTCACGGATTTTCTTGAAAAAGACCCTTGCCAGCGCGGTTTTAACGGCCTAAATACGCGGTCTCAGATTGGTGACGGGGCTATAGCTCAGCTGGGAGAGCGCTACAATGGCATTGTAGAGGTCAGCGGTTCGATCCCGCTTAGCTCCACCAATCAGACCAAGGCTTGACCCGGCTCTCATGCCGGGTTTTGTTTTTTGTGGGCCCTCCTGCCGAATATCCGACTGGACCGCACCATGCTGATTGCCCTGCTGATCCTCTCCAACCTGCTGCTCCTGATCGCCCTGCTGTGGCTGGGCAAAAACTATCTCCGCCAGCGCGACCGGCGCCGGGGGCGGAAATCCATCGGCAGCAATCCGATACCGCTGGTTGAACCGGGTGCGATTGATCCGCGCTTCGCCCTCAGCCGGGCGCAGGCCCCCAGCCTCGACAGTGAAGTGCGGTTTATCGGTGCGGGCGGCACGCTGGGCGGCACGACTGATACCGAGGCATGGCTGCTGGCTGGTTTTGCCAAATCGGCCCGACAGATATTTGAGCTCGGCACCTGTACCGGCAAGACCACCTATCTGTTCGCCGCCAATGCACCGAATGAGGCGGAGATCGTCACAATCACCCTGCCACCCGATGGCAATGCCGCCGGTAACCGTGCTGCTGGCGATGATATGGCCGCCCTGGAAACCGCGCAGAAGGAAAGCCAAGTCAGTGAGTTCTATTACGCGAACACGCCGGAAGGCCGGAAAATCACCCAGCTGTTCGGTGACAGCAAGGAATTCGATCACGAGCCCTATCGCGGGCGTTTTGACCTGATTTTCATTGATGGCGGCCATGCGGCTTCCTATGTCAGGTCTGACAGCGAAAAAGCGCTGGCCATGCTCGCACCCGGCGGTTTGCTGCTCTGGCATGACTATACGCCGAGCATGACCGGTGTCTGGGACACGCTTAACGCCCTGCACCAGTCCGGTGTGCCACTTCAGCACATCCGGAATACGACCCTTGTGGCCCATCGCGCTATTTGAACAAAAAATGGCGAAAAATCGGCACTGACGGAGTGTTAACCGATTATTTCGCAATAATAAACGATACAACCCACATATGGTTGTATGGTTAACCGACTGTTTTTTAGCAATATATATCAATTAGAAACCACTGATGTAAAAATAATCGGCGGCGAATACACTTTTTTTACCGCCGCCCTATTGTGACCTTATTTTTGGTTTTTATATCTATCTTACGGATCGTCGGGATGTCCCCCCTTCCCACATATTGGGAAATTGGCTGAAGTCCCTTGCCCCCCTACCCAGGCTTCACCAGCCCGGCGGTCCGCCCCCCTCTTTTCATCAGGCTGGTCGGTTGTTCCGATTACAGGTTTTGGCTGAATGCCCTACTGCTTTCGCGTGCGCTAGATTTCGTTAAGCGGCACTTCGTCGAAGGCACGGTCCTTGCGCGCTTCAACCGCAGGCAGGCCGAGATAGACCGAGGTGCCATCCTCGAAATGGAAGTTGATCTTGGCATTGAAGGCCACGTGCTTGAAGCCGTGCTTGTCCTCGATCGTGAACCGGTCGACCATATAGGTACGGTCCACCTGTCGTCCGGTCAGATAGAATTTGGCCTCACGCAGCTTGGTACCGAACAGGCGGCGGTTACAGAACGCGCGCAGCTTCTCATTGACGATCCCGGCGAAATCCTTGGGCGTGAAGACCTCACCCGCCGGGGTCGGACGCACGAAATTGCCGACCAGTATCTGGTTCGGATCAGCTGCTTCCATCAGGCGGGCCAGCTCGATGGTGACATCCCCGACGATATAGTTCGACCCGCGCGGGTTCAGCCGCTCAACAGAGAAGTAAGTGTAGTGGGAACCGATTGAGGCGCAGGTCTTGGTGGTCGGGATGTAATGCTTGGCCTCATGGCGCATCATGTAATTGACCAGCGCCAGCGTGATCGCCTTGAAGGCAAACAGGTTGGCATCCGCATCAAACCCCTCACGACGGTTCCAGCAATAGAAACCGTCCCCGGTGGTCGAGCGGTTGACCTCGACATAGATCTGGGCATCCGACACAACCCGCTGGGCCACATTGATTGCATGATCCAGATAGCTGAGCTGCGCCACCTGACTGAGCGGCGGCAGGCGACCGAAGCCGGTGATATCGAACAGCAGAACCGCCCGATGCTCGGTCTCGATAATCGAATAGCGGCGCATGAGGACTTCAACGGCGGACAGACTTATCCGACCGGGGCCCTCACCAAACTGTTTGGAGACCGACAGGCTGATGGTTTCGACATTCAACTGGCGCGCCCGGCGGTTCAGTTCATCCTGGCTCATCAGGCGTTCGCCGCGAACAATACGCGGATCGGATGTCGCTACATGGAAGATGCGCGAACGCGGGGCCATCAGGAGTTTGAGGCCGACCCGCATCAATGACCAGCCGACCACCAGATTGCGGCCATACCCCCATTGTTTGCTGAGGAACGCATTCAGTTCATCGACCGAACTGACCGTTTTATGCTCAAGCATCGACATGGCTTGACGCCCACCATCCCCGTATCGTTATGCGACGGTGCCGGATGGGCTGCTACTCAGTCAATCCGGCGAAAAGTGAAGCTAGTTCACGGCACAGGCAGCAGCGTACCACCTTTCGACGCCAAGGGCACCTGTCAGATGCCCCAAATCGACACCCCCTGCCGCGTAACCCGTTATCCACGCATAAAAACCGTCACCACTTGATCTTTGGGCAGGTGCTGACCACATAATATCCAAGTGTCAATGCCGCTATATCAGGGTTGGCACGATTGAGAATTACCCGGCAGCTTTGCCGATGGCCCACTCGCTTGGATTTTAGGAGTGCACCATGTCAGGACGTTTGTCCGCTTTTAACAGCCCGTTTCTGCTCGGGTTCGACCAGATTGAGCAAACGCTCGACCGGCTGACCAAGAGCGCAGGCGACAGCTATCCGCCCTACAATATCGAACAATTTGCCGACGGCAATCTTCGCATCACGGTGGCCGTGGCCGGCTTCACCCTCGATGATCTGTCCATTCAGGTCGAGGATGCGCAACTGGTCATCCGCGGTCGTCAGTCATCGAAGAAAACCGGGGACGAGAGCATCTATCTGCATCGCGGCATTGCCTCCCGGCAGTTCCAGCGCGCCTTTCTGCTGGCCGATGGCATCGAGGTTGCAGGGGCCAATCTGCGACACGGGTTGTTGCATATTGATCTGCGCCTGCCACCACCGGCAACCACGGTCAGGACGATACAGATCAACGCCGGCGACAACTCGGCCAATACCAATGAGGCGGTCGCAATCGAAGGCGAGAGCCAACCGGTCCCGGAGCAGGAGCTCGGGCAACAGCAGAATGCAAAGGAGTAGGAACCATGACAGCAAACACCCCATCACAGATCAGCGAATCTGCTCTGACAACACAGGATTTCCTGACCTTCGGCATCAATGACGTGGCCTATATCCGTACGATCATGGAAGATGGTGCCGAGAAATATGCCGTACATGCGGCTGACGGTACCGAACTGGCAGTGATTGACCATCTGGGCCAGGCAATCGCCACGATCCAGCACAACGAACTGGAAGTCGCCAGCGTCCACTAATCAATTGTAGGCAATCAGGCGGCGCGGCTGTCCGCATGCTGCACCAGCAGCGCCTCAATCGCGGCCGCGCCATCGGCACCGCGCAACTTCTCACACAACGACTGCTCTTTCAGCAGACGAGATACCTTCGCCAGTGATTTCAGGTGATCAGCACCGGCACCTTCCGGGGCCAGCATGGCGAAGATCAGATCAACCGGCTGATCATCCATCGCATCAAAATCAATCGGTCGATCAAGCCGGGCAAAAACCCCGACCACATTGCGGATACCGGCAATCTTCCCATGGGGGATTGCGATGCCCTTGCCGACACCGGTCGTGCCGAGGCGCTCACGCTCAAGCAGCGTGTCGAACACATCGCGTTCCGGCAGGTCATACACCGAGGCAAAGATCGCGGCGATTTCCTGCAGGGCCTGTTTCTTGCTCGTCGCCTTGAGCGACTCACAAATCATTTTCGAATTCAGTTCTGGCGCAGCCATATCGTCGTTTCTGCCCCCTGCCAGTTTACGATATATACCAGAGGCAACCTGCCCGCCTCCGGTTTCATCACGGGTCTAACGGCAAATCATGAAAGCCCCATGACCTGCCGCTATCCCGTTATCATGATCACGCCATCTCAGGCGTTTTCTGATTAGCTTCGATTGTTTCCGGGTCTACCCACCCGATATGCCCGTCTGGACGACGGTATATCATATTCAGCCCGCCATGGGCACGATTTCGGAACATCAGTGCGGGCAACTCACCCAGATCAAGGCGCATGACCGCCTCGGAAACCGTCAGTTCCTCAATTGTAATCGGCAGTTCGGCGACAATGGTTGGCTCGCCATCGTCACTGTCATCCGGCTCGACTGCCGGTTGCTCTGCATGATCAATCACATACTGGTTGGCCCGCATTTCCTCGGACGCTTTCTGGTTGTGATCGCGCAGCTTGCGCTTGTAACGGCGCAAGCGCTTTTCGATGCGTTCGGCGGCGGCATCAAAGGCCGGATATGGCTCCGGTGCCGATCCATTGGCCTGCAGCAGGATGTTGCGGCCCACATGGACGGAAATGTCCACCTGATACAGATACGCATCCTTGGACACGATAACCTTACCCTCGATCGGGTTCGGAAAATACTTTACTGTCAGCGCGTTTAAATGCTCCTCGACATACTCCCGTAAACTATCACCCACATCCATATTCTTACCGATGATGTTAAGTTTCATGGGCTTTTTGCATCCGTTCTTTTTCGTGTGTCACATACAGCAATAAGTCTGCGCGCAGACGGCCCGCCAATCAAGGCTTGAAGGTGAGTTAATTTTCACTACCGCGTCAAACTGCGGATAAATAGCAGTTATTTGTTCAGTCTTTTTTCCCGGCGGCGCTGCACCGATGACGGAATCCGCATGGCCTCCCGGTACTTCGCCACCGTCCGCCGGGCAATATCGACCCCGTCGGCCCGGAGCAGACTGACGATCTTGTCGTCTGACAATATCTTCGCCGGTGGCTCGGCGTCGATCATGGTGCGGATGCGGTGCTTGACCGCCTCGGCGGAATGGCTGCTCTCCCCGTCCGCCCCGGCAATCGCGGCGGTGAAGAAGTATTTCAGCTCGAAGATCCCGCGCGGGCAGGCGATGAACTTGTTGGTCGTTACCCGGCTGATCGTGCTCTCATGCATCTCCACCGCCTCGGCGATGTCGCGCAGTACGAGAGGTTTCAGCGCCTGTACCCCGTGACGGAAGAACTGGTCCTGCTGACGCACCAGCTCGATTGACACCTTGAGGATCGTGGTTGCCCGCTGGTGCAGGGATTTGACCAGCCAGTTGGCCGACTGGAACTGCTCGCTGATATAGTTCTTGTCGTCCTTGTTGGTGACCTTCGATGTCACCATGGCGTGATAGGCCTGATTGACCAGCACCTTGGGCAGGGCGTCGGGGTTCAGTTCAACCAGCCAGCCACCGCGCGGATTGGGCCGGACGAAGATATCCGGGATCACCGGCTCGGCGGTCGGCATGTCGAAGCTGGCCGCCGGTTTCGGATCAAGCGAGCGCAGATCGGCGATCATGTCGCTGAGGTCTTCCTCATCGACGCCGCAGATCTTGCGCAGCTTGGTAAACTCACAGGCCGCGAGCAGGTCGAGATTGTCGAGCAGGGCCTCCATCGCCGGATCAAACCGGTTGCGATCAACCAGCTGCAGACGCAGGCACTCGGTCAGGTTGCGGGCGAAGATGCCGGGCGGATCGAGCCGCTGCAACTTCACCAGCACCGCATCGACCATATCCGGGCTGCAGCCGAGCTGTTCGCTCAACTCACCGAAATCCGCCTCGACATAGCCGGAGCCGTTGAGGCTGTCGAGCAGGGCAAAGGCGATGATCCGCTCGGTGGCATCGGTGATCTCGAGCGGTATCTGTGCTGCCAGATGCTCACGCAAATTCGGCGGACGGCTGTAGCGCGCCTCCAGTTCCAGCTCGTCATCGCTCAGATGGCCGCTGCCACCACCAGCGCCGAGGCCTAGGCTGCCGCCATCCATGCTCGGCAGGCTCGGTGCCGGCATTTCCGCATCGCTGTTGGTCCAGACATTGTCGTAATCGCTGTCAAAGGCGTCGTCGAAGGCCTCTGTGCTGTTCTGCCGGTCGATCAGATCGGCAGACTCGTCGCTCCGTTCTGCAACCCTGTCGCTGCCATCGCTGTCATTGCCGCCAGTGGGGTCGGGCGCTTCCGTGTTCGGCTCATTGACGCTGGCAGCCTCATTGTCGCGGCTGTTGTCGTCGCGTTCGAGCAGCGGGTTCTGCTCCAGTTCCTGCTCGACATATTCCTGCAACTCCACCGATGACAGCTGCAGCAGTTTGATCGCCTGCTGCAGTTGCGGCGTCATGACCAGCGATGTGCCAATCCTGAGTTCCAGGCGTTGTCCCGGCGATGACATCGGTTATTGCCTCTTGCCCATCTGGATCACCTACAGCCGGAACTTCTCGCCGAGATAGACCCGGCGAACATCGTCATTATCGACAATGTCATGTGGCGTGCCTTCCATCAGCACCTTGCCGTCATGGAGGATATAGGCGCGGTCGACGATCCCGAGGGTATCGCGGACATTGTGATCGGTAATCAGCACGCCAATGCCCCGGTCCTTCAGATGCGCGATCAGGTCACGGATTTCCGCAACGGCAATCGGATCGATCCCGGCCAGAGGTTCGTCAAGCAGGACAAAATGCGGCTGGGATGCAAGCGCCCGGGCGATCTCCACCCGTCGGCGCTCACCACCGGACAGGGCGATGGTCGGCGTATGGCGCAAATGGCTGATCGAGAACTCGGCCAGTAGTTCATCAAGCATCAGCTCGCGGATCGAGGCATCGCCCTCGACCACTTCCAGCACCGCGCGGATATTGCCCTCGACCGTCAGCCCGCGGAAGATCGAGGCTTCCTGTGGCAGATAGCCGATGCCGAGCCGGGCCCGGCGGTAGATCGGCTGGGTGGTTATGTCATCGCCATCGAGCAGCACCTGACCGTAATCAGGCCGGATCAGACCGGTAATGATGTAGAACGAGGTTGTCTTGCCTGCACCGTTGGGGCCGAGCAGGCCAACCGCCTCACCGCGCTGTACGGTGAGCGAGACATCGCGGAGCACCGGGCGACCCTTGTAGCGCTTGCCGAGGTGGGATGCCTCAAGACCGCTGTTGCTATGGACCAGACGCGGGCCATGGCCATAGCCGACCTGATGGCCCTGACCCATTTCCTCGCCGGGCGGTGTGCGCCGTATCTTGCGTCGTCGTAAAACCATTACCCCTCGCCCTCTTCACCCGATACATCGTCCGGTGTAATCACCCCGCGCACCCGGCGCTGTCCGTCCTTGGTGGTGAACAGGCGCGATACGCCCGTATCCATATTCACTTCCGCCCGATCACCATTGAGCTGGGTGGAGCCACGGGTCAGGCGCACATCGCCGGTCAGAGTCGCCACATTGGCCTTGACGTCAAAACGCCCCTGACTGCCGCGCACCAGCTCGGTCGGTGTCTCGATCACGACCCCGCCGGTGGCATCAACCACCCGCATGACCATCTCGCCCGCCGCATCCTCGGCAAACCGGGCCATCAGAACATCGGAGCGCAACTCGTTCTCTTCCCGGCTGGCGGTGGCATCACCACGCGCCACGGCGAGTTGCCGCGCCTGCCAGAACTCGAGGCTCTTCTTCGCGGTAATCCGGTCGGTCGCGGTGGTCAGCGCCAGATCCTTGCCGGTAATCACCGCCACCTGTTGTGCTACATCATAAACCGCCTGATCACCGGTCACAGTGGCGTCGGCGGAAATCAGCCTTACCTTGCCCTTGGCATCAAGCCGATAGATTTCGGTCCCGCCTGCAGCCGTATCGCGGTAATAGGCAATCAGCACATCGGCAGCGACGGTCAGGCCATCGCGGGAGGCAACCGCATTGCCGCGCGCCACATAGGCCTGGGCATCGCGCTGCCATTCAAGGCCGTTTTCCGCCTCGATCTCCAGCGGCCCACCGCTCTCATCGCCAAGGGTCAGCGCCGGTTGCTGTGCTTGTACCGACGACAGAGATAACCCGCCAGAAAACAGGGCGACCATCAGCACAAGCAGCGGGGCAGACAGGATACGGCTCACGAGGCACCTCCGTCACCGGCCAGACTGCGCAGCGTCAGGCGACCACGTCCGGGGAACACCAGATAGCGACCATTCTCGAAAATTCGCACACCGCTGCCGGCAATGGTGCCGCCCGGTCCGGTACCGGTGACCGGCTTGTCGGACCATGCGGCCCGTGCTGCCGTATCCACCTGCAGTGCAGAGGTGGTGAACTCGAAACCATCGGGCTGGAACATGTTCACATCGCCCTGCAGCAGCAGTTGCTGACTGTCTTCATCATAGCGCCCGGCATTGGCGCGAATGGCCACCTGCGTGCCGTCATCATAGGTGACATCGGCGAGTGGCTGGGTCAGGTCGATCAGGTTGTTGGCCCCTTGCGAACGGGTGACCTGATCCGCCGTGATGGAGACCAGCCGATCGGCATCGTCATAGCCCTCGAACCGGGCATTGAGCATGGCGCTCTCACCACGTCCGAGGCGGCGCAAACCGTCGCTGCCAGCATTGAGCAGCGGCCAGATCAGGGTACCAACCAGCAGGACAGCCGCCAGTGACGGCACAATGATCCGCAGACCGCGAATGATGCGTGACCGGCGCGGATTGATCCGCGCGGTTTCCCGGCGGCGGTACCAGTCACTCGACTGCCCGGCGGCACCGACACTGCGATAGCCTTGCCCGTCATCCGCGCTCGACTGTTCTGCAGGCGCAGACAGATAGGCCGGTCTTGCCGGGCCACTCTGCCAGTCATCATGTGGGGGGCGTTGGTCGCTCATGGGTTATCAGGCAACCCCGGCGCGCAACAGATCATGGATATGGATGAGGCCGACAGGTCGCTCATCCTCAACAACAAACAGGCTGGTGATCGATTTCTCGTTCATGATCGCCACCGCCTCCGCCGCCAGAGCGGTCGGACGGATGGTTTTCGGTGATGCGGTCATGATCTCGCCGGTCGGCGTGGTCAGCAGATCGGGCGACATATGGCGCCGCAGGTCACCATCGGTCACGATGCCGAGCAAACGGCCATCGCCATCCACTACGCCGGCACAGCCGAAGCTCTTTTCGCTGATACAGACCAGCGTGTCACCCATTGAGGTATCGGCACCGACCAGCGGCAGGGCATCGCCCTTGTGCATCAGATCGTGGACGCGGAGCAGCTTCTGGCCCAGTGCACCGCCCGGATGGAAAATACGGAATTCGTCAGCCGAGAAGCCGCGCTTCTCAAGCAGCGCCATGGCCAGCGCATCGCCGAGCGCCAGCGTCATCGTGGTCGAGGTGGTGGGCGCCAGATGCAGCGGGCAGGCCTCATCCACCTTGGGCAGCAGCAGGGCAATATCCGACTGCTCACCGAGCGGCGAGGCAATATCGCGGGTAATGCCGATCATCGGGATACTGAACCGCTTGGCATAGGGAGCGAGAGCAGCAAGCTCGGCCATACGACCGGAATAGGAAATCGCCAGCACCACATCATTGCGGGTAATCATGCCGAGATCGCCATGCACCGCCTCTGCCGGGTGCACGAACATCGCAGGCGTGCCGGTGGAGGCAAGCGTGGCGGCGATTTTGCGGCCCACATGACCACTCTTGCCAATACCGGTGACAACCACGCGACCGGTCGGCGGCGCACCGTCGGCAGGCTTGTAATCGGCCCCGCCGGTGGTGACGAAAATCAGATCGACGGCACGGACAAAACTGTCATCAAGGCTGGCGGCAAGGGCGTTGAGACCATCGGCTTCAAGTGCCAGAACCCGACGACCGACTTCCTTCACATCAACAGGCTTGTCAGCAGTGGGGGCAGTCGTGCCCGATGCAGAGTTGGCATCGACCGTTTTGGCCACGGTAGCGGTAGTTCCGGTCACGAAATGGGTGGTCCCTGATTATTTTCATGCAGAAATTATGCCAACGCAGTATGCAGCCAAGCTCACCAATGCGTCAAGCGAGGGCCTGAAATGGGTGCGAGGGCACCGGATTTCAAGCTGTTTCTAGTGCGAGAAAATATCCGTTTCCGGCCAGCCTGCCAGATCAAGCTGACAGCGGGTTGGCAGGAAATCAAAGCATGACTGCGCCATGGCCATACGGCCCTCACGCTCCAGTCGACGGTCCAGTTCGGCCTTGAGCTGGTGCAGGTACAGAACGTCGGACGCAGCGTAATGCTGCTGATCTTCGCTCAGCGAGTCGCCGCCCCAATCGGAACTTTGCTGCTCTTTCGACAGACTGATGCCGAGCACTTCCCGGCACAGCTCCTTGAGCGAATGGCGGTCGGTATAGGTGCGGATCAGGCGGGAAGCGATCTTGGTGCAGTAGTTCGGCGCGCTCATCGCCCCGAAGGTGTAATACATCACGGCAATGTCGAAACGCCCGTAATGATACAGCTTGGTAATCTTGGGATCGGTCAAAATTGCCGAGAGGCGCGGTGCCGGTTGCACATCCTTGGCGATCTTGACCAGATGGGCGTCGCCGTCACCGGCAGACACCTGTACCAGACAAAGCCGGTCGCGGGCCGGGAGCAGCCCCATGGTCTCGCAATCGATGGCGACCGCCGTGCCGGGGTCGAAGCTTTCCGGCAGGTCATGGTCGTGCAGATAGATAGCCATCGAGGATGATATTTCTTGAAAGAAATGGTGCCCAGGAGAAGACTCGAACTTCCACGGCCGTTAAGCCACAGGTACCTGAAACCTGCGCGTCTACCAATTCCGCCACCTGGGCAGGGCGGGCCATGATCTAATTCCCTCGGAGGCACTTGTCAATTTATTGTCGCGCTTATATGGCGTTTTTAATTATTCACTGCTATCTGAGCAGGATATCCAACCATTCGAGCACCCATTTCCCAGCACTCATTTCAAGGCATTGCATCCCATGACATTGAACCAACCCGGCAAGGTCGCAACCGTATTCGGCGGAACAGGTTTTATCGGACGCTATCTGGTACAGCGCCTCGCCCGTGATGGCTATTCCGTCCGGGTTCCAACCCGTCACGCGGCAGAAGCAAACCGGCTGCGCGTCAGTGGCGTTGTCGGTCAGGTGGTCCCGGTGCGCATGAGCCTGAAAAACGATGCCGCGATCGAGCGTGTGGTCGATGGTGCCGACTGGGTCATCAATCTGGTCGGGATTCTGGCCGAGAACCGGAAACAGAAATTCAGCGCCCTGCACGCCGAGCTGCCGGGCCGGATCGCCGCTGCCTGTACCAAGGCCGGGGTCAAGTCGCTGGTCCATGTCTCGGCTATCGGTGCCGACAAATCATCCGCATCCGCCTATGCCCGCAGCAAGGCCGAGGGTGAAGAGAACCTGCTGAAGAACTTCCCGCAGGCAACCATCATGCGCCCGAGCGTGGTGTTCGGCCCGGAAGACGACTTCCTCAACCGGTTCGGCGAGATGTGCATGCTGTCACCGGTATTGCCGCTCATCGGCGGTGGCCAGTCACGGTTCCAGCCGGTCTATGTCGCCGATGTGGCAGAAGCCATTCATGTGGCCCTAGCCTCGAAGGACGCACGCGGCCAGATTTATGAACTCGGCGGCCCCCGTCGCTATACGTTCAAGCAGATCCTCGAATACATCAATGAGGTTACCGGTCGTGACCGCAAGCTGGTCAACGTGCCGTTCTGCCTCGCCAGCTTCAAGGCTGCGTTCCTTGAGAAACTGCCGGGCCAGATCCTGACCCGTGATCAGGTAACCCTGCTGAAATCCGATAATATCGTCAGTGACAGCGCCAAGCGCCTTGGCGATCTCGGTATCGAACCGACCACAATGGAAGCGATTGCCCCGCGCTATCTCTACCGGTTCCGGAAGGGCGGGCGCTTTGCCGGCAAGGGCGACCCGAAAAGCGCCAGCGCCACCGAAAGCCGCGGCGTCGCGGCCTAGTCGCCCGACTTACGCAGCACCACAACCCATCCGGCAAGCGGCTTGCCGTATTCGAGCCGGATGGTTTCCTGCCCGAAAAACTCGGCCTCAAACCCGTGCTTTTCCGCCAGCCCTTCAAGGTAATGGCGGTGCTGGGCATAACGCCCGCTGTCGCGCAGCACATAATCGCTGTGCCCGGCGTCCTGCTCGTTATAGGTCAGCGCTTCCGAGGTGAACAAAAACACCCCACCGGGGCCGAGCAGGCGGTCAACCTGCTCGAAAATCGCAGCCAGATCACCGATATAGCAGAAGACATCACCGGCAATGACCACATGATAGTCATGGGCGTTGAGCTTCTGCATTTCGGTGACAAGATCACCTTGCATCAGTCCGGTATAGATATTCTTCTTGCGCGCTTCGGCGAGCATTGCCGGTGACAGGTCAATACCGTCGAGCCTTGCCGCGACAGGTGCCATGAAGGCACCGCACTGGCCGGTACCGCAACCGAGATCGAGAACCGAGAGGTTCTCGCCTCCCATCAGCCCTGACCGCTCGGCCAGATTTTTCAGCATCAGCGGCACCTGATAGCGCAAGACGCTGGCGGTATGGCTGTCGAAGCTCTTGGCATACTGGTCAAAATAGGACGCCACATAGGCGTCAGAAGCCCGCTCCGGTGCCTTGTAATCGCCATCGAGTTTCGCCTTCAGGGCATCGACCATATGGATCGCCTTGGCATCATCAGGGGCCAGACTTACCCATTTCTGATAGGCGGCGAGCGCTTCTTCTAGCTGTCCTGCGGTACGATAGCCATCGGCCAGTTGCTGCCAGATGGTCAGATGATCAGGTTCATACTCGCTGCCTGCCTGTAACTGCTCGAGCGCCTCGGTCAGCTTGCCCAGCTTTTTGTAGGCGATGGCGAAGTTGATCCGCGCCGGGACATATTCCGGGTTGAGCAGGGTCAGAACCTTGAAATAGGGCAGGCTTTCGCGTGCCTTGCCCTGATTGACCAACAGATTGCCGAGGCGGAACAGCGCCTGCGCCTGGGTTGGATCAACGGCGATGCAGAACCGGTAATAGGCGGTGGCCCCATCGATGTTGCCTTCCTGCTCCATCGCCACAGCTTTATGGAACAGGTCGCGCGGTGATTGCGGCGTATCTGCCTGGCTTTGCTGATCGGATGGCTGACTGGACATGGGCAAAACTCACCAAATCGGTTTGATACTGCTGTTTCGATAACGATTAGCCCGGCAGGGCGCAAGCATCCGGCAAAAGATTACGGGGATGGATCATCACCGGCAGTCGTCGGGCGAACCGTCAGCAGGATCAGGGCACCAGCCAGAAAGAAGCAGATAACCGTTGCCAGTCCCCAGCGCTGGCTGTCGGTCCACAGGGTCACCCAACCGAACAGGATCGGCCCCAGAAACGCAATGGATTTACCGGTCAGGGCATAGAGGCCAAACATCTCGGTTGTCAGCTCCGGTGGGCTGATCCGGGCCAGCAGGGACCGGCTGGCCGATTGCGTCGGACCAACAAAGATGCCGAGCGCTAGCGCCAGGCCGATAAACAGCGTCTTGTCGGTAATGAACAGGATTGTCGTACTGAAACCGATCAACCCGGCAAGGGAAATCAGGATTGTCGGCTTGGCCCCAACCCGGTCATCAACCCATGAGAAGGCAATGGCACCAATCCCGGCGGTGAGGTTAAGGCCAATGGCAAAAATCAGGATTTCATCGAAGTCCATGCCGAAGCTGCCAGCCGCATAAAGCCCGCCAACGGCAAACAGGGTACCAAGGCCATCCCGATACAGCGCCGAGGCGATCAGGAAGCGCATGAGCGTCGGCTTGCCCGGCAGGGAGCGCAGAGAATGCTTCAGCTGTTTCAATCCGGCGGCGATGGCGGCACCAAGCGGTCTGCTCTCGCCCCATGGCTTGTCATCGGTCCAGAGAAACAGGGGCACGGAAAACAACCCGTACCACAGAGCCACAAGAATGGCCGTTGCCCGTACATGCTCCTGATTGCCCCGGTCGAGGCCGAATAGCGCCGGATCGGGCTTGATCAGCAAGGCCAGCGCCAGCGCCAGACAGGCCAGCCCGCCGATATAGCCGATGCCCCAGCCCCAGCCGGACATGCGCCCCAGCATATGACGTGGCGCCACGGTCGGCAGCATGGCGTTGTAGAATACCTGCCCGATCTCGAACGTTATACTCGAAATCACGACAAGGGTTATGACTAGCGGGATAAACGCCCGGTCCGGCTCGGCAAACCATAGCCCTGCCGTGGCCAGTACAGCGATCAGGGTAAGCGCGCCAATCCACGGTTTGCGCGGTCCAGCATGATCGGCAATGGCACCGAGTATTGGTGCCAGCAGGGCAACAGCGAGACCGGCAGCCCCAATGGCAAAGCCCCACATGCCGGAACCTTCCGCCTCATCGCCAACAACGCCCTTGGCGAAATAGACGCTGAAAACAAAGGTCAACATCACCGTGCTATAGGCGGAATTGGCCCAGTCATACAGGCACCAGCCCACGATCGATGACCGTCGATGTGCAGTTCCGGTCATGGTCCGGCCCTTTTTGTTTTCGGTTCGGCTGCCGATCAGACTTCAGTCAATGTCCGCAACTGACGGTTGGCAATGGCCAGCATGGACAGATCAACCTCGGCTGCCGAGCGGAACTCCGTAATCAGCCGCATGAGGCGACCAACCTGCTGGGAACGACCCTCGCACCAGTTCTCGATCAGGGCCGTGTTGCTGCCATCCGGATCATATTTGCCATCAACCGACCGCAGCACCTCATAGGCAAGCCGCGAGCGGATGGCATAGAGATCATCAATGATCGCAATCACCGCCTGTTTGCGCCAATGGGTGGTGCGCGGCAGATCAACCGCCTTCATATGCAGCCAGGAAATGCTGAAATAGTCGGAAATTTCGGTATAGGCCTTGGCCGCAACCGGTACCGGTACCTCTGCCATTTCCGCAGTCCGGGCAATATCACAGGCACCGAAGAGTACCGGCAGACGGGCAATCCGCATGGCCAGATCAGCCTCGGCCCCCGCCTTGATATAGGTATCGCAACGCTGGGCAATGCCCTCACGCTCCGGCTCCGGCACCATGGTTTCAAGGCTGGCAATCGCCTGCTGCAGCGGCTGTTTGAAGCGCTCGACCGTCTCGGCAATATCAATCGGCTGTGGCAGGTTATTGAGGAACCAGGCACTGCAGCGTTCCAGCAGGCGGATGGTCCAGCGCATCATATCGAGCTGGATTGCCGCCTCTATCTTGTTATCACCGGACTGAATTTGCCCCCAGAGCGGGATCAGACCGAAACATTCACGCACAACAGCATAGGCACGGGTGATTTCCGCCGCTCCCATGCCGGTTTTGTCGGTCAGGTCCTTGGCAAAGACCGGGCCGGCACGGTTGACGATGGAATTGGCCATCACAGTAGCGATGATTTCCCGCCGCAGCTGGTGGTTCATGATGTATTCCCGGTAACGCTTGCGCAGCGCGCGCGGGAAGTATTTCACCAGACTGCTGGCAAGGTATTCGTCATCCGGCAGATCACTCGCCAGCAGATCGTCATAGAGCTTGATCTTGCTATAGGCGAGCAGGACAGAGAATTCCGGCCGGGTCATGCCGCGACCGTCACGCTGGCGATCGGCCACCGCTTCCTCGTTCGGCAAGCCCTCGATCTCGCGGTTCAGAACGCCATCGCGTTCAAGCTGCCGCATCAGGCGGGCATGATCCTCGAACCGTTTCGGCGCTTCTGCCAGCGCTGCGGAAATGGCCTGTGTCTGCAGGTAGTTATCGGCCAGCACCAATTCGCCGACCTCGTCGGTCATTTCGACCAGCAGCGCATCACGATCCTTACGCTCAAGCTCACCCGCCGCCGCAACACCGGCGAGCAGGATCTTGATATTGACCTCGTGATCCGAGCAATCAACCCCGGCGGAGTTGTCGATAAAGTCGGTATTGAGGCGCACACCGAATTCCGCGGCCTCGATACGACCGGCCTGGGTCACACCGAGATTGGCGCCCTCGCCGACCACCTTGGCCCAGACATCGCGGCCATTGATGCGGATATAGTCATTGGCCTTGTCGCCGACTTCCCCATGGCTCTCGGTATCGCCCTTGATATAGGTACCGATACCACCGAACCAGAGCAGCTCTACATGGGCGCGCAGGATGGCTTCCATCAGCTCGTTAGGCGTTACCCGTTCCCGGTCGATGGACAGCGCCTCGCGGATTTCCGGCGTCAGGGACAGGGATTTGGCACTGCGCTCGAACACCATGCCGCCTTTGGACAGCTTGGCCGGATCATAATCGCTCCAGGCACTGCGCGGCATCTCGAACAGACGTTTGCGCTCGGCATGGCTGACGGCAGGGTCAGGATCGGGATCGACGAAGATATGCAGATGGTTGAAGGCGGCGAGCAGTTTGGTCTGCTCGCTCAACAGCATGCCATTGCCGAACACGTCACCGGACATATCGCCGACACCGACACAGGTGAACGGCTCGGACTGGATATCCTTGCCCATCTCCCGGAAGTGGCGCTTGACGCCTTCCCAGGCACCCTTGGCGGTAATGCCCATGCCCTTGTGGTCGTAACCGGCTGAGCCACCGGAAGCGAAGGCGTCATCGAGCCAGAAGCCGTATTCGGTCGACAGCGCATTGGCCGTGTCGGAGAACGTCGCTGTGCCCTTGTCGGCAGCCACCACCATATACGGATCATCACCGTCATAGCGGATGATCTGTTCCGGCGGTACGACACCGCCATCGACGATATTGTCGGTGATCTCGAGCAATGCGCGGATGAATATCTTGTAGCAGGCAACGCCCTCGGCCTGCAGCGCATCCCGCTCGCCGCCCACTGGCGGCTGTTTGAGCACAAATCCGCCCTTGGCCCCGACCGGCACGATGACCGCGTTCTTGACCATCTGAGCCTTCATCAGCCCCAGAATCTCGGTGCGGAAATCATCCCGGCGGTCCGACCAGCGAATACCGCCACGGGCAACCAGACCACCGCGCAGATGCACGCCCTCAACCCGCGGGCTGTAGACAAAAATCTCCCGCTTCGGACGTGGCAGCGGCAGTTCGTCAATGGCCTCCGAATTTAGCTTGAAGGCAATCCATGGCCGGTGCTTGCCATCCATGTCCTGCTGATAGAAATTGGTCCGCAGCGTCTCACGCACCAGACTGATCAGGGCACGGAGCGCCCGGTCATCATCAAGGCTGCTGACATTTTCCAGATCATGATCAAGCGCCACCACATGACCGCCAACCTTGCTGTCGCGATCGGCATGGCTGTCGCTGGCCTTCGGATCATGCATGGCATGGAACAGCTGTACCAGCCGTCTCGTAATCTTCGGTTGTGAGACCAGAATATCGGCAAGCGCCTCAGGACCGAGCGGGAATTGAATCTGACGCAAATAGCGACAATAGGCCCGCAGCAGCGAAACCTCACGCCAACTGAGACCGGCGGACAGGATCAGCCGGTTGAGACTGTCATTCTCGGCCTGCCCGCTCCAGACCTTGGCGAAGGCATCGTGGAACCGGTCCTTGGCATCTTCCAAATCACCGTTGAGATCGGTGGCGAGACGCGCCTCGAAATCATGCAGCCAGACGCTGCCCTCATAACCGTTCGGGCGCAGCTCATATGGCCGCTCGGTCAATACCTGCAGCCCGAGATTCTCAAGGGTTGGCAGAACCCGCGACAAAGGCAGCGCCTTTTTCGGGTGGAACAGGCGGAAATGCAGTTGCTTGGCCTCCCCCTCAACCGGACGGTAGAGCAGCATGCCCAGCTCGTTGCCATGCAGTAAGGCCTGCAGACGGGCAATATCGATGATTGCCTGACGGGCGGTTTCGCGCTCGCGATACCCGGCGGGGAAACTGCTGCCGAACTGGTCGAGCAGCGCCTCGGCCTGATCCTCGCCATGGGCTTCGATCAGGGCGTCGGAGAGGCGATCCTCCCACAGGCGCGCGGCGTCGGCCAGCTTGCGCTCGATCTCCTCGATATCATAGCCGTCGACATCGCCTTGCGGGGTCATGATAAACTGGATACGCGCCAGCATCGTGGCGTCGAGTGTGACATAGAAGCTGGAGACTTCCGCCGACATCTCATTTTCCAGCAGACGCTGCATGCGCTGGCGCAGATTGGTGTCGTAACGGTCGCGCGGCACATAGACCATGCACGAGACAAAACGGTCAAACGGATCGCGGCGGACGAACAGGGCGACCCGCGGCCGCTCGGTCAGGTGCAGAACGCCGGTGGAGATATCCAGCAGCTCCTGCTCCGTCATCTGGAACAGCTCGTCACGCGGATAGGTATCGAGGATATGGGCAAGGGCCTTGCCGGTATGGCTCTGCTCCGGTAGTCCGGCGGCAGAGATGGCGCGCTGGACCTTGGTACGGAGATAGGGAATATCGCGGGCGCTGCGGCTGTAGGCGATGGAGGTGAACAGGCCGAGGAACAGGTGTTCGCCAATCGCCTTGCCGTTCTCATCATGCTCGCGCAGGATGATCGCATCCATGGGTACGGCACGGTGTACCGTCGCCGGGCGGTTGGATTTGGTCAGGAACAGCGGGCTCTGGCGCAGGAACAGATCCTGTGCGCTGACCGGCAGTTGCTGGAAGTTCCGCAACCCGTCGAAAACCGAATAGGCCTGATCGACGAGGATACCAAGACCGTCATCATGCTCGATCTCAAGGCTCAGATCATCGCCCTCGCCGGAAAACCGGTAATGGCGATAGCCGAGGAAGGTGAAGTGATCATCGCCAACCCATTGCAGGAAGGCCACAGCCTCGGCAATCGCATCATGCTCATCGCCGCTGGTCTTGTCCGCCTTGGCTTGCAGGGCCGTTGCCTGGCTCCGGCATTTGTCCCGCATCGCCGCCCAGTCGCGCACGGCGGAGCGCACATCATCCAGTACTGTTTTGAGACGGCGGTGCAGGGTTGATTGCCGCTCCTTGTCGGCAAGGCGGCTGACCTCGATATGCATAATGGATTCGAGACCGGGGGTGCTCGACGCGTCATCATCCGGCTCGCTGTCTGCAGCGGCGGCGCCAAATGAGGTCAGCTTGCCATCCTCATCGCGCTCGACCCGCAGAACCGGGTGTACGACCAGCTTGATAGTAATACCAAAACGCTGCAGGGCAGCGGTGACGCTGTCGACCAGAAACGGCATGTCGTCATTGACGATCTGCAGCAGCGTGCCATGGGCGTTCCAGCCCTGTTCATCGGTATCGGGATTGAAGATGCGGATACCCGGCTGGCCCGGCGTGCGGTTCTGAGAAAACTCCCAGAGCGACAGAGCAGCATGGGCAAGATGCGCAACCGAGCGACGGCCCAGATCCTCGGGTGCCACATGGGCATAAATCTGGCGGGTAAAGCTGGCAATGCTGTCACGACTTGCCTCCGCCACCAGATCCTTCTGCACATCAATGACACGATCCAGCAGCGCGGTTTTCAACCCATCATCACGCGACGACATG